>Ga0209624_10000001_pt1 | contig 577097 bp, 489 predicted proteins | sample JacPinW_OM2H0_O1_FD_188565 | JGI IMG/M metagenome (GOLD analysis project Ga0209624, IMG submission 188565) | Forest soil microbial communities from Algoma, Ontario, Canada - Jack Pine, Ontario site 1_JW_OM2H0_O1 (SPAdes) (version 2) | ecosystem: Environmental > Terrestrial > Soil > Boreal... | reverse complement strand
AATGTATATAATAAGGATTCAATTTATAAAAAGGTAAATCAGGACTATATAATAATTCTATCATTAAATCCTTTTTTTTGTTTATTATTGATTTGGTTTTATATAAACGCCATTTCTTTAGATATTTTAGTTGTTTCAATTGTTTCCAAAAATTTAGAAATTTTACTAACTTTTTATGATCTTCGATGTTGTCATAAATTAATTGATTATCACGACACCATAATACTTGACAATTAATTAAATCAGGTAGTGTGGTTAATTGATTAATTCTGCAATCTAATATTTGACAATTAATTAAATCAGGAAGTGTGATTAATTGATTATTATCACAGTATAATGTTTGACAATTAATTAAATCAGGTAGTGTGGTTAATTGATTACCAAAACACCATAATATTTGACAATTAATTAAATCAGGTAGTGTGGTTAATTGATTATTATAACAGTGTAATGTTTGACAATTAATTAAATCAGGTAATGTGGTTAATTGATTATGAATGCAATTTAATATTTGACAATTAATTAAATCAGGTAGTGTAGTTAATTGATTATTACCGCAACTTAATCGTTGACAATTAATTAAATCAGGTAATGTGGTTAATTGATTATTATCACAATTCAAATCTTGACAATTAATTAAATCAGGTAATGTGGTTAATTGATTATTATAACAATGTAATGTTCGACAATTAACTAAATCAGGTAGTGTGGTTAATTGATTATTACTGCAAGTTAACATTTGACAATTAATTAAATCAGGTAGTATTGTTAATTGATTTAAATTGCAATCTAATTTTTGACAATTAATTAAATCAGGTAATGTGGTCAATTGATTACCAAAACAACATAATTTTTGACAATTAATTAAATCAGGTAGTGTGGTTAATTGATTATTATTACAAAAAAGTAAACGACAATTAATTAAATCAGGTAATGTGGTTAATTGATTATTATCACAGTATAATGTTTGACAATTAATTAAATCAGGTAGTGTGGTTAATTGATTATTATCGCAAGCTAACATTTGACAATTAATTAAATCAGGTAGTATTGTTAATTGATTTAAATTGCAGTCTAATTTTTGACAATTAATTAAATCAGGTAGTGTGGTTAATTGATTATTATAACATGATAATTTTTGACAATTAATTAAATCAGATAGTGTGGTTAATTGATTACTATAACAGTATAATTCTTGACAATTAATTAAATCAGGTAATATGGTTAATTGATTATTATCACAGTATAATGTTTGACAATTAATTAAATCAGGTAGTGTGGTTAATTGATTATTATTACAGTATAATTCTTGACAATTAATTAAATCAGATAGTGTAGTTAATTGATTATTATAGCAAACTAGTTTTCGACAATTAATTAAATCAGGTAGTGTGGTTAATTGATTATTATTGCACCATAATATTTGACAATTAATTAAATCAGGTAATGTGGTTAATTGATTATCATCGCAATTTAATTTTTTGCAATTAACTAAATCAGGTAATGTGGTCAATTGATTATAACTACAGTATAATTCTTGACAATTAACTAAATCAGGTAATGTGGTCAATTGTTTATTATGACAATCTAAAAAAATAATATGACTCAATAATTCATCATCAGACCATTCTTTATGATATTCCACATCATATTTTATTTTACAGTTATTGTTTCTTATTAATGTTATCAAATCCATTTTTATTATTTTAATATTGATTGTATTTTCTAATATAATTAATAGTAAAATCAATTTTATTTATTTTGGTTTTCAATAAAATGTATATAATAAGGATTCAATTTATAAAAAGGTAAATCAGGATTATATAATAATTCTAACATCAAATCCTTTTTTTTATTTATTATTGATTTGGTTTTATATAACCGCCATTTCTTTAGATATTTAAGATGTTTATAAAAATTTCTAAATTTTACTAACTTTTTATGATCTTCTATATTGTCATAAATTAATTGATTATTACTGCAATATAATTCTTGACAATTAATTAAATCAGGTAGTGTGGTTAATTGATTATTATTGCACCATAATCTTTGACAATTAATTAAATCAGGCAATGTGGTTAATTGATTATGATTGCAACTTAATATCCAACAATTAATTAAATTAGAAAGCGTGGTTAATTGATTATAACTGCACAATAATTGTTGACAATTAATTAAATCAGGTAGTGTGGTTAATTGATTGTTCCAACAAAATAATATTCGACAATTAATTAAATCAGGTAGTGTGATTAATTGATTATTAAAACACCATAATATTTGACAATTAATTAAATCAGGTAATGTGGTTAATTGATTATTATTACAATTTAAATCTTGACAATTAATTAAATCAGGTAATGTGGTTAATTGATTATGATTACAGTATAATACTTGACAATTAATTAAATCAGATAGTGTGGTTAATTGATTATCATAACAGTATAATTCTTGACAATTAATTAAATCAGGTAATGTGGTTAATTGTTTACGATGACAATCTAAAAAAATAATATGACTCAATAATTCATCATCAGACCATTCTTTTTGATATTCCACATCATATTTTATTTCACAGTCATTGTTTCTTATTAATGTTATCAAATTCATTTTTATTATTTAAATATTAATTGTATTTTCTAATACAATCAATATTTAAATCAATTTTATTGATTTTTATTTTCAATAAAATGTATATAATAAGGATCCAATTTATAAAAAGATAAATTAGGACTATATAATAATTCTAACATCAAATCCTTTTTTTTATTTATTATTGATTTGGTTTTATATAACCGCCATTTCTTTAGATATTTAAGATGTTTATAAAAATTTCTAAATTTTACTAACTTTTTATGTTCTTCGATGCTGTCATAAATTAATTGATTATTATTGCAATATAATTCTTGACAATTAATTAAATCAGGTAGTGTGGTTAATTGATTATTATTGCACCATAATCTTTGACAATTAATTAAATCAGGTAGTGTGGTTAATTGATTAAATTTGCAATCTAATATTTGACAATTAATTAAATCAGGTAGTGTGGTTAATTGATTATTATTGCACCATAATTTTTGACAATTAATTAAATCAGATAATGTGGTTAATTGATTATCATTACAGTATAATACTTGACAATTAATTAAATCAGGTAGTGTGGTTAATTGATTATTATCACAGCACAATGTATGACAATTAATTAAATCAGGTAGTGTGATTAATTGATTATTACTGCAATTTAATAGTTGACAATTAATTAAATCAGGTAGTGTGGTTAATTGATTCATACGACAGTATAAACCTTGACAATTAATTAAATCAGGTAGTGTGGTTAATTGATTATTACTGCAATCTAAATCTTGACAATTAATTAAATCAGATAGTGTGGTTAATTGATTACCACTGCAATCTAATATTTGACAATTAATTAAATCAGGTAGTGTGATTAATTGATTATAACGGCACGATAATTGTTGACAATTAATTAAATCAGGTAATGTGGTTAATTGATTATGATAGCAAACTAGTTGTCGACAATTAATTAAATCAGGTAGTGTGGTTAAGTGATTTAAACCGCAGTTTAATTCTTGACAATTAATTAAATCAGGTAATGTGGTTAATTGTTTACGATGACAATCTAAAAAAATAATATGACTCAGTAATTCATCATCAGACCATTCTTTATGATATTCCACATCATATTTTATTTCACAGTTATTGTTTCTTATTAATGTTATCAAATCCATTTTTATTATTTAAATATTGATTGTATTTTCTAATACAATCAATATTTAAATCAATTTTATTGATTTTTATTTTCAATAAAATGTATATAATAAGGATTCAATTTATAAAAAGGTAAATCAGGACTATATAATAATTCTATCATTAAATCCTTTTTTTTGTTTATTATTGATTTGGTTTTATATAAACGCCATTTCTTTAGATATTTAAGATGTTTATAAAAATTTCTAAATTTTACTAACTTTTTATGATCTTCTATATTGTCATAAATTAATTGATCATTACTGCAATCTAATTCTTGACAATTAATTAAATCAGGTAGTGTGGTTAATTGATTATTACTGCACTCTAATATTTGACAATTAATTAAATCAGGTAGTGTGGTTAATTGATTATTAAAACAATTTAAATCTTGGCAATTAATTAAATCAGGTAGTGTGGTTAATTGATTATGACCACATTTTATTTTTTGACAATTAATCAAATCAGGTAGTGTGGTTAATTGATTTACACCGCAGTATAATTCTTGACAATTAATTAAATCAGGTAGTGTGATTAAGTGATTCTGAATACAATGTAATGTTCGACAATTAATTAAATCAGGTAATGTGGTTAATTGATTAGCATTGCAATCTAATTCTTGACAATTAATTAAATCAGGTAGTGTTGTTAATTGATTATGATAACAAATTAATATTTGACAATTAATTAAATCAGGTAGTGTAGTTAATTGATTTAAACAGCAATCTAATTTTTGACAATTAATTAAATCAGGTAGTGTAGTTAATTGATTGTCAAAACAGTATAATTCTTGACAATTAATTAAATTAGGTAGTGTGGTTAATTGTTTACTATGACAATCTAAAAAAATAATATGACTCAATAATTCATCATCAGACCATTCTTTATGATATTCCACATCATATTTTATTTCACAGTCATTGTTTCTTATTAATGTTATCAAATCCATTTTTATTATTTAAATATTAATTGTATTTTCTAATACAATCAATATTTAAATCAATTTTTTTGATTTTGATTTTCAATAAAATGTATATAATAAGGATCCAATTTATAAAAAGATAAATTAGGACTATATAATAATTCTATCATTAAATCCTTTTTTTTGTTTATTATTGATTTGGTTTTATATAAACGCCATTTCTTTAGAAATTTTAGTTGTTTCAATTGTTTCCAAAAATTTAGAAATTTTACTAACTTTTTATGATCTATGATGTTGTCATAAATTAATTGATTATCACAACACCATAATACTTGACAATTAATTAAATCAGGTAGTGTGGTTAATTGATTATTATTACAGTATAATGTATGACAATTAATTAAATCAGGTAATGTGGTTAATTGATTATTATTGCACCATAATACTTGACAATTAATTAAATCAGGTAGTGTAGTTAATTGATTATTACTGCAACTTAATCGTAGACAATTAATTAAATCAGGTAATGTGGTTAATTGATTATTATTACAATTTAAAATTTGACAATTAATTAAATCAGGTAGTGTGGTTAATTGATTATGACCACAGTATAATTCTTGACAATTAATTAAATCAGGTAATGTGGTTAATTGATTCTGATAGCAAACTAGTTTTCGACAATTAATTAAATCAGGTAGTGTAATTAATTGATTCTCACGGCAGTATAATTCTTGACAATTAATTAAATCAGGTAATGTGGTTAATTGATTATCAGAACAGTTTAATACTTGACAATTAATTAAATCAGGTAGTGTGGTTAATTGATTACTATAACAGTGTAATTCTTGACAATTAATTAAATCAGGTAGTGTGGTTAATTGATTACCACCGCAACTTAATTTTTGACAATTAATTAAATCAGGTAGTATGGTTAATTGATTTAAACTGCAGTATAATTCTTGACAATTAATTAAATCAGGTAGTGTGGTTAATTGATTATCATAACAGTTTAATTCTTGACAATTAATTAAATCAGGTAGTGTGGTTAATTGATTAGAATTGCACCATAATTTTTGACAATTAATTAAATCAGGTAGTGTGGTTAATTGATTACAATGACAATCTAAAAAAATAATATGACTCAATAATTCATCATCAGACCATTCTTTTTGATATTCCACATCATATTTTATTTTACAGTTATTGTTTCTTATTAATGTTATCAAATTCATTTTTATTATTTAAATATTGATTGTATTTTCTAATACAATCAATATTTAAATCAATTTTATTGATTTTTATTTTCAATAAAATGTATATAATAAGGATTCAATTTATAAAAAGGTAAATCAGGACTATATAATAATTCTATCATTAAATCCTTTTTTTTGTTTATTATTGATTTGGTTTTATATAACCGCCATTTCTTTAGATATTTAAGATGTTTATAAAAATTTCTAAATTTTACTAACTTTTTATGTTCTTCTATATTGTCATAAATTAATTGATTATTTTGACAATCTAATATTCGACAATTAATTAAATCAGGTAGTATGGTTAATTGATTATTATCACAATCTAATGTTTGACAATTAATTAAATCAGGTAGTATGGTTAATTGATTATTATCACAATCTAATGTTCGACAATTAATTAAATCAGGTAATGTGGTTAATTGATTACTACTGCAATCTAATATTTGACAATTAATTAAATCAGGTAATGTGATTAATTGATTTAAAATACAACATAATTCTTGACAATTAATTAAATCAGGTAGTATTGTTAATTGATTTAAACCGCAATCTAATTTTTGACAATTAATTAAATCAGGTAGTGTAGTTAATTGATTGTCAAAACAGTATAATTCTTGACAATTAATTAAATTAGGTAATGTGGTTAATTGTTTATTATGACAATCTAAAAAAATAATATGACTCAATAATTCATCATCAGACCATTCTTTATGATATTCCACATCATATTTTATTTCACAGTTATTGTTTCTTATTAATGTTATTAAATCCATTTTTATTATTTAAATAATGATTGTATTTTCTAATACAATCAATATTTAAATCAATTTTATTTATTTTGATTTTCAATAAAATGTATATAATAAGGATCCAATTTATAAAAAGATAAATTAGGACTATATAATAATTCTAACATCAAATCCTTTTTTTTGTTTATTATTGATTTGGTTTTATATAAACGCCATTTCTTTAGATATTTAAGATGTTTATAAAAATTTCTAAATTTTACTAACTTTTTATGTTCTTTTATATTGTCATAAATTAATTGATTATTACTGCAGCATAATATTTGACAATTAATTAAATCAGGTAGTGTGGTTAATTGATTATTATAACAATATAATGTTCGACAATTAATTAAATCAGGTAGTATTGTTAATTGATTAATGTTACAGTATAATATTTGACAATTAATTAAATCAGGTAGTGTAGTTAATTGATTATTACTGCAATCTAATTGTTGACAATTAATTAAATCAGGTAATGTGGTTAATTGATTATTATTACAATTTAAAATTTGACAATTAATTAAATCAGGTAGTGTAGTTAATTGATTATGTTCGCACCATAATATTTGACAATTAATTAAATCAGGTAGTGTGATTAATTGATTACTATAACAGTTTAATTCTTGACAATTAATTAAATCAGGAAGCGTGGTTAATTGATTATTACGACAGTCTAATATTTGACAATTAATTAAATCAGGTAGTGTAGTTAATTGATTAAAGCCGCAGTATAATTTTTGACAATTAATTAAATCAGATAGTGTGGTTAATTGATTAAAACCGCAATTTGATTCTTGACAATTAATTAAATCAGGTAGTGTGGTTAATTGATTACTACTGCAATTTAATTTTTGACAATTAATTAAATCAGGTAGTGTGGTTAATTGATTAAAACTGCAAGCTAATATTTGACAATTAATTAAATTAGGTAGTGTGGTTAATTGATTATGATTACAGTATAATTCTTGACAATTAATTAAATCAGGTAATGTGGTTAATTGATTATTACTACAATCTAAAAAAATAATATGACTCAGTAATTCATCATCAGACCATTCTTTTTGATATTCCACATTATATTTTATTTCACAGTTATTGTTTCTTATTAATGTTATTAAATCCATTTTTATTATTTAAATATTGATTGTATTTTCTAATATAATTAATATTTAAATCAATTTTATTTATTTTGATTTTCAATAAAATGTATATAATAAGAATCCAATTTATAAAAAGGTAAATTAGGACTATATAATAATTCTATCATTAAATCCTTTTTTTTGTTTATTATTGATTTGGTTTTATATAAACGCCATTTCTTTAGATATTTTAGTTGTTTCAATTGTTTCCAAAAATTTCTAAATTTTACTAACTTTTTATGATCTTTGATGTTGTTATAAATTAATTGATTATTATTGCATTCTAATATTTGACAATTAATTAAATCAGGTAGTATGGTTAATTGATTATGACTGCACCATAATATATGACAATTAATTAAATCAGGTAGTGTGGTTAATTGATTATTATCACAGTATAATTCTTGACAATTAATTAAATCAGGTAATGTGGTTAATTGATTATTACTGCACGATAATTGTTGACAATTAATTAAATCAGGTAATGTGGTTAATTGATTATGATAGCAAACTAGTTGTCGACAATTAATTAAATCAGGTAGTGTGGTTAATTAATTATCATAACAGTTTAATACTTGACAATTAATTAAATCAGGTAGTGTGGTTAATTGATTCTGATTACACCATAATTCTTGACAATTAATTAAATCAGGTAATGTGGTTAATTGTTTATTATGACAATCTAAAAAAATAATATGACTCAGTAATTCATCATCAGACCATTCTTTATGATATTTCACAGTTTTTGTTTCTTATTAATGTTATTAAATCCATTTTTATTATTTTAATAATGATTGTATTTTCTAATACAATCAATATTTAAATCAATTTTATTTATTTTTATTTTCAATAAAATGTATATAATAAGGATTCAATTTATAAAAAGGTAAATCAGGACTATATAATAATTCTATCATTAAATCCTTTTTTTTGTTTATTATTGATTTGGTTTTATATAAACGCCATTTCTTTAGAAATTTTAGTTGTTTCAATTGTTTCCAAAAATTTCTAAATTTTACTAACTTTTTATGATCTTCGATGTTGTCATAAATTAATTGATTATCACGACACCATAATACTTGACAATTAATTAAATCAGGTAGTGTGGTTAATTGATTACGACCACAACATAATACTTGACAATTAATTAAATCAGGTAGTGTGGTTAATTGATTATTATAACAGTATAATGCTTGACAATTAATTAAATTAGGTAGTGTGGTTAATTGATTATGATGACAATATAATACTTGACAATTAATTAAATTAGGTAGTGTAATTAATTGATTTAAACTGCATTGTAATTCTTGACAATTAATTAAATCAGGTAGTATTGTTAATTGATTACTACCGCATTGTAATTTTTTACAATTAATTAAATCAGGTAGTGTGGTTAATTGATTATTATAACAATTTAGATCTTGACAATTAATTAAATCAGGTAGTGTTGTTAATTGATTAACATAACAATGTATTTTTTGACAATTAATTAAATCAGGTAGTGTGGTTAATTGATTCTGATTACAGTATAATTCTTGACAATTAATTAAATCAGGTAGTGTGGTTAATTGATTCTGATTACACCATAATTCTTGACAATTAATTAAATTAGGTAGTGTGGTTAATTGTTTACTATGACAATCTAAAAAAATAATATGACTCAGTAATTCATCATCAGACCATTCTTTTTGATATTCCACATCATATTTTATTTCACAGTTATTGTTTCTTATTAATGTTATCAAATCCATTTTTATTATTTAAATATTGATTGTATTAGAAAATACAATCAATATTTAAATCAATTTTATTGATTTTTATTTTCAATAAAATGTATATAATAAGGATTCAATTTATAAAAAGGTAAATCAGGACTATATAATAATTCTATCATTAAATCCTTTTTTTTGTTTATTATTGATTTGGTTTTATATAAACGCCATTTCTTTAGATATTTTAGTTGTTTCAATTGTTTCCAAAAATTTCTAAATTTTACTAACTTTTTATGATCTTCGATGTTGTCATAAATTAATTGATTATTACGACACCATAATACTTGACAATTAATTAAATCAGGTAGTGTGGTTAATTGATTAATTCTGCAATCTAATGTTCGACAATTAATTAAATCAGGTAGTATGGTTAATTGATTATTATCACAATCTAATGTTCGACAATTAATTAAATTAGGTAGTGTGGTTAATTGATTATTACTGCACCATAATAATTTACAATTAATTAAATCAGGTAGTGTGGTTAATTGATTATTACGACAGTATAATTCTTGACAATTAATTAAATCAGGTAGTGTGGTTAATTGATTACCATCGCAACTTAACACTTGACAATTAATTAAATCAGGTAGTGTGGTTAATTGATTATCACTGCAACTTAAGTTTTGACAATTAATTAAATCAGGTAGTGTGGTTAATTGATTATAAGAACAGTATAATACTTGACAATTAATTAAATTAGGAAGTGTGGTTAATTGATTATCATTGCAATTTAATTTTTTGCAATCAATTAAATCAGGTAATGTGGTCAATTGATTATCACGGCAGTATAATTCTTGACAATTAATTAAATTAGGTAGTGTAGTTAATTGATTATTATAGCAACTTAATTTTTGACAATTAATTAAATCAGGTAGTGTAGTTAATTGATTATTATAGCAGCATAATTCTTGACAATTAATTAAATCAGGTAGTGTGGTTAATTGATTAAAATAACACCATAATATTTGACAATTAATTAAATCAGGTAGTGTAGTTAATTGATTATCACGGCAGTATAATTCTTGACAATTAATTAAATCAGGTAATGTGGTTAATTGATTATTACCGCAATCTAATTTTTGACAATTAATTAAATCAGGTAGTGTGGTTAATTGATTATCATTGCAATTTAATTTTTTGCAATTAACTAAATCAGGTAATGTGGTCAATTGATTATTACTACAGTATAATTCTTGACAATTAACTAAATCAGGTAGTGTGGTTAATTGATTAGAATCGCAGTTTAATTCTTGACAATTAATTAAATCAGGTAATGTGGTTAATTGTTTACAATAACAATCTAAAAAAATAATATGACTCAATAATTCATCATCAGACCATTCTTTTTGATATTCCACATCATATTTTATTTTTAAGGATTATATAATAATTCTAACATTAAATTCTTTTTTGTTTATTATTGATTTGGTTTTATAAAAAATTCTTAATTTTATTAACTTTTTATGATCTTTTGTATTGTCATAAATTAATTGATTATTAAATGCACCATAATTCTTAACAATTAATCAAATCAGATAATATGATTAATTGATTATAATTGCAATCTATTATCAAAATATAATGTTCGACAATTAATTAAATCAGGTAGTGTGATTAATTAATTGTCACAACCAATTAATGTTTGATAATTCCTTAACATTTTGACATTTTTTATCTGTTATTAAGAATGTGATACTTTTATCTGTTATTGAATGACAATAAGAAAGATCAAGTGTATGACATTTTTCTAACATTTTGACACTTTCATCTGTTATTCTCCAACAACAAGAAAGATTAAGTGTATGACAATTTCCTAACAATTTGACACTTTCATCTGTTATTTGATTACAATAGGAAAGATTAAGTGTATGACAATTTCCTAACAATTTGACACTTTCATTTGTTATTTTTTCACAGAAACTAAGATCAAGTGTATGACATTTTCCTAAGAATTTGACACTTTCATCTGTTATTTGATTACAATGAGAAAGATCAAGTGTATGACAATTTCCTAAGAATTTGACACTTTTATCTGTTATTTCACAATAAGAAAGATCAAGTGTATGACAATTTCCTAATAATTTGACACTTTTGTCTGTTATTTGATCACAATCAAAAAGATCAAGTGTATGACAATTTCCTAAGAATTTAACAGTTTTGTCTGTTATGTTGCTGTTATTAAAATCATATTTAATAAAATTATAATGTTTAATAACATATTTAATATTTTTTACCCTCCTTAATGTGATGGTTAAATGAGATAAATTATTTTTTCTAATAATATCTCTATATAATGTACTCAACTGTTCCATTTCTATTAATTTTTTTAATGGTAAATATAATAGAATATCCATTATAATGTATTTGGTAATGATCATTTTTGAATTGTATCATTATATTTATTTAAACATAAAATAAATATAATTTAATCAATTTTAAATCATCGGATTACATTTATCTAAGAATTTGATATTTTTATCTGTTATTTTTTCATAATAAATGACAATTTTCTTACAATTTAACACGTTCATTTGTTATTTTTTCCACAATAAGAAAGATTAAGTGTATGACAATTTCCTTACATTTTAACACGTTCATTTGTTATTTTTTCCACAATAAGAAAGATTAAGTGTATGACAATTTCCTTACATTTTAACACTTTCATTTGTTATGAAATAACAACCAGAAAGATCAAGTGTATGACAATTTCCAAAAAATTTAACACTTTCATCTGTTATTTTTTTACAATGAGAAAGATTAAGTGTATGACAATTTCTTAACAATTTGATATCTTTATCTGTCACATCACTGTTGTTAAAATCATATTTCATAAACCTATAATGTTTTGTAACATATTTAATGTAATGATTAAATGAAAAAAATTATTTTTCCTAATAATATCTCTGTATAGTATACTCAACTGTTCCATTTCTATTAGTTTTTTAATGGATGGCATAAATATTCTTAACAAAAATTCTCCTTCAAAAAAGGATTTTTATTAGTTGATAGAAAATCTAAATAATAATTAATTAACAAATAATATTGCATTCATAAATTATTTTATGAATTCAATATTATTTGTTTAATTAAATTCCCTGCAATCACTCGATATTCCATACAATGCCATCTCTTGAAGATGCAATCAATTTCAAACAATCTAAATCTTTAATTGTTTCATAATCTTCAAGCAATGAAGTAGATTTGTTCGAAAGATCAAAATTCTCCATTGTTTCACAAGCTCCTAATATTTTTTTGATGTATTCGCTACAAATTTTAATAATTTCATTTGTTTCATCTGTTGTATTTATGTATATAATTTTATTCGACATTTTATGTATGTTTAATATTCAAATTATTAAATATTTTGCGTATGTTTATTGTATTGTATTTTATTTAATAAACGAACCAATTAATATTTATTATTTCAATTTTTTTTATTGTGTAATAAAAATAAATCCTTCCACATTAAAAAATATACTAATCAGTGTGTTTTTTAATGTGAAAATAGATCGCAATTCTTTAATTGATTTGATTAATGTCTATAATACCAATTAATTTGATCGATATGATTAATGAACATTGTCATTATTTGTTCTGTTTTCAAATTATCATTAGAATTCTTTGCAATAAAATATTCACATGATAAATATAAAAATAATTCACAAGAAGGAATAGCATCATTTTGAGGAATATTAGAAACAGTAGGAGAAATAGGCATTTATATCGATTCGTTATATAGATATATAATTTATGAAAATATAATGGAGATTTTAGCATTTTATTTTTCATCTTTTTTTGCTATTGTTACTATTTATGTATTTTTCTAAAATGTCACATATTACTTTGATCTGTTATTTTTTACATATAAAATAACTAATTTAGTTTCCTAACAATTTAATATTTTTGTCTGTTATTTTATTGAATTTAAAATTGTATTTTACAAAATAATAATTTCAAATTATCATTTTTAATGTTTCTTGGAGATTACGTAATTAAATCGTTTATTTTTCAATGACTTGCATATTCATCCATTATTTAATATTATTTTATTAATTACTTTAATAAAATAATATCTTATAAACCAATTAAAAATGGTGTGACAATAATTCTTTTGCTACATTCAATTGAAAGGCTAATTTATTAATTATTATTTCCTGTTCTTTTATCATAAGAATTTGTTTTTTTGATAATTTAAATTGTTTATTTAACTGTTTTGAAAAAATTTCTTGTGATTGTTGTTGTGATTGTAATAATTCATTTTGTCGCAACAATAATTCTTGTTGTTGCATATTTTGTGATATCAATTGATTAATTATCAATGATTTAGGTGATAACGAAGAGTTAGTTTCAACAACGCTATAATCGAAATTATTAGATCTTTCCATTTAGATTAAAATTAATGATTTAGGAATAATGAAACTATTTTTTTATTCGCAGATGTATACTACAATTAAAATATAAGATTGTTTAATTAAATATTTTTTCAATTTTTTCAATTTTTTATTAATAATATTTCATCTTGATGTTGTTCAAAAAATAACGTTATCATTTTCTAAGTAGAAATTTATTTATATCATATGTGATAAGTATGAAAAATAAAAATTGATTAATGAAATAATTAAATGCATCATATATTTAATGTGATACATTATTCTATGTAAATGGAAGATAATAAGGCTAAAGCATCTATTCTCGATTCTTTAATTACTTCTATCGACAACAATAAACAAATTGTTCTTTACATTGGTCGTGGTAAAAATGGTTCGGCTTGTGAGCTCAATTATGATCCCGAACAATTATTCATTTTGACTTTGGATAAAGAAATAAAATATAATCCAGATCTTGTTGTTGATTGCACAGATTTTGGTTTTTGGAATGAAATTACAAAACGTGTCAATCACATCATTATTGATGATAATGTAATGCATCATATGTCACCTTTATTTGACAAAGAAAAAGATTTTTTAATTGCTTTGAAACGTATTATTAATCCAGGTGGATCTCTATATCTCGTTCCGGCAAAAACAAAATTTGGATGTGAAATTGAATCTCCGATTTACAGTTTGTTTGGAATTAAATGTAACATAATATGTTTCTCAAATAAACAATTTGGTAAACTATTGAATGATTCTTTTAATGATGAAGTCTTGAAAAAGATAGAAGGTTATGAGATCTTTTCAAAACAGATTGTTCATCTTAATGAACAATATCCTCATTGGATATCTGGTCAAGTAGATTGTTTCTATCAATTCATTTGTTAATCTGATGAGATATTTTACAATTAATTATTTAATAAATATTATTATTACTTAAACAATTTATGCAATAAAATTAATATAAATATTACAGTATTAACCAATACCAACCAAATATATTAAGTGAATGACAATTTTTTAATAATTTAGTATTTTCATATGTTATTTGACAACCATAAATATTAAGTGTATGACAATTTCTTAATAATTTGACACTTTCATCCGTTATTTTTTTACAATGAGAAAGATCAAGCGTATGACAATTCCCTAACATTTTGATACCTTCATCTGTTATTTTGTCGCAATAAGAAAGGTTTAATGTGTGACATGTTTTCAATAATTTTACACTTTCATCTGTTATTTTATAACAATGAGAAAGATTTAATGTGTGACATTTTCTCAACATTTTGACACCTATATCTGTTATCAATAGACAACCACAAAGATTGAGTGTGTGACATTTTCCTAACATCTTTACACTTTTGTCTGTTATTTTATCACAATTAGTAAGATTGAGTGTATGACAATTCCCTAATAATTTAACACTTACATCTGTTATTTTTTTACAACCAAAAAGATTTAATTTATGACAATTTCCTAAAAATTTAACACTATCATCTGTGATTTGTTTGCAATTAGTAAGATTAAGTATATAACAATTATTTAATATTTTTACACCGTCATCTGTTATTTGATTGCAATAAGAAAGATTGAGTGTACGACATTCTCTCAACGACTGCATATTTACATCTGTTATTTTACTGTGACTAAAATTATAATTCACAAAATTGTAGTTTTCCAAGATATGTTCAATTATTTTTATTTTGTTTGATATAATAATTAAATGTGGCCATTTATTTTTTCTAACGATATTCATAAAAAATCTATTTAATTGTTCCATTTTTATTAATTGTTTTAGTGATAAAAATGATAAGATATCAATAATAATATATTTTGACAATTTCATTTCAATAAAATACATATATTATGATTAATAATTTTTATGCGAATAATAAATTCAATTTTATTAAATTGATTTATATTTTCGTTTCTTGATATTATTGATCTTATTTAGTGTTAGATAATATTAATAATATCAGATTTATTATTGTTCGAATAATTTTTCTCCATAAAAATGATATACTATTTCAACAAGAGTTGTCCATTGTCGCTCAACAATTATCATTTCTGGATCATTGTAAGAACAGGATTTTTTTTGATATTCATCATATAAAGCTTGTAATTCCTCTTTGTAAGACATAAGAGTTTTCCAATATTCCGATTCCATTTTATTTTCGATTTTAGGATGATATCGGTTAACGATGAGCGTGTGAAATAATTCATTCACCTTTATCAAATTATGATCAGGACAAAATGAAAGAATGTGAGAAATAATTTCAATAGGTAAATTAATGAATTCCATTTAGACTTATACTGAAGATAATTTAACATGAGAAATTATAGGATTATTTCATAATAATATTTTCAATTTTTATTTAATTCTTAAAAAATCATTATCAAAAAGAAAAATGAATAATCTACTAACAATTTATCAGAATTAATATGTTATTCATACATTATCGATGCAAATAATTTAATCAAAATTCATATCTAACTGTTCAACATATTGTTCAATGAAGTAGTAAAAATGTACATTGTATTAATATATTTAATAAAGATTGGTTTATTATTCTTTGATTATTTTATAAATATATAATAATCAAATGTAATACATAAACACCAATTTTGATTGTAAACCATAATTGCATAATGATCAACATTATATCAAACATCAATACGATAATTTTATTGAGACTATTACTAATCTCAATGACACATATATAGATTTAAATAAATGATTGGTAATCTACATTACTTACATACAAATACAACTTAAGTCATACAGTTTTTTCCAACAAATACTATGATAAAATTTTTAGAGATCATGTCGAAAATGTAAGTACAGGTATTATCAAAAATAATGCAGAGTTTAGCAAGAAATTTGCAAAATGACATTCTATTTAATATTGATTAAATGTGATACTATTTTTTCTCTGATTTGGTAATTTATGTTAACAAGAAATAATATATATCATTTAATATACAGTACATGATTTATATTATTATAAAGAATTTCGAATCAAATATCTCAGTGAATAATAATGTAAAAAATTATTCTACGTAAAAATCAGAATTTTTATGAATCATAAAAATATCTAGACACCATTTATCATTATTTAATTGAATATATCCCTTATCTTTCAAATAATTAACTATAGGAATCGATATATCATTATAATTATTTTCAAATCCAATGACATCTATAAATACTTTTGAAAAATCAATTGATTGTATAACTGCAAATTCTCCTCCCTCAACATCAATTGATAGATAATGAACATGATTAATTGATTGTTCTTCTAATATTGTTGATAATTTTTTTGTTTCAACATCAATTATTGATGTTTTGCCTCCATTATTATTTATTTCAATGTTTAATCTATTAAAGTGTCGTGGATCATAATATTGTTGTATTCCAGATAACATTTCTGGATAACCTACGTTTAATAAAAAACTGTTCGTTCCATCTTTATTATCTATTGCACATTTATAAGTTATACATTTTCTTTTATTTTTTAATTTCTCATAAATTTCTGGAATTGGTTCGATGCAAATGCCATTCCAATTACGATATTTCTCAAAGAATAGAGAATTACTAAATTTTTCACCATCATATGCACCGACATCCACGAATGTACCATTCTCAAATCCCTTGAAAATTTTTTCTTCAAGAAAAGAATCTTGATAATCTTGACTATAATACATAATATTATATTATGATGCGAATAATATTAATTTAAAATAAACACAAATTGATAATTAATTACGTTTCATAAATTTTAAAATTCATTTTATATTTAAAATGAATTTTAATTTACAAGAATGAAGATTTATCAAATTAATTTCATTATTATTTTTGCATGATAGTAAGAATATTATGATAAAGAATAAAAATTGCACATTTCTCAATGTCAAGAGATATTGAGAATCTAGAACTGTTGTGTACATGATTAATGATATTTGTCCATTCTGACAAAACAGTGTTGAATTTTTTTTTGTTTTTTAATGTAATTTTTTGTATGAAGAGATGAATATTGAAATCTTGACAAACAAGATTTGTATTAAGAATATCTTTTTCTTTTTGTATGAAAGAGAGAATGTGTTCTGTCATCTCGGATGTTAAGAATTCAAAAGACATTTTTGCAGTAAATAATTTATGATTATTTAATATTATTTTTAATTTTACTTTCAATTTTATTTTCGAACTAGAATTTATGTCATTAAACCATACATAATAAAAATTATAATTTTTATTACGTATCAAATGATAATTAAGAGTTTGATATTATTTGGTTAATTTGAAAAGATGATTAATTTGAAAAGGTGATATTGAAATGAGATCACGATCTAGGACAGATACGGCACATTCTTCAATACTCCTTTTCTCATCCTCTGTTCTCGTACTATTGAGAAGATCACACATATATTTTACAAGTTTAATCCATTCTAACATAACAATATTAAAATTTTTCTTGTAACTTAATGTGATTTTTTCAACAATAATAGAAAGATGAACATGGAAATTTTGACTAACGCGATAGGTATCAAAAAAACTGTCTCTTCCTTGAACAACATAGGAAAGGATGTATTCTGTTATCTCAGAAGGTACAGATTCAAAGGACATTTTTAGAGTTTATTTTGAATCTTCTTGAAGAAATTTATGATTATTTTTAATAGATTTGTTTAAACTTTCATTTTTCAATTTTTTGATAAAGATCAATTATCATAACAATTTATCAAAAATAAATTAACATATATCTTATTATAATAAATCAATATTCGTATCATATTACATTAAATTTGTTGATTTTCTCTCTAAAAAATTTTGAAAATTTAAGTGTTAAGAAAATCCATATTTTTGACAATTAATATTATAATTGGTTACAAATCAATTTTTTCCAAAAAATGAGTGATAAAATTGATACTATATCGATTATTGCTATGGTGGAATTTGAATCTACTATTCATGGTAAAATTTATCTTGCGATGTTGAAATCGACTAAGAAAATTAAAACATTGTTTAGAAAGGTCAAAAAATTGATGGTCAAGAAAAATGTTGTTCAACATCCGGATGTTGATATCATTGTTAACGTTGGTGAAAATCGAGAACAAAACGAAGACGAAGATGAAGATGAAGGCGAAAATCGAGAAGATGAAAAACAAGACGAAATCGATGAAAATGTAAATGTAGTGGAAAAAACCAAGGCAGTGGCAGTCAATATGATATTCTGTCAATATCATCGTGATTATCCGGACAGAATTGAAGAAAGCTCCAATGCCAGAATTTACAAACAAATTAAACCACTTATGTTTGTCCCTTGTTTGGAGTGTTCTCGATTAAAATTAGCTCAAGCAGAACAAGAGAAAGGCAAAGGCAAAGAGAAGCAAGAGGGTCCCATAAGAACATTGGCAGAAAAAGAAACTTATGCAAGAGACACGACGAAGAAAGCGCAACAAAAACGTCAAATACTTCGTAATGCGCAAGAAGCAGTACAAAAAGCAGAGAAAGTGTTAACGGAAGCACGACAAGCAGAACATACGATTGTCCAGGCAGAAGAAAGTCAAGCAGAGGAAAAACAAGAAGCGAAAAAGAGAGTACAAATGGCGATGAGTGACTTGGAAACATCGAAGAAAGAATACAACATTCGCCATGAGGAAGCGAAAGAAATAACGTTGATAGAGAAAAAAGCAGTTCAAGAAGTGATGGATGCGAGAGAGAGAGAGAGTGAAAATGAGATTTGAAGAGTGTGAAGATAGAGTGAGCATAGTATTATTTATTTAATTTTAAAATTAATCTGATTTCATTAGATAATTAAAAAATTAGTAGATAAATGTGAGTGTAAATATGAATGTGAAAGAGAAAGTGAAAAAACCCAAAACCCAAAAAAATTAGAAAATTGAAAAAACCCAAAAAAACTTCCCCCCCAAACCCTTAAAAACCCTTATCCTTAAGAGTTTTTGAAAGTACGGACGATTTAAAATATTTGAATTTACATTTAATTTTATTCTAACAATAATTAGAATAAAATTAAATTTGTAATTAAGTCATTTCTTTAATACAATTTTTATACCCTTAACAAATTATCCAATTATCATCATTATTTTTTATAATAGAAAAATTATGTCTATTTGAAATAAAAGATAATTTTCTATAAACTTTTAACTTAGAAAACCAAAATCCATTTCTAATCAACATAGTTTTCTCCAAGAGATTTTTAAGCATAAAATCATATTTTTTCTTATGAAAAAGTTTATATTTTTTAGGGGAGATAATGCGAGAGAAATATTCAAAATATCATTCTTCTCAAAAAAAATAAAAATATATTCAACAATTTCAAACGGAATATTTTTTAAGAACATTTTTCAAACTATCAATAAAAATAATTTTAAGAGAGTAATAAAATTATAATCATTTATTTTTCTAATTATATTTCTATAAGACATTGGAATTTTTCACACGAATGTCAATAAATTTATTTAATTTTGCGATATCTTGATTGAGAACTTTAATCAAAATACGTAATGTTGTACCGACAATTGCGCGATAATTTCTAATTTTAATATACATTTCTGATTTAGGAACATATTTATTAATTGTTTCGGTTGCTTCATGATTTAAATGTATTAATATGTCATTAAAATCAGAATGTTGATTTTTAAGGTCGAAAATTACAGTTGTAATGATCTTGATATATAAGGCAGAAAATCTATGAGAAATCAAAAAGAATTGACACATTTCATAATAGGTCTTTTTTCTCATATTTGTAGATAATATATTGCGACGTTCATAACGAGTAGAAATGATTGCTTTCACTTTGAAGAATAATATTCTTTCGATTACTAAATCAGATAAAACATTATCCGATAAATGATAATTTATAACCGTTGGTGAATAAATTATAAAGAATAAACATGTAGATATGATGATAAATGATATAATTTCACTTGAAAACATCTTCACTTTAATATTTTTATTTAAAGAATAGTAATTGATAATAAAATAGAACTTGATGTTGCTTTATTTTTTTCAATTTTTTAATAATATAATTTAAAATTTCGATGTATATTTATAAGAGAATAATGTTCAAAAAAATATTGAAAAATAAATGAATTATTAAATCTTATTTATTTTTGTCATGTTTTAGTTATTGAATATGGAAGTCAATATTTTTATTATGCCAATTTTTGGTAAAAAATGTGTAGCAATATATAATATCATGCCAACACTTATCGATGAATTCAAAATTCAACCCTTAATCGATTATAAATACCATCAGTTTATGAATTTTGAAGCTACGAGATGCATTTTACCAAATATGAAAGATTTGAAATGTATTGATTCGTATCTTAATGGTTATGGTCTCATGTGCATAAATGAAGGACCAAAATTGAGAATTAAATGTGTACATGAATAAGAATTAACATTTCATCAATTTTAAATTAATGAAATATTAAACTTTCTATATTAATAGATAAAATTCTCGATAATTTTATGAGCATTTTTAATCCTTTTTCAACAAGGGATTTTTACATTATCAATTATAATGTACGTGCTATATATTATAGATTTATAATATATATAACATTTCTATTTACAAAAATTTACAACCATTTATACAATTATTTACAATTATTTATACAACTTACTATTATCAACAAAAATGAAATCTTAAAGTTTTCAAGAAATCACAACAAAGAGGCTTTTCATTTAAGAAATAAAAACTATTTGCTATTTCAGAACATTCTTTTATACTGACATCATTCAAAACCATCCCAAAATTTTCACTAATACGGTAACAATGTTCATATGTAAGATATATGAGATTTTTATATTGAGTGATCACTTTGTTGAATTTTTTCTCATAAAAGAATTTATTCCTTTCTAGAGAAATGATCGAATGAAAAATATTGCATGTAAGTGAGAAAGAAAGTATATTTTTATCAGAGACATATGTACTAATATGTGAGATTATTTCAATAGGTAATTGAATATTATTTTGTTGTATATTGATAAGATTTGAATTTTTAATTTCAACACAGATTTTAGACATGTTTATTATTTTGAATAATTTGAATAATATATTAGTTATCAAAAATAACGATATTCTTTATATATTAGTTATCAAAAATAACGATATTCTTTATATATTATTTTTCAATTTTTGATTTTAAGCAATTAACTATACGATAGTGTTTGACAAGAAATATTTTTGATTATTATAAAAACGAGGAAAAAAATATGATAACAATTAACAACTATTCATTATCATAAAAATTTTTATATTAATATATTGCTTGATTACAACCGAGAATACTAAATGTATTATAATTCCCTAACATGTTTAATGTATCAATAATTATTTTATTATAATAAGAAAAATTACGTAACCGATAATTACTCAACAATCTCATATCTTTATATGTTATCAAATAACAATGAAATAAATCTAGTGATTGATTATCTTCCTTTGTTCGACAAAGTTTTCCTAATAATTTGATACTTTCATCTGTTACTTGACGATAATTTGAAAATGTAAGCTTATGACAATTTCTGTATGTCATAATAGCACAAAAATTATTATGATAAAAATTATAATTAGCAAAATTATATTGCTTAATAGTATATTCAATTATACTATAATCATTTGTTTTAACAGTAAAATTTGACCATTTATTTTTTCTAATGATATTTTTTGAAGATTTACTTAATTGTTCCATTTTAAGCAAATCTTTCAGTTTCAAATATGATAATATTTCAATTAAAATATGTTCTGAAAATTCCATTTTTTAGAATTGATAGAAAATAAATTATTAAAATATTAAAAATTTATTTATTAATCAATTTTTATTCAATATTTTAAATCCTTTAATCCACATAAAATTTGCAAATTGATAACGCTTTTTGGAATATTATCTTCAATATGTTTATCAAAACAACACTCAAAAGTTAAATGAGTAACGCTATCAGGAATACATCCTTTAACATTTTGATCGAAAAAGCGCCCAAAAAATAAATGAGTCACACGATTGGGAATGCATCCTCTAATATCTTGATTAAAGTGAAACCCAAAAGTTAAATGAATAACACTATTGGGAATGCAACCTTTAATGTTTTGATCAAATAAATAACCAAAAATTAAATGAGTAACATTATTAGGAATACAATTTTTAATATCTTGATTGAAAGAGTAACCAAAAGTCAAATTAGTGACACTATTAGGAATACAATTTTTGATATCTTGATTGAAAAAATAACCAAAAGTTAAATGAGTAACACTATTTGGGATACAATTTTCAATGTTTTGATTAAAATTATCTCCAAAAATTAATCGTCTGACGTTATTAGGGATGCAATTTTTTATATTTTGATCAAAATAATTACCAAAAATTAAAGAAACAACGCTATTAGGAATACAATCTTTAATATCTTGGTTAAATTTTCCACCAAAGATTAAATAAATAATATTGTTAGAGATACATTTTTTAAGATCCTGATCAAAATGTCCACTAAAAGTTAAATGAGTAACTTTATTAGGAATTTCGTGAATATTTTTTTTATTATTAACATGGTAATGTATCCATTTAAATTGAATACCTTTATTGATTTCATAAACTACATCTTCATACTGATAAATATCATGGTAAATAATTTTAGTTTTCAAAGCATATAAATATGAATTTGTTTTAATAAAACAATTTTTCGCACAATCGTTTAAATATTTCGTTATATATAATAAAATATATTCGTCAAATTTCATTTTATTTATTAAAATAAATAATGTAAGTTAATCTCATATTAATTTTTTCAATTTTTTATATTGTTAATATCAATTATCGATATATGAACAATTTTAATCTCATCTTTAAAAAATTCATGTAATCAAGGATTTTTTAAGGGTTGAGGAGAGAAGTTTTTTTATTTTTTAGATCATGAAAATCACAATAAGATTATTGGTTTTTGTACGCTCTAGTACAAATATTCCAATTACCATTTGGAATCCTTCATGATAAAAAAATTATACCTTTTGAAGCGGAAAGAATGATTTTTGTTCATGTATCGCAATTCTTTTTGTTCGAATTGAACAAGAATACAAGAATCTTCATTTCCATTCTTAAGATATAAGACATGGCTAGGATACCACATTCCTGATTTAACAAAGGCAGTCACTTTCAAAAGTTCTCCAAACACTACAGTGTATTTTTGTTTTATGAAAAACATAAAACAAAAATTCTCCTTCGAGAAATGATGGAGAAAAAAATTCTGCATACACAAGAAGTATTAAAAATATCTCTTTTTTCTTGGATGAAAGAGAAGATATAGTCACTAATTTCTAAAGAAACTTTCTTCCAATAAAGACATTTCAAGATATTAATGAAATAACTATCGATTTTAGAGTTCTTAAGATAATAAGATTGTGGAAGTGTTAGTTGTTTAATCTTTTTTTAGTCAAAAACATTTAACATATAATAATTATCTAAATGATTTATTAATTAACTGATGATAAAAATTGAAAATATATTCAACTGACGTTTCCATTGATAGTATCATATATTACTGCGATCTGCAAACGATATGGAATTTTTTGACGACTTAATGGCATCACTTAACAATATTGATGAAATTACTCAAATGATTAACAAATTCGATGTGATTACTTTTGCAATGTTCGATCAAGTAAGCGTTCGTTTTCCTGCGCACAAATGCACTGACGAAGTAATGCGTTTGCTTATTCCTAAATTGTTAACTCAATTTAAACATTTTGGTATGAAATGTTATCCTGATGTGTGTCAGGATGGTGCATTCGTTATCATTTGTATTAAAAAAGGATAAGTATAGCATTATTCAACGCGAAGAGTAAACATAGAATATTCAATTGTTCGCATCACTATTAATTAAATAGTGCTACAAACAATTTTAATATTCTGAATCTAATTTTTGATAACGTATAATTCGTCTATCATCTACAACAATTTCCAATATTAAATATAGTTTTTTAATAAAATGTGATTATTCATATATACGAATGAATAGATGTTGTAACTCTTGTGCTCCAATTTATATTGGAACAATAGGACCAACAGGACCAACAGGTGCAACAGGACCAACAGGTGTAACAGGTATAACAGGTTCAACTGGCCCAATTGGTCCAACAGGATTAACAGGTGCAACAGGACCAACAGGTGTAACAGGACCAACAGGTGTAACAGGTGCAACAGGACCAACAGGTGTAACAGGATCAACAGGTGTAACCGGATCAACAGGATCAACAGGTGTAACAGGATCAACAGGTGTAACTGGAGCAACAGGACCAACAGGTGTAACAGGATCAACAGGTGCAACAGGAATAACAGGTGTAACAGGACTAACAGGTGTAACAGGTGTAACAGGTGTAACAGGACCAACAGGTGTAACAGGATCAACAGGTGTAACAGGATCAACAGGTGTAACAGGATTAACCGGTCCAACGGGTTTAATTGGTCCAACAGGCCTAACTGGTATCACCGGTCCAACTGGACCTTCAACTGGAATCACTGGTTCAACAGGATCAACAGGACCAACTGGACCAATAGGTCCAACTGGACCTTCAACTGGTTCAACTGGACCAACTGGACCGATTGGTCCAACTGGACCTTCAACTGGAGTAACTGGTTCAACTGGACCAACTGGTTCAACTGGATCGACAGGATTGATTGGATCAACTGGTCCAACAGGAATAACTGGTGCAACAGGAACAACTGGTCCAACAGGAACAACAGGAATAACTGGTGCAACAGGAACAACTGGTGCAACAGGAACAACTGGTCCAACAGGAACAACTGGTCCAACAGGAACAACTGGTGCAACAGGAACAACTGGTGCAACAGGAACAACTGGTCCGACAGGATCAATTGGTTCTACAGGATTGGTAGGTGCAACTGGTTTTACAGGTCCTACAGGTCCAACTGGTTTTACGGGTCCAACTGGTTTTACAGGCCCTACAGGATTGGTTGGTGCGACAGGTTCAACAGGATCAACTGGTTTTGGAGCAACTGGGCCGATTGGACCTACTGGATCCACTGGTCTTGGAATAACTGGTCCTACAGGACCCACTGGACCATTAAACACGACTAATTTTTTAGTGACACATTCATTCACTACACCAACATGGACTGATACAGTTCCAGCGTCTGCAAATGTCGCATATGTCACACTTATTGGAGGTGGTGGATCTGGTGGTGGTGGGACAGGAGGATGTGGTGGTGGTGCCGGAGGTTGTATATTAAATTATCCTTTAATTGTATCACCTGGTTTGGTTTTATCAGGAGTTTGTGCTCAATCGGTAGTAACTCCCGCATCAAATGGAACTAACACTACTTGTATAGTAAGAGCAATAGCTTTCGTTTTGACTGCCTTGGGTGGTGGAGGTGGATCAACAGGTGGTGTTGTTAATCCATTAGGTGGATTTGGTGGAGGGGTAGTAACATTGTTAGTTAATAATGGTACGTTAGGTAATGTAATAGGAATTGCAGGACCGGGTCCTAGCGGAGTATCAAATGTATATCAATTTAGTGGGGCAGCTGGAGGAGGTTTTAGTGGTACAACAACTAGTGGAGGTAATGTATTCTTATTTAGTGGTGGTACTCCAACAGTAAATTTTTCAAGTGGTGGGGCTTCTGCATTTGCTAACGGTGGAGATGGAAATGGTGGAGCAGGAACATTAGGTTCAGGTGGTGGTGGATCAGGAGCTGCAGGTGGTGCAGGATTTGTGAGGATTAATTATTATTCTTCTTAATTTAAATTGAGTAATTTATTAATTCTAAAAAAATATTATTATTTTCTTAGAATCAATTGAATAATTTATCACAATTAATTATTAATTTTTAAATCTTTTTTGAATTTGTTAATGAATTCTTCAACATAATTTTCCCAACCAATTGTTTTTATTTGCTGCATTGTAATTAAACAATAAGAAAATGATGCTCCTGAATGATGTTCATAATAAGGATCGTTTGATAATCCTTCGTGTAATTTACTATTATTATAATCATCAATGTAATACCATAAATTTTTTTCTGTTAGTATTTTATATATGGATTCTAACATATCTTTATTATTATGAAATGAAAAATTACCTGGTTCAAATAATATTTTTTTTCTTGCATCTTTTTGATATATGTCAAATATATATTCTGCAAAATCGTCAAAATTATCATTAGGATAATCTTTTTCCAAATCGGAAAATAGTATTTTTTTTTGTTCATTTAAAAAATCTTGTATCTCTGATTCTTTCAAGAAAATTTTACCATTAATATTAAAAGAAACTATATATCTTTCCATGTATTTTTTGCGATTGATGTCATTCATTTGACGTAAAATATTCCACGTATGGACATTATATTTGCAATATTCGTTATTATCAAAATAAATTGACCAAAATTGTTCATCTTCAAATGGAGGTAATGTTGTTTTGCTATCCAAACAACATCTTAGTTTACGAACAATATATTTTATGTCAAAAAAATTATGTATTTTATTCCATTCGTATAATTCAATTGAATATTGAAATTTATAATTACGTATTATACTAAGACAATTAATACGTAATGGATGTTGATGAAAATCTAATTGATTGTAAATATGTATTAATACCATATTATCTAAAGTACTAAGATAATTATCAATGAATTTACGTTTCAATTTACCCTCAAATAATGGATCAGACATCACCATTAAATTAATATAAATTTTAGTTTCGAATGCATTCAACATAAAAGTGATTTCATTTGTTTGCGATTCTGTCATATTTGATTCGATTAATTTAATAAAATAATCAACATTGTAAAATAATGTTGGGATTGTGAAAATAATTACATTATCTGTTGTATTTATTTTTAGTATCATATGATATTTTTTTGCTATAGCAAAATCTTCTGTATAAAGTATCATGGTGTTTTATAATATTCATGAAAATTAATTTATTTAAGATAAAATAATTCAATTTTTATTAAAAAATAGAAAGTTTCTTTTATCTTGATAATAATCGTATTTGTAAGATTATTATCAAGATATTTTTAATTTGTTATTAATTTTGCAAGAGATCGACAAAATGCTGGATTAACGAAATTCATATTAAAATACATATGAGTTATTGAATTTGGTACATTAGTTAACGTTAATTGATCACAATGCAGATAGAGATGAGTGATTGAATTAGGTAATCTATCTATCATTGAATTTATTACTAAGGGATTTGAATTGAAAATTGTAAACTCTTTGATCAAATTTGGTAAATGATCAATTGGTTGATTGAAATTTTCACCAAATTCAATAAAAATGATTGAATTCGGTAAATTATCAACTAATTGATTGAAACAGGCACCAAAATTAAGTTCTATAAGAGAGCTCGGTAAATAATCAATCAATTCATCAAAATCAAAACCAAATTGAAGTTTGGTAAGTGAATTTGGTAAATAATCAACTGATTGATTAAAATTGAAACCAAATTTAAGAATAATGAGTGAATTTGGTAAATAATCAACTGATTGATTAAAGCTAAAACCAAAATTCAATTCAACTATTGAATTCGGTAAATGATCCACAGATTGATTGAAATTGTTACCGAATGAAAGAATAGTGATAGCATTTGGTAAATTATCAATATTTTGATTGAATAAATAACTAGTAATCTCTAAATCATCAAGAAAAATGGGTAAATGATCAAGTGATTGATCATAATTACCTTCAATGAAAAGCCTTTTAATCGAACAAGGTAAATTATCAAGTGATTTATTAAAAGTATCACTTTTGATACAAAGAGAAAGAATTGAATTTGGTAAGTTATCAAGTGATTGATTAAAATCACCATCGTCTTCACCAATAATAAGATTTATAATCGAATTTGGCAAATTATCAATAGGTTGATTGAATTTAGCTCCAAGATTAAGATGTTTGATAAAATGTGGTAAATTTTCAATCAATTGATTGAAATCTCCACTCAAATCAAGATGTATAACTGAATTTGAAAGATTTCCAAGTGACATATTGAAATTATTATCAAAATGAATAGATATAACAAAATCCAATAATTTAGATATTTTAATAGTGGAATCAAATATTCTAGAATAGATATCAAAATACATCATTTTAGATAGTTGATTAACATCCTTAACGTTGCATATTAAACGTGGTTTATAATATCTAAATTCATCAGCATTAATATTAAAATAAAAATTTCTACATATATACGAAAATAGATTTCGTGAAAATGATTTGTTTACCAATGAAAGATTAAAAATGTCCTTCTTTAATAAGTAAGGATAATAAGTTTCCAAGGTAATAAAATAATCCATTCAATATATTTTAATTGATATGAATCGAACGATAGAGAAATTATTCTATTATTTATTTTTCAATTTTTTAATAAAAAATTGAAAAGTTAGCATATTGAAATAACAGGCTTTATTGTATTATTTACTTGATACAGAATTAAAACGTAACAGTATCAAAATTTAAGAAATAAAGAATTGTGATTACGTGATATTATTATATCATTTTTAAATACAAACTTTTTTGATCAAAAATTAGTGAAAAAAATGTAACATTATGCAAATGATTATAAATTTTATAATCATTTACATTCTGTATTATTCTTTAGAATTGACTACACGATAAGTTAATGAATATCTTGTATTATCGGATATATTTTTTAACGAATGTTGCCATTTATATCTTGCAGCATCAGTCATGATATACATCGAACCTTCATCTATATTTACTTCTTTAATATTATCATCATATTTGAATTTAATTGGAATTGATTGTCCAATAGTAATACATACAATAATTGGTCCAAATAACTTTACATGATCGATATGATATGCTATTTGTTGTCCTGGTGTGTATTCATTAATTATTATTTGATTAAATGTACATGTATCTGATACTACATATTTAGTTATTTTATTATTGATTCGTTTGGGATTCACTAAATCTTTTAAAAAATCTGGGATAATTGGAGCATTTTTCAATCCAGATCTATCATATAAATAATAATAACCAAAATGTGCAGTTCTTCTCGAATTGTGTGAATTAGTAATGGATTCAAATTCGATTTCATTATTTATTTTTTCTTTTATCATATTTATTTCACTGTCAGTTAAATAATCCTTAATATACCAAAGTCCTTTTATTCCTGATAAATTTTTGACGACCGACATTGATTATTTTAATAAATTAAATGTGTATGTTAAATTTAAATAAATAATATTTGATTAAATGTTTATAATTCATTTTTTATTAATTAATCACTAATTTTTTATCGATTAATTAATTGTATAACTAAAAACAATATCACTAGATCCTTGGGTTCCAGATCCACTCAAACCAACAATTGCTAAGTTTGAAGAAAGGAGAATTGTATTTACTTTTCCAATTGTAACTGTTCCGGTGGGATGAATGCTAGATGTTGTAAATAATTCTGCTAATCCAAGAATTGTTGAACCGCCATCGATTATTAAACATGTTGCTGCTATGTTTCCAGCAGTAGTCGTCGGTATAAATCTTATGGGTATGACAGTTTGTGATATTAAAAATGCTGTAATTCCTGATCCTGTTGCGATTGCATTATTCATCGGAATTCTAATGGTAACATTTTTTCCCATTCGAATGATATTGAAATTCGTACCAAATGATCCAGTATATGAACCTGTAAATGTTGTTACTATGTTTATTTCTTCATAGTAATTTAAAAATGTTGGTACATATCCAGATGTTGAATTTATAAATTTGGCTCCAGTCGAACCAAATGTAGCAGCTCCATTACAATTAAATGGAAGAGGAACCGTTAATGCAGTTGTTGTAATTTGAACTGCAGGGTTCGTTATCCCAATAAAAATAGAATTTCCACTGTTATAATTTGCAATCACAGCATCACCTGCGTTTGTACCATTCAAAAATTGATTTGATCCCGCAGAAATACCTAATGCTAATTCTTCTACTATTCTACCAACTCCAATCGAAGAATTGCCTCCAGTTAATCCACTCAAAACTAAAATAATACCATCTTGACTAACATTAGAAATAAAAGTTGCTCCAGAAGCACTAAAATTACCACTAGAATCTCGAGCAACTAGAGTATTTGGAATGTTATTTGATGTTGCAGGTAAACTTGGTCCTGTCGGACCAATTAATCCTTGAACACCTGTCGATCCAGTTGGACCAATTAAACCTTGAGCACCTGTTGGACCAATTAAACCTTGAACACCGGTTGATCCAGTTGGACCAATCAATCCTTGAACACCTGTTATTCCAGTGGGACCAATCAATCCTTGAACACCTGTTATTCCAGTGGGACCAATCAATCCTTGTACACCTGTTGGACCAATTAAACCTTGAACACCTGTTATTCCAGTGGGACCAATCAATCCTTGTACACCTGTTGGACCAATTAAACCTTGAACACCTGTTATTCCAGTGGAACCAATCAATCCTTGTACACCTGTTGGACCAATTAAACCTTGAACACCTGTTGATCCTGTTGGACCAATTAAACCTTGAGCACCTGTTGGACCAATTAAACCTTGAACACCTGTTGGTCCAGTTGGACCAATCAATCCTTGAACACCTGTCGGTCCAGTTGAACCAATTAAACCTTGAACACCTGTTGGTCCAGTTGAACCAACCAATCCTTGAGCACCTGTCGATCCAGTTGGACCTACATTCCCTTGTAAACCTGTTGGTCCAGTTGGACCAATCAATCCTTGAACACCTGTTGCTCCAGTTGGACCAACCAAACCTTGAGCACCTGTTGGACCAATCAATCCTTGTACACCTGTTGATCCAGTTGGACCAATCAATCCTTGAACACCTGTCGGTCCAGTTGAACCAATTAAACCTTGAACACCTGTTGGTCCAGTTGAACCAACCAAACCTTGAGCACCTGTCGATCCAGTTGGACCTACATTCCCTTGTAAACCTGTTGGTCCAGTTGGACCAATCAATCCTTGAACACCTGTCGATCCAGTTGAACCAATCAATCCTTGAGCACCTGTTGGTCCAGTTGAACCAACTAATCCTTGTATACCTGTTGGTCCAGTTGAACCAACTAATCCTTGTATACCTGTCGGTCCAGTTGAACCAACTAATCCTTGTATACCTGTCGGTCCAGTTGGACCAATCAATCCTTGTACACCTGTTGATCCAGTTGGACCAATCAATCCTTGAGCACCTGTTGGACCAATCAATCCTTGTACACCTGTTGATCCAGTTGGACCAATCAATCCTTGAACACCTGTTGATCCAGTTGGACCAATTAAACCTTGAACACCAGTAGATCCAATTGGACCTACATTTCCTTGAACACCTGTTGGTCCAGTTGAACCAATTAAACCTTGAACACCAGTTGATCCAGTTGGACCAATCAAACCTTGAACACCTGTTGATCCAGTTGAACCAATTAAACCTTGAACACCTGTTGGTCCAGTTGGACCAATTAAACCTTGAACACCAGTTGATCCAATTGGACCTACATTTCCTTGAACACCTGTTGGTCCAGTTGGACCAATTAAACCTTGAACACCTGTTGATCCAGTTGGACCAATCAATCCTTGAACACCTGTCGGTCCAGTTGAACCAATTAAACCTTGAACACCTGTTGGTCCAGTTGAACCAACCAATCCTTGAGCACCTGTCGATCCAGTTGGACCTACATTCCCTTGTAAACCTGTTGGTCCAGTTGGACCAATCAATCCTTGAACACCTGTCGATCCAGTTGAACCAATCAATCCTTGAGCACCTGTTGGTCCAGTTGAACCAACTAATCCTTGTATACCTGTTGGTCCAGTTGAACCAACTAATCCTTGTATACCTGTCGGTCCAGTTGAACCAACTAATCCTTGTATACCTGTCGGTCCAGTTGGACCAATCAATCCTTGTACACCTGTTGATCCAGTTGGACCAATCAATCCTTGAACACCTGTTGGACCAATCAATCCTTGAGCACCTGTCGATCCAGTTGGACCTACATTCCCTTGTAAACCTGTTGATCCAGTTGGACCAATCAATCCTTGAGCACCTGTTGCTCCAGTTGGACCTACATTCCCTTGTATACCTGTCGGTCCAGTTGTACCAATCAATCCTTGAACACCTGTCGATCCAGTTGGACCAATCAATCCTTGAACACCTGTTGCTCCAGTTGGACCAATCAATCCTTGAGCACCTGTCGATCCAGTTGGACCTACATTCCCTTGTATACCTGTCGGTCCAGTTGTACCAATCAATCCTTGAACACCTGTCGATCCAGTTGGACCAATCAATCCTTGAACACCTGTTGCTCCAGTTGGACCAATCAATCCTTGAACACCTGTTGCTCCAGTTGGACCTACATTTCCTTGAACACCTGTTGGTCCAGTTGGACCAATTAAACCTTGAACACCAGTTGATCCAGTTGGACCAACCAAACCTTGAACACCTGTTGATCCAGTTGGACCAATCAATCCTTGAACACCGATTGATCCAGTTGGACCTACATTTCCTTGAACACCTGTTGGTCCAGTTGAACCAATCAAACCTTGAACACCTGTTGATCCAGTTGGACCAATCAATCCTTGAACACCTGTTGATCCAGTTGGACCAATTAAACCTTGAACACCAGTTGGTCCAGTTGGACCAACATTTCCTTGAACACCTGTTGATCCAGTTGGACCAATTAAACCTTGAACACCTGTTGATCCAGTTGGACCTACATTTCCTTGAACACCTGTTGATCCAGTTGGACCTACATTTCCTTGAACACCTGTTGATCCAGTTGGACCAATTAAACCTTGAACACCAGTTGATCCAATTGGACCTACATTTCCTTGAACACCTGTTGGTCCAGTTGGACCAATCAAACCTTGAACACCTGTTGATCCAGTTGGACCAATTAAACCTTGAACACCTGTTGATCCAGTTGGACCAATTAAACCTTGAACACCTGTTGGTCCAGTTGGACCAATTAAACCTTGAACACCAGTTGATCCAATTGGACCTACATTTCCTTGAACACCTGTTGGTCCAGTTGGACCAATCAAACCTTGAACACCTGTTGATCCAGTTGGACCAATTAAACCTTGAACACCTGTTGATCCAGTTGGACCAATTAAACCTTGAACACCTGTTGGTCCAGTTGGACCTATATTTCCAATTAAATTATTAGGATAATATATTGGATGACATGAATAAATTACATTACGATGACAATTCATAATATGAACATATGATATTTTTTAGATAAAAAACTCTTATCTATATTGGATATCTTGATTTTTTTTGATAAAAAGTTAGGTTGAAACAATGATTTATTGCAAAAAATTTATCATTAATAAATTTAAATTCCGATATTTATTTAAAAACACTTATAATTTAGGAGTGTTAGGAAAGTTCAGAAGAGGAAGTTAGAAGAAATGGAAGTCAAAAGTTATTGATTTTCTTAAAAAATATTAAGAATTAAATTATTGATTTTTTTTAATCTCATTATATTTTTCAAGTAGTTTAATAGTTTTTTTAACCACTTCATGAGATTGTTTAATCAATTCATTAGATCTATTGACATGTGTATGAGATTTTACAATTTGCACACGAGATTGTTCAATTTTTTTATTTGAATGTATGAATTCATAAGATATTGAAGAGGACATTTTTTAAATGGCAATATGTTTCGCTTTTTATAATAATGATTAAAAATAATTGGAATCATTAGTAATTCATCATTTTCAATTTTTTAATTAAAAATTGAAAGCAAATTAATCCACAATATTATTGGATTAAAAATATTTCAACTCTTCTATTCTAATTGAAATAGAATCCAAATATGATCGAATGATGAAATTATATTTATCCTAAAGTTCAAGATAAATATATTCTTTAAGAACTTTAAAAAAAGCATGTTATACAAGTGTTTTTCAAAGTTTTTTTGTGTTTTTTTCTAATTTTTTTATTTTTTTTGTGTTTTTCTAATTTTTTTATTTTTTTTGTGTTTTTCTAATTTTTTATTTTTTTTGTGTTTTTTTCTAATTTTTCCAAAAAGCTAATTACAGTTGAACAGTGGTATGATTATGAAATCGATTCTTCAGACGATAAAGAATGAATCCAATAATTATATTGGAACAGTAACATGATCGATCATGATCATCGTTCCTTTGTCAGTGAAGGAAGAACGAATGGCACAATCCTTCTTGTGAGGAACGGAAATGTCCAAAATCTCAGCGCACAATATACGATCAAGGCATTTGAAGGGGAGTTTGTATCTCAAAAGTGTAAAATGACTTTGATAATTGTCAACCAAGACAAATTTCAATTCATTTTTTTGCACTTTGATAGGACGCTCTTGATCAAATACGATAACTGAATTGCCGTCAACGATTTCACCATTAAAACCACATACATTGACATGTGCAAGAGGGAATTTGTGACCATTTATCACAAGACCTCTCTCTTGTGCATAATCAATGAATTGTCTCAATCTCAACATCAGTTCAGGTATCAATTCGATCATAATTCTACGAATTTTTGTGCACAAGAATTCATGCACAATATCATAATCTCCAAGATCGGGATTAATCAAGATCGAAGTATCATTGTCTCCATTCGAAAAAATTTGATCAATTTCTCTCTTGTCAGAGAAGAATTCCATGAACCTCTTCCAAGCCATACCTCCTTTCAATTCAAAAATAATGTCCGTATTTTTGATTAAATATCGTATCCGGTGAGCCAGAATACGATCATGAACTACAACTTCATCTACTACAATCAATCTCGCAATTATCCGTTTAAAGAAATCGCAAGATAAATCATATAGACCATCCATGTCACACAAAATTGTCGTGATAAATGCTTCTGCAGCCTTTTTCACCGCATCTTGTTGCGCCAATGGAGCAACCATTGACAAAGCAATACAAGCCTGAATCCAATCGAATTGGGTTTCGACAATTTCATTGAACACATTTGGGGTAGGATTCAAAGGAATTTGGATGATATCTCCTGGAATAGGATGAATTTCTTCTGCTTCCAAGAAATTCTGGATTTCTTGTTGGGAAATCACGAGAGGTGGAAAAACATCATTTGCATGTTGTCTGATGGCAATAACAACATTCAATATGTTTAATACATTATTAGGAACATTATGTATTATCTTCATTGCATTGTCAGCAACATACAAAACACGTCGTTGTCGCTTATCCAATTTATTGGATGACATACAAATACATTTAATCTGATCATACACATATTGATCAGAATTCATAATGAACATAGGCACGGAAATTGTACTCATTTTTAACAAATGTGAAAAGTAGTTCACCCTAAAGAAATGAGATCTTAAAACAATTCATTTTTTCAATTTTTATATTCATCATAATAAAAAATTGAAAAATAAAATATTATTCTTACTCTAATATTTATTCATTTGATAAAATTACTTGTAAACAAATGAACAATTTTGATAGAGTACTAAAACAATTAGAAGACAATACCAAACAAATTGCATTTTTTATTGATCCGGATCATAAATCATATATAAATTCATCACACATTAATGAATATCGAATTCATCGTCTCGAAAAATCCTCATTTTGGACATTAAAAAATAAAAAAATGGAAATGAATATTGATGAACGAGATCAATTATTAAATTAGTGAAAACTTGATTGATCTTATAAAATCATAAGATTAATCAAACTTTTTCAATATAATTTTGTAAATCAGATATGTTGTTCAATTTATGTCGAAACAATAGATACAACTGAAGCAACTAAATTAATGGATTTAATTGGAGCAACTAATATTCAAGGATTAATTGATTCAATAGGACCAACTAATTCTACAGACATGATTGAGCTTACTGATTTATCTACGGGAGCGACAAAATTAACTGAATCAACAATATGAATCAATATCAAAAGAATATATAAATCATATTACAGAAATAATAACGAAAGAATATAAAAAATGAATTGTTGAATAAATAATTATTAATTTAATTTATACATTAAAATATAACAAAAATGCTTTTATTATAATGATTGTGAGTAATAATATACAACAAGTTATAATCTTTAAAAAATATTTTTATAAAACCAAGCACACGTATTCTTTTTTAATAACTGTTTTGTTTTAGCTGTTATATTACTACAACCACTAATATTAAGCTCAGAACATTTTGTTAACAAATTGGCAACTTCATCTGTTATTGAATGACAATAAGAAATATCAAGCGAATAACAATTATTTAATAATTCAAAATTTTTACCTGTTATTTTTTTACAACTAGACAAATTCAATATATAACATTCTCTTAAAAATTTTATACTTTCATCTGTTATTAATTTACAACCACTTAAATTGAGAATATGACAGTTTCCCAATAATTTAACACTTTCATCTGTTATTTGATCACAATCAGAAAGATCAAGTGAATAACAATCGCTTAATAATTTCACACTTATGTCTGTTATTTTCTTACAATTGGAAAGATTAAGTAAAGCACATTTCCCTAAAAATTTAATACTATTATCTGTTATTTTATTACAATTAGTCAAGTTTAGAGAAAAACAATTTTCTAATAATTTAACACTATCATCTGTTATTTTGTTGCAATTGGTAAAATCAAGTGAGCGACATTTTTTTAATACTTTGACACTTTCATCTGTTATTTTAGTACAATTATTTAAATTGAGTGAATAACATTTTTCTAAAAAAATAACACCTTCATCTGTAATATTTTGGCAATATGATAAATCCAACAAATGACAGTTTCCTAAAGCTTTTAGACTTTCATCTGTTATTTTACAAAAAGAAAGAATTAACACATGACAGTTACCTAATAATTTAACACTTTCATCCGTTATTTTACCACAAAATGATAAATTAAGTAAATAACATTTATTCAATATTTTAACACTTTCATCAGTTATTTTATGACAATTTGAAAGATTGAGTGAATGACATTTTCCCAATAATTTTACGCTTTTATCAGTAATATTTGTACACCAAGAAAGATTAAGTGCATTACAATTTCCTAAAAATTTTACACTTTCATCAGTTATCATACAACAACCAGTTAAATTAAGTTCATTACAATTGTTTAACATTTTGACAATGTTATCTGTTATATTACTATGACTAAAATCATAGTTTACAAAATTATATTTAGTGATAACATATTCAATAATATATTTATTTTTTAATTTGATTGTTAAATGTTGCCACTTATTTTTTATAATAAGATCTGCAAACGATTTATTAATCTGTTCTATTTTTATCAAATCTTTTAATTGTAAATATGATAAGATATCAATAAGTATATAGTTAGATAGTATCATCATCGAATTTATAAAGAATAAAATATAATACATAAAGTTATTTATTTATTTATTCAATTTTTTTGATTTGAACACACATATTTTTTTCAACTAAAATATGTGTCTTTGAAATGATAGTCTAGAAAAAATTGAATTGTACAAATTAATAGTAATTGTTAAAAATTATCTAAATCAATAAACAAAAATGAATTATCAAAAAATGGAAGATGAGATAAAAAAATATCTCGTTGATAATAATTTCAAATATGAAAAAATAAACAGCTTTGAAAAAATATCTTTAATATACAATTTCATCAAAACTGGTACATTAAATGCAAATATTGGAGATATAGATGTGGATATTCTTAATCATATGGGTATATATTATATGATTAAGAATGATTATGACAACATATGTAAATATTTTTTATTGGCAATTGAAAAGGGAGATGTAAATTCAATGAATTGCTTAGCAAATTATTATGAAGAAATACAAGATTATGATAATATGTTAAAATATTATCATATGGCAATTGAAAAAGGATGTATTGATTCGATGCGTAGTTTGGCACAATATTATAATGAAATGAAAGATCACAATAATACATTAAAATATTATCATATGGCAATTGAAAATGAATGTGTTGATTCAATGTATGATTTAGCATGCTATTATGAAGAAATGGATATTGATAATATGTTAAAATATTTACATATGGCCATCGAAAAAGGAAGTGTAAAATCGATGAATAAGTTAGGAAAATATTATAGAAAAAATAGAAATCATGATAATATGCTAAAATATTTCCTTAAAGCAATAAAACAAAAAGATATTGAATCAATGTCTGATTTAGCATATTATTATCAAGAAATAATGGATCATGATAATATGATTAAATATCGTATAATGGCAATTGAATATGAACATGTTGAATCAATGTATATTTTAGGACAGTATTATGAACAAATGGAAGATTATAATAATATGCTAAAATATTACCTAATGGCTATTAAACAAGATGATGTTTATTCACTATATAAGTTAGCAAATTATTATAGAGGAATTAAAGATTATGATAAAATGATTAAATATTGGCTCATTGCTATTGAAAAAGGTCATGTTTATTCTATGTATGGTTTAGCATCTTTTTACAAAGACATTAAAGATAATAATAATATGATTAAATATTATATTATGGCCATCGAAAAAGGAAATGTCATGGCGATGTTTCAATTGGGTCAATATTATGGTGAAATAAATGATTTTGAAAATATGCTTAAATATTTATGTATGGCAGTAGAAAAAGGATGCTCATTTTCAGCGAATAAATTAGAAGAGTATTATGCATTGATGAGAGATTATGATAGTGTTTGGAAATATCATCGCATCGCAGCAGAAAATGGTTCTTTAAAATCAATGGATAAATTAGGATGTTACTATGAAATGCAAAATGATGATAATATGTTTAAATATTATCATATGGCTATCGAAAAAGGATATAAAGATTCTATGTATAATTTAGGTTGTTATTATGAAAAAATGGGTAAATATGATGATATGGTTGAGTATTTATTTATGGCAGCAGAAAAAGGACATATACGATCAATATTAAAACTAGAAAAGTATTTGGATAAGAATATTGATGTAAAAAATTACATTAAGATACAACAAAGTAATATAATAATCGGTAAGATTGCTGACAAATATAATAAAATAATATTAGAAGTTTATAAATTATTAAATACATCATCAATATCACCCACATCTACATTTCATAAATTCGAATGTATTAATTGTATGCAAAATACAATGTGTGTTTTCAAACAATGTGGACATGCATTTTGTTTAAATTGTTACGATGATTTATGTCGTTTATGTGATCATTATCAAAAATTATGTAAAAATGTATCGTGTAGACTTTGTTATACATAGAATTTTTTGTATCAATTAATATTTCTTTGATTTTTTAAGAAATATTAATTAAATAAAAATTTATATAATTAATTCATTTAATTATTTGAATTAATTCATCTAATCATTTGATTAAATGATGTCTAAATGTGAATGAAATTCTTTCGCCTTTTACTTTCTTTTCGATTGGAATTTCATGAGTAAAATCTTTTTGAAAATTACCTTCCATAACTAATAAAGTACATGGTTTGTGTACAAAATTTAATACAATTTGTTTTGTTATTTTATTTCTGATCCGAAATGTTCTAGGAACTCCATATGCAATGCTCGCCACTATATTATTTTTTGGATCTAATCCTTTTTCATCATCACTATGTGCTCCAATATATTTTTCACCATTAATATATTGATTAATTAATATTCCATTAAAATTAGCATCTAATGTATCATTAACATCTCTTAATAATTTACATAATATGGGTATTGTTGATAATGATTCAGCAATCATAATTTTACCGCTATATTTATACCCCTCATTTTCATCAGAAAAGAATCCAACATTTCTTCTTTGTCTACATTCTTTACCCATGATTATGATAGGAGGTTCTTCGTGTAGTGAAATATCTTCCACAAATTTGAATAAATCATCACTAAAATTCTCGATTATCCATAATTTACTTTTCCCATTGTTGAGAATAATCTTCTTCATTATAAATTAATGAACATGTTTATATTTTATATTGAAAATCAAATTATTCGATCATAATAATTATATTAATTTGATTGAGGAAATTTATTATTTGTTTATTGTAAGACAAATGATGAATTTTCATAGATTCTAATATGAAACATTTTTTTGCTTTCTTAATATAAGATTGGTGTTAATAATTCATATACATCCCTTTTGAATTTTATGGCTTTTGTTAATTTTCCGATAGATGTTAAAATTGTTTCAGCAAATGATTCTTTATCAATTATCCGAGATAATTTTGCATGTTTTATAAAGGAAAAAATAACATACATATATTTTATTTCATTATCTTCTGGATCATTTACAGTAACCCATCGCGAAAATATATCTGTTATTAACGATGCATCACAGTAGAAAAATTTTAATGTTTCACATGAAATTTTTGAAAAATTAATTTTATTTAATATATCACGATTGTTTATTAATAATTCTCTTAAACTATGCTTCATCGAGTTCAGTTCAAATTGAATGATAAAATCAATTAAATCAGTCAAATCAGTTGAGATATAATCTGATAAATCTAAAAAATTGAGTAGATATTTTTCCAAAAAATTTTTAATCGTATGGAGTTGATATTCATCACATATATAAAATAAGCGATACACAACTGAAATATCAATCAAGTTTGATTCAATATAATTACATTCCACAAATGATAATGAATAAATAATAGTAAATAACGAATTAATTAAAGAAGAATCATGATGTAGTTTTATGATATTAGATCTCGATTCTATCATTCCATTTGTTAATAATGCTCTAAAATAAGGTGAAACATTCATCAACCATATCCTATTCACAAATAATGATACGTCATTAGTTTGGATTTCTAAATCAGTATGCAAATTTCGATCATAAAAATTGATTTTGTTCATTATTGTTCTTTTTGTATTTTTGATAGGAATATAATCAGTTATATAAATATTCATTCAATTTTTTATCAATGAATTATGTATATATTTCATTGATCATAAATCGAATCATATTTTTTAAAATAAATATTTATATTATGACTAAGCCGGAATATTAGAACCATTATTTATTAATATTCGTATGATATTTCGATCACCATATTCAATTGCATCCAATAATGCTTTATCACGGAAACTTTGATCAATATTCTGTTTTGATAAAAATTTAACTGTTTTTAAATTACAATATTTTATACTATCGATAAAAGATTTTCCATTTAAACATGTTCCACTTTTTATTAATAATTTAATAACATCCAAATTATCATTACAGATTGCCAATTCTAATGCTTTATTCTTATTCATCTGTTTATCTATTAAAATTTTTGTAATTTTTAAATTGTTAGTTTTTCCGCATAATGATAAATAATCTTGAATGTCAATATTTTTACTCTCTAAAAATAGATAAGTATTTATATCTTCTAATGAATACAAATTACCCATGATAATTATATTCACAAAAAATATATTAATATCTTCTTTTATTTTGAAATCTGGATCTTCAATCGGTAAAATTATTTCAATTATTGAAAGTTGATCATGTACATAATCCGATATATGATTATATTTATTAATAAGTTTAGGTAAAGTAGTTATTTCATAATATTGATAAGGCCAATCTATACACCGAGATATTTTTCCAAGTTGATATTCAAAATATTCATTCCAAATTATTGTATAATAATGAATTGACATATTTAAAATTTATGTTAAATATGGAATATAATCAAGATTATAATTATCTTTTTTTTTTCAATTTTTATTTGATATTGTAATATCACAAAAAAATTACATTCATTTGATTTAATGTTGATTATATTTATTTCCATTTTTTGATGTAGAAATTTTTCGAAAAATTGCATATCGATGTAATTCAAATCTTATTATTTTGTTATAATATCTAATGTTTGAACAAACGATATTTCGATAAATAATATTCTTGATTTCAACATATTTAAAATTCATACTAGAACTCTTTAAATGTATTATTAATAATCAATTTACAACACATTTTACGATGATCATTTTTAATTATTATCTATTTAATCAATAAAAAATAATTAAAAATGATTTTTTTCGCAACATTCCAAACATACCCCTTGATTAGCTTCCAATTCACGTACGTAAGTCATTAGATTACATTGACTACATTCTTCTCGAATACAAAAATCACATAAAGTATCATATAATTTAACTCCACAAATTTGACATTTCTCATCTTCTAAATTATCATCACAATAAAAACACAAATTATCATCACAATAAAAACACAAATTATCCGTTAATACTGCATTACAAATGCGACAATTTGTTTCTATTTTCACCTTGTTTTCAATAAATTCAAAATCTTTGAAAGAGTTATTATCATTCATATTGTAAGAAATAGTACAATTATTTATTGTAAGATCAAATAGATTATTAAAAAATCAATTTTTTTTTAGAATAATTTTGATATTGATGATAGAGACAACATATTAATTTTTTGAATTTAAAGGAAAAATAATTATCAAAATTATAACGATGATTAATAATTGGTATTTATTGATTTTATCCTTTTCATTTATATCTTATATGAATAGTTTTATAGCTGTAAATATGATCGACCCTATGCATACATCACCTGCATTATCAGATATGGGTTTCTATTATCTTCCACGTGTATCACAAACAATACCAAATATTTATTTATTATCGTATTGTTGTTATTTTATAATGAGATTCATGAAAAGTAGAAATTGGGATAAAATTAAAAATTTAATATGGAATATTACTGTTTTATTTTTAATTCGCCTAATTACATTTAGCGTTACAATCGTCCCACCATCTACAATGAATTGTTATAGCAGGAATGAAACCGAATCTATTGTATTCAATACTCTTAAAATTATCATACAAAATGATAATACTTGTTTGGATAATATGTTTTCAGGACATGCTACTTATTTTACAATTATGTATCTAACAATGTTAGATTTATCGGATTCTAGATATGAAAAGATATTTTTATCTATTTATACAATTGTAGGTATTCTCAGTATTATTTGTGGTCATATTCATTATTCAGTAGATGTAATTGTTGGTGTTGTTATTTCGTATCTGATATTTGAAAATGCAAGATTACGAAATATGTACTTATTTATGTTAGATCTTTATTTAGAAGATCAAAAAATGCACTAATATTTCCAATACATTTGAAAATAATACTGAATATTATTTAAATGTCATTTTACTAATAGATTTTTAATAATATTAAAAAATTATCTGATTATGAAATCACATATTTCTGCAATTGTAATTTCTTCAATATCAATTATATTTGTATCAACAATCATAAATGGACAGATTTTAATAGTTTTGGAACTAATTTTTGTAGATTCAAAATATCGTTTACGTAAACAACAATAAAAAAATTTATCACTAGAAGATTCAATTATTTCAAATTTCATTAAAATGGTAGATCGTGAATATAATAAATGTGTTGTATATGATATTTTGATTTCATCATTTATTATAATAAATTGGGGGAGAAAATGCATAGAATTATTTGGAACATTTATATCGAATTTCAATAGATAATTTATTATTTTATCCAAAAGTACGTTAAGTACTGGATCTATGAATGCAAAAGTTTCACCAACTCTCTTTGGAATTATAGTTGGTATAGAAGGAGTATATTGTTGAAATATTGGATAAATATTACTAATATTTAAAGTGATCATTTTATTCTGCATGATAATAATATTCAAAATTGTTATTTTATTATGTGAATTATAATTTATGTTTTTCTTAATAAAATAATTAAGGAATCAAAAAATCAATTTTTAGTTTAAAAAATCGATTTTTTATGTTAATAATTAGAATTATTGTTGACATTTAAATACAATCAGAATAAAACTAAAAAATTGATTTTTTTTTATATTGATAATTCTAATTATTGTTGATATTTAAGTACAATCAGGATAAAATTCAAAATATAACAAAATGAACATCGCATTACATGCAATTATTGGCGGAACTATTAGTGGAATATCAGCATGGGGGTTTTTTAAATTTATGAATTTTGATTTCAGGAAATGGGAATTCAAACGAATCACAGATTCAGATCGGGAATTTGACGATGATAATGTAAAATTGGCTATTTTAGCTGGTACAATTATTGGTGCATTTATATCTATTTCTAAGAGCACTCTAAAGATGCTAATAAATGCAGCAGAGGCAGTAGAGGCAGCAGAGGCAATAACAGTGCTCAATTAATTGGAGATTGTAGAGACAATGAAAAAATTATAATAACATTAGTTATTATAACTTTTACTAATATTTCAACTGAACATTTTAATCTGTATGATATAAAATTGATATTTTATTTTGTGAAATATAATTTATATGTTTCTTAAAAAATAATTAAAAAAATCAAAAAAATTGATTTTTTTTAATATTGATAATTCTAATTATTGTTGATATTTAAATACAATTAGGATAAAATTCAAAATATAACAAAATGAACATCGCATTACATGCAATTATTGGCAGAATTGTTTGTGGAACTGTTTGTGGAACTATTTGTGGAACATTAACGTGGGGGTTTTATAAATTTATGAATTTTGATTTCGGTAATTGGGAACTCAAACGAATCAGAGGTTCAGATCAAGAATGTGATAATGATGATATAAAACTGTCTGTTTTAATAGGTACAATTTTTGGTGCATTTATATTCGATGCTAGATGAAATAGCTTCATCGGAAGCAATGGAAATGCTCAATTAATTGGAGATTAAAAAGCAATGGAAAAAAATATAATAATATTGGTTATTATAATTTTTACCATTTTTGATTTCAAATACATATAAAGAATTTGGTTAGATTCGAATTTATTGAATAGAATATAGATGAAGAATATTTCTCTACGAGGAAACTGAATTGAAAAAAGATTCATGAAACAGATTATATTTCCTTAAATTTATTACTGTGAATATTAAATTAATGATTTAATGTTTCAAATAATTTATCTAAAAATAATCCATCTCGACTGAATTTCATATATAATTTTAACATTTCAGGATAATATTTGTCTGAAAATTCTTCTAAATTTTTGGGATCTATGCCAGATTTAATCAATATATCGCAAGCGGATAAATTTGATAAATCAAAAAATTTATCTATTAGTAGTAATTTTTTGATATCAAAATTATAATATCTTTTGTATAAATTAGTAATTCTTGGATTCATTATTTTCTTACATTCCAATAATCCTATATCATCACCAATAATAATACATCTTTCTTTAGCACGTGTGATTGCGGTATATAATAAATTTCGATAGAGACAGTGAGTCATTGATGAATGAATTATGATAACTACAGTATCATATCCTTTGCCTTGTGCTTTATGTATAGTTGTTGCATATGCCAAATTGAGTTTATTATCTGTAATTTCATCATTTGTTTTATATTCAATTAATCGATAATTTCCTTGTTTTGTTTCACTTTGATAATATTGACATCTAATATTTGGTAAAGATTTTTCATTAATAGTAGATTCAACAAAAAGTATTGATCCATTATAAATGTCTTTATCTTTATTGTTTTTTCCATGCATAATTTTATCTCCAATTCTAAATTGAAATTCATTTTTATCATTTTGAATAGAATGACTATCTATTGGATTGTAATAATTTTGAAGAATTAAATTATATTTATCCACACAAATTCCTTTTTTACGAAGTGGAATTAAAATAGAACTATTTTCGTAATTTATTTTGTATTTTTTAATAACATTAAAAAGATTTATCTTCATCATTTTTTTTGTGTTTGTTTTAATATAAATGAAATTATTATCATCAGGTTGTATATTTTCTCCATTAAGAACGAGTTTAGCGTTGTTTGAAATTACTATTTTTTTCTGCCTATATATTTTATTAAGAACTGTGCATTTAATTTGTCCACTTATGATTAAATCATTTAAAACATTACCCCCTCTAATGCTTGGTAATTGATTTTTATCCCCTATTAATATTAATCTTATTTTATCGAAGATAATAGAAATTTGATTCATAAATTTGTAAAATAAATATAGATCAACCATAGACATTTCATCTATGATTATAATGAATTCATTATAATTCGAATACAGTTCTTGAATGGACATAAATTGTTCATTGTTTTCTTTTTTATTTTTTTCTTTTTTATTTTCTTCTTTTTTGATATTCTTTTTATGTAAATATAAAAATGATTGCAATGTTCTGATTTCTGTATTGTATTTACTATTTACATTTTCATTTCTCAATCTTTCGACAGCAGTTCCAGTAGGAGCAAGTAAATATATTTTATTATGTTTATGTAATTCTTTAATTATCTTGTTGATAATATAACTTTTACCAGTTCCTGGTGCTCCAGTGATGATACTTATACTATGTCGTATTGCATTTGAAATTGCATCGATTTGGTTTTTGTCTGCATTTTTCGCGTAAGTATTTTTGTCAAATTCAATATTAACGGGAATTTTTTTAATCAATTTGTCACAAATATCTTCAATGTATTTTTCATAATGATAATTTTTCTCATTTGTGTAATAATCATCTTCATTAACTGTTATTTTAATAAGATTAGAGAATATATTATTCACATTAGGTCTAGGATATCTAAGTAATTTATTAATATTACAATAAATCATTTCATATGTTTCATACAGAATACCACATTGATTAAATTTCTTAAAAAGCATAATTAAAAAAGCTTCTATTCTGCTATTGTCATTTTTATCATAGTTTAATTTCATAGCAATTGTATCACATATTTGAAAAGGTACTTTGCATTTCAAATATAGATCATATATAGATTTCAAAATAACAGGAATATTAGAACCAAAAGATGATAAGATAATATTATGATATTTAGTTCCAATACCTAGTTTATATAAAGCTGTATAAAATTCGATATTAATTTGTTTTGATTTAAATTCTTTAATAATATTAATTTGCTCGGCAATATTTGGATAAAAAAGATCATTAAGTTTATCAGTTTCTTCCATAATAACTTTTAGAGTTGAATCTTGATAAGTATTAATAATCAAGTTGGTAAATTTTTTGTTAATTTTTAATTTATTTATCAAAAAATCTTTAACTATTGATATATCGGTGACATAATCTCCATATTCTACATTATCAATAATGTTACTGTTACCATATCTATTGCTTGATATAGTATGATATTTAACAGTAACATATTTGGAATCGTTTAATCCATCTGAGTCGGGTAAATTTTTTGCAAAATAAACATATTTATCACAATGATCTTCTTGATCTTTGATCCAATATAAATAAGTGTTGTTTTGACAAATTTTATTCTGTATTATTTTCCCCTTTATCATTAATTATTATTTATGATACTAATATAATTATAATTACATTAAATTATAAATCAATTTTTTCTTACTATAATGCATATTCAAAACATTTAAATATATAAAATTATTATGTTTTTAATCCAAAAATATCTATCAATTCATCAAATTCTCTACGATTTAATAATTTATTATAATCAATTGTCTTGCCATTTGTTATGTTTTTAATCAATTCGAGTTGTTTTTCTGATAAGGTTATTGCATTTTTTCGATAATTAACAAAAGCATCATAACTCAGTGGCATCCATATTTTAAAAATATTTAGCATTGCATTTGCATATTCTCTTATTTCAAATTGTGCATGTGAATCACATCGTAATTCAAGAAAATGCATTAGATTATGACAATCTATCTTCCAATAAAATCGAGTATAATAATTTAATGTTAAACCAATTCTTGCTAATTCTCTGGCAACACCATCAAATTCTGAATTTATTTTTTCACCCTTATCATCATAATTAAGCATTTTTTCATAATAATCATAACATTTTAAAGAATCTTCACGAAGAATATCTAATATTTTATTACATTCATTCTCAGCTAATTTTTCACCACGACCTTGATGATTCATTTTTGATTGCGCATTAATATTTTCAATCGATGGAAGATAAAATTCTTTGCTTAGAATAGAATATCTTGCTGAATATTCGTTAATATTTGCAGTTCTATGACGAAACCATTGTCTAACGACAAATATAGGGGCTTGGATACAAAATTTTATTTCACACATTTCAAATGGACTAGTATGTTTGTGTTTCATTAAGTAATTTATTAATCCTTTTCCATCTTTTTTCTCCATATCTCTCCCATAAGAAACACGTGCAGCTTGAACAACTGAATTATCATTCCCCATATAATCACTAACTAAAATAAATCCATGATCTAAAATTTTTATCGGATCATCAAATAATTTTTCTAATTCGAGAACAGTTGGACGTTTAGTTTCCATTTTATATTTTACTCTAATAGTGTTTATTTTTTAACTAAGTGTTTATTTTTCAATAATTTCGAAATGATTTCAGTAAAAATATTTGATAAATTAATTTTTATTGAAAATTGGAAGGAAATCCCTCTAGATCGGAACATTGACGTAATATATTTGGAAAAATATATTGTCTAACATCCATATAATTTTTGAGTTTATTTATATTTTTATTAAGTTCATTAATATTTTTAGCGGACATATAGGATGAATTTGTAATTTCGAAATCATAATCTTTTATTAGGGAATAAACATAATTACATATATGATCAGCACCTCCATATACAATTCCGTTTGTTATGTATGATTTATCCAGATATCTTCTCATAAAATAAAGATCCATTAATTTCATGCCAACTTCCATATAGTTATCAAATAATTTTACTATGTTTAAAAATAATGGCTTTGTTTTTTCCATTTTTTCAAAAATATCATAACCATAATTATAATTATTACGATGTTCATGATAGATTAATTTATTATAATTGTTTAATAAATCATCATTTACATTGATCAATAAATCAATAAAAATATCAATTTCTTTAATAATTTTAGCTATTTCATCTAAAATAATTTTTATTTGTTTTTTTATCCGTTCGCTAATATTTTTATGATTATAAAAATTTATTAATTTTTGAAAAAAATAAATCATATATTTGTTATAGTCTCTTGTGGTTAATTCATTTAATTTTTGAACCTGTGAAGATGTACTTACGTGATAAGCATCTATAATTAACTTTAAATCAGTCTTAACAATTGTTAATCCTCTTATTATTTCATCAACAATATCTTTTGATAAATAACGATTATTTTCAAGAAGAAATATTGTGTCAAATGTGTTAAACATTATTCGATTAGATTGTGAAAAATATTGCCGGATATCAATGTAATGTAATCTAATTTTATTAAACATATCATGAACACTCACTTTATTTTTTGATTTGTTATATCGAAAAATTTTCCTGAAAAATTTATACACTTGATGAATGTATTTAAATTTGTATGAATTATTCATATCTTGTTCATTTACCAATTCTGATGGAGATATTTCAAGAAAAAAATCGTATATTTTCTTATCAGAAGAATCATTACTAATATTATAGAAAGTAGTTGCCAAATATTGATTTATGTCAACATTAAAAATACTATCACATTCTTGTTGCGTATTGACGTCCGTATGAATATCGCCAAATAAATATAATACCTTACTAGTGCTACCTATTTTACCTATCATTCGAATAACATTAATTGGTCCATTTATTTTCACACTATTATTCATTTAAATCTTATACGATTTATTGAGATAATAAATATCAAATCCATGTTTATAGATAAGTGAAAATCTTTGACAGATGATTGTTGATTTTAGAATAAAATTTTGTTCTAAAATCAATTTTATTAAACTTTTAATAAGGTTTGTAATTACGCATTTTTCTATTTTTTTCCTCTTTATCTTCTCGTTTTTTATCTTCATATCTCTTTTGGTTATGAGAATATGAAGTAAAATATTCTTTTTTCTTAAATTGTTCATATTGTATAATATTTTTTGTTTTTTCTACTCCGAATCTATTTTGAATACATAATATGTGCGAAATATAATTGTGTTTATTATGAAGTAATAACATCCATTTATGATGTCCATAATCAGTTTTTCCTTCATGTAAAATAACAGTTTCTACATAACGAAAATGTATTTCTTCACTAATGTTTTGTAGTTCCTTTTCTAAATAACCTTCTTCAAGGAGATGTTCGATAGGTAAATTGGTCGATCTATGTACTCTTTCTCGAATGAATTTTTTAAAATTAGCATGAGAATTGCATAAAATTGTGTCACTATTACCATAAAATTGTCCTATTTTTTTACATTTTTCACCATTATATAAAATCCCTTGACATTCCATATTTATTTAAATAAACTAAATAACTTTGTATATTCGTCACAACTATGTATCCCGAAAATTAGAATTGTTTGAATATGATTTTGAGGATTAATATTATAAATTAATTTATTAATTTATTTTTCAATTTTTAATTCACAAAAATCTAAATTGTTATCATATTTAGTTAATAATTGTGTCTTACGAAGATCTAATAATTTCATAGTTGATGATTTCTTCATTTTTTTTGATGCAGTTCTCATTTTCGGATGTTTCTTCATCCAATCATATAAAGTTCCGTTAAATCGATAATGTTCACGAATATGAAATATGTGCCATTTATTTATGTTAATGTTAGGTATTTGAATATTTGTATTATCGAGAATCCAGTTAATCACATTTTTCAAAAATATTTCGTTAAAGTTATCCATTTTATTATTTTGTTCTTCGATAAGAAAACAAAGAAATGTGAGATCAATTATACATCCTTTATTGTGAAGAAAAATCAAAAAATTAAGATCTCTAGTTTTATTAAAGATATTTATCAAATTTAATTGATCTTCATTAAATTCTAATGAACCCTGTTTATTATATATATAACTAAGTATGTCCATTATCTCATATAGATTTCTACGAGACGGATTGATAAAATGTTCTGTGTTTTTAATTTTAATATTTGCATTTAGATTTAACATCCATTTTGTAAATTCTGCTCCAAAATTAAAAAAAGAATGTGCGAAAAATTTTTCGGGTATTTGAAGATCATAATAAATTATCAACCATTCAATCATAATTTTTGCATCTTGATGAGAGTTTTTCAGACAAGCTTCAATTATATCATTTGAGATTTCAATCAAATATGTTTTTAACATATGTATTTTAACATTAATCAAAATGTCAATTCTGGATATATATTCATAAAGACATTTATTATTTGGCATAAATCCAAATAACATTAAATGAGATATTTTTTCATTGGACAAAATCTGGAATAATATTTCTAAAATACTATTTCCATGTTCATTTCGTAAATTGTCAATGTTTATAAGTTTTGAAATAAATGAAATAGATAGATTTGTAAATTTGGATACATCAACTAAATGACTTAGAACATGTTTATCGCACAGAAAATAATTATATTTTTCAAGAAATATAATAATATCTAGTATATTATTATTTGTCTCATACATTTTTTGTTCAAATTTTCCAAATACGAAATATATATCATTTTTCGTTAATAAAAATAATAATACTTTTTCATAATATATCTTCAAAATATTATAACAATCATTACAATTTATTGGACAATTCAAATTATTTTTTTTTTGTTGACATATTGCATTCTTATCAATCCAATCAAAAATATTACTAATTCTGATTAATCTACACATGATGAATTATTAAAATATTATTATGAGAATAAATAATATTTTAATTGTAATTTCAATTTTTTATCATATTTTTATCCACTTTCGTATCTACTTTCTTAACTTTCGTATCTACTTTCTTTTTATCTGAATCTCTTTTTATTACTCTCTTTATATTTTCCTCTTCTGAAGAGTTAGGATTTATTTTTATTACTCTCTTTATATTTTCCTCTTCTGAAGAGTTAGGATTTATTGTTATTACTCTCTTTATATTTTCCTCTTCGGAAGAGTTAGGATTTATTTTTGTTACCTTTTTTTTCACTATATTTTTTTCGGGTGAAAAATCATCAATAAAATTGATAATGTTATTATTATTAATTTTTTCCCTTTCCAATTCTTCATCAGAATCAATATATATTATTTTTTTTTTTGTTTTCTTAATTTGTTGTGTTTCATGAAGATTATTATTTTTGTTGATTTTTTTTAATTTATTGCAATTTCGATTCAAATTTCCGATATTAACAGGTTGATAAATCTTATTAATAACTTGATTATGTATTTCTGGAAATAATTCAGCAATAAGTTTATCTTTTTTAATATGTTCTAAACTTTCTACTGCCATTTTTTTAATTATATTCAAATTGGAAGTAAATGTTCCTTGACCACCATCCTCAAAATCACACATAAATGATATGAATCCTTTGAGAACTAATTCAATGTTACATACAGGTGTCCAGGTTTCTGGATGAAATGCCGTAAAACTTGTACAAATTCCCCTACTTCCAGTAGAAATGGGATATTTTTCTACATCAAAACGTCCACTTGGAGTTATCATAAATATATTTGGAGGTCCTAATGGGTGATTGTAATTGAGCCTAATCATACCATGATACAATCCCCCATAAAATGGAGTATCTTCAGGTCCTGGTAAAAGGAAATGAATATTATACATATTTTTATCTTCAGGAGAAATATAAATTCCATGTTCATTTTTTAAACTTATCGAACCTTCGTGAATATCTTTAATAACTCTTTTATTAACAGATAATGCCATTTTATATAATAATTAACTTGAAATTTATTTAAATCATTTAACTAAACAATGAATTTAGGTTTAAATATGCATATTATGATATTTATATCAATCACATATCACAAAAACAATTTTTCATCTCAATATAGTTTATATCAATATGACAAATCTTTCATGTCAATCATTGGAGCATCGTGAACAATATGATCATCAAGCATTTAATTATCCGTTAAATTCTACTGATATTACAGGTTTTACGGAATATAAATATCCATATTCTACACTAGATATGGCATATTCACCATCTGAATCTATGACAGAATTTGAAAATAAATTAATTAATGATAATCCACTTGCAGCAAAGAATTTGATTGATAGACCTCATTTAAAAGGAATTAACACTCATCTTCCTTTGCAGCAAGAAGGAAATATTGAGAATTTCACATTTACTAATGATACAAATGGACCTTCATTGAAAAAATTAAATGAAAAAGAAGGAAAAATTATCATCGATAATAAAAATGGATATAATCCTTATCTATCATTTGAAACAACTGTAAATCCTATGTATAATCAATTAGGAGGGACATATTATGATACAAAACCATTATCTACATATGTAAAATATCCACTCTATCGTAATCATGGATATGATCCAACACTTTTAGGTTCTAATCTTTTAGAAGGATATGAGGAAACAAAAGAATCAACATTAAAATTAGTATTAAAACTGATTATTTTAGTCATAATTGTTTTATTTGCAATTTATGCTCTACGATGTCTTTTATGTGATGAAACAATGAATGTACAAATAATCAAATCCCCAAGTAATATGTCAGAAGTGAAACGAATTTTAAATAAAATGATAGTTAATTAAAAATATTTAATTAAATATTAAAAACATTTTAAATGATAATTGTCATCTAATTCAGATATTAGACCATGATCTAAAGAAGGACAATATAATTTTTTATTAAAGTAATTAAAATCAATTATATCAAATAAATTATTTATTATATCTCTATTTTTAACATATATTTCGTCATATTTTTGTTCGCATTCTGATAATTTATTATTTATATTTTGATATAATTCTATTTCTCTTTTCAATTGTTCCTTTTTTTGTTTTAAATCTACATTAATAGTTTCTATACTAGTTAAATCAAGATTTTTTCTTAAATTAGCTTCCTGATTTCTTATTATTCTTTTCAATGATTCTAAATTAGAAATTTTTCGATTTTGTTCTCCTAAATATTTCATTTTTGATCCCTCTAAAATTTTTGCTTGATGTGCATTCTCTTCAAGTTTCTCAAATTGTTCAGGTAATGTTAAAATAAATTTATTAATTTTTGCATCTGTTCTATCAGGATCGATTATATATGAAATCGAAATATTCAAAATCGTATATAAATATCTATGTTTTAAACCAAAGAAATTTTTTATTTCATATTGTTTTTCTAATGTATCGGTTATTTTTATAATATTCTCCATACATGAATTCCATTTTTCTTTATTTTCTACAAATTTTTCCTGGAATGATATCAATGATATCTGATCCATTTTTGGGGCTATTTTTTCTAAATCAATTGATGTATAGCGTTCTTTTATTTCTTCCCTTAGATTATCAATTATATTAGCAATTGATTTATACTTGTATTTAGTACTCTTAATTGGAATGGAATTCTCTAATTTAGATGCATTATTTTCACTCAATTTATAATTTGGTTTACTCATCTGAATAATATTTGGAATATTATGAAAAGATGTTGTTTGAGATTGGAATATCGAATTGAAAGTCGTTTTTCCATAGGTTTTAATTGTCAAATCTGTCATATTGTTTGCCATAATTTAAAATTTTGTTATCAATGATAGTAATTTACTAAGATCAAATGGACATATAATTATTTTTTCAATTTTTTATCATTGAACATAAAATCTACGATAGTTATAATAAAGTAATATGGTTGAATTTTTCAAACAAATGTATTTAATTCCATTTAAATATGGAATCGAAAAAATGAATAACACTTGCATGAAAATAATTTCATTGATTTTTAATCAATGTGGAAAACGTTTATTTAAAATAAATAATGATGTTCAATTTGTAGAACATTATGAATGTGTTGATAATTATAATAAATTTTATTGTTGTCCTATTGATCTCAAGGAAATTGATCAAGATTTCTTATTAAATACTTTCAAAATAAAAACTGGCAGAATAGAAAATTTAATTTTATCAATTCCCCATAAAATATTCCTCAAAGGAACTACAAATATTCATATTCAGAAAATAACATTGCAAGTCGATATAATAAAAAATGATAATAGTTTATACTTTAGTACTTTGGAAACTAATAATATTTATTTCGTCGATCAAAATAAATATGTTAAAAATGATTTATCTGATATCATTTTAGAAATAAAACGCCTTTTATTAGAATATTTAGATACAATTACAATTCAAATAGAATGCATCGAATTAAATTTACGTGAAAATATAATAATATGTTTGAATGATGTTTATTATGATAGTCAAAAGGTAGAAATAAAATCAATTATTATCAATCATGATAATTTATTGCAAATTGATGATATTATTTTTATGATATCAGATAAAAAATTAAAAATATCAAAAATAAATGCTAATGATAAATTAATTGATTATCTACCATTCATATATATGGATGATCATTCAGGTGATATATCTGTATCAATCAAAATTGATAAATTTCATACAAATTTATTAGAGATAACTAATTTAGAAATGGATATTGTAAAAAATTTAATCATAATTAAATTTTTAAAAAAAATCAAATTTGATAATATTTTTTCATTAATAACTAGCGATAATACTACATCGATATTAGATTTCGATCAGAATTCTAATCTAATTACTTTTAAACAAAATATTCGCATCAGTTTTGATGATTTTAATAAGTTAAATTGTTGGATCGATTCATTTGCAAATATGATTTCTTCTTTCCAAAAGAAAATAATAACAATTGAAACTACAAAAAAACAATTATATATATCTCAATTAAAAATTAGCATATTTTTCAAGAACGAAGTATTCAACGTACAAATCAAATCAATGGGATACATTAATAATGAAATAGTTGATTTGTTAATAGAACATGATAGAACAATATTAAAAATTGGGAAAATAAATATTGGAAAATCTTTTTGTGCAGAAAATATTATTTTATTTGAAGAAGGATTATTTGATTTAAGGGCAAAATATATGGAAGTACGAAAACAAAATAATGAGTTGAATTTTTATTTTAATCGAGCAAAATTAGTTGAAATAAAAGCCTTCATTACATTCGTTAGTAATATTACATCTTTATTTTCCTCATATGATGATTCAAATTTTACGATCTTTCTAAACATATCTAAATCGATTGTAAAAATGAAATATTTACAATCAATTATCAATTTAGTTATTGAAATTATGAACGTAAATTTATTAAACAAATCAATGACTAATGTAAAAGCAGATTTATTCATAGACAAATATTTGATTGCTAAATTATCTGCTAATTCAATTAATCATCAAAATTTTAACATTCAGAATTTACATATCTTTTTGGATCCCATAATGAATGAACAAATAATTGTTATTATTAATTCATTAATACCTATAAATGAACATCATTATGCAAATTGTATCGATAATGATGTTTGTGAAAAAATTAGACAAGCTATGTCAGAAACTATAATAGCTAATAATATGAAACAATTTGAGAAAAATGTAGAATTATTAACTACATCTATTCTTCCAATTTCAGGTAAGCAAAATAATAATTCGAAATTATTCTCAGCAAATGATCATTTTATGAGGGAAAAAAATTCTTTAAAAAAATACAAACCGATTACACAAATATTTTCTAACAATAATTTAAAATCTTTATTGATAGATGACTATTCTATTGAAGAAGAGGAGACAAATTTGAAGATTATTATTGATAATTTGTGTGTTTATCTATTTGAAAAATTACCAGAACAATCATCAAAAGATAGAAAACCTTTTATAAGTGTATTTTTTAAAGAAATTAATTTAATGAAATCAAATATTACGAATCAAATTCCAAGAAATAAATACAAAATAATGATCAATCAATTTGCAATCATAGATAATTTATCTAATGATTTGAAGTGGAAATATTTTATCATTCCAAAATTTAAAATTACAGCATTTGATTGCGAAATTATACAACATGATGATATTTATAGATTAATCGTACATATATCACCCTTGAAAGCTTCAATTCGAGAAGAAACACTTTTAAAATTAATATCTTTTTTTGAATTTAAAAAGGAGAACATATCTTCTAAATCAGAACCCAAATTTATTGAGCATTTTTACATCGATAATATCAATATATTTCTTAATTTTTATCCATCAATCATAAACAAAATTAGTAAATCAGAGTCTTTTACCTTGAGTGATTTTGAAATGATTATAAAGCACGTAGCTTTTAATAATATTGGCGGTTTTGATAGATTATTTGAGATATTTGGAAACCATATAAAAAATGAGATAAAACCTGAAAACATTATGCAATTCATTCCAAATATTAAATTAATTAAACCATATGCTAAATCATTAATGAACATTTATAATATGACATTTCGATATATTTATCAAAAAACAAAGAAAATGTTCTAATTTAAAGGTATATTTATTAATATGTTCAAAATTCAAAAAATTACAATAGGTATAGTTCTTTTTGGAAAATCCATAAGATTCACCTATCTATCCTATGTCAGAACAACTGAATTGGTGAATACTTTTATTCCAATTGGACAAGAAATAAAATATATCATAGATTCAGTTTTTTATCAAACATATCAACCATTACCGATGATTGTTTATCATAAAAATCATCGCATCGAAATAATGGAAGAAGAGAAATTTGATATTATTTTGAGATTTTTTTATAGAAAAATGAAAGATTTGGACATGAAATTATATTTATCAAATGGTGTGATAATTGAATATATTAATCAAGATGACATAATTAATTGGGATTCTAGAATAACTACATTAGTTAGGGGAAAAGTACCAAAACAAAATCATATACGTGCACTGATCGATATTTCCGATCAATTATTTGATCATAATCCTAGAATTAATATTAAAATCACTTTTTACACAAAAGGGAGATATGATCCAAATTATCTTATCAAAGAGAATCCATTTTATATAGAACAAATAAATACATTTATGGAATATAAATATGATGAAAGTGATTTAATTTTCTTTAATAATGTAGTTGGTTTTTTCGGATATAATATTATAACTGGAGAGGTAAAATCAAAATTGACGGATGAACTCGAAGATTACTTAATAAAATCATTTAGAAAGAATTTTCCACATTCAGTTGGATTAATAGAAATTTTTGTAATGGTATTACAAATAGACGCTAATTATCGCTCAATAATTTACAACTGATATATAATAATATATTAATGAATATAAATACGATATTTTTGATAGCTTATACATCATTTATAGTTGGATCTTATTTCTTGTATATAAGTAAATTTGATAAGAACGAACAAAAAATTTATGATAGAATTACCGAATTTCAATTATATTTAATGATAGGTTATTACTATATTTTTTATTCATTTTATTTATTGCAATTATTTTTGGAAATGAAAAAATACTAATTAATATTAGATTTTTTCATTTACGTTCTGTTTCAAAATAGATACAACTAATTATTTCCATATTATTATTCAATGCAAAATTAACCCAATTAAAATTATGACGTTCATTTATTATTTTTATATTTTTCAAGTACGATTTTTGTTTAAAGAGAATAAAACAATATCGATGTTTACCACTTCCTTTAGGGGGATTAGGAGGAATGAATGAAACGAAAGTTTGATCATTATTTATTATTAACCAATGAAGAACATATTTATATATTGGATTTATTCTATTTGGCGCATCGGGATCAATCATAATAATAGAATAATAATCATTAATATTAGTATTAACAATATTATATGTTGGTTTGTCTTGCGTATATTTTAAATCGTATATTTCTTTATTTTTCATTTTATTACCATGAAGATAAATTTCTAACGACATTTTTTATATGATTATTTGAGATATTAGATTTTGTGTTATTGATGTAAAAATTATTTTCACATAATCATCTATCGAATAAAGATAAAATATGTGTAAAAATATCAATATTTCATAAATATATAATGATAACAAAAATCTATTTAAATTATAGTTATTGATGTCAACATCGAGTATGGACCCAAGATTTCCAAGATATCCCGTTAAATACCCAGAATTTGTTCAGATATGGGAAGGTACGCCGGTGACTCCATATCCGATGAATTTTGTGCAAGCACCTTCATTTGCAAATCAAGTTTTGGTAAATTATAAGGGATTTCCTATGTTACAAGGATTGTCAACAGTTATTGGACCGGTAATGTTTCCCGTTAAAAATCCGATTACTTATCCTCGTTCTCATTCTACCTTAGATGTATATAATAGGAATTTTCTCAATAATGGATTGGGTTTTAATTACGGATATTGTACTTATGAAGATGGGAAACGTGGAAGATGTGGATGGTAACAATGTTTATTTTTTTCTCAATTCTTTCAAAATATAATCAATCATTGCTTTATTATTTTTATCAATTTCATCAAAATCCTTATTGAGCTCAAATTTCGATAGAAAAGTTCCTTGATATTCTAAAACAGAATTTGGTGGAATATCTGGATGACATTGTATTCCAATACATTTTTTATAACGAAAAGCATATAACATTGAATCAAAATAATCTAATATATCGATCTTTCCATTTGGTACAACATAATCATGATGACATCTAAATATATTTTTATATCCAAATATTTCTGTGTCAAAACCAATATTTAGTTTACCCGAATCTTTAATTTCACATCCTAAAACATAAGCTATCGCTTGACAACCTAAACATATCCCCAATATTGGTTTATTTTGATCAATACATTCTTTGATCAAGATGATTACTTTTTGTAAACTACAATCTAAATTTTTGACATGTTGATGTCCACCTAATATTATAATAATTGAATAGTTATTTAAGTTAATACTAGAAACATCCATTTCATATGATTTTATAATTTGATAATCTTCATCTAAATATTTTATAATAAAAGTATTCATAAAACCATTTTGTATTATCAATATCATCCTTTTTTAAATAAGTTATCATAATATTTTTCACACCGCAGTATAACGTCTACCATTTTTAAGTAAGTTATCATAACATCTACCTTTTAGAGAAAAATATATTAAATCAAATAATAAATAATTCAATACAGTAATCATTTTATAAGAAATTTCAAATTAATTGATTAGCTCAAATTATTTTTGATATTTTCCATATTAAAAATGACAAATAAATATTTCAATTTTTTGTGATCAAGTTATAAAAGCATGAATAAATTAATCAAATATATTATAATATTTATATTATTTTCATTGTTTGGTTGGACGTATGAAAATATTTTACTAAATAAAAAAAGTCAAGACACCACACTTACAGAAATAATTGGTATAAATGCACCTTTTTTATTAATTTATGGTGTTGGTGGAATTTTGATTTTTTATACTTATTCAAATTTTCCACATATGAAATTATTAAGCAAAATAATAATTGCTAGTATTTTAATTAATTCAGTTGAATGTATTTCTGGCAAATTGTCTTATTATATACGTGGTTATCATACATGGAATTATAATAAATGTTTTTACCCATTGTGCGATGGATATATATCCCTTTTTACGATAATTTTATGGACATTGATGATTACTATGATTCTTCTTATTTTTTCGTATTTGGATAAGAAAAATAAATAATCGATTTTAATTGAAATCAAAATTGATTAATTATTTATTTTTATTTCAATCAAAATTGATTAATTATTTATTTTTATTTCAATCAAAATTGATTAATTATTTATTTTTATTTCAATCAAAATTGATTAATTATTTATTTTTATTTCAATCAAAATTGATTAATTATTTATTTTTATTTCAATCAAAATTGATTAATTATTTATTTTTATTTCAATCAAAATTGATTAATTATTTATTTTTATTTCAATCAAAATTGATTAATTATTTATTTTTATTTCAATCAAAATTGATTAATTATTTATTTTAATATAAAAAATAAATAATTTCAATGAAACAGAAATGAACTACACAATTCATTTATCAAATGATTTTAAAGATTTGCAACAATTTGAAACATCTCTTAATGATAGAGGGGTAACTATTTCTCATAATTCTGCTGCTTTTGAAGTGATTGGTGATTCGAATATGATTGAAGAAATTACTAAATCTTATCCAGGAATGAAAGTATTGAAACACATTGATAGATCCAATATTGTCAAACCATATTTACATACTATAACTAAGCTTAGTGAAAATCATAATACTACATCTTATTTTACTCCTCCAGAAGTTGCTAAAATTTATGGAGTTAATGGAACAACAAATGATAGGGTTAATATAGCATTAATAGAATTAGGAGGAGGATATAAAACATCTGATTTAAATACTTATTGGGAAAAATTAGGTCTACAAATAAAACCAAATGTATATTCAATTGGAGTGGATGGTGCAAGTAACAGTCCTGGATCAGAAGCTGATGGTGAAGTAGTATTAGATATCGAAGTTGTTGGTGGTATCGTTCCAAATAGTAATATTTATGTATATTTTACTCCTAATACTGATAAAGGTTTCTATGATGCTATAAATGCAGCAATGAACAATTCAAAATATCCAGTATCAGTAATTTCTATTTCTTGGGGAAGTCCAGAAAATAAATGGGATAATGATACTATTATTGCTATGGATGAGCTTTTTCAACAAGCTGTAAAGAAGGGAATAACAATATGTGTTGCGTCAGGAGATAATGGATCATCTGATGGAGAATTTTTCGGAAAACATGCAGATTTCCCTTCATCTTCACCAAATGTTTTATCATGTGGAGGAACACGATTAATTTGTCCCGATAAAAATTATACATCTTCCACAACAAAAGAAACAGTGTGGGGCGGAATAATGAACAATAAAGCAACTGGTGGAGGTTTTTCATCAATTTTTACAAGACCAACATATCAACAAACAATTTTAAGTAAATTTTCAAATGATAAAAGAGGAGTACCTGATGTTTGTGGTGTCGCAGATCCACAAACAGGATGGTTAATATATTTAAATGATTCTTATTCTGTTATTGGTGGAACAAGTGCAGTAGCTCCTTTCTGGGCGGCATATTTAGCTTCAGTATCAAGTAATAAATTTGTAACAGCTGAATTATATTCAGCATATCAAAATGATAATTCAATAATGCATGATGTTATCATTGGTACTAATGGAGCTTATCGCGCATCTAAAGGATGGGATCCAGCATCTGGTTTAGGATCGCTTAATGGTAATTTTTTAACACCCATGTTAAAAAATATTACCAGTGATTTATAAACCTCATATGAACGCTATGATTGATGTCATTTCATATTGCATTTTAATTTAAAATTTTTTTTTACACATATTATGATTAAGTTAATAATTATTGATTTAATCATAATTTATTTTTTAGTCGATGGTTTTTTAGTTGATGGTTTTTTAGTTGATGGTTTTTTAGTTGATGGTTTTTTAGTTGATGGTTTTTTAATTGATGGTTTTTTTGTCGATGGTTTTTTAGTAATTTTAGAACCAGAAGATTTTTTCTTAGGAGCACCTCCCCATTTATTTACTTTTTTTGATTTAGAACCAACAGATTTAGATTTCTTAGATTTCGATCCAGAAGATTTTGAACCGGAAGATTTAGATTTTGTGGATTTCGATCCAGAAGATTTTGAACCGGAAGATTTAGATTTTGTGGATTTTGTATTAGAAGATTTAGATTTCTTAGATTTCTTAGATTTTGAACCGGAAGATTTAGATTTTGTGGATTTTGAATCGGAAGATTTAGATTTCTTAGATTTTGAACCGGAAGATTTTTTGATAACACCTCCCAAATATTCGCCAGAATTATTTTCATTTAGATCGCGTTCTTGTTCATCTCCCCAATTTTCATTAGAATCATTTTCCTCTCCTGCTCCTCCTCGTTTCATTGATTTTTTAGATTTTGATCCTGAACTCTTTTTAGAAGATGATTTAGATGTTGATTTTTTTTTGGAAGATGATTTTGATCCTGAACTCTTTTTAGAAGACGATTTTGATCCTGAAGATTTCGTTGATATTTTTTTAGATGCTTTTTTAGCTCCCCCTTTAGATTCATCATGTTTTTTTACCATTTTCTTTTCTTCCTTTTCTTCCTTTTCTTCCTTTCCTTTATTTGAATTTGATTTTCTATCTCCACCCAACATTTTTGAACCAGGATTTTTCATATATTTAGAATGTGATTTTTTTCCCTTTTTTTCTAAATTAATTGCATGATACTTACTCATAAATTCCATATCTTTTTGCATAACTTTTTTGGTTTTTGGATCAGCATTGAAATTATGAATCAATGTTAAATGTCTTAATGTTTTTAAATCTCCATGAATTTTAGCTGCCTTTTTTAAAGCAACGTGTCTATTGGCTTCAGATTCACGTGCTCTGTATCCAAATTGCCTTAAATCTATTTCTCTTCCTGGTTTTGGGAGAATTTTTTCAGCTTTAGGAGTTTTACTCCCACGTAAAATTGCTTTTCCTTTTGCAGGAACACATGATGCAGGAACCTTAGCATGCATTACATGAGATCCCTTTACTTTAATTGTTTTTCCTGATTTCGTATGCTTTGTATAACCTTTTCTTTCGTGAGCCTTTCTTTTATAAGGACTTCTTTCAATTTCTCCGGGCGGACATTTCTTCATCATGATATTATATAAGTATATCAGATTATATTTTTTATTTTTTTTCCAATAAATATAACTCAAATTGATCTACCAACACATTATCAAGTCGATTTGATAATATTACTATTAGTGTATTAGTATCACCAATTTTGCGATATTTATCGGAAAAAAAATCATAAAAATTGTAATTTCCAATCGAAAATGCTTTTTTGAAAAATTCAGATTTTTTCAAAATTTGATATTCTGAATATTTAATATCAGATCGATTAATTTGATTATTTGTATTAATATTAATTACATCTGCATCTTCTTGAAATTCAAATATAGATCTCCAATCAGGTATTATATTTATAATAGTCATCATCGGAAAATTTTTTAATATATCAATTATTTTTTCGGATAATTTTTGCATGATAGATGTTATAAAAGGTGGATTACATATGATGATTTTTTTCTGGTTAAATATTAATGTATCTAAATTAAAAAAATTTCCTAAACTATCAAAATACTTCTCTACATCATAAAATAAACTACAATATGATGATAAATTTGAATTTAATGATCCGGCAAATGCTTCCAATGAAATTGAATCATATTTAAATTTATTAATAAATTTATAGACATTATCTGCAGAGAGATTAATACTTCCTTCCAAATGTTGATAAAATTTATATCTCGTAAGTAATGTACATATCATAATATCTAAAAAGATGGGTGCCGCAATAAATCTATCTTTTAATTTATGATAATGTTTTTTACTTAAATTAAATATTTGTGTGTTGATTTTTATTTGAACAGTATCATTCGGTGAATATTTTGTTATTTTTGATTTAATTGAATGCAATCCTCTCTCTCTTTCATTAATTAGATGACAATAATTGGTATTATGATTGGCTATAATTTTTAAGATATTAATCAATGTTTCATTCGAACATTCTGGTTGCAAAAATTTGAACGATTCATAAAAATATTTCTCATTGTGGAATATTTGTTTTTCATCAACAAAAAATAAACAGTTGGTATTTTCAGATCCCAATAATAGTGTAAAATAATTAATAATTTGTTGTTTTATTTTTTCAGTCGAAATATTAACTATTTGGCTAATTGATGATGATACTTCATCCAAAAAGTTTTTCCATAATTCTACCCTAATATTTTCAAGATCATATTTTTTGAAAAAAATCATTGAAGACATATCGAATAATACATTATTATACTTATCTCCAAATTTCATTATGTGAAAATTAATGATATTCATAAAATATTTTCCAGTATCATATTTTGATTGAATGTGATGTTGTCGTTTAAGAAAATAATAAGTTATTGTCAAAGCGATATAATTATCCCAATTATTTTTTAAAGAATACATGTCCATAATTGTTTTCCATTTATTTGAATGGAAAAATGGACGAATTTTGAAATTAAAGTATGCCATTTTTTCATCGACTTCTTTGCTATTATATTCAATATAAGTTTCATAATTGTTTGTTAGTAATCTCATTTCTGTTGATTGAGGAGAATATGGTTGTAAATATATTTTACCGGTTAAATATTTCATTTTTTCATCCTCATAAGGCAAGCGCATTTTTAAATATGTCCATTTAGGATTAATTATTTTTGCCCATTTCGCTTGCATCATCATATCATCTTCAACTAATTCATCCATTTTTTCAATATCTTTATTTTTTTTAAATTCAGCTATTTTAATTGTCCTGATATCACACATAAATAAGATGTTAGTTCCTTCTTTTTTGTATTTATGAGCATCTGTATCTGTGAAAAACTGATTGTAAATTTTTATGTTAGGGCGGGGAGAAACATCAAATCTACCAGGATCCCAAAGATCGAATTGTAATTTCGGAAATAAATCTGCCAATTTTGATATATGATATCCAGTTGCTGCTCCTATATATAAAACTTTATTTATATGTTTCGCTTTTTTTGCCAAGAAAAAAAGTTCTGTAAAGAACAGTTTTAATTGACCTAGATGGAGATTAATATGACGTTCGTTTTTCAAAGCATTATGGTAATCCAATTCATTTTTTAACTGTGAATATTCAAATATCAACATTAACTTCTACTATTCTATTATATTAGAATAAGATCAATTTATAGATAACAAAATTATCCACAAATGGATAGTTTTACTATAATCATTTTATTTATTTTAATAATTTTTTATTCAATTTTTTTATCTCACGTTTGAAATATAGATTTTAATGAAACTTCATAAGTTCGTATTTAAATTTATTGATAACAATAACGAAAAATGCACGGTCATCGATGTCGAACTTTATTGTGATAAAAAAGTAGAGTGGAAATATAACGAAGATGTAAAAAATCATGCTGAATGGGCAATGAAACATGTTTTTGCTGAACATCTGATCAAACAATTGGCTTGTAAACAAGTTAAAACAACATTTGGAGATAAATTAGGTATAGGATATGAAAGTGATGAATCACATTCACATAAATTTGGTGATTATCAATTTGTGAAAATGGATGTAAAAAAATGTGGGGAAATTGTAAACATGAAACACGCTCAATCAGATTCAGAAATTTTGTTAAGAAAAGTATGGTGGGTTGAAGAAACTTGCATGAAATTCATTAAGGGTAAAGATCCAGCACCATTATGTAAAATATATGATTATGAACATTGTTGTTATAAATTATTCTATGATGTTAATTTTGACGAAAATGGAATTCCAAGAGCCACTCCCATCGCTGAATTTGAATTACCTCATCATAAAACACATATTCCAACTTCATTAAATCAACCAATTATGCGTGTTCAAAATCAGAAAGGTGGAGCAGAATATTATAAGAAAAAAATGCAAAAATATAAAAATAAGTATCTTAATTCAAGAGACTAAATATTTAAAAAATCTTAATTGCAATTAATCATAATTATTTTGTAAATAATGAGAATTTTATTCTTGATAAAAATAATAGATTTAATTGAATGTTATAATTTATTGAACTTATAAATTAAAATAAATGATTAACTTAATTATTTATTTTAATAAAATTTTGAAATTTATCTCTAAATGAAAGCAGGAGGTAAAATTTCAATACCAGCATTTATATTAGAACCGACAATTGAATCAGTAGTCAATCCTGCAGTAGTAATATTTAGAAGAATATATTGTCCAGCTATCACACTATATGTATTTAAATTATTTCTTGCTCCAATTAATTGTGGACCTGCAGCGGTTATGGAAATACTTGTAGAAATACCAGTGTTAATAACAGATGGAGAAACTCCATTTGAAACTATATAGACAGTTGCAGTAATTGTGCCTGTGGCAGTGGTAATATTAGCATTTAATCCAAGATAAAGATTTTTCAAAATTCCGGATTTGGGAATTGGAAAAATTAATGCAGTAGGAGGGAGTGTACCAGCTCCAATCACACCTGCACCAGTTGCTCCAAAACCTAATGAAAATGGAGACGTAACTGTTGAAAGATCAGATGGAATACTTACGCTATAAGGAATAATCGTTCCGATAGCTTGTGGAATAGTTGGGAGAGGGAAAGAAGGAATTGGATGAATCGGATGAATTTGAAAAGGTATAAATGAATCACATGGATCACATGGATCGCATGGATAACATGGTTTGCATGGCTTGCAATTGCAATATCTAGAGTTAAAGCACATTTTTATTTCTAATATATTATGATATATTTTTTCAATTATATGGTAGGAAGATTCCAGTCATTTTTGTCAAAATTATGAATTATCAAAAATTTATAATGTTTTTATGTCCGAATATATCAATGTTTTCCTATATTTAAATACGCAATTTTTAGCAAGTATGGAGATTTCCAATTAATCCACCAATTCCAAAATTAGGACCCGAAGAGAAATAAATTGGACTGAGACCCGACGGAGCATGTATAATTGACCATAAATTAGGCATAATTGTTTGTTCACCTATACAATTGTGAAGTTGTCCAAGCATAATACCAGTATTTGTAAAAATATGAATCTTTCCATCACCATGATTTCCTATTAAAAATGAATCATGTGGTATTCCTGGAAAAGAAGGTGCTTTAACCATAGCCCATGGAGCATTTAAAACTCCTCCTGTTGCAAACCTTGATAAGAAAGTTCCGTTTGTGTTGAATATATTAATATATCCTAATCCTGGACCTAATGCTGGTTCAGAATAATTACCAAATTGTTTTCTAGCATAGAGAACATAAAGAAATCCATTTAGATATACAACATTAAATGGTGCATATTCGGGGAGAGGATTGGGATCAATAAATGAGGTTGCGGAAATAAAAGTAAAATTATTGGAAAACATATCAACAGAGCCAATAATATTATTTGAAAAATTAGCAACATATAAATGATGTGGAGTTATAGCCAATCCAGTATAATTTCCATTAGTAACACTGGTATGAATTACAGTCATTTCTGCTGGAAATATACCAGTTGCTGCATTAATAGTACCTTGTTTTGTACAAGTGATGAAAGTAGCTGGAAATATTGACATAGGAATATGATATATTGAAGGATCGTAATTGTAAACAAGTCCATGTGGATTCAAAGGAGTTCCGATAAGAGTTCTGACTGCAATTGTTGGTTCGAGAATAGAACCATTCAGACTGTATTGTGCAATTTTTGATGATCCTGCAACTGCAACCCATAATTTATCATCGTGAATTACCATTCCTCTAGGATTTATTAATGTTATATCTGTATTAGATAATGTACCAAGGAGATTGGAAACTAAATTGGTTTGTCTAACTCGATGTTGATTGATTGGAGGTGGAATAGGAGGGAAAGGACATGGTGGATAAGGATTGCACGGATTACACGGATCATATTGAGGATATGTTAAACAAGGTGTATAAGGAAAATCAGGAAATTTATATCTAGTAGAAGGATAAGGATCTTGACAAAAACTTCCTCTCGATCCTGGATAACCATAGCATGGATCAGGTTTACATGGAGAACAATAAGGGATAATAGGACGCTCTATACATAATGGTAAACAGGGTTCATATGGTCTACAAATAGGTTTACAATTTCTACATGGATTACATTTTCTGCGATATGAATCATATGGTTCATACATATGATCATAATAAATTTTTGACGCCATATTTATCTAAATATAGATAGTATAAAATTATTATTTGAGAGAGGGGTTTTTTATATACAATATTTTATTTTTTAAATAATCAATAGTCGATTTTAATATAATTTAACTAATTTAAATTATATTATTCTTCTGATTCAAATTTTTTATCAATAATATCTATTTTATCTTTGGATTTGAGATTTATCAATTAGAAATTAATCTATTTTGATCGAATCATGTAATATCTCTCTTCGAGTTTTATCATAAATGAATGAGATTGTTGTTAAGTAAGGTATTTTATCAATATTCGAATTTCTATCTATATTCAAAATAGATTCAGGATACATATTTTGTAAATAATTGATAAATACTTTAAGACTTTCTCCATGTGTTATTATGATCATATCTTGATCATAATCGTCAATTAATTGCTGAATAATAAATTTAATTCTTTTGGTAAAATCTTCATATGTTTCTGGAAAAGAAAATTCAGTATTAATATCATTATAAGTTGTTGGAATTCCATCTGGATATAGTGCAATAGTATGCTTATCTTTTGGTTGATATTCTGCTAACAGTGGTTCTATTATGATTTTACTTGATGAAAAGGTTTCTTTTATCTCAGTTGATGTGGTTAGGGTTCTAGTGTAGGGAGATGTGAAAATATATTTAGGATTAAAAATGTCATCTTTTAAATTTTTCCCCTTTTCTTTTGCCGACTTAGATCCATTTATGGTCAATGGAGCATCATACCAATATTGTCCAAAATAAAACAACCATTTCAAAGGATTTGCATAATCTAGTCTTTCTGAATGTCTAATAATTTTAATTTGCATGAAAAAATATTCTTATAATAGATAAATATATTTTTATAGTTAATCTAAGTTAATTTTTATATAAAAATTGATTTGATCAAGAAGTTTTCAGAGAAAATAAAAAGATCCATTGTTAAATCATATAGTTAGAATGTGCTGGAACAAAGAAGTATCTATGTTAACTTTCATTATTGCAATTACTGGATGCATATATTTATATTATCGTAATAATAATAATGATCGTTGGGTTGCTCTATTTGGTGGAACAATTGCGATGATTCAGTTAGCAGAATATTTTATGTGGTCAAATCAATCATGTAATGATATCAATAAATTAGCATCTATGCTTGCTTTATTAGTATTGGTATTAGAACCCGCAATGAATATGATTGGTGGAATGATATTTGAAAAAAGTTATAGTGATCGAAAAATTCTAAAAGTTCTATTATTATCATATATTGTATATGTGATCGCAATATATTTGTCAATTAAAGAGAAGCAAATAAAATGGTGTGGACATAAATCTAGAGAGAGTTGCCATTTGAGATGGGATTTTTTAGATATTTTCTCTTCGAAATGGTCGATACTTTGGGTAATATTTTTAATGTTGCCGATTTTAACAATGAATCCAAAATATCAAGGAATAATATTATTTGCAATCGGATTAATGACTTTCATATTAAGCAAAATTCATCACACATCTGTAATGGGAAGTATGTGGTGTTGGTATGCCATTTTAGTAATCTATGCTAAAATAATAATTTAAAAAATATAATTCACGATACATTATCGCTATTTTTTGAAATAAAATTTGAGGAGAAAAGTAAAATGGGTTCTCAATAAAAATTATAGTTCATTGAACTTTTAGATTCAGAAATAGATTTATCTGAATTATAAATTCCATTCTTAAATTTATTATCTCATTTAATGATAGAATGATAGTAGAATATTTAACGAAAATAATCATTGGTTATCTCATGGGGGATTTTATAATGGGGATATACCATTGGCTAAAAGATACTTATTTTTCCCCATTCACTCCAATCATCGGAAAAAGATTTATTTGGGGAAGTAGATTACATCATATTCGTCCCAAATATGTTACGAAATTTTCAAACTTCCACTTATTTTGGTCGTCTAGTATGTGGACTTTTTTATGGATGGGTCCTTTACTCTATATGTCAGAATTAAATACATTTATGATGAGTTTATTTTTAACGATTAGTTTAAATGATGTTATTCATAAATATGCACATATGACTGATCATGATCGTCCGAAATTAGCAACTTTTATGCAGAAGATATATATATTTCAATCATATAATGAACATCATTTACATCATATTTATCCGCATGAAATGAATTATTGTCCTGTTTCTCCTTATTTAAATATTATGTTGGAATATGTAAATTTTTGGAGATTTTTCGAAAGAATAATTGAAAAATATTTAGGAATTTATCCTCGTGTAAAATTAGATAAATATGTAGAAGATGTTAATTATTTAGCTGGAATAAAATTTGTTGAATAAATAGAAATTTGAATTACGATAAAATATTAACTTGGTTAATTAATATTAGAAAATGATATTTATAAGTGAATATTTATTAACATATTTGAGTATATCATTTATTGGATTATTAATTTATTATTATAGGAATTATTATCATCAAAATATTATGCAAATTGAAAAAAGACAAAATAATATAATAGTTTACTATAAAGGAGGGAAATATGATATAACTAATTTTTTAACAAAACATCCTGGAGGAAAAAATGCAATTATTGATTTTAATGGAGAAGATGTTGAAAAAAGTATGGCAGAAAATAAACACAGTACTGGTGCATATAATCTGTTAGAAAAGTATAAAATTAATTAAGTAGCACTTATATCATTAAAAATCATTTCAAATCTCATACCAAAATATTGAACAAATGTAAATTCAAATTTATTATGTAAATAAGTATTAATATCGTTCGTTTGTACAATTAAAAATTCAACATTTTCAAATGTGTTCGAAATGCTATATTTGAAAATTCTAAATTTAACATTTACGAATCCACGTTTCCCACTAATGGCGTTACTTTGATGTATTCCATTTTTTTGTTCCATTCCTGTATATTTGATATCGTAATGTTTTCCATTGTAGATGAAATATTTAAGATCTTCTGATAAATAAAGAAGTTTTCCATAATATATTATTTCATTACCATGACATCCATTTGGATTAAATCTTTGTTGTGATAAAACAAGATATGTCATTAAATTATATTTATGTATAATATATGAATATAATTAATATTTATTTTTAATAATTAATTATTGAATGCAATTCAATCTATCATTTTTTGAAATTTTATCCAGTAAATTTCAAAAAAGTAATCATATCCTTATTGTATTATTTATTTTTTGTCGATTTTTTTGTTGATTTATTATTTGATATTTGTTTAGGAAGTTTAATTATTTGCTTTTTTATTACCTCCTTTTTTGTTTCTTTTTTTGACGGTTTAATTGTTTGGTTTTTAATTATAATTTTTTTTGGAGGAATTTTTTCTGATTCACTAATAGTAATCGATTCAGAAAATGAAATATCATTTGAATCATTCATATATTCTGATTCAACAATTTCTGAATCAGATTCTTCATCAATGTCTGAATTTTCATCAGAAATTCCAACTAACTCATCTTCATTAACATTCGAAACTGATTCTTCATCAGTTCCATATTCCGTACAATCTTCATTGCTATAAGAATTATCTTCGCAAGATGATTCAATTGATTCATCACTTTCAGATGAAATCTTCCTATATTTTTTTGATATTTTTTCAAAATTTTTATTTAATTCTTGTTTTAATGTTTTTTCCTCTCTCCCCTTTTCATTCCTTTTTTTTTCATCTCTCTTCTTTTCATTCCCTTTTTTTTCATCTCTCCCCTTTTCATTCCCTTTTTTTTCCTCTTTCTTCTTTTCATTCCCTTTTTTTTCCTCTCTCCCCTTTTCATTCCTTTTTTTTTCCTCTCTCTCCTTTTCATTTCCTTTTTTTTCATCTCTCTTCTTTTCCTTTCCTTTCTTTCTATCTCTTTCCATTTCATTTTCTTTCTTTTCATCTCTCTTCTTTTCCTTTCCTTTCTTTCTATCTCTTTCCATTTCCTTTTCTTTCTTTTCATCTCTTTCCATTTCATTTTCTTTCTTTTCATCTCTTTCCATTTCATTTTCTTTTTTATTTATTAATGATTTCAATGAAGATTGATTAATTGTTTCAATGGTAGATTCAAAATCTTTATTTTCACCATTCCGTTTTGCATTAAACATATCATCCATTTTTTTCTTAGCGATCATTTGTTGCTTCATATCCATTTGCGATTGATTTATTGGGATAGTATGGTTGATATTTGGATTTGCTAAAGTTGTGATATGAATATGAGTTTTAGTATCTTGATTTTTGAATGAAGTAATATCATCTTGTAATTTACATTCTTGTAACTTTTGATCCTCATGTGAATTGTGTTCTTGTGATTTTTGTTCTCCTTGTGATTTTAATTCTTGTAATTTTAATTCTTGTGATTTTTGTTCTCCTTGTAATTTTAATTCTTGTGATTTTTGTTCTCCTTGTAATTTACATTCTTTTTGTAATCTTTGTTCTTCATTTTTATTGACATGTTGTATTTTTTCTTCGTAAAAATTTAGTATAAAACTGATATCATGAAGGGTATTATTTTTTGGTACAAAATTAATAGGACGAGTTGTTTGACGTACATCATCATTTCTGCCCCAAATACCATAATTTACTAAAAATCTGTGCAATAAATTTCTTTCTTTATCTGTTATTTTTTTTCCGAGATTAATATAATTACGTTTCGTAGTATTAACAATAAAATCTGATATTTTTTCGGAAATTTGAATCTTATTATCCTGCATATTTATTTTTGTATATAATGTTTTTTATTTATATAAACTAACTCACATACATATTTTTTCACTTAAAATTGAATGATAACATAAAGTTTTTTCCAAACTATGTATATGATAAATCATGGATGAACTTACACAAAAAATATTAGAACAACGATTTAAAATAATATGGACAGATTCAGGAGACTATATAGAAGCTAAAGAGAATATTAATATTGATAACTTCAAAGATCAGAAATTAAAGGATAAATTCAAATCGTATTTTCTAAATAATGATCCACTGTATTATACATTCAATTATCAGCCTTTAATTGATGTTGCCATTACCAAAGCAAATCCAATGAATCTTTTTCAAAATAGAGGGACAGAAAAAAAAATTGGTGGACACGTTATTCTTTCAATTGAAAAAAATCAGTATTTTTTTAAAGGAATGAAAGTGTTTTATCGTGCAAATATACTTAAAGAATCATCTGGATTAAAATGGTTTGGTGAAGAAACAATTGCTTTCAAATATGCGAAAAGATACCATGGTGGAATCAATGTATATGAACCCATTCGTCCAATCAAATTGCTTGTATATTCTAACATAGAAAATATTAAAAAAATAATTAAATATTATGAAAAACATAATCCTGCCATTGTTCATTCAATAAAGATAAAAACTGGAGTAGGTATATCCATAATAAAACAAGTTGAATTTTATGCAAAATATAATAAATTTGATTCGATTTGGTTAACAAGATATCCAATTGTATCTCCTATTAGTAATCAAATTACAAAGATAATCCCTGGAATGAATCTGTGGGGAAGAGGTAAAATTGATAGAGATGTTGGTGAAGCTATATGTAATTATTGTTGCAAACATAATTTTGATGGATATATATCATATGAAACATTTAGTCCCTTTATGTTAATTGTTTCAGAAGAAATTGTATTATGTAATTATTATGATGTAATGAAGAGGAAAGTAGATCATCCATTAGATTGGTTAATGTGGGAAAAATATTTACCTATTAAAATAGAAAATAATTTTTTGATGGCTGAAAATTTTTCTAATAGAAATAATGATTTTCAAATAATACGATTTTGGAATAATAATATGATGAATACAGAATCAAATAAAAGGATAAGAAAAATTCTTAATAAATTAAAGAAATCATCATCTCTCATTATTGTCACATTAAATGTCCATAGTTTTTATTCGATCAATTATTTATATACTTCGATTGATACTTTTCATAAATTTTTATTATTTTTGAGGAATTTTAAAATAGATTTAATTGGTTTACAAGAATTTCAAATACATCCAGAATTAACATTGACATATATCGAAACAAAGTTATCTGAATTGGGATACAATCTTATTTTTATTCCAACAGTATCGAATGAATTTGGAAATGCAATTATATCAAAATATTCAATGAATATATTGAACACAATCATTTTACCAAATGAACCAAGATTTAAAACTGTTCGAAAATTAACATCGTTTACAATAAATCATCCTAAATATGGTTTTATTATATTTGGAATTACTCATCTTGAAATAGGCGATAGATATACATCAAGACAAGGATCTATTTTATCTGAATATGAAGTTAAAGAAATAATGATATCGAATTCTATAGTGAGACGGAATCAAATTGATACAATAATAAAAGAATCTCCAAAACCAGACATAATTTTCGGCGATTTTAATTCCAATCCAGATGATTTGGAATTTGATAAAATGTTAGAAAAATATAATACATATTTGGATAAAAATACAACTCCATTCCATACAATTGTAGATTACATATTTTATAGAAAAACATCTAATCTAAAACCAATTTTCAAAGCAGTTATAAACTATCGTTACTCAGATCATTTACCTGTATTGAATGTATTAGAATAAAATTATTTTCAATCAGTTGATATATTCGAAAGTATGAATTTGAATAACGATAAATATAATAAATTAACAATCTTAACTTAAACGTGTAAATTCAATTTCTATTATTTTATTTAAAAAGATATATTTTTAAATAAAATAATAATGAAATCTTATTACATAGATAAAAAAAATTACTATTTATCAGATGATTTAATGAATCAATATCCATCTTTCTTTAAAGGATGTAAAACTAGTAGATCTATTATTAGTATAAATGATATGATACCGACAGCAAGATATTTATTTGCTAGATTGATTAATGACAAATGGATAATATCAGATGGTAAGAGTAAAAAATTCGACAAATTATTCATTCATAAAAAATGGTTTGATGAAAATCATGCTGACAATCACAAAGAAAGCATAGAAATATCACCTAATATTGTTCATTTAGATGATCATGAAAAATTCGTTGATAACGATGGTAATTTAGTAGAAATTGAAGTCAGAGGTGAACGGGAATATAATAAATGTTACTTCAAGGTTAAGGACATTATTAATGGTTTCGGTTTAAAAAAATTATATTCTACAATAATTGATTATAGAAAAAATGGATATATGGAATACATTCACTATAAATATTTTTATTCGGAAAAATCCCGGGGACCCGGAAAAAATACAATTAAAAAATTATATTTAACATACAAGGGATTATTGCGAGTATTATTCGCATCACATAAGAATACAGCAGATAAATTCTTAACATGGGCAACTGAAACTCTATTTGTTGCTCAAATGGGTACTATTAATCAGAAAAATAAATTAATCAGTAATTTATTAGGTGTATCTGTTGAAGCTGTAAAAGCTGTTTTTAATAAAACTACTCATAAAATTCCATGCATTTATTTATTTTCAATTGGAATTGTTAAAAAGCTCCGTAAGGAACTAAATATTGACAATAAATATGATGATAATGATTATGTTTATAAATGGGGAATGTCTATTGATTTGGAAAGAAGAACTAAAGAACATGAAAAATCATATTCTAAATTGAAAGGTTCAAAAATAGAACTAATATTATATGGATTCATAGATCCACAATATGTATCAGAAGCAGAAACAAAAGTAAAATATACATTTGAAAGTATGGATTTGAAATTAGATAGTGATAAATATAATGAATTAACAATAATCCCAAAAAATAAAATGAAATATATTAAGGAACAATATGAACTAATATCAAGAACATACATGGGTCATATTACTGAACTCATTAATAAAATTAAAGAAAAAGATAATAAAATAATATTATTAAAAAAAGATAATGAATTATTGAAAGAGAGGTATATAAATGAATTATTAAAAGAAAAACATAAAAATGAATTATTGAAAAAAGAATTAGAAATTATTAATTTTAAACATGTAAATAAAAATAAATAAATACAAATCGAATATATATTATTTTATTTAAAAAGATATATTTTTAAATAAAATAATAATGAAATCTTATTACATAGATAAAAAAAAATTACTATTTATCAGATGATTTAATGAATCAATATCCATCTTTCTTTAAAGGATGTAAAACTAGTAGATCTATTATTAGTATAAATGGTATGATACCGATAGCAAGATATCTATTTGCTAGATTGATTAATGACAAATGGATAATATCAGATGGTAAGAGTAAAAAATTCGATAAATTATTCATTCATAAAAAATGGTTTGATGAAAATCATGTTGACAATCACAAAGAAAGCATAAAAATATCACCTAATATTGTTCATTTAGATGATTATGAAAAATTCGTTGGTAACGATGGTAATTTAGTAGAAATTGAAGTCAGAGGTGAACGGGAATATAATAAATGTTACTTCAAGGTGAAGGACATAATTGATGGTTTCGGTTTAAAAAAATTACATACTACAATAATCGATCATAGATATAATGGTTATATGGAAAATATTCATTATAAATATTTTTATTCGGAAAAATCCGCCATTGGCGGAAAAAATACAATTAAAAAATTATATTTAACATACAAGGGATTATTGCGAGTATTATTCGCATCACATAAGAATACAGCAGATAAATTCTTAACATGGGCAACTGAAACTCTATTTGTTGCTCAAATGGGTACTATTAATCAGAAAAATAAATTAATCAGTAATTTATTAGGTGTATCTGTTGAAGCTGTAAAAGCTGTTTTTAATAAAACTACTCATAAAATTCCATGCATTTATTTATTTTCAATTGGAATTGTTAAAAAGCTCCGTAAGGAACTAAATATTGACAATAAATATGATGATAATGATTATGTTTATAAATGGGGAATGTCTATTGATTTGGAAAGAAGAACTAAAGAACATGAAAAATCATATTCTAAATTGAAAGGTTCAAAAATAGAACTAATATTATATGGATTCATAGATCCACAATATGTATCAGAAGCAGAAACAAAAGTAAAATATACATTTGAAAGTATGGATTTGAAATTAGATAGTGATAAATATAATGAATTAACAATAATCCCAAAAAATAAAATGAAATATATTAAGGAACAATATGAACTAATATCAAGAACATACATGGGTCATATTACTGAACTCATTAATAAAATTAAAGAAAAAGGTCATGAGGTAATATTTTTGAAGGAAAAGCATGAAAAGGAATTACAAATAAAAGAAAATGAATTATTGAAGGAAAAATATGAAAAAGAATTGCAGATAAAAGAAAATGAATTGCTGAAAAAAGAATTAGAAATTATCATTCTTAAACATATAAATAAACGTAAATAAAATATCAAGCAATTATTGATTTACATTTAATATATTAATTCTTTTTGTTAAAATAATCAATTTATGTTAAAATAACCAATTATTTTTGGATTTTCATCCAAAAATAGTTAAGATTTTATTCCGGAAATAAATCCAACAAACATACATATATAAACTATCAATACATGCGATCAACTAACAAATTATTTTCAATACGAATTCTATTTCGTTAACGAATAATTATGTCAATACGAATCAAACATTTATGAATGATTAGATTATTTAAAATTTATACAACAAATCATTACATAACGAATGTTTAATTCGTAACATCCTAATAAGATAATTCATCAAATGCTTCAAATTTGAATGTGAAATTTTCTGCGCAAATTAATTCCATCAATTTCTAATAAAAAGTATTACAAAATTATCTTATAAGGATAATGTGTCTAAGGGAGGCTTCTCCCTTCCATTCAATTTTTGTTCAAAATTGACATGGGTATCCATCAGTACACACAATGGAATTAAATTTATATTATATTTTATTTTATTTTATTTAAACGAATATTATACTTTAAAATTTTTTATAATTTCGTTCGCAATGTTTTTACCAAAATTATCTCTTTGTTTATCATAAAATTGCAATTGTTTCTTGAAAGAATCGTTCGGATTTGCAATAAATCGTTTAGATTTAATAAAATTAGCAGCACAATTGTAATCAACATTATATTTTTTCATAATATAATATGTAATTACACTTACAGAACGACTTATTCCTGCCATGCAATGAACAAGAATATGATGATTATTTTTGATAGCTAAATCAATAAAATGATAGCCTATTTCTATCATTGGTTTTTTATTGTAAAGTTGTAATAATGATATTATCTTATTATAGTCATTATTATTATTTACATATTTATTGATTATTACATTATTATGATTTGTCATCCATAAATTTTGATTGACATCATCCTCATATGGTAAAAATATTACAACGAGATAAGGGTACATAGAAAAAATCTTATTGTATACATCTGCAACATATTCATGTTTTACACAACATAAAATATACTTAATATTATAATCATTCACTTTTTCTAAAGGATACGCTCCGGATAAAAATAAATTATTTGATAATTGTGTTATTTTTGAAAAATCATTATCAAAATTTGAGAAAGACATTATTCAATTAACTATTTCATATAGCAATCTGATAAATTTATATAATTATATATGAGCTCAATTTATCCATTATAAAAAGATTTATTATCATAGAAATTAAATAATTCTATGCATTCGTCTAATTATTGGATAAATCAACCAGTTAATATTATTATTAATAAAGATGATATAAGGAATATTATTGATAATCCATCGGAAAAGAAAAGTGTAGAACTTTTATCAGATTTTAATTTTAAAACGTTGAATATGTCTCATTTGGATGAAATTTATTGTCTTTTATTAAATCACTATATTGAAGATTGTGATGGTTCATTTAGATTTATTTATTCACGAGATTATTTATATTGGTATCTTAAATATATTCCACTTGGATTAATTGTTGGATTAACTTATCGAAATAAATTAGTGGGATTGATAACTGCTACTTTTATTGATTTAATTATATATGATTATAAAATAAAAGTACCATTTATAAATTTATTATGTTTACAAAAAAAAATAAGATCGTGTGGTTTATGTCCGATAATGATTGATGAAATTAAATTAAGGATTTTAAAAATGACAAAAATTAATTATGCTATATTTTTTGGACAAAATATGCCAACAAAAGCATTTTGTTGTTTGATTGAATATGTGATTCCAATGAATTGTAATCGATTGAAAAATATTGGATTATTATCAGATGATCATACAAATATCTGCAAATTAATAGAAAATCCTTTGCATTTAATGAAAAAAACAGATGTCAAAATTGTTATTAACAAATTAAATAACTTTCTTTCGAAATACGATATAAAACAATATTTTACATTTGATACCGGTCAATATTTTTTATTACCAAAGAAACATATATGTTATTCTTTTGTTAATAGGGACGATTCTGCCAATATTACGGATTTTATATCTGTTTATTTAAATTTATATTATTGTGTAAAGGAAAAAAAAATGATTACATCAGCTAAAATTGCTCATTATTTTTATGAATCAATGAGTTTGACTAAATTAATTACTTATCTCATTGATAAACTTCTTGATTACGAAATTGATCAACTGTATTTTTCTAATATGGCAGATAATAGTAACATTGAAATTACTAAATATTTGACTAAAAATAAAACAAACTTATTTTTCTATAATGTAAATATGCTTGCTACCGAACATGATAAAATATGTCTTTCTTTTATATAGATAAATTTATCAGGCTATTCGAATTTATTTTTCTTAATTAATAATAAAAATAAATGCAATTAACAATTACTATGCGTAATAAATTAGAAACTTTAAAAAATGCATTTTTTATAGAAGGTGGAGGAACGCGAGGAATTTATGCATTGGGAGTTATTGAATATCTTTTTATGAAAAATCCATATTTTCAATTTTCAGATACGAAAATTTTTGGTGGTACTTCTGTAGGTTCATATGTTGCTGCAGCATTAAGTTTAGGATTCGATATCAGTAACATTAAATTATTTACTAATGAAATTGATATTAGTAACTTAATTGAGAGTTATTACAAATTTCCACTGATTATGTATCGTTTTTGTAAATATGGATATTTGTTCAATGATAATATACGTCAAAAAATTGTAAGACAAATATTAGAAATAAAATTAGATCAAATTAGATCTGATTTAAATATGCCCAATTTAAAGGCAATTGAACTAACATTTGGAAATTTGAAAACTCTTATAAAATCAAAACCAAATACATACAAACATCTAATAATGAATTCTGTTGATTTGAGTATTAATAGACAAATTTTTTTTTCTACATTGGATTCTAATGCTGATGAAATATCTCTCTATGATGGATTATTAGCAAGTAGTGCAATTCCATTTGTATTTCAATCTACCAAACTATACAGATATCCTGATGGTAAATATGGATATCACAAAACTTTAAATGCAACTTTAGATAATATGGTTGATGGAGGATTATCAATGAATAATACATTCAATTATGTGTTACTTCATCCAGATATTTTTACCGGATATACATTTTGGTATTTGAAATTTACAAATGATATTTCATATACTCCAACAGAAGGAATTATTTCTGAAATAAAACAAATAATTAACTTTCTTTTGGATAGTTATTCTGATATTAATATGGATATGATATATGACAAATATTTTGTAAACATCATGAATTTACATTTATCTGTAGGTGGTTTGACTATATATAATAGAGAACAGATTACAAATATTGTAACTTCAATTTTCAATGAATGTGTAAATTATACTTATAAATTTACCAACAAATAAATTTATCAAACCCAAATATTTGTATGTGCATAATCGTTATTATAATATGTCAAAGGACCGGTCCAATCAGTTAATAATGGACATGCATCTGATACAGTTGCTGGAACGGTACACTTTGCTATTGATAAATCCAAATTTCCAGTCTGTTGAAACTGCTTTTGCATACAATTTTCACTTGTAATTGGAGGAACAATACATGAATTTGGAATTGTTTTTCCTTCTTCACTTATGCCCATCCAATTACTAAGATATTCTTGAGCAGGAATATACCAATAATCTGAATAGCTAGGATTATATCTAACATTACCAGGATATGCATTATAAAATGTGCTGGTCCAAGGACCATTAAAGATAGGAACATTACTAGGATATGCATCATAAAATGGACGATAAAATTGACCATATCCATTTCTAAATGAAAAAGTACCAGGATATGCCCTTCCATAATCTAACCATGGATTAAAATCCTCTTTTATGACATCATTGTTTACAATATCTCGTCCATTTCTATTTAACAAATAAATTACAATAACAATAACAATAATGAATATAATTATCTCAAAGTATTTCATTTATATTAATAAGAAGAGATTTACCATGATAATTAAAAAATTGATTATTAATATATATTGTTTGTCAATTTAGATTCATTATCTTAATCTCACATATTACGCACCATAATGTTAAAATACAATAAAATATCAGAATATTCATATCAAATTTTGTATTTATTTACAAATGATAATTTTTATCATGAAGATATTATTCAAGAGGCAAAAATATATGAACAATTAAATTCTTGTATATCTATTTGTGATTTATATAAACCACTTAGATTAAAAGAAATTGACTATTTACTTGAATCCAATGATTTACGAAACTATAATATTGCATTTGATCATTTATATGAATGTGTTAATTCAGATTGTTCATTTAATAGAAATAATACTTGTATTCGTACAAAATTTGAAAAAAAAGTGTCCACATATTTAATAGATAAATTTGATATTAATGTTTTATTTTATAATTCATATATGCTTTTACAAGAATTGAATATGATATTGCAAAATAAAAATCATATATCCGAAATACATTTAGTTGATATTTATTATCAATCAATAGGAGCAAGAGATGAATATTGTCCAGGGAAAAATTATAATAGAATTGAAGAATCACTTTTTCAATTTATGCAATTTTTGAAAATAAATAACGTTCAATCAAAAGTATACCTTCATGTAAATCCAATTCAATTCACAAATTGTGGATTTTTTAATAAATGTATTGATCTTATTCTAGGAATAGATATGTATTATAATTGTGATATGGGTATTATGAAAAAATATGAAATAGAATTCATTGCAGAAAAACTATTAAAAAATGATGGAAAATTAATCATATGTCAAAATTTCGAAGATCAAATGGAAATAAGTGAGTATATTATAAATCCATGTCATAAACTAGAATTAACAGAATTAACTGACTATGTCCAAAAGAAATATTATTGGAAATATCGTTTCGAAAATATACTATCAAAAATATATTATCCAATGATATTATTTGGATTATATATTTCATTTATAATGTTTTTTGAATTTCCATTTATTTCAATTATTTTTAATGTTAATGGAATTATATCTTTATTATATATCAACATATCAAAAAAATTCAAGGTGAAACAAAATATTTATAAATTTGAAGATATTTCTCTCAAGTAGAAATATATTTTCCTTCTATTGATAGTAATTTTTATTAAAATTATTATCAACATTGATTGAATAGTTAATGAAGAATTAATGTATTTTCTCTTTTTAGTTCATTTCGTACTTTCATAATTATTTGACCGAGTAAATTTTTTCCGGGCCATTTTTTTGGATCAATATTAATTGCTTCTTTTTTATCCAAACCAATACCCCAAATTCGATCATATTTACTTGCTTCGACAATGATCTTAGAACCTGTATTAATTAATTCTTTTCCAAGTTTTTTATTTTGAGTAAATTTTAATTTATTTCCTTCCATAACAATATCAAATTTATATTTATTCCATTCTTTTTCATCAAAATTTTTCACTTGTCTACCTAATTTCTTAATTGTAAATGGGTCACTTGTAGTGATAATTTTTGTATATGTGTCAATATCATTAAAGAGTAATGCTTTATGTGCCATCATATATTGTTCTGTATTTTTGTATGTTATACCTATTATTGAATCTATAAAAATAGCAGGATACCATTGACTGAAAATATTATATTTATCATTTGATTTATGACCATAAAAAAATATGTAATTATTCATGATTATTAACTTAATTAATTAAAATTTGTAAATAATTCTTATTTCAATTTTTAATTAAAAATAAGAATCAACAATTCAAATCACATCATTTAGTTTATACAACAGTATTTGACGATTCGAGTTTCTCAACATTCACTTTTGCATCATCAACAATAGTTTTCACTTTTGCATCATCAACAATAGTTTTCACTTTTGCATCATCAACAATAGTTTTCACTTTTGCATCATCAACAATAGTTTTCACTTTTGCATCATCAACAATAGTTTTCACTTTTGCATCATCAACAATAGTTTTCACTTTTGCATCATCAACAATAGTTTTCACTTTTGCATCATCAACAATAGTTTTCACTTTTGCATCATCAACAATAGTTTTCACTTTTGCATCATCAACAATAGTTTTCACTTCATCAATAACCTCTATATCGTCATTTTTTGCGTTATTAACGGGTTCATTTTTTACCACTGAAGCATAGGTTAGTGCAGACGTAGATTCAGTAGTTTTTACTGGATTTTTAGTCAGAATACGATATACTTGATGTACTTCCTTTTTTACATTCACTTGTTTATTAAATTGCTTCTTATCATTTTTTACATCCCCCTGCTTATCAGATTGCTTCTTAACATTTTTTTTTTCTTGTATTTTTGGCAATTTTTTATTTTTACTTTCCTCAAGTAATGGTTCAATTTGTTCCAAAAGTCCCTCAAAATAATCGAAAAATTTTTGAAGATCATCTATGGCCAATGTGTCGATTTCACATTTTTTGTTTTTATCACAGTCATTAATGAGTTTGTTTATGCGAAAACATATTTCTTCCAAAATGATAGAACATGATGCATCTTCAAGTGTAAATGAATTTTCTTTATCATCTTCATCAACCCTTTGGGGAGAATAATACCAATGTAATTTTTCTTTTCCGAGGAGGTAAAAGATAGATGAATGTGTATTTTCTACAACTAATTTCTTCAACAAATTGCATAAATCATCACGTACTTTATTGATTTGTGTTTCAGTGGTATTTGAAAGAATATTTTTTGACCATTCGACAATTTTTCCAAAATCTTCAGGTTTTTGCCTTGAAAAATATGATAATTTACTAGTCAATGCACTCACTAGTTGCCAAAATTTAGCAGTTACTACAGGAAACAATCCGTTCGCTTCCATAAAGGGTATCTTCTTATTTTGTTGATTAGCAGTAACGACAGAATACCTTGCAAGGTCAACAACAGGTCGAGAAAGTTTTGAAGACATTTTCAATAAAATATAGCGTATAAATTATTATTTGAAATATAAGATAGTTAATGATATTATTATATTATTAATAAAAAACATTAGACTATTAATAATTTCAATTTTTTTAATATGTTTGAACATAAATATGTGAAATAATATCGGAACTATTGATTATATGTTTAAAATATCCATATGGAATATCTTTATCAATTAATTCAACTTGCCCTATCATCTTATTATCAGAATTATAATGAAAATCAATTCGACCAATATTAGATAATGGTAAATGATCGGGTGTTCCTCCTCCTACACCTCCTATAATTTGATTTATTTTCAATCCACAAAATATCCCGATACCCGTATATGTAATACATTGAAAATTATGTATATCTGCACATAAATAATAATATTCACCTTGTACATTTTTTAACCTAACATGAGTGTTTAAAATATCTAAAATAGAATCAACATAAGGTAATTTATCCAAGTAATCATCATTATCGATTTCAGGATTGCAGACATATCCAAATAGATAATGATGTCCTATCAAGATGACTATTTTAGCAGTATTTTTCGATAAAATATAATCCAACCATTTCAACATTTTTTTTAATTTAATATTTCTATTTTCTGTTTGATTTTCAAGTATGAAATAACAATCTTCATGAGAATCCATAAATAAATTTGTATCAATAAATATTAAATTAACATCGTATCCCTTCAAATGGAGATAAACGTTGTAATAATTATGAGGCAATATCCAATTTGACTTTTCTAAATCGATTGATAATCGACCTTGAGAAAGAATAACTGCAGTTTTATCAATTTCATCTAAAAGGGTATTACAGTTTTTAATATCATGATTTCCTACAGCTACAAATATAGGAACTATTAATTGTTTTAAACACTCAATACCATTATCAAGGATAGATTTATCATAATTTTTAATATTATTTTGTATGTGTTCATACACATTATCACCGGTAATTATTCCGAAATTTATAGATGAATCATTTTTTATTTTATTGATAATTGATTTAAGGGGTTTTTTATTTTCGCAACCATCTTGTCCCCAACAACCGAAATGAAAAAAAGACAAAGATTCAGAATCAATTGACATTTCTAATTGCATTTCAAATTTGTCATCTAAAAAATCTACCAATTTATTATTTTTATCCATGATATTATTTATATTAATAAATAATAATTTTGAAAAAAATGATTATCGGATATTTATTATCTTATCTAAACATAAAATTGTGCATATTATATAATGTCAATAAATCAGAATTTAGCTGCATCCATTGTGATTCAAAATTTAAATAATGTATGGGTAAATGATCATATGGTTATAAATTGTCAAAATTGTGATATTGAATTTTCATGGTGGATACGACGTCATCATTGTCGCAATTGTGGAAATATTTTTTGTTATAAATGTACCAATAAATCAATTATCATACCAAATTTTATTGATCGTCCAGATCCTGCTGGTAAATGGAATTTATCGTTTTATTTATTGGATTCATTAAAAGGAAATGAGGAAAAAGTATGTGATAAATGTTATGATATAATTATAAAGAAGAATAAAGATCATAACAAAATAGTTACTATTTTTGAAAATCCTATTGGAATGGATGATATTAATAATCTACCAGAATCAGATATAGAAATTAGAAAATATTATTACGAACGGTTAAGGAATATACAATATTATTTACCAAATCATCAATATGATCCAATTGATAAAAAAATATTAGGAATTAATGCTGTATATTTCAGCAAACATAGTAAGTATTTAATGCATTACATCAAATCAATAGAATGGGATATGTATAGTATGACATCTAACGATCAACAATCTAATTTTGTATTAACAATATTAAACAACAATCAAAATAAAGATTGTTCTGAACTATTATGTACGAGAACATGTAATGAAATATTATCATGTGATGATTGTATTAATATACTCTATTCATGTTCAGAAAGATTACCAAATGATATCTTAATTTATCTGTTCACAATTATCAGTTCTTCATCAGAACAGATAATTTTATGTTATCTTTCTTTTTTTATTAATCTGATAAAAAAAAATAATTGTAATAAATTATTACAAACATTAATTTATAAATTATTAAATCAATCCGATAAATTAATTCATCAAACATATTGGTTTTTAAATAATGAAAAAGATAGCTCAAATTTCAGTGAGATTAAGTATATAAACGATTTTATTCAATTATTTGATCTAAAAATCATCAAAAAAATACATCATAATTATACCTTTTTTTATGGCTTAATTAAGAATCTTGACAATCCTGTTAAATATTTAACTGATAATTTCAACCATTATAAACCAATTGCATTACCATTTGATCCAACTATAGAATTAATTGATGTTGATTATGAATCTATAACTATTAAAAATAGTCATACACGTCCAATTATTATTAATTTTCAAACAAATACTGGAAACAAAAAAATTTTATTTAAAAAAGAATCTATCATTAATGATATAATTGTGTTAAATTTGATATCCATATGCGATATTATTTTAAGTGAAACGTTAAAGATTAATTTTAATGCAATTGTTTATAATGTGATTCCTATTTCATCACGAGGTGGAATGATTGAAATTGTTGATAAAGCGGAAACAATTCATACTATTAGAAATTCTAGAAAGACAATTCAACAATTCATTCTTGAAAATAATGAAAATCGCATTGTAGGGGAAATATTATCAGGATATGTCTATAGTCTTGTATCATACACTATGCATAGTTATTTCATTGGATTAGGAGATAGGCATTTAGAAAATATTATGATTACAGATAATGGGGCTATTTTTCATATCGATTTTGGTTTTATTTTAGGCCTAGATACTTATCCCATTTCTGCATCTGATATCAAATTAAATTCTGATATGTTAGATGTTATTGGAGGTCAGGATGGAAGATGGTATAAATTATATTTAGAATTGTGTGCTAAAGGCGTAATTATATTAAGAAAAAACTTTAATATATTCTATATATTATTCAGTCAGATACAAAATAATAAATTTAAAGAAAGAAATATTGAAAAATTCATTATGTCAAGATTCCAACCCAGACAACATGATAAAGTTGTGATTTCTGAATTAATATCTATAATTAAACAATCACATGATGCATATTCTGATTTAATCAAAGATTTTCTTCATTATCATACGCAGGAAAAAACTGTACAGAATGGTGTTGAAAAAATAATAAAAATGACAGTTGGATTAGCACGAAATGTAACAGGATCTTTAAATGAAATGTAGTTATAAATTAGAAAAATGAATTTTTTTAATCATAATTTTAATTAAAAAAATCTCAATTTATTATTTTTTTACAAAAATAATAATTTAATTATGTAAATAAGAATTGAATTAATATTTTTTAGATAAAATCAATGACGAATATAATTGGGAAAAATACAGTGAATTTAATGTCATTATGATGAACAAAAATGGATATATTAATGCAATCAAAATTTGTAATGATTTAATGATACAAAATAGTTCAAAAAACTCTTAAAAAATGGAAAACAAATTTCAATGCTATTGATTTGATATATGAAATTTCTTCCGAAACAGAAATTTCTGCCTTGGAACTTTTCATAATCATATCAACAGGAAGTAAAAAAATAACAGAAATTAGAGAAACGTATGTATATCCAAATTTGATACCTCATATTGCATCGTGGGCATCTCCACAATTTGGAGCAAAAGTTTCCAAAATAGTCAATAAATATTTTATTGAAAAAATTATTGAAGAAAAAGATAGGCTCATAAAAAAAGAAAGATAATAAGATAAATTATCCAATCAAATTGATGATTGAAAATAAAAAACAAACTAAGAAAATAGATCATTTACTAAAAAAGAATGATGAATTATATGATCAAAAATGAGGAGATTCTAGGTAAAATGGATAATATCTATAATGATAGAGTAATTTCAACAGGAAATATTATCGATGAACATAAACATATATTAATAATTATTAAAAATAATGATGATGATTTCAGTTCAGAAGATTTATATAATTATCATGCATTGAGAATCATGAAAAAATCTTATAAATCTAGAATTATTAATCAAGACATCCTAAAATGGAAATATTAATGAAAATAACATACTATTCAAATTCCATTAATCTGTGGAATCGAATCAAGAAACAATTGATAACTGACAAATCTAAAAAATTTAAGGTTGAAAATAATAAATTTAATATAAACAAGAAATCTTCTGAAGAGATTTAATTAAAGAAATACACAACGAGCGTTTTGATACAGATGACTATTAATTATATTTCTATTTATGTACAAATATTATTGTTATCGATTTAAAAATTTCACATTAATCAATATGAAATTTTTAAGCACATTACTATGATGTATTAACTATGATTTAGTTAATAAAATTACTATAGTTCTTTATTTTAATGATCAATTTATTGATTTGTTAAGTAACTAACAATATTTGTAGAAGCATTTTTAACGTCATCATATTCATTTAATGCTGATTTTTGATTTAAATTTGCTCTTATTTCAGATTCGATTGAAGATTCATATTTTATTATTAAACTCTTCAATATATCATATGAATATGAGGGATTTAATTCATTCATTTTACTAGCAAATAATCCAGCATTATTTTGCCATGCAAAATAAGATCGATCAAAATTATCACCATCATATGTAACAATAGATGTTACTACTTCCAAAAAATAATCAATGTGATGTTTTAGTATTAATTTTATAGATTCAAATGATCCTGAATATATATTATCTAATATGTTTGCAATTTTAAAGGCATTAATATATAAACGATTAGCAATTTCTTCTTGTGAAGGAAGCCAATAAACAACTCTGATAATGTATTCTCGCATCCACATGATTTCATTATTATAAAATGTTGTTAGCATCTCAAAATGGTACTTTTTAGGAGAGTATTCTTGATAGAATGTCAATGATTTATTATTTTTATAGATAACATATGTTACAATTATGACAATTGTCATAATTATTATTAATAATACTTTATCAGATGTCATATATTTACTTAGATTCGATAAAAAAATCCAAATGTTTTTGATAGGATTCTAATGCATTATTTTAATGACAAATATCTAAACGAACAAATAATCTGTAAAAAATGTAACTGTATCGATTTATAAACTAAATTATAAATGAAAATAAATCAATATATTGGTTTATCTACTATCAACAAATTATACTAATATCTTATTATAATTCTAGAAAGATGGAATTTGATTCAAATAGAATTATTACAAGACATATAAGAGATCCTAATTTCTTTTTAAATAAAGCTGTTTACTTCTATTCTTTACACCCTCATAATTATGATACTGATCAAGACGAACTAAGATCGGATAATTCTTTATATAATGAAGATGAATTAGATAATCAGATCGATGAAGATAAATTATGTAATCAATGTGATTCTCTACATTCATACAGTTATGAATATTCCAAAAAATATTATCCATGCAATTCTCATAATATTAACAGAAATGAATCATGTAATCCTTGCATGAAAGATAGACGAGATGATCGATGCAATGATGATATATGTGGACGTGAAATAGGATGTGGAGGAGAGGTATACGATATTTATTGTAATGTGAAAATAAAAAGTGGTATGAGATATTTTGATCCATTTACACGCCATTATTATAAATTGAGTAGGGTAATCAAACCAACCTATTCTGATTGGTGTCAAAGGAACTAAATAAATGACTGTTTGCTAATGCATTTTATGATTGATTTAATCATAAAATGTGTTAGATAGTAGATGAATTTATTGCAAACATATCGTCAATATTTTTAAAATGAGTTTTGAATTTAACAGATATATGTTCTTTTATTTCAATTGCATTTGTTTTTATTTTTAATTCAAAATACGCTCCATTATTAAAACTAATATTTAATTTATTTGGATCTGTAAAATTTATTTTGAAGCTTTTTATTTCATCATGTTCTTTATCAAAATCATACAATACAAATCTATTTTTGTATAACTTCAATACAATTCTATCTTTTTCAGAGAACAAGTGATTATATAAATTATTTGCACATTTTCTTTTTTTTGATAATGTATCCATAATTAAATTACAAAGAGGACGATAAATCTTTGATTCTTTAACCTCATCAGATAAATTTGAATATTTATCTTCAATTTTGATTTTTTGAAAAGCAATATTATTTATCTTCTCATACATTTCAGTATATTTTTTAGCAATATCTGTATTCTTTTTATATTTACAAATTTTCATCAACTTATTAGGTATAATGTCCTTTATATTAATTGTATCATGTTGGAGAGATATACAACATGTTCCTATTTTTGATATTAATCTGATATCGTGAATAATGGTGGAATCAGTAGATCTGATGTTTAATTCTAATATCTTAATTTCCTCAATATATTCGTTTAAATTTTTAACTATTTGTAATGCATATTTACTATAGTATAATTTCTTATCTATTTCCATTTCATCAAATTTTTTGGAGACATTTTTTATATATCTTTGAGTATCTTCACATAATGATATTCCAAGTGTTTTGAATGTATTTATTATAAAATAAAGCAAATATGTTGTATCAATTGTTTTTATCATTTTAAAAAATATTATCAATTAGTAATCTATGTATAGATTAATTTTTTTTCAAATTTTTGATGAGATTCTTACATTTGTAAATTAATAAAATGACACATTTTAATAAGTGATATTTTTGAGATGATGTTAAAAAATTCTTCTAAAATTACCAAAAAATGTATATCCTTTAATTACATCATCTCGAACTAATAATGCTTATTACTGACAAATATAATGAACAAAAATAATACTATCTTATAATATATTAGATATGAATTATTCTTTGTGCGATATTCCTATGTCTGAACAAGAACCCGTTGTTTTTATGGATATTACTTTGCAAGGGGAATTATTAGGGAGAATACATATCAGATTATTTCGAGAAATATTTCCATCTGGTGTTGAAAACTTTGTTAAGATAATAGATGGTAGAACATTTAAAGTACAAAATAAAAAATACGGAAGATATGGATATACTGAAGAAAAGAGACGTACATATCAAGGATGCAAATTTTATAGCCATTTATTTAATAATTATGTAGTTTCTGGTGATATTTATAATAATGATGGATCTGCTGCTGGAACAATTTATTGTGATGAACCCATTCCTCCTCTTTTTGGACCATATTTTTATCCCCACAATTCAAAAGGATTAGTTTCATTGGTTCCATTTAAAGATGAAAAAACAGGACAACTTTTCTATGATTCTACATTCATGATTACGTTAGCTGATGCTAATCCTTCTAATAATTTAACACAATTAGATATAGATCAAGTGGTAATAGGTCAAGTTTATGATGGATTAGATGTTATAGATCGTATGAACGAATTATTGGTACCTTTTGCTGGACGTAAATACCCAATATTTCAGATAGGATGTTGTGGCTTCTACAGACCTGGACGACCAATGCAACGTAGACCTCCAATATCTGGATGTATGAGTCCTTTATATGATGGAGGTGATGGTTTTCATATTGTATATCGTCCCCCTCATAAATCACCATTAAATATCCAATAAATTTATTTGTAAAAATTATTTGCAGAATAATTTGCATTTGTGATCAATAAAGGCCATAAATATCTAGGATCTCCCATTCCTTTTAGAGGAATATGATCTTTTATCATACAATCAGATTCATTCCATCTGATGATAGTGCGATCGGGATGTTCTGTTAACATATTATATAACGGATTTGTATATTTGAATTGATATCCTACACCATTATAATAGATATAAGGTTTCCCAGTATAAGGAACGTATGAATGTTCACCAAATCTCTCCAAATCATTCATCTATATATATAGAAATTAAAATTTGTTATTATTTATGATAATAATCAATAACATTCATTAATTTCAATTATCGTTATCTATATCTTCATCCAGTTTGGTCACAATTGTTTCTTTATTTGCTTCCATTCGTTTCATAAATTCAGCATGTTCTTGATAAATTCTATCGGGTTTATAATTGGGATCAATAGTTTCAATTAGTTTACTTTTCAATTGAATGTCTCCAATTATCAACAGATAAAATTTATTTTTCTCAGCTTGAATATTTAATTTATAAATTTTTGCATTATCAATAACCATATATGTAGTTGATACGCGAATCTCTAAGTATCTATATTGCGTTAATCTCTCATATCCAAATTTAGATTTCATATCACTGATACAATTACGACAATTTTTATTCATATCAGTTTTTATATTCGCTTTTTGAGTTGACATATCCCTCATTTCTTTAGCAACTTTGGTTCTTATATCTTTTGCCGTTTTAGGACCTTTCTTTTTTTTCTCATTTTTTACTTCTTTTAATTGAATTTCTGTTTCATCTTCGATAATTTTATCTACTGATTGATTTATTATTTTGTCTTTTGGTTTGATATCAATCTCATTTTCTAATTGTTTTATTGATTGAGTATCATATTCATTATTCACTTGTTCTTTTGGATTTTCATTTAATAATTTTGTTAACATGTCACGATGTGCATTGCTCATTTCAATATCATTAGATTGTGAATCTTTTTCTGCCATTTTTTTAACTGATTCAATTTCCTTTCTTGCGGCCTCCATATCAATTTCTTGTTTTTTCCGTTCTTTTTCTTTTTTTTCAATCTCAATTTGTATCAAATCATAATCAGATTCAGTTGATTCATCCATACCTCCACATTTTAATAATAATATTCCATATTTCATATTACCCTTTGCAAATTCTTGTTGTAAATAAGTAACAATACCATTATAAGTTGATAATTTTGATGAAGTAATAGAAGGAAGATCACCAATTCCATATTTTGTACAAATGTTATCCAAAATAAGTTTATTTTTTTTAATAATATGTGGTTCCTTATGTTTAATTCGTTGCCCTACGATAATTCGATTTCTTGGTAATCCGGATAGTGACATTTTTATCTATTATAAATTAAATTACTGTTTATATATAGTAAATATTTCAATTTTCACTATTTATAAATGTATTGTAGATTGGATTTTCGATAATAATTTTATTGCAAATTTGAATTTCATCTCTGTTAAGATTTGAACATAAATGTAATAATAATTTTAATTCATCAATCGTTGGTGTTCCAATCCAAAGACCGTCAATTTCAGTTGACGGTTTACCATTTTCACGCATTTTTTTAATTTGTTTTTGGCAAAATTTATTACGATGAATCCATATTTTTGATTTTTTTAATAATGATATATCACCGTTTAGACTTTCTATGAATTGATAAAATGAATAATATTTATCTTCAACGCCACGTAATTTGGCTAGTGTAAAAAATATTTGAACATCTTTAAATTTGATAATTGGACAATCTTTTTGATCCAATTTTCGATAAGAAAATGCCTTATAATCAAGAGGAATAATGCAACTTTTACTATTTCCACATTTTGCCCTAAAACTTTCCATTTTTTCAACTAAATCATCATATGTTATTCCATAATCGATACCTAACTTGTTATTAACAGCATTGTGTATTTTATAAAACCATGTTGTTAATGTTTCTCTATTTTTCATGACATTGTCGGTTAATGCTGTCTCTCCTTGAATGATAAATTTTTTATAAGATTCCCTACAATATTTACATGGTAATACATCACCAAGTGATATAAAATACATTTTATATCTATGTTTATCTTCATCAGTTGGATTTGATGGATATCCAAATGTTATAGAATGATTTAATATCCATCCTGCACTTCCCCAAATTTTGGTTATTAATCCATTATTTCGTGAATCTGTATCTTTTATGTTACATGTCGTCATTTGTTTAGTTATATTTAACAAATATATTTATTATCATAATAAATTAATTTCGTCACTATTCTCACTATTATTATCTGATTCTAATTCGAGATTATTAATAATTGCTGTTTCTTTTGAGGCGTTTGTTTCATTTTTTTTTACTTTTTCGATAAAATTATAACAATGATAATGATAAAAAGAATTATCAATATTAATCACGTTACAATCTGTTTGTAATTTTGAAGTACATTGATAACATGCATCATTTAATAATCCCCTACATATCAAACATGTTTTTACAGGATAATTAAATTCTTTTAATCCAATTGGTGATAATTGTTTTAATTTAAACATTTATTTTTTACTATCATATTTTTAATGATAATTAATAATATAATTAAATAATCAATTTTTATTGATTATTTAATTGCATTGATATTCAAATGAATGTTTGAATATCAATCCTCAATATTCGAATAATAATCGTTATCATAATAACCATATTTAAAATAGTATTCATAATCATGATTTGATTGTTTATAGATATTTTGTTTGTCCTTAATTGATGTTCTTTTTTGAGATAAGAAAGATATGTAAATATCATTTTCATTATGGACAATTGGTAAGAATTTTATCATAATTGAATTTAATGTGAGATAGCGAAAAATATTTTTGTTAATGGTTGAACAAGATAATATTTCTTTGAGTGATATATAATCTGTAATAAGAACAATAAGTGTCATAAATTTGAAATCATCTTCATAATTTATTGGCTGTTTTCTTAGAAGTAATAAATCATCAATAATTGTTTTTTCATTTTTATATAAACGATTATTTTTTTCAGATAATCTTTCCATTTCCAAAATAGGATGCATTTTTTCATTCCATTCATTTTTCACTATTTCGTTATTATGAAATCCAGAAATTGCAAAACATTTGTATAATATTTCTGTTGGGACATTCATATATTTGTACGGAATTTCATATATTTCTTTAATTTTCACAGATTTTTTACCATTTTGATTATGGCGATTATATTTTGATTTTCGTACCATTATAAATAATTAATGTATTGAATTTTAAAGAAAATCCGTTTAATTATTTATTTTTTCAATTTTTTTACTCAATTAAATCAGATAGTAAATAGATATATTCTTCTGTTAAACCAACATCATTATGTGTTCCTGTAATTGTGATAAATTTAACATTAGGATGTATACTATGAATTAATTTATACAATCTATTACTTTCTTGATAGGGAATTACTTCATCTCTCAAACTATGTGCTATCATTATTTTGGTTTGATGATTGATAAGTTGTATCCATTCATTGGATTTATATTCCCTACCGTATATCACAGAAAATAATTTACCCCAAAATCCAATTCCTATCTTATCAAATACTGACTCTATTATTGATTCAAGAGAATAAAATGGAGAATTAAGTATAATTGCGTGAAGGTAATTTTTAGAATCAAGGGTTTTACTAAGTTCTGCTGCTAAAAAAATGGCAATAGAACATCCAAGAGATTCTCCAAATAGTGAAATTTTACTGGGTTTAAATTTTAATGTATGTATCGTATATTCGAGAATGGTTCTTGAATCAATGAGCAACTTATCGCATGTAAGTGTTACACTATTCCCACTTGATTTACCATATGATCTATAATCGAAAATTAAAACAGAACTATAATTGTAAAGAAATTTTATCATATCAAATCTCATTGATATATTACCTGCATTTCCATGAAAAAAAATAATACAAGAATCTACATTGGGATTTTTTATATAAATAGTATCTAATAAAATACCATCTGAAGTTACTATTTCTAGATTTATTATAAAATTGGAAGATCCTGTTAAATTAAATAATCGTTGATAAAATATGTCATATTTTTTTTTTGAGAATTTTGTAGGATGGTATAATAATATATTTTTCAAATATACCATAATCATGATGAGTATAGCAATAAAAATCGTTACGTAAATAATTTTCTTATATAATGAATCTATATTCATATTATCATACAAATTACTTAAAAAATATGAAAATTTACGAAATGTTTAAAAAATCATAATCATTGATTTTAAAATTTGAATCTTATTTTTGCAATAATTTTACTCATTCAGATCAAAATCCAATAAAATTTATTAGGTTTTGTTAGAATGGTGTATTATGATATCGCATTTAAATTAATCATGATTTTATACAATTAGATTTAAATTAGATATTGATTATTTTTTCTTTCCAATAATATTATTTTCTGATATCTTTATCATTTTACACAATTCATCTTCTGAATTTATCATATAAGGATTGTCAGATAAATTAATATCATGATTTTCCGAACTATTGACAAGATATATTATGTTCACAGGATATTTTCTTCCAAATCGATGAGCTCTTCCAATTACCTGAGTTTCAAGTTCAGATGTCATTCTATGATATAAAATAAGATAATTTGCTGCTTGTAAATTAAGACCACTACCATAATGTTGTGAATTCATTAACAATACATTAATATTACCATTATTGAAATCATCTATGATGTTTGTGATGTGTGATGGTGTACCAGAAATGTTTTTATATTCAAGTTTCACTCTTAAAATATTCGCTATAATTTTTTCAAATGTTTGAGAATAATCAGAAAAAATTAATATGCGAGGAGATTTGTCATTTTTTGATATATATCGTAAAATATGTTCGAGAACATCCGCTTTATCAAGATCGCAGAATTTTTTATCTGTATTTTTGATGGATTTTTTTATCACTTTCTTATCGTTTAATTTATTTTTATTATCAATAATATGATATTCTTTATTACTTTTCAGAATATATCTACAATATGGACATTTATTATCCGATATTTTTAGTGCAGATAGAAGACATTTTAAGCAAAAAACATGTTTACAACAATCCACAATAGTCGGTGTATCATATATATCTGCACAAATAATACAACATTCATCTTTGATAGAATCAATTCTATTTTTAATAGTTTTTAATTTCGTTTTACATCTATCAATATTATTTTTTAATGTTTCGATCTTTTTTTCATGTGTATTAAAATCGATAGGTATAATGCCATTTACATATTCTAGTTCTTTTTTAAGATTGTGTAATTCTATCCTGATTTTGTCTGTCAAAACATTAACAATATTATCACTTGTATCTACATTGCAATTTAATTTTACAATCGCTTCTTTCACATTTCCGGCATTTATTAATTGTAGTATATCATACGGAATCATATCTTTAATAACAGATATGGTCTTTTGTAATAATGTAATAATTATATAAATATTAGGTTTAGGGAGTACGATAGATTGATCAACATATTGATCTTCATTTTTAACCACAAAATAATTCAATAACTTCCCATATGTTCCGAAAATTTTATTAACATATCTTTTACATGATTTATTCAAAATTGATGTAGGTGTTGCTGTAATAAACCAATTAAAGTTTCCAAATTCATCAAATGCAATCGGAATTGGAATAGTATCCATTTCATCGATAATAACTCTTGCCCATTTTCGCGTAGGAAAAATTTGTTTAAACAATGAATATCGATTTACGTTCAACAAAATCACACTATTTTTTCTCAGTAATTTATTAACCTTCTTTATATTTAATCTTTTCCTTTCGTAAATTTCTGTAATTTTTTTCTTACTAACCTTACTTCCGGATACTTTTTTTGCCTTTTTATTAGAAATTGTTTTTTTCTTTGATTTATTGTATATCGTAAAAACATTATCATAATAATATATAATTTCATTAGTGTAATCTATGTCAAAAAAAATATCAAAATCTGACATTTGATTAAATGATATATATGGCAAATTTGATTTATTAATGAAGTCTTTCCATTGATTAACGAGATTATGAGGAACAACAATTAAATTTACATTTTCACTTTCTTTAACACTAATCATTTTTAAAGAAAAATAATCAGTTCCTACCATTAATCTATCATGAATAGATGGTATTGATTTACTTAATATCAAACCAATAATCATTAAAGTTTTACCAGATCCTACTTTATCAGCTAAAATAGCTACATTTGTTTCGATAATATAAGTAGAATTTACGAATTCTTCAATATCATTTAAACGATAATAAATAGTTCTATAAAGATCGGAATTTGTTGTTGGTCGATCAATAATTATATTTGATTGTTTTTCTAATTCACGCATGGCTGCTATTGATGTTAATTGATGTGCTCTTAATTTTACCTCCAATCCTTGAGGTTGTTTTATGGTTGGCGAATTTTCATTTAAATTGAAAAAATTCATAGAATCTATTTATTGTATGTTTTTATTTAAATTTTATATTAGTCCAATTAAAAATCAAATTTTTTTATCTGATTATGTTATATAATTATGTTAATACCAGAAGGAACAATCATATATTTAACAAAAAAAAAATCACGTGAATTTTGCATTCAGCCTGATAAAAATTTATTAAATGATAGTTTATTTATTGCTTACGATGTACGAATTAATGGAATAACAATTATTCCAAGAGGAATACGTGTTACGGGTAATTGGATTACTGAAACTTTTCCAATTGTTGCTGCACAATTGCAAATAAATAGAATATATTTTGATAAATATGGTCAAGATATTAGAGGAGATTCACATATTTATGAAAATTTAACAGAATTTAATGCAAAAATTATTAATAATGCTCCTTATTTGTATGATTTAGCAGATTATCGTTCAACTGCTAATGTTATTCGGCGTATAACTAGAGCAAATTGTAGATTAAATATAATGTATCCTTATAATCCTCTTTTTGAAAAACCATATATAAGAATTAATGTAATGGAAATACCAGTTATTTTAACTGAAGATTTTTCTCGACATTTACGAGATTCATGTTGTAAAAAAATATCTTCATGTGAAGAATCATGTGAAGAATCATGTGAAGAACCATGTGAAGAACCATGTGAAGAATCATGTTCATTATGTGATTAGCGTTCTTTTTGCTAAAATATCAATTAATTGATATAAAATTATATAATTAATTATTATAAATGCATTTAATTATAAAAATTTTGGTCGATAATGATAAATATATTTCTTCAGAAATAATGGATCATTTTGTTGAAATTGTTGATAATCAAACTAAACTTGAATTTGTTGTTAAAAATTATATTAAAGATATATATGGTAAATTAAGTGTTGAAAATTTGAATATAATTGATGTCCATTCTTTAGATCAAGTTGCAGAACCATTAATTGATTGTGTGTTGATATATAGGGTAAATAATGACATATCTAAATTACATGTTTATCATAGATTATCTAAAACAGTATCTGGTTTAATGTGGAATAGTGTTGTTTCTACATTCAAGAAAATTGCAATTTTCGAACTATCTCAGTATAATGAAATAAACAAAATATCAAAAAATGATAACATATTTGATAATTTATTAATCGTCAAGAATTCAGAAGATACATTGAGACCTGTAATATCGAAAGCAAAATCTGAAACTTCTTTAGTAAAAGAAATAAAATTAAATGAGGTAATTTCTGCAATGCAATCATGTGAAATGTTTTTGAAACGTCAACGAGATTAATTTTGTAATTATGTTAAAAATATAAATCATAACACATAATGAATTTACAAAGATAATTATTATAATTATTTTTGTATTTTTTTTGAAATATATAAGATCGTTCCAACTCCAACCTGATTGATTATAAATATGTTTGTTAATTAATATATAAGAACATTATGGCAGGATTTCAATGGTATATTGGACGAGGAAGGGGTAGAAATTACACTGGTTATGTTCCTGATGAATATTGGGGATATGCTTCTCAATATGATTCACAAGATAGATATTGGATGTATAAAATTCGTCATAGTCACAGACCTGCAGTTTGCAATTGGTTCTATTATAAATAAAATCATATAAATTGATAATCAAATTTCTTTTATCATTTTTAATTCATGTTTAATATTATTAATTTCGAAACATTCGAAATTCATGTGATACCAAAAATTTATCCTTCTAATTGCATATATATCTTCTAAATTCACGATAATAATTATTTTTGAAACATTATTAATTGAAAAATATTTTTCAATGAAAATATAAAGAGGAGTTCCATATGCTTTTTTTGTGATAAACCAAGTGATTATGATTTCATTATCAAGAAATTCGAATTGACAATATCCTTTCAATATTTTATCTACTATTATTCCAATAATATTTCCTCTATTTATTTTCCTAATTACATTTTCTTCAATTTGATTAGAATCAAAATATTTTAAATCTAATTGTAAAATTGAATCAATATATGTATTATCTAAATTTGAAAAAATAATTTCAGAATCATTCACAATGTGTTGTTCACGAATATCACATCCATTTTTCCCACATTTTTCAATGATTTGGTGAGATTCTATTTTTGGATACATTATTTCCTCCATAGAATCGAAATCATTTCCTCCATGTTGTTTGTAATATAATTCTTTCAAATACAATATGTCTTCATTCATTATCTGTTTATTCAATTTATTTGATTGAAACTTTTCAATTAAATTTAATCGTTTCAGTATTTTCGAAAGGCTATTGAAATGAACAGCTTTCTGAAGAGCTTTTCTTCTTTTATCTCTAGATTCAAGAATGGAATAACCATAATTTGATAAATATGATGTGGATTTCATATTATAATTGATAAGATTTATATTAATATTAATCTATGTCACAATATTGATTAATAATCAATTCAAATGTACTTTCAAATATATTGTAATATCCAAAAAGTAATATTAAATAATATAAATCATATTATACAAATAAAAAAATGATAAGGAAGTTGTTATTATTAGAAGACAAAATATCCTAAAAAAATTTCTCTATCAGAACCACTATTTCCTCATCTATTGACACAATAATAAATCTTATTTTTGATATTCAACACATCATTTCCATTCTTAATTTAACAATAGCATGTCAAAAAAAAATATAATGAATTTAATGGTTGATATATTCTACATGAATGAAGAAATTATGTATTCTATTATTTTCTCATCAAATAGTAAATTATCTAAATCATTCAAAAAAAATGTTTCTAAAATCCTTAATTTACAAATTACTAATAAAGCTACCACATTTAAAAAGAAAATGTTTCATCTATTCTAACGACAAATTATCATTATATTTGTTCCTATTTAAATTTGATCGATTTAGTATATCTTAAAATGCTTATTATTGAAGGATCTAAAATTCCTATTTCTAGATACATCAAAAAAACACATTCTTTATGAATTCATTATATCAATAAAAACAGAACATAATGACATTAAGTTTGAATATTTAAAATATATTATTAAACGATGAAGAAACGTTTCATAATACATCGAAAACTAAGTATCTTCATTTAGTTGAAAAAAAATCATCCCATGAATGATAAGAATAAGACTAAATGCATTGAAAACTAAATATTTTCATTTAGTTGAAAAACTTGACGAGAAAACCGAGTTCTATAAATAGAGTGATATGCAGATCAATATATGAATAATGACATATCGATCGATTTATGATTATTTAATAATTAAAGAAAATAATAAACATTAGTTAGAACTAATTAAAATTAATAAATTATTATTTTGACAAAAATAAACAATCTGATTTCTGATTCTTCAGATGATATTTGAATAAAAAAAGTTAAAAAATAGTAACAATTCTTTCATTTTTTGAAGAAAAAATTGAAATTCATTTATAAAATAAGGATTTATTATATTTGATCAAATATAATAAATATGTCCAGATATCTCAATAGACAAAACTTTTACTCGGGAAAAAATGATAAAGAATTTGATAAAATTAATGAAATATATTCTTTTGTCATAAATTCAAAATCATCATTACTTATCAAATCTAACATTGATTTTGAACTTGCAATAAAATTATCAAACAAACTTTCATTAATCAAATCTTCACGATATAATAAACCAATTATGGTGACGTCGATATATATGCCATTTTTTTTCGATAATACTATTTCTGCATATAATTTGTTTGAGAGATTAATAAAAATCTATTGCAACATTAATAATGATTTCAAAAATTATAATTATCTTATCATCGTTGGTTCAATCACAACAGAATTAAAATTATGTATGAAATTATGGAATATATTATCGTCTATTTCAAAAACGGAATATTATTTGCCCAAATTAATTGTTATTTCAAATGAAATAGATGATTTGTCAGTTCATGGTTTATCTCTTACATATGATATTAAAACTTTTCCAATAACTATCGAATATGAATCAGGACAAAATATATCTAAAATTTATAACACTGATCTTTATATTAGGGCAGCAACAATCGCATTCAATAAGATTAAATTTATGAAGAAAAAAACAATACTTATTATTGTTCCTTCACATCGTGAAGTTATGATTGTGTTCGAAAAAATAAACCAATCAAATATATCTAATTTGAAAATATATTTGATTTATGACGATGAATCTCTCAAAAAATCGAAAAATCAAAATCAGAGTGATAAATGGATCACTATTGTTACAACATCATATGTATCTTCGCCAATTATTTATGAATCATCAGTCGTCATTGATACTTTTACTTGCTTAAATTCTAATTCGGATTTAGGAAGTGAACAATTATCCAAGATCTCCAAATCAATGTCATCTAGACATATGTTAAAAACAGGACGATATACGTTTGGTAATTACGTTGCTCTCATTAGTGAAACTGAATATAAATCTCTACAAGAAAGATTAGAAAATGATATTCCTTATTTATATTTGTTGAAATTAAAAGAGATAAATATGAATCCAATTAACATATTAGAAGGAATAGTTGAAACTATTTTGATTAATTCAAAAATGAATCTTTTAGAGATATTAGGTTTTATGAAAGACAAGAATATGTGGAACTATTGTTTTAAATTTCCGATTGGAATTAGATATGCTGTAATGATTTATAATATGTATTTATCAAATGAGCCTTATATTTTTTTACATCTTGCGGTAATATGTACTTTGAATCTTTATCGATCAGGTATTTTTTATTTTCCAAAAAACAGCATGTTATACACATCTTCTATAAAATTTGTTAATAATAAATTTAAGGGATCTACCACAATAGATACAATTTTTAATATTTGGATCAAAATGTGTCGCGAAATAAATCCATTTGATTCTGTTTTATTAAAAAAATTTTGCATAGATAATTATCTAAATTATCGACAATTTCAAGAAATAATTATTCTTCTTAAACAATGTATTGAAAGTTTTTATTTATCAAATGAAAAACAAGTTAGATATTTGGATGGATATGATATCGATAATTTGAGCGAAACATTCTATAATTTTCTTGAATTAACACATTCAGATTTAAAAACAATCATTTATCATAATTTTAACGGAAAAGCAATTGCATTATGTCAAAATTGTGAATATAGAATAGATACTCGTTCTATCCATTCAATGGATCTTATATATATGAATGAACCTTTCATATCAATTGTTCGATCTTGTAGAAATGTTGAACACGGTAATATTAATCTTATTAATGTCTTTCATGCTTCAAAAAATCGTCGTGATATTATTGATATTCAAAATATATTTTCATCAGATTCTGATTCTGATTGCAGTAATAATTTTGATTATTAATTATTAATTATAATTAATAATCATTTTCTATAAGATATTTTTTATAATTCACCGATATATCATAAAATTGTGCTAAAGGCATAATATATTTTTGTAAGAATTGACTGGCTATATTTATTCGTAAAATCAATCCTTCTTCGATTGTGTCTTTGGTAATAAAATATTCCAAATATAAATTATCATTTTTTTGACCAGGACGATCTAATCTACCTTTAATTTGTGGTAATTTATCAGGACTAGGTGGTCTCATAATAATAGTATCATAAACAATCAAATCATTTAAACCATATGTGCCATCATTGTAAGTCACAATGACATTGTTTCCTTTTTTGGGATAAATTGGAATAGATAAATTTTTTGACCATAATTGTGCTTCTTTTACTGATCTTGCATATATTAAGCATTTGTTACCTGCTTTTTCTTTTGTCTTAATCAATTTACCTAATTGCTTTGTCAAATAATTATTTGCTTTAGACGATGATACTAATAAAGAAGTTAATTTTGCATATTTTGATTCTATGTTCATGTTTGATCTATCAATTGTATTGTATTCTTCTCTTATGGATGGATCCAAATTAAAATGATGGACTGTGGAAATCCAATTTCTTTTAATTTTAGAAACTTGTGATACAATAGATTCTGTCAAAATAGTATCTAAATATTCTCTTTTTTCTGGAAGCCCAGTTTGTAACATTCTTAACATATAATATAATTTATCAAATCTAGTTCTAAAAAAGGTTGCTGACATCATGATTAAATATTTTGACATCAAACTTTGTTTCCAAGCCTGTTCTGTTTGGAGAGCATTTTTATTTTGAACAGACAAACATTCATCAATTATCATCAATAACCATTTATTATCAATTGGATGATCTCTCATTCTACCCATAGTTGTAATTACGATAGTATTTCTTTTGATAACACCAATATCTGAACTATGTTCTTGAAAAATAACATCAAATCCACTAGTATGTTTTTCAATTTCATCTTTCCATGTTTTTATTAATTTGATTCCAGGAAGCATTACAAGAATGCCACAATATGTATCTGAATTTTTAGCTATAAGTTTTGCACCAATACTCAAAGAAATTAATGTTTTCCCGGCTCCAACATCTGATGCATCACCAAATCCATGATATCCTCTTTCAAATCCTGCTACAATTTTGTTAACAGATTCTATTTGATGATCCCATAATTTTGTTGTTATCAATGGAATAACCCCTTTTATTTTCTCATATTTGAATAAAATATCTTCAAGAGTATTAATTAAATGAATGTATCCTTCAGTCTCTTTATATATGCGAAAATTTAATGATCCATGTGGTCTTAATGTATTTGGATAGAGATGATAAAATAAATTAAAAACGGTCCACAATTTTCCCTCTAAATTATAATTTATCGAGTTTTGCACCTTATGACCCAATCTATCTATTGGACCTATCATTATAATATTATTGAATTGATTAAATATTTTTGTGTATGCTATTTTAATCAAATCTAAATTAAATGATTTTATATTATTTGGAAGCCAATTCATGATTTTTTGAAGTGGTTTTTTTTTTAATTCTAAAATTTCATCGAACAATATTTCATTTCCGGATAATATATTAACTATAGTGGTTCGAGTGGAGCTTGATATTTTTTCTTTAATATCTGAAGTAATAGATTGTAATGCCGAAGATCCATCAAAAAAATCTACTTTCTTTCCATCGATATAAGGTTTCCCATTTCTTATTTCTGTTGTTATTTTGTTACTAATCCATCTAAATCCAAATGGTGGATCTATTTCGCTAACATTTATAGTTTGTTTTGAATATTTATTGATCGTATCCAAATTATTATCTTGATGCCATTCATTATTAATTTTTATTTTCAATTGATTGATCTTATCTCCAGCAATAATGACTTCTTGATTTTTTCCTGTGGATTTAACGATATATTTTTTTCCAAATAAGATTAGAAAACTTGATCTTTTTAAATTATCTTCCATTTCTATTTTTTTAATTTCATACGATTGTAATTTTGTCAAAGGAACAAGTTTAATATTGTTTTCATAATTATAAAAATATTGTTGTATTCGCCTTAAAATTGGATCTATTTTTGGATGAGGTTTCCCAGATCTTACATTGTAACTTGATGATATGTTCCAAATATATTTTGATATTTCTTTTGTTGTCATGGATATAGGAATACATGCTTGATAGTATAATATAATGAACGGTTTAACATGATGATCTATACTACTTAGAACGACATCTTTATAAATTTTTTTATCATGATATAATTTTTCTTTAGGAATTTTGAAAGGTAAAAATTTTTTTTTTACGGAAAATAATTTTTTCAACATTTTCATATCACCTTTCATCATAATAATATTTGATAATGCCAATGAAATGGCGTTGTGATAATCAGATCCATTAATGTCTATTGAAATATCATCAGCTTCTTCTAATTTTTTCCAATTGTATAAATCATTTACTTGATCGTTATATTGTGCCAAAATCGCTACTCTTTTTATTATTTCTAGAACTACTTTTGTAAATTTATATTCTTGACATTTTTGTGTTATTAACACAAGCAAAATTAAATCTAATAGATTAGCCTCTTTTATTGCATGATAAGGACGACAATCTTCCATAATCGATATAAAGAGTCTCCAAACCAATTGTTTAGAAGCGGATACTCTTAAAAAACCATGTTCTGGTAGATTATAATTTGAACTTATATTCAGTTGATCAATAGTTTCTATTAATGCTTTCATTGCATATCTACCTCTTCGAATTGACTTTTGTAATCTAGAAACAAGAATTCCGACTTCACGTGATGATTCTGATGACTGTTTAGAATCATTATTTTTTGGTTCGATAATATCATCTTTATTGAATCCAATTATAACGTTGTTATATTTAATGTAATCATATTTCTTTTTAGGCTTATTGGTTATTGTCGATGATAGATATTTATTATCTATCAGATCGATGTAAAAAATATAATCATAATTGATACTTGTAATATTATTTATAATTTTGTCATATTGTTGTATATACATGGAATAAATTACAGCATATGTAACTGGCGGTTTTCCCATTCTTGTTTCTAATTTACTCATTTCTTCATGTAACTCTTTTCCATTTTTGAAAACTCTATCTATCCATTCTGATGGAAATACAGAAGCACCAGTATATTGATTGTGTCCAATCTCAATTATTTTAATAGTGGAGGGTAATGGATCAGATATGACAGTATTGATCCAATCATCAAATAATATATATTTTTTATTAGATTTTCCTATTGATAATTGTTCATTTAAAATTGTTTGTTTAAACCATTTATTGACAATATAAATGAATTGATCAATCGATGTTAATCCCATAACTCCTAAAATAGTTACATAATCTTCTTTTTTCAAGAGATTTAACATTCTTATTATAAATTTATCTGTTAACAAGGGTTTCACATCTTCTAAAAATTCGATAACTATTCCATAATATTCTCCTTGTCTTTCCAATTTCGCTACATCTCCGATTTTTGCTCCTAAATTAGCTACATTAGGTACAAGTTTATTATCTTGTATATATGCAACATAAGATTTTTTGACATTATTTTCAATAGAATTAATAATATAATTGTAATCAGTTTGATTTTCCATCGCTAAAAAAATACAATAGTTTTATAATTAAATCAATTGATTATTCAATTTTTTACGAAAGAATTCATGAATTCATATAAAAATTGATTTTACTCAAAAATATCAACTATAATCTTACTTTAATATATAATGTCAATTGTAGATTATCTTTCCTTTCCAAATATTGCGATTATAATATTGGCCGTTATCGGTCTTTCTCTCTTTTTTATTAATTTGAAGAATAATTTTAAGATATGTAAAATTGTATCTTGGCCCAGAATTGATGCAGTTATTTTATCATCAAAATCCTTATCAATTGATCATTCTACATCACGTTTGAATTTTGAATCGCCATATATTACATACGAATATAATGTCAATGGGAAAACATATCAATCTGATCGTTTTGGTCCATTTGAAAATACATTGTATGAAATACATGATCTAAAAAATATATCATCTAAATTTTCACCAGGTACAGTTGTTTCTGCTTATTATAATCCTAAAAATCCAGCAGAATCATATCTTCACAAAGGTCATATATATTATCATGGATTGGTGTGGGGAATAATAATTATTCTTTTATGTATCGGTTTAACGTATCATTATAATGGAGATATATGGAATGAATTTAATGGATCATTTTCTAGAGGACCAGAGAAATCAGATATGAATTTAAGTTCCGTTTTACGTTCTCTTAAAAAAATGAAAAATAATTAATATTATTTATCAATATAATAATATGGAAAACAAAATCAAAATAATTATTTTGATAACAGTATTGATTATTATTATGATAGGAATTTTAATCTATTATATAATTGTCAAAAAAAAGGGAAAAATACCCCCAGAAGAAAAACCAATTAAAGATTCTAAAGCACTTAGATATCTTTTTGGAAAGGCATGTCCAACAAATTTTAATGATCTTGGAAGAATAGGTATGTTAATTGATAAAGATAGTTTGGATAATATCCCTTTTGATAAAGGAGCTAATTATTCAACAGCATGGACATGGGTTCATCCTCATATGTGTAAAGGAAATGCAAATGATGAAAATTTGTATAAATTTTCAGCGACACAAGATACAGGAAATTTAGGTAAAGGAGGAATTTTATGGCAAACAAAAAATGGAAATGTTGCTCCTTTTAGTACAGGTTCAAAATATGCCGATTCCACATGGGAATGGACACATCCTTATATTGTACCTTCAACTAGTAATAGTGGATATTATATTAGTGAATCTGATTCTCCAGGAGCTATTGGACCAGTAGGTTTTCTTTGGGAAAATGAAAGTTTAGGAAATATTGGTAAATTCGAAAAAGAATCTGCTTACAATAATTTATGGACTTGGGTTAATCCTTATTTAAGTAAAGCAAAATAATTCATATAATTATTAATTTTATGAATTATCATCTATGTTTACAATATAATTAATTTGTTTTTTGACAGCTTCTATTCCACATTCAAGAATAAATTGTTTTTGTTCTTTTGTTAGATTAAACTGCATTGAATTAATATCTTTAGATATATGAATAATAATACTTCGATCTAGATATTTTTGTGTTATTTGAGAAACATAAGTTGCACGAGTCATAGTAGTTCCAGTAGATTTGATCAAATCGAAAATACTATTAATTGGAATACGATTTCTTAACGTTCCATCTTTATTTTCATTATATGATGCAAAAGCTATACCTATCGTTTGTTCCAAATTTTCAAAAAGAATAATTGGATAATTTACAAACTCTCCACCATCTCCATATAAATCTCCGTTCCATAAACTTGGTGTGATCGTAAATGGGAAGGAAATTGACATTCTAACTGCTTTGGAAATAATCATCATTGGAGTTGATATTTTATCAAATATTTCAGCACGTTGATAATTAAGATTTGTTGTAACTATTTTCAAATTTATTTTTATTTGGGAAAATGTACAATTTTTAATATGTGTTTTTTTTGTTATCAATCTTTCTATTTCTGCCTCTAATCCATCAGCATTATACATACCATATTTGAAAAAAACATTTATATATGGAATCCATGTATCACAAATAAGTTTATTAAAATCCATTTCAAATATTATCTTTATTAAAGAATCAATATCATACCCAACAGCATAAAGAGCAGCCACAATTGATCCTACACTTGTTCCGCTGATTGTATTTATATCTATATATTCACTGTATTTTTCAAGTTCGCTCATCGCTCCAATTTCTGCATAACCATATATTCCACCTCCACATAATGCTAGATTATTTATCTTAGATTGTATTACATTTTTTTTATGAATCTCCTTATTCAGTTCATTCATATTATTTAGCTAACAATATAAAATATTTTTATACTATTAGTTTAGTTGGTTCAATTTTGAGAATATCTAATGAAGTCAATAATTCTCTATTTATTTTTCTAATATATTTTTTTGATTTTTAATTCAACATAATCAGAAATTGATTCATTAATATTGAATTTATTAAAAATTTCGTTTGCACTTTTTATTGTTCACAAATCAAATCTTTTTCATTCGCATTTTTGAATAAGTCGCAATCAATAGCTGCTTCTTTCATTGCATTTTCAAAAACTAAACTAATTTCTTTTTTTTTGATGGCAATACGCATAATTCGCTGATCGATTGACATTTTCAATTTCGGATGAACTGAAAGATATATATAAACTTTTACTAAGCGTTTTTCTTCTACTACATCTTTATGAGAACAGAAACGAACTGCTCTACCTATTATTTGATCCATTCTTGACCAATTCCAATATGGTTCCATAAGATGAACTTCTTGTATCCTCAATAATGAAACTCCTTCTTTAATTGAAGGAGAACCCAAAATGATTTTTATTTTTGAACCATCTATGTTATTTTTATTATTAAAAACTGCCTTTATTTCTTCTTTGATAAATGAATCTTGATCACCAGACCAAATAGCAAATCGTTTCAATCCATTACCATGCAATTCATAATTTTTGAAATGATGATGTTCAAGTAAACGTACAAATGTTCTTATCCCTCCAAATTCTTTAAAATTAGAATAAACAAATACAGTTCCATCACATTTTTTTATCTTTCGTAATATTTTTAAAAATTTTGGAGAATATTCTTTTACTTGTGAGATACTTAAATCATCATCTTCCAAACTATCAAATCCCTCTTGACCTATCTTTTTATTGGGAAACATAAAATTAGAAATCATTCTTGTTCCAATAAAAAAACTATTCGATATATCGATATTAACGTAATCATTAATATCATTTTTCGATTCAACTCGTGATATTTTAGTATATAATTTATATTGTGTATCACTCATTTTACATTTGACAAAATTTATTTCTATTTTTGGAAATACATGTGGAGGTGCTCCTCGATAATAAGAAATATATCCCCTAATATAATTTTTAAAAAGATTAATATTTTTGGCCCTATATTCTATTCCTTTAGGTGTATATATAGTATCTATAAATGTATTTATAAAATCTTGACCTGTTGGGATCTTTTTATTCTTTCTCAATAATAAATTTAACATAAGGGCAATTTCAGTAGGCTTATCAAATATAGGTGTTGCTGACATAATCACTAATCTCATATCAATTGGAGATATATCCATTAATTCATTAAGAGTTTCATAATATATACCAGTTTCACTTATCATATTGTGAATTTCGTCAATGATTAATAAAGTATTTTTGAGATTCAATGAATTGGTTTTGATAAGATTAACAAATTTATTGTAAGAATAAATATTATAATATTTATCTATTCTGATATCTGAATGTTTAATGATTTCTTTATACTCTACATCAGATGGATGTAGTTTTTTTAACCTTTCTCTTTCTACATTAGTCAAATAATTCTCTCCAGCACAAAGAGATCTTAATTCAGAACGAATATTACCTTTGAGAGAAGCCGGTAAAACAATCATTATATTTTTTTGCTTTTTAAATTTTTCAGCAATATTTATGGCTGTACATGTTTTACCGGCACCAATACGATGATATATTAATATTCCCTTGTATGGAGTTTTGGGATTAATAAATTCGGCCAAAAATTTTTGAGGTATTTGAAATTCATATTTATTTGGAAAACAAATTTGTTTTAGAGTTTTCTTTTTATTGGAAATTTTGAATTCAGAGAATTTTTTGTTTATAAATTTATAAAAATCAATATCAGTTATATCAGGATATTTTTGCATGATTAACTTATTAATAGTTCATATTATATTTGTCAAAATTTTTGATAGAACAATAAAATATTTGGATTAAAATATTTCTATTTTAATTCAAATAATGTTTAAACGAATTTATTAATGATAACGTTTAGTGAAATCATATCTATGTTGATTTCCTTCATTATTTTGTCTATTTAAGCCTAATTTATATTGATCTCCTTCATCATCTCGTCTATTTAAGTCTAATTTATATTGATTTCTTTCATCATATGGCTTACATTGATTATTCTCTTCATAATGCAATCTAGTTTTACTGTGATTCGGATAATTTTCATCATTTCGCCTATTAAATGATTTATGTTGATTCGAATAATTATTTTCATTATAATTAAGCTTTCTTTGATTATGATTTGGATAATTTTCCTCATTATATCGAGGATGAAATCTTCTATTATCATCTTTTTGTGGAATGTTATGATTATTTATCGAAGAATTTCCATATTGTTTAAAAGAATCATCGTGACGATTATTGGATATTTTAGTCTGTATTTTATTATGTTGTTCTTGAGAGGATGATTTCTTTTGAAAGGAACGATCTCCCAAATTATGATCAAATAAAATGGCTCTGAAATCACCCATACACACTTTATTTATATGAATAAGTCCTCGGCGGAAATAACTAAGATCTTGATTGAAATTTGTTCTGTCGTCAGAATGTTCTAAAAGATAGAAGGTGCAACAATCTATGAGTGTTTGAAGAGCATCAAATGGTTCTAGATTTAACAAGTTAGATAATTGTGGATCCATATCATCTAATCTCTTAGTTGGAGATTTAGTTTGGTAAGATTGTCTCAATATCAATAGATAATTTTTCAAAATACAAAACATTCGCATCTTATATGTGTCATCTTCAGTTGATTTTTTCTCCATTTTTCTTTTGAGATCAGAAGCAAACCATGTTAGAATAAGAAAAAAATCAAAATTATTATCAATATAATTCCTGATTTCACTACTAGGATCATTTTTAGAAAGACGCTCAACAATAGATTCTATACTCGCGAAATTAGTCCTTTTCTCAAAAAATTTATCAGCTTCTATTTCATTTTCATCTTTATATTTTTTATTTAGATCATTTTTAGTAATGGATTCTATTTCTTCATCTTCATAAATTGTTTCCAATGTTGGATTGTTATTAGAGCTCTGTAATTTAAACATTTTAATTTACTTAATTTGTTTGAAATACTTTTGATTTTTAATTAAGAGATATTCCTTAAATTATTTTTTTTCAATTTTTTTTTCAATAATTAATAAGTTATACAAATATGATTCATTAATTATTGATCAGTATAAATGTCATTATCCGTTGAAGGATGGGGACCACGAGAATTATTTCGATTATAATTTTTATAATTATTGTTGTTATTGTAATAATTATTTCGATTTGTCTTTGAACCAAATCTTTGAGGAGGTGGTCTATTTCTTCCTGTTAACTCCTTCAAAAGACGAAGAGCACCATTGGCTAATGTGGGATTTAGTGAATCTTTTCCTACTTTAATTAAATAACTTAATATTTCCTGTGTGTTTAAATCACCTATTTTCGATTTTGGATTGATTTCTTTCCTTTGTAGTGATTGTTTCTCATTTTGTGATTTCTCATTTTGTGATTGATGTTGTTCTTGTTTTGATCCTTCGTCAGAATTTAATTCCTTATCATCTACATCTAAATCACTTAATTGATCTTCTTGAGATTCATCATTTTTTCCTTTTTTTATCTTCGCAACTTTTTTAGATATTTTTTTAGTATCTTCTTCAAGAAGATTTTCAACCAATTCTTCTTCAGTATCAGATGAAGATTTCTTCTTTGATTTTTTTGACTCTTCTTTCTTATTAATTCGTGGCATTTCGATATAACTACTAATTTAATTAGTATTTATATCAAATTATTTCCTATGAAATAAATATTCAATTTTATTCTTGATATCAAATTATTTTTTATTCTTGATATCTGATTGAAGAAAGTCCTAATATCCAAGCAAGTCTCTTGATAAATGGATTGTTATTATTATAAATAACAATATCTCCAAGTTCAATATCTCTAATGATAGTTGGATCAACATCTATTTTTTTTGCCAATTCTGTTTGAGTTAAATTGAGTTGGTTTCTGAATTGAATAATTTGTTTCCCCATTTTTTTTGTGAAAAACTTAGGTTTAGATTCTTCATCATTGTAAATCATAATGTTTTCAGAATGATCATTATTTCGTTTTCTTTGTGTAATTTTATGTTGATAACGATCGTTATCAACATCTTCCATTTCAAATTCCTCTCTTGGTATTTTTCTAAATTCTGGCCATTGTTGCCTTACTGCCAACAAAAATCTTCGATAAGCTTTTTTTGCAACTCTTCGTTGTACTTTATAACCATCTTCTGCATTTAGATCATACACTCTAGCATCGTAAAAATGACTGATTTTTACCAAAGTTGGATGCATATCATAAGGATGTTTAAAAGGAATTACATGTTTTTTCCCAATTGGAGGGTTATTTTTAAGTGTTTTCTTCAAAATCTTCGAATCGAAATTAGTATTCATTTTTTTAATATTAATATTGATTATTTATTATATAAATATATATATTTTCAACTTTTTTACATACGAATTGGAATCACTCCTATTATAATACAGATGAGAACAATAATCATATAAGTTTTAAAAGTATTGTATGATTTTGTACAATCAACACCAGGAATCCAACATATTGGCATTATTTTGATAATAGTTTTCATTGGCAAAAGATCCACTAAAAATGTTATTACAAATCCAATAATTCCAACGAATACTGCGGCTATGAGACCCATTATATTGTATAATATTCGATAATATTTTTATTAGTGTGTCAATTCAGCTACGCGTTCTGCATTCGGTGGTTTTGGTTTATGTTTTTTTTGATGTCTACTATTTACAGATAGATTTTTAATTGCGACAGTCTTTGCAAATTTTGACATATCTTGATTATTCATAATATTTTGAATTGCAGATTCACGCTTATTTGCTTCCATCTGTTGTTTAGCTTCTTTATTTGCCCTCATTCTTTGTTCTAGTTTCATTTTTCTCAATTCATGAATGCTCGCTTTGCAAGTATTCATTCCAATATTAGGATCAATATCCTCAATTGCCTTAACTCTTCGTAAATCAGAAAAATTTTTTACATTTTTTGTGGTTTGTTTTTTAATTTCCAATTGAATTTGTTTGGCGTATTTTGGAGGAATTTTTCTATCTGATGTCGTTTGTTTTTCTGTTTTTTCAATTTGTTTATTCATCATTGAATTGTTATATATATCCATTTTCTTAGCCATCATAGTAGGCAATTTTTGTGTTACTTTATTTATTTGAGATATATCATCAAATTTACCCATTTTTTTAGATTCAGATTTGGTGGAATAATTCGAAATTTCTTGTTTAATAGAATCATTTTCCACTTCTTGTTTAATAGAATCATTTTTCATTTCTTGTTTAATAGAATCATTTTTCATTTCTTGTTTAATGAGATCATTTTCCACTTCTTGTTTAATAGAATCATTTTTTACTTCTTGTTTTATCCATTTAATAACTCCATTAAATATAACTTTTTTTAATCCTTCTTTTTCATTAATTTCTGAATTTTTTTTTGAATCTACATGTGTCATATTTTTTCCGTTCGATTTGATTTTCGAATTGTCTGTTGTTTTTTTTTTTTTTAATGTTTCTATTATTTTATGTTGTTTTTCTAAAATATCTTGATATTTTTGTTGATTTACTAAAATTGTTTTTGGTAACCCCCTCATTTTTTTGTTAGTTTTTTGTTCTTCATTTATTGGAATTGATATATCTTGATTTTGTGCATTATCATCTTGTATTTTTTCATCTACTGATACATTCATTTCATTTTCCCATCCTATTTGTAATTTGTTGATTAAATCATTAGATTCATCGTCAATTTTATCTACTATAATTATTCCATCATGGTCCATTGTTATAATCTGACTTTATAAATTTTATTTTAGTAATGAAACTTATAATTAAATTATTTATGAGAAACATACCATTTCCAAATTAATAAAATTACTGCAAGTAAAATTAGAAGAATTATCACTTCTTTATTAACATTAGTTTTTTTACGAACGACTCTATTTACAGTGCGAAAAATTGGCTCTTGATATTCAGCAACTAAATCTATAGTTTTATTTAGGTGTTTATTTTGCATCTCTTTTCTTAATAACTTATCACTCAAATCAGAAGCATAATAGTTTGCGAAAGGTGGTTTTTTCTCTTCTGTTGTGTATATTTTATTTTCAAAAGGTGATGACCATTGTGATTCATTTGATGGATCAAATGACATTATTCCGGTCATCGGACTGATATCAGAACCAGCTGGACTTATCTCTTGCAAATTTTGAGAATTCTCAACCCCAAACATTTATATATATTAATTAACATATTATGAAATACATTAGTTAAATTTCAATAACTATTTTTAATTCCGTATCAAATTTGTTTATCAAAGGTATATTCAATTCGATTTCAACCTCATCTTCATAAAATGGTATTATTTTATTTAACCAAGGCATACAAATTAACTTTTTAATCAATACATTTTTTGAACATGATTTGACATTTTGATGAAAATGATAATAAATATCTGGATTGTTTATGATATATTTTCTAATGGTATTCACACATAAATTGTTTAATCTTTGATAGTATTGTCTTAGTTTATCGTGATATTTAATTATAAATTCTTTGAATTTTGACTCACCAATTATTTTTGATGCATTTGTAAACCAGTAATTTTTTTCTATAATTGGAAAAAATCCTTCAATATTGATTGTAGTTATATGTTTTAATACAAATTCATTCACACGAACACAAATTGTGGAATAAATATCAATCACATCTAAGCATTCTAATTCTGTAAGAAATTCTATTGTTGAGATATCACTTGCTAAACAAAATATTGTATAATTATTAATTATATTATTCCAATTCAAATCTTTGTATTTATATATATATGAATTTACTGGCCAAGATTTTTGTAACCAAGTTATATAATTTGTACATTCTTCAATTATCTGATCTGTTGATTTTTTAAGATAAGAATTCAAATATTTCAATGATACTAAGTTTTCCGTTAATAAATCACAACAAATTGCACTTTTATGATTATTTATCTTACTATTCATAGTTTGTTCCGGTGTATTTTTCGAATTGTAAATATCAGTTAAGCCAGAAAGAATATTATTGAGATAAGTTTTGGGTCTCAAATGAAATCTGCTCAATGTAAATAATATTGAAAAATATGAAGTAATATCAGAATGCTCATTTTTATCCAGTAAATGAATTAATGCATTTGACATAAAATGTGCCATGATTTTATCTTAATTTAATTATTCTGATGATTTTTTATAATTTATTATAAAAATCAATTTTTTTTTATTAATATTAATCACATAACCTATTCGATTTTTTAATTCTACATTTATTTTATTTAAATATAAATATTTTTATGCTTAAATAGAATTATATAGTGTATTTTTAATTTAATAACTTTATCAAATCATCAATCATATTTTCGTCTAAATATTTTTCAATTTGTTCTCTATTATTTTTGATTTTATCATCAAGATTGGGATTTTCTAGACATTTTCTGAACATATCAAGTTCATTTTTTATGAGTAAAAAATAAAGAATATCTTTATTTGGTTCGAAACTAGGATGAGAAATTAAACGAAATTTTAAATGATTGTAACCATCCAATATGCAATATCGTAAAGTCATATTATTATCATAACTAACTTGTAATGGAGTATAATTATTAAATATCCAATTAAATGAAACATCCTTTCTATATATTGTACAATGATGAAATAATTGTATTATATGTGATAGTAATTCATATTGATATACATATTCACCTTCATCTGGTTGCAAAAAAGACTTTAAACATTCTAAAATTTCTTCATCCATTGCGTTGTTATTTATTAGCTCAATTAAAGGATGAATATAATGAGAAGATGTAATAATTTTATTTTGTTGTTCTGTTGAATTTATAGTTATTATTTTAATTATTTCATCATTTGATTCGGTAATTAATGCTTCTGATTTTTTTGTTGTTTCATTCAAATTATTATTTTTCTCTTCTTTTATTTCCACATTTGGATTAATAATTATCGTTTTAATTATTTCATCATTTGATTCGATAATTAATGCTTCTGATTTCCCTGTTGTTTCATTCAAATTATTATTTTTCTCTTCTTTTATTTCCATATTTGGATCAACAATTGTCATTTCCTTTATCTTTACATTCGGATCAATAATTATCACTTCTATTTTTTCTTCATTAGATGTGATTTCAAAATTCTTCATTTCATTTGAAATAATTTTTTCGTTTGAATTAACAGCAATTGTTTCCGATGTGTTATTATAACTTGATAAAATGATACCCATGATTAAATTATAATCTATCTAATAAATATATTGCCCTATATTTTATATGATTTAATGTTCAATTTTTATTAACGATTTAAATTATTTGATTGAGTATTTGTATTTTTATAAATAGAATAATCTTTTTCCATTTGATCAGAAGATATTGTAAAAATAGTTGGTGAATATATCTCCATAGTTGCGATTTGTTTTAAGGAAATACTTTTTTCATATAGTTGTGTTAATTTGTCATTCAATCTTTTAATTATAATATCATGATTCAATGGAATTGATTTTGTAATGATTGATGGAAAAAGTTTGGATTCATCATCGTTTGTTGGTTTCGGAATCTCATATTTTGGATCCAAAACTATTACTTCTAAATATTTCGATATTGAAATAGTATTAATTTGTTGCGATTTGGATACAATAGATATATTCGCATCAATGATGATTATTATTTTTGATGTTATTTCTGATTTATCAACTATGATAGTTGATTTACTATTTTCAATTATCAATGATTCACATTCAGGAACGATAGCGATTTTAACATCGTGTTTTTTAAAGAATTCTGTTTCACTCATCATTTTTGCAACAGTATTTGCAACATTCACTGCGGTCTGACTTGGAGATAGTAAAATTTCATTATCCTTTTTAAGTTTAGATATTTGAGATTTTGTTGAGGCTTTTTTTATTTGAAATAAAATTTCGTTTATTTTATTAACTGAATTTCTTATTTTTTCTGAAGTTGTTAGTATCAATTTATCTGACATTTTTGATATAGCATCTTTTTGTCCTTTAGCAATTGCTATATTTACAATATTTTCCCACATTTGAATTTTGTCACTATTTTGATAAATTGAAGCTTCTAATTTAGATATAGTTGGACAAATTTTTATGACATTTATTTTTACATATTTATATTCATCTCCTTTTTTTTGTTTTATATAAAATCTAACTAAACCACGATAACAAGAACAGTTTTTTTCATTAGATAGACAAACTGTGGTATCTATATATTTGAGAATTATTTCACTATTATCAGGAATAATATAACCATTATGAAGGTTATTTATTTCATAATATTGTGATATTTCCATATTATGAACTAAATTTTTTACATCAATTTTACTAAATTCACGAATAAGAGAAAGAAGAATACAATGAATATCATTTCCAATAACATTATCATCAATGATAAAAATTAAATTTGATATCTCATTTTCAAAATCATCATTTACTTTTGAACTTCCAAATTGATTATCTCTGGATTTAAAATATTCCGATTGAAAATCTGACATTTTATATAATATTCTTAGATATTTATCGGAAAAGCATATTAAATATATTATTTAAGCTCAAAAAATCATATATATGAATGATTCTTATACTCAAAGAATATAAGACAAATATATTAATAACTGTCTTGTAAGTTACAATATGTTTACATATAAAAATTAATGGATTACAAATATATAGTTTTTTCTGGATTAAAATATAATTTATAATATTTACAGATATTAGATATTATACAATGCCGCGTTTCGCAGAAGATTTTCATGGAGAAAAACATGGACATGGTTGTCCTACATCTTGTGAATGGAAACAAATAGAAGAAGAAAAAGTATGTTGTGATAATTGCAGACATGAATCTCATGGATCTATAGAAACTAAATTTGATCGTAAACAACATTTACGATGTTGTCAAAAGACAACTCCATGTGAACCAGAATCTTGTTGTCCAGAAAAATGCGGATGTGAAGATGATAAATTTGATAATGATTTTGAAAGGAAAGATAAGAATCGTGTTATTGAAGGAAGAGATGGAAGAGATGGAAGTTATGCTTTCGAAAAGAAAGATGGAGATCGTATTTTTGAAGGGAGAGGTGGAGCCTACACTTTCGAACGGAGAGACAGAAATCACACTTTTATAAAGAAAGATGGAGATCACGTTTTTGAAAGAAATAGAGAATTTAGAAAAAATGGATGTTGTGATAACAGAAGACGCGAACGTGAGTTTCCTGTACGTAGAGGATTACCGGGTGCACCTACAAGGCGATTAACACGTTCTTTGGGATATCAAAATATTGGTCCAGGTTATGGTGGTTATGGAGATTGGGCAGGTTATGATTATGATGGATGGTATTAATCAATGTTAATTAAATATATAATAATTATTCTTCGTACCCTTCGACTCGAATAGTATTTGATGAATTATATAATCCAATTTATCCAAATAATCATATTTCAAATATAGATTTAAATGATTTATTAATGACATAATAAATTATTCATTTTAGAGTGTTGATTATCATCAATTTATTAGATCAAATTCATATCAAAATTTTTATAAAAGTATTTATCCAATCAATTCAAATTACAAAAACAATATGTTATTAAATCAATAATATATTGTTATTTCATGAAAATTCACATTCTAATATGAATCATATTTAGGAGGATATTAATTGAAAAAATCATTACCATATTCTATTAAATAATTCAAAATAAATAAATAAACTTTAGTTAATATTCGTTGTTTATCATGATGATAAGGACGAATGTGACTCATCGCTTCATGATATGTAAACCATCTTATATCTCCAATTTCGAATGTATCATATTCTGTTATTTTGTTATCATTATTCAAATTATCAAGTGCTAAATAATATATATGTTTATAATTAATACCATTTGTACCGATAAGTTTTTCTTCAATTGGTTCAATTTTGTTAAGAATTGAATAATCATCTTTTTTATATCCTGTTTCCTCCTCAAATTCTCTGCAAGCACAAACCAAATTTTCTTCTGTTTTTTTTTCACGTCTTCCCTTTGGAAATCCCCATTCTGGCTTTTTCCATCTTGGTTTTATTTTAGTATAAAAATTCAAACCCCATGGAACATTATTATCATCTGAGGGTTTTAATAACATGTTAAACTTAACCTTAGCTTCACAATATTCTATAGAATAACGTCCTTCGTAAATTCGATTAAGTACGATTTCTTTTGGTTCATTTTTACGATTAATAAAATCATATAATATATCGTCGAAATCAGAAATACGAATATTATTTATTTCATTCTCTGTCATTTGTTCAAACAAATTAATTATTGATTTTACATCTGATATATCATATTTCCCTCGCATAAATTCAATGTAACCAAGCGAAAATTTCCTACTAACCATTTGAAACATTATTTTATCCTTATAAAAACAAAATCTATGTATATGATGATCATTATCGTACGGAATCATATAATTATCTAATTTAAAATTTTGATTATTTTTAATCAAATTAATATTATTTGAAATATAGCATTTAATAGATGGATATTTTTTCGATATAATTTTATAATAAGTGTTAGCAAGCGTACTAAATCTTTCACGGAGAAAAACATGTTCATGAATTTCATCAACGATGCGAATATTAATTATTCCATAACTAGTTATTGGTTCATGACAATATTTAGATTCATGTCCTATTCTTCCACAATTAGAACATATATTTTTTTTGTATATTTCGTAACTCATATATGATAAAATTATCATATATGAATATTTATTTTTTAATATAATCAACGATCGTCAAAAAGAGAATTTTTCATTTTTAATAATTAAATGTATTCAGTTTTATCATCTTCTTTACTTCCTTGAATAACCAATTCTTGTTCTTTCTTAAATCTATCAATTTCTTTTTCTGTTGCAATATCTATCAATTTACATACTGTGCTTATCATTTTTTCCCCCTTATTATTTCCAATATTTATGATTGAAACTTTGACATAATTCCCTTTTTCCACTATTTTTTTCGTTTTTTTATGAATTATTTTTTCATCTTTGATTTCAAATTGTTGTATGTTTATGTTATTTAATTGTACAACAATAATTATTGGGCCATTATGGCCAACCAAAAATCCCTTAACAATATTATCCACAGAACATATCAATTCTAAATTAGCTATTGGAGCACAAAAAAAACATTTATATTTAACATTATAAACTGTTGATCCCATGAAATTTATTTTATCAATAATACCATAATCATAATCTACTATTTCATTCACTTTCAACACAATTCCACCACTATCTGCTTTTAACTCAACTTTTTCTTTCAAATTATTTAATAATGCATCATCCATATCTGCATTAATTTGTCCTGGTAATAATGTAACTTTAGTTTCCAATTGGGTTTGACAATAAAGATTCATTTGTGTCATTTTTAGATTATTGAATATATTATATGGATCATAAGATTTTATAATATTTTGATCAATTTTTTATTAATAAATAGAAAAATAGAATGATAAATATTAAAAAAACAACATTATTTTCATTTCTTTCACTTCGAATGGTACGAAATTTCTCTTCATTTTGAATGGTACGGAATTTCTCTTCATTTTGAATGGTACGAAATTCCTCTATAGGCGTACCACAACGATATTCGTATAAATAATTATATTTTACTCCTTGTTCATTATCTCCATCGTATGATCCCTTTAAAACATAAGCAGTAAGTTGACCAGTTGGACCACAATCTACTTTTTGATTGAGTAATTGTTTTAATTCTGTTGGATAACCAGATTGATAAATTGTTTGGTTATTTTTCATGTTACCTAAATTTATGTCTCCACATTTATATTCATAGGAAATAAAATTGCCATTAATAATGGCTTTAACACCTGTTATAGCCTTTGCTCCACAATCAATTCGAAGGTTCAAAAAATGATTCAATGATGTATTAGCAACAATTTGTGTTGGTATGTTTGTGGTATGATATGAGTAATGATCATTGCAATTGTAATAACGATAATATGTTCCATTTTCATTTTTTAGATTAAAACTAACAATCGGATTTGATTCACAATCCATATTAAATGGATGTGTTGATTTTTTTTCATATATTGGATTTTTTAAAGAATTAAAAAGTAGAGGATGTGATGTTGGCATTAGAATAGGACATGTTTCATCAAAACTCATTGGAACATAAATTTGATGACTTGTGATTAAACCAAATCCAATATATTTATTAGAAAATTCTACAATAATAGAAGAGATATTCAAATCAATTGTTTTTTGACATAAATCATATTTTTTTTCTGTTGGATTATTATTTTCATAAGCGCTGATAGGGGTATTATTGTGATTTATAAAAATAACCCTAGTATAAGGACCAATTACTATCCCAGATATTTTCCGATTTTCAACAGAATATTCTCCTAATAAAATTCTATCATAATATCCAATATTACCGCATTTTGAAGTTAATTTTGTATATCCACTATCCAGTGGCGATGCAATATATGATTTGAAATTTGTACCAGCTGGTCCCATTAAAGATTTATAATACAAAGGTTTTGAACCAGAATTGTATAAAAATGAATTACCTATTTGTACAATAGTATAGGGACCGAGTAAATAATCAAGTGCAGAACGTGCATCTATCATAGTAGCTGGAGATGGAATCGAGAAATTATCGAAATTTTCATTGATTTCAGTTTTTGAAATCATAAATATACCGGATTTGATGTTATAATTTATGTTTGAAATTGATTTTATACTTCCTAAACTACTATGTGATACATTGTATGAATTTATTTGATATAAAATATCTTTCAATTTATAATCAAAAGAAGTTTCGTAATCATAAATAAGATCATGTTCCGCTGTATCATTAATAAAAGTTATATCTTTGATTGCAGATTGTGAAGCTTGATAAGTGATAATAACTCTTGTAAAAGGAGCAATTACAAATTTTACAATGATACCTAAACAATTTATTTCCTTACTATTTTTATTTATGATATTATTTCCATGTATTAATATACTTTTCTGTTCAGAATTTATTAGAAGTAAGCTATGATTAGGCAATATTGACAAATGAGGAACTGGTAAAGCACCGTTCGGAATAATCATATTATTTCGAATAATTTTAGGCATATTTGATTGAATTTCGAATTTATAGGGAACTTTTATAAACCGTTGATTTTTTCCGTTCCAACAATTCCAAATTTTTATGTCTCCATTATCTAAATCCATACATTTATTCTCCCCCAAATTAAGTTTAATCGAATTGATATCAAATTTCCAACTTTGATTTTTACTGTGATCACAATTTTGAATTGTAACTATGGCTCCATCATCTATATTTGATACATTTAAACATCGATTTTGAAATTTGATAGATGAATCATCTTTATCATAATAAAAATTTTGATATTCACTTTTATTACATACATCTGTGGATAGATAAATACCATCATCATTCACAGTAACACATTTACCTAAAACCATAATATTAAATGGATTATCCATATGTATATGATTATCTAAGATATAAATATTAATGAATAGATTTAATATTGTGTTGATAATTGTGAGTATAATTATCTTTATTTACCTCATTCGTGCAAAAAATGATCATCATATTACAACTATGTATTCATCTCAAATTTTATCTATTTCGATTGTTATTATTGGTGATAATTATTATAATAACGATGTCAATTATTTTGTGAAATATCTTTTAAACAAGAAAATTATTCCAAATGGATTAATTCGCATTGATTTTATAGATGGAAATGCAGATAGTTTAGAATCACTGTATCAACAAGGTGTTCGTTGTATTATTGGAATAATAACTTCCACAATGTTAAATCAATGGAAGCAATTTTTGAATGATCATATTGATTTAATAATTATTTCAACATCATTCAATGATAAAATAACTTCCTATGATGGTATTATAAGAACATCAAATGTAAATAATAAAGATGTGTATAAATCTATGTATAAATCAAAATTTGGGGCTAAAAAAATAATTATTATTTTTGATACTCAATATAATTGGGCTAGAAAAATGGTTGATGTATGGAATTCATTAGCCGAAACAGTTATTGGATATACACATCCAAATCAAATTAATTATGAAGAGATTGATTCTAAATCAAAGGTAATTATAATTCTATGTCAACCAAATGATACACGTGTTATTTTAGAAAATATGTCATATTTAGATGGAGATATTTTATTAAGTGATGCTTCGTGTTTTTATCCATTAAATACAATTTCTACAAATGTAAATCCTAATATTCAATGGAATAAAATACATTGCATTAGTGATGGTATGTGGAATATGTCAGATTATGATTTATCAAAAAAAATATTTGGAACTTTCAAATCTCCACATATCATTAATATATTACATGCAATAGAATTAATAAATAATTCAATTATATTAGAGGGAAATATTACAAAAAATAGTATCTTAAAAACAAATGGTTCTTTTGGTAGAAATTTATTAGATTCAAATGGTAATCCGATTATTTCGAATTGTATATTAGCATCATATCAATTTGGTTTTTGGCTTCCAAATACTTTTGGTTTTAACATTGAAAATTATGTGTACATAACCCATTCACAAAAAATGTTAAAATATGATCCCACAATGTACAATCCAAAGTAAATATTAATTGATTAAAAATATTATACAATATTTTTAATCAATTATTCTACAATAATTACATAATTATCCTTAATTTTTAATGCACCATGTGCTTCTAGAATATTCTTGAATTTATCCATCGAATTATCAAAAATAATGTGATATTTAACATAATGAATATCCGAAAATTTTCCATTTTTAATATCTTCCGTATTTATTTTACAATTTATCATAGATCTAGTTTCTATTTGTATTTCATTGATTAATATTTTTATTCGATCTTCTAAATTGAGCGGAAATGGAATATTTTGATGATTACTCGGTACAATCAAATATGTCATTTTATTATTTTGTTTCGTTGTACTATATTTTTCTAAATCAAATAACTTATCTTTAATAAGGTTGCATATATCCATTCGAATATTAATATTTTTGGTCGATACTTGAAGTTTTTCAGCAATTTTTAATAAAAATTTTTTATTTTTGGAAGTTTTGCAAACTGCTCCTCTAAAAGAAGGAATACCTGTTTCACGTTTTTTGGATAAAATTTTTGGTCTTTTTTCTCTTATTTTAAATTCATCTTTCATTTCTTCTCCAACACCAACTCTTCTTCTTATGGATTCTTGATCTATTGTTCCCACATAATCATATTCATTTCGTGAATCATAATATTCTAATCCGGAATCAAAATCATATGTTTTTGTGAAATTTGTTCGATTTTTTTCACCCAAATCATTTACTTCTTCATTTATTTCTTTATATCTATGATAATCAGTTGTATGTTTGATGTAATCTTTTAAATTGAATTTATTTATGATATCAGGATGATAATGATATCTATAATACATTGGTACGTTTTCATTTTCGTCAAATGCTTGAAAAATATAATAATTTTTACGATAAATGAGATATCCAGGTATATTGAATTTATCAGTAAAAGTATCTTTAAAATTATTAAAATCATTTCCATTCATGGGAATTAAATCATTCAATGCTTGATAAACATAATAATCATCAAATAAATCTCTTTTTTCAATGGGGTAAGATTTTTTGACATATTTTAGAATGTCCTTTATAGTATACATATGTTTGAGATGAAACATTTCTTTAATTTTAGATTTTGCATATTCAATCTCCTCACTTGCCAATGAATTATCATATGTTGAATAGTCTAGATCCGCTTTAGCAACTTTTTTATAAATATTTTTTTCCGGATCATAATATTTTGCATTTAATAATTTATCTCCACATTTGAATTCACATGACATATAACCACATACTGCCGGACATGGTTTTTCAATAGTACCGCAATTTCCATATTTTTCTAACTCCTCTGGAAAGATATTTCCATTTCTATTTAAAGGACAATCAATTGCTTCTTCTTGAAAAATCCGCTCTGTTTCTTTTATTAATTTATATTTTTGTTCTGCTTTTTTGTACAATTGTTCTTCTGTAGACAGTCCATCTTTTAGAGAAACAACATATTTATAAATTTCAACTTTAGGAAATTGATTATCATCGTTTATAATATCATAATGTTTACAAAACCTAATTCCTCTTCCAATAACTTGATCTACTTTACCGAGATTAAAATGGACATCTAAAATATGTATTTCTTTAATATTTTTCAAAGTTATTCCTTCATTCATGACTTTAGATCCAATAACTATCTTAATAAATTTTCCATCTTTGTTTTCAATATTGTTGAAAACAGTTCTCAAAATTTTATGTTTTTCTTCAGGTATTTGTTCAAGATTTTCTTCTGATTTTCCGGTTATGGAAATAAAAGTTGCTGGATAAAAATCATGTCTAGGTATATTATTGGGTAAATGTTTATGATGTGAATAATTATATTCGCAAAAATAACATCTTGTATCATCATCAATATGATAATTCGTAATATTATCTTGATATTCGAGATATCCATTAGCTAATAATATTTCTTGAAATATTTCAATGCCTACTTTAACTAAATTTGAATATATAAATAATAATCCAATCCCACGTTTTCCATATATTGTTTCATTAATTTTATGAAGTGTCGTATAAAATTTGATTGAGAAAAATTTTAAATATTTTTCATGAAAAATATCTCCACTTATTTTTTTACTATCATTTGTTAAATATATTAGATTGGAAGGATTTTCAATTTTGTAATCTGATAAAATAGTTGACGTTATTTTTTCTATCAATATTTCTGCATTATTTTTCATCTGAGATCTTACGATTCCCATACCTTCAATACCATAATATCCTTCAATAGATGATTTATCTTTTGATAGACCTGGAAATGCAAAATTTGCAACAGCTTCAGAACGTCTATCCAAACTATCATCTTGTGATTCGACTACTTTTGAATACGTTTTTAATTGGAAATTAAGCATGTAACATCTTATTACTTTAGTAAAATTAAGACCTGTTGGAATTTCACCCATATCAATCCTTTCTGCAAAAGTTAATGGATCTGCTCCTCTTAAATAGGAAATATAACCAAGTATCATTTTTCTAAAATAATCCTTTCCATTTGATTTAAATTCCATTAAATGTCCACGTTGACTTGTAAAAACTTTATCTCTTTCTATAGGAGAATTGATTGGTCTCAAATAATTTAATAGTTCGATTGAATCATCTGCTAAATTTTTCATAGGTGTAGCAGATAATAAAACAATTCTTAGATTTTTTGATATTTCTATTATTTTTTTAACCGCATCTCCATATTCGTTTCCAGTTAAATTATGAGCTTCATCAACAATGAGAAGTGTATTATCCAAATTATAAATACGATCTGTAGAAAGATCACGTTCATATTCACCAGTAGAGGTCTTTCTATAGGCAATTTTTAATTTATTTTGATCCGTTGTTATCTTTTCTATAATCTTCTCACCTAATACTTTCTTATAAAATGAACGATATGACATTATTCGATAATATTGATTCGCAATATTAAGAGCATTTTTTCTATTTTTTGCCATTTCTATTTCATCTATGATCATTGTTTTATCTTGATACATTTTAAGATAAGTTTCACCAGTACAATTTAATATTTCACCCATAAAATCTTGTTTATTTAGAGGTCCTGGAACAAGAACGTGTATTCTCATACCATATTTCTCAACCATGGATTTAAATTTCTCAGCTATTCCAATTGAAGCACATGTTTTTCCCGTCCCTGTTCCGTGAAAAATTAATAATCCTTTAAATGGAGTATTCGGATTGATAAAATTTGCTAATAATGCTTGATGTTCTCTTAACTTAAAATCACGTGCACATACATTATCTCTAAATTCTTTGATTTCATCATATGTTTTCAACTTATCTCGATATGGTATATTATGTATATAATAATCACGCTTAACGTAAATATCATGTTGAAATGTTTCTTGTGATGGAGAAGGATAAGTGTGATCTTCTAACATTTTTTCATCCAAAGTTAGTTCTGTTATTTCTTCATTTGAGACTTCAAAATTATTTTTTCCTCCGATATGCTGATTCTGTACATTTGAATCATAATCATAATTATTAAAAAATGTATATAATCCATCTTCATTATGTTCTGTTTTTGATGTTTCAATGAAGCGGCGTTTTATTTTAGTATGTGCCATATTATATATTATACAAGATAATATTGATTTGCTAGTTATTTTATTATATTATCATTTTCATTTAAAACTTAATAAAAATAATATCTTTTATATATAGGTATAACACATGGATAAAAAAAAGTCCAAATATTCTCATGATGATAGGAAACGAATCGTAAAAGAAATTGAAGGATTAAAGAATGATACTGATTATATTGCAATTTTTGAAATATTAACAGAATCCGAAAATTCTTATACACAAAATTCAAATGGTGTCTTCCTTAATTTATCCAAGGTCAACGATAAGACATTAGATAAAATAAACAAATATCTCTGTAAAGTGAATAAGAGGAAGATTTCGCAAATTGATGTAAAAATTGATATTATTCCTGATTCTCAATTATTAGAATCGGAACGTACTTATAAATTAAGTAATTATGAAAAAAATATTTTGAAACAAAGAGAATTAAAAAAAGTTCTTAATGAAGAAATTGATTACGAAATAATGAGATTATCATCTAAAAAAACAAATAAATTAAAGAAAAATAATAAAAGTATAAGCGCGTAATATAACAATGTTAATATATTATGTAACCATATAAAATGATTAAGGAAATTAAAACAATTGATGATTTTTTAGATACTATTAAATCAACAAAAAAGGATTATAATGGGAAGCTAGAAAAATGTAGTGTAATAGTAATTGATTTTTTTGCTACATGGTGTGGACCATGTGAGATGATTGCACCAAAATTTGATAAATTATCAGAAAAATATAAAACTGTTGGATTTTACAAAATAAATATTGATGATATGGATATACAAGAAGTAGTAAACAGTAACAATATATCATCTCTCCCAACATTTTGTTTGTTTAAGTATGGTTCTTGTGTGGCTAAAATAATGGGTACCGATATAGAAAAAATAGAAAAACAAATAATTCAATATCTTTCCAAAGAAGAATTTTAATGTAAAAATAATTAACAATGATATAGATTGTAATAATTTCAATCTATATATTTATTTATATGTGTTAATAATAATTTTATTTGATTAAAATTATTATTAAATTTCAGAAAAAATATAAAATGTCACTTCTTCCACAAGATGATTTTCATACTAAAATTCAACGTATAAACAAATTATTTGAATTGATAAAAATAGGTCAATATGAACAATTTTTAAACTATTTATCGATATTAAAATTAGATGAAATAGATGTTAATACGAAAGATGATAATAGTAATTATCTATTATTATTTGCAATAATTATTAATAATTCGATCATTGTAAGGAAATTAATTGATTATGGTGCAATTCTCGATTATTTGGATTCTGATGGATATACCTTTTTATATTATCCAATTAAGTTACATTATCCTGAAATAATCAAGACATTGATTGAAATAGATCAACAAACCATAGGTATATCTTTGATAAATTTAAAAGATGCTAAAGGTCAAATGCCATTATTTTATTGCATAAAATATCGTAATCATTTTGCATTAGAAAAATTACTAGAATATGGTGCTGATGTAAATTATCAAAATAATGAAGGATTAAATGCTTTACATCTTGCAGTTCTCAAAAAAGATATTATTATGGTAAACATGATAATCAAACATACTCAAAATATTGATGCTAAAACATTGTTAGGAGACACTGCTTTACATGATGCATGTAATTTTAGAACATATGATATAGTTAAAATTTTATTGGAGAACGGGGCAAATCAAAATATATCTGATAATGTTCAGGATTTTTATCCTATTTTTTATGCAGTTATTCAAAATGATGTTGAGGTTACAAAATTATTAATTAATTTCAAAAGTGATCCTAATCATCAGGATGTATTAGGTAACACAATTATTCACTATGCGATTTTATACAATAATATTGATATTCTAGATTATATCTTTGATAATTATGAAATTAATGGAAAACAATATGATTTATATACAGAGGACATAAATCAACACAACAAATCAATTGAATTAAAAATAGATCCAACAATTGTTAATTTAGATGGATTGACAATTTTACAATTAATGTTGTATCATTATAGTGAACAATTTGATAAATATATTATTAAAATTATTCCACTATCCAATATTAATTATCAAGATAATTTGGGAAACACAGTAATGCATATCATTATTGAAAATAATTTATGGGAAAAATTTGAATCATTATTCGATTTCAAAAAAATAAATATATACGTCAAAAATAATGAAGGTCAAAATGCAATAGATATGATACCAATGATTAAATTAGATAGTTTTATAAATATGATAACTAAAAGTTATTTTAATTATTTGAGAATGAATAATTATGAATGGCTTTTAGAATGGCAAAATAAATGTGCAAAAATTGAAATGACTGAATTAAATGAAGAACATTGTAAGCAATATATTCGCGATAGTATTATAAATGAAAAAATATCAATACCTGTCAAGAAAAATAAACAAATAATAACTATTGAACCTGATAATAAAGTATATTTTAGTACATTTACAGGATCCATTTTAGATATGATATGTGGATTTAAATATTTAAGTAAAAAATATACAAATGTAACTTCACTTTTTCATAATATAACAGACAGTCCAGAATTAGATAAATATTATCAATCTTTAAATATTGAGATAGTGTCTGGAATGGATATTGCTCATTTCGAAATTAGATGGATATATCAACGATTATTCTTCCCTCCTAATTTCGATCAAAATTTTACAAAAATTTTAAATGATACACATTTTAGATATATAATCATACCTGTTGGGATAATTATGTCATCTGGTTTCGATATAGCAGAAAATCATTCTAATTGTTTATTTTATGATATAAAAAATAATATATTGGAACGATTTGAACCTCATGGATCAGATTATCCATATCAATTTAATTACAATCCAGTACTTTTAGATAAATTAATTTATAAAAAATTTAATAATTTAATAAAGGGTACTAGTACATTAAAATATCTTGTTCCTAAAAATTATCTCCCAAAATTTGGTTTTCAAAGATTAGATGCTTTGGAAGTGAATTATAATAAAAATATAGGCGATCCTAATGGATTTTGTACATTATGGTGTATATGGTATCTTGATCAAAGATTGAAATATATAAATGAGAAACCTAAACATATAATTAAGAAATTAATTACATGGATAAAACAAAATAATTATTCATTTAGAAATATCATACGTGATTATTCAAAAAATATTACACAATTAAGAGATGATTATTTAGAGTCAATTGGAAAAGATATTAATGATTATATCAATTATAGATTAAATAATAATGATAAGAAAAAATTATTAGAATACGTTCTAAATGATAATCAGCCTTTATTATAAACGATAATCAGATTTTAGAATAATAAATAACAATTTATTATTCTAAAAAACGTGTTTAAATTTCTATCGTTTCACGTATATTTATTAATGAAATTGTTTTATTCATGTTACTTCCTGTATATTTATTATCAAAATTTACAGGAATAAATTCTTCATTATTCTTATGCAAAATGTAAAAATTAAAATAATCTCTGGATATTATTATTGAATTATCAAATAATTGTTCATCAACATTATTCATAATTATTGTAATAAAATTGTTCGAAATTTTATCTTGATAAAGATATTCTATATTTACACTCAATATTCTCGATATTAATCTTAACATGTATTCTTCTGGATAAAAAGATGGTAACGTATGAGTATTTTGTAAATAGATAATAAATTCATCATAGTGCATATTTATATTTTCTGACATTGCAAATAATTCATAAGAATCCAAAAGAGTATTTGTTACATCATCTATATCAATAATTCCCACTTGATATTTATTATTTACCATAATATCAATAATTAAATCAAGTAATTGATTTTTTGTATCTGATGTAAAAAAATTATGATGTATAAAAATAGATAATAGATCATTTTCTGGTATTTTTTGATATATAGTGTATCCTTCTTTGTTCAAAGATTCAGTATATTTTGGATGTTCATAAATTTCTATATCAAATTCTAAAAGATCACGTATATTTTCTTTAATGAGAATCCTTTTGTTGGTATTTTTATAATAATTTTCGAAATTACTTATTGTAATTAAATCATCTTCAATAAATATTTTAGATTTGTCTGCAAAAAGTATCGAACAATATTCGAATCCATATAATTTATCTTTCATCAATAACCCAACATCATAATTAAAATTCAGTGAAATTAATAGATTTTCAATTACGGAATTATTTAATTTTTCTACAAAAGTAATTAATTTCTCATAATGATCAATGATCGTTACTTCTGTTAAATTAATGAGATATTCACTCATTTTATCAAAATATAAAGGATATTTTAGAAAAATATTTCCAGATAAATCATCACTAAAAAAATGACGATAATCATCTTCTTCAAATAAATTGGTAAGAAAATTGATTGTATATTTTGTAGTAAAATTTATGTTTTTTTGCATATCAAAATTTTGTCGACGAAATACATATCGATTTAAAAAATTCACAAAAAAATCACTTATATCAGCACAAAAACGATCATATATTTCATCAAATGCAATATTCGGTATTTGATTTGTAAATTCTTCCTTCTCTATTTCCTTCAGAATATTGAAAAATACATAGTTCAAAATTTCATCTGTCATCAATTCACAATATCTTATTCCTAATTTATGCGAAATTCGTAAAAGAATATATAAATAATCCAATTGATTTGTAGATAAATCTTTAATTTTTTCTAAATCATATTTTTTGAATATTTGAAGTAAGTCTACTTGTTCTATTAATATTTTGATATGCATTATGGTATCTGGATAATTTTTCATTTTTGAAAACCATGTTGTTTCATCAATATTTTTTATTTTATTCTGCATTATTAAATTGGATTAATATTTCGTTTTCATAATGAATTAATTTATTAAATGAATTAATATTTTCAATATTTTTGATAGATTTATTTATTAAAAAAAAATAAATCTATCAAATAATTTCCTTATTTATATCATCGTGAATTGTTATTTGTTTTGGCAACAAATTTAATTCATTTTTGAAATCTTCATAAAATTTAATGAGATCATCTATTTTTAATTCTTTACTTATAAGAGAATTCAAAATATCTAATCTTTTTATAGTTTGTTTATCCATTATTATTTCTTTGTCTTTTAAACAATCTAATTCCTTTTGTAATAAATCCAATAAGTGTTTTGCTTCATTCATTAGATTAACACATTTATTATAATGATTTGTATTGTTTGTTTCTTCTGTTAAAATAATTAAATTTATTTCCTTAATTAATTCACAAAGTTTTCTTTCATTAGATAATTGATTTGTCGCCATCATTAGAATTATTAATTTTCGGTATTTCTACGCTTACAATTATATCATTTTTATTTTCAATTTTTTTGATGTTATTTTGTATTAATAATTGTTTAGAGAGATTGTTAATTATTTTTCTTGCGAGATGAAGTTCATTTGTTTCCAAATCAAAATAAATCTTCTTAAATTTACTTTCGAATAAATTGATTATTGAAGAAATATTATTTTCGATCGATTTATTTATTTCGTAAAATTCTGAAATAAAATTGTCAAGTTTTAGAATATTAGCACGATGATTTTCTATTCTTTGTCCTATGTATTCATAACAATTTCTCATTGTATTGGTTAACATTTGTTTATATGTTTCTTGAATATTAGTAATAAATGTAAGACAATTATCAATTTGATCAAATTTTTTATTAAATAAATTTTTTGCTAAATAATCTATGGATATGCATCCTGCATTTAATGATATTAAATAAGGAAATTTTTCGTCACGCATTAATAGATATTTGAGACATTCAGCAGAAGAAAGGTTAAGGATTTGTTCCATAGTTAATTTATCTGTCAATATACAAATAACATTAATATCGTGATATTTCTTAAAATATTCCAGAGCAATTACAAAATCCTTATCTACTTTTGTCTTATCTAATTTATAGATAAATAAATCACCAACATATTTTTGTTCACATATTTTCTTAAAATTTTCTAAAATTATTGATTCTTCAAATGTTATAATACCAATTCGATTAATAATTTTAGGTGGAAATTTATTATGAAATTTATTTAATATAAATTGGGATAATTTTTCCTCATGTAATTTTTGTTTATATTTATGATAATCTTCTATTTTATTATCAAAATCATTATTAATTGTGGTATAATAGTCAATTTTTATGTATACATGATTTTCATCTGGATATGTCATCAAATTTCCATATAATTTAATTTTTTCGCCTGATTTTAATTCTGAGATTTTTAAACTTGTCCAGCAATTAATGAAATTATTGTTTCCTTGATAATTAATTGTAAAATTATTTCTATCAGAATTCACATTTCCAACAATTGCTTCTATAGCAAAACTTTCTCTAAAATTCTCTTTAATAACTTTGCGATATTTTGCAAAAATATTCTCTAAATCTGTGGCTATCGATATCATGATATATTAAAAAATTTTTTAATATGTCATTATATGAACTTATCAATAAAAATATCAATTTTTTATTAATAAATAAAGGATAATAAGAACTATTATTATAATAATGATATAAATGTAATAATTTGATTTCGGAGGATTTGTAAGATTGTAAATTTCATTTAATGCCTCATCATGAGTTAACATTGTTTTACCAGTGTAATAATTTACAACATTATGTAAATCAATGGCCCATTTAATTAAATTTTGTTTAGATGATAAAATTTCATCTGTTAATGGGAATTTTTTTAGATGTTTTTCCATGTTAAATTTACATTTAGCACATGGTAAAACATTTTTCAAACTCGTAAAAAATATATAATATTGTCTTTTATCTTCACATGTTGGATTATCTGGATAAGATAATGTCACCAAATGTATAAAATTCCATGCATATTTTCCCCATATTTTAGGTAACATAATTTATATAAATAATATCAATATTTTTCGTTTCATATGACAATAGAATTTTTAATTTTTGACAATGGTTCAAAATCTATTTGATATGAAAAATTTGGATCATTGTCAATAATATCTTTTATATCAGATAGTTTATATATTTTTTTACAATTAACAGTATCAATTACATTTAAATTAATGGAACGTGTTGATTGATTTGTTTTTTTCAATTTTATTATTCCATTTTTTATTTTTTCATCAATACAATCTATTATCAAGCATCGATTATTATTGATATTATTTTTTATGATAATATTTTGTGATTTCATAATCATGATTAATTCATGTGTAAATTGAACTATTATTAATCCTTTTAAATTGATATATGGAATTATTTCCTTTGGATAGAAAAATAATTGATCACTATATTTTGTATTAAATAAATTTAAAGATACTCCAAAAATATCATAATGCATAATCACATTTTTCCGATTAATGTCAAATTTTATTGTTCTATTTCCACTATAATTCAATATGAGATATGTATCAATTGGTAAATAATTTGAATATCTTTCATCAAAAATAGTAACGTTTGTGTTATTTATCATTATAAAATGATCATCAATTGAAACTATGATATCTCCTTTTTCAATAATTTTATTTCCGTCTAATGTAATGACTTCTACATCCTTATTGATAATTAATTTCTTCTCACATATCTTGTAAGAAAAAAATAATGATTTTAATCCCATATATAATTTCGGATTCGGTTTAAATGTAATAAAATCATCTAATATTTTAACAATGGTTTTTACGGGAGTTACATAACAATTATTATCAATGTTCATAGAATCCACAATCCCAATAAGTTCAAATTTACTATCGACAATCAAAGATCCATTTATACCGCAAAAATTTTGGTGATTTATAGCAGGAATGTGAAAAATATGATGATAGTTAGAAAATGATTCCTTATAATTAATTATTACACCTTTTTTGAAACTTGTTCCATATATGATATTTCTTTTGCATATACTATTATAATCGACGACAATATCTGATTTTATGCAAAAATATTTCTTCTTCTTACTTAGAGAATTATTGAAATATTCATCCAATCGAAAAGACGATGATGAATATTTTTGTTCACTTATTTTATCAGATAGAGATATATTTTTATCAAAAATAAATTTATCATTGCCCTTTGTACACAAAAGAATCAGATTTAATTCTGGTATTTGAAAACTAATTTCAAGATCATGTTTGTATATATGAGCATTATCATTCCTGTATAAGGATTGATACATGAATATGTTTTGACAGTTAATTATTTTTTTTCTATTTGTCAAAACATATTCATTTTCCTGATATGAAATTAATATTCCAGTTGTTTGATACACCTCTTTACTATAATTTTCAACCCAACTAAGATCATATCTAACATCGCAACCGTAAATAGCAACGATTGATTCAAATTTTTTATCTGAATCTAAGAAGCTCATAATTTGTTTATATCAAAGTGAAAATTTATGTTTCTTTATTTTTAATTTAAATGAATGATTAATTATAAATATTTTAATTCAATTTTTTATTCAAATTTGACATTATCATTCTTGATAATATTGGATCATTAATTATATTCAAATAACTTATCAGGTTCGATTTATCAAATTTATTCTGTAAATGTGGTAATAATTTTTTAATGATCACAGAACCATCAATATTATTCTTTTCTAAAACATTGAGGCGTTCATTATTTATGAATAACAATTGATAATAATATATCGGATTCAACGATAATATCCATTCTATCTTGACTGGAGTTAGATAACAAATGTGATTTTTGTCACTATTCGAATTTTCATATGTATATATCATAAATCTGGTTTTATCAATTGTATCTAAAAAAGTTTGTTCCGTTAAGTTGAAAGATGACCACGTAAATAAATCAATAATTGTTCCTGTATTTACTTTAACATAATATCTTGATGTATTATATATTAAATTTGTAGAATATGCTCTGGTATATGTTTCCATCAAAAGATCTATTTTATTTTGTCGATCTTGATTGACATTTATTTTTGAAAATTGTAAATGATTTTTTATCCATTCTAATACATTATCAATTTTATTATCATCTTTTAATCCATGTTCTATTTCATATTGATAAATAAATTTTTGACGATTAAGACCTATGATTTTCGAATAATAATTATCTATAAAATTCCGTAAAATTTTAGAATCCATGTGATACATATTTGATATGATGTCCATTATAGAATATACGATATTTATGTTGGAAATTGATGAATCTTGTACTAATTTAATATAATTATAAATATCATGTTCACCGTTTATTTTTCCGGTTTGATACATATTATTTATGATTGTGAAATTTGATAATTCTTCTATTTTTTCATTTCGATTGTATTTATCTTTAAGAATTTTAAATTTCGCGATATATTTATCAATATTATCAAATGTGTAAACATTATTCTTTATTAACAATTGCTTAATTTGATTCCATAATTTCCACAGTTGGTGTATATCTCCTTTATCATCATGATTAATATCAAAAAATAGTTTAATAAATGACTGTCCAGTGACGTGTGGACTTAGAATTGATATTGTATCTGCTATACTAAGTAATAAATTAACCGCAATTATATCATCTTCTATTTGATATGGAACACCATACGCGTACCATAATAATTCTCGTACATCATAATTAGCTATAATTGTTTTTATTTCATCTATTTTTGTACAAAATAATGTGCGAATCAGAACATAATCAGTATGATATAATTCATGTAAATTCATGAAGTAATTTTTAACAATATTCAAATTCATATATTCTTTATTATAATTAGGCTGTAATTTTTCAAATTCATCCGATGATGGATCATAATTATTTATATATGCAATTAATGATAACATAGTGGCATTTTGAATTGCGAGATCAAATTTTCCAAAATGAAATTCTTCATTTTCTATTTTTTTTGTAAAACTATTTATATTCATTTGACTTAAATTATTATTTTCAAGAATATAATTATAATATGAAACATCAACTGATGGATTATATTTTAATCCAATCATAGTACCAAAATATGGATCTCTTTTAATGATATTTTCATCTGGATGAATCAAATAAAATTGTAAATTATTATCTCTCAATTTAATTTCATCATAACCAGTATAGCATCGTGATGAAAAAATCATATTTATTTGATAATCATAATCATCATGATTTGCAATTAAATAATCATTTAATGATTCTATTTTTATAGAAGCTTTGTGTTTACCATAATATGAATAAATAGATGAATTATTATGAATATATTGTTTCGTGATAATATCAATATACGGAAGTGGATTAATTAAAACATCATATATATTCGTAATTTGATTTCCATTTTGTTGTATTTTGTTTAGATTTTCAATTTGATTTATGTCATTTATTTCATTTATAATTGGATAATCTAATATATCTGATTTTAAAAGTGAAACGATTGTATCAATAATATCCGAATTAGCAATTTGATAAAAAGTTTTATTGTTTGTTATTTTTTCCCTATCATATAAATAATATACTTCACCAGAAGAAACTCTACCTACACGTCCCCTTCTTTGTTTAGAACTAGAATCAGATATTGGTAATGTCTTCAAATCATTAACATCACGCATTGGATCATAAACATTTACCTTAGCGTAACCTGTATCAATTACATATTTCAAACTTACTAGTGTAATAGAAGCTTCAGCAATGTTCGTTGCAACTATAATGGCACGTTTATAAGTTCCACGTGGTAATCTTCTAGTTATATTTTCTTCCTCTAAATTAATATCTTCTTTGTATCTTGTGAAATCGCGCAATTTTTGATCCAATTTCATAATTAAATCGCGCCTTTCTTCTCCCATCGCTGAATAAAATCCCAAACAAATTATATCAGCAGGTATCTTTGCATTTATTTCTTTTTCACTTTCTTGAATATCTTTTTGTCCACTCATAAAAAGTAGAATATCTCCATTATTTGTTTCATTTGCAAGTTGTATTGCTTTCTCAATACCTTTTTTAACAAAATTATTTTCATTTATTGAATCTGATTCTTGTTTATTCAAATATACATCTTTGATAACTGCTTGTGTTGTTTGTCCAGGAGCACTAATATGAATTCTACGATCTATGTTTACTCTATCATACGAATTATTTACAATGAACATATTTAATGGGTACATTCTATTATCATTAATATCTCTATAATATCTTCGATATATTGGTTCATCATCGTCCATAGTAGCGCTTACAATCACTAATTTTAAACTATTATTAACATATATTGCATCTCTAACAAACGTTAAAATTAAATCCATATTCATATTATGTTCATGTGCTTCATCAACAATTATGATGTCATAAATATTACCATTAGTATATTCTTTTAATGATGATGTTACTGCTCCTCCAATTGATTTAGATAAGGAAAGGAATGGTGATTTTTTAATTTCTTCTAGAAGAGTACCATCTGTAACAATTCTGAAAAATGAAGAAATATTACTTACATGATTATTATCCTTGTATTTAAATTGAACATAATAATTATTTGTTGGAATGTTTTGATCGTATTCTTCATTGTAGCTAATAATAGGAACTCCTAATTCTCGAGAAATAGTTTCTGCATTTCCAACTGTTGGAGAAACACGCGGTTGTGTACAAATTATTTTTCCATTTATACGATAATCTAACATCTTTTGACAATATATTAATAATTTTGGAACTTGTGTAGATTTACCAACTCCTGTTGCTCCAGTAACATAGATTACTCTATTATGTAAATAATGATGATAAAAATTAACTTGACTCAACCAATTCATTGCATAAGTGAATGTCCAAATTTGCTCTGATGTCAAATAATCAAAATATTTTTTTGCTGCTGCATTTTTTTTTGACTTGAATGATTGCAATTGTCCATATGTTTTATTCGTAATGAAATAGTATGCTTCATTTTCAAACAAAGATTTCTTTATTTCATTGAAATGAATTAGTTTCATTTGACTATATTTATATAATTTAACAGCATTGTCATTATTGATTCCAACTTTCGACCTTATAATATTATTATCTGTTATTGTTCGCTGAGGTCTAAATTCGGATAACATTCCATGATATATTAACGATTCCATTATAATTTCAATTAAAAATTTGTTCCTTATTTCTGAATAAATGATATCACTTATGTTGCTTGAATCAGTATTATAAATACGTCTTAAATATCCGGTTATAACAAACCATAATTGTGTCTTTTCTTGTTTTAATAACCTAGCAATAATTCTTCTCGTTAATACTGGCGTCAAACCATACCAATATTTTGCCATTTCAACATATTGTTCTTGTACATCGTAATGTATTAATGATTTAGCAAAATTATATACATTTTTATGTGTCACATATATTTTTTGATTATTCACAATATTTAGTGTATTTTTTTTGTTGATATATATACTATAATAAAACCATGTTTTTTTAAAATCATTAAACTGATCTAATAAAAAAATATATAACTCTTCGATTGGAACTTTTGCCAATCCTTCTTTTGCATGCTCGACATAATTAGTTGTAAAATCATAATCTTCCACATCATCTTCATCAATGTTAGATGGTAATTTCACTCGAATTAATTGTTTATTTCTTATCAATTGTTCGGCATTTTTATGATATTTCTGAAAGAAAAAATAAAAATACCCCATTGTTTGAATACCATTTTCTGAACGATTATTAATAAATGTGTTCCATTCTTGTCTAAATAAATTAATAGAATCATCATTTAATTGAGACCACATTTTTCCATCCCAAACATTCTTCAATGTAAAAATGATTTCGAAATATCTGATTGCTGGTATAATTTCACCGTCAAAATTCAAATCATAAATTAACCATTTATGATTCTTTATTTCATGAAATAAATGATTCGAAATAGTATTATATATATCTCCAATACTTAACCCTGGTTGCATATCAATGTATCCATCGTATAATGGATATGTGATTGGTTGTGTTTCTAATTTTTTTTTAGTTTCTATGTAAATATTCGATTCATTATATTCATTCATTAAAATAGGAACAATATCTACCCAATTAATATATAATTTATGGGATACTGAATCTATTGTCATCAATAACATTTTGATATTTTGTAAAAAATATTCTTTTATAAATGGCCTTAATATTATAGTATTATTGTTCCTACGAATACATCTATTGTATTGAGAATTCGTATATACATATTTTCCTTCATTTTTCTCTAAATATAAATCTTTTAAGCTACGTAAATTTTTTCTTGGATCAATTCCATTATTTTCTAATATGAAAGGTAACATCATATTTAATAATGCTTTCATATCTAACATATTATTTTGTTGTAATTGATACCAAAATTGATCATCATATCCTTTCATGTTAAATTTTATATAAATGACATTGATCAATAATATAAAATTATTAAATAATAGATTCTGATCTACATCATTTAAATTTGGAAATATTATTTCTATTAAATTTTTTTTTATAAATAAATATCTTGAATCATTTTTGCCTATCCAATTGTATGAAAAATTATTCCAATCAATTATTGTAATTGACATTTATACATCAATGAGAAAATGATATAAAATATTTCGCTTATTATTTATTAATTATGACGGATCAGATTGTATCTTTTTTGAAAGATTGTTTAAAAAATGATAACATCGAAGTTTATTCAAATAAAGTACTTTCAAATGGAATAAAAGGAAAGTTATATTCATATCAAGAAGGACATGTAATTAGATTAATTACAATACTTTTGAAATATCATATTGCTCTTGATAATTCTGATACAGGAGTTGGAAAAACTATCATGGCGATCGCAGTAGCTTGGGAGCTTAATAAAAGACCATTTATAATTTGTCCAAAAAGTGTGATGTATAATTGGTTAAATGTATGTAATTATATAGGAATAAATTATATTGATATTGTTAATCTAGAAACAATAAAATATGGTAGAACATACATTTCAACTAAATTTAAGGCGCGTAAAAAGTCAAAATATTTTAACATATCAGATGGAAATTATGAATGGAATTTACCTTCAGATGTAATGATTATTATTGATGAAGCACATAGATGTAAAACTTATAAAACAGATAATGGTAAATTTTTAGTTTCTATGAAACAACTAATTCAATTGAAAATACCTGTATTATTATTGAGTGCTACTATATGTGAAAAAATTTCGGATATGAAAATAATATTTTATTTATTTGATTTGATTAATGAAATAAGATATTTTAATAAATATTGTCGTATGATAAAGAATAAATATCCACAATTTCGCATATCGAGAAAAAATTATATTAAACGATCTGATTATCAAAATGCGTGTGATAATGCAAATGCATTAATATTATCTGAAGAAATAAAGAATTTCAATTCTAGAATTAAGATCAAAGATTTGGGTGATAAATTTCCCTCAAATCAATGGTGCGCACAACAATTTGTTGCAGATGAAGCTGCAGAAATTGAAAGAGCCTATGCAGAAATATCTATTTGTTTTGAAAAATTAAAAAATAATTTATCTGGAAATCATTTAGCTATGATTCAGAAATTAAAACAAGAAATTGAACTGAAAAAAATACCAATATTTATCGAACAAGCACAATTATTATTAGAAGATAGAAAATCCGTAATTATTTTTGCAAATTATTTGGATACAATTAATATACTTTGTAAAATATTAAATATAAAATGCAAAGTTGTTGGTGATCAAACTGCTGAAGAAAGGCAACGAGCAATTGATCTATTTCAAATAAATCATGAAAAGATTATTATTTTACAAGTAAAAGCAGGTAATGTGGGTATTAGTCTTCATGATATATATGGAAATCATCCACGTGCTGTATTGTTGAATTTTCCTGATTCCGCTGCCGATCTATTGCAGGCATTAGGACGTGCACCAAGAGTTGGCGCAAAAACGCCAGTAATTCAACGAATTGTTTGTGTGGCCAATGTTGAATATGAAAAGAATATAATGCAAAATATAAATAGAAAATTAACCAATATTTCATGTATAAATGATAGAGATTTAAATGGATATAAATACAATATCAACAACGGAGTGAGAAAAAACGAAAAAAATAAAGATTATGTTTAAATATTGATATATTTTAACATAAACTAGGATATTATTTTGAAAATTCATAAGTTAATTAAATATTAACACTGATAAATTTCAATAAATCATGAGGCGATCTATTTCCCTTATAATGAATATATTTTCCATTATTAAAAAGAACTACAGTTGGATATCCAGAAATTTCTATTTTAGTTAAAGTATGTGATAAATCTGGATAGTTTTTTGCATTTAAATCGAGAATTTTTATTTTATTTCCAAATTTTTGTTTTGCCAAAACAATGAAATTATCCCAATTCGGTTTGAATTTATTAGAATAAGAACAATTAGAAGACCAAAAATTCACAATTACAGGTGATTCCTCTTTTTCTATAGATTTTAGAAAATCGATTAATCCACCTCCATTTTGATTATTATTCATTAATTTAGTATATGTTTCAGATGCTATTCGAGCCATTTCACTATCATTGGCACATTCTGTTAAGGTTGCATTTGCAAAATTTTTCGTTTTACATGTAAATAGAGAAACACTTTCTTCAAATTTTGGATTAATAGATGACGATGGTATATCAATATTTATTTCTTCAATTTGTTGATTATCCTTTTGAGAAGTTTCAATTGCCTTTGTAAAACTATCGTGTTTAAATAATTGTTCATCAGTTACCGAGAAATATTGTTTTTCAACTTCACGCATATCTCTGTGTATCATAGAAAGTAAACATTCATTGTTACTTAATTCAAGCCATTCGTCATCAGAAATTTTTGTATTATTCTTTTCATTCTTGTGTAATAATTTCTTATAACAAAATGCATCATAAATAGCGCATGCGTGATCTAAACGTATTTCTCGTAATAATTTTTTTGCTCCAGATACATCTTGATCATTTAATTTGCTTTTAAATTCATTTATTAATTTTTCGATTGTTTGTATATGATTAAGTAAAGAGTGATTTTTTGCAAACATACTGATTTATATTTATTATAAAGATTTTTATTGATAACTATTTTTTATTAAATTGGTTGTTAATAATGTGTTGAAAATTTTATATGGAAATAATATACATTAACTATAATTCAATGTCAAAACATTATGTAGCAACACGCAAAATAGCAACAGTTGATGAAAAAACAAAAAATAACATACATCAAAAACCATTGAAATCTACTAGTGGTAGGAGATGTTTGACAAAATGTTTTCCGAACAAGGAGAAATATTTACATCCAATTATTATGCGCATAATGTATGAAAATGCAGACAATACTTGCGCAATCGATCCTATAATTAATAATTACGATGAAATGAAATATTGTGATATTTGTCGATTGGAAGATAACAATAAATATATTATTCCGAATGAATTAAATAGTTTATTATTGGATTATTATTTCAATCCAAATGATTTTTTGGATAGAATATATAAACTATATACATTTGATCAGGTTATTAAATGGACTTTAGAAAATGAACACTTACCATTTGGTACAATCAAACGTGTTCATAATTGTGCTTGGAAAGCATTTGGTGATAAATTGGATAATATATCTGATTCCCTTTTAGATTACTATTATGATGTTGCTAAAACGAAATGGATATATGATTATATTGATGTTATTAAAAATAAATATTCATTTGATTTTATTATTAAAGATAATTCGAATCTTCCTATAAAACAAATTCATGATATTTTGATTGATAAATTTTTAAGTCAAAATTTTTTTAGACAAACAATACAAAAATATCTTGATGTTTATCAAGATGAATGGTCTGATGTAAAGTCTCATTACGGTAATTTAAAAAATTTTATTTTTAAGGAATTATTGAGGGAAATAAATTATTTTAATGAAAAATAATTCCTATGTTTATAATATAATATGTCGACTTTCATTATGACTCCCACAAATGTTGATGATTATGCTTGGTTATTAAGAGATCCTATAACAGGTAAATGGATTATGCCAACTTTAACATTTAATCCCAGAATTGTAACACCTTATTTTGAAGTAGATTATCTCAACGAAGATCCAGTATATAAAGCTCGCGTTATCGATCATATACATACTAGATTAACAGAAAAATGGTTATATGCTGATCCTATTTTTAGAAAGTTATTGAAATATTTTAAGATAGAAAAAAAGAATGATAAAGGAGAAGTTTCTTTAATAACTGACCTTGAGAAAACGAGCGACATAAATAAATTTGAAAAAGAAGATAGAAGATATATTTTTAAATATATTGAAAAATATTTTATTAGTGAACATTTTGTGAATAAAATTCTCAGAGCATACGTTTCTTCTCATCATGTAAAATGGTACGATCTTTTTAATAATAGTGATCGCATTAAAGAATTATTTTATAAAAAATTAAAAAATAGAATCACTGAAACAATATATAAATTAAAAAAGTGAACATTAATTTAAAGTTTAACTTACTTTTTCGAAATAAGATAAAATGACACTTATTGATCTTTATTTAGATTATCAGGAAAAATATACAAAGATATATGGTCTTAAAACAATTGTATTTATGCAAGTCGGATCATTTCATGAAGCTTACAGTACAGATAATGAAGGTTTCAAATTGAAAGAATTAGAACCAATATTAAATACTAAATTTACAAGAAGAGATAATAATACTAATAAACCAGCAAGCAGATCTAATCCATATTTATTAGGATTTCCAAGTATTTCAACTGTAAAGAATGTAGCAATTTTGACAGAAAAAGGATATACAGTCGTAATTTTTGATCAGATTATTAATGGTGATGATATTGATCGTCAATTACTAGGCGTTTTTTCACCAGGAACATATATTTCCGATAGACAACTTTCTGATGCAAATTATATTCTATCCGTATATTTAGTAGAAGAAAAGCAAATTAATAGTAATAATCTATTAGCAATCGGATTAACATTAATTGATGTAAGTACTGGGTATAGTATTATTCACGAATTTTATTCAAGTAAAAATGATGATAAATTTGGTCTAGATGAATTAATTCGAATTATACAAACATTTCGTCCAGTTGAAATCATCATTTATTATAATATGCGTGTTTATAATAGTGAAAATATTAAACATATAAAATCATATTTAGAATTAGATAAATTACAACATTATTTCTATGTTTATTACAATAAAAAGGGATCTGATCCAATTAATCTTCTTTGTGAAGATTCTTTCAAAATAAATATCCAAAACAATCTTTTCTCAAAAGTTTATGGCATTAATTATCAATCATCTATGAACAAAGGACAATCTCCAATTGAAGTATTAAGATTAGAAAAAAAACCCTATTCTGTGTTATCATTGATGATAATGCTAAAATATATTTCTGAACATAACGTTCAACTATTAAAGAATTTATCATATCCTGATATATATATTTATAATAAACACCTAATACTTGGAAACAACGCAATAGAACAATTAAACATAATAGATTCTAACAATCTTGAATTATATGATCGAAAAATAGATAGTTTGCTATCAGTAGTAAATAAAACAAATACTCCGATGGGCAAAAGATTTCTCAAAGCAAATTTATTAAATCCTCTTTCACAAGAGGATAAACAAACTATTGTTAAGAGATATGATATGATCGAAACATTATTACGAGATGGAATGTGTAAAAAAATCGAAAATGAACTAAAAAAAATTCAGGATGTTGAGAGATTACATCGTAAAATGGCATTAGAAATATTAGTTCCTTATGAATTTTATCGCTTGGATCAATTTTACCAAGCAACTTCAAAAATTATAAAATTAATATACAAGGATCCTATATTAGGAACGCTTATAGATAATACGACTATTCAAAGTTTTTTAAATTTTCAGATTGATTATAATAAAATTTTTGATGTTGATAAAATGGTTAAGTATAATAATTTTGTAGATATTGAATCTTCTTTTTTTAAAAAAGGAGTCAATCCAAAGATAGATCAAATACAAGATAATATTGATAATGTTCGCATAATTATTGATTCCACAATCAAATGTATTTCGGATCTTTTAGAAATGCGTGGATGTAAAAAAACAAGTAAAGAAAAAGATCTGATAATTTTTGATTATAATGATAGAGATAATTATTTCTTTTCAATAACGAAAAGAAGAGAAGGAATTCTTCGATCTGAATTATCTAAACACAAAAATATTGCAGTAAAATCATCTGATAAAATAATATTTAATATTAATAAAGATAATGTCGTGTTCAAATCTCTAGCAAAAGGTAAAACAAAATTATTTATCGAACCTTTACAAGAACATACATTCAATTTGACAAAACAAAAAACAATTATTGTGAAATTGATAAAACGTTCATTCTTAGAAAATATAAATAAATTATACATAAATTCGAAACAAATGTTGCAAAAAATTGTCAAATTTATTTCTGAAATAGATTTTTTAGTTTCTGGTGCAATTGTTGCTTCACAATATTTTTATTGTAAACCATTAATTAAATCTAATGATAAAATAGCTTCTTATTTGTCTGCTAAACAGCTTCGACATCCAATCGTGGAGCGATTATGTAAAGATACTGAATATATTCCTAATAATATTGAATTGGGAAATATAGATGATAAAAATGGAATTCTTTTATTTGGACTAAATAGTTCTGGAAAAAGTGTATTGATGAAATCAATTGGATTATCAATCGTACTTGCACAAATTGGATATTATGTACCTGCTACTGAATTTGTATTTGAACCTTACATGGCATTGTTTGCGAGAATAACTGGAAATGATAATTTATTCAAAGGTCTATCTAGTTTTGCATTAGAAATGATTGAATTAGATGCTATTATTAAGAGAACAGAAGATAATGGTCAATATACTCTAATAATTGGTGATGAAGTTTGTAGAGGAACTGAGGAAATAAGTGGTAGAGCATTAATTGCCAGTTCATTAATCCATCTTAGCGAAAAAAAAACAAGTTTTATTTTTTCGAGTCATATACATGATCTAATAAATATTGAAGAAATAAGGAATCTTAATAATTTAAGATTATTCCATTTGTTAATCGAATATGATGAAAAAAACGATTGTTTAATTTTTAACAGAAGATTGACTCCTGGATCTGGTCCATCCGTATATGGATTGATGGTTGCAAAATTTTTGATCAAAAATAATAAATTTATAAATACAGCAGAATTAATCAAACGGAGATTTACTCAAAATGAAAATATCACCATAGACATCCCGATAAAAAAATCAAATTATAACAAGGATTTATTAATCACTTATTGTTTTTTATGTTATTATTTTCCAAAAGAAAATAATAAAGAATTGGAATCACATCATATTCATTTTCAAAAAGATTGTTGGAAAGATGGGAAAATAAAAGAAAAACCATATCTTCATAAAAATAGATTATCAAATTTAGTCGTACTTTGTAGAAAATGCCATGAAAAAGTTCATCGTAATGAAATAATTATAAATGGATATGTTGATACATCTATTGGACCAATATTAAATTATTCCACGAATTTAAATAAGACAATACAAAATACAATTCGGGAAATCACTAAATTGGATGATATTATTAATCGTAAATCATTAACATCAAATTGTTACAAATAATGATATTATAAATTCCAAATTGGAACATATTATAATATATTCTAATCATTAATATATAAGATCATGTGTTCGTCTTTACCTGATAATGCATATAAATATCCGATTGAAAAAATGTTAACATTAAATACCATGGATGAACGAATGAAGGAAACATTAGATGCTTGGTTAAAATATGGAACAGTTTTTTTAATTTATCGCTTATGTACCTATTATTTTTTCGATAGAGAAAATGAAAATGCTGAATTGTTTGACAAAGAATCCCTCAGATTAGTGTTTTTCATTCTTCTTGGTTTTACAATTTATTACTTACTTGTAAAACCATATATTCCAATTCATTTACAACACCCTATCATTAATAATATTGCCAATGATTCATTGATGTTTGGCACGGTTCTAGTTTCATCACATATCATGGAAACATTTATGAATAATGGTGAATATTTCAACACTCAATGGTTAAAATCTGCGGGATTAATTCTGCTATCTTTTGCAGCATATAGAGTATTTATCAATCCATTTATTCCCCTAAAAAATATGAAACTTAATAATGCATCATTAGTGAGTGATTGGGCTCAATTCGGAACATTTTTGATCGTACTCAGATTATTAGAAAATAAAACTATTTTCGATAAAAAATGGGCATTATCTATATTATTTGTTCTATTAGGCTTCACTGGTTATCATCTTATTACAAAAAAAATAATAATTGTAGATTAATTTTATATTGCAATTTAATTATGTATCGTATTTTAATAATTATTAAATCAAAATTTCATTGTAATTTAATAATTATTAAATCAAAATTTCATTGTAATTTAATAATAATTAAATCATAATTTCATTGTAATTTAATAATTATTAAATCAAAATTTCATTGTAATTTAATAATTATTAAATCAAAATTTTATTGTAATTTAATAATTATTAAATCAAAATTTCATTATAATTAAATCAAAATTTCATTGTAATTATGTTAATATAATTTCATGATAGGGAATTTGTCCGAGAATTCTTATCCTACAACAGGGTTCATTAAAATCGTATTTTTCTAATAATTTAGATCCCTCCATTTCCTTTTGTTTTTTATTTTTTTGTGGATCATCTCTAATTGTTTGTAATTCTGCTAAATATTTATCTAAATTTCCAGAAATAAATCGACTACATGACGGACATTTAATATAGAAAAGCATGTTTTAATACAATAGATTATAGATATTATTTTATATTTATTTTAATTTATTCAATTTTTTATATTTTAGCTTTATAGAATATAAAATGGGTGATCTCATGACTACATCATATCAAGCAGAACAAATTGCAATTGAAGAAGGGGATCGCGAACAAAATATTAACATTTTTTCTAGAATTCCAGATCAATTTACTAGATATGAAAATAAAACATATAATCCACTTGATTTTTATACAAGTAGTGGAGAATTCAATTTATCTTTATTTAATCAAGCTTTTCGTGAAGAACAATTGCGTAGAATTGATTTTTATAGAAAAAGAGAACTTGAAAGATTGGAAGAACTTAATAAACAACAGATTCAAAAACCCAATCTTCATCAATTAAGTATTGGTCAACATTTAATCAATATTAAAGATACATTTTTTGGATTAATCAAAGATTTAGAGAATGAACCTTTGAGTACTAATACTTTGTTAAAAAATAACAGACTTTTTTATATTGGATTATTATTTGTAATAATCTTCATTTTGTATCTTATTATAAATAATTTACTAATAACATCGAAAATAAAATCCACTTATGAAAGTTAATAAAATTCAAAATGCGAATTCGCATTATCATAATCATAATAGTTAAATTCTCTCGGTCCATATTGTTCATAAATTCCACTCGAATTATTAATATTTTTTGAATTGAATTTAGAATTACATTTTCGAATAATTCTCGATGAATATTGTTGAGTAATTCGATGAAGTTGCACTAATGATTGATGAAATTTTTTAGTAATATTAGTATCTACATCCAAATTATATATGATAGAATGCAAATGATTTTGTGCATTTCTTATGAATTCTAATGCAACTTCAATATTCTCTGTGCAATATATCACTTTATCATACATAATCTCATCGTATAATTGTATAAAATTATCGATATTGTCTATAATTTGAAAAAAAGCTGTCGGATTTATGTAATAAAAATCTCTGATACTATAGAGAAAATCTATTAAATCTGGATATTTATCAATTCGTTTGGGTTTGGGAATGATTAAACCTAATTTGATTTTATGTTCATCTTCTAATGTAATCCGAATAATTTTTCTTTTCGAATAAACTAAATATGATAAAAATATAGCTAGAAAAAAAAAGAAAATAAATGTAACACTAATAGTTGTCATTTTCATGAAAAAGAAACATATTACAAATATTGTAGCGAAAATAATTAAGCCATTATTATTAATCGAACCAAATATAGTTGATAAATTTGATTCGTATTTTTTTAATAATGAATCGATTAATGTTTCAACATTGTTTTCCATCTGAATTATATAGTTATGAGATTTTGTGTTAATCAAAAAAAATTGATTAAATAATATTATTATTATTTAATCAATTATAATTAAATTTATAATAAATATTCATATAAATATGAGTGAAACAAGAACTATAGAAGATATGGGAATTATAATGGAAATATTATTAGAAGAATTACATAATGATCTATCAATAGCAGAGTTAGAAATGTTATATTATGTTGAAATTAATCATTCTACAGATGTTGAAACATCAAATAATAATCATTCTCAAATCGAAGAAATAATTAATCTTAATGAAATTCAAAATCTAGAAAACGAAGAAACAATTAATCTTAATGAAATTCAAAATCTAGAAAACGAAGAAGAGATACCAGCTTTAATAGAAATAGAAAATCATAATATGTATTATTCAGATGAATTATTACCCTTAATAGAAATAGAAAATAATGATGATTATTCTATACATTTTTTAGATGAAGAGGTTGATGAATCTATTAGACAAGAAGTTTCTTTTATATCATATTTGGATACCAACATGATTTCATTTGCTGATAATTTTGTGAATTTTATAAATCGATCACCACCATTAAATTTTCAACCAGATGTTAAACGAGTTTTGACAGAAGAAGCGATTGAAAATGTTGAACTTAAATTATTAAAACAAGAGGATATCAATTCTATCGGAGATAAAAATTGTTTGACATGTTACGATAATTTTGTATCAACTGATTTGGTCAGAATTTTACCTTGTAAACATCTATTTCATAGATCGTGTATTGATACACAATTATTAAATATTTCTCATGAATGTCCTTATTGTGGATCTACTGCAGGCGAATCGAAATGTATAAATATTAAATGATCTTGTACAAATTCATAATTACTTTATGAATTTATTGGATGATAAAGAATCATAAATAGATGGGATAAGAAAATATAAAAAACTATTTATTTATCAAATTTGATAAATAAATAGTTTTAACATTTTATTAACTTTTTATCTGCTATTAGATTTCTCTTTATTGTGGTACAATAAATGATAATAAAATCAATAAAAAATATATATATTAATTGACATGGATAAAAGTATATTATATGGAGTATGTTTAGATCCTAAAAATATCGCAGTAATGATAAATACAATCAGACAATATATTCGTTTAAGTAATGAATCTGCGCAAAAATGTGCAACAAGAATAGAAGAGATAATGAAAATGAATCTACAAAAACTTACTGGATTGCCAAAAAATAAGGAAGAATTAAGAAAAGTTGTTGAATATTTAAATAAATTGTGTATGAAAAAATTAACAGAAATTATATTAAAAAAATACCCCCATCTTCAAATAACTAAGAAAAAACAAGTTAGTAAAGAACAATTCAAACGTGAATATGAAACGTTCGGAGATAGAGAGAATCAAATACAAGATAGACCACATGTTAGATCAAAAAAAATGTCGGAAGAAGATGAAGCATTTCTCTCTATGAATCCAAATGATATTGGTTTCGATGGTTCAAATGATACCAGTTATCAATATGCATCTGCATTTGGTGATCATTCGATAACAAATATATCAGATAACAATCGAAATAATATGTTAACATCTGCTTTTAATAATCCTCACTCACAAAAAAATCAAGATCAATTTGATAAAAAATTTAATGATTATAAAAATCAACGAGATCGTGATTTAGGACAAAGATATAAGCCAGAAACACCAGATTTTACTTTGGACGGAACAGGTCTTCAAGTAAAAGCAAATAAGATGATGAGAAAACAAATGGATAGTAGTATGATGGGAATGCAAGGAGATATGATGGGAGGAATGACAGGAAATATAAATCAAATGATGACAGGTATGAATATGTCAATGATTCCTATGGGAATGACTGATGATCCTTATGCATCATTATTAGGAGCAGGTGCTCCTCAAAATTCTAATATCGGAATGAGTGCCAATCCTTTTGTGGGAATGGGTAATCCATTAATATCAGCATCAAGTACAAATTATAACAGTAATCAAGTAAGTGGACAAAATTCTAAATCAGTACAATTAAACAATGATTTTGAGAGAATGCTGATGGACAGAAAAGCAATTGATGTCGAAACGAGTCAACCACAAATAAATAACACTAGTTATAGCAATCAAATGCCAAATATGAATCAAATGCCAAATATGAATCAAATGTCAAATATGAATCAAATGTCAAATATGAATCAAATGTCAAATATGAATCAAATGCCAAATATGAATCAAATGTCGAATATAATGATGCCAAATATGAATCAAATGTCGAATATGAATCAGATGCCAAATATAATGATGCCAAATATGAATCAAATGCCAAATATGAATCAAATGCCAAATATGAATCAGATGACTAATATGATGTCTATGATATCATAAATAAGTTTATTTTTTGCATAGATAAATAAAAATATAATTAAATATGAACTATCAAAGTATTTTGAAAGAATATTTGTTATCACAAACAAATATTGATTATATAATTAATTTAATGCTTTCAAAATTTAAAATAAGTCAAAAAGCTATTCCAAAATGTATAAATATTATTTCTAATAATTTTATCAAATATCTCAATGAAATCGATCGCTTTCCAAAAAATAATGAAGAATTATCCATTGCTTTGCAATTTTTAAATAAGAAATGTATGGATGATTTTACTAATTATTTAATTAACAGATATCCAAATCGTAGTTTGAATAGAAACGAAGATATTCAACAGAATAATTCAAAATTATCAGATCAATTTTCGATATTATCGATTGAGGATACTGAAAAAATATTAAATCAACATGGAATGTCATTAAATCAATTTCGAATGACTAATAAACAAACTTCATTACAATCAAATTTAGAATATTTAATATCAAATCCAAATATTTTACAAATGTTTAATTTATGCATTAATCAAATTAATCCTCCTAAACATAATTTTATCATTGATGCAATCTTAGATAAAAAACAAGTAGAAGAGTTATTAAATAATAATTCTGAAGATGATAAACACGATCAAATAAAAGTTACTAATAATTATTCATCGAACGTGTCAATATTAAAAAATAATAAAACGGTTCAAATGGAAGCGTCTATTTCTGAGGAAAAAAATAATATATTGTCAACCATTAAAGATAATGAATCAATCCAAGAAAAAGAGAATAAAAAAATACCAACTGAATCAATAATTGATGTGGAAAATTTTGAGATTGATTTTACAAAAAAAATAACTAAACAACAATTACCACTTGCTCAAAAAAAAATAAATGAACTACTCGAATCAAAAAATAATTATATAAGCATTAATAATTTAGAAATGATTGATATTATTGATGATCAAATAAAAAGTATTATACAAAATATCAAAAAAATGAAGAATGAATTTGAAATACAAGAACAAGAATCAAAAGAAAATTTAAGGGATGCATTGCAAAAATCATATCGGCGCTCTGTAGATGACGATAATGTAGAATTTTTGGACTTAGAAATGAATCCAACAAATGATTATAATGATCAGAAAAATATTATGGTACAATTTGAACAAAATCGTAAAATGCTAGAAATCGCCATAATCGATTATTATCTTCCTCACAATTCATTCAATGTCAACAGATTTAATAATAAATTTTCCGTTTATTTTAATGGAAAAACTATAAGATTTCAGATACCCCCAGCCGATTATGATATTAATTCACTCATTAATTATATAAAATCTAATGCTACTTTTTTAGATTTCAATATAAGTGATGATAAAATTATCACGATAACAAATAACTTAAATGTAAATTTTGATTTAATGATAACAATGGATGATAATATTTTCAAAATGCTTGGTTTTAATGATAAATCTAATACTTATAGGGATAAAAAATCATATGTTGCCAATAGAGAATACAATTTATCGTGTAATGATAAAGTATTTTTCTCATTATCAGGAACTTCAATTGAACCTGTATTGATGGAATTTGATAAGAAAATAGAAGTGAATAAAATTCTTCGTAAGTCAAAAAGTGGTTTCAATATCAGGAGATTGTTTTTAGTATTTAAGAACGATAATGATCAATATTATGATTTCATAATGCCTTTTAAAATCTGCTTAAAATTAACTTATGAAAGTAGCCTTGATAAAATTTATGAAAACGAAAAAGATTCTTAAAGATAATTATGTAAGTTAATACGTATATCATCATTTGATATAATAATGAATCCGAAAAGAAATGTTTTCTTATAACGAAGAATTAACAAAATGAATATACTATCATAATAGTTTTATTATAATAGTATTGATTATTTTTTTATTAAATTAATCTTTTTAATTAATCGAAGGATCACATAATTTGTGAGGTATTTCTTTACTTGGATTGTTATTAAAGTAAACATTTCTACATGAATTAATTTGTTTAAAATTCAACGAATTTTTTACAATATCATCAAAAGATTCACCAGATAATATTCTGATTAAGAAATTACACGAATAGATACCACATTCTGAACCATCAGTTTGATATGCCTTTGTATTAATTTTATAATTTGCTTTTCGTTGTTTATTTTTACAATAAGTCAAATGTGAATCTATAATTTTCTTAATATTATTAATTGGTTCATGACCAGTAGAATCACAATAGTATATGTCAAATTTATCAAGATCTATATAAAGTGCCACCCAATGTGAACCGGGTTCATCATGAGTATCGTGATTGAAAATTATTCCAATTTTGCTTTTTCTTTTCTTTAATAGATTATCATAATCTAATCGATAAAGAGAACATGATTTCAATTCTCCACAATCAGATGGAACTGCTCCCATAAATTTGAAATCCAAATAAACATTTTCATATGGAAACATTATTTCATCAATGTCTGTATTACTTAACCATTCTGTACTTCCATCCGGACCAGTTTTCCTGAATGTTTTATTTAAAATCTGATCGTGATATTCATTGATAATTTCGTTCATAAATTTTTGTTTAGTAATACATAATTCATCATTATGACATTCTTTTTCAAAGCGAGATTTTAATTCTTTCAATAAATAAGGTTTATCAGATTTTATTTTAATAAATTCCATATCGTGAGTTTTATCTTTGTTTAATTTCATCCCATTTTTTGCTATATATCTATTATATGCTGAACATAATTCAATTAATTCATCTAAATCAAAACATGTTTTATTTTTATTATCATATTTACCAGGCATACAAATATTCATATTAATTATATATTAACTAATATTATTAAATAATGTCTACTTTCTTCTAAATTTATTTTCTTCTAAATTTATTTTCTCCTAAATTTATTTTCTCCTAAATTTATTTTCTCCTAAATTTATTTTCTCCTAAATTTATTTGCGTATTTAGCTTTTTCAATATTATATTTAATACGCCATTCAGATTCTTTTTGAAATAATGATTTATATGATGATTTTGGGTTAATTTTCATATAATCTGAATGTATTTTTTTGAAAATGATAGCAGTTTCCTTAATACCAATTTCTTCTACAAATGAAACTAATTTATTTAGTTTATCAGAATTTTTTCTATAAAATAATATATATTCCCAAAATTGCTTAAGATGTGAAATTTTTGATTCCATCCAATTAATGTCAGCTTTTATCAAATGACATGACACTTTTTTTAATCTCCAATATATTATTTTATCTATCATATAATTTTGAGATAATTCATTTTTTGGAAAATTAATAATCTCCATCGCAATCCATTTTTCTAATTCATTTATGGTCATATGTAATTTTGGTTGATAAAGATATTTACTATTATATAAACACATTTGTGTACTTTCATTATTTATCATTTTTCTTGGTAATAATTGAATCAAACATCCTTTTTCAAGATTAGTTGCTTTAGATAAACCAGGAATATTTTGATGTGAATCTTTGATAAAATCGTCCCATGTTTCATATTCTTCAATTTCACATTGTAAAAAATCACATTCATCCAATTGAGTGACAAAAAGTTGTGTTTGTACTTGTACAAAATAATAATGTGGACAAATGTCTCCATCTAATTCTCCTGAGGTATTTATTTTTCTTTTTTTTGGAAATTTTATCTCTAGAAGGCGTCCAATTAATTTTGATAATTTCATACCACATTGTGTATCTTTTTCACATATACCATCAGGACTCGCACCAATAAAATTATGTGTATGATGTTGGATTAATCCATATTCTCCAATATTAATATTATTTCTAAAAGAATAATACATGTTTCCAATAATTTCATATTTTTTTCCATGATGCACATTTTCATTCTCGATAAAAGGTTTTCCTTTATTTGTTTTTTCAAATAATAATTCAATCGGATATTTATAAGGATCTTCATCTAATGCAGTTGCTACAGCTGTTGCAGTAAGACACACAGATCTTTGTTTTAACCATGCATTAGATTTCTGTTCATGTTGTGGTATTTTCTTCAATTCATAAACAATCTTTTTACGATTTAGATAAATTTTATCAAGATATTTAATATGATCATAATCATTATAATGACTAATAAGATCAGACGAGGATCCCACTTGAATTTTATCGACTTCTTCATCTAAATCAATTTGTAATTCTTTCAAATTAATATACGTATTTTCTTCTGAAGAATCAAAAAAATATTTCTTTGTTATTTCCATTTATGTATGTTTTTCTATTTCATTATCATTATGATATATTTTTTATATATCATCATTTGATTATATTTTATTTAAAAAAATAAAATATATCCAATTTTTATTAATCATTCCAATCAATTTCATATAACCCTTTTTTATTACAACTAACACATGAAATTTCCATTATTTTCATCAAATTTTCATTATACGTAATTATACTTGCACCCTTACGAAATTTCTTATTTGATAAACCTTCTATTAATGTACTAGAAATATATTCTCTATTGTCTTTCATTTTATCGTTAGATATTTTATTTGAATATGTTAAACTATTAACGAATTCTTTTATCTTCATAATCTTATGAAATGGTTTTAGTTTTATCCAAGGTCTTTCAAATGATATTTTATCCATATCCTTATTATATTCATCAATATTCATGTGTTTTACTTCAAATTCATTACCATTAATGTCACCTGTTATAATTGGAATGTTGATTTGTTGTTTATCTAATCCTATTCTAGAACGCAAATAGGTGATATATTCTCTTATTTCTGGATAATCTTTATATTCTGATTTTTCATAAAAGGTCAATTCTTCATGTATTTTATTAATTGTTATTTTTTGTTGAAATTTATAATAATCAAATCCAAACATTTTTATTATTATTATTGATTAAATAAACATAATACAAATAAAGATCAATTTTTTAAATGTACATTAAGAATATAACAATGGATAATCTATATCAACCGATGAGTCAACAAAATAAATTTTTTTATCAAAATACTAGAAATCAAGGAGCTCCTAATCCTGAAAATATTAAACAAATGTATACAGGATTCAATAATTTTCAAACAGCTTACAATTCTCTTCCAACTATTCCATTCAATGGAGTTCAACCAAAATCAATTTTTAGTAACAATGGATTTATAAATGATGGAAATCTTTTGCATAATGATTTGTATAAAAATGTTTTAAATGAAGAAATTAGAGAATATTCTGTTTTGATTGATTCTAAAGATAGAAATTATCAAGTTTATCCAGATCCTTTTAAATATGAAGTTAAATTTAATCCATTACATTCGATAAAAGAAAGAATAAATGGAAAAATGGTCACTAATGAAGTCCCAAATCCCATTATTAATGAATCTTTTAAAAATGTTAGATATATTAAATTAGAAGAGATCGTATTTCCATATTTTTATAAGATAAAATCCGTTAACGAAAAAATGGATGGTGAAATAGTGCAAACGTGGGCAGTCAATACCAACATTAAAACTACTGATAATTTATATAATGTATTAGTTATAGATGAATTTAAAGATATTACGAGCAATTGTAGATCCACTAATGATGTATTATCAGATAGTTTTGCTGCAATTTATTTTAACACACAAATCAATGATACACATTACGTAGCAACAACCTCTAATGGATATAAAGTATTTCAACAAGATCAATTATATGAAATAAAAAATATGCATATTAGTTTCATAGATCCATATGGTAGTCCATTGAGATGTGATCGACTAGATCCATTAATTAAATCGAATATGGAATGTAAATGTGATGATTATAATAATTCAACTTGTTTTAGACATAACTTACGTCATCCATTAAATCCAATTTTTCAACATCATTTACATTTTAAAGTAGGTGTTGTGGAACCAAGATTATCAAAAGTTACATTTAATTAAATATAATTATAAATTCATGGTTGGCATTATTGTCGGTATTTCTATTACATCTGACATTATATATGTGTTTTTATCTAATTTGTTTGGTAAATTGTTTATGAATTGCACTTTTCCAACAGGATAATGAGTTTCATAATCATATACCATACCTGTTTTTGGATAGTACCAATATCTATCCACATCAGAATAAATAGATTCACCATTTTCTTTAATTGAAATTTGATAAACTGCATTGATTTTGATAACTTTTATTTTTTCAACGCGTGTATTTTTGGCACCAAGACCTGAATCATATTTAACATCTTCCTTAATGTCTTCACGGTAAGCTGGTCCAATATTTTTATCCATAATATTTTCCTCTGGAAATTTGAAACAAACATAAGATTGCGTCATCATATTATGAGCTCTAAATAATTCACAATCAACTCCAATTTCTTTTATAGCTGACAAGAATGATTGATTTAAATTATCTTTAGCTTTCGCTAAATCTTCAATATGTTCATCAGTTGTAATTCTTATTGTATCATCTTCATCTATTTGTTCTGGTTTTGTAACTTTATATCTATATACTTTAACAATACGATCTGATAATGGCAATTCTTTATGAGAACATTGGCGAATACCTCTACCAACTACTTGTTGAATTCTAACTTCATTCCAATGAGGTTCTAAAATATGTTCTTGTAAAATATTAAGTAATTGTATACCTTCAGTAGCTGATGGAGATAATAATATAACTTTACATTTTTCCCCTTTAATATTATCGGAACTATTAAATACATTTTTATTTTTTAATCTTTCATTTTTCTCAATCCTTCCATGATATTCACAATAACTTTTATATTCATCTGCTTTTCGATAATCATTAAATCCAATCAGATTGAAATATATTTTCAACATATCAATTCCTTCTACTACAACATAATTACTATAAATCATAACTTTTCCGGGACATATGTAAGACATAAATATAATAGCAGTCATTTTCGGAGAACAATTATATAATTCTTGAAACAAATTAGATTTGGGTAATGAAGAATTATAATATTTGAGAAATTTATTTTCAAATTCGGTTTTAAACCCTTTCTTAAAATCTTCCAAATCATTTTGAATAGTCCTTCCTTTCTTAATATCAGATTGATTTATGTTTTGGAAGAATTTTTCGGTATCGTCTAAATAATATTTTATTGCTGCGATATATTTTTCAAGAATATTTTGCTCTGTATCATCAAGTTTTTCTATTTTTTTCCCCTCTGCAAAATTAACTGCAATTTTTTCATTTAATCTAAATTTTCCCGGTCTAGGTCTTAATTCTCCTGTAACGTTCATATTGACATATGGAAATACAAAATTACAAGCCTGACGAGTATAAGTGCGATATAATTGAGAAGATTTACCATACCGTTTTGATTTTTGTTGTATTTCTGCTTCCAATTTTTCAAAAATTCTATAAATATTATATTGATATTTACTCATTGGCAAATCAATATATTTTAATTCCTCACGTGCATATAGATCAGGAGTAGCCCCAATATAATAAGATACTAATCCCATTATTCTACGTTCAAACATATTTTTTTTAGACGGATTAAGAATTGGGTAATTTGATTCCGTAATAAATGTTTTTGTAAATTCTAATTCAGATATTGGAAAAATACCCGGTCTAAGAAGATTAAATGTCAAAGCTAATTCAAATGGTGTGTTAATAACAGGCGTAGCAGATATTAAGACTATTTTAATATTGTTATTTTCACGTTTATCACGCAAAATATAATCATAAATTATTTGAGCTCTTTTACCTACCTTAGAATTTATATTAGAATAAACATTTCTAATAAAATTATGTGCTTCATCAATTATATACAATGTGGGCTTAGATGTATCTATTGTTTTCATTACTTCTAGAAAATCTTTATCTGCAAATGGAGAATCATAATGTACAAAATGTAAGGTTTTGTATCTAATGAATTTTGTAACATCTGCTGTATTTATTTCATTTGGTTCTTTATTTAACCAAATTTTTAAATCTTTCATCCAAGGATCTTCACGAAGAGATGCTTTAATGAGAATGATGACATTTATATTATGATCATAATTGTACATAATATTTAGTAAATTTATAGACGTGGCTGTTTTACCAGAACCAAGTCCATGATAAAGTAAAATACTGTTGTATGGAGATGTAGGACCTAAATATTTTCCAACAAATTCCTGATATTTACGTAATTCCAATTTCACTTCAATATTACATGGATCTTCATTTTCTTTGCGAAAAATTTCGGGTAATTTATAATTTTTGAAATTACGAAGAATCCATGATGGGAACAGTCTTCCATTATTTTTAAGATCAACATATTGGTCTTTTGTCACCGAAGTCATAGAATTATAGTAACATTAGATTATTTTGATAATCTATCAAAATAATTTAACTATTTATTTTATTCTATATGTGACTTATCATGATAAATATTTATGTACTTTCTCATTATTTAGTTTAATATATGAAGATGCTAAAAACAATTATAAATTTAAAGTTGTTCATAATGAAATACTTTAAATTTATTCTATCATTTTTTAAACATCTATCATATTCACAATAGTCGATGTTAATATTTCTTCTAGTGGATATATGTCAAGATGATTCATTATATTATGAGAAATAAGAATTGATATTGTACAAGTAGTAAATATAATATCATTATTAATGCGATCAGAAATTTCAATTTTGTAATAATGTTCATTTAATAATATAGATGTTCCCGACCAATTTTTCAATAGGATTTTTAATTTTTCTTCCGATAAATTTTTTATTATTTTGACAATATCTTCCCTATATATTTGCAACTTCTCATAAATAGAATAATGAATGACTAAATTCTTAATTAACATATTTCTATCTATTATTACATTACCTGATATGTAATAATTCAATGTCGGATAATTCATCAAATGTAAATTTGCAATGTCTGAAATTTCATTAAATCCTTGTTTGATATATTGACAGAAATTTTGATCAGATTCTGATATACCACAAATATTTTTCAATAATGATTCATAATCTTCATAATCTGATCCAAAATCAACAAATTTTTCAGGATCGTTTTTATATTTTATTACATTTTCAACTAACATTGGATCTTCCAATGATGCAAAATATTCTAACTCTTCTATTTTAATAGGTTTATTTTTGATCGAAATTAATAGTGATAATGGTAATTCAAATTGCAAACCATTTTTACCATAACAAATGATAATATGTAATATTTTTCCAATAGAAATTAATTCATCACAATCGAATGTTTTCATTTTTTCACTGTTGAAAGTAGTTAACATATTTTTTCTAATAAGACATTTTTCATAAAATTCACTGATTACATCAGAATAGAATTTGCGTTTTGGTCCCTCTCCATATGAAATAATTTCCCCTTTGTGAATATATCTAATACCAATAGAACTATCAGATTCTTCGAATGATGTAAACATCAATGATAACGCTTGTTCGAATTGTTTATCATTATCTCTCATATTAAATATTATTTGATTTTTTACATTATTATATAATGTTGATTTATATTGTATTAAATGTTTATCAATTACAATATTAGTTGCATTATGATTTTTCAGTAAAATATTCGTAAAAGTATTGACGGAAAAATTTTTATTGACATTGAAAGTATGATAAAAATAATTATCGTCCGATTGTACAATTATCAAACTATTTGTGAATGAAATATTCGTAATAGGATTCGGAAGATTCGCAAAGGTATATATAAAATAATTTCTATTATCATGTGTTATTTTATCTATTTCAATTGTCCCGTAACTTTCTTCGGAAAATTGTTCTTCAGAGAAAGAAATATAACATAATTTGTCAATTTCGTAAAATAACAATCCATTATCCAACAATTTATAATATTGGAAATTATGAACGTTAATTAACATGTTTCCTTCTATAAATTTATATTTCCAATCATAATTTCCATTAACAATCAGACAATTTTCATCATCATTCAAATTAAGATCTATAAGATTGTCTAAATATTCACTGTTACTACATATCATAGTCATTAATGATGAGTATGTTACATCAAATAAACCATCTGAATTTAAAATAAATACCCATAATATTTCTGAAGAATCATTTGAACTAATTGATATTATTTTTGAAGAAAATAAATTACTTAATTCTAAATTATTCTTAAAGAAATTATAATGATAAATCATATTTTCATGTCCAACAAATAAATTTGGAGGTGATACATTACCTATATAATGTATATTATCTACATTTATTTTGAGATTTGTTTGAAAATAAATCCAAAGTGGATAATAAGTTTCATTTAATGAATCATTTTCATCACTTAGTGCTATTATATTATGATATTTTCCACAATTTATGTAATAAAAATTCTTACCTCGTTGAATTTTATTAATTTCGAAAGGAAAATTAATAATACGATAGTTATAAAAATTAAAGACAATTTCAGTAGTCAATTCTAATGAATATGACTGTTTTATACGATCTGGCATATAATAACATAATTTATTGTCTCTGATAAAAAGAATACTCGTTTTGCTCGTAATCATATCCGTAACGTGATCTGTTAACTTTATGAATCCAATATCAATATTCGTTAAATTTGATAATCTAACAAAGATAGGATCCAAAACTCGATGCATTAAAGATGAGTTATTGATATCATTATCTGAATCTGATTCAGAATTATCATGATTAATTGATTCTGAATCATTATTTTCATGTGATGATTGTGAATCTGATAAATTTTTAGAACCTTTTCCTTTTTTTGAATTTAAATATGATAAATATAGATTCCCTTCGTTTGTTAAAATAAAAGTTTGATAATCTCCTACATAAAATTGTTTAACATATTCTGATTCTGATAATGTTATGGAATTTATACATATTGGTGCATATATTCCTTTACCTTCATCACCGTAACCTAATCGTTTATTATCATTCGATCCCATAATCCATAGTTTATTTTCATCATCTGTAATAAGAATACTTTCATTGTTCAAATTAATATTTTTAATCGCTGGCATTTGTATTTTTCTTATTGAATTAATGTTATTTATCCTTTAAAATATTAATTAAAACAATTTTTTTTACTAAAAATTATTCAAATACCTTACTGTATTTGTAATTTTTGAATGTAATGAATTACGTACTATCTTAGAATTAACATAATCAAGATGTTGACAATATGAATAATCATTAAATCTCCATAAATATTCAGGTATTGTAACTAAACAATCATAATTTGGTGGAATTTCATCGCATTTTATTTCATGACACTCAGGCGGAAATGTATCTGAACCTCCCATCAACTCTCCAATAGTCGGATATAAATCATTAAATAATTTGATAATATCATATATACATTTATTCACTGGTTCGCAATCAGTATCACATTCTACAATACAATTATCTACTTCTTGTATCGTTTCAATTTCTATCCCATTATCAATTATAATGGGATCTGTCACAATTTTTGGTATTAATTTATTATATCCAAAAACGATAAATAACATTTTTAATAATGAATACATATAACATGTACGTATCAGAATTTCAGGTAAGCCACTTTGTAATAAAATAGTTGCTAATTCGTTAGCATTTATACCTCGTATAAATTCTTCTCCCAAAATTTCTATAAAAGTAATTTTTTGATTTTCAGGAATATCAAACCATCTTCGATAAGTTAATGTGGCAATTAATTCAATAACCCATTTAATATTACTTCTAGGTTGAGAATTGATAATTTTAATTAATTCAATATATGCATTATATATATCAGGATATAATGCAGAAAGGTTTGTTAAATTTTGTTCCAGATCATATAATTTAACGCGAAATATTGCTGTTGACATTCTTGCGGATATGGGTGGAGGAATTAATGGATCAGTTTGATCAATGATATCCCTACCAATATGTTCTAATTCACGATAACAATCCGAATATGATATATCACAAAAATATGTATCGTAAGATCTTCGATTTGATATAATACTAACCATATTTCTCTCATTTAATGAAGAGATAAAATTATGGAAACTACTCATTACTTGTTCATTTTTTCCTACTGGAATGGGAACTCCATCAATTATTGAGTGATTATTTATATTATATGCTACTCTGGTTTTTGTGAGATATCTATTTCGATTATTTGGAGCTGGAAATCTTTGTGGAAAACTTGCTTTAATATATTTTGAATTTGCTTTGAAATTTGCGACATAGTTTCCAACCCATCCTAAACATTCATTTGTTAATTGATAAATATATTGATTTACATTAACATCAGCAGAAGCACCTAAATATCCTCTTTCATTTCTCCCAGTAATTGGATTGTATATGATTCTTGAATTGGGATGAATGGGATTTATGAATGGTTTAATAGTTTTATGAAGAATTAATTTTATTAATTCTTCAAATGTGTGTTGAATATCATCAGCAATTATATTCATCAATTCTAATATTGTTGCCATTATTGTTCTATATTAGAATAATAAGATTATATTTATGAGTATATAGGTCAAACAATTCAAATGTGTATATTATCAATCTTATTTCAATTCAATATATTAATTTATTAAATTTTATTTTCTAATAATTTTTAATAAATTAATTTACCATCGACGCCTATATACTCTTTCATTTGGATAGTATCGTTCATGATGTCTTCTGAAAAATCTATCTTCAGTTATTTCTTCAAATTCAACATCATCTCTTTGTCTATCACAAACATTTCTCCTATTACATGCATTTCTTTCTAAAGGATGTGATGAGGCACAAATATTAGCGAATTCTCTTGCATAACTTTGTCCCATTTTGAAAAAGAATGGAATTGGACTCGGTTTGGGAACACATTCTACATGACATAATCCTAATTCACCTAAACTATTATCGCCAACTCCATATAAATTACCATCACCTCCGAGAAGAACTATTTGATTTTGGCTAATCGCAATTTCTCTAATTTTCCATGATGCAGGAATACATGATACTGTAACTGGTTGTGTTGAGTTGACTAAACATTTCCAAAGACCTGCAGCATATATTCTACCAGTTTGTGTGATATAAAATGTTACATGATTTCCAGAATAAATTTTATTAACTTGACAATCAAATAAACATCTATTAACTTGTTTCCAACATACAATAGTTTCATTAGAACCAATACCAAGTTCACCATAACAATTTTTACCAATTGCCATAATTTCATTAGGACAAGCGAGTCCACCAATAAGAACTGAAATATTATTATTCCCAACTCCTACATCAAGAACACGTCTATTCATTCTAAAAACTGTTGGTACATCAGCAGTTATGGCTAATTTGATGCGTTGTTGATGATCTCTCCTTATAAATTTGACACAGTCACCTCCTCTAAGATAAGTGTTAAATATTTTTGTATCAAACGGATTCTTAAATTGTGAACATGGGAAAATTGATTGATCAACAAGAAGGAATTTAAGATTTGTCAATACCACAGGATCCATTATAGGACCATAATTAAGTAAGAATTGTTGAGTTGATGTATTTACATCAACAGTGAATTCAACGTTGCATTTCTTATCGTGAGTATTAAATTGAATACCTCCTTGTCCGTCAATATTTATAAATAATTTGATGTGAGCGCCATTTTCAGATCCTGGAAATACTAAGACAATCATTTCACTTAAATCATAATCATTTCCGTCAATGCAATAACGATTAAGATCATATTCAACTAATGAATGTTGAAATACATCAACAGGAATAGGATGAGAGCGTTGACTAATTGCTTTGCAAACGGATCTTTTATTTAATAATGTAATGGATTTAATATGTAAAGATTCTACACAATCCGAACAATCATTAATATTTAAGTAAATATATCCATCACATGGTTCACATGTATCATCGCATAAAGGAGCTTCATTGCAATTTTGAAGAGCCTTAAGGAATTCACACACGGTTGTTCTTTTTTCCTCGCATTCGCAATCACCATTATTTCCATCAAAATCTAGTTTAATTCCAAATTTACTGAGATCAGTACAAAATTTACGTTCTGGACATTTTACACATTTACATGTTTTATTTAAAGGTCTTACACAACAATTTAATTGATCTGCTGGCAAGGTAATTGAAGCATTTGCTTTGCTTAATAAATCTTCAAGACAATTTCTCCTCAAAGAAGTTTTATTATTTCTAATTTCATGAAGAGAACCTAATACATATAATCTATTACAACTGTCTACTAACACTGTAAGATCTGATCCCGCATATACATTCATCCAACATGGTTGAGGAAGAGTTGGTTTGAGAGATGTTTGACTTCGACAACAGTTCAAAAAAATGTGTAATATTACCGATTCTGTCAGAGGAATTGGTGCAGTGAATGGTATAATAGTATATGCATTTAAAGGGGGTTTAGGAAGAATGGAAAGAGTTGTAGTCGAAATAATAGTATCATCAATTATAGTTAATAAGAGAGAATTTACTTCTGAACCTACGGTTGCGGATATAATAGGTAAGCTTAAAACTGTAGTTAAATCGATATCAAATGGTGCATTACACGGTCCTTCAACTGGGACCGTTGCAACTACATCCGATGTAAGAAATTGAACTAATGTGGTATTTGTGAGGTCCAAATCAATAATAATTGGATGATTTGTAATTGTTGTGAAAATTCCATGATGACAACCAGCTGGAATGTAAATATTATTAATTGTATATGTTACATTTCCAGATGCTAAACCCTTATCATCAACACATAAAAATCCAACATATGAATAATTTGCTTTAATTGGGAATGTAAGATTTCCAGTGAGTGTTCCAGTTGCTACAGAACTAATTGTTATGTTGGGAATTGTAAAAGTCCCAATTTCTTTATCAAAAACAGTATCCTTTATACATGACACTTTATTGCATGCAGATCCATTACGAGATGGAATAATTGGATTTTCTAATTCATCAAGGAAACCAACAAATTTATCACAACATCCATGATTGTCATGATGATTAGTATCAGTGATCAAAATTTCAGTCGCAACATCATATTTACATTGTCCTTGCGGAACAATTTGATATTGGCCATTGCAACCAGCTCCAAAAACACGATGAGCTGCCGTTAAAATGACGACATGAGCGCGACCAGTATCAATTTTAACAGCAGGATCCCCTCCACATACGGCTGAAGAATATACTTCACGCACAATTGGACTGCAACCACCAACATTATAATCATACTCAAAAACTGTTCCCGCAGAGTTTAAGAGATATATTTTATCATCTGTTGATTGTGAATCAATAATTTGACCTTGAATATCAGCATTTGCAACAATTTCTTTAAATGTTGGTTGAATTTTCCCATTTACCAATCCAGCATGATAAATACCACCACCACTAGTTACAATTGAGGTTGATGTTGTATTTACAGAAATAGATACTGGAGCATTACCAATCATTCTTTGGATAGTATGTCCTACGTTCGAAAGCATTGTATATACTCTTAGTAGATAATTTTATAATTTTTAAGAGGAATAAAATAACTTTATACTTCTTTCCGTATTTTTATTATTTTATTATAAACAATTCGAATATTAACTTAAACTGTTTATAATGTAATTCATATTATAATTATATTTTTTCATTATTTTGTTTTACATTCAATATTGTTATAGTATTTTTTGAAGCAATTTGTTCAGCTTCCTTTTTAGAATGTGCAGAACCTTCTCCAAGTATTTTTCCTTTCAAAAATAAACCAACATTAAAAATTTTATTATGATCAGGACCAGATTCTCTGAGAATCCTATAATCAGGACGCCCCCATTGATTTTTATTATATATTTGCAAAATAATATCTTTATAATTTGTTTCATTTTCTGCAATCGTTTGAATATTTAATTCTTTCCGAAATACTTCCAATAAAAAATTTCGTGTTAGTTGAAGACCAAATTCAAGATATAAACATCCGATAAATGATTCAAAACCACCACTTATCATATTAATATTAGTTCTACCATGTAATACTTCAATATTTTGACTAATTAAGATATATGAATCAATTTTTGTTTTAATTGCCAGATCAAATAAAGAATCTCTCTTTTCTAATTTACATCTGAGTCTGGTTAAAAATCCTTCATCTTGTTTGAGATATTTATGATACAAATAATCTCCTATGATAAAATGAATAACTGAATCTCCTAGAAATCTTAATCTATCATTTGGCATTTTTTGTAATGGTACAACTTTCTTAATTTCTTTAATATTTTGCAAATCAACATTTGCCTTTTTTCTTACTAAATAAGATCGATGCGTCATTGCTTCTTGAAATATTTTAATATTAAATGTACTATCTTTGGGAATGGAAATATTATAAGATATAAGTAAATTACGAATGTCTATTTTTTTCATCAATTTATTATATGGATTTTGTATTGGGAGAGTTTTCTTATCAGATTTATCTTTTTCTTTAGCTTCTTTTTCAATTTTTTCAATTTTATCTAACCAATTCTGATCAATTTCATCGTCAATAATTACTCCAACTGTCACAAGTGCATTTTGTGAAGCTATTTGTTCTGCTTTCGTCATAGTTGAACTTTTACCTATTCCTAATAATTTGTGAAACGGATTTCTTATAATACTTATGTACTTTCCATTATTTTGTCTATTATTATAAATAGGATGTCCCCATTTCATCTGATGAAAATATCTTAACAATAAATCTTTATAATTATCATCGTGTGCTATCATTTCAGATAAATCCTTATATGTTTCAATAATGTTTATAATAAATTGTTTCGTATGTATTATCCCAAAGTTTAGGAAAAATGCCCCAACAAAAGATTCAAAAATATCCTCTAAAATATGTTCATTGATATTTACTTTAGTTTGAACAAAATAATCAAGACCAATATTTTTTGTCAATTCTGCCATCGATTCACCTCTTTCTATTCTTATCCTTAATTTCGTTAGAAATCCCTCTCTTTCATCATCATATCGTTTGTATAAATATTCTGTTATAATCATATGGAATACAGCATCTCCTAAATATTCTAACCTTTCATAGCTTAAATTTTCTTCGTTAGTTATCATACTTACATGTGTCATCGCTTCTCTAAAAAGATTTATATTAATATGATTCATTTTCTCTGTTGAATTCAATTTTGGTACATATGATTTAATAATATAATCAATGAATTGATAATTGATTATATTTTTAATATTCCTTTCCATTATTTATTAATAATATATTGATTATTTTTTATATAATGGTAAAAATTATCAATAATTTATTGATAATTATTAAAATCATTCTAAATTAATTTATTTCAATTACATTTTAGATAGTTGAAGGTATGATATTTCGACTTTCACAATAATTTGATAATAGTATATTGTAATCAGTATCATCGATACTTTCCAATACAATATCATCATATTTCTTAACAAATTGATAAAATCCAAATGCAATAAATTTATTACTGAATTGATAACTTAAATTTACAAAATACGCATGATTTACTAAATACGCATCTTCACCATTATAATTGATAATTTCTTTGAAATACCAATTTTTAGATAAATCTTTTGTTGTTTTCTTATTATCTTGCAACTGAACAATAAAAGAATCATTGCGTTTATAATATTGTTTCATTTGAATATTTTTACCTTCTAGAATGAGATAACCTTGACGTTCTATCCTAATTAAATTGTATGTGTGTGTTAAAATACCATATATATTACAAACAGTCCACACACCCATTCCATATAATCCATATTTAATTTCAGTAAAGATATCTATTCCTTTAGTATATCCTATTATTAATGAAATAATAACTATATTTCCAAATAGAAATTTTAAATGCCATGTTCTTTGAATAATTGACCTTTCTCTCCACTCTTTTAATTTAGAAAAGGTAGCGTCTAAAAGAAGTTGTTTTGTCAAGTATGGTTGATTCCATAACATACGACTATAAATACGTACACCAATACAATCCATTATTGTGCAAAATACGATACTACATCCGTAGTAAAATTTATTAAAATATATTTGATAATGATTTTTTGATAATGACATTATTTGTATAATTATTATTATTAAAAGTAATCCATGATTTAAATTATTATGTTTTTCAATTTTATTACTGTGAATTTGAATCCATTTCAATTTCTGTTGTCTTGGATTCTGAATCATTTTCTGTTGTCTTGGATTCTGAATCATTTTCTGTTGTCTTGGATTCTGAATCATTTTCTGTTGTCTTGGATTCTGAATCATTTTCTGTTGTATAATCAATTTCATTGATATTATCTATTAATTCTCCCTGATTATCAAGTTTAAATCTCATATTTTTCATATTAGTTATCTTATTTCCTGATGTATTTCTAAAAAAATGTTTGAATGGATCGAATTTATGTTGCGATTCTTCAGATTGTTTGAAAAATTGCTCTGGAGTGTAAGTAAATTGAATATTTTTATCTTTTTGTTTTCTTTCTAACATTCTTAATTTACTCAATCGTAATTGACTTGTTGTAGTACCAATACATGATATTTTAAATTCTCTAAATACAGAATTATCTACAACAGTCAATTTTTTTGTGTCTAAGAAAATATTACGTGCCTTTATTAAGTTAGATATGGCGATGCTATAATTAAAATACATTGTTTTATCTTGATCTAAATGTGCTCTAAATTTATCGATTAAAAAAGTCATTAATAAGTATTGATAAGATACATATATTAAACCAGAATTCACTCGTATCATTGGAATACAAAATCCATTTCCTTCAGTAATTTTAGTAATTATAATCCCATTATAAGAAATCATTGATGAATAATTTGTGAATTGAAACAGGGGAAAATATTCTGATATCTCTAATTTTTCTGGAACTTTTACAATTCCTTTGAGATAATTATACAAATTTTTAACTGTATTAGAATAGTCAACTGAAACTAAATCTAAATATGGTATATTACATGTCAAATTCATCACATTATTCTTCCCATATACGGTTCGTGCCATTTGATCAACTTTTTTATCATTTGCTGCATGAAGCATGAAAAAATTATAAGCATCAAAACCATTTATTAATATATTATTATTCGATTTTTCTATTATGAATTCTTTTTTAATGCGTTGAATATATCCTTTAAATTCTTGATTCATTTCAGAAATTTGAATATTTTTATTATAATATTCTGGTGGATAGTTCTTCAATAAAATAAAATTTCTCTTAAATGATTTCTCCCATCTCCAATTAGCAGTAACTGGATTATTAAACATTCTTAAATAATCAATCCACATGAAATGTGGATCGACATAATTAATTCCATCAATATCAATTACTTTGATACCATTATAAACTCTCGTTGGAACGTATGAGATATCACAATATACTTCAAAATTAACAGAAATTGTATATGTTTCTTCATGTTGTGCTTCTCTACCTTGAACATATTTATATCCTTTATCATATAAGGTGTTGCATAATTCTACAAGATCCGGTACTGGTGTTGGTGAATAAAATTCGATGTCAGAAAAATTAAATTCATCATAAATTGCATCTTCAGGATTTTTTTGTTTTAAGAGTTCATTAACTGCTGTTCCTCCATATATTTTTCTATGTTTTTTTCTAATGAAATCTCGAATAATATTCATAACTTCTTTTTTCTCAATAATTGTTGGTTCTAACATTTCTGCACTTTTTATTGATGCTTCTTTTATTATGTCAGGTAATTTAATCATCACTTTTTCATAATCTTCTTCGGTATAATAACTTTGATAGATTTCTTTTCTCTTATTTATTGCGATATTCTTGTCAAGTGACATTTTTGATACTGAACAATATATATAATTATTATATTTATTATTTATGTATCAATTTTTTTTAATATTATTATTTCTTCTAAGATTTTGAAGAATAGATCATTTATTTGCGATAGAAATTTTTCAATAATTAATCAATTATTAAAACGATATGTCCTCTCACATTGCTTACAAATATAAAATGTTGTCATTGGTTCATCAGCAGATCTTGTTTGCAATTGATAAAAAAAATAATCATTAGAACCACAATCTCGACATTTCTTCCATTTGATTGTTGGACGATTATTCAATTTATCATCAGTATTTTTTCTCCGCAAAATTATTTTAATCCAATTATTAACATCAAGCTCTTCAGGTTTGAGAAATGCCAAATTATAACCATTATATTTACCATTGTTTATTTTTCTAATAAGTTTTCTAATTGTATCATGATTCTGTTCACAATTAAATAAAAGATTTTTCGATATATCTTTATAAATCGCCTCCGACATCGGTAAATAATTTCCATTTGAATTACAATATTGTTCTGTGTAGTCATATATTCCTTTTTCCACATTTACAACCTCTTCTACATTGAAATATGTCGATAATTTTTTTTCGCATCTTTTTCTTTCTTTATCCGATACATTAAATTCAAATATGGTAGTCATTTTTATTATTATTATCTATTATGAATTAAACAAAAACTGATTTTAAATCAATTTTTGTTTAATCATCATAAGCAGCTTCAATCATCCATAATTTGACTGGATTAACTGTTCCATTTTTATTAATAGGATTATGTTGAAGTAAATTTATAGCATATTGTGAATAAGATGAAATATAATATTTTTCAATATCTTTATACGATTCTATATAAGTAGAATACACATCATTATATTTTGTTGTAATTGTTGTATCAACAATATATCTCTCTGGTACAACCATTCTTGGTTTGAACATACAATTTGATATATCAAGCTGGCCTATTAATTTTTTTATATCCTCTTTATCTTTAATTCCATATGCTTTTTTATAATCACCAACAGAACAACTATACGATAGTACTAATTTTAATTCATTTTCATTAAGAATGATTCCATAACCCCTTTCTCTATATTTATTAATAATATTAATTGGATCACGATTTCCTACAAAATATTTGAAATCAATGTTTAAGAATGTTTGATATGCAGTTATAGCAGATGGTAACAAATAACATGTTTTTCCATTATAATATGAACGAACACACGGTAAATGAAATCGTGCAATTGTAGAAAAAAATTCAACTTCGGATATCCTAAAAAATTCAAATACATGTTTTAGATATGAAGATTTAATTTTATATTTCATTGTTTCTCCAAATTTAATAAAAATATCTTGATCGTCTTTTATATAATACACCATTTGTATTCCAGAATTTTTTTCAGCTGTACGATAATCATTGTATGATTCTAAGCCGAAATTTTGAATTATAAGATTGGTTTCTGCAATACTAACATAATCAATTATCTTAAAATAAGGTGTTTCATTTATTTTTTTCTTTAGTATTTTTTCATTATTTTCATTCGCTTCTGTTTTGACATGAATATATTTTTTCCAAAAATATAATTGAATATCATTATTTAATCGATTATTTATAATATAATCATAATCAAATGGAATTTCACCTGATTCACATTTTTTCTTAAGAAGTGTCGAATTAACATAAATAGCTAACGTTTTTGATGGTATTATTTCTATATCTGATTTCTTAATTTCCTTGTATTTTTTATTAAGGTTAGTATATATGATATCTTTCATTCTAATTATATGTTCAATATAATTAATTGTATTTGTATGATTACATGCAATATCTATATCTGCATTTACATAATATTCTTGATAATATCTGATAAGTTCTTCATCGGTCATTAGTGTATTAATATCAACTGTGTTATGTTTAAAAAGTTCCATAAGAGGATTATATTTTGGAATAATCGCTGCCATTATACTTCCAGTAATAACCATATTATCCCAACAGCATCCTTCGAATACATCCAAATCATTGAATCCACTAATAAAAATATTGAGTCTCCTTTTAAATTCAGATAGATTAACTGTCCCACTATTATGCGATAAAGATTGTTTCACACCTAAATAATTACGAGAAATATTTAATAATTCGTCAGAAATAAGACATGATATATAAGGATTGACACGAATGTTATCATAACTATATGGAAAATTGGGTAGTTTTGAAACTGTTTCGATGTCAAATACAAATCTATCATTTTGTTTAATTCTTTTACCACATCTACATTCTTCTAAATACAAGGAGATCCATGAATATCCAATTAAATATCTAAATATGGGTTTGAATTTCGTCAGAATTGTTTCCATTTTTTCCAATATTATTTTATTATTGATTACATAGTGACAATAATCTTTATTTATTAATAAGTAACACATTAAGTAATATTTTTCCTTATCTGTTAGGGAAAAATTAATAAAAAGTTCATCAATTGTTTCTTTTGATATTTTTAACCCATCTACTTTCACAATTTCAAAAAAACTTATATGTTTCTTATCATAACCCAAATCAGGCATTTTAACTTCCGATATATTAGATGATGTTTCTAATTGTTGTTGATAATTTGATATTTTTCCTTTAAATTTCTCATCTAATTCAATCGAATTAATTATTTTCGACACCTCTTTTTCAATTTCGTCAATTTTTTTCCATCTCTTATTAATTGGTACATTAAAACACCTTTTTGCAAAATCTTCGTTGATATCTAAATAACAATTTTTCTGATATTTCCAATGTGAATATTCTGAAATTTTGGATAACTTAGTAATCAAATTAGATTCTACGATGTCACAAGATAAATTCATATATCTCGTTATCAATTTTACTTTGATATAATTATCAAGATTGAAAGAAGAGTCATATATATTAATCAATTTATTCATATTTGATTCTTTACATTTCAACATTAGGTAAACAATTTCCTGTTCCTTTAGATCATAAGCGTTATGATTAAATGGTTCTAAATATTTTTTTTCAATAGTAATTATTCCAGTTCTTATTGTATTTTCAAAAAGTAATGTTGTAGATCCCCTAACTAATGTAACTAATTCTGTGATTTCATTAAGTTCTTCTATTGTTGATTTTTCATTAAAAAAAAGATTTATTCGATTTATATTTTCTTCATTTAAATCACAGCTCTCTGATATGCATATGATATAAACAAAATCATATAGATCTAATAGAAATTTAATTTTGGTATATTTGTGTTCTGATTCTATACGATCTACGAAGAATGGATTGAAATATCTATTCCTTTTATCATTATCAGATTGTGAAGGGTCAATTAATTCTAAAATATTATTTTCCATAGCGATATTTTGATTTAATCGAAAATTGTAATTAATGATGATTAATTATAATCTTTTTTAATCAATTTTTTGTTCACTAGTTTCAGCAAAAGTATCCACAAATAACTTACGAATATCTATAATCGTGTTTCCAGTATAATTATTGATATTCACAATGAACAAATCATTATGTTTTAATAATAAATTTGCTTCGAATAAACTTTCTAATATTTTTTCTGCTAAAATTTCAGAGATACCAATTTCTAATGAAAAATTTATTGGATTTATTGATGAATGATCATTGAGATAACATAAAGCTATAGCTTGTAATATGTTGCAAGTTATCTCAATATCCCTTGATCCTAAACAAACATCAAATTTCGCAAATCCAAGAGTAGGTTGCCAATTTATAATGTATTTATTTTTGTATAATTGCTCATAACATTTTGCAAATAAATTATGATAAAATTCTAACTCTAATGGATATGTAATATCCATATTCACTAAATTATTGATACACCAATATTGTTTATTGATAATAATTGGATTTAAAATTTGTGGTCTAACATCATTTATTACTTTATATTTTTCAGTAATAATATTAGCATTACTTTTTTGAACAATATTAGAAATATTTCTACTTTCGTATATATCATTAATCATATTGATCATTTGTTGCGATTCACTTCCTATTTTTGAGGATAATTTCCTAATAATTTCAATTTCTACTTCAAAATTATCATAATTAAAATTCATGATTCTTACTTGCATAAATTTTCTATGATAAATCACAATATTTTCTCTATTACCATAACCAGATAATATTGAAATTGAACCATATATATTCTTTAACGATTTTTTATCCACATTTAGTACAGAGGAATCATCGTCAATAGTAAATTTATTCGATGATAATCCAATTAATAATTTATGTATACGTGCACATATTAAGTTAATCACATATCGATCACTGAGAATATTATGTATAATATTTTGTATATTATCATAATTGATTTTTATGAACTTTTTTATTGGCAAAAATATTATCATCGATTCAATGAAATCTATTAATTGATCGATATTGTGTATATTAATCCCTCGAATATCACTTGATATCTTACTAAAAATATCAATTCCGTTTAAACTATATTTTTCTATTATTTTTTGATAAAAAATACATAATTGTATTGTCGATAAAATATCACATTTAAATTTTCCAATTATCACATTTCGTTCGGTGAATAAATTTAGGTAATTTTTCATCAAAAATTCTAACTTATTTGTGAAAGTTCTAAAATCTGCCCATATTTGATTCCATGATGCCAAATCAATATTACTTCTTTCAATTGCTTCACAAATTATATTAACTTTAGCTAATATCGTTTCAATAATAAGCTCAATAATAATATTCGGATTAATCATTTGAGCCTCAATAAATAATGATTGAACAATATAATGATTCATTTTTTTATCTTCATCCATTATAATTAATTTCATTATTTCTTTTAATTTAGCAATTGGATTAGTTTCAAGATTGACTATGATACCTAACCTTGAATTGTTATTAATTAAATCAAAATGTGTGCGTTTATTTAATTTTTCTTGAATATGTTGATTTTTCAATAATTCCATAATGTATTAATAATACTAATTAATAACTCTGTTCTAAATAAATATTTTATTTATTTCAATTTTTTATTTTATCAAATCCGAATTTTACTAGGATGTAAAATATTACTAATATTATGCCTCTAATCAAAATTCCCTTTGTACTTTCTAAAGATGGAAGAAATTTCCCAATATATTTATTTGTAGATGGATGCATTAAAATTATAAATACGATCAATAATGTTATTGATATAATAATGTATTCTGATGTTCGACTTTTTTTTTTATCATTTTTATCAATTGAATGTTGATAAGATTGTATTAATCTTCTGTCTCGAGGTACTATTTGTTGTTCTTGAGGAGTATGTTTCGTAATTTGATTTTCTAATTTTTGTATATTTTTATTTATTTGATCTAATTCAGATTGACTAATTTTTTGCTCTTGTTTTACCTCTGATAAATCAATATCATCTAAATCTGATTGTTGTACTTGATTCTGTTGTGATTCCATCGGAAAGAATTGTTGAGCCTGTTGATAAATAGGTTGCGGAGTTAACATGGGTTTATTCTGTATATTTTGTTGATGTAACAATTGATTACTCGCAGCAATTTCATTTAATATTTTTTTATCACCATTGTTCATTTGTGTATGATAATTGTTGTTCATTCTTATATGAAATTCTTGCATATAAAATATGTTTGTTTAAAAACGAACATATTTTGATATTACTTTGTTTAACCTAATCCAAACGTAATATTAGAATTCGATACATTCATCATTGTGATAAATTTTAAATTCGTTTTCACATTGAGATGAACAATATTTTACTCTGAAACATTTTTGACAAGTTAATAAGATAGACATTTCTTTTTGACAATTAATACATTGATTTTTTATTTTTTGCCATTTTTCCATACGATTATTAGATACAATAAATCTAGACCATAAAGGAACTATTTTTTTATTGTCATTATTTTGATCAGGAAGTTGAATATTTTCTTCTGCTTTTAATTTTCTATCATACATTCTCCCGTATGAAAGAACATTTAGTCTTCTAATCTCATGTACACTCAAATTAGAATATATATTTTCATCGATTTCATGTAAAATTAAGACATCTCCATATAATCTTTTTGTACCATTTATTCTAGTAGCAATTTTATTGATATATGTTGATGTTTCATTATTTAGATAAAATTGTAAATTATATTTCAATATATCTACATAAAATGTATCAACTTTATCTTTTTTGAAAATATGATATAATAGATATGATGGATTTTGATAATAAAATTTGATCATAGTATCATTATTTTTTATCAAGATTCCTGAATGAAAATAGCGGCGACGTATAATTTTTAAAATATCTGTTTTATTAATAGAATCTAGTACGGTAAAATATTGTCTAGATAAATCATAATTATTTACAATGATAATACATGTATTTTCTATAACATTATGTTGTAAAGAATAAAGACAACCAATATCATTCATATTAGATAATTGACCAATACGATAATCTTTCCATGTAGGTTGTGCATATATTATTTCATAATACCGTTTGGGTGTAGAATATGATCCTTCAGTATGATAATAAAATTCATCAGGAGATCTATTTGGAAAATCACTAATAATATTTTCGCATGCAATAGTAAGAAAATCTTCATCTTCTACATTTATAAAAGTAATATATGGTTCAATAATTGACCAAATATAATCATTCAGTTTTTTTTTCAAAATTGTTCTTTCCTGTTCTGATATCTCTCTATATAATAGAGGAGAACAAAATTCTTCCATTTTATCAAATATACATTTATTTTTTTTAATAACTGCAATTATTTTCATAATATATACTAAATTATAAAAATAATTATTTAAATTAATGCAATAAATTTATGTATATCATTCATTGATATAATCAACTGTATTAATAATTTATGATTAAAGTGTACATCATTTGAAATTTATCGAGGATAAATTTATGTTAATTTTTTAAATTTATTAATGATATATTTACATCGCGATAAAATTGTTGGACATGTAAGTGGTTTTACGATGAATTTATGACATTTTTTATTAAGAGGATTATAATATTTTTTTTTTATCTGTTTATTTGCATTTGGTCCATGTAATATCATATGATTAGGACGCGTCAATAATCCAACTATCATACCGATAGCAATTGATGACAATATGATAATTAAATACCAACAATTTTTGTTGTTCATTATTATAAATATAATATTTAGATATTAGCTCAGAGAAAAGTATTATATTAATTAATATAACTTTTATTTTCGCCTTAGTATAATATAAACTAAACATGAATCCATCAAATTCATTAATTATAATTATTGCTGTTTTGGCCTTTGCATTTTATTTAATCTACAGTAATAATCATCCATCTTATCAAATTATTCCACAATATATGTCACAATATCATTCAATTCATAATAAATCATTTGAAGACAGATCATCAAATTCACAATTTCCCCAACATCCTCCTCAACATCCCCCTCAACAACCTCTTCAACAACCTCTTCAACAACCTCTTCAACAACCTCTTCAACAACCAAATGTGATAAATGTTGCTGTTGATGGTGGAACCGATCCTTATTCAGATGCAATAAAAAAACAGGATTTATATACTATGTATGATCCATTAACTTATCCACAATTGAGATTACCTAGAGAAGTTTTAGATAGATATAATGAACATTATGAAAGAACTGGAACGTATCCTCCATTTAATCAATATACTCAACCATATTTATTCGATAACCCTGTTCTTAATGGTGTTTTGATTAAATGTACTGAAGATAATGAACCATTTAATGATAATATTCCATCTTCTGTTCCTTTATTCAGAGTAAAATCATCCAAAAATGCAAATAGATTTTTTTATTATATCATTGATCAAAGATATTTAAGCAAAGTGGAACCTAAAATTCCTCTTGATCATGTACGTATAAATGGTATTCGATATGATAATGCTGATTTCTATGGTATTCCTGAATTATTTGATGGGGACATCATAGAACATATACCAATTTATCCAGATGCAAGATTCAAAATTACACTCTATAAAACATATCATTTTCCATAAATTTCTTATTAGTAACTATATCATTTGTCATAAACCTCTTCATCATCAGTAATATCAATTGTCTTATTCTTGATGATATTTTCCTTAATTTTATCTAATTCAGAGTTATCCAAAAGTATAAAATAATATACGATATTGTAATCACCTACTGGATAACTATCTGGATAAATGTACGGTTTTTTGATGATACTACATCCTAGTGCTAAATTAATACCCAATTGTATATCATCGGTCACTACTCCACGAGATGTAGTTAGGATGGTTTTTATATAAGACATTTCTATCCCTAATTTTAATGCATAATTAAGTATTTCTTTTGCTAAATATGTTTCTGATTTTAATCCACCCACATGCGCCCATCCCCAGGTCCAAATATTGTATTTATCATAAAATATTCCCAAAATTTCTACTTCTGTTTTTAAGATTATTTTATTTTTATCTTCTTTATCAGAAAATATGAAATGAGTTCTAACTGAATCAGAATTGGATTTATATCCACTCAAATTAGTATTTTTCAATAGATATTTGATAACTGATTGAGCGGAATCGTAATCTACTAATGCTTTCCCGATAATATGAGGAATATTCATTGATATTAAATATCATTAGATAAAATTTAACAAAATAAAAACACATTTATACAATTATGATAACATGATTGTGTAAATTATTTGAATATAGTTCCATCGGACGAATTGAAATTGTGAGGTATTTCACGATATATATCCATTATTGGATCAAAAGCAGGATCGGATAGAAATGCTCCACCTTCCTCCTCTTCATTTCCAAATGCTACATATAATTTTTTCTTTTTTTGCGTATCCATAATACTACCTATATTTACAATATTAATGGCGGAAAATCCACGTGTTTCCAATGTTTTTTCACTTATTTTTTGATCATCTTCACGAATGATTGGCGGAAATCCTCCTAATGGATCAAATTGCATCTTATTCTTTTATACAAATTACTCAGATTTTTTAATCAAAATCAATAGTTAAATCATCCTTGTCTTCTTTTTTTACTACATCTGTTTCTTTATTTGTTTCCTTAATTTTCTTGTTTATATTTACAACATTTTTAATAGTTTTCAAATATTTATATTTTTCATAATGATTGATATTACAACATATTCCTTTATTATCGCAATTAAATTTGAGATATTCATTTGAATTTAATGGTGCAATAAAATTACTATATAATAACCTATGTAATGCCACTTTTTTATTCCTAAAATAAAAATTAACATACGTTCCTTTACTTGAATTATTGATATTAGTAATATATCCTTTCCAAATGCAACATTTATCAGTATCAAATATACTGGTGTTTATATATTTACAAATACGTTTCATATCATTTATACCCAATTTCCATTGAACCGGAATATTTGATAATTGTTTTTTTATCAATTCTTTAAATATTTCGTTTGAATTTTTGTTCGTTTCTTTTGAAGAAATTCCAATAATTATGTTATCTTCGTCAGAATTATAATATTTTATTTTATTGAATTTTTTTTTCTTATCTTTTGACATTTTAATTATAATTATGTAACATAATTATTTTTGAGCGCATTTGCTTTACGACTCTCTTAGTTTTTTGAATATAAAACTTCTATTTTGTTAGGGTATATATTTTTTGACATGTAATAAAATTTCAAGTTAATATTTTTTTTGAAAAAATTATATTTTATCGCATCGAATTGTTGTGTTGTTTTTTTATAATCATAGGCTACTCCATCTATCGGATGAAATACATAAATAATTTGATCATTGTCATCATATATATATATAACACATTCATAGATTTTAGATAAAATATATAATTCTACTAAACAATTAGTCAATGTATATGTATCCATATTCAATTTTGTAATAAATTCTGGTACTTTTCCATATTTGACATACGGTATTAATTCTCCAATTTGATCAGATTCTTCATTTTGAGTCAACCAATCAATAATTTGACTTTTGTATATGTTAGATAATTTCGTTTGTGATATATCATAATATCCTAGATTGCGATAAGAAGAATCATGATATGGATGTAATAACCAAAAATATGCATTTGCAAATGCTCTAAAAATAGAATTATTATTTTCGACAATTGTTTGAATATACCATAATTTATTTTCTCTCATAGGATTATCGATCTTCAATTGTTCATAATTTTGTATTGTATCTATCTTATTCCTACGTCGTCCAATTTTAGGAATATGATCTTTACCGAAAATTTCACTAAGTATTTTATTGAGATTTGTATTTGAACTCATAATAATTCTTTCACCAGGTCTTTCTGTAAAGATATTATAATCAACTATATCAGAGACAAAATAATCTCCTTTACGAAGAATTTCTTGAGCTTTCAATTCATTTTGTATAAATTCTTCCGCAACTTTATTAATATATTCAACAAGCATTGATTGTTTTAGGCTTAATAGACATGTATTTATTGAAGTATTCCATTGACAATGTTGATAGATATTACATTTATCACGATCATTATTTAGATAACATAATTCTCGATTATTTTTAATAACAAAATTCGGATAATCTATTTTCTTCGTATCTGATGTTGTATGTACCCAATTTTTATTTTCTGATGTAAAATTAATAGTTTTAAAATCTGGAGCTATATTTTTTGAGAATTGATATGACGTATTTATCGGATTTGCTCTTTCATCATATATCGTTTTTTCACTACTACTAATGGATTTTTCGGACAATTTATTAAAGTGATGATCTGTTATAAAATCTTTTGGTATGATTTGTATTTCTTTAATATTTGTTGGTTTTTGCAATGATTCTTCAACATATTCTTTAACAATAATATCTCCAGCATATTGAGTTGACATCTGTTTTTGTTTTAATAAATTATTAAATATTTTATAAAGATCTGTATTACTCATTTGATACAATAAATTTTTTACTTCTATTTTCCTAATCCGTTTAGCTACTTTAGTATCATTAATAATTTGTTCTAATTTTTCTTTGTATTTTAACCCAATTTCAGTATTATTTAGATAATAACTAAGATGTAATCTGAATAATTGATATAATTCAATTTCATAATCATTTTTTGAAACAGAATTAATACGTTCATCTATTTCAAAATTCTTTGGTCCTTTAATGATCTCTCTATCTATTAAATCATCATTTGGTTTATTCAAAACATTAAGTTTCTCTTTTTTTATATATTCAGATGTTAATAATTGTGGTCTAATTGGTACAGCATCATAACTTTCAGTCATTATTGCAACAATGTTATATGATTTTTCTTTTTTGTCTTGATAAAATAAACCTGTTGGTTTCATCTTCAATTGTGAATTACTTAAATCATTTATGTTGATCAAATATTTATAAGTTTCGTGATAATCTTTCAGATAATCATCAATGATATTTACTATAGGAATATTATAGATACTACCTGATGGTAAAGTAGGGATTATGCATCCAGAATTTGTAATCAAATATCTACATTTAAAATGTGTATCAATTATTTGTAATTTTGGAATGAATTCTTTCTTGTTTATTTCGTTCATTATCCTTAATGTTGATTTAGCGTCAAGACTTCCTGATGATTTTTCATTTACTAACACAGAATATTCCGACCTACAATTTATTTCATGATAACGTAATATATGATTTATAATATTTGTTGGTGTAGAATCAAAATTAAACGTTTTTGTGATGACTACTTCTTTATCTACCTCACTTTCTTTTGTCACTTTTATGATTGGATAATAATTTTTGTTTTCTTTGATAATAAAAATACAATTTCGCTTAGAATTCTTTAATTCTAGCACGTTTTCTGAATTTTGACAAATTATATAATACATATCTTTTATTTTTTCGCGTTCTAAATCTTTTTTAATTATTTTTGTTTTCTTATGAAAAATAATAATATTTAATCCATCATTCATCACTACACCTGGTGTACATATTAAATCATCTAATAACGAATATTCTAATTGTTCGTTATTTTTGATATATAAAATGTAATTATCAATGGTATCAAATTGTGTGCGAATATTACCATTATTTAAACTGGTAAAAATAATTTTTTCCTTATCTGTCTCAAGTGCTTTTATTAATTTCTCTTTCATTTGATTTATACTCATATCAAGTATCGCACACAATGCATTTAAATAACGATATTCATCTTGTTTTGTTCCATATTTGAAATAATATCCAGAATTTGTACTAATCAAATAGTGATTTTTGATTCGTTGTTCATTTCCCATCATATAATTCAAGAAAATATCAAGATATTTTGGTAGAAATGAAAATCTTCCTTCTTGTATTTTATTACTATCTTGAAGAATATATAATTGATCACCATGTATTTGATTTGGTTCTTCATCATTATTCTCCAATAATCCAATACTTTTAAGGAAAAAAGAACGCTTTTCTTTATTCTTAGAATGTAAATGATCTTTTATGAAACAACATGGCATAGCCTCACCATGTGGATTTTTGGATTTTCCTAAAAATCCAATATACATATGTTTGCCATTTTCTTCTGGTCCACATGTATAATAAACATAATTTTCTCCTGTATCATCTAATGGTAATTTGATAGCACGTAAAATGATTTCTTTTTTCTTCTTTTTAGAATCAACATTTCCATCTTCATCAATCATTATCTTACGTTCATAATGTCCAAAATTTAAATTATCTAATTTATCATTCCATGTATATCCCATTTTTGTTAATTCTTCAACATTAAGAATTTGTTGAGGTCTCCTTTTTTTATCATCACCAGAATTTTGACAATTACGTGTCCATTGATTTTGATCTTCTTCTGCTTTATAACTTAATCGTTTTTTATCTATTGATGTCATTTGTTTTATTGTTTTTATTGGTGTATCATAATCAACTATTTCATCTACTTTATTTCGACGTTTTGCGATTTTTGTTAATCGTTTTAATTTATCTTTCATATTTTGTCGATCTGGTTTTTTATATAAATAAGTTTCTGTATACAAATAAATTAATATATTCATGAAAATAATTATTCTATTTAATTGTTCTCTATCACGAGCACCAGCTATTCTCATTTTATATTTATTACGAGTTTTGCCTTGAATATCAATTCCTATCCCAGGTGGTTTATATTTTGGAATATTCTCTAATTTTTTAAGAATTTTTCTTGATTTTTTGATTGATGGATATTTTTCACGAACTTGTTCGATTTCATTCATTGCTTGATTTTCAGTTATGTTAAATTCTTTACTTATTTCATTCGCAAGTGATTGATCATCATATTCATAATTACGCATAAAAAATATAATTCTATGTTCTATTTTCGTTCTATTTTCATATTTACTTACACATTTATAGCGTAAATATGTTCCAAATTTACTTTTTTCATTTTTATCAGCATGTTTTAATTTAGATTGTCTTTTACGAGGTTCGATTACAAGCGCAACATAGGGATAAAAATATCTAGAAAATTCTGATAAATCATTATGATTGATAATGAAATTATTTGGAAGTTCAAATTTTTGAATCGTATTGATGAATGCAAATTTGAAATCATCATCAATAGGAATATTTAAATTTATGCGAAAATGTTTATTTTCTGCATTTATTTTTTCAATTAATTTGCGTATATATTTATATGTATTACTAATTTCATCTACTGTTGACATATCTTCTTCTTTCCATTGAATTTTATAATCAACTCTTCCATTATCACTAAGATTTATTGCCATGTATTTATATACTGATTTTTCATTTACCTTTACTTTAAAGCTTATTCCATAGGGGGAATTTTCAAACCATTTCATAATAATTTCTTTCTTTTCATTTTCGAGCAAATATTTTTCACTATAGCGATATCGTGGAGTTCCATCAATTGGTTTATATTGGATAAATGGATATTCATCGTCTAATAAGAAATTATCAAATATTCTGAATAAATTTACTTTTGAATTCTTCTCAGAAAGATATGCTCGAATGACAGATTGTACAACATAATTTTCTTTGAATAATTTTGAATAATCTTTTACATTCTTTTTCCTAACTAACTCAATATCGCGAACTATTTCATTTTCCATAATTAGATCGTTATTGATAGTATCATATATCAGTTTTAATTTATTATGTTCTGCATTTTTTTTAATTTCTGTTTGCCCTATTTTAAGAAATTCTAAAATATTTTTCATATCTTCACCTCTAATTTTTGGAAAATATATTCTCAAATATATGTCTATTAAATTTTTTAGTTCTTCAAAATTAGGATTGTAATTCACTCCTAATTCATTATATAAATCAATCATGTAGAGTTCATTATATGAATAATATCCTTCGTAATCATATAAAATTCCATTTTCATCATCTTCTCTTTTGATTTTTCCTTGTCTTCTAATACCATCACGTAGCGATTTTAAATTTCCTCGTAAATCTTCATAAACACCTAAATTAATATTTGGTTCAATATCGAGTTTAAGAATATCATTTTTTATAATCCATTTATGTCCTATCATAATTTTTTCTATTTTTTCTCTTAAAATATATTCAGACCATAAATATTGATATGATGGAGCAATGTATGTATTTTTTCCAAATTTATTATTATTCTTGAAACCACAACATATTTTATTATGTATTTCTTTTATTGTATCATCTTTAAAAATATATTGATGTGTAATATAATTTTTGTGATATACATCTTTCAAATTTTCATCAAACATAATATTATCTTTATTTGTGTCAAATTCTGACATTTTTTTATTTATTTTTTCATATGCATCATTACTTATTGTTTCTTTTATTTCTTTGGTTGTTAATCTAATATTTTTATCAGCTTCATCTAAATCACTGAAAATATCCTCTATATTTTCGATATCCTTTTCCACTTCTGATTCAAAAATATCTATTTGTTTATTTTCATTTATGTCTTCAAAATTAAATTCATCTTCTTCTCTTTCCATTAAAGTAGCATCAATATCATCACCTATATCTCCACCAATTTGTTCTGTCGTATTATCTATTCTTGATACATCATCTGAGGAATCACTTAGTATATCTGAAAATAATTTTTCATCACTTTCTTCATCAGCATCTTCTAACGAAGATTCTTCATCACATTTACTTTCAAATACATTCTCTATAATTTTAAACGGTTTATTCTGATTCCCAATAATACTAAATTTCGAATTCGAAATTCTACTCACATCTATTGACGATGATTTATTAAATGTGGTATAATCAATCAACTCTTCTGGTTCTGCTTGTTTTTGTGAACCTTTTTTGATTGCTTTCCGTTCACGTTCCTCTTTTATAAATGCTTCATAACTATAATTATTTATCCTTAATTTTTTTCGATAATTAATAATATGATCATTAACCCATTCTATTCCATGAATATTACGTAACTCTTTTATCCGAGATGGATTTCCTATTATATATTTTCTTGTAAAATTAATGTGATAACCATTAAAAAATTTTTCATACCAATATTCTCCGTAATTTTTTACCAAAATATCATATTCTTTTTGTTCCAAAATTGTCAAACTCGAATACATATCAACATCCTTTATTTTTTTTAAAATACGCATACATGAATCATCCATAATATCTCCGACGAATATATGAATATGATACTGAATTCTCCCGTTATTATTCTTGTATTTGTGAATAATTTTGATTGGATCATCCATAGTTTATATTCTTAAAACAGATATTGTATTCCATTTTTTTTCCTCTCATTATTTATAAAATAATCCATATACACATACATTATTTTATAATAATTGCAATTCAATATACTTATTGGTGAATAAATGTAATTTTTTTCTTGATTTATTTGATTTATATTTCAAATTATTATTTGAATTAATATTTATTAATAATCAATCAAAAATTATCAAAATAAATTTTGCTGCATTATTATTTGAGTAAATATTCATTAATAATCAATCCACAATATTCTGTTGGATTTATTTTATAATTTGTATCCTTATAAATTTTTAAAAAAATTGCAATTCGCAAGAAAAATACAAAAATATCCTTAAATAAATCAGTGTGATCTACTTCTGGACAAGCAACATGTGCTAACTCATGAATTATAACGTACATAATCAAATTAAGATCATGTAATTCATAGGTCTTTTTCGATCTTAAACAAACAGCTATTTCATCTCCTTTATTGACAGTATAACTTGTGTATTTTCCATAAGGAGAATTTTCTTGCAAAACAAGATTATTAATTCTTTTACAAAATTGTTCAATGTAAGGACGATATTTTGGAAAATCTTCTTTATGTTTTTCAAGATAATTTTTAAATAATAAAATACGTTTATGAATAACACTAAGTATATATGATGCTTCTTCTTTTTGATATTCATTTTGTACAAGATATTCTTTTTTATTAAAATTAGATTTCATGAAAATTGCTTCATTAGTTGAAATATGACGTAAATATATGAGAAAAATTAATATTATTAATACAACAAGTAATTGTTTTACATCCATTATCCTTATACATATTAAATAGAAAAATGTACATTATATTATCTATATCTTCTCTATTAAATGATATCCAATTTATAAAAAATATAAAACTACAAATTTTGTTTAAAAATTTCTCTCGAATAAGTATAATAATGGGAAATAATAATTCCACTCGAGAAAATAATATTTCACAACACAATTCTGATAATTATTTAGATATATTTTATGGCAAGGATGACCATAGTAATGAATACAGAAAAGCATGTGATATATTTGATAATACATCAAAATATTCACATGATGTATTTATTAATCCTGATGGTCAAGGTTTAGTTTATCAAAAGAAAATGCCACACAATGAATTTTTATCATCCGAATTAAAAAGAGATAATATTATTTCCGATAGTCTATCTTATGTTGAGATAGTTATATGTAAAGAAAATTTACATGATTTCGTGGAACGTCATAGAGTGAAACATTATATGCCTGGACATAAATGTAATGGTAATTGTAATGTTATTCTTGATCCTGAAACTAAAAAATATCAGATATTTGGTGGTGCTAATGATTCCGATACGAGTACAATAACTTCAAATGAATCGAATACCAGTGCAACTTCATCTGATACTTCATCTGAAACCTTATCTGCAACTACTTCTGATACATCAATTACATCAAATAAGTCAAAATTTCCTATTAAGAAAAAAGAATTCACAAAAAAAGATGATAAAAAAAAGAAAGCGGAAGTTATTGGAGATGTTGAAATAACTGATGAATCAGATGTAGATGATGAAGATCTTAACGATATTGATGAAGAAATATCCGAAGATGGTATACGTATTAGTGATCCTCATAGTATCAATACATCTGATCTCTATAAAATGCAAAAGAAAATTTATACTTCAGATACTGACACAGAAAATGATAGAATGAAAGAAGTATCTAAAGCGATAGATGTAGTTCAACGAAATAAGCAAATTTTTGATTCAGAGGATAGGAAAATATTAGAATTAAATAATGTAGTAGATAGTCCAATATCTGATACATCAATGACTTCTGAATCCACAAAAAATAACCCATCACGAATCAAAAAAAATATTAAATATGTTTAAATCAAAATAGATTTTACATTAAATTTATTTTGATTTTTTTTTGCCAATTGCTAATATAATAATCGCAATTATTACAAAAATTAATAAAATAATTATACTACCTACAATGATCCAATTAGCTTTTAATATATCAACTAAATTTTCTTCTGGAGTAATCGGTTTTTTTGATGGTGTTTTTGGTGGGTTTTTTGGTAATGGTTCATTTTTGTTACCACAATTTTGAATAATGTGTAAATCAAATAAACCTGAATTATTATTTATCAAATCCAAATTATCAATAATGATGCTACAATTAACAACATTACATGGAGTGAATTGACTAGATGTTCGATAAGCAGCTGGATCATTTATGCATTTATTTAACATACATTGAACGGGTATTCCATTAAGATTAGGATATTTTTCTTTTTGTTCATTTGCCGCAACAATACATGCACATTCTGATTTTGATGCATTCTCACTTCTGCTACATACATCTAATAAAACACTATCTATTCTACCATTTACTCTTGCATCTTTATTATTTTCAGTTGGTTGAAATGTTGTAATCCATTGACGACATGGTGTAGTGAATAAATTATTCCCCTGTTTACAGAATTTTTCCATATATTGATCACATGTATTATTCCCCCAATTATTTATACGGTAAGTTGGATCACATGTCTTGACAGTATTATTTTCTGCATAATATGAATTTCCTCCTAATGTACAACATTTTTCTGCCGTACCACTATAATTATCTCGTTTACATTTTCTTCTACGACAACCATCATTGCATAAAGCACGACATTTACATGCTTGTGAATCATCATATCCATTAGGAACAAATTCTCCATTATTACCACAATTTACTTTTTTTAAGGTATCATTATCACCTACACGATATTCACAAAATCCAGGATGTGTAAAAGATTCACCGATTTTAAGATTTACCTTTTCTGCTAAATTTGGTGCATAATTATCTCCAGTATCATCTGCAGAAGCACAATTTCCCATTATTGTATATAATTTATATAATATTAAAAATAAGACAGATTACATATAATGGATTTAGTACCGATTTTTAATGAAGATATAGTTTCCAAAGCATTTAATTCTTGTCCATCTTTTTTGGTTAATAACAGTATAAAATTAAATGATGTTCGTCATAGAGTTGATTTAAATCCATTTTGTCGCTATGACAATGAACACATTAGTCAAAATTATGGTGTTAATGCAAGATGTGTGCGAACAAATCTTATTGATGAGTTATCAGAATCATTGTCGAATGCAGATCCCAAAATACAAAGGATTATTGGATTAAAAATTACTGATGGACAAGAAAATATTAAAAAAAATATAGAGGAAAAATTAAAAAATTATTGTAAAAATATATCTTCGACAATCGAAGCTTCTGTTGGAGATACAGATATATATTCATGTAAATGGTATGCTTTACAAGATGCTACAAATAGAGATTCATGTGAGATAAATTTGTTGCAAAAAATGGCAACATGGGAAATGCAAAAAAAATCAAAAGAAAAGAATAAATCAAAAATATTTCTGATTGTTATATCAATCACATTTTGTTTAATCATATTTGTTTTATTAATACATTACGAAATTAGTAAGCTATAAAATTTCTTTTGTATTTTTATAATAAATGGGAGCGTCAGGATCTATAAATAAATCAATTATTCAAACAGATGTCATCACAGAAGCATATTCAAAATGCCCTAATGTTGTTGCTTCGAATGAATTGGATATTAAAAATGTTACATTTAAATGTAATTCTCATTGTGGTCCAAATTGTAAAATAGTATTTTCACAAGATGCAGGCATTGATGCAACTTGTCTTATAACAAATTTACAAGATGTGATGGCTGAAACAATCAGTAAAATGAATGCAGATGCTCAAACAGGTTTAGGTTTAGCAGTTACCAAGAATAAAAATGAAATAAAAACACAATTAAAAAATAAAATAGATGCCTCATGTGGTAATCTATCATCTGTTAACAAAGCAAATATATCAGATACTATTATGGAAGCCTGTGAATGGCGCATACCACAAAATGCAACCATAAAAACATCATGTGAAATCAATACACTTCAGAAAATTGCTACTAAAAATAAGACTGAACAAAAAGGAAATTCTACTGGTTTCTTTGGTGGAAATACTTGGGCAATAGTAATTTGTATTATTCTTGTTGTGATAATTGTTGCAGCTGTTATTGCTGTAATAGTAAAATATAGAAGTGATAAAAAAGGATTAAAAGGATTAAAAGAACAAAAAGGTGGATTATTATATTACTTAAATCATAATTTTGCAGATACGTTAAACAAAAATAAATCTTGTTTCACAATAATTATAATTTTATTAATTCTATTAATACTCTTTCTTTTTTATTCTAATCAGAGAAAAATAAAAATAACTCAAGAAGATTTAGATGTATTGCAAAATAAGGTAACAAATGATAGAGAAATTTATGATGAACATAATTTATCAGATGAAAAACGATGCGAATATATAACTATACCAAATAATGAATGTAATCTTTTTAGTGAATCAGAAAATATTGTGAATAATAAATATATTTCTGTTGAAGATAAACAGGAAAATCCATTAGATAAATTTTATAAAACATTAATTTAACATTATTATTTTATAAAATTCATTCAAAATCATCCCAATCTTCTTGTAAAATCGTTTTATCTTTATTCTCCATCATCCAATCTCCTAGATTACGACGTCCTATACGTTTTCCTTCTTCTTCATTGATAAATATTTTGAACAATTTTTCAACTTCTTTTGTTGGGATTAACGTCTCTAAAATTTGTGTTACCGGATTTATGATTTGATTTGTAAGATAGTATAAATAATCTATTTTCAATTCATTTTCAATCACATAATCTGGTGTTTCTATTAGATCTCCTTGAAGTGCAGTTTTTTTCTGTTTTTTACTTAGTTTTTTGACAACATAAACATATGGAATTCTATCGTTGATTTGTGGTTTATTTCCAGGATCTCTTAATGCGATCCTATCTGCTAATACTTTATGAGCAATCGTAGATGGTTTTTTGTATTTTGCTTTTAAAGTTTTGCTTATTATAAATTTATCTATTGAATATTTACCATCCATTAATTTTCTTATTTCTTGTTTTGTATATTTAATGGCCTTATCTAAATCTCTATTTTTGAGTATGTAATTTATAATCCCTCCAATTACTATTTTCACAATTGGAGCATTATCTCTTCTCTTCAAAACTATACCCATTGATTTCAAATAATATTTATCCGGATTTTCTTCGAATAATAATCCTACATATTTCTTCTTTGCAATCAATATAAGTGGATGAAATGTCTTCTCATATACAATACATTGAGGTTTGGGTAATTTATCATTGATAATATTAGCTGCTTTTTTCGCTAATACTATTGTCTTTATTAATGCCTCTTTATCTGTTCTATCTTTTCCATTATCATCTTTAATATGAAAATTTATAAAAATTGAATCTGTATCTCCATATATTACTTCTGCTTTATCAAAATTTTCTTCAACTATTTTTTTTGCAAAATAAAGTCGTTCTCTACCAATTGCAGTAGTTGAAGCTGCAATTGGTAAAAAAAATATTGGTGATGTTGGTGCACCTGTTTGTCCATAGAGAGAATTTGCTGTAATTTTATACGCTATCTGAAGAGAATTTAAAATGGCCTTTAAAAATGCATCATTTGTTGTTTTTATCTTCTCGTTGGTTACTTTTCGTTGATCTAATAATTCAGTCAAAATTTCCGGTAAAATTCCATAAACAGGATTTCCATTAGAATCCAATTCCTGTGCAAATCTATGTCGTTCAATTTTTTTAGTACCATCTATATTATAAACTGTTCTTCCCTTATCTTTGATCACAATATCAATATTGTGATATCGATAATTTGATAAATTATCATATTTTGAATCTTTGACATAACATTCATGACTTAAATTTCTTTCACACATAGATTTTGGATAAAGAGCATTATAATCAAGAACAGCTATTGGTGAAAGATACACACCAGGTTTAGGTGTAATTACTGTTGCACCTTCATATGTAAAATCATTATCTAAATTAAGATTTGTTTTTATAAGAACCGGAATTAAAAAATTCTTCAATCTGCATTTTTTCGCAACTAAACTGAAAATTTTCACACCCTGTCCTCTCAAAAATAGATATGATAATGGAACATTACAAACTTTTGCCATACCAATACTATTAACAATTATTTCTAATTTTGTTAATAAGAGATTTACTAATTTACAATCTTTCAAACAATATTTTGCTACTCTACGTAACTGTATGGGATCTCTTTCATTGAAATATTTTTTAATTAAAGAATGATGCATATCATCCTTAGCAAAAGTCCAAAATACTTTAAGTATTGGATTTGTCATTGCTTCTTTCAAATTTGATATTTCTGTTTTTGTAAATAGAATTTTTATTGTTTGATATTCAATTTCTTTCTCTCCTTTGTCTATAATTGTTTCGATATCTAAAACTTTATACCTAGCATTTTCACAAAGTGGAGATGGTGAATATCCATCATCAATCATTATTTGAATAAAAGAATTTTTTTCTAAAGCTTTTGTACTTACTGTGTATATATATATATAATTCAAATCATTGTCTCTACTTTTTGTGAATTTTTCTACTTTTTCAGTGATGAAATTAGCAGAGACATTATCTAGTTTATAACCAATTAATTTATGTTCTCGTTGTATTACTTTCATCATATCAATGGATACAATTCCAGGAACTTGAAAAAAAGAAAGTTCATTGTCACCCAATGCAGATGACGATAAATTTTTTACTTCAAATTTTGTTAACGATATGGGAATCTGTTCCCATTCTTTAAGATAAGAATAATTTAATTTCCCCATTATTCCAAGAATTTTTACAGATAAATTATCAATTTCAAAATTATAATCAGATTTTTGTTCGGTAATTTTATCAATTCTTTTGATTCTTTCCCAAATATATTTATCGTCAAAACCAAAATTATTATAACCCGCTTTGAAATCTGGCCTCAATTCTGCTATTTTTCTAGCAAATGCTTCAAGCAATTCTTTTTCAGTTGCATAACATTCAACATTAACTCCATTAATTTTTGCACAACCTTTCAATGCTAAAATATGTTGATCATAACAAATCATTGAACCATAACGATACATAGTTATTCCAATTTGTATTATTTTATCTTTTTTACGATTTGCTTGTGGAAAATTTTCATCACATGAAACACATTCAATATCATATCCCATAATCTTGAATGGAGCTATCCTATTATCATTCTCACTGGGTTCAATATATTGCCAATTTACTTGATATGAAAGATCACAATTTGAGTAATTTGGTATATGTTTCATTTTAGTTTTTTCGATGATAATCCAACCACATGATGATATATTTCTCATATGCATGAATCTGATATGTGGTTCTATATTAGATTCATATCGTTGATAAATAGTTGGTTGTGTTGTTAATTCGGATATTCGTAATGGATATGCTAATGTATTTGAAAATAATTGCATCGCTGTATAACTTTTGAAAACTAATAAAAGAAATCGAAATTCTTTTCTATTATTAAAATTTTGAAATTTATATTTCTTAATTTCTTTGTATTGAATTAATGAATTAGATATATCATAATTATATTTTTCTGATTTATACTTTACTCTTGATTTGAGAACATTAATGAAAATTTCAATATGCATTCTTCCCCATTTTTCGGGAATTTCGACATAAAAAAATGGCATAAATTCAGTAACTTTTAAACAAACATCTTTATCATCTTCTGTTCTTCCAAATAATTGAATTACGTATCTTTGTTCTTCATCATTATCTAATTCATGATAAAAATTCCAATCACTTATTTGAAATTCCAATTTATCTCCTTGTAATTCTTCCTTTTCTCTCGTAATAAGATTATTATTTGTTATCATTAATAATTAAATATATATCTTTAATTAATTTTTACATTTAAATTATTTTTTTCAATTTTTACATCGTTTTTCAACAAATTTATTGAATCTTTATTTTTACTAAATCTAAATAAAAATATATTATAATATATCTTTATTTTTATTGAATCTAAATCATTTAACTAACGTAATAATCATTTCCATTTTCCTTGAAATAACAAACGTGATCTTCTCCGATTAAACATCCAAATATCCTCTTCTTTTTTATGAGCTTTAAATTTGTCGTTTTATTTTTCACATTGAAATCTAATTTCAATTCACTATCCAATAAATGTTTAAATTTACTATTATTTTTTAATAAATCTATGATAAGTGCTTTAAATCCAAAATAAACATTATCTGGTATAAAATCTCTATCATTAAAATATTCATTTAAACCTTCATATAAACCACTTTTATATTCTTTGGAAAAAGAATTTGCAAATATTTTGTACAATTCTCCTGAATTAATTAAATGGATATTATTATCAATCCATTCCGAAAAAACTAAAACGTTATTTTTTGTATCTTCTGTTTGCATTTTCAATTCTTTTTGAAAGGTTATAGTTTCTTGTTCATCTAACAATTTATGTTTCTTTAATAATTCTCCTAATTCTAAATCATCAATTAATGTATCTGTTTTTTCCGAAACTTCAATCATTTCAATTTATATATTATATTTGAATATACTTTTTATATTGACTTGAGAACATAAAAAGATCGTAAACATAAAAGTTTAAAAATATAACTTATACTAATATTAATTACCCTACGTATATCCATAATGAAATACATTATGTCAATTTATTCTAATTTTATCGATTGTAAAAAATATCATAAATGTACATTATCATTAAAAAAATTAATATTCCCTAGAATTAATGAAAGAAAATTAAAACAATTGATGATTGATAATGAATCAATCAAATATATCACACATGCAAAAACTGCACAAAATATCACCAATATTATTAAAGAAAATTTGTATGATTTTCCGTGTCCTTTTCATTGTAATGAAGAAATCTGGATGACAATGTCATCAGATATGCGTATGAAAAATCTTGTTATTACTGAAATGACTGCGGGAGTGGGTGGAAATGTATTAAATTTTGCATATCATTTTAAATATGTAAATGCAATAGAAATACATCCATTAAGATATAAATATTTGAATAATAATATAAATGCGTATGAATATTTGAATGTTAATTGTTATAATGATGATTCAATTAATCTATTAATTAACAAAGATGATTTATGGCAAGACATAATCTTTTTTGATCCACCATGGGGAGGTGAAAATTATAAAACTCATCAAAATCTTCATTTGAAATTTGGTGAATATTCAATTGAAAATATTTGTAAAATTATATTCATGAAAGGAAATAATCAAATGATAATTTTGAAACTCCCGAATAATTATGATTTTATTTCTTTTCAAGAGGAATTAAAAGATTATAGAATATCAATTCATTATCTAGATCGTTTAACACTCGTGCTTATCAAAAAACATCATTAAATTCAATAATATTATTTAATTTAATGATCATTCATTTTTAACATATGTCAAAATATATGCAAAATTTGTTTGAATTCTATCCATTGGTATTTCACGAATGATTTGATCATTGAATTCATACCATATATTTGTATCTTCATTTTTTGCATATGTATAATAATGACCACTTGTCATTTCTCCAGTATGACAAATCACAGATTGTAAGTTATATTTACTAAAATTAATATTACTATGTTTAATTTTAGATAAAAATGGACTTATATCTAAATTTTCAAGAGGATAAGTAATTAGTGCGTTGTTTTGTCTCATTTTGATAAAATCAAAACGTTTAATTTGTATAACAAGCACAATTGGATTCGTCCATAATTCTGTTTTTAACATACCTTTAACATATTGTTTACAATTTCCACAATTCCATAAATTATTTTCATCTAATATTTCTGTTTTACACAATTCATTAAAACAATCATATATATTTAATTCTTGTTTGTCAGGAATTGAAAGAGGTAAATGTAAAAATGATTCGAAATTATGATTTTGGAAATCACATAATGGACAACTTCTATTTAAATGCATAAAACTAGTAAAAATTTCAGTTATTTTTGAATAATTTGAATAATATTTTTTCATTTCCTTATACGAATCCAAAGCTAGACGACTTTCGTTCGACATGGATTTTTTCATTTTATCATATGATTCAATAAGTCTTTTTTTTTCTTCTATATTATGTGTCGCATTTATATCATTTTTGTATTTCATTAATTCATCTATTTCGAATAATACTGTTCTGATTCTAATATTTGTTGAAATATTTAATTCCTCTTGCATTTGTCTAATTATATAAGAATATGCTTCTTCTGCATCGTGGTGATTGTTATCATCAAAATAATTATTGATTTCACTGAATACGTATCGAAAGCTTGTTGGTTTAATATTTGAATTTTTTTTCCACATGCCTTTCAAAAGGCATAAAATTCGGAAAGTCATCGTATTATTCAATATTTTCGTTTGTTCCTCTACAGATAAATTATTATCATGGTGTGAAATATTAATAAAATTTTTCCATTTATTTACCCTTTCTAATAATATATCATATTTTTTTTTTGATTCATTATATTTTTTCAAAAATCCATCTCTAATATTTTGAGGTAATGATAAATCATTCATTTTATTTAAATTTGTTGCCATATTATTTTCAATTGCGGTAATGTAAGGGGAAATTTTTTCCTCAGCATTACTGAAAATTTTGTGTGCATTTTTTAATAGAATTTTTTTTATCTCCTCCTCATTCTCGAATAAATAGTTTCTTAGATAATACAAATTACTTATTGCTTGAATAGCAGAATTCATATAGCAAGTATTTCCCGTATTCATTAATCCGGATAATCCATAAACATTTAATCTATTTTCCATCTTTTGATATTTATTTGATAGTTTGTTCATTATTAATAGAAAAAAATATTATCAATTTTTTAAACATAATTATTCAAAATAAATCTTATATATCCATTAGCATATAATGAATAAAAAAATAATCGAACAATTTAATTTATTAATTAATCAAGTTCAGGCAGAATATCTAAATGCTCAAGTTGAAAATGATATGAAAGAAATGAAAATTCACACGTATAGGCTAAAAAATATAAAAAAAGTGTTAAGTATCATAAAAAAATTAGATTTTGAAATCAAAAATTCTACTGATTTGGAAGAAATTTCAGGAATTGGAAAAGGAACATTACGAAGAATAGATGAAATTTTAAAAACAGGATATTTGGATGAACTAGATAAGAAATATGATGTGGAGAAGCAAAATAAAATTAATTCTATAAGAGAGTTAACACAAATTATTGGAATAGGTCCGAAAGTAGCAAAAAAATTAGTAATTGAACATCATATTACGAATATTAATGAATTAAAAAAGGCAATAAAAAACGGTAGATATGTTCCAAATCAAAAAATATTACTTGGGTTGAAATATTATGGAGTAGTTCAAGGAAATATCCCACGAAAGGAAATTAATGATATTGAAAAATTTTTAAATAAAGAAATGTACAAAATTGATAAAAAATTGTCCATTATAATTTGCGGTTCATATCGCAGAGGAAAACAACAATCCGGTGACATAGATATATTAATGTATCATCCGGATATAATACTAAGTAAACATATTCATAATCCAACGAGATTTTATCTAGAAGAATTTGTTGATGAATTGAAAAATAATGGATTTTTATTGGACCATTTAACCGATAAGAATTATAAAATGAAATATATGGGATTTTCCAAATTTAAATCAAATCCGATCAGAAGAATCGATATTAGATTTATACCTTATAATAGTATTTATACGGCACTTCTTTATTTTACAGGCCCATATGAATTAAATACAGAAATGAGAATAAAAGCAGAAAAAAGAGGGATGATTTTGAATGAATACGGTTTATATAAATTTGATAAAGATGGTGAAAAAATATCTGTAAAAATTAATTCTGAAGCAGATGTATTCGAAAAACTTGGAATGAAATATTTAACTCCAATAGAAAGAGAAATTTACAGTATCGGAAAGAATAAATAATTATTTTCAAATAAGTTCTTTGTATAATTCCCTAATATGTTTTATATAGGAATTATAAATATTTTTTGACATATTTGTTGCATACCAATATTTATAAGGAAGACCTGCTTTTTGTAATATTAAATTCTTTTGATCATCTAGATATGATGAATAATTTCGTATGTAATCTTTGAATTTGATACCCGATTTATTTATTAAATAAGTCATTTTCTTAATCAATTTATTCGGCGATATTTTACTATTTATAATTCTAATTTCTATGTACCATAAACACCATGCTACACAAAAACCATAAGGATCATGTTCAACATAATTCGCTTTATTCATTTCATCAGAAAATACTTGAAATGAGATATTGTTTGTTAATTCTTCTGCTGAGATATATTTAATATTTGGCAAATAATCTAATAAAAAATTCTTTAATAAAGCATCTATCTTTTTGTCAATAAAGGGAACTTTTCCATATGGATCGAATCTCTCAATAGTGTTGTTTTCTACGTCATATATTAATATATTAGCATGATTGAATTGCGAATCAGTGATAATTGTCAATTTCAAAATTATAAATTTAGTATCTGAATATTTTTCTAATGTTTCTATTATTCCTTGAATAATATATGGTGAAAAATAATATGTTTCTTCATTCATCCAAATGATAATATGATTGATTAAACAACTACTATGATTTATGAATTCTCGTATAATTGATCGAAAGGTCTTATTTTCTGTTTTTGGACCTTTAAAATCATCAATTAGTTTTAGATAAAGATCTTTGATGTTTTCATTTTCTTTTGCTTGATCGTTACTAATAATTGGGATTTTTAAATATGGATATTTTGTCAATAAGTAATAGATATAATGAATATAATCATGTGTATATGCTGTAAAATTAGTAATATTAACAAATGGAAATTTTATTAATTTCAGTTCACAATGTTTTTTTTTAATTGGAAAAGATTGTCCATTTTTTATTTTATATGAAATATGTGCAGCATATGATTCAATATTGTTACTATTATTTAGTATCGATGCAATTTTGTTATCGATATCATCTTTCCACATAATATTAGAATCTAATTGATTAATGTAAGAATTAAAAACTAAATTATAGAATAATTCAATGTCAGATTTAACAACATTATCAATTGGTGCCTTACCGAATTGATTTTTAAGATATATTTTAAGTTTTATTTTTTTCAAGATATTTTCGTAATCATGCCAGTTATCATTTTGTAAGATCAAATTTAGAACAGAATTCATATTCATATCACATAAATTAATATTATTACCAAATAATTCTAATATTCTTATTTTTGTACTGATCGTTAATTCTGGTCTTTTTTTCTGAAAAAGGATATGAACTGGTGTTTGTAGAAATTTGTTAGGAATATCAGTTTTTATTTTAAATTTAAGAAAAAGATCAATTATATTACTGTAATTTTCAATGATAGCAATTGATAAAGGATGATCTATTCCTTCTGGACCCGCATAATTACAATCTCCACCATTGATCAAAATGTATTCAATTAGATTTTGATCACCCAAATAAGTTGCTAATATTAATGGTGATAGAAAACGTCTATCTAAACGATTTAAATCTAAATGTTGTAATTTTTCAAGCATCTTAATTTTTTGATCTGATTTTAAATCAGATTCTATCACAGTAAATATAATCGGATCTTTCAATAAATTTATCGAAATTTTATCGATTAAATTTAATACGAAATCATATTCATCATTATTAATATAATAATCTAATAATGTCATATTTTCTGATACATAATGATTCATTATTTCTAAATCATTTGTTAATTGAACAATAAAATCTTTATTTGTCATTATGTAGTACAATGGTGTACATTTTAAAATATTTCTATCGTATATTGTGTTGATGTCAATACTCAATATTAAACTCAATAGTTCATAATTATGAACTTTCGCTGCAATATGGCATATTGTATCACCTTCCAAATTTGGCTCGTGAATTAATTGTTGAAGAAGATCATAATCAATTAATTTAATTATATCTAATTTATTATGATAACCTAAATGATGAATCATTCCATTTATTTGATCAATTGGTTCATTCCATATCATTTTTTTGTTTTTTATTATTTTTTTAATATTACTCCATTTTTCTTGTTTTAAAGATTCCATTATATGATCCATTTCTTATGATAATTGAGAAAAATTGACAAAAATATTGTATTATTCTTAAATAATATTAATTTCAAAAACAAATATGAATTGGGTTGAAACAAATAGTTATTTAATTGGAATTGTTAATAAAACTAGAAAAATACCTGATCCAATTAGGATTGCAGGTTTTGATTTAGATGATACATTGATCCAAAGATTTAAACAGAAAGATGATTATAAATTTAAACTTTTAGATTCAAAAATTAACGATAAGATGAAAAATTTAGTTAATAATAATTATCTTATCATTATTTTTTCGAATCAAGTTGGTTTATTTATTAATAAAAATATTAATATGGTAATGTGGAAAAAGATGATAGAAAATTTATCCAAAATCATGATGAAAGATATTGAGCATTATTATTTTGCAATTTATGTTTCTAAAATGCATGATTTATATAGAAAACCTAATCTTGGATTATGGAATTTGATGAAATCTGATTTGAAAAATAATTTCTCATTTGATGCAAAAAAAATTAAGCTGAGAATTTCAAAGAAATCTTTTTTTTGTGGTGATGCGGCTGGAAGAAAACAAGCGAGTTTTTTAAAAAAAAGAATCCATCCATTAGCAAAAAAGGGTGATTTTTCTGATACAGATTACAAATTTGCACTCAATATTAAAATAGATTTCATAACACCAGATGATTTTTATTTAGATAATTCTCCACCAATCGAATGTATTTTCAAAGGATTCAATCCAAAAAAATATTTAGATAGTGAAGAATACAGCAAAAATACAGAATATGAATTCAAACCAAGATCAAAAGAATTAATAGTCATGGTTGGTCCTTCAGGTTCGGGTAAATCAGAATTTGTAAAAAAATATATTTTACCAATGAAATATGTACATATTAATCAAGATACATGTAAGTCAAAAACTAAATGTATATCTTTGACAAAAACAGCTTTGACAGAAAAAAAATCTATTGTCATTGATAATACTAATCCAGATATTTTATCTCGTATGTCCTATACAACCCTTGCTAAAGAATATGGTTATAAGCATATTCGATGCATTATTATGATGACAAATTATGAATTAGCAAAGCATCTAAATAACGTAAGACATCTTTATTCAAGAGGAATTATCCCTAAGATAAATAAGATCACTTACAATATATACAATAGTAAGTATGTTCCACCTATAAAATTGGAATATTTTGATAAAATCGAAAAAATAGATTTTGCGTTCGATAAAAATTATCTAATGGATTCATATTGGAAAAAACTATTTTTACAATGGTCAGAAGCTTAGATTAACTCTTCTTTTATTCGTTCTATCCTATCTATATTTGGATTAAATCTATTAAATCTTAAATCTTCATATTTGAGACAATTCATTTGATTTTCTTTACATGTTTCTGGGATTTTATACAACCATTTTGCAAAACCAGTTTGATCATTTGGTAGAGTTGTTGAAGGAGTTGTATAAAATTGACGTTGAGAATATCCACGATCATATATATCATCTACATCTTTGAATAAATTATAATTGAAATTATAATCTATATCATTTTTAATAATTTTATCAGTGGATATACATCCAGGTGCTCTATCTCTATTATCCATTAATTCCTTCATTGTAAGATTCATAAATGGATTTCCACGTGTTGGTTTTTGACAAACATCAATTTTATTGCACTTATCATTTTTACATATTTTTTCTCTTTTCTGATCCATTGGATCATTGTATTGAATAAAATAAATGAACATAATTATAATTAAACCAATAATTGGTATGTAAACAAATTCAAGATTATCACTCAATAGAATATATAATACTGTTATGTAAATAAAAAATCGTGTTAATGAATTTAGAATTTCTATCTTACTCATATTACCTGTTGGAATTATTTTGTAATAATTACTAGATGAAAATAAAATACTTGGATCTTCTAACCAAAATTTATCACTTTTGAAAGCACCAATCGTTTTCAAATTTGGATTATCTATCACTTCGTTAACATATTCTTTATAGAGTTTTTGATCGATTGAACCATCTAAAAACTGTTCATAGAGTACTGGATTGTTATATACGTTTCCATAAATATTATGATTACCAATATCTACTAAAAGTTCTCGTTTTGGTGGCATCAAAATCGCATCATCTAAAACTGTTGCATTAACTGTTGCATCTGACGAAATTGCCTTGTTCAAAACTGGATCATTTAATAAATTCATAGGATTTTTTTTCGATTCATATATCGAAGTATCCATTATTGCATCAGCGTCAGCATCATTAAGAGCAGCCATATCCAATAATACAAAGTTATTATTAGATGCAAATTTTGGTCTAAACGGATCATCGAGATTAAATCGTTTATCAAAAACATTCATTTTGCCAAAAGAATTTGGAGAATAATCGATCGTATCGCTTACACTCATGATTATATTAGTTATATAAATAATTAATATAATTTGGTTTATTTTTTTTTTATGAGTCCATATTTTCCATCTGATAATGGAACAAGTTTATCTCCATTTGATAATGTAATGATTTTGTCATCAGATTGATTTTGATTTTCTGAAATTGTATTGGATTGTTGCATTAATCCCATTTGTTGCATCATTTGAAAAATTTTGAATAATTGTTGAACTTGTTCAGATGATGGTAATGAATTGTTTGTAATTGTTGGTGTTTGGAGTTGTGTCGGTGATATTTGTGATTGGATAGGTTGTGTTGTCATTCCTTGATTCATCATTATATTATTTTGCATTTGTTGTTGCAACATTTGTTGTTGTAATAGCTGTTGTTGTTGTAATTGAAGTACCCTATTTTGTACAATCTGATTTAACATAGTGGGATTATTCATGAATTGTTGACCCATCATCGGATTTGTTGTCATAAAATTATTAATGATATCTTGTCGTACTTGTTGTGGATTTATTGGCTGCATCATATTTACTATCGGATTCATTTGTGGTTGATTCATTTGTGGTTGATTTAATGATATGTTTTTTAAATTATTTTGTGTTATAACATATTGTTCACCAGATTTTATTTTCATTTCTATTTCTCGCGGTTCGACTTCATTGAAAGATCCAAGTTGATTACCCATATAATATATGCTAAAATGTGGAAGATTAAAAGAATTTGAAACTAATTTACTTTCTCCTTCAAAATGATCCATATCTACAATGCAAAATATGGAAGTAATATGATTAATTGCTGATTTTTCAAATGAATTTCGAGCAGTTCGACATTGAGGATTACTTTTTGAAAATAACATAATAATTATTAACTTATCACGCATTTGCTCAAAAATTTTATTCAAATTATCAGCATCTTTAAATATAATCAAATTATTCATCAATGAATTATATTATTTTTTAGGTTTTATATTGGTATAAATTAACACACAATTTAATATTTATCATTAGATATTAATCTCATAATAAATAATTAATCCATATCTGGAATATATGCTTTTATTTCTTCGAATCCTTCATGACCAACAAGATTTTCTATTTTGTCTACTATTTGATTTTCATCACCATTAGTTACATCCATGACTGCTCCAACTATTTCTTTTAATTCATTGGGAATATCATTATTATTTGGATCACTAATGAGTTCCTTGAAGACATCAGTTAAAGCACCCAATGTGCCTCTAAATCCCTCTGGATCATTTTGAAAATCAGTTTGTACTTCATTAGAAACATGTTGTGCTATTCCCATTACACTTTGTATAATATTGCCTTTTGTAAAATCTATTTCTCCCATCTTACCAGATATAGCATCGATCATTTTATTCATGGAAATATTATCGCCTAAACCTTTCTTTTGAAATAATCCCTTTATTTCTTGTCTAGCTTCTCCAAGACTTTTATCATTTATACCAGTTTTTAATAATTTACTGTTCAAAAACTTATCCAATGACATTATTTTGTTAACTTTTGTTTCTTCTTCTAAATCAGAGATTTTTAATAACACTTTTTCTAAATTTAAAAATGCATCTTTTGATACCTCTTCATGTAATGAAGTGGGATTTTTTGTATTCGAAATTAATATTTGCGATATATAAAAAAGCAACCGAACATGTTGCCATAATAATTCTTGATAACAACCCTCTTTTAACATAAAAGTCATCGGAATACCAGTAATAATATGAAATTTATCCTTTTCTGCCCAGATAATCATTTCATCTAAAGAATCATTTGATATCGATGAATGTACTTTGTATCGTAAAATGTTTGCTTGATGATTCTTTATTTTGACATCTAAAGGGTTATAATCATCGTCAAGTTTAAGGATTAAATTCAATCGTTTCAAACATTTCCTAACTAATGATTGATCATTATCGGATATCTTTTTTGTGGTTTCTATAGTCTTAAATTTATTGAATATCTTTATAGATTTTTCCAATATATCTTCATTGGTAGTCCCTTTATTTGCATAAATTCCAATTTTTAAAAAATATGTTAAATATTCTACAAATGTACCATTAGTAATAATTTGTTCCATTATATATTAATATAACAATCGAGATATTTTTATATTATCGCAATGATAAAATTGATTTATAAAAATATACATGAGAATAAGTAGTCATTAAAATAATTTGTTCTTTTACCCTTTTCTTATTTTCCTTATTTAATATTTTCCACAATTGTTTGAAATTTTCAGATCGAATTAGATTAAATTCATTTCCATCTTTTAATTTTGTATCTGGAATATCCATATCCAAAAATAGATTTTCCTGTTCGGCATATATATGAGGAGCGAATTCTAAAATAATCATTGCAAATTTATCAATTGGCAATTTTGTATTTATTCTAATCGTATTTTCAAATAATGCGAGATAGGCAGCTATTCCATATTTACGTTCTTTATTAATTTCTTTAGTTATTTTGACTAATGTATCAAAAAAATCTAAAGTTTCTTGATTAAATAATTGTATAATCTCTTCAAGTGACATTTCATTAGCCATTTCCATAATCATCTGGTTCGTATTTTTTTCTACTTGTGATAGGGCAGTAATAACTTTATCAATTTGCTCTGACATGTTGATTGATTAATATAATGTAATTCTTATATTAATCAATTAATAAATTAAGCGCTTTATTATCATCTAATTGAATAATTTTATGATTGTTAATTATATAGTTTCTAATCTATCAACTCTTGTTGGATATCCCCCTCTTGGCATATTGTCTTTCCAAATAATATGTCTGGTATCTTGGGGATCGAATGGTAGCATCTGAAATCGATTAACTTCACGTTCGGTCAATTCTCTTTGACCTGGTGTATGAGTCATTTCTCTTTGTAAAAGAGATGATTCTACATTAACGTTGCGTTGATCACCAGGAAATTTTTCCCAATAAAGATTATCGGACAAACCTAATTCATTCATCATATTAGAATTATTATCGTACGGACCTACATATGTAGGTTTCATCAATGATCCAAGTTCATTTTGTTTTGCACCATATTCATATGGATTGAAATATGAACAGTTATCAAAATTTTCAATTTGTGCTGACTTTTTTCCTAATCTAGTTGCTGTTTGATTTGGTATATTATGTGTTGACATATTCTCAATTGGATTATATAGATCATTTATCCTATTTGAATTTTGTTGTTTTGATATTTTATCATTTTGATGCATCATATGAGTTTTTGGTCGAACAGATAATTTGTGATTTATTCCTGTCCCAGGACCATAACCATTACGAAACTCTGATAAAACTGGAACATAATCAGATGATAATCCTCTTTCGGGATGTGGAGGAAAATCTTTTGGGATTTCTAATATTCCTGATGGAAGTGGATTTTCGATATCTCTTGAAAATGGATATGAACCATAATTATTATCATTAACGTGAGGATTTATGGGTTCTTTCGCTGTCATTTCTCTGAGAATTCTTGATTTTGCAATTGAATCTCCATAAGAAGTACAATATTTGAGATTCGATGGTACAGCTGTTTTATTTATTTTTTTTATTTTTAATTGTTCCAAATATGTTTGAATATAACTTATATCACGTGGTGTAAGATCTTCAATTGGATTTTTACTGTGTTTATTTATCTCTCTAGCTAAATAATTTACAACTTTTTGTCCTTCTGAATTTAATGTTAATTTGGGTTTTTCAACTGATTCCGAATAATTCATTATATATATTGTGAATGTAATATTTTTAGTAAGATCATTGCATTCAAAAGTATTATAAAAGTATCTTATTTGGTTCTATCATATAATGGATTATTCAAAACAATTAGAATATTATAATTATGTCAAAAATCAAAAAGAGAACTATATTGATCTAACTAAAGGACTTGAATCAACAAATGATTCAATTTATTTATTAGCGAATAGAATTTTTAATCAAAAATTAAATAATTTGGATTCTAATCTTAGTTACATATTTATTGATGATATGGAAGTTGCAGATTTATTTTGTGCATTGATCGAATTAACTCTTTATGGTTTGAATATTTTGATTGATGGTGCACAAATATTCAATTTGCACGATATTACTGATGATATTATAAATGTCATAAAAAGTTATCTCAAATCAACTGGATTTAAAATGAATATTAATGAGATAGAAACTGATGAATTAAATAATTTATATGGGGACAATAATGATTATTATTGTCGTATAATGAATAAACCACAATCATTTCTACACGAACATAAAAATTGGGTTATTCTTGATTATCATATTCTAGTGAATCCAAAATTTAATTTTACTTCACACACAAAATTAGAAAATTTTGTTGCTTTTTTTATGAATAAAGATAATAAAATTTTTACAATTACTTATAATTTTTTAATTAGGAATATTTGAAGATAAATATTTTTCTTCTCTAAATGATTCGTTTAAAATACCTCTTCGTAAAATATAATAAATATGTATAAACTAAATGAATAACGTAAATGTATTATTTTACAGTAATCATTGTGAACCATCTAGATTGTTATTGTCAATGATGAATAATGAAAATATAACAAGATTTTTTTTCTTAATATGCACTGATAATAATAAAAATATTCCTCCTCAAATTACAATTACTCCGACAATTGTTATTAGAGGAGTATCATCTCCATATATTGCTGGAGATGCATTTGTATGGCTTTCAAAAATAAAACAATGGAAAGTGCATAGAAATTTACAAAAAATGTCTACAATGCAACAAAAATATATCACCGATATGAATAGTAATCTCGTTGGTGATAATATTTATCATGGTTTCAGTAAGGAAGAAATGAATGGCATGTCTGATATGTTTGCATATTTGTCAACAGATGAAGCAATACAACATTCTTATTTCGATTATAGTAAGATAGGGCAAGAAAATATTATTACTCCACCAAATGAGGACGAAAAATTCCTTCGTATTAATGAAAATAAACATAAACAATTAAAAAATATATTAGAATCAGAGCGTTATAAACAGGATGAAGCCTTTAAGCAGACTATTGAAAACTTTAAAAAAGTGGTAAATAATAATCCAGATATTTATCTGAAATAAAAAATTGAAAAAAAAATTTTTACTTATATTACTGAATAAATGAAACTCCAACATAAATTAAAGAATAATGAACAGAACGATGAATTGGAGACGTTTACTCAATGAAACAAAACTTATAAATGAGTCTAAAGAGACAGATTCTGATATGTATTGTATTCAAAAATTTGATCGAACTATTTATAATTGGAAAGCAGTTATATATGGACCAGAAAAAAGTTTATACGATGGATATAGTTTTGAACTTGATATTTTGTTACCCCAAAATTACCCGGAAAAACCACCTATTGTTAAATTTTACACTCCAATCCTCCATGTTAATGTTAATAACGAAGGTGATATTTGTTTGGATATTTTAAAAAATGAATGGAAATCATCATTAAACATATGTGTTATTCTAAAATCAATAGTATCGTTATTAGCAGATCCAAATCCAGAAGATCCATTTAATCCAGAACTTGCCAGTCTTTATAAATTAGATTATAAACAATATGTTGAAAACATTAACCAACATTGTATAAAATATGCAAAGTTAAAAAATTTAAGAAACCTAAGCGATTAATTTAATATTTAGATAGAAATAATAAATTAATCATACATTTTACATTTATCGGATTGCAAAATTATATCTAGGAACGCGTTTTTCTTCTATGTAATATCCATTTCCTTGTCCATCACAAATGTGTGGATTAGGTACAGTATATCCAGGATTTGATGGTAATTTCATATTAGTTGTTATGACTGCATTTTCACCAAAATGTCCACGTTCACATGCATATGGAGTAATATGAGGAGCCACTCTTGGATCTCGTGTTAACAAACATCCATTGGGTGCACAAAATGGATGTTTTGCTTGATCACATTTACTAGATAATTTATCTATTCCCCACAAACTAGATTCTACATCAACTAATAATGCAGCATTGGGAGGATATTCTTTGGAAGGTTTGCAAATATTGCGACAATTAACATATTTTGTTATATCTAATGTTAATTCTAGTGGATCAGTACTTTGTTTTGTATCTTGTTGTAATGCACAACCATCATATCTTAAACGCGTGAATCTTCCGGCCATAGTCTTATAATATAATCGAAGATTTTAATGCAAATATTCATTCATTTTTATATCATATCCAAATAATTATTAAAAAATATGTAAATAAGTTTAACATGTTTTTTAATAATTAATTATATTATTGTTTCAAAATTTTGTGGAAGAATTTTAACATTTTTTGATCCCATTTTTACATTCGATCCCAAATTATTAATAGAGTCAATTTTTTGCATTTCATCTATATTTTCCGATTCATTAACTACAATAAAATTAATTGCTGAACCTTTTTTACCAAATCTTCCACATCTCCCAATTCTATGTGTATAAATTGAAATTTCGTTTGGCATATCAAAATTAATTACTAAATTAATGGAAGTGATATCAATTCCTCTACTTAACACATCTGTTGCTATTAAAATTCTATATTTTCCCTTCAAAAATTCGTCAATTACTTCTCTCCTTTTTGCTTCAAGGAGATCTCCATGAAATATTGTTGAATCGAATGGTATTTTGCATTTTAAAAGTTCTTCTTGCACTTTCATTGCATTTATTTTGGTATTAACGAAGACAATACAACTTGCGAATCTAATTCTAGAAAGAATATCTTGTAAGGATATAATTTTATCATGATATGTTTTAAATGATACATAATATTGTGAAATACCATCTAATAAATTATCATTTATATCAAGTAAACAGATTAATGGTTCTCCTATCTTATCCACAATATTTCCATCAGAAGAATATCGGAAATAAGATTTTGCTACTGAAACAGATTTTTGTGTAATTGTTGCAGAAAAAAATACACGTTGACACCCATATTTTTGTTTAATTGGATCAAATTGTGGAATTGTTTCTATTATATATTTTAATTGATCGCTAGTGTTCATATGATCATTTTTTCGCGAATTTGAAACAACTATTTGATCAAATTCATCATTGCAAAAAACTTTCAAATAATTAGTATTTATAAATTTCTTCTTAATAAAATCATGTATTTTACCAATAGTTCCAACAATTACTTGTGCCCCTTTGGCTTCATCAATTTGTTCTCTTAGAGATTTATCTGCAGATTTAGATATAAAACTACCTCTATTAATCGAATCTTGATCTTTTTTTATACCAACGCATAAAACTACTCGCGTTTTTTCTGGCAACAGATTACGAATTATATCATATATTTGTTTAGCTATTTCATGTGAACTGGTGATTACAAGTATTTGTAATGTATCATTATTTGGATCAAACGAATAGCATATTCCAATACAAAATGCTAATGTTTTCCCAGTTCCTGCTTTAAATTGAACTAAAGTATCCCTTCTTTGAATTAAAGGAATTATAGAAATAGATTGTACTGTTGAAGGCTTTTCGAATCCGATTCGCCATATATTCTTTACAATGTTTCGAATTAATTCATTTTTTTTGCTCGCGACTTCCATAAAATATTCTTCATTTGACATGTCAGATGAATTATCTATATACAATGCATCTGCCATCGCATCTGTATTACTTAAAATAATTTCATTTATTTTATTTTGATTTTTCGAATCCGGCATTTTTAACAAAAAATTACCATTTTCATAATGTAAAAAGAGATGTTCAAAAGATGTTAATAAATGTAACTCTTCAGATGAATAATTAATATTGCATTTTAATCCACCTATTTCGTGAATATAAAAACTTTTTATATCGCTCATGTCGTATTTTTTTATATGTAATTAATCTTTAAATTATCCAAATCAAGGAATATAAATAACATAATATAGTATGGCATTAAGTTCTAGTCGTTAAAAAATCAATTTTTATGATGTATATGGAGCATAATTACAATTCGAATTTACCACACAATTTTTTACCTTACCTAATCGTTCAGTTGGTAATAAATCTCTTTGATTAAAAGGAACTTGCCATATAGCTCGATGATCATCCTTAGCCTGAAGGCGTGTATTTACCTCAAAATTCTCAAATATTTGACATTGTGGGTCTTGAAGTGGATAATCAAATCGTAAATCACGAACTGTGAGACCTCTAATATCATAAGCAGGATGTGTATATCTTGTATATTCGGATTCGAGTTCATCTGAACAATCAACGTGAGAATATAGTTTGTATCCAGATATGGGATCTGGAATTTGTTGTTTATTTGATTTTGTACTTATTTTACTAACTCCTCTTAAGATGGAATCTACGTCAATTTGTTCTCCAATAGAATCAGATGCTTGAGCTCCAGCTCTTGGTCCATATGGAGCAAAACATCGTTTACAATTAATTCCATAATTAGGATCCAATCGATATAACATTGGATCAGTACTTCTAATTAATTCTTCATCATATGCCTCCTTATCATATCTCAATCTGGTGAATCTTCCTGACATTGAATTATATATTAATATTCGATAAAAAATTGATCAAATAAATTAAATATCATATGTAAATATTTATAATAATTTGAAAAAATAATATTTTGATTACAAAAATTAATATTTTATTAATTTTTACAATTATTGTTCCAATCCAAAAAGACTCCTTCTCAAATCACTAATATTTTTTTCTAAAACAATATTTGTTATTTTATTCAGTAAAGGATCCGTGTTGAAATTTGTAAAAATATTATTGTCAAATTCTGGATAATATTCATACAAATTGTTAAGTGTTTTTATCATTAAAGTATCTTCATTATGTATATTGATTTCAACTTTCTCAAAAAGTTTATTGATTAAATCGATTGGAATTAAAATAGGACTATCTATACCAATTGCCCAACATAATTTATCGATAAATATAAAAAATGAGGATCCAGAATATCTTAATTTAAATATTTTCCTAATTATCAAAAAAGTATTGTTTATTTTAGAATCAATAATATTCATTGATAAAATGAGATTATTTGTAGTTTCTACTAAATTTATCGCTTTCTTTAAAATTATTTGATCTGAACATACATTAAATATAAATTCTAATATCATTCGCATATTTGAATATATGAATATAATCGATGAAGTATACAAATATAAATGTGAATAAATTATTTTATTATGTTGAGTTGACAAATCATAAAATGTCATAAATGCTAATATTATTGGTAAAGCACATTGAAAAATAATATTCCTAAACCAAAACCAAAATTTATATTGATGAATAATAATTGGGATATGTATTGTCATCTTTAAATTTATTCTAAAAAATAGTAGATATATTATTTTAAAATAATTTATTTTCAGTTTTTTTGTTTAATCAGTTATATAGAATGGAAAATCTAGCATTATCTTATATATTAATAATATGGAATTAGCATTATTAGCAGGAGTTGGATTATTTGGATATTATCTAAACATTAATGATAATTCTAAAAAAGTAGAACCTACTGCCAAGATTTTAGTTAATGAAATTCCGAATGGTTTTGATATTTATAATGATAATCACTTAAGTGTTGCAGAGGAAAAAGAACGCAATCTTGCAAAAATATCCTATCATAAGAGTCAATATCCACAAAAAACAAATATTATTCCTAATTATTATAATCAATTAGGACCACTTTTGAATATGACAAAATTTAACGATAAAATTAAATATGATAAAGTAGAAACACTTTACAATATTAATGATGATTTAGACGATATATATAGTGATTTGACTTCAAATAATGAAGTACCAGCAGATGCTAATAAAATATTTAAATCTACTATGTTTGATAGAGATAAAATGTATCTAAACGATGAATATGAAGAATTTCATTATAAGCACAAATTAAAACCTGTTCAAATACCTGGTTTGGAAAGAAAAAATATAGATCCAGTTTTCACAAAATCACCAACCAATAGAGTAGAAGCATTTCGAAATTTAGATACTAACAAAAAAAAAATACCACATAGTACAAAATTACATGGAGAAACAAAATTAAGTGTTTTAGATAAATTTCAAAATAGTCAGGATAATAATTTATTAGATGTGAGTGAGAATATAACAGATAACGCGGATTCTATACGTAGAATATTAAGAGAAGATGTAACTGGACAAACTGGAACATGTAAACGTAAACAAACACCATATGATGATACTAAAGCTAAACGTTTGATTGGTGTTACACCAGATATGCATACAATATTAGTTGATGATGATACAGCTAAATTTCCAACATTTAGAGAAAAACAAGATGAACCTATGATTGCTACAAACTATCCATCATATTTAGCACAATTTGAATTACAAACATTTGATTCAAATGGTTTACCCTCAGCTCCGAATGATATATATCAAACTTCAGATAAAGTTAAATTATCTGATCTCGAAAGACAATTAGCCTATAAAGGAGGATGGACACAATATGATCAAAATGGAAGTATGGTTTATGGAGTCGTATCTGAAAATCAATTAACACATGATAATATGGTTCCTTTTTTCAATCAAAAATATGGATACGGATCAAATGATTTACAAAATGAATTTACAATGAATTTCAAAAATGAATTATTTACGGGTAATTTGAAAACGACTTGGAATAAGAAACAGGAAATCAGACCATTTTTTACTCCAGTAGCTGATCTTTCATATATATATGGATCACCTGTAAGATCAGAAGAAGAAGAATCGAGATATATTCCATCTCTCTATCGACAAAATGAAAAATTATTCGATGAAATAAGAGTTACACCTGGATTGAATTTAGGATATAATGAAATAGGTACTCAAGGATATGTTGATATGTACAGATCCTTGCCAAAAACAGTGGATGAATTGAGAATACGAACAAAACCAAAAATAACCTATGAAGGAAGAATTATTGATGGACTCAAGGGAAATGAAAGACCAGTACAAGCACCAGTGGTTTCATATAGACCAGATGGATTTAAAATTACGACAGAAGAAGATTATCTTCCAACAAATGATGTTAATTCTGGTCCAAGATCTAGAGAAAATTTCATCATGAAAGAAACGGATCGCTCTGAACAAAATATGGAATATACTGGAGGTGCATTTAATAAAGAAGAAGCAATTGATCAAACAAAACCAGAATACATGCGTGAAAAATATAAATATTCCGATAGACAAAATTTTACCCTACCAAAACCATTGCAAAAATTCGCAAAAGATGAATCAAAATTTAATCCCAATATTAAATCATATGATTTACCTTTCACAACTAGATCACAAACAAGTGAAAATGATTATGTTGGTATCGCTAATACACATTCACGTGCTTATACTGATATATCAGATGAAGCTAAGATAACTATCAAAGAATTGAATCCTGTTGAACCATATAAATATACATATATGAAACCAAATACAATGAGAGGTACTACAATTATGATGGATGATGCGAAAACTACAGTACGTGAAATTACTTCCGAAAATCAACTCAATCCTAATGCGATTAGTTTAAATACACAACAAAAAGTTTATTATTCTGATGTACCAAAAGTCACGATTCGAGAAACAGTTTGTGATCCCATTGAACCCTCTAATATTAATAAACAAAATAATGTATATGCTAATTGGACAGATAATCCACGAATGACTCTTAAAGAAACTACTGTTGAAATGCCTGTAAATACTCAAATTTTGGCAATTGGGCAAGGACAAGGTAGTGTTCATCCACAAGATATTGCAAAAACAACTATCCGAGAGAATAGTGTACAAATACCATATCAAACTTTTGTAAATCCAATCAATCAATCTCAAGGCACTATGTCCTATCAAGATAATGCAAAAACGACTTTACGAGAAGGAACATCTCAAATATCTTATGAAACATTCATTTCCCCAATCGATCAATCACAAGGTCCTACTCCATATCAAGATATTACACGTACAACCATTAAAGAAGGAACTGTTCAAATACCACATAAAACATTTATTAAACCCATTAATCAATCACAAGGGAAAATACATCCTCAAGATATTATGAAAACTACCCTAAAAGAAAAAACGTCACAAAATCCCAATCAAACTTTCATAAAATCAATAAATCAATCACAAGGATCAACTCGTTATCAAGATATTGCAAAAACAACGATTCGTGAAGATACTTCGCAAATTCCATATAATACATTTATGAAACCTATTAATCAATCAAATGTTATTCCTTATCAAGATGTTGCAAAAACAACAATCAGAGAAGGAACAGTTAATATTCCAAATCAAACAAATATAAAATCTATCAATAAATCACCTGGTTCTACACAATACCAAGATATTGCGAAAACGACAATTCGTGAAGGAACTATCCAAATTCCATATAATGTAAATGTAACTGCGATCAATCAATCACAAGGACAAGGAAATTCATTCAATTGGAAATCACTTAGACCAACAATAAAAGAAAATACTATACAAATACCCTATCAAACTAATGTAACTGCTGTTGATCAATCTAGAATAACTGCACAATATCAAGATGTTGCAAAGGCTACTATTAAAGAAATCACTGAAGAAAATCAATATAATTCTAACACAAATGGAATTACATTCAAACAAGGTCAAGCATCTACATTTGATAGGAAACCTTTACGAAATACTATAAAAGAAACCACTATTCAAAATGATATTATTTCTGGACCTACTAGTGACACTTATTCGAAAGGTTATGGTTATATTGCAGAATCAATGTTTGCTCCCAATACAAATAAACAATTTACATCACAAGAAGTTTACATACAACCAGCACAAGGTGATATTATGAATAGATTATATAATGATGCATATAATGCAGTTATGGATGATAGAAAAGATATTTTACATTGGTATCATCCTCCAACAGCAAGTGGAGTAAATTTAGGTCCAATAAAAGAACAATTAAATGTTGTTCTAAAAAATGATGATAATAAAATGTCTGATCCATTTGTAGGATATAGTGTTAATAATAATCTAGATAGATTAAAAACGGAAGGATCTGTAAATAGTCCAAAATTAGATGTACCTAATAGTATGTATGTTGATCCGAAAATTTTAATGCAATTAAATGCCAATCCATATAATATACCATATTTTGGAACTAATTACAATTAAAATTAATTTTAATCAATAATGATATATAATTGATTAAAATTATTTTTCTTCTTTTTGTCTAAAAAAATTAAATAATTCCTTTTTAACTTCTTCTGGATCCAAATCAATTATTTGAATCTGTTTTTTATATTTCGTTAAAATTCGCATAATATATTCATATGAACTTATAATTTGTGTTAAGTTTTTTGCACCAGTAATAATAATTGCTCCCGTTTGGAAAACAAATATGGATGGTTTACTAATCTCATCATATTTATATTTTATATTTACACATGAATGTCCTCCATTTGGCTTATATATGCATTCTATGTAACCAAATTCGATATCTTTTGTTCCTCTTTTATGTTTATGTTTGATAATATGTGCGAGCTGTTTCCTATCTATTTTATATTCTAATTTTAAATTAGAATTTATCATTCTTACTTTTATGTCAAAAATACCAATTTTATCCGGAGATTCAACATATTGAATTAATTTTTTAGTTTCTTTTTTAGTGACTATTGTTTTGCCTTCTCTAAGAATTCTGATCAAAGTAGATGTTACATTATTAAAATCATCCATATCTTTACAACCAGTTATTTGTAAAGAACCATTTTTAAATACCTTTATATTCAAATAATTTCTAATTGGATTATTGATTGGTTTCATTAAAATTGTTACTTGATTAAAAAAATTTTTAGTACTTTGTTTTTTCTTATTTTTTAAGAATACGATTGTTCTATTCGTAGCTGGATCTTTCCTATTACCGAATTTGATACTAACAATTTCATCCTTTTTAAGTATAACTTCTTTTGCAAACTTATCAATATCAACTAATGTATTTAATTTACAATTTAATGTAATTGTAGATATTGTAATTTTGTGATCTGATAGAAATTTTTTTGCTTCTAAATAAGATTTCAATGCATCTTTATCTGCTAACATCTCTGGTGATTCATAATTTTTCTTCCCTAAAATTGTTCTAAATGTATTGGAATCTTTTTGTATTTTCTGTTCATTATATTTTTCTGATTTAAAAATATTAAATCCATTTTTGATATCTTTTTTACTCATTTACTAAATAACACCATATTTAGATTTATTTTTATATATCATTTAAATATCAAATTTTTTGGATATTTAAATATTTGCTATAATTAGTAATATGGATTTGATTACAGATACAGAAGCGACATATGATAAATCGATTAATTTTTCTAGTGTCAAGAAAGAAAATGTAACACAAAAAGGTGGTGATGATAAATCGATGGAAGCAAGTAATGTATTAATTGATGATGAAACACTTACAATTGGAGGGGCTTATAATAAATTATGTAATATTGTCAAAAATACTAATTTTATTTCGGAAAAGATTATTAATGAAAGGAGACGTAGAAATGATGAAAAATACTGATAAATACACATATTTATTCACAACAGAAGGATAAGATAAGATATAAAAATTTATAATCCTAAGAAAATATAAATGATTATAATTTCTTGGGATGTTGGTGTAATTCATCTTGCATATTGTGTTATCAAATATGAATTAAATATGAATACAAACCAATATACATATGAAATTTTGGATTGGGATAACATTAATTTACTTGATGATGATCGATTAGAATTGAAATGTTGTGGTATACAAAAAGCAAAACATAATATATGTGATAAGAAGGCAACATTTCATCTTAATTTGAATAATAAAGAATTTGGATTTTGCAAACTTCATTTGAATCAATCTAAAAAATATTGGTCATTAGATAAGACTATGAAACTTTTCTCTCCAATCAAAACGAGTGATAAATGCACATATATTGGAAAGAATCAAGTATGCGACAAAAATGCAAAAATGCAATATCAAAAAGAAACTTTTTGTACATCGCATTACAAATTAAAATTAAACAGTAAAATAAAAGAATTAAGTCCAAAACCCATTAATAATATTATTGTTAAAAAATATCCAACATCACAATTGCAAATGAATTTAATAAATAAATTGGATGAATTGCTTGAACATTTTAAGTTATTAGAAATTGAAGAAATAATAATAGAGAATCAACCATCATATAAAAATCCAAAAATGAAATCAATTGCATGCACATTATTTGATTATTTTTTAATAAAAGGATTCGCTGATAAACTAATTAATATCAAACTAGTTAGATATATGTGTCCGAGTAATAAATTAATGGTTGATAAACATAATACACTCGGAGTTTTTAAGAAAAATAAAGATTTTACTAAAAAATATAAATTAACTAAAGAATTAGGTATTAAATACACGAAACAACTATTGATTAATCATCCAAATCAACTTGAATTTCTAGAATTATTTAAGAAGAAAGATGATTTATGTGATTCTTTTTTACAAGGTCTCTATTATCTAACATATATTAAAAAATTCTAATCATCATCTATATCTATTTTCATTGATGAAATAATTGATCCCTTTTTAGAAAGAGGTTTTGATCTTTCTAAAACATATTCTTTATTTTCATCAGTATTATTAATATTGTGTTCTTCAACAATGGAATGAATTGGTTTAATTGGTGGAGTAAAGACAATATAATTTTTTGGAATTGTAAAACTTTTTCTAAATTCTTCAATTGAAATACCATCTTCACTAAAATCTTCCAAAATTTCCCTAGGAGGAGCTTCTTTTATTGATACAATATTATCATATTTCAAATTGTGCATTTCTTTATACATCTTAAAGACCAAAGTTTTTCTCATATGAATTTTGGAATCTTTTAAAAAATACAGATTATAGGCTAATGCACAATTAAAACTACAAAAACATCCTCTAACATGATAGGTTTCATTGTGAAATAATTCTGGAAGGAAACAAGGTAAGTGATCAAAAGGATGACAATCCCACCAACATTTCAAATGAGTTTTTTCAATTGATACTTTTTTTCCTTTTGCTGAAATTATATTTAGTTTATTAATATATATTTTATATATTTTATCTGTTTTATTTTGCCTTTCGTATTTTTCTAATTTTTTCCTTAATTCCATAATTATTTTTTCATTTCTTGTACATTTATTACAAATGGTATCTTTAGGAATATCATTTTTAAACATTCCATCAGATAAATCATCTTCATTGTTTGATTTATTTGATTCATTATTTTTTATTTCAGATGATGTAGTTTTTAATTTCAATTTGGAAGGGTTGATATTAAGTCTTACAATCATAGCAGGTTCATTATGAAGAGTATTTGTTTCTGTAATTTCTTTTCTAACTTGTTCATTATCATTTTCAATAATCTTTTTTGGACGCCTCCCTCTCTTCTTCGGTATTACTTTTGATCCACTATTTGTTTTTTTCATATTGTTTGATATAATGGTTGATTTGTTATCATTATTATTCAAAATATCAATTTTTCCTGACATTTTCATAAACTAAATAATAGACTAATCATTTATATTCTTATAACATTTCCCTTTTTACTGATACTTTTGGTTATATCTGATAAAGAATTTGTTTTTTTCCTAATATTTGTCGATTTCACAGAATTATTTGATTTGGGTGTTTTTTTTGCAGATCCAATATTTTTGATATTAGTGATAGATGTGGATATGATATCCTCTGCATCAATAGTTTCAAGTGAATCATATAAATTTGTATATTCATTTTTATTCATTTTATTTGTTAATGATTTGGACATTTTTCCTTCAGAACCCGTATTTTTTGGCGAATTACTCATCATAAAATTATTTTGAGATTTAATATCATTTTCTTTCTCAAATAAAAAGGCTTGAGTTTTTACATCATTATCTTTCTCAAATAATGGAGCTTGAGTTTTACTCGATAAAACTTGATTGATTGGTTTTAAATTACTCTTAATATCATTTGGAATTATATTGTTCACTTGTTCAATATGATTTTGTTGTTTTTGCATCTGTTCAAATTGAGTTCTAAACATCTCATTTTGCTTTCTTAATTGTTCTATATGAATATCTTGTTGTTTTGTAAGTAATTTTTTCTCTCTTTCAGTTATATTATCTTCTGAAGTTTTATTATGTTGTTTGATTGATTTCAGCAAATCTTTACTATTTGATGGAATATTTTTTACTTCATTTGATTCTCGATTCAATCCTCCATTCATTAATCCAGATAAAAGTTTATTTATAACATTTGGATTCTTTTTGATAGCATCGTTTGTTCCATTTATTCCGAATAAAGTTTGACTAATATGAAATGTTACACCACTAAGAATAATCATAAACAGTAATCTCAATTCAGGTGAAAATTTTCCCCCACGATCCTTGTATTTTTCATAGAGCTCTTCTAAAACTTCTGTATAATCATCAACATCCATCGCAATTTGTTTAGACCAATCTTTTAGTTTGAATTCAAATGGATCATATTTTTCATTCATAAATTCAATACCAGAAACAATATTTATAAGCATGCCTTTATAAAATTTAACTTGATTACTCTTATGCCTTCTTTCCTTGTGCATTTTTATTTCAGTTTCTATTTCATCTGGATCTGAATCAATAGTATATGGTTTACTAGGCTTAATATTATATTTTTCCACTAAATCTTGAAGCTCATAATATGCATCACGTGATCTTGCTCGTTTCTCTTCTGGAGTTTCTCGATATTCTTCCAAATTACCTATTAAATTTTCCGCTAATAATGGTCTTCTTGGTTCATCATTTCTATTGTCACTTTCCGATTTATCAATTTTTTTTTCGGATTTTACATCTATTTTCTTTTCGGATTTTACATCTATTTTCTTTTCGGATTTTACATCTATTTTCTTTTCAGATTTTTTGACAGATTTCGTTTCTATTTTTTCTGCATACATACTATTGTTACTTGAATTAGATTCAGTTGATGAATTATTTGACGATGATTCTGATTCTGAAGAGTCATCAAATTCATAATTTTCATCCGAATTATTTGAAGGAAGTTCTTGACTTGATAAAGATGATTTAGATGGAATAGATGGAATAGAATTTTCCTTTTTTGTGCTAGATTGTTTTTTATCCAATTTTTTTTTCATTGTTTCATATTCTGGTTTCATTGCTTCATTAAATTTTTCTTCGTTAACGTAAAAATCAATCATCATGTCTGTACTTTTGTCTGTTGGTAGTTTTTTTCCGCGATTTTTTCTCGAAGACATTTATTATCTATGAAATAGTACCAGAAAGTAATATCCTATATATTACGCAATGGATATTTCTATTTAATAAAAAAAATAGATAAATTTTATCGAGTGTATAGAATATTATATTATTATAATGTTTTCAAGTATTTCTGAAGCATGGGATCATGATCCAGTGATGGAAATAACAAATAAACTAAAAAATGATACTTTTAGTGATAGAAATGATATGTATAAATTTAAAAAACAAAAATACAATTTAAACAGTTTACAATGTCGAGGTCAATCCAAAGATAATCAAATAACATCATTAAGTTTAAGTGATGGAATTTTTCACTCATCACTCGATAAATCTGAAGATATAGATTTAGATTCACTAACTGGTTTCAACGCTCCAATTAATTTTAGTGATCATAGATTAAAAAAATCGGATAATTTTTCTGATTTCGATACTGTGGGCAATTCTAAATGTTCTTTTTCTGTAAAACATCTTAAAAAATGTCCAAGATGTTATCATAAATTAAAAGAAATGATAAATAAAAAAGTGGATTCAAAAACTAAAGATTTAATTCTAGATTATAAAATGAAACAAGTTCAAAATAATAAATCGCAATTTTCAAATATGACAAATACACAATCTGAATTATCCGAATCTTTTAAAGAAACATTAATAATTTTAATCGGAGCCTTCATTGCTTTATTATTAATATTTTTAATAACAAAGAGTCTATTTAGTAGAAATTAATAAAGATCATTTGCTCTACGCCAGTCAATCAAAACTAAATTAGGTTCAATGAATGATGTTTTCAAATTACTGTTTTCACTTGTTAATTTATTCATCATATAATTAGCACATGATTTTATATTGATTATTGGATAACCCATTCCAAACACAAAATTTGGAATTTCAAATATACAGACCAATTCACCTATTCCTGCAGTTAATTGTATTTTTTTTTTGCATCTCTTATACAATTTATCATAAGTTTCTTTTTTTAATTTTATCAAATTATCATGTTGTTTATACAAATCTATGTTTAGAGACATTTATATTATTATTGTAGATAATGATTTGTTCAATTCGAAACTGTTTTTTTCATGTCATATTTTATTATGGATTATAATTCTGATATTATAATTGTGTCCGAAGTAAATATTCATAAAATAAAAAAAAAATTTTGTGAAAATGATAAATTTATTATCGAATCTAAAAAAAATGATCTAAATTCAGATAAAAAAAGAGATACAATAAGGTATAGAAATTTAGTTCTTAGTGGAGGAAGCATAAGAGGAATATCACATATTGGTGCTCTTCATAAATTAATACAAGAAAAATTAATTAATTTAGATGAAATAAGAGTAATTGCTGGTACTTCAGCAGGCGCATTAATTGGATGTTTGTTAATTTTGAAATTTAATATAGATGAAATATGGGATTTGGTTAAGAATTTGAATATGAAACGATTGATAAATCCTGATTTATTAATGTTTTTAGAAGAATGTGGTATAGATAGAGGCGAAACAGTATTAAAATTTATCGAAGATGTCCTATATGCCAAAACTGGCATAAAAGATATTACCTTCATACAATTATATGAAAAAACAAATATAGAATATATTGTAGTTGGATCATGTCTTACAAGAAAGAAACCAGTTTATTTCAATCATATCAATACACCAAATACAAAAATTTCACTGGCTATTAGAATTTCTATCAGTATTCCTATTGTTTTCACCCCCATAAAAATGAACAATGAAATTTATGTAGATGGAGCAATTATAGATAATTATCCAATTCATCTTTTTGAGGGAAAAATGGAAGAAACAATTGGAATTTTAATAGATAATGAATATAATACTGATTATAATTATCCGGAAGAATATATTATGGCTATCATAAATTTATTACTTTACAATTATTATAATGAACGATGTACTAGATATGAAAAAAATACCATATATATTCAAAATATCATCGATATTTCACCTTTTAATTTTGGAATAGATAATCAAATCAAAGGATTATTGTATAAATCTGGAGTAGATGCTGTAGGAAGATTTATCAAAAAAATGAAAGAAGAATCAAAATAATTAATTTTTTTTAAATAATTAATTATTTTACCTCCAATTTTTATTTTTGGAATTTGACAATGTTTGTTCAGAATTCCTTTCTGCCATTAAAGTATCAAAACGTTTAGCAATATCATCCTCATCATCAAAAGTCAATTTGTCATCAATAACTATCCCCAATTGATCAAAGATACCATATCCAGCAGTATCATTTTTTTTAAAATCATTGTATTTCATTTTCTCAAATGATTTACCTTCTGAATCACGTTCATTCAATCGTGATTTAAGATCACGATAATAATCATCTCCAATAGCACCATGTTGATCAAAATAATCTACAGTATTGGTTAGATCATCCATATCTTTCTTTGATATTTTTTTAGTATTGCCAAAATTAATGGATCCTAATGTAGATCTTGATGTATCCAAACGATTGTTATCTTCAACATATATATTATCAAGATTATCAAATGAACTAAAATTTGCAACCGTTCCTAAATCGTTCCATGCTGAAGGAATTCCATTGTGAGGGACGATGGAATCTTCCTCTCTATTATGAACTTTGTCAAATATTTGATTGAATTTTTTTGGATCAAATGTACCATCTGCAAATAATCTATCATGTTTTAATTCTATATCTTGTACTGCTCTTAAGCGATTAACACTTTCTACTCTTTTTTTTGCATCATTTATATGAATTGTTAATTCATCAGTAGAATGATATCCATGTTTATTGTCGAGTATTTTCATTTGTTCTTCGAAAGATAATTTTTGTCGATCAGTTGCAGGAATATATTGACCAATTGATGTAGTATAATCCTCCGCTTGTTTTTTTAATCTAAAATAATCACCAACATTTTGTTTATTCAATGAAAGTTTGTGATTATATGCTGTTCTTTGTATTGGATCTTTTAAAATATCGTACGCGATTGTAATTAATTCATAAATTTCTGCAACGTCACTCCTTCCGGGATTTTTATCAGGATGACATAATTTTACCTTATGTAAATAAGCTTTTTGAATTTTCTCATCACAATTCTCTTGTTCACATACATTGATAGTTAAACCTAAAATAGAATAGAGATCAGGAACATTATCTTTTTGTTTATAATTTTCAACCATATTTATAATTCATAAATATGACTTTATTTTTAAATATCTAAACTTATATTTTCGAATCTGATAATATACTTAATAATGTCTAGGAATAAAACAATATTAAGAAAAATCGCAAAGCAACATAAATTACCATCAATTGATGAAGTTATGGAAAGAACAAATTATTATGATTTACAGATATTAGGAGATATAAATGCATCAATGAATAATGCTTTAGATCGATGTACGGATAGTTTAATCATAGAACTTGGTAAAAGGTTTCCGAATAAATCTAAAAATGAAATCAAAATAGCAGGTACACGCATATTAGAACTTGCACAACATAAAATGACAGAAAAATATCCTGCTGGTGAAGTATTAATTGGTAAAACATCATCAGATCCATATAAAAATAGTTTTACAAATTGGTTATTGATGATGAGATTAGTTCCTGAATTTCAATCGTTAGGAGATACTATTGGATATAAAAATGGTGAATGGGAATTTAATAAAGGTAATAATAATGTTGGACCAGAATATGCAAATGAAATGATATATGAATTTATTTCATTAGGCGGAATTAATGATTTAAGTATAGATAATTGGTTTGCTTCTGATGATACGATAATGTATCTTGGAACTTTTAACGTTTTAATAGATTTATATCCAACAATCAATGATTTTGGTACGAGATTGAGAGAAGTTTATTTAAAACTCCTTCCTCAAATGGAAAATCAACGTGGATTAGGTGAAACAATCAAAAGATCTCTTGATATTCAAAAAAACATTCTGTGGAATCAATTACCATATAATAGTATGGATATCGGTGCAGGTTCCTGTATGAGATCTGGTTGTATTGGTTTATTTTATCCCGGAAGAACCAATCGAGATTATTTAATATCACTCGCAATAGAATGTAGTCGTATTACACATAATTCGGCAATTGCTATTCTAGGAAGTGTAGCAACTGCATTATTTACGGCATATGCAGTGGAAAAAACATCCATTAATAAATGGCCACACAAATTTCTTAAAATATTGCGATCCGGAAAAATTGACAATTATATTAAACAAACCAGACCCAATGAATTTGCTTCTTTCTCTACAGATAAAATACTTTTTCAAGGACAATGGGAAAAATATATCAGTTTCCGTTTTTCCGGTTTAGTTCCTAAATTAGATATGAAATTTATGAAGAATCCAGTCACTAGGATAAAAACTCTATCTGAAAATTATAGTAAGGGACATATTGATTTTCCAGGATCTTGTGGAGATGATGCTGTAATAATGGCCTATGATGCTCTTTTAGAATGTGGAGGAACTATTGAAAAACTAATCATTTATAGTATGTTACATCATGGTGATTCTGATACAATAGGTTCAATTGCTATGAGTTGGTTCGGAATAGTTTTTTTCGATAAAAAAAATTTGAAAATAACTTCGGAAAATCGCCACAAATTAGAATTTCATAAAGAAATTAGTAATTTAAGTAAACTTGCTAATTTCACTCAATGTCCCTATATTTATAATTATGATCTTTTGTTACATTTCGCCTATCAATTTTTGAAAAATGCAGAATCTTATTTTTAATATTCTTTTATTGCTCTTGTAACAAATCCTAGTAAGTCTCCAACACTTCTATCTCCGGAATATTCTACATTTCTATTTGGTGTTACTAGGATAACAGTTGGGGATCCTGATATTCCATAATAAAAAGCGAGATCTTTATTTTGCGGATCAGTAGTGTCAACTGCTTTAACAGATATTATACTTACCGTTTCGAGTTTCTTTGCAATCTCATTCCATGCGGGTATGAATTTCTTTGCCCATCCACATTCAGGATCATAGAAATTATATAATGTAAAAGGTGTTTGTTTTATTCCATTATCATATAAAGTAGTTAATGGTTTATTTTCCATAGTTTCGATTGGTCTAATAAATTGTCTATTGTTATTCTCTCTTTTTATTTTTTCAGAACATTTACTAAAATGATATATGCCTATGGCAACAATTATTAAAATGATAACAATTATTATTATTTGTTTTTTCGAGAGATTCTTAAACATGTTTTTATATATATTATATGAATATTTGTTTAACAATCGTCATACATTTGGATTTGAAAATATTTTTACATGTTATCTTTTTGAATTTAATATTAATGGAATTACTATTATAAAGTTTGATATAGAATAGAAATATCCTTTTCTGTGGAATTAGTTTAAGTTTTTTTTCTTTTTTATAAATATATTCTAGACATGCAAAGAATAGCTAGAGGTGGTGTAGGGATTTCTGATTTCCATATCAGTGATATTTTGGGAAATAAATTAGTAGAATTTATCAAAATTGTGGATTCCTCTCAACAAAAATCATTATTAGCATTTACTTGTAGAAATAATAAAGTCTCTCGTCCACAAGGTGCAAATGATAAAGATTTACATCCACAGCTATTTCAATATTTGATAGCTTTGGGTGCAGCTTTAAGGGAAATTGAACATCCTTCTTATGAAGTATCTGAATCGGCTTCACAATTTACTTCAGAACTTAAAAAATATCTTAACGAGTTATTGACCTTTGATAAGGGCGACGAAATTAAATACATTTTGAATGGAATTAAACAGATACCTTTTGAAACTATTGCCCCTGGTCTAAATATTTCACAATCTACATTTGCATTTGCAAAATTAAAAGAAGGATCATCTTTTATACGTGCAATTCAATATATTGGATTATTTGTGATTAATCTTAATTATGATGGCGCGATAGATATGACTAAGTCAGGGATTGCATTTTATTTATATGGGTCTGATCCTCAATTCAGAAAGTTGGTTGATAAAGTAATTGATACATTGCACAATAATTTGGTATTTCATTCTAAAGTAACAAAAGAGGATATTCAAAAAAATGTTCTGAATGGATTATCAAGCATTGCAGGACATTTAACAAATAAGATTAAACATGTCAAAATAGAAAAGACTACGCTTTATAATGAATTGATCGCAGCAATTGACACTTTTGACGGTAAAACTTGGTTAAATTTATTATCTAAAGCGACAAATGACCCACCGAAAGCCGTGGCCATTGAGAATGCAATAATCCTTGCAATTGTCACAGTTAAGAACTATAGTGATCCAGGTAATAACATAGTGAATACCTACAAATTAACAGCTGACCAAATCGACAATTATATATTGAATGGTTTATTTAACATACCTTATTTGGATTCAAATCCTACTGAATTATTGTATGAAAATACTGCAACTGTGTCTAAGCCTAAACAAGAAAGTTTCTTTGGTGGAACAATGACAACAGATGATAATATCAGTCCAGAACAAATGCGTGGTAGTATCAATCCAAAACAAATGTATGGTGGTATCACTGACAACCAATTACGGGATGGAGTAGAACCGGATAAAGCTTATGTTAATTCCCTTTATAGTCCATTTATTTATTGTAATAATAATGCCGCTGATGGTTGGGATCGAATTCTTATTACGAAACTGGCACTACTAAACAACGTAAATGTAGCATCCACGATCATTCTTAAACCGGATCCAATTGCCGACTTCAAACAATTGTGTACTACTATTGACGCAACAATTGACCAATACGATTGGCCAGGAATTTTAACTCGTGCTATTGTTTTTGAATTGTTCACACAACGTGTTCTTTTAAAAGTAACAGATACGGATTTTAGTGCAGTGAATCTTTTATCACAAGTTAAAATAGCGTTAAAAAAAAGTGTTGAAAATTATTCATTGGTTTATAAAAGATTTCAAACAATACGTAATTTAATCTTAAATACACCAAAAGATTTGTTGCCATTTTTTTCAACTGGTTTTTTAAAACCAGTCCCTTCTAAATTAACTAAAGTTAAAAAAATCAATTTAAAAGATCCTGAAATCAAAAAATTCTATGAACAATTCATAGTTCAAAATAGTCATTTTTATGGTGATTTTTTCAATTTAGTAGAAATGAGTACCAATCAGACAGTAGATCTTCTCAAAGCACATGAAGATAATAATTATACTGATTATCGATTAAATGTTAAGACCTTCGTTAACAATAACGAATATCTGAGTTTGCAAAAGGGGGGACTTAGTTATAAAGATATTGTCATTCTAGCCAGAATCCCACCATATGATGACACAATTTATGGGGATTTATGGGTCAACTTTGAGAACAAAATAACAGCTGCAGACTTAGCGAATGCAGGTCCAGATGCAATAAGATTAATAGTAAGAGGAGTTTATAATCAAGATATAAACACAACAACAGTCAATTTTTTGGGGCTAGATATTCAAATTTTAGATCAAATTAATGCAACCATTAAATTTCCTAATTTCGAAATCAATTTCAATGAATATTATAAATTTTTGATTGATAGTTATCGTGATGGATTCCCAATTAGTGGTGAATGGAAAATGCATGAAGATAAATTGAGGATGAAATTATGGGCACGTGATTCTAAATGGAGGCGAGTTTCCGGTCCAGGGAAAGGTGAATTTGATGTATTTGTACAATTAGATTCAGATGATAATGTTTTACCAATGTCATATACTGATAACTGTGCATTTGTTACTAAAAATGCTAATGAATGTGCTAATTTCTTACGAGATTGTGCTCTTAATAAAGATAAAGAATTGGGAAACGAATGTGCAAAATTGATAAATGGTTCATTTACTATCGATATAGTTCCTAATCTTCTTGCTGAACAAATCCAAAAGATCAATCCTAAAGTTGCATATGCAATTTTGAAGAAATTTGGTTTTGGAGAAAAATTAGAAAAGACAGATGAATTTAATATTCCTGGTAGATATCTTAATAGATATATTATTGAATCTGTTGGTTCTTGGTTAAAGGCTTTACCATCATTAAAAAATACTATATACAGAGGTGTTAATGATTTTACTTTCGAAAGCATTGGAAAAAATAATGTTTTGTTAAAGTATTTTGAAGCACTTGTCGATTGGGTAAATGCTAATTCTCAAGTCCTGAATGAAGAAGAAGATGTCGATAATAAGGTTAGATATCGTGAACCAGAACTTAATAAATCTTTTGACCTTTATTGGCACCATGGACTTCCACGAAAAAGTACGCTTAATTCTGTTAAATGTCAAATTAATGGATTGGATAGGTTAAAAAGTTCTATTATAAATGATATTTCTGGTTCACGCGCAAATGGAATGATTTCAAATATAGCATTCACACCTGTGGGATTAAATATGCCATTAAATTTCTTGACGACAAATCCCTTAGTTTATCCTTCTGGATTAAATGTGATGAAAGGTGGTGAGTATCCTGATGTTATTGATCAACTCGCAACAATCAATCAGGCCACTGGATATAATCTGTTTAATCAAATATTTAACAATCTTCGTGCTGCTATGGAAGCAGGTGATGAAAATGGTTTTAAAATTAAATTCAATAAAGAATCACTTGCGGGAATTCAAACTAAACTTGAAAATTTCAGAGAACTTGAAATCGAATTACGTAAAAGTCTTGAACGTCTTATTATCAAAAATAGATTGTATAATGCTTCAAATGGAAAGATTGATGCATTTAGAGTTCCTGACGATAGATTAGATGAGGTATTGAAAAAACATTCGAATCTATTACATCTATCCAGTGTTTATAATACCAAAGCGTATAAAATTATTGATTTATTAAAAACACTTGCTAAAATTCATGAAGCAAAATTAGAAGAAAAATTAGAAAAAAAAAATAAATCGTCTTTATTACGTCCACCAACAATTAATTATCATTAAATTGTATAATTAAGTTATTATTTAATATGTATCACATATAAAATAATAATTTACATAAATGCTAACCCTCCGAGATTAAAAAATATGCGTAAAATATTGTAATTAATTGTGTAAGCCCTTACTTTACAAGTATTTTGAGTATTAATAACATTACCTAATCTCATATTCATGGTAATAAAATCAATTTTACTCATGTTACATGATGCAGATGGTTGATGATCTTCCGGAAATAAACAAAATGAATAATCATTTATTCCAATAACCGGTGATCTAAAATGACATTGCCACGGAACAATTTTATTAAAATATGTATTATTCCTAATACCAAATCTATTCTTTCCATTTAAAATTAGTGTTGCAGTTTCAACTAAATCTCTCCCATAAAATCTACCATCTGGATATCTAATATGTGAATCAGTATAATTAAATAAATCATTGATTGTTCGAGGACCAACTAGACTATCAAGTTGAACAATCCAAAAATGTTCTTTACATGGATGCATTAATGCTAAATTTTGTTTAACATTTGGAGTACCTATTCCAACTTCTTGATTATATTGAAGTTGTTCTATTAAATATTCATGATTCGAACGAGCAAATTTAAGTCGCTCATCAGTATCCAAATATACATAATTAACATACAAAAATGAATTTACAAATGTAGGAATGTATGGTAACATAGTCGATTCTAATCGTTCTAAAGTATTTGGTTTTGGTGTACAATATAATCCATTGAGACTATTATATATTCTGTATAATATGTTTCGTGAATATGTTGGGCTATTTATAATACCTTGTGAGAGACTAGGTTCTATCAAACTATCAAAATTTTTCTTGCTAGCATTAATATTTTGAATTTTGATGTAATAAAGTCTCTTTTTAATGTAATCGTAATCTATACAATAACCATAAATTGATTTCCCATTAATTATTTGTTCTATATAATCTCCTGATCGAAATGGACAAACATCTTCAATTAATTCGATTGAAAAAGTAGGTCCCATACGATAACACTCATCAAATCTTCGAAACATGATATTAATTTTAACATCAGATGATGCAAGTGCGATTAAAGGAAGAGATAATCCTGTATGGCGACAAAACCAAAATTTTAATGGAACGTAAAGAAGATATCCCGGTTTTCCATTTGAAAATTTATGCATTTCGGGAACATTACCAATCATTTTATTAATTCCTATCGGTTGTCTCCCACTAACTTGTTCCCATATATACATAAATTCACCATAATGTCTATCTATTAATTTTCCTCCTATTTCTACTGTTATTTCTTGTATTAGAGCATATCCCAAATTTTCTACCCAAGCAAATTTTTTAATATGATCTTCTTCACCAGTTTCTATATCAATAAATCGTGGTATTTCTGGTATTTGTATATATAGATATGTTTTGCCTATTAAATCTCCAGCTCTTGAGATATTACATGTGACAATCTTCCCAAAATCCGCTGGAGAGGTAAAGTTTTGTCTGACAGAATCTACCGAAAAATTAGTATGACGACGATATACTATTTTAAAAAATGTTATTTGAGGTGCTCCTGTAAGATATAGATCTTGAATGCCATAAGCAACTAATTGAATAAGTGCACCAGTCATAATTATATTCTATTTAAGAATATGATATTTTTTGATTGATTAAATGATCGTAAAATTAAATATTATGATGTACGGAACTAGTCTGCCATGCTTTACCATTCATACCAGACATTACACGAAGAATATTATCACTAAGGATTATACTTACAATTGTTGCAGGATATGCGTTGCTAATTAATGGATGAACATCCAAAATTGATCTAAAATCATCTATTCGATTCAAATTTGCGGCACCAGTTGGTAAATTTATCAATGGTTGAAGGGCCCATGAATGTAAATTAATCCCAACTGATGGTGTGTGTTCTACATATTTATATGCTTGAACTTCCGACCACCATAAACCATCTGCATTTTCTGGGAGAATATTATAACTATTAAATGTTAAATATCCTGATAACAATGGATTAATTTTCCTACGTGGAATCATATTCTTTTGATAATCAATTAATTTTACAGGAAGTTCATCCACAATAGTATCTAATTCTTGATTCATTTTAACTGAAACAAAACCTACCACATTAAATGGAATTAGATTCAAATAATTTTTATAAGGATTTTGACCTTCTATTAGGGGAATTATTTGATAAATAATATTCTTGTAATCTAAATTATCAATCGGATAATCATTAAAATTTTGTATTTCTTTTGTTGGTATCAATCTTATTGCTTCATTTATTTTTACAATCATATTTATGTACGCTTGAACTGGTGTTATGAGTAAAATATAGATATTGTAAAAATAATTCATATAATTAATAAAACTATAATCTATAATACCCGTATTAAATACTGAATCGAGAATATAAATTAAAGCATTTATTTCAGTCTCATTATATCTTCCATAAATTTTATCGACAGCTCTGTTAATATCATTATCAATACATGGATTAATTTTAATAATTAGATCACTTATCAAATAAATTATTCCTTGTTTAAAAATTTCTTTATTAATATAAAAGTTTTCAATATCGAAACCAGGAATTATTATTGCATATGCAAGAATAATTTGTTCGTCTGTTGGTAATGGTAATATATACATTTCTATGTAAACATCTTTAACCATTTGAAATAAAAAAATTGCTTGCCAAATATCATATGATAATCCTAAAATCATTATATTTTCTTTCAATCGTATCATGTATGTATAATTAATTATTTTTCCCCTAAAAGCTATAAAAGATTCTTTAATTTTTTGCAAAACGGAGAGAAAATACGGGAGATTTTCACAAATCCATTTATCTATTGGTACTAAAGTCTCCGAAATCGTACATGGAAATTCAGTATAGCGAATTATTAATTTATTAATAATATGTAAAAATCCATATGTTGGATCATGTATATTATTAAATTTTGTTTGTGTTAAATTATAATATTGTTCCTTTGCAAATTGAATTTTGGATAAATCAAAGTAAGAATATAATCCATAATTATCCCATTGACATTCACCATAAAAATAACTATTTTCATCTCTACGAAAAATAGGTTGTATATGTAAATCTAATTTTATTAAAATAACCATTAATTCAGATGGATGTTGGAAATAATGTTGATAATTGATTCTTTTTTTATGAACAAGTGGATCAGTTGGTATAGGACGATTAATCATTCTTAATTTTACCACTCCTGTACGATCTTTACACGATTCCAATACATGATCATTTCTGGGTAAAAATTCACGATTTTCAGAAATTCGTTCCGTTTTTTCACCTGCAGCTTCTAATTGATACTTATCCATATATATCGTCGTTCGAGGATTATAAAATGTTTCATGTGTTCTTATTCCATTTCGAGTTGTAGTTATAGTTTTTTTGGCTGATCCAATTTTATATACTGGAATTAAATTATAATCAGTGATATTAAAACCATCATCAATTTGTATTTCTTCCATGAGATATTCTAACTGTTGTGTTACGAAAATTTTTCGTTCTTCTGTTGATAAATAGAAATATTCTCCAATTAAATAGGAATTTTTTATTGTCGGAATGTAGGGTTTTACATTGATATTATTAATATCATGATAAAATGCCGGATCGATAAAATCAGAAAATTGTTCCTTATATATTACATCATTTAATGATCTTGTATATATAGTTATTTCAAATTGTGAATTAAGACTTGATGTTAATGGAAGTGCTGACGTTGGATTTCGATTAAAGTAAAAAATTAAAGGCATAACTATTAAGTAACTTTGTTTTTTATTATCATCAAATGTAATTAAATCATCTCTATTACCAATCATTTTCTGATATCCATATTCTGAACCATCGTGCTTTGAAATCTCGTGAAATACTTCAAACCAATCTGATACGTGAGTATCTAATACTTGATCATCATTTCTTACTGTAACTTGTTTAATGAAAAAATGTGCTAATTTTCGTACCCATGCAGTTTTAGCACGTTTGTTGCGATACAAGATATTATAAATCTTATTTTTCAGCAGAATTATTTGCTCTCTGTTCAATGTTAAAGTGACAATACCTCTTTCTGCAACATTTTTAATAAATTTAATTATTTCTGTTCTTTCATTCAATTGTATCACTCCTTGATTATAATCATCGACAGGATAAATTGCTCTAGCTGTTTTAATAGATGGATTAGATGATACCATTTTTGCTAAGATAAATGGATCAGATGTTACCTCTAAGCTTCTGATAATTCGTTTGATGGGATCTTCAATTATCTTTTCCAAAAATTTTTTCTCTTCTATTAAAAATTTATTCTCTAAATGAATTTGATTTACGTGAATACTAAATCTAGTAGAATATCCAAAATTATTTTCAATGTATAAAGGATTTTTATCACATATTGTCATTGACCAATCCCAAATAAGATCTAAAAAATATTCGAGAATATTTGCCAAAGATTTAAATGAATTGTATAAAGTGGATATATATCCTTGATCTTGTGAATAATTGTATTGATCATAAATAGATAGTGGATTGGAAATAATTGTTAAATCGTGTGTATATGCATAATTGAAAAAATAAAAGAAATATGAATAGTATGTATTATGTACAAGTCCGAAATAATAATACAATAAGGTATTAGCAGTTATAAATTCAAATGTAAAAATTTCATCCATAATGTATTGTTTAAATGTTGTGATATAATCTGTAATTTCCGCTCCATGACGCCATTTTAGGAAAAAATAATCTAATTGAGGATACAATACGATACTTATGAGCATAATTCTTTGATATGGATAGGAATCAATAGATGCAGCTGTTGTTGTATAAATGTTAAATAATGGCATAATTTCGATATCAAGATAATTATAAAAATCTAAAAAATTAATCCCAAAAGATTCAGCCATTTGAGCTAAAGTTACCATAATAGGAGGAGTCATCAATTCTATTTCTGGTAATTTGATAATATAATTATAGATCCTATCAAATAAAGTAATTTTATCAATCATAAGTGATTGATATGGTTTTAAAATATTGGAAATATATTGGAAATAGTTATGTGTTATACAATAAATATAAGCTTGATGAATAGAAGTGAATGATACATTAATCATATCATATATATCTTTGAAAGTAAAACGAGGAGTTGATCTGGGTACCAAAAAACTAGTAATTGATCTTGATATAACTTGTGTAAAATCATCTAATAAAGGTTGTAATTCTCTGATAGGAAATGTACGTACATTTAAAAAATCATAGTAAATATAGACCAATGATGATACATCTCTTAATACTGAGAGATCTGTATTTGTTGTATTGATATTTTGAATAATTTCGTAATTAATTTCACTAATATTTCTGAATGTAAAATATTCGTTATTGATACCTAATCTTTCTATCTTCACAATAGATTCTTCATATTTAGCAAAGTAAAAATATTCTGACAAGAAATTATCTCTCATTATTACAATTATGGAGCGAATATTTTCCTCAGGAAATACTTTTCCATAGAGAATGTTATTATAAGAATATAAATTACATAATATCAGATCTTCATATTGATAATAAGGTTGTTGATGATCTACTTGTATAATTACAGATGAATTAAAATCATCAAACATTTCTCTTAAACCATTCAAACATTCGGTTAATAATGTACGTGGAAAATAAAAATCAGTTTTTTCTAAACTATATTTAATATTTATAATATATGCATTCAACATATTCACAAAAGTTGGATTTAATATTCCGAAATTATATAAATGTAAGTAATTTGAATATGGGATTGTTGATATTGTATTTATTTTAACATAATATAATGAAATGTAAACCCAATATAAAAGATTACGATTTCTTTCGGGATAGATAATCTCCAATCGTTCCGTTAATTTGATTGATCTTAATAAATTAAATTGATATTGATCGATGAATTTTACATCGTGTGGAATTGAGAGAGGATTATTGTGAAATACTGCATGTTTTATTCGAAAATAATCAAATGGAAATAATTGATATGATGGTAAATTTTCTTGTGTATTATAAGTGGGAGTATGTCCTGTTATCCAATAAACCGGAATATGTTGATTTAATGTTCCGATATTAATTGAAGGGGGATTTTCATAATCTGTAATCACTTGTTTTTGATCATAATATTCAGGATTAATACCATATGGATCGATTGAAGGTAATGGATCCGGAGGAGGTATTGGTAAAATATTAGGTGGCGATGGAGCAACTCCATAATCTCTTGATTTATACGATGTGTATGGATATAATTTACCATTAAATCTATTAAGATCAAAAGTACTGTAATATAAATTATCTGGTTTACCGTGAATAATATTATGTTGATAAAGCACATCGTAATAATTTCTAACAGGATCTTTAGTTTTCCATATTTCTTCTATGTTCACTTCATAATTATCATCTATTTTCAAAAGATATTTAATGATTAAATTTATAAGTTCAGCTGTAGTTGCACCGACTTCAGATCTAATTAATTCTTCATTAAATAGAACATTATAATACATTTTTTGCAATTCTCTCATATTTATCATTTCTGAAACAAAATAAAATTCCATCTGCGCAATTACTTCATTTAATGATATTTGAATTTGATTAGGTCGTTGATAAGGTATTAAATTTGTTCCCAATAAAAAATAATTTACATACATTTTTATTATCTTATTTTCTTCGAGTGGAAATTCATTTGTAGAATAATTTGCAGGAGATTCGAATTTGAATGAATCATATATATTCATAAAATGTCCAAAAATAGTGAAATAAAATAATTTAATTAATCTCCGTATTAAAATATTCTCTTCTTCATTAATAATTCCAATTTGTATTCCAAGATGAGTTTGTATTTGTTCATATGATATATGATCTATGAAATAATAAATATATTCAAACATTTCTAAAATAGTTTGCACATGATTTCTGTGAAAAATCATTGTTGTAGCCAAAAGACTTGTTTTAACATTTTTGCAATTTAAAATATTATTGTATGCAGGAGGACAATAATTTTTCATTGTATCTGTTGTATTGCTCGATGGACAAGATGCATACATATCATTTAACATATACGATATTTCATTCATATAATATTCAACATTTATTTTTAATAGAGTGATGATATATTTCATCAAAATTTGCGCATTAAATGATAATGTAATATGAGAAATAATATAATTTACAAAATTTTGTTCATTAAAACTATCCAAATATTTAAAAAAATAAAAAAACCAAATATTCATGTTAAATACATTATTTACACGAAGTTCGTGATCATCTATAAAACTTTGTGTTGGAGTAATATAACTATAAATATTCATTAAAGGAGGAGTATTATAAAGAAATATTTTTTTCGTTTCAGAGAAAAGGGAATTTTTGTATCGAATAAATAATTTATCCATAAATCTCTCGATATTATTAAACATGAATATTGTTTTCTCATTGAATAATTGTAAATATTGATTCACAAATCGATTGGGATACATTTCATCATATGTATTAAGATAATCAATTGGTATAAAATAATCATTTTCTTCCGGTTTTTCGAGATCATTTATTTTGAATAATAAATTAGTTTTGAAATTAGGATCAGAAAATGTTGGATATTTCTCTTGCATTAGATAATAATTATTTGTGTCTTGATAGATATTCGGAATGATATTTGTCGCAAATCCAAATGCTCTACATATGACAATTGGTGTTGTTTTTGCTAAATTATCTATTATTTTAATAATTGTATTGTATGTATTTAATAGATAACAAAAACTGGGACCAAAATTGTAAAATTGATCTTGTACTTCCTTCAAAAAAGCATATTGGTTGTCCAATGAAAAAGATAATTGTTTTAAAAATGTGTATGTATCTAATGCTAAGAAATTAATTTTGAACTCTTTATTCAAAACTTGACGAATTGTTTCCGAGGAATTATATAAATCATTTAAATATTCATAATGATCAAATTTTTCAACTAAATTTGTATGTAAATTAGTTAACTCAATATTAAATGTTTCAATTAAACTATTGATTGTTTGATCAGTTACAATTGTAAAATCTTGATTTTTCATGTAATACATTAATAATATTTCTCTATTTGGTATCATATTATAAAAGATTGAGGAATACATAATAACTTCTGTTAAAAGATTTGTATTTATCATTGGAGTATTGTTAATAATACCTTGCTCTGATATATAAATGAGTTTAATAAAATTATAAATTAGATGATATTGTTCTTTTTTATTTACCCATTCTGAACCAAGAGATAATTTAAAATTGAAAAAATTATATAAATCATGAACAACTCCTGTTGGAGTTTCACTAATCATAAATGGATCATATGGATTGTATCCAGGTATTTTTATTTCATTATTTAATTCTTTGATAATTTCCAATCTTATTTTTTCTTCCTTATCATAACAAGAAAGAGTATTAGATATTAAATTGAATATTCTGGGAAACTCAACTTGTTGACTTCCATTAACAAATTTTCGAAGTCCAGTTATGAATAATTCATCTGATAATATTGATGAATTAATAACATCAATTAAATCAGTTGATTTTGTATTTAAAAATGCTGTTGCAATTTCTGGTATTTCAAAACATATGAATAAACGATGAAGTAAATCTCCTTGCGGAAGAATAATTGCTTTACTATTTTGATTGAAATTTAATGGACTATTTAAAGGAATACGTAAATGATCCGTAGCAAATGGTGTATGACGTCTATATACTCTTTTAAAATATGTAATTTGTGGATCTTGATTAAGCCATTTATTACCAATACCAGTATTTGTAACTAATTGTAAAATTGCTCCTGCCATGAAATATGTTATTTTCTAATAATATATTTCACGTTTATGTTTGTTATTAAAACTAATCATTAATTAACTTCTATTTAAAATTCATTATATTTATATATTTTTAATTAGGTACTTGTTTGAAAAGCGAGACCTGCCATTCCACTCATAATACGCATAATATCATATGATAAAACATAACAAACAAAAAAAATACCAGATTCAACTCCGTTTACAACATTATTATTGATCAAATTTAAAAATTCATCAGTAAAAATCAAATTGATACTTAAATCATCAATTCTACTAAAATTACATGTTGCAGATGGTTGATGTTCCATCGGTATAGTACTAAATGAATAAACATTTAATCCATCTGTTGGAGAATGTTTAAAATATTCATAAGGTTGAACGAAGTTGAAAAATTTTATATCATTTGTTGGATCTGTAATGTTATACGTATTTAATCTTATAGATTCACTACGGAGTGGATAACCTGTTTTATCTGGTCTCGTTCCAAAATTATTCCATTGACATTTATTCCTACCAGTTGGATTATGTCTATATTGATTTGGTTGTACGTACCAAATTAAAAATTTAGTTGGATGTGCAAATACTAAATTGGCATTATATTGACGTCCTAAAATACCATGATGTTCTTCAAATTGTACAATCTCTATTAAATATTCATGTGTAGATTGTGCAAATCTCCGCCTTTCATCTGAATCCAAAAATACATAATCAACCCATAATCTAAGATCTCTTAAATGAATATTGTATTGTGATTGAATATTTTGAATATCCAAAAGAGTTGAATCATCTTGTATATAAAATAATTTAGCCAAATCTTTAATGCGAAGAGTAAACATAACATCATGATATCTAAGAGCTACTAAAGGTAAACATAAACCATTATGTCTACAAAACCAAAATTGTAGAGGAATCATTAATCGATATGATGGTTTAATCTTATCATCAAATGTATATAATTCTGGTACATTACCTATTAATTTATTATAATTATATAACTGATATTGCTCCATAATGATTTCCATAAAAGTTATATACCAATCTCCAGTATGTCGATCAAATAATTGACTTCCAATACGTATATCAAGTGTATCTATCAAAGCATTTCCTATTTGTTCTACCCATGCACATTTATATCTCTCTTGATAAGTTTTATTTATGAGAGCTTCATAAATTCTTTGATATTTAATATATAGATCATACGCAGACATATAAAAATCTTTAATTTCTGCATATAAACCATTATTTATGATAAATATAACATCTTTCCTCTTGAGGAAATCATTTGTTTCTGCAGAATTACCTCTACCAAGTTTATTAATATTTGCGATTATTGAATTAAAAAGGATTTTTATATCAATACGTTTAATTTGATATATCAAATCAAGTTTAAAATCTCTCAATGCCAATATATTATTAAAGTTTTCACTTTCCAAAATATAAGTTTCTAAATGTATACGTTCATCTACTAATTTTCCTGTAAATAATTCACTATTCATAGTAGCTTCAATGTCAATCATAGAAATATTATTTGTTTTACATAATAAGAGTAATTTTCTGATTACATCAGAATCAATATTGATATAATTATATACCATTTGATAATATTGTTTGATAGTAGTATATTCAATCAAAGCACTTTCAATGGAAGCAATATAATAAGCTCTATTTTTAAGTAAGTTAATTTCTGGAAGTTCTACTTCTAAGTAAATTTTTCCCATAAGATCGCCAATTTTTTCAATTACACATGATGTTTCAAAATTAAAATCAGATTCTCCAAGAAAATCCTGTGGAATTGATTCTACTGCAAAATTGGTGTATCTTCGATATACAATTTTGAAAAAAGTTATTTGAGGAGTTCCTGTCAAAAAAAGATCTTGTGATCCATACACAGATAACTGAAGTAAACCACCTGCCATTTAAATATTAAGAACATTATATATCAATTCAATGAATCACATCAATTTTTAACTGACTCAATTAAAAAATTTATATATTTTGGATATTTATATTTTTTCAAAGCTTGTTGAATTATTATTCTTTATCGCTGATATAATACGAAACTTATAAATTCGATAACTATTTTTTTGTAGAATCAAAATAAAATGTAATATTAATGTAAGAAATGGATTATGGAAAATTTCAAATTCTTGAATTTAAATTGGAAACAATGGTCCCTGATCCAGCAATTGTAATGGTTGCCAAACGTGGTTCAGGTAAAAGTTGGATAACTCGAGATATTATTTATAATTTTCGATATGTTCCATGTGGTGCTGTAATAGCACCTACAGATAAAATGAATCCATTCTATCGTAAATTTTTCCCTGATTTGTTTATTCATTATGAAATAAGTACCGCTTTTCTTCAAAAAATTTTAATTAGACAAGATAAAATTATTGAAAAATCTCGTCTTAAGAAGAAACAAGGTAAGAAAATTGATCCTTCTGGAATATTAATCATGGATGATTGTCTTAGTCAAAAAAAAACGTGGGCTAAAGATACAACTATTCGAGAAATTTTGATGAATGGTAGACATTATAAATTAACTTATTTATTAACTATGCAAACTCCATTGGGAATTGATCCTGATCTTCGTCTCAATTTCGATTATATTTTTCTTCTAAAAGAAGATTCTGCAATTAATAAAAAAAAATTATATGAAAATTATGCATCAGTTTTTCCATCACAGGCAGTATTCGAAAAGGTTTTTGCAATTTGTACAAAAGATTTCAGAGCAATGGTTATCGATAATCGTAAACCAACTGATTTATTAAATGAGAAAGTATTTTGGTTTAAAGCTAAAGAAAGAAAATTTAGTTTTGGTTCAAATGAATTTAAACAATTACATAAAAAATATTACGATCCACAATATAAACGCAAAAAAACAGCCGCACTCTTCGATATTAACAGAATTTTCGAAAGCAAAAAAAGGAATAATGTTGATATTAAAGTTGAAATGGTTTAAATGAATTAATTTAAAAAATATTTCTTAAATTAATTTTTTAGATTTGTGTAACATAATAGCGATTTAAATTTTCGCCAATATCATTCTTCTTACGTTCTACATCGACGCTTGCTACCCATGGAGTAGGATTATTGAACATTGTATAAAATATATCATCTAATGGAACTGGATTCTCCTGATCTTCAAGAAATGTTCTTGGAACGTATCTGTATATTATCTTTTGAGGTGGACATTTATTGTACGCTTTCACAACATCGATAATTATAATTATCAATCCTATTATAAATATCATTTGCATGATGACAGTCACTGCTCCCATTTTTTGTATACTTATTGTACAGAATTTTCATTTAATATAGAAATCCTTTTTTTTGTTGTAACAACGAAAAAACGTGAATTATACATACACGGAAATATTAATTCTAATCGTGATGGTTTGGCGATTCCATACATTATTATTTCATCATTTGATTTGCAGAAATTATAATTATATATTTTATCATGTATTTTGCAAATAGTATCAGATAAAACACAAAAATCAGATCTAATATTTCCTTCTAAATAATCAGATATATAGGGTAAAGATGTATCTAATTCAGCATAAATAATAATTGGATTTTCTTTACCATTTTTCATCATAAATCCACAAAATTTTGACATTTTCTAATGTAATATATTTATTAGTTATTTTTAAATTTCTACCGTACTTACGATTGTATCTGATATGTCAATTTTGAATTTATTATGCGTTTCTGGATCATCAATATAATTTATAATTTCTTTAATTGATATTTCATCTTCTCGATTGAGAGCAGTAACGATAGGTTCTTTTAGTTTTTCTAATGAAGATATATTGGGATTTTGTATAGGATTATTCTTCCCTATTTCTTTAGCTTTTTTTCTTTCATCTCTTCTTTCTTTTCTATTTTCGGCCTCTTTTAATTTGGCTTCTTGTTCTGCCTTTGATTTAAGATCTTCTTTCCTTTTATCAAATTCCTCTTTTTCTTTTATTAAATTATCTAAATGACATTTCATTCCATAATTTAATCGTTTCAACATCGATTCTGATTCCATATTATCATCATCTGAATAAACACACCATTTTCCAATTTCAAATGTATATATTCTATCGTCTGGATAAAGTTTTTTTAATTTATTCAAGCGATTTTTAAGTTCTTTGGTTGTTTGATATACTCCTCTAACTTTGAAACAAAATGTTTTAAGACCTCCAATGTGTTTGGGGGAAAATATCGTCATACAACCATATTTTAATGCTACTTCTTCATTTTCATCTAAATAATCTATTTTCGCCATCTCTTCTACATTTACATTAATTTTTTCTCTTATAACGGCTTCATTTTGAACTTCTTTAACTGTTTTTTCTTCTTGTAACATTTCATATTCTTGTTTTGTAATAACACCTTTATCGTACATTTTCTGTCGTAAACGTCTTATTGTATCTTCTTTACGTTCATCTACAACATTGGCATTAATTGTATTATACTCATTTTTGAATTGTTCACTCATTAATTTTATCTTATCTATATTTTCTTTTCTTGTTTTTTCCAAATCATTTAGTTTGGAATCATCATATTCTACAATATCTGCTTTACTTGCATCATCCCAGGCATAAATTTTTCCAATTTCGGATAAGAAAACATCATGTTCTTTTTTAGCCATTTTAATTTTTTTTGCATCTAAACCAGCTAATTCTTCTGTATTATATCCATTATGTACTTTAAATCCTCTAACTCCTATATATTTACAATGATCTAAATTTTGAGGAGTCAAAAAACTTATCGTCACCCAATTTACAAAACCATGAGGAGAATCATCTATCAATTTTTGACGAATATTGTATTTCTTATTCATTCTCTTTATAATAACATAATTATAATTTTATATTATCGTTCTCTACGAAATTATACTGAATGTTTGAGATATAATTGTTGTCATATAATATATTCGTTAAATATTTAACATGAGATAATTAAAAGTATAAAAAATATGATTTTTGATAATTTTCTTTTCAAGATATATATAACTTGAATGTCTGATTATTACACAAACACGAGTGAATATTCTCCAACAACGAATAGATTTCAAACTGCTTCTCTAACTGTTGAACAACCTGCTCCAATCCAACAAGTTACTCATGATATTATCAATCAACCTAAACATTATTATGGTAACCCAATGTTAGTTCCACAACATTCACATTATTCTGGAAAGCAATATAAATATAATGGTGATGTCTTTAACGTTGATTTTAAAGACATTGTAAAACGTTCTGTTAAATATTTATTAGAGGGTTTAGCTGTCGCTTTTGTTGCCTATTATTTTACCAAAGGAAAGTTAGATCTCAAAGAAGTTATATTACTTGGCATAACCGCAGCATTCGTATTTGCCATTCTCGATACATTCTCACCAACAATTTCATTGGGTGCTAGATTCGGTGCAGGTTTCGGAATTGGACAAGCAATGTTTGGATTGAATCCAGCAATTGCAACAGTTCCAGTTGCAGCAACTCTTGTATAAAAAATTTGTATAAAAAATAAAAAATTTATATATTTAACATTTCATTTTTGAATCTATTTTACGAAATAAATTCAAAATGATTTTTACGTAAATATCTGAAATTTTTTTCAGATGCTTTTATAAAATTTCCATCGCATATACTTACAAATATTATTCCATATTTTATCATGTTGTCTTAATTTTGTGTTATTTTTAAGTAATGGAAAATAACTGATATATTCATCAAGATCCAACAATTCACAAAATTTATGTAAAACATATGAATAATTTAGAAAATTTTTGCGATCTTTCGGACAATAGATAGCAAATGGTTTTTGTATATCTCGAAACATTTTTTTTATTTTTGATTCATCTTGTCTACTAAAATTTGGGGGCTCTTTACTATTGATAATTTGCAATATATGTGGTACATGTTCATAATATTTACGATAGTCCAATTTTTTTAGGATTTTTCTTAGCTTAAAAATATCTAATTCATTTTTATCAATATTTCTCTTTTTGATCTCTCGCTGAATAGTCTCGAATACTTTTGCAGGAATATCAGTCGATTCTTTCGCTTGTAATTGACTCAAAATTTCTGTTAAATGATTTATTCTTTTATATGCATATGTACCTGAATCCTGTGTTGGTTCCTTATAATTTGGTTTATCTGTTGCTATTAAAACAGTTTCAAAAATACCACATTTATTACATACTTGACATCCATCTAATTGACTAAATACAATTTCTCCATCACAATCTTGTTGAGAACATAAATTATGTTTTCTTTTTGATTTTTTTCTATGTGTGGAATCTGTTATTTCCAAATAATTTTCATATAGTTTAGCGCGACTGATTTTTAGATTTGTATTAAATTGCTGTTTATTTTCTTGTGTAATTGGTTTATTTGAGTTTACAAAATAACTTAATATTGTTTTTTTTCCCATTTCATTAACTTCGTGTGCAATTTCTTCTTCACAATCGTCGACAATTTCTAGATTATCATAATAATCTATTAATATTGGTAGAGTATTTACAATATATTTTAATTGTTCGGTGCAATTTTCAATTGATATAATTTCTTGTTTGAGTTTATCAATTAAATCCATCAAGTGAGCTTTCTGACGAATATCATCATTTGTATATTTATTTGGTTTCATTTTCATTAATTCATTTAACTCTATCTGTAATTTTACTAATTTTTCTCTTTTTATTGGAAGACTGTTATTCATTTCATCAAATTTAGTCAAACATTCTGTATGTTTTTGATCTAGTGTTCCTTTTTTTACATTAAGTTCCTTCTTTTTTGTTTTTATTTTAACCTTTTTCGTCATATGTCATCAATAAATAATGTTAGTGAACCTTTCTTTATAATAATTATCTTTATATTTTTGTCGCCTATAAATTCACTATCAAACGCATTATATTAATTGCATTAATATAATTTCAAATTTTTTAATGAACGATTAACTGATAGATATTTAACTAATCTTCTAAAAATTAAAAAAAAATTTTTTCTTTAGTATAATATATATAACAAAAATGGCAGGTGGACTCATGCAGTTAGTAGCCTATGGTGCTTAGAACAATATCTTGGGCATCAACAGCGGGAGCCTATCACAGTTCTCAATATCATTGTGATAGATAACGGCTTGTAAATATTGAGAATGCTAAAATAGCATTTATATAACCCGCTAGTCAGAATAATTCTGGCAAGACAATCAAATTGCTGGAACCCCCTAAAACCTTTGATACCAAGTATGGATGGTGACATTCATATGGCGAAGACAAAAACTTCGATATAGGTGATAATTCAAAGGATGATAGATTTATAATCTTAAAATGGGCAATCAGCAGCCAAGCACTTAATGAAGTGTGCAGTTCATCGACTCAATGGTTGTCGGTGGGAATATTTTTCCTGCTTAAGATAGAGTCAGGCCTTATGGGAAACCATAGGGAATTATGCAAGATGTATACCTAAACTGATTGGGTAGAAAAGTAAGACGCCAAGATTAATTATGGATAAATCTTGGGTAAACCGGTTTGTGGTCCATAATATTAATCCACACTTGCTAGTGGAGAATAGATATTATATTCTCTGCAACACCTTCAAATTCAGATGAAATCCTAAAGCCGTTTCGGTACCAAGTAATATGAGAAATTATATTATGGCCTGGAGAAGTACCCAGGGTATGGTCAAAAGCCGACGGATATATGGATAAATGCTGAGCTAAATCCTAAATCCCGTTATGCTAGGGACATGGATATGAAGTCCAGAGACTAAATGGAGGTGCCCGTGAGGAAATAAGCAATTTCTATTGATCGGGTAAGATATAGTCCACTCCCATTTCGAAAGAATGGGATAAAGTGAACCGGTAATCCTCAAATAACTTTCTTTAAAGTCGTATATAGACGACATACAAATTTTGCTGTTGAATCTATTGAACAATTTTTCAGTGGACACAGTAATTTTGGAAGAAAGAGTTCGTGTGAAATCTCGCGTAATGGCGATTTAATTACTCAAATTTTCCTTAAAGCTGTCCTTCCTGAAATTCGTTTTGGTGGTGATTTTACTCGATTTGGACACGTTGAATTTGCATGGGTAAGACGTGTTGGACATGCTATTATTGAAGAAACTGAATTGGAAATTGGGGGATCACAAATTGATAAACAATATGGTACCTGGTTAAATATCTGGTACGATCTTTCTCATGAAGTTGGTCATGAATATGGTTATGCTAAAATGATTGGTGACGTTCCTGAACTTACTTCTATTAGCACTCTTAGTTGGGACGTTCCTGATAATAACTTACTGAAACCAGCATATGTAATGTTTATCCCTCTTCAATTTTACTTCTGTCGTAACAATGGTTTAGCTCTTCCATTGATTGCTCTCCAATATCATCAAGTAAAAATCTATGTTCGATTCAGGCAATCTATGCAATGTTATATTGCTTCAGAAGCTTATAAATCTGGTGGAGAATCCCACGAAATGGAAGACACTTCTCTTTATGTCAATTATGTTTATCTTGATACTGAAGAACGTAGACGTTTTGCTCAAGTTTCCCATGAATATCTAATTGAACAACTTCAATTTACTGGTGAAGATTCTATTGGTAATACAAATAGTTGTAAATATAAACTTAACTTTAATCACCCTTGTAAAGCTCTTTATTGGGTAGTTAGATTAGGTATTTATGAAGGAGGTCGTTTCATGGTTTATGATGAATGCGATTGGGAAAGGGCTCGCGAAAATGCTGCCAAATTACTACTTTTGGCACAATATGATCTTGATCAATTTGGTTATTTTAATGAAGTTGCTGTTAATGCACGTGATGAAGCATATACTGCAGATGATGGTATTGAATATATTGGTATTAATCCTGCAAATCCAGTAGAAGAACCTAGATATACTTTCAATGATACAGCAACTTATAGTCATTATGCTGAAGGATGTAATTTAATAGGATATTTAGCTCCTCGCGTCCCTCTTCTTAAAAGAGTCAGAGAATTAGATCTCAGAGAAAAAGTATCAGGTATTATTAGAATCTTTACTGATTTTGAAAATGATGATCTCACTTATCCTGAAGTTGAAAGAATTACGAGAAATGATCTCTTGATTATTGATTTGTCCATTCCTATTGATAAATATGATGATGATAACAGATGTCCATATATTCGAGAATTTGATGTTTATGTTTGGATGCTTCATAATTATGGACTATTGATTAATGGTACTGTAAATCCCGTTTCTGAAGTTCAACTTCAACTTAATGGACAAGATCGCCAAACACGTCGTTCTGGTTTCTGGCATGATACAGTTGAACCGTATGAACATTTCACTGATACTCCAAGAGATGGTCTTAATGTTTATTCCTTTGCTCTAAATCCCGAGGAACATCAACCATCTTGTACATGTAATTTCTCTCGTATTGATACAGCAAATTTGAACTTATGGTTTCACACTTTTGCTGGTAATAGATATGCTGATGTATTCAGTGATTCTGATAATAAAGTATTTGTATTCGCCACTAATTATAATGTTTTGAGAATTATGAGTGGAATGGGAGGATTGGCATATAGCAATTAACAAAGTGTATTTATTTTTTATTTTTGCTTACTTTTACATGAAGTTTTCCTTAATTTAAATTATTAATCAATAATTTAAATTAAATATTCTTTTTCTCATTTTTTATTTCTTCCATTCGTTTCTTTATTGCTTCTGGAGTTTTAGATGAAAGTATTTTTTCTTTTCTTAAGATTTTTTTAAATTTTTCTTTTATTTTTCTTCATTAAATAATTTTAATGTAAATATTATTATATTTAAAAATTGTTTTATTAATAACATATATAAACGAACATGTGGATATTAGATTTTACGGACAAATTATCAACTGATAACATTAACTATTATGTCTTTAATCCATCTATACTTCATTGGAAAGATGATCTTTTTTTAATAGCATATAGAATTGCATTTTACGATATACCAGTTCAATATCATCCATGGAAGATATGGGATAATGGATATAAATTCTTCAAAAATAGTAAACAGATAATGATTCATAAATATAGAAATGTCATGGGGCCTTCATTGTATCATAAATTAATATCTCAACCAATAATTCAGAAATATTCTGAACATGATTCTACTGGATTGGCAATAGCTCGTTTAAAAAATAATGAAGAATTACAAATAATAAATAATATTGCAGATTTATTTCCTAATGAAATGAATCAAGATGCAAGATTATGTAATAATGGAGGTTTGTTAATAATTTATAATACCTTCGAATTTAGTGGTGTCAAATTAAGATACAGAGATATAATAATTAATGATCATGAAATATTTTTAAGTGAAGAAAAATATCTGTTTGATCATATTTATCGACCTGTTGAAAAACATTGTTATTATTCTGACGATAGACAGTTAGTTTATTATGGTATTGGAGATAATTTTGAAATTATTAATCTTAATAATAACAACATCACAAAAATATCATCTAAATCACATTTTGAATATTTATATAATAAATATGGAAAAAGTAATGTATTTCTCTCATTAAGTACTTCGCATATTTCGTTTGATAATTTAAAAATTGCAATTGGACATGCAAAAATTACATTTAAAGAAATCCCCAATTTTGATTTCCTTGAAAATATAGATACTAAAAATGTCTATTTGCATGGCAAATTTATTTATTTTATGTTCATATATGAATTCGATGATCAACATAATATTACTCGCGTTTCACCTTTATTTATACCTAGTATCGATAATAATCACCTTCCTTATCTATTAGTTATGCCGATTAGCATAATATTTTACAATGATAAATATTTTATAAGTTATGGTGAGGGAGATACTAAATGCAAATGTTTAATATTGAATCATGATGAAATAAATATGTTACTGAATAGTAAATTCTATCCTTCCTTTTTAACAGAAAAAATAAATCTTAATCATGTAGGTTATTGGTGTAATTTCAATTGCGGTGATGATGCATATATTCATGTTTTTAATTATTTGTATAAAGGTACACCTAATAATATTAAATTTTCTTTGAAATATGATCCACATAGTGATCTTAATATATTGGGCGGAGGAGATGTTATCAATGATTATTTTACAAAAGATATATCGGAAAATACAATTGCTATCTCTGTTGGGATTCCTTATATGGAATTTGTTCCTTTACTTGATAAATTCAAGTGTGTTTATTTAAGAAATGAAAACGACAGTAAACTTTTTACCAAAACAAAATATATTCCAGACTTAACATTTATTTTACCCAAATTATTTGGAAGAAATACAAATAGAATTGAGGAAAAAACTGTAGGTATTATATTAGCGAGAACTTATTATAATATCAAATATCTCGAAGAATATGAAACCTTTTGTGATGAAATTGCAAATTTTGTGTTTTTGTTACATAAAAATAAATTCAAAATCACATTTATACCATTTTGTATTAACGAAAATAATAGCAATGAAAATGATTATTATATTATAAATGATATAGTCAAAAGGATTAATTTTCATGTAGAAATTTTTCATCCTGGAATAAATTATGTTCGAGACATTTATGAAAAAATTTCACATATGTCGTTTAACATTTGTTCTAGATTCCATGCACATATCTTTAGTACTATCAATGCAGTACCATTCATATCATTAACATGTGGACGAAAATGTATTGAATATATGAAACAAATACCAGATTGCCTCTATAAATTAAAGAAAAATGAAATAGATATACCTATAGAATTTGATGGAAAACAATTTTATAATTTCTTCATATCAAAATATGTAGATAGGAAAAAAATTGGAGAAAAATTAAATCTGATATATGAGAAAAATAATCTTAAATTACTTGAATTTATAAGTTCTTATCAAAAAATGCTCAGAAAATATTCTAATAAACCACAATCAATTTTATGGATTCCAACCAATGAGAATATAAATATAACATGTTCAATACCATATATATCATCTTCCATTAAATCGTAATTATCCGAAAATATTTACATATCCTATTGTCTTATCTCAAAATATGATAATTTCTCAATGAAATAGTTAAATTATTCTTTTTGAGAATAATTGGATATGTTTTATTATTCTGAATAATTTCCATTGAAATGTAAAAAATTATTATATAGAAAATATATATATTCAATTTAACATTTTTCTATTTATTTTTCGTTATTTTTTACAAATTGGAATCGCGTCTATTATGATATACAAAGATGAATGTAACATTATTCTTAGAAATTAAAAATGAATATACTGAACATTTAACTGAAACCTTGTATCCATTTATTTATGAAGGATTACATTCTATTTATAAAGAATCGGTAAAAATTGCTGATGATAACAAACAATCTGACAAAATATTACTCATATTTCAAAAAGCATTACAACAAATAGAAACATGGAATAGATTAAAGATAGAAGATGAGACAAAAAGAATAAAAGAAGCAAGTGGTACTAATGAATATTTGGATGACTTAATACGAGCTGTTATTAAATCAAATATTATTCTCCTAACATATTCCAATCATATCAGCAACACCATTGCACAAACTTTTTATAATAATTTATCGACTGCTAATTTTATACATAGATGTTACATCGAATGTGCTAAAGATACACATAACAATCCATATCTATTTTATCATAGTGTATCTCCACTTGATTTGAAAAGAAATCAAGTAATCATTCATCAAAATATACAATCTGCTATAATTCGTGCAGTTCGTAAAATGTTACCAATCTCAATCATATTAAAAGAATATTTAATAAATTCAATAAATATTATAAATGAATCAACAAAAGTGGAATTAATGGGAGTATCAATACCACCAATTATTGAGCAACCTATCAAATCCATAAATCTTGTAAATCCCGTATTAGAAAAAGAAATAATGGATTATATTAAAACAGAAGAATTAAAAGACGATCAGCAGAAAATTAAAGGATTGATTAGTGTTGGAAAAATAGTTGATAATATTGAAAAATCACAACGGATTTCAATAAAACCTACTTCTAGTCATGAAAAATCTGGCTCGATTAACAATTTCACCAGATCAAGTAAAAATATATTAAATATCAATTTCAATGAACAATCAACTATTAATGAGGCTTCTGAACAAAAAACTATATCTGGTACAATTATGTCGACAATGTTAAAACATAAATCAGATAAAAAGGATAATGAAATGTCTGAGAAAATAGATATAAATGATATTCAAATTATAGAGGAATATGGTGCAGTTGGTAGTTCTAAAAGAAAATCTCACAAAAATTTTTAATTTATCTTAAAAATATATATATATACATATGGATATTAGAATATTTAAAAATTCATACATAACAGCAATCGTAATATTTTTTACATTATGTATTATATGTTATTTAACCGGAATTGGTAATAAAAATATTATTCTTCCTGATGGAAAAATTGTCAAAAAATTCAATTGGAAATATCCATTTGCAATTTCGCTTATTGTTTGGGTGATATGGTATTTTTGGATTTTTCCCCCTCAAGATTCAAATAATCTAAAACAAAATATTAATCCAAATAAAACAATCACTAATTTAATTGGTGGAAATAATATTGATGTACAGAGAATTGATATGACTAATTGGAATTGATTTTATTAATTAGATAATTAATAAAATCATTATTCATAAATTGTTTCTAATTTACGCCCTTCAGCAGATACAGGAGAACCATATTCTCGAACATGCTTAAGATCTTGAGGTTCTCTTTGTAAACTCAAATCATTTATTTTTGGTTCATTACGAAACATGGATCTTTGAGATTGAATTTGTTCGTATGGAGTTTGTTCTTCATATTTAGATGGAACAACATCATTTCTAATCAAAAATGATGGTTCTATTTCATTAACACCCATGTAATGTACATTATTACCTCTATTGACAAGGAACAAATATGGATCACGTTTAATACAAGGACATCCAACACCATTAATACCATTGGCACATGTATAATTAGTTCTGACAAAAGGACCCGGTTTCCCTCTTTCAGTTATACATTTTTCCACTTCAGCACCTGTCATTCCATCAAAAGGAACTGGCCATTGATCTCCACAACAACTTGGATGACAAGTCATATTATCGACTAAATAATCTTCAATACCTACTGTTGCACCTTCATAATATCTATCTAATTCTTTAGAACTCTGATAAGGTGAACTAGTAAAATTTTCTACTTGTGTATATACATTTTCGTCAGAAGATAACAACCAATATCCTAAAATAATTATGATTATGCCAATGATAATGATAAGCGTTCTATTCTCTTTTGACATCTTTATATATCATAAAAAGATATTAAAAAATTAATCGAATCAGGAATCCATGTACATTAGATTAATTGGTTGTAAACACCATTCGTTGTTCTTTTTGATTCTCGGATAATATTCGATAAATAAATTTTCTGATTTTATAAAATCATTATACATATTAATATATTTGTAATTAGATGCTACCTTTTTATGAAAAGTATCTGGATCATGTAATTTATCGAGATATGAAGAATATTTATGCATTGCTTTTTTTTCCAATTGTAATGTATATCGTTGTAAATCATAATATAAATCTTCATTAGCATTGCATTTTCCTTGATAATCAATTGTACGAATCACGTATATACCTTCAGGTGTAGCTACTAAAGACCCCTGTACTTTTCCTTCATTTCGATATTTGATGAAGTTAAAAATATCATTTGCACTTGGAAATTCATAAATAATTCCTTCATCAATGCGACCAGCATAAGTTTTAGTATTGGGATGTGTATGAAATAGATATTCATACTTATAGAAATCAGGAGAATTTTTTGGGAGGAAAATAGTTTGATCAGCTACATCTGTACGATCTGTTCCTGCTGAAACATTAATATTTTTCACGACATAATTTTTAATAGATATTACTCCAGAATGTTCAGAATAAATATATTTCCCATCATTTTCATATCTCGGAAAGGATCCTTGATTTAATAATGCATCAATAATTAATAATTTATTATGATGTAATGGAACATAATGAAATTTAGAAATCATATTTTTCGCCATTTTCCATATTGGATTGATAATTATATTATTGATTATTTCAGTATTTAATACCATTTTAACAAAGAAATCAGATGGATAAATGCCTTGTGAAATACGATTTATCAAAGTATTTGACCAAAGAATATTAGATAAATGATAATTTCCAATATCATCTTTTTTAACAATAGATTCGATTTTTTTTAATTTATCGCAAAAAAATGAATAATTTGATATACAATCATTTTCATATTTCTCGAAATATATATCTTTCATCATTATAATTTATGGAGATTTTGCGTGTATAAATACCTCGTAAATATATTATTATTATTAAATGTATGAAGATTATCAATCAGAAAAATTATATATTGCGTCAAATAAATTACAAAATATTTATGAGAAGAGACTTATTTGCTTTTCATATCTTAATGGAGATAAATGTCAATATAATAAAACTTGCACCTATGCACATGGAAAAGAGGAACAAATAATCGATTCAGAAAAGAAATATATTTATAAAATTATCTTAAGTAAAAATCCAACTGAAATAATTGAAAACGTTTCAGAAAATATTTACAAACAATTAATGACACTCACATCATTATGTGATAGATGTAAAAATAAAAGGTGTACAGGAGGATATAATTGTAGAAATGGAAGTTGTGATTTTTCATTAAAATTATGTAAAAATGATCTCTTAACAGGTCAATGTATTAATAAAATTTTAGAAATAAAAGTAGATAGCGTTATATTTTCAAAGATTAATGATATTACTTCTCCTAATATTTATAATGGATGTTTGAATGGTCATCATATTACTGAGAGAGGGTTAATACCATATTGTAAACATATATATCAAAAAGATAATTCCAAAAAGAGTACATATCGATCTGTGAGATTAGTTGATTTTAATCAAATGAATAGATTTATTCGAGATGATTATTCCGATGTATATGATTCATCTGATTCGTCAGATGATGAATTAGAAAACCTTTTCAAAAAAGATGAAGATATTTTATTCGATGATTTTACAGTTGAATAGGTTTTATTTTGAGCTATTTTAATTGAAATAATATTTCAATTAAAATGCAATTTATTCTGAAATACCTAATTTTTCTTTCATAATAGTTTTCTGTTTTCCCGTCAATGGACTCTTTTTATTTTTAATTTTATCTATCTTTATAATGGATTCAATTTTCTTTAGAGTCAAATTATATGGTTTTAATAATTCACATAACATATCATATCGTTTATTATTAAATAATATTCTTAAAATAGAAGCTATATATAAAAAATCATATATCGATACTGTTTTTAATAATTGATGTTCTTGTGCATTCCTAATGGCCTTATTATTTATCTTCATAATTGAGGTTTTATTATAATCTTGTGTATACTTGTAAATCTCCTTATTTCGCATTTTTCCACTAACTTTATTTATATGATAAGATGTAAGGACACATGAATAAAAACCATGAACTGATTGTAAGCTCCAACATTGATTAGAATATATTAATCCATCCACTTTATCAGATTCTGAAATGGATTTACTTACATCAAATATAATATTAATTTGATCGATAGCATTCATTTTTGGATATTGTTGTCTCAAATTCAATGGATAATTTTCATGTACCATTAATGGAATAGTAGCTCTTTCTTCACTGTATAAAGAAATTGCACTATCAATTCCAGAATAATCATTCAATAATGATCGTGTTGCTTCATAGATACCTGGATCTATATCTTTTTTTTTAGCAGTTATTTTGTATAAATTTAATTTATCGAGAGTTATTTCTACATCATCATAGATATTTTTGAGCTCTTCTAGAATATTAATTAACCTACGAACATCATATTGTGAATGTTCAATAATTTCTATATATAAATCTTCTTCATCTGATTTTGTTGGTAGCAATTTTAATTTTTCTGTAATACATACTTTCTTTATTAGGGTTTCTAATTCATTAATATTGGGAGATTTCATAACTATTTCATTAATTTTTTTCATATTCTCTTTTTTACCTTCTTCATTAATATTTTTTTCCACAAAAATTACCATTTTTCTGATTTCGTTCACTATTTTACTATGCTTTACATTTGCAATAATGATTATTGGTATCCTTTTAAACTTATTATTTAATTTAATTAAAGACTTTATTGCTTCTTTTTCTTTGGGGTTAGAAATATTAGATACATTATCCAACACAACAGCTATTTTTACTGTTGTTTGTTCACCAACCATCAAAATATTTTTCCTTCGCAAGAGAGAATTATAATATGTTTTGATAGTAATAACTGAACCATTATCTTTTTCGATTATTTTTTTTTTTTTAGTTTTTCTTGTAATTGATATTTTTGACAAATCAGGTATGATTTTTTCAAAATCATTTTCTTTGAGAATTAAATCAACAATTGTTGTTTTTCCAATTCCATTTGTTCCTGTTATTATGATATTTGGATTTTTGATCGTTAATTGTTTCTTATTTTTCACATAAAACTGTTTTATAAATTTATCAATTTGATTGATATTATATTTATCTCCAAGAAAATCGGATGATTTTTGTGGTTTATATTTATCTAACCAATTTTGATGAGTCATTATTGATTATTATTATCATTCTTTTTTTATACTAGTATAAAAAAATCAATTTTTAATATCATTTTATCAAAATATATAATTTTGTTTAAAAAAAATGTGGGTATAAATTATATATAGCATAATGACAGACGTTTCTAGAAGTAATCGAAAGGAAAGTTTTGATATTTCCTCTGATAATAAAAAAATGTCCGGGAATAATGAAAATATAAAAGCTGAATTAGAAAAATATGCAAAAAAAGGTTCTTTGACTCCTCATGATTATTCTGAACTTATTAAAAAATATGGTGACGAAGATTTTGCTGAAGAGGTTTTAAAACTTTTTAATAAAAGATATGTAAAAGTAAAGAAACAAGCTAAAGACGCCGCTGAAAAAATTGTGAATAGATATCGTAGAGAAGATCGTACCTTTCATGAAATTTTGAGCAAAATGTTGAAAATTAAGAAAAAATACGGTTGGTCTGATGTTGATTATGCTGAATTTCAAAAAGAATTATCATTACAATTGAGAGGAGATAGAGCAGTAGAACTTGAAACAAATTTGGATATGATAACGTCTCGTTCTAAAATTAATAGAGCTATTGGGCCAAAAATTCAATATGATAATGAATTGAATATTAAAGAATCTGAACATGGTGTATTAAGTGAAATTCTTAGCATGGTAGAATCTAGTGGTGCAAAACATAGAGCTGCATTTATGGGAAGTTTAATTTATGAAGATTGTTCCATTGCTGCCATAAGTGGCGAATTCAAAAGAGATAAACATAATCCTAATAGTTATATTCATCCGCTTTTAATATGTATGTTTATACCTAAATTTTTAATTTTCGAAACTCATATGATTTACGCTAGTATCGGTAGAATTGTTAAAAGTCGTTATGAAAAAAAACCGATTGTAACTGAACCTGATCTTCTTTTGTTGGATGATCTTATTACTGATCCCAATGACGTTGTTTGTGATGTTTCTAGTCCAATAATCGATTTAAAAAATCGATTTAGAGTACAAATAAGTATTTGGGATATTGTTCAACAAATACGTGCCGGAAATTATTACGATGAAACTTCAATTAATCAATTTACATTATCACTTAACGCATGTAGGAATAATTTATATGATGGTGCAGATCTAGCATATCATCAAGATGAAGGTGCAATTTTGAGAAGATTATTATCCGTTTTCTCTATTCGACCGACTTACGTAACTACAAAACCAATTTCCACATTAACAACAATGCCGTACGTTACTCCATTATATGGTAATCAATCTACAGGACAATTTCCTTTTACAAATGCTCCAGTTTATACAATTGCAAAAATCCAAATGATCATTGTCAGAATTCCTCCATTTGTGGGGGAAAATGATGAACCAATCAATCTTAAAGATGCTCTTAATCAAGTAATGTGGATGAATGAAAATAAAATGATTATTCCTAAAGAACAATCCATAATTTACAGCAAAGAAATCTTAATATTCTACGTCAATCGTAGAATTCAACGATTTCAATTTAGAACACTTTCTAATCCAGTTGCATTTTCACAACTCCCATTAACTATGTCAAATTTCGATCGTTTAAATAAGTTCCCAATACATGTTCCGGAAACTCTCCGGATTAAAAGTAGCGATGAAGCTTACCATTTAAGATCTATTGTTGCTGTAACTGAAACGGAAATTAAACAAGGAGATTCTGTTGAAAATATTATCACTGGAAATGTTGGACTGATCATGAGTCATAGAAGCTTAGCAGAAGAACGTTTTGAATCTAATTATCTACTATATGATCCCTTTGGAGCATCTGTTCCTATTCGACATAACGATCCAAGTGGAAAAGGAAGATTTATTACCAATAAACCATTTTCTTTCGTTAATCCGATCTTCAATGGACCAGATTCTGCTACATCTCAATTCAGCAGTAGTCATAATCCTAGTTTCTTTGAAATTGCTTCTAGAGCAGGTACCATTTATATTTATTCTAAACCTGAAGGATACAATCAATCTGAAACAATTATTTTCAATTAATTATCATAATCAACTTATAAATTTTAATTTGATTATGATTCAATAATCTTGATAACGTGAAGTTTGAATTTCATTTCTAGCATCAAAAGTTCTCGTAACAGATGGTAATGTTTTTGTACCAGCAATTGATACACATTCAGGTCTATCCATAATCTGTCTTGGAGCAAAGGCTCTTTCGAGATAACCAAAATATGCATTCACTTGAGAAATAACATTTGGTACAATATCATCAACAACTATATTATTTAATTCTTTGATTTGCCCCTTTATATCATCAGGAACATGACGAGCATGTTGAATGAACATAGATCGCATTATTATTTGTAAATCTTTCTCTTCTTGTTTCTCAATCCAATAAGCACCATTTGTCCTCCTAAATACTTCCAAAATAATTTGTTTCTGTACAATATCCACGTTTTGTGGTGAAAAGAATACCTTTGATAATATGGATTCTTGTTGTTGGAGGCCTGCTAAAGAATCTTGAGACATATTATAATAATCATTAAAATGTGATTGAAATAATAAAAATGGTGTTTTCATGATATCAAATTGATTCATTGGTTTATCTTCAGGAGCTCTAGGTAAATTCATATGTTAATTATATTTCTACATAATAAAATATTGATTAATTATGCATAAAAATATTATTAAAAATTCATTACTATATGAAAATCTATTGTATAGATCACAATCTAATCTTTTTAAAAATATTCAATTTTCAAATTCGCTATTAACGATTTAAGTTTATTGACAGATTTTTTAAATCCTTGTCCAAGTGTTAAATATAATATTGATAATGGAAGGTTATCAACAGATTGATTGAAAACAGTTCCAAATATCAATCGAGTGATCGATGATGGAAGATTATCCACAGATTGATTGAAATTAGTACCAAATGTTAAATGAGTTATTGATGGTGGAAGGTTATCCACAGATTGATTGAAATTAGTACCAAATGTTAAATGAGTTATTGATGGTGGAAGATTATCTACGAATTGATCAAAATCACGTGCAAACGTCAAATAAATTATCGATAATGGAAGATTGTTAACGGATTGATTAAAACAACCTCCAAATTTTAAATGAGTTATTGATGATGGAAGATTATCTACAGATTGATTAAAATTATATCCAAATGTTAAATGAATTATTGATGCTGGAAGATTATTTACAGATTGATTAAAAAAATATCCAAATGTTAAATGAATTATCGATGATGGAAGCTTATTCACAATTTGGTTAAAATTATATCCAAATGTTAGATTAGTTATTGACGTTGTAAGATTATTTACAGATTGATTGAAAAAACTACCAAATATTAAATTAATAATCGATGATGGAAGATTATCTACAAGTTGATCAAACATAGTTCCGAATGTTAAATAGATAATTGATAAAGGAAGTTTATCTACAGATTGATTAAAATTACCTCCAAATATCAAATAAATTATTGATAAAGGAAGTTTATCCACTAATTGATCAAAATTATTTCCAAATATCAAATGAGTTATTGATGTCATTTGTAGCTTATCTATAGATTGATTGAAATTATGTCCGAATGTCAAATGAGTTATTGATTTAGGAAGTCTATTTATAAATTGATTAAAATCATATCCGAATGTCAAATGAGTTATCGATAATGGGAGTTTATCCACAGATTTATTAAATCTATTTCCAAATATCAAATGAGTTATTGATGATGGAAGTTTGTCAATAGATTTGTTGAATTCATTTCCGAATGTCAAATGAGTTATTGATAGTGGAAGTTTATCTATAGATTCATTGAATCCATTTCCAAATGTCAAATAAGTTATTGATGATGGAAGCTTATTTACAGATTTTTTAAATTTTTCTCCAAATTTTAAATAAATTATTGACAATGGAAGTTTATCTACATTCTGATCAAAATAATATCCGAATGTTATATGTGTTATTGATGATGGTAAATTGTTTACAGGCTTGTTGTATGATAATGCAAATGTAATATTTTTAACAGTATTTCTTAATTCAGAAATATTATCTACATCGTAAAGATTGAATGCATCATAATATTTAGCATAAGATTGTTTAAATTTGAAATTCAAACATATATGACTATTTAAATTATTTTTATTTTTTTTATTTGTTAATGCAAGTGACAAAATATCATTTTTTCCTAAAAAATGTTTACCCCACATTATAAATTGATCCATAATAAACTATATTATATGATATTTAAAAATAACCACTTTGATTCGATCAATATGTAAACAAAATTGAATGTATTTTTTGATTCTTAATGAGATCATTTTCGATTCAACAAATTAATTGATAAAATATGTTTCTAACAATTCATTCTCATTCAATTTTATTTTATCTCCATCATAAATTTGATCAATTTTTTCTGTAAGAGCAAACTGTTTTAATGTGTCAACTCTTATTCTATTAATAACTACATTTGTAGATTCTGGTTTATCTTTTGTTATAATTTCTACTTCACCATCATTTCCAACATATTTCACAAATATGCACCATTTATAAACTTGGTCTTCAATCACTTCAGCACACATTTGTCCTTTTTTAAAGGGACCAGTATGTTCTCGAATGTTTGGAATTTCAGAATCTTTTCTCAAATATGTACCTATTCGATTATTCATGTACATTCCAAAATGTCTCAAAAGTATAGTTCCAAGATCAATTTCATTATCCTCCATTAATTTACCAATAAATGACATAACAGATTCAGAAGGTTTATTGACATTATTCAAAGTATGTTCTTTAGTGAATGCATTTGTATTAATTATACGGCGATAATTATCCCATATTTGCCTTTGTAATTGAGTGATTTGATAATTTTGACCGAATATTTTATTTGTATATATTTTATATTCACGTTCGACGGGTTCTAACAATCTAGTAGCAGGAATAATATCTTTGAAATTAGAATCTATCATTACTAAATATCCAAAATTAGGGACATAATAAGGAATATCATCAATTATATATTTCCAATAACCTACAATATTTGATTCTCCATTATTTGCTAAATCTTTAATATATATATTATCTTCTATGGTCATATCTCTTATATACAAACCATGTAATTGCATAACATATAACGCTGAAACTATTTGGAACAAAATACTCATCCACACAATAGTATCATGAAAACCGTGACTTATCATTTTATCTACAATTCCATCATGATTGTAAATCTTTGAAGCCCATTGATAGAGATTGTGATGAGGTGCTTCTGTAATCAGAATAAGTGTAGTACCACTATATTTTTGTAATGTGGTATCTTTTTCATCAGGAAGTTTTGGAATTCTATTACTTAAATCTTTATTCATAGAAGGGGGGCGAATTACTTTATCTTTACTAATAGATTCATGTAATTCCTTGAATTTTTTATATTCACGAGACAATAACTCTTTTTGTGTAAGATTTAGAGTTTTCTTTTTAAGATTAAAATAATCTAATTTTTGATTAAACGAAAAGAAAAATGCATATAACATTGTAAAATTTGGAGATTGTTTTTTCTTTAAAATATTTTCACGTACATATTCGTAATATATTAATTCACGCCAAACATCATATTCTCTATATACAGGTTGTTTGAATTGATATGAATAAATTTCAGCATATGATAATGAATATAATCTAATATTCATACCTGTAGAATTTTTGGAACACATTGTTGTTTGACTTTTTTCTTCAAGTTGAATTGGAAAACATGATCTATAAATCAAAAGACCAAACGGCAATCCTCGATAGGGATTTGAAAATAATGGACTATAATAATTTGGATTAAGATCCATAAATTTAATATAACTCATTAAATTTCTTTTTGCATCACACTCCAAACTAATATCTTCACCATCATTTATTTGTATAAGAACTTGACGAACAAATTCATATGTCTTTAAACGTTCACCCAATGTCGTAAATGTTAATTTAACATCTTTACCTGGAAGAATAGTCTCATATATTTTATTCATTTCAACATGTCCTCCAGACGGACCTGGTAAAGTAATATTATATACTTTTTGCATAGGTAATTGAACATTCGGTCCGTATGAAAATGCAGTAGTTGGAGCAAATAAATGTTTGAGATTTGGATTAATATCAGGAGGTAATTGATTTGCAATATATTGAGGATATAATCCGTATATTTCTTTTTGTTTCGTATTTTGAACAGGATTCCACATTTCTACTCTTAATGCAGGTTGAAATGTAGCATTTTGTGGTGGTTTTGCTGATTGATCAAATTCCCTTTTTTTTGATGGATCAAATTCCCTTTTTGATGGATCAAATTCCCTTTTTGATGGATCAAATTCCCTTTTTGATGGATCAAATTCCCTTTTTGATGGATCAAATTCCTTTTTTTTGTAAAAATCTTTATTGAGATTTGTTTGAAATGGATTGTTAGAAACTGGCTTATTTGTGGTAACTACTGGAATTACAGGAGGCACTACTGATGGTGTATCATTACCTCCTCGTTGTTTTTTATCGTTTATTTTTGAAAAAAAAAAGGATTATACTGTCTCATAGATCCTCCCGTTTGCACTGGATATTGTTGTTTTTGTTGTTGTAATAGAACATTCATTAGATTTGGATCTAATTGTGCGTAATCAGATTGATATGATTGTTGTTGAGGAATATATTGATTTTGTTGTTGTGGAATAAATTGATTTTGTTGTGTAGTTGCATTTAAATAGCGTGCCATAAGTTCATTCTCCATATTAGAAGTTGAATTTGCAGGCATTGAATTTGCAGGCATTGAATTTGCAGGCATTGAATTTATAGGCATTGAATTTGCAGGCATTGAATTTGCAGGCATGGGATAAGGAGTCGGTGGATAAGGAGGTGGTATTTGTGGTATTTGATTAGGTTGAATAAATTGTTGCGCTAATTGTTGTTCTAAATTAGAACGATTAGATGTAGTATTCACACCCAATAAACTTTTAATAGATTGTTGATTATTTCCATATTCTTGTTGCATATCATTATTTTCATTTAATTTTATGCGATTGATTGTTGTCATTTCTTCATTAACAAAATTAATTTTTCTGTGTCCACGATATGATTTCATTTTTTTATAATCTTTTTTATCAACATCATTTTTACTATCTTTTTTATCAGAGTCGATGGTAATTATACGCTGAGGATGATTTAGATATTTGTCATATTCTTCAGTTTCTTCCATTTCTTTAGTTTTTTTCATAGATTTTTTCTTGTTCATATCTATATCATTATCGGGAGATTTTTTAATTTCATTATTATCGGATTCTGAATTCTCTTTTTTCTGGAGTTTTACAATAGGTATTTGATCATCGTTAATTTCACTTTTTCCCCCAAATTCTTGTTCTACAAATATTGTATCTTTAAATAAATCCCTATTCGTAAAAAGATCTCTGATATTTTTCAGCTGTAATTTTTTTTTATATTCATCTGTTAACAAATCAAATAAATCTTTCGTTAATTTTTCATTGTTACTTCTAATCGGTTTTGGTAAAATAATATCGAATAATTCTATCAATTCTGGACTATTCGTAATATTTATTTCATGGTGCAACCATAACCAATTTAATAGTTGATAAAGATCACTATATGGTGTCAATAATCCTAAATTAATTTTTTCCGGTTCTGCCGAATTTGGAACAATATTATCAATACTCGATAAGAAAAAATTACCTAATTTCAATTCAGGTATAAATAATTCAGAATCGATATCATTTTTTTTACGTCTTAAATAACAATCAATATATTTTGGAAGAAAAGAATTATGTCTAAAATTAGGAAAGGCATTATTAATTTGATATAATAAATTTGTTGCTTGATAGATAATTGATCGAATGCTATTTGATTCTAATGGATATTTAAAAGTAAATTGTTCTAAACTCATCAATGTATAATACTTTTCCGTTATTTCAATGGAATAAAATTTATTTTCATCAATTTCAATTTCTTTTAATTTTGCATAATTAATTAAATCTTCACCTATCACATCAATATTTATTATTGGTAATAATAAATTATTTGTTCTACCATTTACAACTAATTCACTCAATAATGTTCTAATAATCTGATTTACATTTACTGGATTTTTCATATCATTAACATCCTCTTTATTTAAATATGGAATAATTCTGATATTACAATTTTTAGTTTCACCATGTCTTTTATAAACATATTGATTTATACCTTCAATATCAGTCGCTTCTTTTCGTGAAAATTCGATGGTTGAAAAAATTTGATCCAAATCATAATCAGATAATTTAAAGCGATTCATATTTAATTTATTCACATCAATACTTTTAATTTTGTAATTTCCTATTTTTGCATATACGGCATTGTAAAGATAAAGTATCAATTCATCCAATTGATACAGCCGAGAATGAATATTTTCACTTGTCATTTATAATATACAATGATATTTTTCTCCAAATAAATAATAATATTAGTTATTTGGAATTACTATTTTTTAATTGTATTACATTTGTATTTTTAAATAAAAGATCACGAATGTAGAATAGTTATATATTTGATGTGTAAATTACATATTTTTTCCTTTTTTTCTAAATTAGTTTTTATTATTTTCGATGTGTAAATTACATATTTTTCCTTTTTTCTAAATTAGTTTTATTATTTTCGATATGCGTGAAATTTAATCAAATAATTAATGAAATTATTACTCAAATAACTTCCATTGAATAATACAATCATAAGGTATTCATGAAAATTAAAATAATAACATTAATTATTTTTCCGATTATATCTATATTTTCTAAATAAAGGATCACGAATGAGTACTTTTTTAGGAGTCATGTATTCGGTATCAATTTGTATTCTTCCTTTTTTATTAACATTTTTTGATCCAATTCTATATTGTTCTGGAACGACTCGATGTATAAATTCTATGATTTCTTCAGGAACTCCTCCTTTATAAAATTGGGGGAAAAATCGTTCATTAATTAATGTATTGAAAAAATAATGCATATCATAATATCTATTCTGATTCTTTGTAATGTTCATTTTTTTTGTCCAATCTGAATTAACTTTATTATTTTCGATAGTTCCATTAATACACGCAAAATCAAAATCCCATATTTTTACTTGCATTTTAATGTGCGGTATGATAAAATCAATTCCTTTATCTTTCATATGATAATTATAATGTGTAGCGGTATTATTTGAATTCGGATTTTCTTTAATTTCGATAAGAATATTATTTGCTTTCATATCATTATGACGAAATGCAGGATATTTTTCATGTATCCTAGCTAATGTGAAAAGTATCTGAAAAAAAATAATTGTCCAATCTTCCAGTTTCATTCTAGAATAATTTTTACGTATGTAATCTAATAAATCACCACCATTTGCCCATTCACTAATTAACACTGATACAAAATCATCAAATTTTCCATTATTGTATTCAGTGATAAATTTTTTATAAGAATCATTTTTTTTATCCTCAAGATTAATAAATTCATCAACTTTAATGAAATGTTTAATACTAGTATTAAAAGTACCGATTGGAAGGACTAAATGAGGTGTACAGCGATTTATTACAAAATAACTTAGCAATTTTAACATACGTAATTCTGCATTTTCTGGTCTTGATAGATTAGTAATTTCTCCATAATCATCTTTAGGATAAGCACATACTTTAACCGCAAAGACTATCGATTTATCTATTGCAGATATTGCCTTAAATGTATGACCAGTTGTTCCACTTTTGATATATTTTAATTTAATGTTCATATTCATAAATAGTTCCTTAATACTTATTATCTTTTTATTTAATTTTGTATTTGCGTAAGATTCAGTATCACAATTATCAAAATCAATCATCGGTTTTAATTTATTTCCATCCAGAATAGTTTTTACAAAATTAATTCTAGTTTCAGTTGGTTTGTTCTCCGTTAAATTTTTTTCTTTTGATATTGTTTTACTTTCTAATGACGCTGTTAAATTTGTTAACAATGCTTTTCTATAGAATTCAGTATCCTCTTCAGAAGAGTCATAATTTTTTGATTCTTTTCTATTCATTTATATTATAACTAATCTAGTTAATTTTTATAAGTTTTCAATTGAATATTATTGATGTATTGGTAACTAAAATCTAAATATAAAGTATAATATCAATGGATTTTCAATCAGATTATGATATAGTGAAACGTTTTGAAAATAGTGAACCTATGACTAATATATATTATAATAATAATTCAAGAGATTCATTAGATCAATTGAATAGTATCGAGAAAGATTTTTATGCTATCTATAATAAAGCAAAAGAATATAGAGAACGTTTATCAGATGTTGTAATTGGTGGTAAAAAGAAGATTAAGGTAGACATTTACGAAGAATCAGAATATAATTTATATGGTGGACAAGAAAAGAAAAAAAGAACCGTTAATAAAAAATTGATGTTGGGAATTGGCATTGCAAAAGATCTTCGTGCAATGAATAAATATAACTTAAAATGGCCAGAATATATTGCAATTGCAAATTTGATCTTAAAAGATGCAATTACAAGAGTTGGATCTGATAAAGATTTAGATGTTGTCCTTGCTAAAGCAAAAGAACTTCTAAAAAATCCAGAAAGTTATGTAGTTTCTTATTCAGCTGTGATTGCAGAAAAGGGAAAGAAAAATTCTTCAAAATGAAAAGCTTAAATAAAAATAATATTGATGATTTTTATTTACAAAATAATAATATTAATCTGATAAAAATTCTATTTTCCCCAATTCATCATCATTTTTTTGCTGTATCTTATTTTCTATTTGATCTTTTTGTTTACAAATGGCATCTCGAATGAATTTTTCATCATCCCAATCGTTATAATTTAAATTTTTGAAATCAGATACGTTGAATTTTTGGATATGATAATGTTGTTTTACATAATATATATCTCTTTTAATTGATTGTCTTTTAAATGTCTTATTTTCAAAATCATTGAAATCTATAACGAGTGGATGTTCTTCATAAATTTCTTTTCTTAATATTCTTCCAACAGATTGTTTAATTGACGATTTTGGTGTACAAAGTATCACTACGTTTAAATTATCAATATCTAGTCCTTCTTGCGCCATTTCATAAGTACCAATTATTATTTGTTTTGTTGCAGATTGTTTTAATTCATTTTCAGACATACTTCCAATATATTTACCAATATTCCCTCTAATATATAAATTTTCATTTAATAATTTATAAAATTTTTTAACCTGTCTTAATCTACTAGTTAAACAAAGAATATTTTTTCCTTGAGCATGCAATTCTTCGATAATTTTCAGAATAAATCTATTCCTTTTTTTAATCAAAATTAAATTGTTAATCATTTTTGCTCTATTGGGTTCATTTGTATACTTATTTTCAATATATTTTATTCGTTCTGTATTAGATGTTTTGTAATTGAATTTTTTAACTATAACCATATTATTTGGTTTCTGTTCTTCCATATGTAAAATTGGTCCCATATACCAATTGATTAATTTATATGTACCATCATTTCTTGTCCGTTCCGCTGATATACCCAACATATATTTAGCGGACATTACTTGATATGCTTTTGAAAAATTTTTAGCACCCATATGATGTACTTCATCAATTATAATTAGACCAAAATCTTTGAAAATTTTAGGATCATATTTCATTTTGCATAATGATTGAACCATTCCCACTACAAATGGTTTATCTATATCTATTTTATTTCCTTGAATTATTCCAACATTTGTAATATTTGTTACAGATTTAATTCTATCAATAACCTGATTTTTTAGAAATTTTTTATGAACAATAAAAAGAGTTTTTAATTTATAGTAACTTGCGATATATATTGCCATATTTGTTTTCCCAGAACCACAACCTGCAATTAAAATTCCTCCATTTTTTTCATCAAATCCATTTATTATCTTATTAACAATTATTTCTTGATTCGGTCTTAATTTCCCAATATAGTCAATATTAGTTTTTGGTAAATGATGTAATTCTAATTTATTTATATCGGGTTTCCCAAATTTATTCAATCCATAATATTTTGGAACACAAATGTAATCATCATTTTCTAAATATATCGAAAAATTATCATCTTGTTTGCTAAATTTTTTATAATTTCCCATTTTAAAAGGTTTAATGGTTAAATCATTTTTGATCTGTATAATTTCATTATCACTAAACTGTTTTTTGAGCAAAATATAACCAAATTGTGTTATTTTCTTATTAAAAACAGTCATACTTACTTCATTTCGTGAATTTGTTTTTAAATGAATATAATATTGCTTCAATTTTTTATCTTATTGACTAATAAATGAGAGAAACTATAACATTCGCGTTACTTATCATAATTATATTTATGATAATAATAATCTATAAATGTTATAATAACAAAATTCATTCAAATGTTGAAAAATTTACTGCATTAAGTGGTATAGAAGTACCATTAACGACATATGACGATTATGGAACATTTAATTTTTTATTCAATTTAGATGATTTTCCAAAATTTGATCATACTTATGATCAAATGGCCGGGTGGTTTACAAATTGGGATCCTCATAAATTCGCAGAACAGCCCAAGAAATGTGGTAGTCGTAATAATCTTCAATCTAAAGATGAAATATTCAAAGATAGTTTTATTAAATTTGATGGTGATCATAAATTAAGAAGGGAACTTGTTCCTGCAAATTACATTAATAATAATAATTTTGCAGATGCTGATTTTGATAGAAATCAATTACATCTAGCAGTTAAAAAAGATCGCCCGCGTGCGAGTGCACATTCACCACAACCTTATAATATATATTTTAACAAAATACCGAGAGATCAAAACGATTGATGGAAAAATTTATCACATATATCATTATAATGACTGAATCCTTTAATATAAAAAGTGGCATTTTTGAAGAAGAAGATTTTCTAAAGGATTGTCCTAATTATGATTTTATCCCCACAATTATGGGAGCAGTTCCTAGAATTATTGTAATTGGTGATATACATGGTGATCTTCAATTGACTATTAAATCATTTAAGTTGGCTGATTTGATTGATGATGAATTAAGATGGATTGCTCAACCTCCTAATACGATTGTTGTTCAAGTTGGAGATCAGATTGATAGTTGTCGACCAATAAGAGGTGTTTATGATTGTCATAATAAACTTCAACCAGATGATCGAGTTGAAGATATGTCAATTATCGATTTTTTTAATACAATGCATAAAAAGGCCAAAAAACATGGTGGTGCAGTTTATAGTTTGTTCGGAAATCATGAAATATTAAATTCACAAGGCCTATTTGATTATGTTTCATATAACAATATGTTTAATTTTGAATATGGCAAATATAAAGGAACACAAGGACGTCGTGATGCATTTAAACCAGGAGGAGAAGTAGCCAATATGTTAGCATGTACCAGAAAAAACATTCTAATTATCGGAAGTAATTTATTTGTACACGCTGGTATCCTTCCAAAACTAATTTCTAATCTTGATTATCTCCAAATAGAACAATCTGAAAAACTTAAATATCTTAATATTATTGTAAGAAAATGGTTATTGAATAAATTATCAACTGATCATCATAATGCTAAATTTATGTTTATTGATAATACCGATTTATCACCATTTTGGACAAGAGTATATGGTTCTATACCAGAAAAGGCAGATCTTTCATCAAATGATTGTAAAATTGCTGTTGGTGAAATTATAAAGGTATTAAAAGTAGGTCAAATAATTGTTGGTCATACTCCTCAATTGTATACAAAAGGAGATGGTATTAATGGTACTTGTTTTGATAAACATGGAAAAAATAAATTATATAGAGTGGATGGTGGATTTTCTAGAGCATTTAGAATATTCCAAAATTATAATCTTATTCAAGTGTTAGAAATATTAAATGATACTACTTTTCGTATTATTAGAGATGTAGAATCTGATGAATTTATTCCAGGACCCAAAACAGACATTTCTGATATAGAAATGAGAGAACATGTTGCACCAATATTCGCACAAAATCGAATTTGATTATTATAAATTAATATTTTATGAATTTATAATAATATCAATCAACTTCCTCAACAGTAGGATTCGTTCCTTGTGATTCTGTAGTTTTTACTTCTGGTGACTTAGAATAGAGTTTTATAGCAATTGGATTCCATAAATCTTCTAATTCTTTTCTCTTTTTCTCATATTCTTCTTTCGTTCTGGAATTATTTTCATCTAAGTAAGCAATGGAATCCGCACAAGCAGATTCTACCTTAGACTTCGTTTCGTCATCCAATTCTTTTGAAACATTAGGTTCTTGTATAGATTGTCTAATTGTATGTGCTAAATTTTCCAAAATATTTCTAGCATCAATTATATCTTTTTTCTTACGATCCTCTTCTTCGAATTTTTTTGCCTCTTCAATTAATCTATTTATTTCAGCCTCAGAAAACCTGCCTTTATTGTTTGTAATTGTAATATTTTTAGATTTATTAGTCGTTTTATCACAGGCTACCACATTAAGGATACCATTTGCATCCAATTCAAATGTTACTTCAATTTGTGGAATCCCTCTAGGAGCAGGAGGGATTCCATCTAAACTAAATGTTCCTAATTTATTATTATCTGTAGTAAATTTCCTTTCTCCCTCAAATACTTGAATATTTACACCTGATTGATTATCAGCATAAGTAGAAAATGTTTTGGATTTTTTAACAGGAATAGATGTATTTCTATCTATGATATTAGTCATAATTCCTCCTGCTGTTTCTATTCCAAGAGATAGTGCTATTACATCTAATAATACTAAATTTTCAGTTTTTTCACCACCTGTACCTGTCATAATTGCTGCTTGTATTGCAGCTCCATATGCAACTGCTTCATCTGGATTTACTGATTCGTTTAGTTTTTTACCACCAAATAATTCAGATAATAATTGTTTTATTTTAGGTATTCTAGTTGAACCACCTACTAAAACAATTTCATTAATTTGTGTCTTATCCATTTTGGCATCGAATAAAACTTTTTCCACCGGTTCTAATGTTGATCGTAACAAATCTGAACATAATTCTTCAAATTTTGCTCTAGAAATAACTGCATTATAATCAATTCCATCAAACAATGAATCAAGATCAATATTTGTTTGTGTTGCTGAAGATAATACTCTTTTAGCTCTCTCACATGCTGTTCTTAATCTCCTAACTGATTTAGGAGATTTTGATAAATCTGTCTTATGTTTTCTCTTAAAATCGTCGATACACCAATTAACCAAACGATTATCTAAATCCTCTCCTCCCAAATGAGAATTTCCTGATGTAGCTCTTACTTGAAATAAACCTTCATTTAAAGTTAATAATGTCACATCATGTGTTCCTCCACCAAAATCGAAAATCAACACATTCATATCTTCATCAGAAGTTTTATCCAAACCATATGCAAGAGCAGCAGCAGTTGGTTCATTAATAATTCTCAATACATTAAGACCAGCAATTATACCGGCATCTTTAGTAGCTTGTCTTTGTGAATCATTAAAATATGCAGGTACAGTTATTACAGCATCAGTGACAGTTGTTCCAAGATATGTATTAGCTGCTTGTTTCAAGTGAGATAATATCATTGAAGATATTTCTTCTGGCGAATAAGTTTTTAATTCACCTTTATATTCTACCTGAAAATGTGGTTTAGCTTCTTTATTGATAACTTTGAAAGGCCATTGTTTCATATCATCTTGTACTACATTATCATTAAAATTCCTTCCAATTAAACGCTTCGCATCAAAAATAGTATTAATGGGATTCAATGCCACTTGATTTTTTGCAGCATCTCCTATTAAATGATCATCAGTTGTAAATGCTACATATGATGGAGTTATTCGATTACCTTGATCATTGGCGATAATCTCTACTTTATCATTTTTAAAAAAACCCACACAACTATAGGTTGTACCTAAATCAATTCCAATAGCTACTCTTTGAGACATTTCGATTTAATTTATGTTATAGTATTGTAACATAAACTTTAAATAATTTTAATTTTTATTAAAATTGCTTAGAATATAATTTCCATACATCCAATACTTCGGAAAAAAAATGTGATTTTTTCAAAATCAACAATGATCGTGTTTCCTGATATTCTGAATTTATGAGTCCAGATATTTTTGATTTTTCTAATGCAAAAATATTTTTTTTATTCTCCTTATTGTAAAATTTTATTGATAAAAATGGATCTGGTTTATTACCACTCACATATCCTATTTTTTGTGTTAATACAATGAAATCATTTTTATTAAGCTGTGGATGTTCTTTTACATAATATTCTATAAATTCATCAAAAATATTAACATTATTTATTTCATCAGCTATCATTTTGTATAATCTCCTATGAAGAATATCGTCATATACATTTTTTGCCATTTGAACATTTATTCTATCCTTGTCCAATAAAGGTATCTGACAAATATCAATTAAATTCAAATATTCTTCAATTGTATTATCTGTAAATTTACAAAACAAATCCATATTGTCAGTTATTTCATTTATTTTCAAAATTGGATTCAATAATTTAAATATATCATTAAACATTAATTCAATTATTTTTATAGTTTTATGATTGTAAGATTCCTTATGCATACTATATCTAATTTTAAACATTTCGAATATATTATAAGCACAATTAAAATGATAAACAATATCATCTTCATCTGAGATAATAATATTATCTATTATTCTTATTGGATCGAATCCTTTAGATTTACACAAATTCATTGGATCTCTCATTAAATAATCAAACTTATCTACATCAATACCATTAAGATAATTGCAAACTATTTGATAAATAACACCAGTATGATTTTCTTTTGGATAAATAATTGATTTAATGAAGGAAATTTCTTGAAATGATAATTCATCAGATAATTCCCTTTGATATATTCTTTCTACAATCATAATAGATCTTATTTCGTGACATTTATAATTTTGACTGTTCATCATTATTATATCATCAAAAATATGACTGTATGGACCATGTCCAATATCATGACATAATCCTGCTATTTTTATTAACTCTATAATTTTTGATGTTAAGTTCGTTTTTTTTCCAAATTCTGATAAGAAAAATTCTCTATTGGGATATTTTAATTGAATTCTTTCAAGAATTTTTCCAGTTAAATAATATACACCCAAAGAATGTTCAAATCTGGTATGAATAGCTGATGGGAATACATATGAACATAATCCTAATTGTTTAATATGTCTCATTCTTTGGAATTCGGGAGTATGTAAAAATTTTAATGCAAGTGATTTAACTTCGATTAAACCATGAATATTGCAAACAAAATATTTAGAATTAAAATCATCTGTCATTTTTGAAAATGATTTGATTGATAGGAAAATATTTATATTAAATTTTAAATTAATCAATTTTTTTCAAATAATTGATTAATTTAACATATAAACATAAAACAAATATATGTTAAAATAAAATATGTCTGGAAAGTTAAAATTGGATTTTTCAATACCATGGATCGAAAAATATCGCCCTAAAAAAATAGATGAACTTATTCTAGAGGATATTATTTCCAAACAAATAGAATTTTTTTTGAAAAATATTGAAAATACACATTTGATTATTACAGGTCAACCAGGAGTTGGAAAAACATCAACAGTTAAATGCATTGCTAGAGAAACTTTAAAAGATAATTTAAATAGTGGATATCTTGAAATGAATGCTGCTGAAGATAGAGGAGTACGTAGTATTTCATTAACTATTCCAAAATTTTGCAAACGATTAGTTAATTTTAAAGAATCAAAAATAATTTTATTAGATGAAGCTGATAATATGACTTCTAAATGTCAACATGATATAAATGAAATGATTAAATTATATGGAAAAAAAACAAAATTTATTTTCACATGTAATGATTCTACAAAAATAGAAGAAGATATACAAAGTGTTTGTCGAATTATTCGTTTCAAAAAATTAACCAATGAACAAATCAAAAAATATCTAATAAAAATATGCACAACCGAAAATGTAACATATACTAATTCAGGATTATCTGCAATTTGTTACATTGCAGATGGTGATATGAGGAAGGCAATAAATAGTCTTCAATTAACAGTTTTCTCGCATGAAAAAGTTAATAAAGATAATGTTTTAAATGTGTGCAAATTTCCCGATCCAGAAGAAGTACGTAAAATAATGGTAATGTGTTTTGATAAAGATTTAATAAAATCAAATAATGCATTGGAAATAATGATAGATCAAGGATATCATTATCCAGACATTATTAATGGATTTGGATATGTTCTTTCTAATTATAAGGAAATTAATGAAGAATTAAAGCTTCAATTAATAAGTATTGTTAATCAAACAAAAATAACAATAAGTTTGGGACTTCGCACTAAAGTACAATTGGTTGCTATGTTATGTCGTTTTATCAAACAAATTCAATATTGTATTGAATAATTATACTCACTGATAACGTCAGTCAGTATATTTTTTTTAATCAACTATAATAGTAGTAAAAGATGTGTTATAGAAATGAATTTAGAGGTGGTTGTGGAAATGGTCTAATCATTGAAGATTATTCTGCCAGAAAAGTACTTTGCAGAGGCGACGGTTATTTGGGATCTTGTCGACGAGGTGGATGGAATAATGGTAGACTTGATAATGGTCGATGGGATAACCTTTATGGAAGGAATGGATATGGTGCTTTTGGAAGACGTGATCGTGGAGGATATGGTTATAATGGATATGGTTATGATGGATATGGTTATGATGGATATGGTTATGATGGATATGGTTATGATTGGAATTATTAATAGATATAAAATTAACAAAATATAATATTCATTCATTTATTTATTTATTAAAATAAATAAATGATTTTTATCATGAATAAATTCACTTAATTAAGCATATTAATATGCCACCACGTAATCGTAAAACCAAATGAAAAGTCGATTCTTTTTGAATATTATAATCACTTAATGTCTTATCATCTTCTAATTGTTTTCCAGCAAAAATTAGACGTTGTTGATCAGGTGGAATTCCTTCTTTATCTTGAATCTTAATCTTAACAGATTCAATAGTATCAGAACTTTCTACCTCAAGAGTAATAGTTTTGCCAGTCAAAGTCTTAATAAAGATTTGCATTATGATTTGATATGTTATTTTATTTTATCATTTATAAACTCATTAGTAGAATTTTTCAACTTTTTATAAAAATCTAAATAATATGATTATATGTTTCCATTTTTTTTCAATTGATAAAAAAATTGAAATTATTTAATTTTATCCAACAATCAATCAATAATATAAATGATCATTTATTAATTATAATAAATTATAACATGGGTGTTACAAATTTAATTCCACTAATCAAAACATATACATCAAATGCTATTCGAGAATATAATTTTTCTTCATTTTCAAAATATAGAATTGCAGTGGACACAAGTCTCATTGTATATCAAAGTGTCATAGCTATGAGAAAACAAGGAAAAGATATGAAAAATAAAAATGGAGAATTAACAAGTCATTTATATGGACTTTTTCACAAAATATTAATATTTCTTTCAAATGAAATGATTCCTATTTTTATATTTGATGGAAAGGCACCAAAATTGAAAAATAAATCTTTGGAAAAACGCAAACAAATAAGAGAAAAAGCTATCGAAAAAATGAAATCAATAATGATTTCGAATGAAGATAATAATGATCTTACATTAAACGAGGAATATATAAAGAATTTTAAACAATCATTCAAACCTACTAAAAAAGATTATGAAGAATGTATGATTTTACTCGATTTAATGGGTATTCCATATATAATTTCTCCGGGTGAAGCAGATGTTGTTTGTGCTTGGTTATCATCTCGTACAGATGGTAATAATAAACGTTATGTAAAAGGTGTTTGTTCAGATGATTCTGATCTCTTGGCATTTGGAGCAAGATATGTATTTAAGGATATGCTTCGTTTTATGAATAGTAACAAAAAAGTCAAGCTGATAAGTTTACATAGAACTTTAACAGAATTAGGTATGACAATGGATCAGTTTATCGATTTATGTATTTTATTAGGATGTGATTATTGTGGTCCTGAAACTGGTACTGGTGGAACTATTCCTAATGTAGGTAAAGAAAAGGCCTATTCATTAATCAAAGATCATAAATCTCTAAAAAAAATAATTAAATTAATTCGAGAAAAAAATAGTAATATTATTTCAGATGAATTAGTTGAATGTATGTATACCGCGAGAGATCATTACAAAAATGCGCTAACACAATTAGATGAAGACGATAATTTTATAATTACTAATGATAATTTGACACTAAGAATGTATCAAAAAGAAGCATTGATAGATTTCATGTGTAGTAAACATAATTTTGATATAATTGGAATTCAGAATGCAATTTATAGACTAGAATCATATTATAAGCGCATGAATATTGTTCGTCCAAATAATAAAATTGTACATAAAATAATAAATCCAATAAATACAACAATTAATTTCCTCCCATCTGATTCGGATGATGATTAATTATTTCATTTAAAAAATAAAATAATTAAATAATCGTTTTAGTCATATGTAATTAAATATTAAGTATTCTATACTATGTCATCTAATCAACAACTAGAACAAAAATTAGGACCAATTATTAAATCTCCTCAAGTTATGTACATAATTATAACTATAAAAAAAATTCAAGCAAGAATGAAAGATTCCGATATGATTAATTCAGAATATATCCGAATATACGATCAATTAAGTAGAGAATTTAATCATTTTTTTGAAACATATACAGATATATTTATAAAAGTAATACGTGGTATTGATATTGAAATATTAGCAAGTGTATTGTATTATAAAGATCAAGTATTCCAAGGATTAATAACAGAAGAACAAGTAGCAGATAAATTGGCACAAAAGTATTTACCTAAACATTTAAAAGTTGCATCTGATATTAAGTTAAAGGAGTTAAAATCGAATCCTGATTTTATGAAAATATAGAGTTAAATTCCATTTGATGATTACATTTTTTAGTTGATTCTTGCAATATATTATCTAATAAAACAGTAAATTTATCACTAACAGTTGAATCAAATATATCGAGCCATATTGTGGAATTTTTATTTTGATCATTAATGAAATCTTGATAAGTTGGTCCTTCATAAATATGGTTATCCAAATATTTTTTGATTTTCCAATAAAGAATTGATTTTTTATACATTAAGTCTGCATTCATACATTGAATTATAGAGGATATATTATTGGGAATTGATAAACCTAATGTTGCTAAATATTTATTTTTATTTTTCTTTATTTTATCTAATTTAATATCCGATATTGATCCCAATAAAACTAAATATTTCTCATCAGAAAGCATTGAACTGGTTATTGGTTTTATGATATATGATTCTGTATAAAAACTAGTAAGATAATAAATTAATTCTATGAAGGGATTAGTCATGCAATTAAAAATTTGCAATATCATATTAGAACCTATTTTTTGACTTGAAACTATTTTAGGTAATTCATCCAATATAATTTGAATATATGCATTTTCATCTAAATTGATAGATGAAATGTTTTTAAACATGATATCAGCTTGTTTAGATGTACTTATATCCTCAATTTTAATTTTTTGGAGATTTTTCACAACATTTTTCATATCATCTATTAAATTGGTAATTATGATTTTATTTTCTTTCAATAATCCAAAAAGATTGAAAATCTCCCAAATAGCACAAAAATTTTTATTGATAATAGATTTACCGAATTTTTTTTCACCTTGTTTTGCAATAGATTCAGAATCCTTTCTATCAAAATCAAATTCTAATCCAACTTTATAATATTCATTTTCATAAATTGCATTCATATCAAGATTGTATATTGTATCATTGAACCCATATTTAATTAATTCAGGACTTGGAAAATTGTCAAATCTGATCTTTTTTTCATCTAAATTTACGGGTTTACTGGAATTTGAAAAACTGTAGATTAACGGCTCCATCTTAATTTTATTAAATATTTATAATAAATATTTATTATAAATATTTGATAAAATTGTTTATATATTTATAAATGTTCATTTGTCAATTTAATTAATAGATCAATATCATCGATAACTTTTTCTGAATTCAATAAATATTTTGGTCCAACAGTTGATTCATAATATATTGGATAAAAGATTTTTTCAGGAGATTTATATATGAGTAATAACTTAGAATCAATACCCTTTTTTGCCTTAGATAAAATAAATTTATTTTTTATCAATTTTTCTTTTTCGAAATCATCTTCATTAATAATATGTTTAATTAAATAAACATGTGGTTTAATATATTTATTCGATTCTCTTAATTTATGATATATTTTATTTGCATCAGTTGATTGTAAATCTATGTCAATTATTAATTTATTCGAATGAAAATAAGGAGTTAATATTTTACCCACATTAATTCGATGATTTATACCAACGATACGTGATGATTCATATAAATCTACACCCACTTTTTTCTTGAAAACATAATATCTATTCATCATTGTCATTTTGAAACTCGATGTAGCGATATCGATTTGTTCGGTTGTATATTTTGATCGATATTTTTGATCCATCATCAAGTAAAAATCACTAATATCTGCATATCTTTTATCATCTTTATTACCAATTTTATTTTGACTAAAATAATTTTTGTATATATTGTATAAATTGAAAAATGAATCAGTTTCAATCAACTCTAAACCACATTTTTCTTTTAATGATTCAATGAGAAAATTTGGAAATACTAAATATTCACGTATATTTGTTCCTTCATTCGAAATTAAAGAGTTATAAATATCTACAGCTAATCCTATATTATTAATATCTGTATCAGAGTAAATTTTTTGTAGTTCGAAAAATGTCACTTTTTTCCCCTTATTATCAGTATATGATATTGTTATTTTAGATTTATCAATTAATTTATCATGAATTAATTTCCCATCAAAACATGTTATTAAAAAATAACCATTTAGTTCAAGATGATCATTGAGATTTTTGCAAAAATTATTCCAGGAAAGTTCATCTGATAAAAAATAATGCAATGCAAATTGACAATTTATCACATCATATTTTTGATTACTCGACAAATAAGTTTTAATCAAATTTTTATTATCGTCACTCATATTAGTGATGATATTTTCTTGAGATTTTACATTAAATAATCCTCTTGCATCCGCATTTATAAAATGCATCGGAGGTACATTTTTTATTGTTTTTTTGAAATGTTTATATCGATTAAATGCAGAATCATTTATAGTATATAATCCATTATTATCAATATCTACCCCTACATACATATCTACTCCAACTGTTATGAATTTGAGTAAATCCCCACCTCTTCCGCATGAAATATCTAGAATTTTCTTATGATTTTTACAATATGTTGTGATTATATTGGATTTTATCCAATTATTAAATGCTCGCATACCAATTGCATCTGCAGATTTCTTTTGATAATAAATTATACTTTGTCCAGAATTAGATATTGTTCTTTTACTAATCAAATCCATCTGTTTTTGATAACTTGTACTATCTGCAAGTGATGCTATATCTTCTTCGTTTATTGGATTAATAATCGTTTTCCAAATACGATCAGCTATATTAGAATTATTACCATATCTTTTTTTATATTTCATAACAGATTCGGTTTTATCATTTCTAATAACTAAAGGTATCCATTTAAAAGCATCATCCAAATCAGTTCTAACACTATCATAAATGAATTCTACTACCATTTGATCGTTAATAACATTCCCCTCTTTATCTTTAGTTTCGCCATCTACCAAATAAATAACTGCTTTTTGCTCAACACCATTTACTTTAAAAGGAATAGGTTTCTCTTGTCCCCCTTTTACTAAACCAACATATAATCTACATATTTTATATGAATTATTTGTATTTTTATTTACAGAATTATCTATGAATATAGCATCTTCATTTGTAGATGAATCTTTTTCAAATTGTATATAAAAATCGATTGAATTTTGTTTTGGTTGTTTCCATTTGTATTCCATCGGAATAGAATCTATTTTTTCTGGAGAAGTTTTTATCATGTATGGAGCATTAATAGGTGTGTAAATAATACCATCTAATTTATATGGAGGAAGTTCATCATATACATAAAGTTTCCATATCAAATCTGCATACATAAATATTTCACATGAATCTATACCATAAGGTATCATTTGAATTTTACGTGTGATGAAAATATCACCTTCATTAATTTCTCCTATTTTCACCCGAAAATCTTTCCAATATCTTTTCAATTCCTTAGTATAGAATTTTTTAATTTCATTTAATTCCAAATCTTTCTTCGTAGATACAAAATCAGCAAATGGTATCAAATTTCCAAATGCATTATCAATAATTTCATTGAGTGTATTTATTCTGTTAGGTAACCTAAATATTTCATTATAACGCTTATCCGATTCATTTTCATAAATTACATCAAATGCCATAAATAAAGTGATTTTATCGAGATTTATAAGTTCTCCATCTAAAATCATATTTAGATATTTGGAATTATTAAATATAAATTTGGTTTTCTTGACAACTAAATTCATCGAAATTAAATAAACACCCTCTCTTATTGAAAATAAAATGTATCTCTCACCATTTGCTTTATCTATTATACCATATTTATTTGGTATAAATTTGACAATATGTTGAGCTTCTAAAGAAATAACATTACGAGTATCTAAATGAGTAATATTTTTAAGGTTTAATAAATTAGAATATTCTTCAATTACATGTTTCGCTTCGGATTTAGTTATTGGATAATTTGAATTTTGAATTATTTTTAATATGTTATATGTTTGATTCCAAAATTCCAAAATTGAAATATCTCTGTTTATAACCTCCATTTCAATTTCATATTGATGAAATCGTGTTGTTAGATTCGATAATGAATATGATTGTTGAACTTCTGATGTATCTATTCTAACATTATCATTGATAGAAAAACTAATTCGATTACGTTTATATCTGTACAATATTTTTTCGTTGCCCGTTGTAATAGGTTTTGATTTTGTATTCTCTTCTTGGACTAATTTAATATTCATATCTAATTCATCAACGGGTACATATATACCCGTTTTTCGATTTTTATAAATAATTATTATAGTTTTTGATGATGAAAGTCCTAACAAATATTTTTGAATATCATAATTATTAGATCCCGAAAATTTCGATATGAAAGTATCAGCTTGCTCAGATCCCAACATCGTTACACGATAATTAGTATTATTTGATAATAGAATTGTAATATCTAACATATCTGTCATTTCGATATCATTTGAATCGGTGTTGTTGACATAATGATTAATTATTCGAAAATAATTGGGATAATCTATTTTTTTAAAACTTATTTCAAACTCAAAATCTTTATTCTTTTTAAATAAAGGAATCATTTTTTTTATTTCTGAATGACTTTTCTCATCTAAAATATTCTCAAATAATTCATTATGTTTCATTTTATATAATAAAATAACATATTATTTTATTATACTATTTATGCTATCAATTTTTAATATAATTGTGCATATTTTTTAATATAATTGTGCATATTTTTAATTTTTTTCAAAATTGAAAGATATGAGAATTATGATAGAATTATAATAAATTTGAGAGATTTTTTCAGATATTTGATTGAAATATTTTGATTCTATAATGTCCTTTATACTAGTCATTTTTTTCATTACATTTTTATTATAAAAATAGAATAATTTCATCGAAATTTTCAATAATGAAGATTCTCTATCATAAAATTTAATATTAATTATTTTTTTTCTAATTAATTCTTTGATCAATGGATGATAATTCTCTATCAATATATCAAGTTTATCCAAATCAGTTTGTATTTCAACATATTCAATATATTTTTCATATTTTCCATAAAAATCTACATAGGTTTCAAAAGCCATATGTATTTCTTGCAAAAATTTTAAGGAAGAAAGTTCGATATCAAGATTTTTGAGTGGATTAGATTGTAAATAAACAAATTCTAATTTATGATTCAACTTTGGAAATATTTTTAGTTGATTATTTCCCAAATCTAAAAATATCATTTTATCGCCAATGTAATCGAATTTATTTATCATATTATTATTAGCAATAACACGTTCGAGGTTTGGAATTAATGGAATTTCACTTAATCGATTATTAGAAATTTCTAATTGTATTAATTTTGGATAAATTTTAATAGTTTTTAACATATTATTATTCGCAAATAGTCTCACTAATGATGGAAAGAGAGGAAGTTCTTCTAATTTATTCATTTGACAATCCAATTCTTCCAATAAACTATGTTGGAATAATGTTTTAATATTATTATTGCTAATATCAAGAATCGTCGTATTTGGGAAAAGATTAATATCAAATTCTAATAAATTGCAATTCGACATATATAATTTAGAACATTTGGGTAATGTAATACTTAAGGATATTGGGTTTCTAGAAACATCAAGATATTCAATCGTAGAATTATGATATTGTGTTAATTTAGTAACTATGTTATTGGCTATATTAAGAAATTTTAATTTTGGATAAAATGGAATTTCACTAATTTTATTAAATGAACAAGTTAATTCTATTAAATTGGGCAATAAAAGGGGACTAGGAAGAATTTCTAAATTATTATGATCTATTAATAATATTCTCAATGTTGACATTTCTACATTTTTTGGTAATTTTAATAATTTAACTCTCTGAAATCCCATATCTAATGATTCAGTTTCTTGATCATGATGAGTATTATCTATATATGACATACCAAATTTTTTACATTCATCTGGATATAAATAGGATCTTATTTTCATTGTTTCTTATAGTATTTTTCAATAATATTTACATAGATTTTTACTGGAATATTCCATTGATTCAACTGATATAATGTTGGAATTGATAACTTAATATTTGAAACTAGTTTAATTTGTGAACTATTTTCAAGTATATAGAGATACATTTTTTGTTTTTGTTCTTTATTTAGAGGAATATTAGATAATATTGGTTCATAATTACCTTGAATTAAAGCCATATAATAAATTTGATTAAAGAGATTGAGATATGGGTATTTCGAACCCTTAGCCCAGAAAAATATAATTTCCGATTTGTTAAAATCAATAATAATTAAATTTATTTCGAATATACCAGTAATAGTCTGTATCAATTCGCTAGATATTTTTCCATGTCTTAATTCATCTATCAATCCATTATTAAATATTTTTACTTTTTTTGTATTTTTTATTTTATCTATTTGATAATTTCGATGAATTCTATGTATTATGAAATCCTCTAATAGAGAATAACTTTGAATTTGTTCATCCATATTCATACTTAATAATTCGGGTCTTAACAAAATATTTAAACTATTTAAAAATGAAATATTTATTATGTTCACATTTTTTTCAATAATATGTTTAATTCCAAAACGTATGAATGATGGTAGAAATAATTCCTTCGCTTTTTCAGGAAAAGTTGAATATTCTTGTTTTTCATATGGTTCTAACTGAACATATTCATTAATAATATTCTTAGTTAGATCAAATTTAATATTATCATCATTTTCTTTCATGGGAACTTTTATTTGATTATCTTCAATTATCGTCAATAAGAAATTTTGATCTTTTATCAAGTAGCGAAAAATAGTGTATAGATTTATTATCTTATTAGTCATTCACAAATTATTAATAAGTGTTGGTTATGATTAAATATTTATATTATTAATAAAAATCAAATTTTTAATCATTAAAATATACACCATAATAGAATTCATAAATTATCTAATTACTATTCAAATGTCTTAAATCATTATATTATTAAAAAATTGACGATAAAAAATTGATGATAAAAATTGATGATTAAAAATTTAAACCTAATAATTAAATATATTCTGTAAATTACCATAATGAATTTATTAATTGAAAAATGTATCGATGTTCGACCAAACATTACTTACGTTGCAATAGGTGCTGCTTACAGTACTGAAGGTGGAATGCAACAATTTCCACCATTCTTAGATAATTTGTTTAAAAATTATATTGATTTTACATTTCATGTCATCTTAATTGATCCATTAATTGAACAGGTTCCTGAATTGGTTAGATATGTTAATTTATCATATCCCAATAAAAATCTATCTAAAATAAATTTTAATAATTACAGTTCTGATAATCTAACTGTTGATATTATTCGCGAATATTTTGAATTTGATAAAATATATAATAAAATAAAATGTAAATCTTTTGATTTAATATTATCTCTGATCGAAAGAACTATATATGCCAAAAAAGAAAAATATAATAATACTTATTTATTATTCATTCATGATTTTAGTGGACATCAAACAAATATTTTGTCGGAATATATTTACAATTTTTGTAAAATTAATTTTATAGAAGAAGAACTTAAGATATATCAAAAAAATATACTCATTGATATTACATTCGCATCAAATGATTGTTGTTTTCCTGATTTAAAAGGGGAATTTTCAAATCCTATTATTATTAATGATGAAAATAATTCACTATTTATTTTTAATCCATTTATGTTGACACCGAATGATTTAGGAATGATGTTTCTATTTAACTATTCCAAACCGGTGATTAAAAATCTATGTTTGCATATCATCATGTATAAATTACAACAATTTAATACAAGTATACTTAATAAATATATATTATCAAAATCCAAGTTTTTATCAACTGATTTAGATAAAGAATCAGAGATTTTATTTGAATTAGTAAGAAAAGAATTAGATTTTCTTAATTTTTATGATGCTGAAGTAATAGACAATTTAATGATTGAATTTAGTAATCAACTTTTCAATTCAGAGGATAAATTTAAATTACAAGTAATTTTCAGAATGATGATGAAGAAAATTAAATTATTTCTTTCAAATATATCGTTTAACAATTATGTTAATAAATTTATCGTTCATATTAAAAAACACCAACCATTTTGCCTTTATATTCACATTTTGGAACTTTAGTCAAAGATATATTTCTTTAATTATAAAAACATATGTTGATACATTTTTATAATTATTTCTTTTTGGAAGTTTTTGAACCAGATGCCTTTTTCTCTTTCTCCTTTTTCTCTTTTTTCTCTTTCTCCTTTTTCTCTTTCTCCTTTTTCTCCTTTTTCTCTTTCTCCTTTTTCTCTTTCTCCTTTTTCTCCTTTTTCTCTTTCTCCTTTTTCTCCTTTTTCTCTTTCTCTTTTTTCTCTTCCTTTTTCTCTTCTTTCTTCTTTTTTTCCTCATAAGCTTCTAATGATTCTACTAATTCTTGTTGATCCTGTAAGCGTTTTATTAAATTATCTCGTTTTTTTAGAAGAAGTGCCTTTTTATCTTCTGCTCTCTTTATTTTAGAAGGTTTTGCACTTTGATCGCTTAATATTATTTTAATCATTTTGACTTCATTAACCAATATTTTTGCATCATCGTGAATTTTTTTTAATTTCAATTGTTCTTTGATTAAATTTGATACATTTTTCTTGATAGATTCAAGAAGTTTCTTATCAATAGCTACTTTTCCATAATATCTTACTTGTTTAGTTTCTAGACAATATTCTGGTTCTCCCAATGTTTTTCCTTTGGGAACAGGACCTATACTGCAATAATATTTATTATCCTTTTTTGATGCCATATTATAACAATACGTTAGATTTGTTTTTGATTTCTTATTTTTTGATTTTTTATTGATTTTAATAAAATTTTATTAAAATCAGTAAAAATTAAAATTAATTTGAATCTTCTTCAGACTCATCTTCTTCTTCAGATTCATCTTTAGCTTTCTTTTTAGAAGCTGTTTTTGTGGTTTCAGACTCATCTTTCGTTTTCTTTTTAGAAGCTGTTTTTGTAGCTGCTGTTTTTGTAGCTTTGGATTTTTTATCAGATGTAGTTTGTTTATCAGATGTAGTTTGTTTAGATTTATTTTTTTTCTCCCATTCATCCTTACCTCCCGTTTTCCATGCTGCAGCGCAATATTTCATTAAATTATTTTGAGTCACTCCAGGATTCCTCTTTTTGAATAATGGAAGATTTTCTCTCATATATTGTTGATAATTAGATAATGTTTTTTTTTCTTTTTTACCTTCATTTTTACCTTCATCAGATTTCTTAGTTTTTTTTGCAGTAGGTGCCTTTTTTGCAGATGTCTTTTTTGTAAGTTTCTTTTTAGATTTCTTATCAGAAGATTCTTCTGAATTTTCACTATTAGATTCTTCTTTAGTATCATCTTTAGTATCATCAGTTTCATGATCTGATTCAGATCCTGATTCTGATTCGGATTCAGATTCTTTCTTTTGTTCCACTTTCTTATCCGATTCTTTCTTAGTTGGTTTCTTAGTTGTTTTCTTTTTAGATTCCTTTATTTCATCGGAATCAGATTCAGTTTCTTCTAATGGTTTTTCTTCTAATGGTTCTTCTACCTTCTTTGAAGGTGCTTTTTTGTTACTTTTTGTTTGAACAATTTCATCTATTTCATCTTCTGATAAAATTTCATCCTCTGATCCCGTTTCAGGCTTGATTGGTTTAGAAGCTACTTTCTTAGATGACTTGGAAGATGTCGATGGCATTATTGATATTAGTTTGATAATAATATTTGTTTATAACGATTAGTATCTAGAAATTTTATAAATCAATTTTTTTTTATTAATGATTATTCAACCTAAATAATCATTAATGCTTATATTTACCTATAAATTTGACAAATATCTTAGGAAAAATTCTTAAAAATTCACATTAAAAATATGTTAATACATATAATTATCTATTTTTCATTCTGATTACATTTTCGAAATAATTCAATTGAATTCGACAAATAACGTAAATTATTGAAAATAAAAAAAAATGATTTAAATTGGAAAAATTTCTATCGAAAGCAAGAAATATTGTCTCAATGACTAATATAATGAATAAATCTGATAAAATAGGAATATTGGATATAGAAGGTATAAATCCAAATCCATTAAATGAAGAACCCTACAGTGATACTTATAAAGATTTAGCAAAAATTTGGTCTTCATTTCCAGCATATAAAAAGATAGACGATGTATTAAATTCTATTAAAAATAACCAACTTACATTTATTATTTCTGGTACAGGTTCTGGCAAAACAGTGTTGATACCCAAAATAGCATTACATTATACCAACTATCAAGGAAAAATTGGTGTTACTCTTCCCAAACGTGTTGTTACTTTATCTGCCGCCACTTTTGCAGCAAAGACACTTGATGTACAATTAGGAACTTATATTGGATATATTTATAAAGGTTCTGATAAACAAATGTCTGGATCACAAAATAAAATCGTATATATGACAGATGGATCATTGACAATGAAAATTATGAATGATCCTTATTTGAAAGAATATAAAGTAATAATTATTGATGAGGCACACGAACGAAAAATACAAATTGATTTATTATTGCTTTTTTTAAAAAGAATTTTACTATCTGGACAAAATCCCGATTTGAAGATTATAATAATGTCTGCCACAATTGATGGTGAAAAATACAAGGCATATTTTCCTAACATAACTAGTCAAATTATTCATATTAGTGGTCAACCAAATCACGAAATAGTTACTCATTTTTTAGATGAACCGTCAAAATCTTATATGATGGATGGTTTGAATCTTATAAAATATCTCATAAACAATGGAATAAAGAAAGATATGTTATTTTTTATCACTAGTTCAAATGAAGCATTACAATTATGCAAATCTATTAGACCCCTTTTTCCAAAAGTTTACTGTATAGAAGTATATGCTGATATGTCCAAAGATTTAAAAATATATGCCGAAACTAGAGATAAATTCTTAGAATTAGGAAATTATGATCAGAAATTAGTAATGGCAACTAATGTTGCCGAATCATCATTAACAATTGATGGTTTAAAATATGTTATTGATTCTGGTTATGAATTATATTCTTATTTTGATCCAGAAACTGCTGGTCAAATTTTGGAGAAGAGATTAATTAGTAAAGCACAAGCATTACAACGAAGAGGACGAGTTGGACGTACAGAACCAGGAATATGTTATCATCTTTTGACTAAAAAACAATTTGATTCATTAGCAGATTATGCTCCTCCAGAAATTCTCCGACAAGATATAACTATGGAGGTACTAAAAATAGTTAATTTTACCAAGGATAAATCTATGGAACAGGGTCAAATAATTCTCAATGAATTAATGGATGTTCCAAAAAATAATCAACTTGAATACGCCTACGATTTATATAAATTGTATAAATTATTAGATCAAAATGAAATACTCACTAAATCTGGTAGAAATGTAGTCAAATTTAGTTCATTACCTATAAATCGTTCACTATTTCTTATTTATGCTTATCAATTGTATTGTGTAAAAGAAGCCACAATTATTATTTCTATGATTGAAATGCTCAATGGAAAATTATCAAATTTATTTTATAAATCAGATACAATTTGCAAATCAAATTGTTATAAAGATTCTTCTAAAAAACTTATCAAAAAATTAACTGTTAAAAATGGAGATCATATGACTTTTCTTAAGATCTTTAATGAATACAAACATATCGAAGATAAGGAATTATGGGCTAGAAAATATGGAATCAAAGTTGATTATTTGAGAAAAGTGAATGAAATGGCAAATAATTATTACCGAAAAATTATTAATATTTCAAAAGACTCTCAATTATCGCGCATTGAAAATATAAATATTGATGAAAAAATTCTAGAAGCATTGAAATTAAGTCATCAACATTTAATTGCCAAAAATTTACAACCTATTTTTACGAAAAGAAAACAGACAGGTGAAATACAAAAGGATTCTATTATTTCATCAATTTATACAAAAAAAAATATGATGAATATGACTTTCATTTATGATGAACTTATATGTCTCAATGGAACCTGGGAATTTTCAATTGTAACTATCATAGATTAATAAGTTTATTTTTTTATTATAAATTATTATGCTAAATGAGTTTTCTATTTGTTAAAGACAATGATAAGATGGATCCGCAACCATTTGATAAATTGACACAGTGTATGTCATCTTATATTGGACAATGTAATAAAAATTTCCCATACATATGTTCTGATGGTCTTTTAAAAGGAGGTTGTGCTACAGATCCAAATACGTGGCAACAAAGTAGAATGTGTAATCGTTTTTGTGATGTAAGAAGACCATTAAATCAATCAGAATTTCCAAAAATATATCCATTAAAAGATGTATCAAAACAGATCAAATGTCCGAAAAAATTTCAAAAAGTATGTGAATCTCATTATCCGTATCAATGTACATCTGGTATTGCAGTTGGTGGATGTACGGATAATCCACAATTTTGGCAAAACAGTGAATCCTGTACAACTTTCTGTGATATTTCCGATGGACAATTTAATAAACCTTCAGTGGAAAAAATTGATAATTTCAGAAAATCTAGAAATTTTCTGATAAAAAATAATCATTATCAAAAAATTTGGATTGGATTGTATGGAAAATCATACATACCACAAGGTGGAGGATTTGAATTAGAACCAAAAATGTCACAAAAAATTATAGTACCAAGTGATTGGATCGGAAAAATATGGGGGAGAACAGGATGTAAAAGAGGTATTTCACAAGATCCCAAATATGGACCGGCTAATGAATTAGTATGTGAATCGGGAAATTGTAATGGTAAATATGGTTGTTCAATATCTGGTTCTGCTCCTGTTTCGATAGCAGAGTTCTTTTTATCAAATTCTTCGAATATATTAGATAAATATCGAGTGGATTTAAGTAATGGATATAATTTACCCATAATTATCAAACCAATTACTATTGATAGTATACAAAAATGTAAAATAGCGGGTTGTCAAAAATATCAAACAAATAATTGCCCGCCGGAACTTACTGTTAAAGGTGAATTTGGTACTTATTGTACTTCAGTATGTGATGCTGTTAGAAATCCAGAAAAAGTATTAAATCCAAAATATATCACTTTCTTTGATGAAGAATTAGTATGTTGCGATTGTGCATGTGGATCAAATTGTGAATGTGATGATAGACGATGTAAATTTGGTTGTGATCCATCAAAAAGTAATTTTAACAGTGGAGTTGATGAAATATTACATGAATCATCTCCATTATTAGATGGAGCAAAATTAAGAATTAATAAATATCCAGCAGATATAATTTCTATTAATAAAAGTACTATTGGAAAAGGAGGAACTTGTCAAATGCATATGTGGCCCAAGGCATCTAATGGTTCAACTTATAGTGAAGTATTCAAAAATCAATGCGAGAATACAAAAAGTTGGAAATTTGATAATTCAAATGTACATAAATGTGTTAATGCAGATTATGAAATAATTTTTGGTTAAAATCAAAATCTTTAGTTTTAATGATGTTACTTAAAATATCATTAAAAATCAATCGTTCATGTTTATTCTATTTAATATATTATGAATATTTTCTACAAATCACTTCTTTTCTACTTGATGATCATTATCAAGATACTGATTCATTAATTTTAATTTTTTAATATCGATATTTTTTATTTCTTTAATAATTTCTAATTTATGCTTATTATTTTCTATAAGAATTTCCAATTTTTTATTTTTAATTTCTTGTTTGTGTTTATTTACTTCTAACTGATTATTTTCTTTGAGAATCTCCAATTCTTTATTTTTAATAAAATAATCATAAATTGATCTATTATCCACTAAATTATTATTCAATAATATTTTATTAAATTTACTCATAAATATTTTTTCTTGATATTTAATACTTTCAATTATCTGTTTCTCTTCAGATGTCAGATTTTTTGATTCTTCGATTGGAATTTCATTATTCATATATTGATCAAAACAATTGATCAATATATCACTCAATTTATATAATTCAATCTTCTCCTTATCATCAATACATTGTTTTTCAACTAAATGAGAATATTTAGTTTTCAAGGCATTATGAAACGTTTCTTCATCATTTTGACCTGTTATTTGTTTCAATTTTATCAGAAAAATATCTGTCTTGTATTCATTTCTTAATGTTATGATCCGTTTAATAATATCTTCTGAATATCCAAACTTAATAATGATGTCGTTATGATCTGTTTTTAATGGAATAACAAACCCATAAAGAGTGTGTTTTTTGAAGTATCTAGAAATAGGAATTCTAGATACTTCAATAATAAGCATCTCAAGATACTCTAAATCAATCAAATTTAAATAAGAACAAATATGATGATAATTTGTTGTTAGAACAGATGGAACATCTTTTTTCATGTTCACAAACTTATTCTTTTTAAGAATGATGGCTTTATTAATGATTTGTAGATTACCTTGTTTTCTCAATTGAGAAAGAATTTTTGAAACATTTTTTTTTGAATGATTTAGATAATTTACTATTGGATGAGAAGATAATAGAATACATAGTTTCTTCATCAATTAATTCACGGAGAATGTAGCCATTAAATTCATTTTTATGCCAAATATAATAACAGATATTATTTGAAAATTCATTGTATTTTTCTTTGATATATGATTGTTTTAGATTAAGAATAGAAATGATATGTTGAATGTCAAAATAGGGCTTATTGTTCCAATAAATTAGGAAATAATGATCTTGATAAAGGAATTTAGTTTTCAAGACATTTTTTAAGATTTTTTCTGAAAATTTGTCTTGAAAATATTCATTCATTTTATCTATAACATTATCTATTTTTTTACATGTAATATTAATGTTATTGAATCTCATTTTATATTTTTTATTTGTAACATTATATGTCACCCCTTCCATCGGATGATTCTTATCATACTTATTATATTTATGAATCTTATCATCCAACAGTTTTTCAACATCATTTTCACTCAAAATTTCACCAACAATATTGTTATCTTCCTCTTCAAAAACTTCTTCATACTTATTAATAATTTTAATTAATGATTTTTTTTCTTCGATTATCTAAAATTCCTAGAATCGGTTTTAATATTTTTGTTTCTTTTTTTGATGTTCTGTCTTCTAATAATAACAACTGATTATGAAGATATGATTAATCATTCTTATTTAAAGATATTTTTTCATCAATTGAATTAATCGTTTCTACTAACTTCTCTGTCGTTTTCTTGTTTGTATAAAATAACATGATTTTATTATTTTATATCATTTTTTGGATATGATTCTTTTATTTCTTGTTCCTTAATACTGATTTTTCTACATATTTCTTTTAACATATTTAAAAGAAATATGATTAAATCTAAGAATCTTATTTTTTCACTAACGTTTTGTTTATATTTTTTAATTATAAAAATTCATTATATAGTATAATAGTCCAATACTTTATCCTTATCAACAATTATTTTATTTAGAATAATATTTTCTTTCATCAATGTTTCATTGATATTTTTTAATTCTGTATATTCACCAGATAAAGTATCCAATATTTTTCGAAACATAATTAGTGAATTACATTTCATATTTAATGATACATTATCAGATTTTAATGTATCATTAATTGCTTTGAGATTATTATTTTCATTTGTTAATATTTCATTCATATTTTTTAACTCTAACACAATATCATTATTTAATTTTTCTAATGGTTTATCCATAATATTAATATCGATTGCATCAAATTTCGTTAAATCATTTTCATATTGTTTTTCATGAGTGGATATAATTTCATCAATAATAATCAAATTGTTATTAGTCATTGATTTCAATAATGTTAAAATTTGACAATATTTATTGAATAATAAGCAGGCTATTTAATATTCATTTTTTTTCTAATATATTTATTAATCTTTCTGATATTTCCTAATTTCATTCATTTTTACTATTGTCTCTTTTGTATTTAAAAACATACAATCAATATATTTTAAATATCGTTTTCTATTAATGGATTTCGATTATTAAAATCCAGTATAAATTACTTACTATTTTAAATAATTTTCATAAATATAATTATTTAAAATAGTTAAAATAATAGTAAATTATTATTGATGAATAAAAAATCAAAAATTAAAGTTTTGGATAGTTTTACTATTGTGGATGCAATCAATATTCCTATCAATAGTAATAATGTATTCATAGTAGCTAATGAACGGAAAAAAAAAGATGGTAAAATTAGTAGATATTATTCTATTTTCGAAAAATTTGAAGATTTTTTGAGAATTCGTAACCATCCTAAAATGGCCCATTGTCACGAAATTTTAATTGATCATATTAATAATGAGCCAAATAAATCTGGTAGATTAGCATTTGATTTTGATATCAAGGACGTGAATGTACCAAAAAATTTTAAAGATCAGATTCAACAAATAATAATAGATGTCGTAGACATTTATTTTCATGACGTTGATCATAGTAAATTTGAATATGTTTGGTCAACATCAAAAAATCCAGCAAAATTCTCAAAACATTTAATTGTAAAAAATTTTTATTTTGATGATTGGATTCAAATATCTAAAATTTTTTATGATTTATTTTGTATTCAATGGGATATAAATTATGATTGGATATCTTCTGATAAAATTATTGATTTTCAAATAATTAAAAGAAATACTTCACTACGAATGGTAGGTTCAAGCAAAATAGGTGGAAACCCCTTAGAATTAGATGATGAAGGGAAATTTTCACTCATTGATTCGTTAATTCGAATATATTCTATTAATGATAGTGAACAAACAATCACAATGAATAATATTAATAATTCTATTGTATCAGAATTTATGGATAAAAATATAAATAAATATTTTGCGATAAATATTGAAAAAAAACAGAAATACTCCAAGACATTCAATTGTGATAATTATCCCGATGCTGTTTATAAAACAGCATTCGAAATGTATGAAGCAATTCATCCAAAAATATTCAAAATGAATAAAAGAAACGGCAAATATTTATCAATGCTTAGAATGAAATCAGCTAAATGTCTATTATCAGGAAGGGTTCATGAAAATGAAAATGCTTTCATAAAAATTTTTTCTCTAGATGATATGTATTCTATAAATTTTGGATGTTATAGAAATTGTGGGAAAATAAAATATATTCATATTGGATCCATTAGTAAAACAACATTCGAAAAATATTTTGATCCAAAATTCGAACCAAAATTATTGAATCAAAACAAATTACGATTTTGTGAAAAAATATAACAGTTTATTCTCTAATATCATTAGCGAATTATATTGATATAATTGAACATTTTGAAGCAATTCAGACATATTTCTTGCTGAATATCTCAGATGATATGAAATATACATATACAATTTTTTGAATATGAAATCTCTGTGAAGATTTTCCAGCAAAAATATTTGTAAACATTGTGGATATATCAAGGTTATATCATTTGAATTTATTTTGGATACATCACTATAATATTTTATCTTATCGATAATAATTCCCTCTATCAGTCTAATAATTATATTATTATCAATATTTAATTTTATCAATTCATCAATAAAAACAACCCATTGATTCATATTATGAATATTTTCATTAAAAATTTTCTGATTATTCATAATCTTCTCGAATAAAGGGATAAATTTATCCCTATCTTTAGATGCAAAAATTTTGAGAATTGATTGTATTTTATTTAAATCTGTTATTTTTTCCATTTCTTTACTATGATGGTCGATAATAATTTTATTGATTGTATCAATTTCCTTTTGAGTTATTAACGATAATTCAGATAATTCGAATTTTGTAGTTATTTCTAACATATCACTTAAGAATTTATGAAAATTATGTGGATCGATACTATTTAAGATTCTACCTTGTGATACACTAACAACTATCATTTTTTTACATACATCTAAATATTTTAATAATTTTTCCTTAATAATGAAAGAACTTTCACATATAAGTTTATCCAACATTTCTTTTTTAAAAAAAGAAATAGCATGAATATCTGTAAGAATAAATTCAATATTTTTAACATCATCAAATTTTGTTGATAAATGTAATTTTTCAATTTCGTAAAGATAATTATGATATATTATTTTTTTCTGATATCCTAATTTGAAATATTGTTCTAAAATCTGTTTAATATCAATAAATCCCATTTCTTTTAATTTGTTATTTAGATCAATTTCTTTGAATATTGATCTAATTTGCCTCATTTTTTCTGATAATGATAATTTATTTTTCTTCAATAATTTCAAAGCTAATATATTGATCTCCATTTCATTGAGATTGATAATTGATCCATTATCTTTTGAAATTTTACATAATATTTTAGAATGAATAGAAGATATTTTAGATAAATGAAATAATTTATCGGGAATCCCAATTGAAGATAGAGAATTGTCAAAATTAACAAAATTATCATTAATAATATCATCATTATAAATTAAATCATCTTCATCATCTAAATATATATCAGAACAACCATCTGATATAATAAATATATGATTTCTTGGATCAATTAAATTGGAAGATATTAATTTGATTTCAGAAACGTGAGATATTATATCATGAATATCAAGAATGTAAAAAATGAAATTGTAATTAGAATAATTATTATCATGAATAATATTAATATCTAATTTAAAATTCTTACATAATTTAATATTCGAGAAAATGTAATTTTTTAAAATATCGAGAAATATTTCAAAATCATTGTATTTTCCGACAATCCCAATACGAATATATTTAATAGATTCAAATGTAGACATTTATAGACAATAATAAACTATCAACATTAATTTTTTAAATTAAGAGATAAAATCGAATAAATTGAACCTTTTTATTATGATAAATTTGCAATTTTTGATGTTTATTATATCGAATAAATATTAGTATCAAAATAAAAATTGAAAAAAAAAGATAATTATGACTTCAATAAAATCCACATTTAGTATAGTTTTTAATATAATTTAAAAATCAAATTCTTATTTTATAAAAGATATATTTTCTCTTAATGTCGTATTCTCAATTTATTTCAGATAAAAAAACAGGCACCATAAATCATCCTTTTGATAAAAAATGGAAAGGATCTAATAATCGTCCACAAAATATGGTTAATCATGTAGCAAATTATCCATTTTATCCAAAATATAGGCCTAGAATTCCAATGTATTCTAAAGGATCAGGGATTATACCATACACATTAATAAACGGCACAATTTACTTTTTATTGCAACAAATTGATAACAAAACATATAAAAAAAATATTGGATGGAATGATTTTGGTGGAAAACGTGACACTGAGTCTGAAACAGCGAGTGAAATTGCAGCACGAGAATTTAGTGAAGAAACTAGCTGTTTATTTTATCTGAAAGAACAGAATAATGATTTATCCAAAGTAAATTTTGAACTTCTCAAAAATAATGATTCATTGGAATATGATGAAAATGCATTAAATATATTGCGAAATATGATTTCCCAATCAACCATTTATTTCAAGGATAAAATAGACAAATATATTTCACCAATATATTTATGTTCCAGAGATGCGACATATGTAAGCTATTTCTTAAAAGTAGAATTTATTCCAGAAAATGATATTCCAAAAGCAGAAGATATTCATTTGAACTATCTTGATAAATACAGAAGAACATGTAAATGGTTCAGTATAAGCGAATTATTGAGAATAGATGAGAATAATTTTCATAAAAGATTACAAGTTACAAAGATAAAACAGAAAATAATGAAATATCAAAGTGAAAATTTATTTACATAATATTGTTATTTTTTTGCAAAGTATATGTCTAATATACTTTACAAAAATCAAATTATTTGTAAATTGTTTTCTGTTTTGACAAAATATAATGTACTATTATATTTATAAACGAAGATGATGTCTATATCATTTGAATCTGTTATATATGATGAAATTTACAAAATTTATTTGTTAGAAGAAAATTCGATTGATAAATGGGAGAAAATTGCAAAAATTATGAATGTAAATAATGATTTGTGTGTCAAAGAATATTATGAAATAATAAAAAATAAAGATAGAAAAGGAATAAAACTTGATTATCAATCAAAAATAAAACAAATAAATGAACAAGTAAAAATGCAGGAAAATTATTTACTAAAATTTAGTTTTATGATAACTGGATTGCACATAATGATTTACGATATGTTATCATCTGATGGTAATTATTATTTCAAATTAGATGGTAATGAAGAAATGATTGTTTTACAGAACTTGGATAAAAAAATAGTTTATTACATAAATATGAGTATTAAAAATGAACAAAATGTATATTTTCATTCCTTTATTCTTTTATATGCATTGGAATCATTATTTACCAAGGATTTTTATGTGGGAATGGATTTTGAATATACTAGGAAACAAATTCAATTAGCACAATTGAATTTTGAGCATAGTGTGTTATCAAAAAGTATTATAATGATGGTAAGTCCAAATGAATTAGAACAGACAATGACTGATAATTTTATAAATTTAATAATGTGCAATAAAAATATCAAAAAAATATTACATGGATCAGATTCTCTCGATATACCATATTTATATGAACATATGTTAAAATCTGATCATGAAAAAATAATAAAATTTACTAAAAGATTGATTGATACTAGATATCTTTGCGAATATTATAAATTAAATAAAGAGCAACCAACAGATAATAAATGTTCTATTTATGATGCAGTATATTATTTTGGTGTAATGTCACAACACAAATATCAAGAATTACAAAATATGATAGACGATTTACCTCATGTTAATGATATACAATGGAATATTCATAAAATGCCAGAATCTCAAGTATTATATGCACAATATGATGTAATTTTTCTAAAATATTTCTATTATAAAATAATAAATCAAGCCACTCAAGATGTTAATGATGATCTTGGAAAAAAATCGATTATAGATTTATACAAATATGTATTATTTGAATTAACACAATTTATGTACTTAGAAAGGCGAGAAATAACTTTTTTGCTTGCTAAATGTAAAGAAGAAGTTGATCCAATAAATAATTATATGGTTAGGAGTCACAAAGGTATTTATAAATTGTTAGATGTTTTTGGTAGAGTATCTACGGATTTAATATCTACAAATCCAAATGCAGAAATAGATAAGATTATGAAAGTAACTTATTTCTCGAAATCCATTTTATTAATTATAAAGAAAATGACTTATACTATTGCAAGTCACAATCAGATAGTTTATAAGGATAAAAATACACAATGGGATGGGAAATTAGATAATGAATATATATTCGATTTTTTGAAAAAAATGAAATTTAATTGTCTCTTGAAACTATTCACATCAATTGAAAGAACATTATATAGTAGAATACAGGTAATTGTATAAAATATTCAAATGTCTATAATAAATATTTTAATAAATATTTATTAAAATTCAAATTTTGGATAATCATGTATATGATTATTATGCATTACAATGATTTCCAAGAGTGTTAGCGTTCGGATCATTTGGTTTAACTGGATCGAATATATTAGATAAAGATGAATTAACTGAACATTGTAATTGTTTTTGATCACCACTTACTTTTCCAAATTCTTCAAATGCTGAATTTCGTACCGAACCTGGATTTCTTTTTCCATGACATATACAAAATCCTTCAATATTCTTTCCAAATGTTTGTCGAACATCTCTTTCAGATCGAATGTGTTTGCTTAAATCTCTATCAATTTCTATTTCAGAATTTGGTAAATAATCAGGTTCCTTAACTACAAAATATCTTACATCTGTTGAGTCTTTGGAAGTGCCAATAATAAGCTTTTCAACAAGTGGTATTCTATCTTTTAGTGTATTATTTCCATATCTTGTTTCTTGTGAATCCATTTGTTCTTGATATTCAATTGATTTGGGATTGAATGGACTGTTAACATTATTTGCAATATTAATTGTGCGATAATTAGCATCCGCATCGTTAATATATTGATCAGTCGGTCGATAATTATATAAATGAACTGGTAATTTTTCTTTTTCAGTCGTCCTAATTCCACTAGCTATGATAATTTTTCCAGGTACAGTCGTAATAGGATTTGCTCCAAAAGGAACAAATGTACCAGTGATTAATTCGGGATTTGTCATTGTGTTTTCTACCAATCTTAATCTAGCAGTATTACCTCCATGTGTGTAGATTGATCTCTCAGTATTTGAACCTAATAGATTGGCGTTATAGTTATCTAATATTACTCTAGGATTAAAAAAAGAGTTGTTAGATTCTGTTAAATCAAAATGCTCTTTTCTTCCTCCTGTTTTTCCATTTTGTGAATGACTATTACCTTCTTTACTTCTTTGAAATCCTCCCATTGCATTATTTGAAGTGAGACTAGATCTACTTACATTTTTACCCGTAAATTTTTGCGATCCCCAACCTCCTGAAAAACCCGTTTTTTTATTTGGATAAATGTTAGTATTAATTGAATAAGATGAAGGATCAGGTGATTCATATCTAGTTCCTGGTCCTCTTGTAAAAGGAGTTATTATATTTTTATTTTCTTGATCTTTCATTATCTCTTTACTTTGTCTATTTTCTCTTATTTTATCTTCTCGTGTTCGATCTTCTTGATCCCTTCTTATTGCTTCTCTATTTTGTCTTTCTTCTTTTTCTTTTCTTCGTTCATCATTCCATTCACCTTCATCTCTATTACCATTCCATTTATTTTCGGGTAAAATTCCTCCTTGATATCGTGAAAATTTACCGTTATCTGGACCAAATTTTCGATGATTTTCCCAATAACTTGATCCATAACTATCACCATAATAACCACCATAATGACCGTTATAATAACCATAATAAAATCGTTTGGGATAATTAAAAGGCCATTTTTCGTCATAATAAGGCCAATAATATTCAGGATAATAATAATACATCCATCTATCAAAAGGAATATCAAAATTTAGATATTCATATGGTAACAAATATACATGTCTCGGAGTAAAATATACATATCGTGGATCTGGAGGTGATTCAAATGGAACATATGAATCCTTTAATGGTACATCTGAGGGATCAGGTTCACCAATTTCTTCTCCTACATCATAATCAATTTTATCTTTGATATTTTTATTATCCATGAGGGTAAATTCACTTATTGAATTATTTGCATAATAATCCTTATAAGCTAATAATAATATGAATAATATAATAATCAATAGGAAAATATTCACACATTCAGATTGCATTTATTCAGATATATTATATACGTCATATATTTTATGATCAAACATAAAAAAAATTTGATAATTTAATATTCTACATTCTTTATAAATTACCATAAAAATACTCATATTTATAAATGAATTTTGATCAAACAGTACGCATTGAAAGTATTTTACCACATGTCTCCAAAGGAATTGCAAATCGTAAACTAAAAAGTTCTTGGACAGTTTGGTCTCAAAAGAAAGATATAAACGAAAATGATTGGATGCAAAATGTTATTCCTATTTATGAATTCAATTCATCAAATGAATTTTGGTATATATACTATAATTTGGATTTAACTACTGAAATTAAATATATTTTCATGAGAGATAAAATTCATCCAAAATGGGAAGATAAACATAATATTAATGGAGGATATTATTGCATCAACATTCCTGAAATTGATAAATCAAATATTTTTAAAACTTGTTTATCAGGAATGATCGGAGAAACTTTAACCAAAAAGCGATATAATTCTAATCATATTACTGGAATGACATTCGTCAGTAATAAAAATAAATCTCATATTAGAATTTGGATAGATGATTCACATTATCAACTCAAAAAAGATAATTTATCGAAAGAATATGTTGCGGTATTTAATAAAATAAATGCTGTAAATGATAATGATATGAAATTCGTTGATTTTAAACGCCTTATAGATAAACAAAATGCTGTAAATGATAATAATATTAAATTTATTGATTTTAAATGCCTTATAGATAAATAAAAAACTAACGAAGATATAATTATTTTTAATAAATGAATTAATTTAAATTGATTCATTTATAATGCAGGATATGTATTTATAGATCTACTTTTAGAAATTTCATTTTGTTTGACTTTACGTATTGTTTTCAAAAAGATATTATCATCTGATTGATTATTTTTAGGTAATGATTTTAATAAACATTTATTAAAGAAAATGATTCCTTTACAATCAATGTCTGTAGATGTGGTTTCATTCCATAATCTGTTTACTATTTCTTTGGTATTTACAAAATAAGTTTGTAAAATAGGATCAGATTCGATAATTTTTTTGTAATTATCTGGAAGTAAATTCATAACATCTGGTGTCATAGGGGATACATAAATTAATTGTTCTATTGGATTGAAATACGTATCTAAATCTTTTACCTGAAATTGTTTTAATTTTTTTATTGTCTGATCGATATAATCAACATTAATATCATCTAAAAACATCAACAAATGTCTCATTAAGGGTGCTCTTTCATGTTGATAAAACCATTTATTAATATAAGATGAATCATTAAAATAATAATCAAAAACCCACAATAATCCTTCTAAATAATCATGCATAATTTTATTAGCCTCTTCAGTAAGAAGCTGATTTTTATCAAAGAGATTTATACCAAAATAAGTTTTATAATAAATATCTAAATTTTGTTCTGATAAATTGAGAGGCTGAGCATTAAATTTTACACGATATTCGTCTAACATATTTTCAAATTTATATAATTCTTTTTGGTATTCATTTTTAATATTTGATTCTTTCATTCTATCTTGATGATGTTTATCAAGTATGCTTGTAGACCAAGTGTTTAAATTTATCATTAAGCGAGGAAATTTCTTTATTTTATAATAGTATTTTTTTAATAAATTTATCATTTCTTTATTTGATAAATAAATTGTATTTATATATTGTCCATCTAAATTGATCATGATACTTTTTTTAAGAGAATTCATAAATTGATCATTTGATTCAAAATAAAGATACGATCCATTATTTTTTATCAAATTTTGGAGATTTAAATATTCTTGATTAAATGTATTGACTATTGAAACAATATTATCTGGAGTAATATTCTCATAATCAAAAACATTTTTAATTAATCCTGTGTTAATATATCTGTTATATAATTGATTATATTTGATGAAATCTTTTTCTTCTGGTAATAAATTTTGTAATATTTTTTTTAAAAAAATAAAATTAAGATCAAATACATTATTAATAGAAGTTTTGACGAGATAATTATCTTTATCCTTTAATTCTAATAAAGTTTTAAGATACGCATCCATAATATTTTGAAATCCCTTTTTAACATTCAATGTTTCCATTTTGGGAACAAAATCATTGCCAAAAAGTGTACTTAAACATACTATATCATAATTTATCCTATTAGTATCAAATTTTTTTTGTGAATTATTATTGATATAATAACTAATGTTTTCTTTCAATAATTTTATATCGATTAGATCATACAAAAAAGTTTGTTGATTATATCTTAACATTTTAATATTAGATACTGGAAGTAACATGCATAATAAAATAACATCAGCATCTGGACTATAAATTACGATTGTATCTTGTGAATTCTTTAATTTATCGGTAACATAATTTACTATTTTCTTTTCACCTTCACCAATTTCATACATATCTGAAATAATTATATTTAAATTATCACGATTGACTTTGATTTTTTCCTGAATTTTATTACTCCTGAAATAATTTACTAATTTATGCATAAAAAAAGTTCCTGGTGTTATTTTATTCCTATTCCATTTAATTGCCATTTTTTCTATTAAATAAACATTATCAGGTTGTTTGATTAAATAATCTTTATATTTGTGCATTATTTTTTTATGATATTCTGATATTATTGAACCCATGTATCTTCGTTGTTTCTGTTCGATCATTTTTCCTTTAGAAGGAACTCCATCAATAGCTATTAATAATGTTTCAATTGATTTATTATCACAAAAAGTGCGAATAATAAATAAAACCGTATTTATTACCATCGTGATTATTAATTTATCGAGTTCTTTTTCACTAAAATGATCGTGAAAAAGATTGATTACATCAATAGGATCAGAATCTTGATTAATCATTTTTTGAATATTTTCCATTTTGTATTTTTTGAAATATTCATTTATTATCGTATTATTAATAGGACGATGTTGATATAGTATTTTGAGAACAGTTTTCATAAAAGTATTAACATCTTGTATTGTTTTTTGACTGGAAACGTGTATTATTGAATTAAAATCTAACAACAAATGATTTATGGCCATTTTTTGTTTAGAATCTATTTTTATGGAACTAGATGTAATATCATTTTTAATCAATGTACCAAAAAATTCTAAAACTCCCATTAATTTTTAGTTATCACTTATATTAAGTAATAATTAATCATGTACATTCTTTAAATATCTATTTGTTTCAATTTTATTGAGTTTCATATAATGATATTCGGGAATAGACCGACCTGAAGAATTGGGATTTATTTTATCAAATAGATGAATAAATGGTAAATAAAGAAAATATTTCTTCATAAAACACATTATTAATAAAATTTTATTAGAATATAATTCTAATTGGTATTATTTTTTCATTTTTTAACTCATTTTATCTACAATAATTCTCTTGTAAAAATTTTCCAAAAATGTTCTGTAATTATTCCGAATAATTTCTAGACGTGCATAGACACCACTATCCGTAATATAAACATCTTTCATTGTATCGAAATTATGAATGAAAATTATCATATTATATATGAAATTATATAAATTCATTAAATTATCATTTACAGATATTTTATCACTTATTTTTTTCAACAAATCATCAACATTTCGTCTAGTTTCTTCTAACATATGTTCTAAAAAATTAATAATTATCTCTCTATTTGCATCTGGATTTGCACTTGCAAATATCCGTGAATAACTATCATCTACTATAAAAAAGGATTTTTTGGAAACCTTTAATTTGCTTCCAGAACGTAATTCACCGATTACTTTGAATGATGTATTCAAATTATCCAATGATAATGATGGCCATTTCTCTTTGATACCATTTTTTATCGTTGAAATTAAATTACTAGATGAATCATACATAATCGAATTCATTTTTATATCTACTTGATCATTCATTTTTCTTATATTATTAGAATTTTTATTATCAATTTTTTGTACGTTTAAAAATTTTTCCTTCATATTTATTTTATCTGATTCTGTATTAGATATTATTGTGATGAAATTTGTTGAGCAATTCATTTGAGATTCACAATGAATCGGTTCAAATGATTGAATGATTTGTGCATCTATTAAATGATTATCATTTGATTCAATGTGATTATTTTCATCCTTTAAATCTCTAGAATTTATCATTTGGATATCTAAATTAATATCGTGTGTATTTATTTCTGATGATGTAACTATATTATCTAAATTAATATTACACATATCTATTTTTGATGGCACAATAATTGATGAAATAATTTGTTCTGTTGATATGTTTTGGTTTGTTGATTCATTAGAATTTATTTCTAAGGATGATTTCGATCGTTCGATTGGTTTGATCATATATGTAGAAATCGATTGTTTGGGTTGTTTTGATTGTTCCGTTATTTGAGTCTCATTATGTACAGATGAATTAAATGATTTAGCATTATTAATTGGAGATGTATAAATATGTTGCACAATTCGAGTATTAGTTTTTTTCAATTCTGTGGGCAAAATATCAATAGTTGTACGATTCAAAGATTTACAAAATGGATATTCTGTTTTACTATTATTGATAATATTTTTTATGTTCATTTTTTTATCAGTAAAATTATCATATAATTGCGATCTCTTTGGTAGAATCTTTTGATTACCAAAATCTAATCCCTTTGTATTACCAAAATCTAATCCCTTTGTATTTCCAAAATCTAATCCCTTTGTATTTCCAAAATCTAATCCCTTTGTATTACCAAAATCTAATCCCTTTGTATTTCCAAAATCTAATCCCTTTGTATTACCAAAATCTAATCCCTTTGTATTACCAAAATCTAATCCCTTTGTATTTCCAAAATCTAATCCCTTTGTATTACCAAAATCTAATAGCGATGGAACTTTGTCATCCATTTTTTGTACTTTCTGTTTATCTACATTAGTTGGTACTATTTTAATTTCCCTATGTTTGGGAAATCGATTTGATGTTTCTGATTGTAAAGATAAATAATCAGATATGTTATTAAATTTAGAGAAAGCATTTGGTGATTCCGATTGCAAGGACATATAATCATATACGTTATTGAAATAATCTGAATATTGATTATCATATGGATTTTTTCGTGTATTTGCAGCAGAATAAGGATCCATAATATTAATAATATTACATTTAAATTTTATATTTAACATATATCATACATCTTTGATGATTAAAAAATAATTTAATCATCAAAAAAATCTCCTTGAAAATCCTCTTGATCGAAATCAATTTTCTTCGAAAAAATACTGGATATTATTGTGACAAAATCTTTCTCTGATTCAAATTCAATTAGAGCTTCATTTTGTGAAGCAAAAAAAAGTTTCAATATTTCATTTGTTTGATATTCATATTCGTTATATGTTTGTTTTTGAGGAGCAATGAAAAATTTATACATTTCATTTATTTGACATTCTTGATTGATGTATACAACATATTTGTTATAATATAATAGAACATTATCTATTTCATTAAATTTGAAATTATTTGTCTTCATCTCAAAAATAATGAAAAATGAATCTTTTACTTTCCTTTTAATGAATTCAAAATAATCCGATTTTATCCAATCTTCTTTAATTTCTTTTACTATGAAATGTGTATATGGAATTTTATTTTTATCAGTTACTATAATTTCTCCGATCCTTCTATGTTGTAATAATTCAAAAATTCCAAGATCAGGATATGTATCCCAAAGGATTGATTGAAGACCTTTTCTAAACATATTAGATATATTTCTATGACCATTTCCTCCAAATAATTGTGCAATTGTAAATACATTCATTCTATTATCATCTGATCTTAAATTATAGAATGTTACATTTTTATATATATCTTGATAATACATAACTACAAAATCCAAAAACCATGAATCTTTTAACATTTGAATTCCAATATCGGATTGGAATTCAGGATTATTATTATACCCAACACATATAAATTTATTATCAAATTTGTGAAGTAAATAAGGTTGTCTATCAATCAATATATTTCTCAGTTGTACTATTTCTGTGATTTTTTCATCTAATAAATATATTTCTAATTCTTCGAAACTAAATTTTTTCTCGCAAAAGTAAGCAATAAATTTATCAGCGTCAGGTATTTTTCCAGTACGGATGTTTTTATCTCGAATATAAGTTAAAAATGTTGGTAATTCTCTTTGAGGAAATAAATAATTCCATGTTATTTCAACTCCTGATCTCATTTCATCTGAAATGGGTGATAAATTCATCACATTAATTTTATGATGATTTAACACTTCAAGTTCATTTGCAACATCAATTAATTGAATAAGTTGATTATATTTAAGAGAAAAATTACATATTAATATATTTCTATTTCGAAAATTTTCAACGAATCGTGAATCTAATTTATCAGAATTTTCGATCGTTGGTAATTTATCATAGTAAAATGGTATATAATCAATTTGTTTTGCCTTTTCTAATCCATATTTTTCTTTCATATACATCCATACAATAAAGGCAGAACAAAATCCATCCACACATTCACCATAATATATAACAGTGTCAATTAATTTTTTAGCTAAAATTTTAGATGTCATTATGATAAAAATATGATAATAATCAATATAAAAATATCGTAAATGTTTTATATTTTCAATTTTTTAATTAAAAATATTAACTTATTTCAATTTATCTAATTCTTCACACAAAATTTTATAGGTATTATTGTAATCAATATTATTTTCAATACATTCATTCACCCATTTTTGACAAATTGTTTTAATATAATCAGATTTGAGAGCAAAATGTTTTCGAATAATATCTTCGAATCCTTTAGAAGGATTTTTAATTTGATCGATCATAGCCCATTTCATAGTATTTAATCTAATATGATCGTTATATTTGACGGATTTTATCTGTTTCTCTTCAGTATGATAATCCTTTTCATTTCCGGGTTCATTGAAATATGGATAGGGGATCATAACTAATGATTGAATAGAAACAATAACTTGTAACATTGTTGAAATTCCAGGCATCCAAGATTCACTAGCTGCACCACTCCAAGTGCCCAAAATTGATAAACAAACTTTTCCTTTTTCATACAAATTTGGATTAAATCGCACTTTTCCATTTCCTGTTGTACATGTAATAACTTCAGGAGGAACATCTGGATAATTTTTTGGACAATACATTTTAAATAAAAAGCAACCAGAATCATATGGTGTATTTGTTGGTCCACATATTATGAATTCATGATATTGATAATTATCTGGATAAAATTTATGAAAAACACTTGAATTAAAATAAATAGGTATTGATTTTTTCATCATTAATATTTCCTTTAATATTATTGATCTAGGATTTCCATTATTTTTATTATTTTTACTTATATGATTAAATGATTCAATATCGATATGATTTCCTTCCGTACAAGTATATTCCTTCATTTCCAAAACATATTTTTCTTCAATATTAGAAATGATAGTATCTTTTTTATTTTGTTTTTCTACAAATTCTTTTATTTGTTTATCAAGTCGTCTATAAAAACTCATAAAATTCGAAATTAAATCACTTTCTTTCTGATTTGAATTATTCGATTCATTTTTTTCCATGTACATTTTAAAATCTTCATTTAATTCACTAAAAATTTCATATAAATTTAGATTTTCTTCATCTTTGATCAAAAAGATTTTTACATATTCACGTGTCATTATCCTAAATAAATTTAAATATGATTCAAAATTGTTGTGATTTTTTAATAAATTTAAACTGTTTCCAAAAAAAATAGTTTTAATGTAAGGAACAAAACATGAATCTTCTAATATTTTAACGGAATTAACATCGATATTTTTTGTGATAATGTGTGTTAATCTTTTGGTGATATTTTTTATACACATTAATAATTGTCGCTCCTTTTCTTCTATAATTTTTTGAGCAGAAATGACATCAAATGATTTCTGACCAGAAAATCCATATCCAATTCCATTCAATCCATATTTTTTATTATTTATAGGGAGAATCTTATTTTCTATAATTTTATTTTCTTGGATAAATGAATTTATTTTTACACCAGAAAAGAGAGATAAATCTATCAACCAATATTCAAGCACGTCATATGTAGTTGATTTTGAATCAATCATGCCATAATTATTTACTAAATATCTAAAATTACTGATTATTTTTTCTACATTGTAAAATGATTTCCATTTATCTAATTGTAAAATTTCCATCGTTGCTATTTTGACGTGCAAATTATCAAGCAATCTAGGATGTACAATTATCAATTTTGGAGGATAAAATGGATAGAGTTTACTATCAAATGACAATAATATTTCAATATTTGATTTTTCTAAATTCTCATATATTTTAGTATCTTTTTCAAAAAATTCTCTCGAGAAACAAATTTTCCACTGGTAAATGTTATCATTCATGAGATTAACAATGAAATTATTCTTTAATCCATATAAATAAATTTGCTTCAATTCATTAATTATTGCAAAATAAGATCCGTCGATTCCAAATGATTTTTTAACCTGCATACTGTTGCCAAATTCCATCATATCTTGATATTTTATCGCACAATCGTGTATTTTTTTAAAATCAAAAGGAAATTCATTTGATTTTATATATGGTTTCAAATCTAAATATAAACCATGAATATCATCCACATCATAAACAGATATTTTATCTGTGTTATCGATTCCTGTGAGATCATTTTGTAATAATTTTTTGTCATTTATTATTGCAATATTATTCTGTTTTTTAGAAGGAACTATTATTGAATCATCATTCGATACATTAACTATTGATGATTTTAATGTGTGTTCAACCATATCATTCATATTTTCATCTGGAGTATTATAAATCAAATTATCATCTGATTCATCTACAACCGAATTATCATCTGATTCATTTACAACCGAATTATCATCTGATTCATCTACAATCGAATTATCATCTGATTCATCTTTAACCGAATTATCATCTGATTCATCTTTAACCGAATTATCATTTGATTTTGAATCTCCTGTTTTCCATTTTTTTACAACTAATTTAATGAAATTATGTAGTATTTTAGGATTCTTTTTATTGAGTAATGAAGATTGTTTCTTAGGTAATGGAAATCGTTTCTTCATATATTTTTGATAATTAATCAATGGTTTCTTTTTCTTAAGTAATGGAATTTGATAACTAGTCAATGGTTTCTTTTTATCAATTGAATCTAATTCATTTTCAATTGATTTATCATCCGATTGTTTTTCAACAAAGTCATCATTTAATTCCAATTCACTTTTAATCAATTTATCATCTGATTGTTTTTCAATTGATTTATTATCTGATTGGTTTTCAATTGATTTATTATCTGATTGGTTTTCAATTGATTTATCATCTGATTGGTTTTCAATTGATTTATCATCTGATTGGTTTTCAATTGATTTATCATCTGATTGGTTTTCAATTGATTTATCATTTGATTGGTTTTCAATTGATTTATCATCTGATTGTTTTTCAATTGATTTATCATCTGATTGATTTTCAATTGATTTATCATCTGATTGGTTTTCAATTGATTTATCATCTGATTGGTTTTCAATTGATTTATCATCTGATTGGTTTTCAATTGATTTATTATCTGATTGGTTTTCAATTGATTTATTATCTGATTGGTTTTCAATTGATTTATCATCTGATTGGTTTTCAATTGATTTATCATCTGATTGGTTTTCAATTGATTTATCATCTGATTGTTTTTCAATTGATTTATCATCTGATTGGTTTTCAATTGATTTATCATCTGATTGGTTTTCAATTGATTTAATATTTTTCTGTTCTGATTCATCTTTAGTTGAATTAACAATTTTGTCATTCTCTTTAATTTGTACTGCATTGTCATGATCGATGTTTATTTTATCAAAAAATTCAAATTGTTTTGCAACAAAATTATCAAAATTCTGATCATCTATTGATTTCTTAAAAAAATTTGGTTTATGGAATATAATATTGGCTTCAATATTGAATTCTTCTTCTTTATCTGGTCTATCATCTTCTGAAAAAATGGAATGATCAGAACAATCCATTTCTGAATTTTCTTTGATTATCATTGTATTTGAAATTTCTTTGACTATTTTTGTATTGGATATATCGAATAAATCATTTGTATCTAATTTAACATTTTTGGGATCAAATTTGTTACTTATTTTCGCCAAATTCACAGTATCATCAATATAATCCCATTTTTCTACATTATCATCGTTACTAAAAATTACTTTTGTTTCCGATTTTTTTTTATAGATGTTTATATATTCAGTAAATGCTTTTTCAAGGAAAGATAAAATAGTTGTTATCGATACATTTTTTTTATCCACTTTAATATTTGCATCTTTAATAAATTTTAAAGGATTTAATTTATCGTTAAATTTTTCTTTTATAACAAATCCATTCTTAATGTTTGGATATCCAATTGGATGTAATATATCTATTAAATGATTTCCATTATCACATTTCATAGAAATTGTGAGGATATTCGATTCACATGAATGAAATTTGATTAGATTTTCTTTCTTATCAAACCACGATTGAATTTCTTTCTCAAATTCTAATGAATATCTCCTTTTTTGATATTCATCTGTTTTGAATTTTCTAGAATGTTCAGAAATCGATTTACGCATATACATAGCTATTATTTTTTATAAGATTCAGTAAATTTACTTATTATAATATGAATATTTATTTCAATTTTTTAATGATGATAAGTTATAAAAATAGACTAAAATATAACTAATATATTTATGAAAAATGAATAATCACTTTGGACAGATTTTTAATATTCCTCCTAATGAAATTGAAAATTTTCTTTCGATTTTTTCAAAAATTAAACACGTAGGAGAATCGAATTCAAAGGAACAAAAATTAAAATGTGAAGAATTAGATGGACAAAAAATCGAAGAAATAAAAAAAGATGAAGAATTGTTTAATGATTATTCAGATGAATTGGATGAATTGATAGTATATGATTCAGATGAACATGATATAGGGAATGATGTGCATAAAATTGATAAAAATGAATGTGAAGATGTTGATCTTGAATCGGATGAAAATGAATTGAGTGAAACTGATTTTGAAGAAAATATCATCGTATTTGAAAAAAATCAAATAGAAAATTCTTCTGAAAATTCAAATGAAATTTATACAAATCCAATTAAAAATCCTCTCAAAATTTTGAGTGAAATTTTTATGAATTCTGGAGACAATTTATTTGGAACTATATCTGGTTTCCCAATAAATACTGTGATTACTACATTTAATGGAAAAAAAATGCAAAATGATGATGAAATATTTTCTGATTCACAAAAAAATACTCCTGAAATCTCGAATGATATATCCATAAATCATGATCATGATCATGATTTACCTAAAGAATTAAACGATTCTGATAAAATAACTCTTAACATTGGCGGGAAAAAATTCAATCTTAGAAAACAATTATTAAAACAATTAAATATTAAGTATCATAATTTGCATAAGATCACAAAGAATAATAAAATAGTGTATTTTTTAGATAGAGATCCAATATATTTTGAAAAAATCATTGAAATCATCAAAACAATTGGTTTGAATAAGGATAATATTATGAATGAAATGGATAATTATTCTGAACAATTTATTTATGAATTATGTTATTATAATTTGTTAGATACAAGTTGCTTACCAAAATCACAATTAAAAATAAATAAATTAGTCGATTTTATTACAACTACTCGTCACGATAATATCATAAAATTAATTGTGCGAGATCAATTATTTGAAACGAGTGATCGAACTTTATCAAAAAGTTCTTATTTTAAATTACGAATTAAAACGATGCATTCAAATAAAATGTATATAGATGAGGATCCAAAAGTATTTAGGTATGTATTAAATTTTCTTCGTTACGGTGAAATATGCATATTTGATAACAGTATCATTAATATGTTAGAAAAATACGATATTGAATTTTCCAAATCCATGGAAATAAATTCACGGGTAAAAATTGTCCCTTATCAAGAAACAATACAATCAAATCAAATAAAAAACCATATGCAAGGATATTTATATTCATTAAATCCACACAACTATCCTATTCCAGGTAAACCAAATGAATTTTATTCATTTGAAAATTATCCAATTAATGAACCGGATGAAAAATTATCTGCATTATATGGAATTTCGAATATGAATATTATAAATACTGAAAGCAAGTTAATATTTGGATCAGATATAATATTTGAACTTACATCTTCTAAATTTCACGATGCAGATTTAATTGAAGATTTATTAATTTCAATAGATATACCAATTTTGAAACAAAATGATTATGTTGAATACGTTGATTTAATTGAATATAAAATTATAGAAAATATGACAATTATCAATACAACGAATGATGGTCAATACAAAAAAATATTGTTTAATATATCCGGAGATACAATGTATATGTATCCAATAATATATACCAATCATCATGATAAATATCATGAAATGTCGAATATTACAAATAAAGATATTAAAGTTATCTATTCAAATGAATTAATTAATGTACACAGAATTGTAATTCCTTTATTCATATTTAATCAACCAGAATGCCATTTACCGATAAGTAAATTAAGAAATATGAACATAAATTCGCATTTGATATTAAAAATCTCTAATTTAGATAAAATTCTGATTGGAAAGAAAGATATACCATTACTCAATGTATGTCTTATTTCCAAATTTGGTTACCTTTCTGATACCATGCCCATTTTTACAAATGGAAAAATGATCAATAAACCAAATAATGAACGCATTCGATCTTCTCCTGTCATATACCTCTTCGAAAAAATACATAGTATAACAGTGCCTATCCAAGTAAGTAAAAATTCAATTTATGATTTCGCAACGATATCATTGCATCGTTTCGGATTGATTAAAGATTTATTCTTTGTTATTATCAAAAAAAATGATTACGCTGCAAATCGAATCGATAAATTTTCTGATTCATTAATTGAAATGGAAATTGGACAATTAAAAGATAATAATTTTAATATTTTGACAAAATTAGATTCATCACTTTTATCTACATATTGTCCTCTAAAATATTTAGATCATTCGTTACCAATTGGGATGTACTATTATTCTTTTTCAAAGAATCCACGCATGAATAAAATATTAGGTGGCCTTTTTGGTGCGGGATACATTGTTAGAATAAAAGTCAAAAAAATGAACGGATTTATTCGTTTCTATATAAATGAATATCACAATTGTTTAATTTAACTATGTTTTTTTCTGATTTTTTAATTTTGATTATTAAGATAATAATCAAAATTAATCTATTCATCCATGAAATGAGTACGTAATTTTGGATCCAAATAATTTTGATGTTTCGATTGTACGTTAAAAATTTCATAATACTCCGATATATGAGAAAGTGAAGCGTTGATTCTGATTGAATTAGGAGCATGTACATCTGCTTCCATCATGGTTAAAAGATGATCTTTATCAATTACAGCTCTAAATATTGTAGCCCATCGCTCAAAAAATTTAGATAAATATTTTTTCTCAACACAATCAAATCCCTTCATTTTCCCAACATAATTGTGCAAAAATGTTCTTAAACTAATTTTGATTCCAGTGATATCTGCAATATTTTCACCCATGGATAGTTTTGCATTCAACAATTTTCCATTTAATTTTATATGTGAATAATGTTGATATACATTATTGATTTCAATTATGTATTTGTTGTGATCTTCTTCAATCCACCAATTTTTTATGTGTCCAAAATGATCAAATAATGAACCATGATTATCAAAACTGTGCATAATTTCATGTCCTAATATAGATCCCAATCCACCATAATTATAAATTGGATCAGCTTCTTTATCATAAAAAATATTAGTACAAATTAACCCTAAAGGGATATATATCATATTGATATGTGGATTATAATATGCATTAATTATGAAAGAGAAAACATCATGATTAATAGAAATATATGTTCTATCAATTTTTTTACCAACAAGTTTAAAAGATTCATTCATCAAAAAAGAATCGATCGTGATAAGATTACAATAAAAATCATTATTAATGTTTGATATTAATGATAAATCAACACGATATTTATCACGACCAACTATTATGTCCAATACTTCTAATTTTTTTAAAGCTTCTTTTTTAGTGCCTTCACTAAACATGGTCATTTTTTTAAACACATAGATACAATAATTTTTAATTTTTCTAAACATATTCACTATTTGTTTTTCTCTTTCTACATCATGATATTTTTCTTCAAATAAAGATTCAATATGATGACCAAATGTATTGTACAATAAATTTGTAAAAATTTTCGTTTCATCATATTTATTCACATTAAGATCTGATAATATCTTACCTATTTTTGTATAAATACCAAAATACTTTACCAAATTATAAAATATATAATCCTTAATCATATTTAAATAATTTATTCTATCCTTAAAAGCTAATTCTAATAATGAAGATATGTAATCTATATATTTTTCGTTGGTATATGTAATCCAAATTTTTGGGGAAAAATCTGAAAAAATAATTTCCCAAAAAGATGTCTTCCATTTTTTTAGAAATTCTGATAATTGGAAAGAATTGGATATTATTAAAGGATTAGATTTATCTTCATTGTTGAGAATAATTTTCGAAATAAATATCTCAAAAGTAACAATATTACTGATGAAATTATTTCTATCAGAATAATCATAATTCCATTCTTTTTTGATGAAATTATAGATTTCTCCTAGTGCATGTTTAAATTGTCTTATTTGTTTATTGATTGAATAAGATTCTTTATCTAATGTCAATTCTGTTTCATCTAAATAAATAGTATATTCATTTGGTTCTTGATGATGAGGTATTATTCCTAAATTAAATAATGTCATTATACCCATATTATTTAATTTTTTAATAACATGAGATAGAGATTCAAAATCTTCTACTTGCTTTATCATATTTATCAATTGGATAATAATTTCTGATGAATTAGATTTGTTGAAATAGCTGTTAATAAATTTAATTAAATTTGAATTTACACTATTTTTATGTACATCAATATTTTTGATTAATTCGAAAATATTATTATCTATTTCTTTTTGTACAAATACAAAATTATCAATATTTTTATTCCTTAAATATGTTTGATTTTGTTTCCATTGTCGATTATAATAACAATCAATGTCATTTTGTGGAATGCATAAATCTTTCATTATATTAACTTATTACGATCTTTTTATAGGAATCGGATTCGATTTGCTTTGGTTAATCGAAGTAGATGATGTAATAGATATATTTTTATTATAACGACATTCAGATAAAAGAGGATTTGATTTATCAAGAGATTGGATTAATGGATTCAATTGTTGTTCATTTAGTTTCGGTGTAAAACTTTCACGACGATGATAATAATTAAAGTTATAAAATGATGGTGATTCATTCAAATTTAATTCGTAATTATTTGATGAATATTTTGTTGGAAGACTAGTACTAAAATTGGAATTAAAAATATCATTTATTCCTTTATAGTTTGGAGGATAACTAGAGGGTTTATTATCTAATATCATTCGAGTGAGATTACTAAATGTTTTTTTGAGGGGGATAGCAATAGGATCCATTTTTTTATCAAAATCATTATACGTGAACCATTTATGTACTAAAAAATTATCCCAATCTATTCTCATTTTTGGATCCTTTTGTAACAATTTTGTCAATAAATCGAAACAATCTGTAGTAAAATCTTTGTTTAGATGAAAATCAATATTTTTATTCAATAAATTACTTTTCAATTGTAGAATGTTAGACGCCATATTTGGCAATGATCCAAATAATAATTCATACATTACAACACCAAATGACCATAAATCTGCTCTATCATTATATTTCATATCAATTAAAAGTTCTGGAGCCATATAAAGGGGACTACCACAAATTGTTTCCATCATATTTTCACTATTTGAATAATTTTTCGCCAATCCAAAATCAGATAATTTTAATACAAAATTTCTATCATAATCAAATGACTTATCCGAATTTTGTGATGATTTACCAATGGATAATAGAACATTCATGGGTTTTATATCTCGATGGATATATCCTATTTTCCTTAGATAAATTAATGCATCTTTTAATTGAGAAAGATAGTAATGAGTATTTTTCTCCCTATTTTGCGAGAAATTAATATTATAAGATATCACATCTTTTAATGTTCCTCTATCACAATATTCCATTACGATATACCAATTATCTTTTCCTTTAAAAAAATCATAATATTTAACAATATTAATATGATTCATTTTTTTCATGATTTCGATCTCAGAAAAAACTTTATCTAATATATGTTTATTTTTCTCCAATGATATTATCTTGATCGCAACATTATCTCCAGTACTTATGTCTGTCCCCAAAAAAACATCAGAAAAACTACCAGAACCTAATTTGACATTGCTTAATTTATATTTATCGTTTAATATTTCCATATGTTCTTAATTAATACATATATTAAAAATATATCATTAAATTAATCAACTTCAAAATAATTGAAATTATTTTTCTTTAAATCAAGATGAATAAAATGATGATAAAATTAGTTAAGATGAATCTAATCATATATTTAATTAGAATCGTGAGTCTATGTGGTGGCATTGTATCTTTGTATGATTTTTTAAATCTTGAAATGTCAAATACACAATCTTTATTTTTAATATCGTCAAAATATTATGTTTGTGCATGTTTGTATGCATGTACAATTTTAGAATATGTTAATAAACGTAATTCGTTCCTTTCGATGACTCATCAATTTCATGTATTTTTGACAAATATAAAACTATCATATTTTCTGTACCCAATAATATCAATTTATGATTTCCCCTTTTCAAATCATAGATTGACATTAATAATATTTATTCATTATATTTTTAACAATGTAGACATTTTGATATTTCGAAAAAGACCTACAACAAATAGACTCATATATTTACTGTGTCTTATATCTCTACTATGTTATTTGAATCAAAATGCTGATGTATTTACAGTCATGTTATTGTGGATGTTATGTATTACAGAATTTATGCAAAAAATTATTGGATTTTTCATAAATTCATATCATTCAGGTAATTTCATATACGGATTTGTGAGAAGTTTATTTTGTTGGTTTATAATATTACATTGTTACCAAATAAATAGATTAACATCATTCCCATTTATGATTTCCTTGATAATATTAATAGAAGGGATTCGAAGAATAAATAAATTATAATTTTTCCACATTCGATAATTTATCGCCTATGAAAAAATAAAATATAAAGATAATTATAATGTCTCTATCACATCATTTTCCAATTCAAAAGGAATTTCATCATATTGCGAAAAATGCAAATGCCATTGATAGATTAAATTCTGAAATTGAATTAAAGCATATAATTTCACATTCTATTATTAAATCACTATATTCTGATCCTAAAATTAGAATACCATTGATAAAATTAATTTTATTGATCGAACCATGGATTTATTTGCATATAAATATGAAATTAATTGACTTAGATCACCTTCCTCTCATCGGTGGAGAAATTATTGAATTGATTTTGAATGGAAATAGTGCCATCAATTATTACTTCAGTCTTGTAAAATTAAATATTTCGAAAATAGATCGGAAATTACATGATTTTTATGATGAATATGCTAATCTTTTTAATATAGAAGATTTCAATTTCACAATTCGCATTAAGACAAATGATTCTAATCGTTTTGAAATAATTGAAAAAATAGTCAATGATAGTATTTTGGAATTTTATGATATTGTTGCTAATATTTTGGATAATTTATTAATAATGTCCAATTCTCGAAAAGATTTGGAAATTATGTTCAAAACTAAACATAATAAAAATCTAAATTTATCAATCGATTACGATTCATTACAATTGATTAACATCAAAAAAATAATGGCATATGAAAATTTTGATTTTTCATGTCATCTATTATTTAATCCATCTGAAAAGAATAAATTAATAGCAAGAAAATCTAATATCAAAACAATCAATCAAATTTCATCATTCATAAACGAAATGTCAAATTATAAAAATATTCTGATTTTTGAACCATATTTATACTATTTTTCTAATTTTAATAAGAAAAACATCGAGAAAATAAATATTCGATCAAATCCTTATCGAATCAAAATCATAAATGAAATAAATTCCATCGCATTAGAATTAAATTCAGCAGATATTTATTCAAATAGTAGAATTACATTAGCTATCCATTCTGTAATTTCAGATTTATCAAAACATACTGGTAATATTTTCTATAAAAAATACGATAAAATTGATATAACATCAAAAGAATATCAAGAAGATACTTTTTTCCAAAAAATTGTATTATCAAACAATATTAAGCCAGAAATTTGTAAATCATTGTCATACTATAAATATAATGATATTTATGGTATCCATGAAAATGTACTCGAATTATTTAGCCAACCAAGTATGAAATTAATTATTCCAGTTCAAACATGTCCTATCGTAGAAAGATATCATAGTATTTACGTTGATCAATCACTTGGTGATCGAACTAGAATGAATAATTATGTCAGAGATGAAGATACATTAAGTTTACATATCAATCTAAAACTTGATAATATTTTGATAAATTCAGAAAAAAATAAAATAACCATACCAATAAATTTGTACAACATTAAGATCATAAGATATGAGAGTTCTCATTATTTCGATGAAGTTACATCAATTAAATTCAATAAAATAAATGTTTCCATTGAAAAAAAATATAATATATTGATTAAAATTCCCGAAAAACAAGAGTTAATTCATTATTTAATTAAAATGCTTTTTGACGATAGATCTTATTTACCGTGGTACGAACCATCTTATTTCAAATATATTGTCAAAATATTTTTCCTAATTTATTTAGATAATCCAAGTTGCATTACGTTTTTATCTGATTTACTTTCCAAAAAAATAAACATTAATCATATAATGTACTTTGAAGAAAATGAAGATATGTATTCATTTTATAATTTAATTTGGTTGGATCATCAAATTGTTTCTAAATATTATGAAATTGAATACATCATTAAATTCATAATTATTTTGGAAGAGATTTCCAAATTACCTTTCGAAAAATCAAATAAACTTTTCCATAAATTTCATAATATTTATGAATGGGATGATTCGAATGAAAATTTAGTTGATGATATCTTAAAGGAATTTACTAATTTCAAAAAAGAATTGATTGGATTAGTTAAATTATTTACAAATGATTCATAATATCATAATTAATATTCTGATATAATTATTATAAGATGAGTATCACCGAAAATAACATAGATCTAACACGAATCATCAAAAATGTAACAAATATTGATATTGATGATCGTAGTCTTGATTTGATCAATCCAAAAAGAGTTATTATAGATATTTCAACAGATTCTTTTATTAAAACTATGTTTACAGAAGATTCTAATTATTTTTTATTCCTGAACTATTTTAATTTTCTCGATTTCTATCTCAATTATTATATTAATTTACAAATTGTATTGTGTGGCGAAAAACCATTAATTCATGAAGAAGATGTAACAGTTTATTTTAAAGGAGGAAATGTAATGAATTATCATTTTACCAAAATGTTATCAGATCCTGTCATTAAGGAAAAATTTGCAAATTTTTTCAAAAAAAGTGATTTCGATTTTAGTATCAGTATTCACACACATAATGAAAACAGATTCACAATTATTAAAAAACATATGTATCCACGAATTATTGATTTTTTATCAACATCTACTTCTCTTTTTAATAATTATTTTGAGAATATTGTTAATGATATCAATGTAGAACGGGATTTTAATGAATCCATTCTTGATAATTTTAGAATTGAATTCTATGACGAAACTTTTGAATCATTATTAGATTCAGTTAAATATTTATTAAAATATGAACGTGTAGAAATCATCCTTGAAATTGTTAATGAATTTTTTAAAACATATCCAATTAATCACATTCCTCCAATCAAAGCTATCAATATAATTAAACTCAATCATTCTATGAAGATAATATTTGATGAAATTATTATCATTTTTCAACCAAAACATAAACTAAATCTCTTATTTGAATCTAATAATTATGAATATACTAACTATGAATTAAATTATCTGAATAAAATTTTGAAAGATTACAATTTTTATATTATTGGTGAATTAAAAAATAAAGATAATAGTCTTTACAATTGTTATAATAATTATTATGATAAATCAATGTATCATGCATGTTTATTATATCCTTATTATAAATTATTTATAGAGTCAAAGGAAGAACATGAAGAAAAATATTCTAATTTAATCAATGACTTATTAATCTACAATTTTAACCTATTGCGAAAAAATAAATTTTATACGAAAGAAAAAATTAAATCAATGACTGATATGATATCTAATTCATTGCACGAATTAGACGGTTATTATTATGAAATTAATGCTAATAATCCACCATGTCCGAATGAAATCATTGATCCATCAGCATTTATTAAGTATAACATTATCAAAGATATCACACCTATCATTATTCCATATCACAGAGATGATTATATTACATATAATAATGTAAATAATCCAAATGGATTTAATATAATAGAATATTTAAATAATGATAATAATATTCATTATATTAGTATTAATTACACTATAAAAGACATTCTTAGAAATAATGTTGTTTTAGATTTCGATTTATTTAGAATCAAATTTAATCTAATAACTACTAATTCTGTACTTAAAAATAACAAACTCAATAATAAATTCAACATACCATCAGAATTTGTCGATATTTCAATTGTTGCTATTTCTTCAAATCAATTTTACGAAAACAAACAAAAATTTATTATGCCAATAATTCTCCCAAATATTAAATTACCTAATATTACTGTTAAATCTCATTCTTATGTATATTTTATTAATGATCTAACTAGAATTCTTTTTTTCACAGGTGGAAATTTTCTACCTTGGACCGTACAGAAATTTGAAAAACGATTAAAGCGTTTAATATTATTCGTGTACTTATATGATTTGAATAATAATACAACTATATCAGAATATACATACAATCTTGTTAATTTAATTAAATTAAAAATAGTTGAAAATACTAAATCAAAATATTTGGATGATTTAACAAAAAATATCATGTTAGAATCATATAAAGAATATACTAATATTTTCGATTTAGTTCACATAGATCAAAAATATAAATTAATGAATCCATTTATTAAATTATTATTAGTTATGGTTAAACTATTAGATTCAAATAATGCAACGAACATAATAAATTACTATCGTGCACAGATAAAACGTATTCCATTAAATAATATTTCGATGTTAAGAGATGATTTTATTAAATTTCTAAATATTATCATTGATGTATATAAAGATCTTAATTTTAATTAGAAGTGTTATCACCTCACCTCACCATATACTGATTATATCATAATTAATATTATGATATAATTATTATAAGATGAATGTTTCTTCTGATATTACTCAAAATGAGATTGATATAACTAAGATTACCAAACATGTAATAAATATTGACGTTTATGAAAATAACCTTGCTCTTATTTCTCCAAAAAGAATTATTGTGGATATTTCGACAGATTCATTTGTACAAATCATGTTTAAAGATCAAACAAATTATTTTCTATTTTTGAATTATGTTAATTTTCTTGATTTTTATCTTAATTACTATGTTAATTTAAACATTGTTTCTAATGGTGAAAAACCGTTGATTTATGAAGAAGATGTAACTGTATATTTTAAAGGAGGAAATGTAATGAATTATCATTTTGGAAAAATGATATCTGATCCTATTATTAAGGAGAAATTTGCAAATTTTTTCAAAAAAAGTGATTTTGATTTTAGTGTTAATATACATACACATACTAATAATAGATTTAAAATTATTCAAAAATATACTTATCAATTAATTATTGATTTTTTGAAAAAAACAACAAATCTTTTTAATAACTATTTTAGGGATATTATGAATGAAATATATGTTGATCCGAAATATGATGTGTCTATTCTTGATAATTTTAGAGTAGATTCATATAATGAGGAATTTGAATATGTATTAAATTCCATCAAATATCTCCTAAATATTCCACGCATTGAAACAATTATAGAAATAGCAAACGAATTTTTCAAAATATATCCTATAAATCATATACCTTTTATTAAAAACATTAATGTAATAAAAGTAAATAATTCTATCAAAGTAATTTTCGATGAACATACATTAATATTTCAACCAAAGCATAAATATATTTTTTCATATAACTATACTAATTATGAACTAATGCATCTAAATGATATCTTAAAAAAATATAATCACTGCGTAATCGGTAAAATAGACGAAAATAACCAACTCGGATTACATTATCGATATAATAATTATTTAGAGAAATCAAAATATCATGCTGTATTATTATATCCTTACTATAAATTATTAATCAAAACAAGAAATGATCACGAATTTATGTATTCAAATTTAATTAACGATATACAAATGTATAATTTTAACATGTTGCAGAAAAATAATTTTTATACTAAAGAAAAAATACAAAATATGATTGATATGATATCCAATAATATTAGCCAATTGAATAATACATATTATGATATTAATGATAAAAACCCACCTTGTTCTAATGAAATTGTCGATCCACTTGCTTTTAATAAATATACAATTATGAAAGATATAGTGACTATTATAATCCCAAATTCACAATCAGATTTTATTAATTATAATGAAATTGATAACCCAGATGGTACAGTGCAAATAAAATATTCTGAACAAAAAAATGAAAAAAATGATAATGAAAATATCCATTATATCAGCGTGAATTACCTAATCAAAGATATTTTAGGTAATCATGTTACTTTAGATTTTGATTTATTTAGAATAAAGTTTAACTTGATAACTACAAATTCAGTTCTAAAAAATGGGAAACTTGCCCCGAAATTTAAAATACCATCAGAATTTATTGATGTATCTGTTGTTTCGATTTCATCTAATCAGTTTTATGAAAATAAACATAAATTCATCATGCCTATTTCTCTACCTGATATTAAATTGCCTGCTATCTCTGTAAAATCTCATTCTTATGTATATTTTATTAACGATTTGATAAGAATATTGTTTATAGACGGTAATTTTTTACCATGGAGTAAACAAAAATTTGAAAAGCGATTAAAACGCTTGATATTATTTGTATATTTATATGATTTAAAAAATAAAGTTAATTTATCAAAAGATATATTTCATTATGTGAAATTAATAAAATCATCTCTTGTTGAAAATGTAAATTCTAAAGAATTGGATAAATTGACTGAAAATATTTTTATTGATTCGTATAGAGAATATAACAATATTCATGATTTAGTCCACATTGATCCAAAATATAAAATAGTCGCACCATTTATCAAATTATTTTTTGTTGTTTATAAATTATTGAGTTCAAAAAATACACTCATTATCATTAATTATTATCGTCAATATATTAAATATGCACCTATTGAGAATATTTCTAATATGAAAGATGACTTTATTAAATTTTTAGACCTAATAATTTCCATTTATAAAGATTTATATTTCGATTAATTCTATTAAGGTTAATATCTAATAATTATATTATCATCAGATTCATATTCATCATCAAATGGATATTCGTTTTCATCTGTTTCAAATTCTTCATTTTTATCTGTTTCAGATTTTTCATAATATTTATGTCTATTACTATTAATATATGTGTAATATGTTTCTGCAATAGCATCAAAATTTTTATCATCGGAAATTATTTCGTTTTCTGATTCACTGTCTTCACGTTGTTCATTCGTGAATAATGGTTTCAATCTATTCATATTTGATAAATTCATTATTTTTTTACATCTATCCGTATTTGTCTCTTCATTTTGTTCATATAATTCTTGATAAATTTGTTCATTTAAATTTTGCTCATCAACATTTGAATCTAATGTGATTAATTTTAGTGCTAACATGGATTTCTTGACAGTGTCAGATTCTATAGTAACAAGAATATCTTCACCATCAATCAGAATATTATTAATTTGATTTGATACTTCTAACAACTTATCAATATATTTTACATTTTCCATTAATTTTTGTTTAAGAGCATATAATGAATATTTGATATTAATGGTTCCATCTATATTCAATCCTTTTACTAAATGCATATCTTCAACGGGATTATTATATGTAAATTTTAGATAACTATAATTGTCATTATTATCCATATGTAATTATTAAACTATTATTTATTATTTGTTATTAAATTATAAATAATATTTTTACAATCAATTTTTATTCCCAATCAATTTTTATTCTTAATTAATACTATCGTAAATTTAATCATATTAGAATCCTCGATTTCGAGTAATATTTATTCTGTTTAAACCTTGACTATTTTGTCCATTTCCTTGAGAAATGGAATCAATTCCTTTTTTCCTGATAAAGAAATACCAAATAAGTCCTGCAATGATGAGAATGATAATGAATGTTGCTAATTTGTTTTCTTTAGCACATTCTATTAAATTTTTATGTTTTTTATGATGTCTCATCTGCCCATCTTTACCTATCTCTTCAACTTGATTTTCAGACATTTATTTTATACATTTATTTAAGATAAAAAATCTATAATTCAATTTATTAAATAACGTTAATAAAAATCATCATTACCAAAAATTTCAATCGTTTTTTGTCTGATGGGACTTGATTCGCATGTTTCTTTACAATCACATGCATTTATTTCTTGTAATTTTTTATTAATTTCCTCGCTAATTTTTTTCTGTGTGTCTTTATTAATACATAATTGTTTCTCTTTTTTTGTAGGAAGAAAATCATTAGTAATACTTTCTCTCTTCCAGAAATATCTATATATTAAGAGAGCAATTATTATAATTACAAACAAAATAATTACTTTTTTATTATCTGCGTAAAATTTCTTAATATTATCAAGTGGCATTTTTATATCTATTCTAAAAGATTAGATATTTAGTATATTTATTTATGATTGGAAATATTGTTTCTGAATGTATGAGATTTACGATAAATATAAAAGATTATTTTAACATTATACCAAGTGCAGTGAAAATAATAAGAGCGATAACTAGAATAATTGTTTTAAAACTGCGTGTAACTTTATTATATCTCAAATATATGCTGTATAAAATACCAAGAATACCGGCTAAGATTACACTACCTATAAGCATGGGTTTTTCTTGTTCTTGTTTCTTAAAATAAATAGCTAATCCTATTCCTACAACAACTGTTAAACAAGATAATACCAACGTTACAATAAATTTTGTTCTAAGTGCGGATTTTAATTCATCTGATTCATAACATTCGTTTGTTTTATCTTCTATTTTAGAAGTGATATCATATAGATTAGAATATAATGCGACACATGAGGCTGCTGCACCGAAAATCATCAATCCTGTTGTCTCTAAACCAATCGTTGACATTCTTTTATATAAAACAAGATGAGATTTTTAGACATATTAATATGTTTAAAAATTGAAGTTCATTTGGTATTAGGATATATAAATAATGTATTGGTATAGTTAAATTATATTATTTTAATGGAAAATTTAGACTTAATCATTCTACCAAAGCGTCAACAATATCTATTAATCGATGATGAAATTGATAAAGTTAAAAATAATCTACAATCGATACATTTGATTAAAATTTTCTCATGCAATCCATTGGAAAAGATTGTTCCTTTAAATTTATGGTTTAGTCATTCTGATTATAAAATTTTGCATCATATTGAAAATGATAAAAAAATGAGAATACGATATTATGATGGACGTTTATTAACACCATTAATATCAACTATGAATCCAAATTTACATGCACTAAAATCGGTTTTAGATGATATGTCAATTTATCAACCATTTTATCCAGAAACATTTTATTCAATTTGGGAATTTATGAATCTTGGACATTTGAAAAATATTGAACAAATTTTATTTATCGGTCGCGAATGGAATTTAGGATCTGTGGAAAGTATCATGCTCTATTTGGAATATACTCAAATAAATTATTTGAAAAATATATATCACTGTTGTATTATTGGAAATGAAAAAATATATTATGGTTGTGATGTGAAATTTGAACAACCTAACGTTGATTATTTGATTCAAGCATATAAACTATTGTTTCTAAATAATACAAAACAATTTATACAATATGATTTAATATTTATTGATTTACATAATAAATTGAGTGGATTATTTGATTGGTTAGAAGAAGATAAAGATTTGATGGCGATCCTTTTTTATTTATATAAATCAGTTTGTCATCTAAACAAAAATGGATCTATGATTATACGATTAAATATGCTTGGTGGTTTATCCTGGACAATATTATTGGAATTATGTTCGACAATATTTCATGAATATTCTTTCTTTAGACCATCAACATGTAATATTTTTAATTCTGAGATATATCTATTTTTGAATTGTTATAAAGGAGAACATAAAAATAATATGTTAAAATTCTTATTTGGATCTTTATATAGACAAATAATTCGTAAAAATATTTGCCTTAATATGAAAGGAGATTCTAATAATCCAATAGTTTTGAAATATGAAAAAAATGTAAAAAAATGGTTGAATAATATCAAAGAAATATCATTAAAATTAAAAAATTCCGTAACAATTGATTCAAAAATGATCCTTTCATCTTGGTGTAAATCCAATAATATTTTACAAATTAAATCACTAAATAAAAATTTCCTCGAAATTTTTACATCCAAATCTATTAATGGGCAAAAAATAGAAAATATTAAAATCAAATTGTGTCCACCAAATAAATTATGCAATTCAACTCAATATAACATTTTATTGAATAAGAAAGCAAAATTAAATTTATATAAAAGAACCATGGATACAAAACCAAGTCAAATTCATTCTGAACGATATTCACAAACTAACGGATATTTTCTTAAATGGGAACAACTTACTAATAAATTAACCATGCAAAGTGCATTGAAAAATATTTTAAAAAATTATTTGAATGTTGATATGCCAACAAATGCTTGGATAAAAATGTATGAAATGCTTAGTAATATTAAAGATATTATCCCAATTAAATGTGATACTGTCCGAACATTTCATATTTGTGAAGCGCCAGGTGCATTTATATCTGCTATAAATCATTATCTTTCTGATAAAGGTATTAAGAAATATGATTGGTATGCACAAACCTTATTGTCAGAAAAAGGAGCTCTTCAAGATCACTTTGGTTTGATAAAAGCTTATCCGGATAGATGGTTATATGGACCAAATGATGATTATTCTGGAGATATTACTCACAGTCGTGTAATTAAATATTACGCATCAAAATTATCAAATATAGATTTTATGACTGCAGATGCAGGTTTTCAATGTAATGCAAATGATCTTAATGAACAAGAATTATTCATGATGAAAACTAATATGGGACAAATCATTTGTATTTTAGCATGTTTATCAGTTGGAAAATCAGCTATTTTTAAAACTTTTTTACCATTGACAGAACCATTATCGATATCACTAATGTATCTATTATCAAATTTATTTGAGCGAGTGAATATTGTAAAACCTGTAAGTAGTCATAGTTATAATTCTGAAATTTATGTATGTTTACATTCTTATAAAGGAATTGATTCAGGTATCCTTGAAATGTTATATATTTTACTAGATGATCCAAAAATCAATTCGAAATCTGTCTTATACGAAATAATAAATAACCAATTTTTTGAATCATACATTGAATGTGTTGATTATTTCATAACAAGACAAATAAATTCATTGCAGAAGATTTATTATTATTATTATCATTATAATGAAATAACATCAGTTAATCATGATTTGGATATTAGTAAATGGTTTCAAAATAATCCAGTCAAAAAATTAGATAATGATAAAAGATTAATTAATTAATTCTAATTCTTTATCAATTGATAAATAATTAGAAATTTCTATTAATTAGTTTGAATTAATTGTATATCAGGTTGTGTAATTGTATTATCGACAATGTCAGATTCTAATTCTGATCGAGGAGAAGGACTTGAATCAGTTGCTTCAAATTTGTGTACTTGATTATGTGATTTTGTTACTATATCAAATAAACTATTTAAAATATCAGTGTTGATTTCAAGAAGTTGTGTACTATCTGGAGGAATTGCAGTAACTCTAATTCCTTCACTTTCATTACTTATACCATCTACATATTTGTTATTAGTTTGAATTTCTACACTCGATTTTACAGGAATATTACTTGATTTTGTTGGAATATCACTTGATTTTGTTGAAATATCAATCGGTTTCGACGATGTTAAATCAACATTTGTTAATTTTGAAATCGAATTTATACAATCGTTAATCATATTTTTAAATATCTCATTATGAAAAGGTTCAAATTTTACTTTCTTATTTGTATTACATGTTATATGTTCCTGTACAGGAACATTATCTAAAGGGCTCTGTGATGTGATATTTTTTAAATTATCTTCGAATCCCTGTAAAAAATAATTCTTACAAAGATTTAACATACTAGGATTATTCAAAATATCTACGAATCCCTTTAAGAGAGAATCAAAAACAGATATTTCTTTAGCGTGTTCAATATGAGAATAACATAATGGAAGATTTGACATATGTTCAGTTGTTTGAGAAGATGTCATCGGATTAATAACCGTACAGTTGGAATTTGATGAATCTGGACAACAATATGTTACGTCTTGATGTATTGGTTTTGTATTTTTAATTTGCTTACTTCTCATTTTGGTTCCCATTTGAGTATTTGCTAAATTAATTTTTGTAATATTATTGTTTTTTTGTGTATCAGATAAACAATATTGTTGAACAATTGCAGAACATTTTTTAGTAATCAATTTAGTAACATAAGTGATAGATTTACATATTGTAGCAAATTTGAAATATTCACTAAAATCATTCTCAATTTTTCCTATTAAAGTGAATAGATTTAAAATATGATGTTCATTATTTTCTAATACATTCGCATATTGTTGAACACGTGTATATCGATGATTTTCATCTAATATCTTATTAATGAGTCGATAAATAAAATATCCAAAAGTAACAATACAAATTGTAACGTATAACATAAAATTATTAAGCAATTCCAAATCAAAACTTATTGTATTCATTATATTAATAAGGTCTATAATATGTTTTTATATTAAATTAAAAATTTGATATTCAATTAATTATCCTCATTTTGATGAAGTTTATTTATTTTGTCAACATATTTTAATTGATCTTGCATTGTTAAAAATGGTGTTTCATTTTCAATGTCTGAAAAATATTCGGATTTCATAATCGGTATAATATTAATTAATTGAAGTGTGTATTGTTCAATTGGATTATTGATAATATCATCTGTTTTATCAATTTGACCATAAAAAGTCAATTGATAATGCATAGATTTATAAAGATATGATAATGCAATATTTACTTTTACAATAAATTCATGTTGTGTTTCTTGTATGAATACCATTTTTATATCCTTTATTTGAATTAATTTTTCATTTGTTTGATAATATTTGTAAAATAATACATTCCATGATTCTACTTCTAATCTTAATTGTTTAAGCAATTTGGAATCTTTTTTATAAGATTCGTAACATGGATAACGAGTAGTAACAGGTTGATTCGGAATATTGAATCGATATTGTTCATCCATAAATTCAGATTTGATTAACATTAGTAAATTACTAGCATTTGGTAATTCGATAGGCTCTCCAGTAAAATCATAATAATTATGCTTATAATTTGTACTTTGAAATTGCTCACTTGAATATTTATCTATATATCCAAGGAGTTTGTTATCTTCAAAATAACCAGAAGGGATATCACGAAGATGATTATTAATTAACATTGATCTTATTTTGTTACGACTCAAAAGTTCATTACGATGAATTTCTGATAAAGAATCGATGTGTTTTACTTCAATATAAGTTACAAAATAATATACCATCAAGATTATTATAATAAATAAAATCAGTTTCATCATCCTATTATATTGTTTATTAAGATTTTATAAAATCTTGATAATTTTGTGATTTCACGAAAACAAACTTAACTTTCATATTCACCGGATTCGACGTAATCAACTCCTTCATCTTCATAATAAGATGATTCTACATCCAATGATTCTGCTTCTTCATTTAAATCTTCTACTTCTTCCCTTTCCTCTTCTGTCATTTCCTCAATTTCATCTAATTCTTGCATGCCTTTATCAATTTGTTCCTCTAATTCTCTCATTTTATTTAAACCTTGTCCTTTTTTTAATAAATCGACCATAACGTCAGAACCATCAAGAATATAATTAAAACGTTTTAATTCAACAATATTAATATTTGTGTCGGTATTGTATAAATTATATATGTAATTGATTATATCAATATACATTAGCGAAATATTAATTTTAATTGTTTTATCTTTATTTGCTTCTATAATTTCTATTAATTGTTTAATCAAATAATATGTAGCAATTTTACTTGAAGTATCATAATAATTTATTAAATCGTAATTTATGAAATTATTGTCAGGTATTTTGAAATTTGTTTCTTTCCAATTTACAATTGTATATGTAAAATTTCCACGAATTTTATTCCAATCACTGAATATATTTTTATCCAATTCAAATTTCTGAATCAATTTTGCATTTTTTGCAACTAAATTATTTACATCTAATGTAGATTGTAAACTAATACCGGTAACAGAAGTATCAGATGGTTGATAATTCTTAATTTTAAATATCAACGAACTGATTTTATCAATAATCGATTTTATAACATTTATTCTATTCCTGATAATATCATTCATTACTTGATAATAATTATTGATATTCTTAGATTGCTCATTATTTATCATTTTATTCACATCAATATATTTTGAAGTAAAACCGAGCATCAAAAATCTGTTCAAAATAGAAGGACTTATCTGCAAGAAATTATTACTTTTTTTTAGAGATATATAATCCTTATGTTTGTCCTTGTATCCTAATAGTTGTAAAGTGACTGCATGATAAAATATATCTATTTGTCCTGATCTATTATCAGAATAATAATATACATCAGTTTTGAAAAATGAATGGTTTTCCTTAAATATTATTTTATTATCCTGTTCTGTTAATATATATGGTTGTTGAAATAATGTTCCATCATAAGCATGAGTAATGATGTATACATCATACCTTAAATATACAGGATACTTACTTATACCTAAATCCTTTTTTTCTCCTATCAAATCTTCTAACTGATTAATAAAAGTATCCATAATTTTTTCCCCATTTTTTTGATATTCATTAACTAAATCTATTATCATTTGATCCTGTTTATCTTGTTCTATCTTAAGTAATAAATCCTGCTTATCATATTTTTCCAATATTTCTTTATTGTTAATGTCACCAATTTTATCAAGTGTTTTTTCAAAATTATTTAAATCTTCTTTTGTATAAGCTTCTCCCATTTTATGATGGCATTTTGTACAAATAAATTCATCTTCTCTTCCAACAAAATCATGTAAATTACCATCTAAACATCTACGATTTGCTATCTTATTTAAATTGAAATAATAATTATCAATTACACTATCGTGTTCTCCAGTTATCTGTTCACCATTTTTACTACATTTTGTACAAATAATATTCGCACCTTTGTTGATCCAATTGTGAAAATCACCTGTTTCACAATTTGTAATATCATTGATATTAATAAATATTGGATAGATAACATCATCTTTAAAATCAAAAATAATACCACTTGATAATTTATATGTTGCTATTTTACAAGCTGTATCTTTCTCTTTTATTGGATTTATTTTTTCTACATGTTTCGTTTTTTCTTGTTCTACTATCGTTTTACCAGAATATTTTATCTGATTTCTCTTTAAAACATTTATAATATCCAAATTTTGAAATACATTATTTAATTGTGTATACATTTTACTAGTTGTTAATAAATATATATAATCATTTTCCATTTTCCCAGCATCCAATGCAATACTATTAAACAATTCAACAAACGAATTAATTATTATCTTTACAATAACCATATTTATTTTATGCGAATTGTTAACTGGATAATACCATAATTTATATTTGATTAGAAAATAGGAAATTATGAAAATTAAATAACACAATACTGGATATTTCTCGATCGAAATAACATCCTTATCATTAACATTTTTTTTGATCATGAGATTATCAAATAGTTTAGAACCATATTGTAAATATATATATATATTCGCTATTTTATCATATTGTATCATAGAGATTTGACTTCCATTTAATTCTGTTATGAAAATATACATAAAATAAAGAAGTATATTGTTAAATTTTAACCTATTTAATTCTGTCGTTGTTGTATTATTAACATTTGAATTAAAATCGAAAATCTTATCATCTAATTCAAAGAAAAATATACCGCTTAAATCTTTATTAATGTTAAATTTTTTTGCATAATAATCACTTCGTTCATTCGAATCCATATTTTTATGTATATTAATTTGATTATGTTTTGAAATAATATCAATAATGTTTTTGACGATTGCTTTACGTGCTTGTTTGATCGCAAGTTCCTGACCAATTAGCATGTTAGTACCAGTAATTAGAGATATTTTATTTATAAGTCCATCTAAATATCTAATTGTTAACGAATATTTTTTGTATTCCTTCATATCCCCTAATGAAATATCAACTGGTAAATATGCAGTTACAAATCGTTGAGAATTATTGTCAAAACTACCATCTTGAATATATTGTTTCATCGGTAAAACATGTCCACAAATTTTACATACAAAATCTAATTCATAAGTTTCTAATGCATATTTTTCGATAAATTGTGTTAATGAAGAATTATAGTGATTAATGTTTCCCATTTTTAGTTTCATAATTTCCGTCCATTCGATTTCATGTTGACATTTATTATCTCCAATAGTTTTTTTTTCATTATCACTTTTTTTTGCATATGCTTCAATTTGAATATATTCATTTAAAGATATTGGATTAGTTGTATTAATTCTAATACGATAAATTTCTTCATTGGGTATTATATTGATTTCTGGTTGAACTATCCTATCTATTTCTTCTACTGATATAATTTTAGATTTATCTATCTGTTTTTTTCGTAAATATTGTTCGATAAAAAATTTTCTTTTTTCATCTTGTCGTAATGATAAATCATATAAAGAATTATATGATTCGATTAAAAATAATATTTTTTTGATCGATAAATTTGTATGTTGATTTATTAATTTTGTTAATTTTTTATGGAACATTTGTGTCATTTTTTCGTAAATAATTGCATTCATATATGCAATATTATCTTGTATTTTGGTAGTATCTATGTCTTCATATGTTTCCATATTGTATTGATCATTTTCAATATCATATATCCAATAAATTATTTTATTTACGATATTGGGATTATTTTTAATCACTTCGTCAAATTTATGTATAATGCGTATTTTTTCTGAATCTTCTATAATGTCAATATTTTCAACATAAATATATTTTATCAATCTCAAAAAAAACTTAAATCCATTTTTCATATTTACTTTTTTTGTTTTCCCTTTATCTGTAATATATGCAAATGTTAACTCTCTGATATTTATCAAATTTTCTTTTGTAATACATTGTAATGGAATCACACCAAAAGGACCCAATGATAATCCAACTAAATGAATCGTATTTTCATCATTTCGTGTATAGGTTTCAATTTCTTGATTTGAGAATTGATTTTTGAATTCAATATTAGAATATCTTAGTACATTAATTGGATATTCACTTTCTATGTTTAATATAGTTCCATATTTTTGAAGATCTTTGAAATTAAAATAAGCATTATTATTTATTTGTCTTAATTCTAAATAATATTCATTACTCTCCATAACACGTCTCCCTTGATTAATTATCTTAGTCATTATCCTAACTTCTTCAGAATAATTATGTAAAGTAACTTTGCGGTATGATAAAGGACCGTGAAAATATTTTGTTATAATCTCTTTTTTTAATTCTGGATTTTTTTTGACATTTTCTGAATAAAAATCCGTAATAACATCCAATTTATTAACAATAAGTTGTGCTTTTGTATTTTCCTTTTTTTTACGTTGTTGATAAAGCAATGCCAGTTGAATATTTTTTGCATTATTATTAACTGAATTTTGTGAAATTAATGGTTTATCCATTTCTGTTTCAATTCGCTCAGAATCACGATGATATCTTAAAAAATCATCAACAATGGGTGTTATAATCTTCATTTGAAGTAATGAATTATTTTTGGATTCTGTTGAGATATTTTGTAATATTTTACTAGATTCATTTATCAAATCGAATACTTCTCTAGCAATCGATTCTAATTTATCTTCATCAATATCTACAAATATTTTTCTAAAACTATCGAAATCACTTAATTCATCACCGGTAATAATAATATCAATATACGTATATTCATTTTCTTCTTCTTCGATTTCATTTAATATTCCAAATACAATATTTTGTTCTTGATTTCTATAAATATTGCGAAACACAATTGTTTTAATTAAATTATGTACATTTATTTGTACTGTCTCTTCATTTTGTTTATCTCTATTTATGTATAAAAAATAATTGTCAATATAATCTGTACCTAATTCATTTAAGAAACTAATAGCCTCTTTTACTTCTACTAGATTCAAAGTTTTTTTTTGTAAATCTGACATCAAGAGAATTTTGATTGAATCTTTAATAATTTTATAAAATTTTATCAATTGAGAATTATTTTCTGTGTCGAAAAAATTCTTAATAGTAGAAGAAGATTTTTCTTGCAATTTAGAATATTGAATGAGATTATTCCTATAATCTTTAATATTACCAGTGTAATGATATGCAATTGATAAGAAATAATAATATGCGATATAGCGCTTGATGATATCTAAAATTCTCTGTAAATTTTCTCTATTATTGATTAATTTATATATTTCTGTTGTATCAATATCCTCCATAAATAATTTAATGAATTTATTTATTTGATCACAATATTCAACATAATTTAATTTATTTTCAGAAATGATCAGATTAAATGTACTATCTTTAATTAGACCTTCCAAATATAATCTATCTAATATTTTATCAATAATATCATCAATTTGATTAACATACATTATTTAAATATATACTTAACCTATATTTTAATGTTCTATCTATTTTCTCACTATAATTTAGATTGACGCATGATAATAATATTTATTTTAATTTTCTAGTTAAAATAAATATAGAATGTTTTGTTCAGAATCTAATGATTGTATTAATTTTATTATTTGGTTAATGATTTTTTCAGAAAAAATTAATATTTTTTATATGATTCCATGTATTTCAATAAATTGTAATTTATCAAATAAATTAAAAATTATAGAAAATTCACCTCCAATTATCGATTATACAATCGTTTATTCTCTTATGAATATTCATGATAATTCATATATTACTAATAAAATGCCAATATTCAAAAAAGAAGTTCAAACTTATCTAGGAAAAATAGGAAATGATCAAGATAGTTTGATTAATTTTTGTAAATCTCTTAAGAAAAATATTTTATTAGAATTATTTTATATTTATCACAGATTTAGATTATACCCTTCTGAAGCATTATTATTGCAAAAAGAACAATCTAAACATCCTTTTTTCAAAATACAAAAATTATTAGAAGAAGAATATGTCTGTAAAATTAAACTAGAAAATATATACGAAATTATATTTAGAAATGATAATGTGGAATTATTAAAAGATTATTTAAAAAAAAGGCACTTATTTTTATCTCCAATGTATAGAGCATTTCTTCATACTAAAAATGAAAAAATAAAACCATTATTTCATTCAAATAATAATTATTATCCTATGAAAATTTTTTCGGCTGAAATATTCATTATGGAACATTTATTACAATCAAATTAACCTTTCTTGTGATATTTACTTTCAGATGCACGTTTGATAATTTCTCGTAATAAATTAATTAGATAATTAATTATATCCAAAAGTAATTTAATTTGCCCTATTTTTGTTCCACTGTTTAATTTATATCTAATCGTAATATTCTCCTTAAATAAATGAGACATATCACAACCAGCAGCTTTGATAAAATTACATTTTTGAAGTGCAGTAGCTAAAAGATTTCCTAATGTATAATCTTCTCCATATAATTCTATTTCCATTGTTTTTGTTGATGGTTCTTTTTTATATTTTCCTTCTATGAAAATAGAAAGATGTTCTAATTTTTTAATCAAAATTGTACATGCTTTTGTAAAAATTACGTCGTTTGTTAATTGACCAAGAGTGGTATAATAAAGCTCATATTTTGAAGAATTTATTTCTTTATGATATGCATTTGTAGTTGCTTCATATATCGATGATATGGTTGCAATACCGAGATTAGCTTCTGCTTTAAATGCAATTTCTTCTCCAGATTTAACTACTAAAATATTTATTGGTGTATGTTTAATATAATTACCTAAATTCTTTTCGTTAATTCTGAGATTTAAATCATGTGTTGATAAATATTTATGAGAATCTGTACTATTTTTATAATTTACAGATATTTCTATTTTATGAAGTTTCTTATTTGGAATAGGCTCCACTTTTTTATCATCTTCTTGATAATTTGAGTATTTTTCAGGAATAAATTTTCCGAAAATATGTTTCATAACCTCATCTGGTAAAAACAGTTCAGGATCTTCCAAATCAAAATTATTATCCAAATCAAATATTGGTAACATTTCTATTTGTCCATAAATCATATCATAATTATACATAACTCTTGTTCTTGAATCAATAGTCACATGTGATCGATGAAATCCATATATAGGTACATATTTCATTATAGATTGTCTAATAGAATTTACAATACTGTAATCTATATTTTTCCCGGAAATCTCGATTCCAAAATCTGTATCTTTCTTCAAAGGTATTTTGAAACAATTAACATCCGGTATTCCATAAATATCAATAGAATCATTTTTAGAATCTGAATCGATAATATCACTTGTTGCCATAATAATTTATTTTGTTTAGTAATATATATAATTTTTATATATTTAAATAATGAATCAATTTTTCTACATTTTTATATATGCCTGAAGTTTGTGAAGTTGCTCTAACATCTGAAATTTTACTAAAATATCTCAAGAATAAAATTCTAATTTCATTTGAATTTGAATCTGGAAGATATCTAAAAAATAAACCAGAAGATTATCATTCTTTTGTTAAACAATTACCTTTAAAAATAATGAATATCGATACAGTTGGTAAATTTATGTGGTTTGATTTAATGGATAAAGATGCCAATCATTGGTATATATGGAATACATTTGGTTTGACAGGAATGTGGAGTATATTCAAACCTAAAACATATAGAGCAAAACTAAAATTTGAAGAAGATATTGATGTATATTTCTCCGATTTGAGGAATTTTGGAACTTTTAAATTTTCTACATCAAAAATCGATTTAAGAGATAAGATTAATAAATTAAGTCCAGATTTTTTAAAGGATAATTTTGATATAATGTTGGTAAAAAAATATGATCAACCAATCGTTAAAATTTTAATGGATCAAACTAAAATAGGAAGTGGTCTTGGAAATTATTTAACTGCAGAAATACTTTATAGAGCTCACATATCACCTCATCGATTGGGAATAAGTTTGACGAATAAAGAATTACATAATCTAGAATATTGGATAAAATATGTTACAAAACAATGTTATATTAATAATCATATTGGATATATGATTAATTTAGAAGAATCTGTCAAACATATAAAAAAGGAAAATTACCATCCAGATATAAATATTACATCAGAAGAATTCAAATTTATGGTATACAGAAAGAAAATTGATCCATTGGGCCAATATGTAAAAGCAGATAAATCTCTTATAAAAGGAAGAACAACTTATTGGGTACCTACTATTCAAAAATAAAAATTGATTTTTTAACACTCAAATAATTCTATTAAAATTAAACATGTTATTAATTTTCAAAAAGAATAAATGAACAATCATATCAATTACGATTCTGATCCTTATGGAATCAGAGCTCGAGCATTTAATGATGTTAATAGTGTACTTTCAAGAAACAATATTAGATATATTGAGAGAAATGCACAATTCATACCCTGTTCTAGATCAGTCGTTATCAATATAACAGAAACCCTTCAACCTCATTTTGTTACTATGCCAATTGTGAGATCATCCAATTGTGTTATTATAAATGGTGTTCCATATTATTATTAGATAAAATGTATCACATAATGAAATAAATAATAATTATAATTAATCATTATTTATGAAGAACACATTGTACAATCATGTTCTTTCTTACATGAAAGATTGATATTATCATGATTTTGTTTTATTTTTTCGATAGTTGAAATATCAATACCGAATTTATTAGCATCAGATGCAGGTTTAGATCTTAAATAATAGATACCCGTTTTTAAACCTAATTCCCAACTTAGAAAATGACAAGCTATTAATTTGGAAAAATCTGCAATTGCAATATGAATATTTAGACTTTGTGTTTGATCGATAAAAGGTCCACGATCAGCTGACATTTCAATGATCGATTTTTGTGGAATTTCCCAAATGGTACGATATATTTCTTTGATATTATCAGGAATGTAATCAATTTGTTTAATTGATCCTTCATAATATTTTATCAAATCCAGCGTATTTGAATTCCATAAATTCAAATCAATCAAATCTTTCATTAGATATTTGTTTACAATTGTATATTCACCAGCAAGTGTACTTCTAGAATATATATTAGAAGTATATGCTTCAATACATTCATTATTACCCATTATTTGAGAAGTAGATGCTGTTGGCATACATGCAGTAGTTAAACTATTTCTGATTCCATATAATTTAATTTCATCCTTTAATTTTTCCCAATTCCATTTCCCACTTAAATCAGATATATTTAACCCCCATAAATTGAATTGAAATTTGCCTTCAGAAATTGGAGAACCTGGATACGTTTCATAATATCCATATTCTTTTGCAAGTTGATTTGATTCTGTCATAGTTCCAAAATAAATTGTTTCAAATATATCTTTATTAAGTTTCCGAGCTTCTTTTGAATCGAATGGAATTTTCATTATTGCAAATAAATCTGCTAATCCTTGTACTCCAACTCCAATTGGTCTATGTCGAATATTCGATTTTTTAGTGTGAATAACTGGATAATAATTAATATCAATTATATTATCTAAATTTCTAGTAACTATTTTCACTACCTTAAAAAGTTTATCGAAATCAAATTCTTTTGTATTCACATTAACAAATTTTGGGAGACATATTGATGCTAAATTACAAACACCATATTCGTCAGAAGATGAATATTCTAAAATTTCTGCACAAAGATTAGAACAATTAATCACTCCAATATTTTGTTGATTAGATTTTGCATTTGCTGCATTTTTATAAATTATATAAGGAATGCCCGTTTCATATTGTATTTCCATAATTTTGAAAAAAAGTTCTCTAGCTTTTATTTGTTTTTTGAATTTCCCTTCATTTTCATATCTTGTATAAGCTTCAGAAAAATTCTTTCCATATTTATTTAATAAATCAGGACATTCTGATGGACACATTAATGACCACATTGCATCATCACGTACACGTTCCATAAAGATATCATCTATCATCAATCCTAAAAATAAATCTCTTGCTCTTTCAGTTTCAGCTCCACTCGTTTTCCTAAGATCTAAAAAGAAATATATATCAGCATGCCATGGTTCGAGATACATCGCAAAAGATCCAGCACGTTTTCCTCCTTGATCAGCATATCGTGATATTTGATTAAAAACTGTTAGTAATCTCATGCCACTAGATATACCTTGAGTAGAATTAATAAATGAACCATTAGCACGAATATTAGTAACATTTATTCCAACACCACCAGCAAATTTACTAATCAATGCACAATGTTTCCAACATTCTCCTATGGATGACATATCATCATTCATACTTAATAAAAAACAACTCGAAAGTTGTTCAAATAAGGATCCTGCATTAAAATAAGTAGGGGTTGCATGAGAGAAATAACCCTCTGATAATAGTTCATAAGTTTCTATAATTCTATCCAATCTATTTGTTCTATAATGAATCGCTACAGCAATTCTCATATACATATGCTGTGGTCTTTCAATAATATTTCCTTGTTTATCTTTCTTAAGATAAGCACGTTCTAATGTTCTATAGCCAAATAAATTAATATCATAGTCTCGTTTATAATTTATTATTTCGTTTAAAACATTAATATTTTGTTTGACGTATTCATAAAAATTTGAATTGATTATCGGAGATTGTTCTCCTTTTTCATTAATATTTAAATATAATTTATCAACAACTTTTCCATAATCGCTATCAGTTTTTTTATGAAGATCATCTATTAATAAAGCGATTGCTATTTTTGGATAATCAAAATGATCTGTTATCATTTCTGATGATGACATAATAATTTGATTCCGTAAATCAGATAAGCTATTTTTAAACTTCAATTTTGGATATACTTTAGATACTACTAAATCAACATCCAAATTCAATTTGATACTATCAAATATTTCAGATAAATATTTTCTCACAATATCGTAAGAAAGAGGAAGATATTTGTTATCCGAAATAAGATAGATCTGTTTTGTTTGTTCGACGACATTCATTTCGATTATATTTGTGTATATTAAATTTTTTTATATTAAAAAAATAATTATCAATTTTTTTACTAAATTGATTCCAAATTTTTAGAAAATTGATTTTTATATTATATAAAAGTAGATTTCATTATCTAGATTTATAATAAATAACAATGTTTGAACAATTGGAAAAATCTTTATTTGAAAATAATATTCATTATGAAAAAATAAATGAAGAACAATTAAATTTCGATATTGATGAAGAAGAATCAATTGATCTTATATTTTCTGAAATTGATGAATCTTCGAATTTAAATAATATAGAAAAATATCTTTTTTCTTATAATAAATATGCATCTGATTTTGTTGAATCTATTCAATTAGAACCTATTCTATCAGAAACTAGCTTTCGTTATACAGTATTCCCAATTAAATATAAATCAATTTGGCAAAACTACAAAGATCAATTGAAAATTAATTGGTTTATTGAAGAAGTTGACTTATCAAAAGATGTTGGTGACTGGAAGAATAAACTTACATCGAATGATCGGAGATTTATTATGCATATATTGGCATTCTTTGCAGCTTCTGATGGAATTGTAAATTGTAACATCAAAGAAAATTTAATAGATGTAGTCAAAATAAAAGAAGCTGAATGTGCCTATGGAAGACAATTTGATATGGAAAATACTCACGGTGAAATGTATTCTCTTATGATTGATACTTTTATTGATGATGAGAATCTAAAACGAAAATTAATAGATTCTGTAAAAACAATGTCCGTTATCAAGAAAAAAGCAGATTGGTGTAAAAAATGGATCGAATCAGATATGCCTTATGCTCACAAATTAATCGCTTTCGCGATAGTTGAGGGAGTTTTTTTTAGTGGATCGTTTGCCTCAATTTTTTGGTTAAAAACACGACCGGATAATTTAATGCCAGGATTGAGAAAATCCAACATGTTTATCGCGAGAGATGAAAATAAACATGTTGAATTAGCATGTGCTTTATTCCATCTTCTAACAAACCGATTAAAAGAATCGGTCGTTCACAAAATATTAGATGAAGCAATCGAAATTGAAGAAGAATTTATTAATTCTTCATTACCATGTCGTTTACTTGGTATGAATTCAGATTTGATGTCACAATATATCAGATATGTATCTGATAGATTATTAGTACAATTAGGATATAAAAAAAGATATAATATGAAAAATCCATTTGAATTTATGAAAAAGATTGATACATTCGTTAAATCCAATTTTTTTGAAGAAAGAAATGATGCATATACAAATGCGAATATTGACAATCCATACATATTTACTAAAGCCACCGAATTTTAAATTTCTATAAATAATTTAGTTATTTTCAAGTTTTCATTGATACCTTTAAAATAACCTATCAACCATGATAAATGATAATCTAACATATTCTCTTCAGCAAATACAGAAATATAAATTAATTGTTTTGGGATATTTTTTATACATCGAATTTTCTCAATATCTTTTTTTTTGCCACTTAAAAAATTAATATTACTATATTCTGGATTCAAAGAAAGTTCAGATGTAAAAAAAGTTAGATTAGTTAAAATTATAGTATCATTTTGTAAACTTTTCAGATAGATTTTTAATTCTGATTCCATAATACAATTATTTTTAACGATTATATTATTCACATTAATATATTCCCTACAAAAAGGACATTCATTTTCCCTTGCTAATGAATTTATTATGCATTCAATGCAAATTTGATGTCCACATATTAATTTTGTAAAAATGATATCACCAGATTCACAACAAATTGGACACACTTCATCATCTTCGATTTCCATCAATAAATTTTTCTCATAACGATTATAATTTTCGATTCTTTTATCATTTAACGTTATTACGTTATTTAATTGATTAAATTTATTAAATGATCTATCTGATTGTAAATAAAAAAGTTGTTGTTTTATCTTATTAAGTGTTTTGATTGATTCTTGAATTTTTGTGCCAAGAAGTTTATTAGCTTTTTCAACATCTTCGATGGAAAAAATTATTGTGAAAATGGAATTAGTTATATTTATCAATAATTCATCATATTTTTTCTTCTCAGCGAAAGAATATTCATTGGTAAAATCATTGATTAGATTATTTTTCCAAGAATTAAAAAATTTCATGAATAAATCTGCAATTTTTTTTTCCAACGAATTCAAAAATATTGTCTTACTATCATCAAAATAAATATCATGTACAATTTTAGCATAATATTCAGGAAATTCAATTCGTAACGAATAAATTATTTCTTTTGTATACATTTTTTTATCTGTATCAGATAAACACATCCATAAATTTATGACAGAAGATATATCAGCATATTTCACTTGTTTTTTTCCATTTTCGAAATAAGCTATCAATGGTAATGTATTTATTATCCAAACGGAATGGATATTTGTAACAATGTCACATAAATTCTTCAAATCATGTAATAAATGTATCCAACATTCATGAATCACAATTCTTGTCCATTTTTGTTTATTATGAATATTAATTTTATTTTTTTTCATGTTAATAAAATCAGAATGAGTTATAATTGTACTATTTGGTTTACAATTCCATATTGTAGAAAAATTATCGGGAATAATAACAAGATTGTATCCATGATTAAAATTATCGACTATTACTTGTTTGAGATCGTTTGTTTCTATAATTCCGCCCTTACGTTTAAATAATAATTTATGACCATCCATTATTCTCCCTACTTTGCGATTAGCATGATAATCTAATGTGATATAGTATTCATTATTGTATATTGGAAATATTTTCCACGATCGTATTATGTATAATAATTTTTTTTCCCTATTTTTGATAAATTTATTTAACTGTTCTTCATCATCAATAATATATTTAAGTTGTTTGTTAAATTTTCCAAGATTAATTGTGGAAAGATAATGAGATAAAGATCTAAATACATCAATTATGTTTTCAGTTGCTATTTTTTTGTCTAAATTCATCAATTCTTCTATATCGATATTGAGCATTATACTATAAATTTTTTTGTAAACTTTTTTTTGAAAACTTTTCATCTCTGGATAGTAGAAATTTTCATATATATATTCATCAAATTGATATGTAAAGTAAAAAAAAGGTTTTTTGCTGTTGAATAAATAATTAGTACATATTGTTCCATCTTTTGTCATAATATATATATTATTTATACTATCATTTTGTCCCAAATAAAAATCGTAATCAATAATGAATTTTTTTATAAGGATTTTTAAAATCATAATTATTGTTTGAATATAGGTAATAAAATAACATAACAATAATTACACATAGATACATAATTATTATCAAATTTTTTTAAAATATAATTATAGACCTCGTAATGAATAAGCGTATAAAACCAAATTTGTTAGATCCTAGTTTTGGAAGAAAAATTACAAAAACTTTGAATCCACCAAAAGAAAATTACTGGGAACCAACACAAAAATTTCTTCAAAATGTATACACAAAATACATTAAGCAAAATATTTATATTATCATATTTATAATATTCATCATCATATTATTGATTTATCGATATAAAAAAACACAACAAGATAGAATCAAAAATAAAACAAATTCCGACAATTTTATTGAAGATTATTCAAATTTAGCTTTGGAAACATATAACCAGGATAAAGAACTTTCTAGAGAGCCAAAAATGATAAAGCAACATAATTCAAAAAGAATTGAATATGCAAAAAATGATATTAATCCAAAATTAATGTATCCTCTTTATCCATATACAAAAGATGGAACATTGATTCCATCAGCTAAACGTTAAAAATTGCAAATATTTTGGAATATAAATGTACATTAATCTATACTATAATAATATTAACATGTTTAATGATATTTTGCATAAAAAATCTGTATGTGGGCTTAGAGAAACAAATGAAGATGTCGAATTATATAAGATTAATTTATCATCTGATGGAAAACCAATAGATTCAAAATATGCTCCTATTGATTTGTTTATCGTATGTGATGGACATGGAGGTATTTCTGTAGCTAAATTTATTACCCCATATTTAGAAAAATTTTTTATGAAATCAAAGCATATTTATCCAATTAAAGCGATAAATATTAATAAATTTTATGATTTTGTACAAAAAATTCTATCTGAACATCCCAAACATATTGCTAATAATTGTGGATGTACTGCATTAGTTGTGATTAGATACATGGATCAAAATGATAATAAACATTTACAAGTAATAAATGTTGGTGATTCTCGAGCCATTGTTTCAAAAAATGGTATAGGTATTTCCTTAAATAAAGATCATAAACCAAATTGGCCTGATGAAAAAAAACGAATTGAACAAATTAATTTGACTAGCAAAATTGTCCGACCTATTTATAAAGATAAATTAGCAAATGTTTGGAGAGTAGGTGATCTTTCTGTTTCTAGATCATTTGGTGATTTGGATAATATACCTCATGTTACTCATAATCCTGATATATACGATTATGTATTAACTGATACTGATGAATTTTTAGTTATTGCATGTGATGGTCTGTGGGATGTAATTGATGTTTCTGAAGTCACAAATTTTGTAAAAGATCATATGAATAATAATGGTACACAATTCTACAATATTCCAAAAAAATATCCAAATGATCTTATTTCTAATAAAAAGCGAAATATTGCAGAAAAATTAGCACATTATGCCATTGCTAAGGGATCAGAAGATAATGTTAGTATTATTATCGTCTTTTTATAATTTCTTTTTTTAATCATAATTCAATTTTCATTTGAATTATGATTATTTTTCATTTAAATTAAATCAAAATTAATCATAATTTTCATCAACCAAATCAATAGGTTTCCATTTAGATTTCATAGAATCAAATTGACATTTGACAAATAATTCTCTAAGTTTATAATCATTAAACCATTGTTTACACATTTTTGATGTAGTTACATCTGGAATGAGAGCAATTCCTATTTTTTCATTATCCATAATTGAGAATAGATCATATACATCAGACAAATTCGTTTTTTTCATATTGAAAATAGAAACTGTAATAATATCATCTTTCAAATCGTTATTCAAAATAGTGTACTTATAAATTTTAAACCCAAATATTTGTGGATAAAAAATTAATTCCTGAATTTTGACATCTGATTTTATTTTTGAATGAAGATCCAATAAATTTTGTTTTTCAATATCAAAATATTGTGATACATAAAAACAACAAATTGAATTCCTTTTAAAATATTGTAAACATTTTGATAATTGATCTAATCTATCTTTTTTCGGTTTTAAAAGTTGATTTTCTCCTGATAATTTATATACTTCATCTATTACAAAATGATATGTATTATCTATTATAAAAATAATACCTTCCATAATGGTACCACTATAAATGTCAGCAGGAACAATTATATTAATAGGATATATATTATTTTCTCGATATTTTGGCATATTTATTGCATAATATATGTTATTTGATTTGAAAAAAATTATCCACGATCTGATTCCGCAAAATTGTGGACAAATAATATAATCATTATCTCGAATATAATCTAAATCATTTGTGCTAATTATATCACAATGTTTCGTATCAGAATCGATATTTTGATGTAAATATTTAAGTATCCTATTTTTAGTATCATTAGATTGTAAATTACAGTTTTTTAATTTATAGGAAGGAGATAATGTTTGCATAATTAATTACTATAAATCTAATTATTTTTTTTATTCAAAAAATAATTTCAATTTTTTATTTAATTAAAATCCATTTCCGAATGCTGCAGTATCATATTGATCATATGTTCCATCAAATCCTATAAGATTTGTTCCAATTAATTTGCCTCCATTTAATTCAGATTCTTCTTTATAAATAATACCAGCGTTAGTTCTTTTGCTTATTATTTTTGGTTTTGCAATTGGTGCTGAAACAACAGAATCATATATTTCTTTTACTGTCTTTCCCTTAAGAGTATTTGATCTAATATCTGGTTTAAATGGATCTATAGTGGTATCTGTTTTAATAACAGTATTTCTATCCGTTTGATAGTTATTATAATCACTTATAGCAGTACTATATTGAACAAAATTTTTTTGCATTTTATCGAAATAATCTTTCTTTTCATCCTTATTCATGAGTGGTAGACCAAAACTAGCATCCCATCTATCTTCAATTTGAATGGCAGATATATTATTTGATTTTACATTTGGACTCAAATCATCACTAGTATTTATTGAATCCATTTTTTCAGACAAAATTGAATTTATATTTATTGGTGAATCAGGACATTGATCACGTATATGTCCTATGGGACTCTGACATTTTGATGACTTTCTTGGACTTACGTGTTCAGGGATATGATAAGTAATCATATCATCAAATCTAACACATTTTTTATCTTTTTGTTTATGAGGATTTTTATTCCTCATACTCACTTTGTATGTATGACATTTCTCATTGTTATTATTCTTGTAATTAAAATATATATATGAAGTTATCCCAACTGTCAAAAAAACAATAACGATTAATATTATATTTTTTGATATAGTCATTATTAACATAATATCCGATTTTTTTTTATAGAGATGATGAATATCAATATGTACATTTGTAAGGATATTTCATTAATCGATAACATCGATTATTTTTATCATAAATAATGTCCCCTTCTTTATGAAATTGTTGAGGAACTTTAACGATTATACATTGATCATTATTACAAACTCTTCTAAATAATAATGCTAATCCAAATCCCCATATTAATGATATGACAATAATTGCAGTTCGATTATTTAAAAAATCTATCATCGTTAATAATCTATAGTATTATTATAGATTATTAATAATGACGGTATCAACATCAACTGGAATGTGGATAATAATAACATTTATAATTATTATATCTTTCATTTATTATATTATAAAATTGGGAGATAAATATGAAAATAAAGTGATTTGTAAGGATAATATATTAATAGATAAAGATGTTGAAAAACATGTACAAGAATTAGAACATTTGAATAAATATTTAACTGATGTAAAACTTGCTGATGAAAATATTTTTAACTTTATTCGATGTATAAATATTCCTCAAACACCAATATGTAAAGGAGTTGAAGGAAATTCGAATATATGTAGATCGAAGCAAATTGATTGTAACAAATGGAAATTAGTACTTGAAAATGATCCAATTGCTTCTGAAAGAATGAAATTAGCATCTGATTTGTATACACAATCTAATCGCCCAAATAATCCTAGTGCATTAACTTATCAAACGAAAAGTTGGTGGTACTTTTAAATATGTCTTTGAAAGATTTAAAGTGATAAAATCAAAAATATCTATTGATTAAGTTCAACTTCTTCTGGATCAGTTTCTGGAGATTTCATATTTTTGCATGGAAATTCAATTGCATAGTAACGATAACATTGTCCTTTTTCATCAATATATGTTGTATTTTGAATATTTTCTATAGTTGGATATTTATATACTATTTTCGGAAGTGGCGTCGTAACATATACCACAAAAATTCCTATGAATAGCCCTAATAAAATGAAGAAAATTTCAACACGGAACATTATATATATAATCATATAAAAAATGTTACTTCTAGGAGTCGAAGTTTATTGGACCGTTACGCATACATCTTCCACATGCTTGAGAATGTGGATTACATTCTTCTTTGCAAAAACAACACTCACCATATTCTAATTCAGAAATCGAATTAATCATTTTTGGAATATTCGATGGATTCAAATTAGTTTCTTTTACTTCATTTTGTTTGAGAAGATCTTTTATTTGATTCATTTTTATATATGATATATATATTAAATAAATTGACAGTAATTTATTTAATTAATTTTTTAATCAATTTTCTTTTTGGCTTTTTTTCTTCCGATTCATCATCAGTTGCGATATATTTATTAATATTATCACATCTGCATGGTTGACATTGACTAAGTTCTGGATGTGTATCAATGGGCATAGGAATTTCACTTAAATTCTTTTGCTTATTTTTCTTTTTTGGAGTGGATGTTTCATCTTCAAAATTTTCATGTTCTACGTATTCTATATATCTTTCATCAGGTCCTTTCAAAAAATTAACATAATCATATCCATTTGCCTTTAATCTTTTTTTTGTCAAATTATCTGCATATTTATCAAACATATTATTTACTTGCTTATATTTACTTCCATTGAGTTTATTTGTCCATGGAGTTTCTGTTAAATCTTGCGAAAGAGTTGTGAGATTGATTCCTGTTGTGGACATACCTTCTATTTTACAAGAATCTTTTTGACTATAAAAATAGAGAGCTAATATCAACGCAATGAGAATTGCAATGCAAAAGTATTTATTTGTTAACAAATTATCAAACATTCAATATATATATTATTAGTTTATATTTATTTTAAGATTGTATTAAAAATTTAACACATAAGAAAATAATTATCATTGCACAAGTTTCAAAATTTGAGTAAATAATTATGTAATATTATTTATTATATAATAATTAAATCTCTACTATCATATTCATCTTTATAGTTATAAATATTAATCAATGGAGTACAATCATTCATCAATCGATGAATTTCATCAACTATTAGAATCTTTGAATTATCTAATATATTTAGAATGATACAATTAATAAATCCAGGGAATATGATTGTTTTAAAACAAATGATTTAATCAAATCATATTATTTGAAATATATTATGATTCAATCATTAACAAAATATAAATTTATCAGTTGAGTAAAGTTTATTATAAAAATACATCTTTATTTTCATTTAATACAGTCACTATATTTCAATTATAATGTTTGAAAAAACATAAATGGTAAACAAATATTATCATACGTTTGATTTTTTCTCATGTTTCTAAATTAATGTCATTATAATATCAATTTTTATAAATTAAATTTCTTTGCAAAATCAGATTTTTTGATAACTTTAATACCTAATTTTTTTGCCATTAAAAATTTAGAAGATGATTCGTCATCGTCATTATAAATTAATAATGTTGTGTTTTTACTAACATTGGTTGTTACTTTTCCACCTCCATTTTCAATAAATTCCTTCCAATTTATATTTCGAAAACCAGTAAATACAATAATTTGATTTTCAAATTTTTTCGAAGAGATTTGAATTATATATTTCTTGATGGGCGTAATTTTTTCAACTATCTTATAAAATTCAATAAAAATCGGAAGAGAAATCAAAAATTTATCGGTTGTTATCTTATCAAATCCATAAAGTGACATGAGTTTCTCTCTCCATTTTGCTTTATCAAGAACCTTATATTCATTAACAATATTCGGATATGTATCTAAAATCTTCTTAATTTTCGCTTCTGCAAATCCTCTTCCGAAACAATTACTCGCGACCATTAATACCAGCACATTAAGATCTGACATTCTTTTTTGAATATTATTGTATAATTTTTTTGCTAATTTTAATCCAAATCCATCTATTTTTATCATATCTGAAATGGTTATTTTCATTAATTTAGGTACAGTATTAAATCCGTTATTCACTAATTTTGTAATTATTCCTTCTGACATATTTTCAACTCCAATATCACGCATAAATTTTACCAATCTTATAATTATTACATTTTTATTTTTATTAACATTTTTCAAAATAATATTCACATGATTTTTATCCCAAATATATGATACATTTGGGAATCCTGATATTTTTGATGGTTTCTTAATTCTTGTAATATATGGAATAACATCACCACTTCTTATTATTGTTATGATAGCACCTGGACCTATGAAATTTTTCTCAATGAAATTAGCATTAAAACCCGTAGTATATTCCAAATCAACTTGTGATAAATGAACTTTTTCAAAATGAATTCTAGGGATGATATGACCATCTTTTTGAGGCTTCCATAAAACTTCAATAACTTTTACATCTGCAGTAGGTGTCATTCCTTTAAAAGCAAAACTGTATGAAGGATTTCCTGTTGTATTTCTAACATGTCTATTATTATCCGTTATAATAATACCATCTATTTCATAAATGGATTTCTTTTTTCTTTTTTCGAGAATAGAATGTAATATTTCTAAAACTATAGATTCATATAAATCATGTTGTACAACATTTAATCTCCATTTGTTAAGTTGTTTCATTTGATTAAAAGGCGCTAAAATGGGATCAATAATTTCATATGCTACAAAATCAACATCTTTGGCATGTCTTTTATTTAATGATTTCTCTTTAGAATTAACTATTCCTGCAACCATATTCCGAGCATTCGCCATTATTTTTTCATATTTCTTGAAATTTTCTTTTGTCATAATTAATTCTCCTCTAATGACAGTGTTAATTTTCTCATTAATTAAATAATTAATAGAAATGTTACAAAAATTCAAAAGATGGGAAATATTTTGACCATATTTTCCATCTCCTCTCGTATATAAAAAAATTTGTCCATTTTTTATTATTAACAAACATGATATACCATCTAATTTATCACTAATTAAATATGGTCCTTTATATATATTTATCCATTTCTCTATTAATGAATTGTCTGATTTCATTTTATCCATGGAACCCATCCAATATGGTAATTTTATTTTCTTTCCCCTTATTGGAGCTCCAACGTTTAATACTTTTGCATTTGGTTTTAATTCTTTTAAACGATCAACTAATATATCATAATTTGAATCAGATAATAGTGATAAGTGAGAATTATAATAACTATCTGAAGCTAATTTAATTATTGCTTCCAATTGTTTTACCGTCAAATCAGGTAGAATTTCCCATATCGTTGATATTTTATTAATCTTATTTATTAGATCCATTCTAATCTTAAAAATATTAATAATATTTATATATGTTCATATTTCAATATTATTTTAAGATAAATGTAACGATGTTAATGTATTATCTGTATTTGATTTTTCTGATGAAAAAAGATAAATATCATTTAATTTGGAATCTGAATTTAATACATCATTATGTTTTTTATCAGATGATTGTAAAAATTCTAAATTATCATCGATTGTAATTGACATATCGTGAATAATTCTAATATCATTTGATTCAGAATTTGGATTTGATTCAATTGATGAATTTGTTTCTTGCATTAAAGGGATTATATGCTCTATTTGAGAATCAACTTTTTTTTTTGATACATGATGATTGTAAATTAAAAATAATATATCAATAATCAATAATGATCCGATGTAATATTTGTATTCTTGAAATGATTTATTTGATACAAAATCTTTCATAATAAAAAATAAAATAACATAACAAACACATCCCATAATAAGTTGTGAAATAAAATTTGGATTTTTAACAATAAAATGTATCAATAAGAAGAACATATTTCTTTTATAATAATTGTATTAGAAATAATTGCGTTCTAAGTAAACTTGAATAAATAATAACTATTTTGGTTCATTAAAATGTTTTACAATTTCTCCATTATTTGGAAGGTTTTGATATTCCTTAAATGTATTTCCCATTAAATATTCTTCGGGTGTTTGCACTGTCTTTTCCAACACACGAATTCCATCTATATACCAATTTGAATCTAATATATCCTTATTATGTTTCATAATACGATTGATTAATCGTATATCCATAAATTTTGATAAAAGTTTGTAAATAGGAGTAGAATATCTATCAGATATTTTATATTCTTTTATCGAACTTATCAAAAAACTATATATACTATATAAAAAATCATATATATCAATCTTATGATTGAATGGATTATAGTGAAAATATGCATTTTCATGTTTAAGATCCTTATATACATTTGAAACCAATTCATCAATAATAATAGAATGTCCAAAATCTATGATTTTACTATATGCTCCTTCAACTGGAATAAACCATATTTTTTGTTTATAATGGTATGCTACATAATATTTGGAATCAGTTTCATAAATGTATTTCAACATAATATTTCTAGCAAATAAATCTCCATGCAAAAATCCCGGATAATCATCTTTAATGATTGCTATAGTAAATATAATTTGGAATATTATTCTTTTTATATGGTCTAGTATAAAATCCATGATCTGTTCTTTTTCTTTAATTACTTGAGTTTCTGATAGATAGGAAATAGTATCATGAAAAAAATCTTCTAATGATTCTTCACAATATTCTAATAAAATCATATCAAAATCAGGTTCAATCATTTTAAGTTCTGTTCGTAACAAAATATCACATATATGTTCATCAACAAAAGACATTTGTTTATTATGTTTAAGAAGTTTTTCTTCAAATGTTGGACATTTGATTCTTTTTGAAGCAATAAATTTAATCATTTTATCGATTTTTTGACAAGTTTGTTTATTGTATATTCCAACAATATGTGGCGTTCTATTTTTAAGGATAAATTTTTGGGTAAAAAATTGGTACATTTTAATTTCTATTTCATTAAAATCAGGTGTTATTTTTGTATTAGATAGAATATATCTCGGGAATATTTTAATAATAAAATAATTTTTTCTTATTCTCAATTCAACAATCACATTGTCTGATCCTCCATGTCCAATAATAATATTGTTAATTGTATATGATTTAGAAGAATTACATTCAATTATCAAATTTCGATATTTTTCATATAATATAGTAAAGTCCATTATTAATAACTATATATTTTATTGATATCATATACAATGATATCAATAAAACCTTGGATTTGTTATATGATTACATCATTAGATTCTAATAAAACATATATTGGTTCTACAAATGATCAATATAAACGTCTTAAAAATCATAATTCTAGTAAAGGAGCAAAATATACTAAAGGACAAATATGGATTCCAATTGTTTTAATATCTGGTTTTAAAAATAAATATGAATGTTTATCATTTGAAGCTGGATGGAAAAAATTGGCGAAAAAAAGATCAAATAAAAGATTTGATATTATAAATAATTTTGCGAATAATAAATTAGAATATTTATCGGATACCAAATGGAATAGAATTATGGATCTTGTATATTTCGTAAATCACTTTACAATGATTGGAACTCATTTCAAAATGAATAACTTATGGAAATATCCAATAAATTCACCGGATAAACTATTTATAGAAATTATTTGGCAAGATTGGGTAAATGAATTACCATGGCCTTATTTTTGCGAAATCTCATTTTAATTTCACTAACTCTACAACAAAATTTAGATTCTTAAGATCACTAATTTGATTGATAGTGTTCATCTTTTTTGACCCATGATTCTTTATTTGATTGAATTTTCCATTTTTTTTTATTTCTATCATTGCTCTTTTTGATGCATCTGTTGCTAATTTATCTGCAATTTCATTAGCTTTACTATTATAATCATCTCTTCCTGTATGAGCATCAACATGTATTAATGATATACTATATTTTTCAATAATGGTTGCTGTTCTGTCAATAAATTCTCTATTAGCAACAGAAGTACCATCTTTTTTTTTCCATTCATTCTTTCTCCATGCAAAAACCCATTTTGTGAGACAATTAATACTATACATTGAATCACTATAAATTATGACATTATATTCAGTTATATCGAGTTTTTTTTTAATTAGTGTCAATGCATATGTTATTGCATATAATTCTGTCCGTTGATTTGTACAATTCTCTCTACGAAAGACTTTACTAACATCTGACAATTCTTTATTAGGGAAATGAATACCTATTCCTCCAACTGAATTCGTTTTACCGTTATTGATACAAGATCCATCAGTATATATACGTAAATCTATTCTATTAGCTCCTCCATCAGAAGCATTAAAATCTAAAAAAATATCAGTGATTATTTTCCTTGATTTTTTTGGCATATTATTACTATATTTTAAATTGATAATCTTTTATTTTATAATGACATTCTATAATTATGTGTCATTTTTTCCTAAAATTAAAAGAATTATTTCAAAATACTTCTTTTAATAATTACTGGGTTTTTTTAGCTGTTGATATCGTGCATGTTGTGTGCGACTTATTTCTTGATACGCTCTCTTTGGATCAGTTGGAGAAATATTTAATTTGAATTGATTTCGCAATCCTTGATTATATTGTGTTAATTGTCCAAATTGACGTGGACGATGCATATTTAATCCTCTCCCATATCCCGAATAATTTCGGGTATCTTGTTTACCATAATAATTAACAACACGATTATTCGTTGCATAATGTGAATTATATTTACTTCTATTAGAACTAGCAACTGTTAAATGAAATTTATTATCGTCTGTCATGTCATGAATAATTTGACTAATTGTTGTCCTGGTTCTACGATATATTACTTCTGTGTTTAATGAAGTCATAAATATAAATGCAAAATTTTTTCCTTCTGGACAATTTACATGATGAACAACTCCATATTTATTGAAAAAACTTTCTATATCTTCTTTTGAAGGCCTTAAATTCTTAGTATCATAATATCTTGCGAAAAATACGACCTCATAATTTACTTGTGTTTGAATTTTCTTCTCACCATCTAATTCTTGGATTAAAAATGTCTTTTCATTTTCAAAAAGTTCTTCAGTATCTAAATTGTCTTCACCTTCATTTTGCGATATACGTCCTGATATCATCACTTCTTCAACATTAAAGATTTGTTTAGATTCTTTTTTATTATCATCAGAATTTTGATTATTATGCAATAATGTATCCTCTTCTGTCTTATGATTCAAGATTTTTTTATCTACTATCTGTTTTACTGTTTCAGTTGTTTCCTTAACGATTAATTGGTTGGTGAATTCGTTTGTTTCCATTTATATTTGATATTATTAAATAATAAAATAATCTTTAAATTAATTATTTTTTTAACCAAAACTTAATTTTTGATAATTGTTCTTGAAAAGAAATGTCTTCATTAGTTTTTGGATTGACTGAATCCAAAGGTGTTTCCATAATCAATGGAATTTTGTATTTATTTGCGATTTTTGCAACTTCTTTTAGACCAATTTCTGGGATAAAACCAAAACCTATATCGGCATGACGATCAATATGAGATCCCAATTTTACTTTCGAATCATTGTAATGAATACAAGCAATTTTATTGATGCCGATCAAATTGTCAAATCTATCAAAAAAATCCTTCACATTTGAAATAGTGGAAATGTCATAACCAGTTGCATAAATATGACAAGTATCAATGCAAAACTTAACACGTAATTGTTCATCTTCATTCAATCTCCAAAATATTTTTGATAAATCTTCTAATTTACTTCCAACTTCCGTACCTTGTGATGCTCCTGTTTCTAAAATAATTGTAGTTTCTTTAGGAGACATCATAATTGTTTCTTTTAGACCATAAATATAATTTGATATAGCTTCTGCATCAGTAATGCCATTTTTTTTGATATTTTTTCCCATATGTATTATAACTCCTAAACATCTCTCACCAATAATTGAACTTGCATTCAAATCTTGAACAAGGGATTTTATTGATGTTAAAAATGATTTGCTATTAGTAGGATGACATAAATTTATTGTATAACTCCCATGAATAACTAATTTCATTTTATTTCTATCAAGTTCTTCACGGAATTTTTTTAAATCACTAATCGATTTTGATTTAGACATTATTTGTTGAGGACTGCCCAAAAAAATCTGCATTATATCACATTTGATATTTCTCGCGAACTCTGGAGCAGTCAAAAAACTATTAATAATATTAATATGTCTTCCAATTCGTAATCTTCCCATGTATTATTTTTATATAGAAAATATCATTTAAGTCTAATATTTTAATATTATTTTCTGATGAAATTAATATTTCGATAAATGAATGATAATTCATTTTTTCCGATATCAGATTCGATGGAGATGTGTACATCACAAAATTTTGTGATTTCTGAAAATACTTCAATGACTATCACATCTAATCAAAATGCAAATTACGAAATAATTGCAATTAATTTTCTAATACAATTTACAAATAATAGTAGTCAAAATATAATAAATACTTTTTATCATTTTGATGACAATTTACTTTCTTCATTAACTATCCATTCTAACAATTTTTCTCAATTATTTGAATTAATTGGAAGTATAGCATTATTAACTAAATTGTTAGAATTGGGAATAACGACTATCAAATATCATCGATGGACTCATACCTCTCAGCCAATTGAAAAACACAATATTCATATATTATTTTTTGGAAATATAGAAATAAACAATAAATATTATGATTTCAATTCATCATTCGTATTAGATATGTCAAATGATTTAGTTAAAGTCAAAAATTATGATATACATATATTCATTTAGTTAAATGTTTATTTGATTATTAATTTTAAATTAAAATTAATAATTGTTTTTATTATTAAAAAATAAATATAATTTATTGATATATTAATAATGAATAATCCTGTTGTGGTTAATGTAATCAGTGATTATACGGCGGCATCAGCATTTCGTGATATTATTCCGACTAGTCATTATGATATTGATTATATTATCAACTATTTTGATTATCTTGCTAGAATTAAATTTTTAAAAAATTCAGCTGTTGTGTCGGATCTTAATTATATTGCATTTTTAGATGCATTGGATTTATTAAAAAAAAATATAAATGAAGCAAGAATACAGAGTACTAATGATTATGCATCTAATGATCAGCAATATAATTATGCAGTTAAATTTGCAAGTAATCAAGGAACTATGTTAATAACAATGACATCTATAATATTTGGCAAATATGTAGGATATCAGAACCCCAATTCTCAATGGGCGTATTTAACCATGCCCGGGGGCATTTGGATAAATGCTGTTACGTACGATATGAATGGTAATCATTACGGTGTGCAATCTGATCCGCTGCTTTTTGATTTTTATTTTAGACCTTTTTATACTACTCGAGATGAAAGACCTCAATTAAATAATGATATCGAAAAATTAAAAGATTTATTAGGAAAAATAAAGGATAATATACCAATATCAACTTATGAAACAGAAATTAAATTAAAGATCACAAAAGATTTTAATGAATTTACAAGTGAAATAAATGCACGTGTTCTCACTGGTGAATATTCTGATAAAATGAATGTTATCAAATTTATATATCATAGATTAACTGACTTATTAACATTGTTAATGACGGCAAATCAAACAGAATCGAATATTGCTCGTAGTATATTAGATAATTCAGGCTATTATAATGAATTATCATTTTTGGATAATAATTTAGAAAGTGGAATAATTACACCAACTTCTTCTGTGGATCTTATTGAGAAAAATAAATTCATGAAAGATTTTGATCTCAGTATTTCATATGGAGATACTACTGCAAAAGATATCTTAATTTCATTTGGATTACCAAGTATTCCATCATCTACTACTTCAAATCAACAGCTTATCGATTTATTTAAAACAATTCATCAAACAAATGAGATATCAAATGCTTCAAAAAATTTATTGAATTTAATGCTTTCACAAATATTGCTAGATGATGATGGAGATCCAATTGTTATGGTAAAAACTGTAGACGATCGTAAAGAAGATGACAAAAAATATAACATAAAACAAACAGAGTTTTTGTCAAAAATTATAGATAATACTGTACCTTTCACAAGAATGTATTCATATTTTAACACTTCTGAATATGACCCTGAAAAAATACACGTAGGAGGGAAAAAGAAAACATATAAATTTGGTAATCAAACTAAAAAACATGTAGTTATTAATCAAACAGGAGGTGATATAACTATTGATGAATCTTATAAAAGTGAAATTGTAAACCAAAATGCAATAATTGATAATTTAAGAGAGAGAATAAAAAATTCTGATTCAATTATTAAAAAACAAAATAATGTATTTGTTAACAATAAATTCATTTTTGATTCAAGCGAATTGATGAATAGAAATCAATATCTGATAAATATGATGAGCATGATGCATACCTTAAAATTTTTGGGATTAGTGTTGGATAAAGACTATCATAATTTCTATGAAAAATTGAGGCAAAATATTATAAAATTTCATGAACATTTGGATGAAATAAAAAAAACCATTTCATCAAAAAGTGATTTTCATAAATATAATGAAAAATTAGAGGAATTAATTGCAAGAGGTAAATTAAATATTGAACAATTTGAAGATTTAGTAAAAAAATATGATTTGAATTTAGATTCTGTAAAATATGATGAAAAAAATTTCGCTCTTCACCTTAACACATTTAGCAATATTTATTCTTCTTTGAAAAAAAAATTTAGCGGAGATCTTACAAAAGTTACTGGTTTGTTAAGTAGACTTCGTACATTTGTAATTAGAACATCTACTACATCTTTGCAAGATCTTTATAATCAAATAAAGACGTATACTTCTGAATTAAAAAAATTCCAAAATTTATTAATTCATACTGATCAACGTTTCAAAGTTGATAGTAATGATATTATGTCATTAAACCAAGATATGGGGAATATTATTAATGGAAATTTGCAGGCTACTAATTTATTTATTGATCATTCGTTAATTATTTTGAATAGTTTTGAAATTAATTTAGATGTGTTGAGTAATCTAAAAATGGAATTAAACAAGGCAAAACGAAGATATGATAATATAGGTATATATATAGATTTACTTAAAACTAAAGTAGAGATGTCGAATGACATTTTTTTTCAATTAAATAAAAAATTTCCTGTTAATGTTAAAAAGGGGAATAACATAGACTTCAATACGATACACCAAGTATATTCAAATTACATTAACAAATTATCGGATAAATATAAAAATATATCCAGCCTAACTAATAAATCGAATTTTTTCTATAAAAAAAGCAATAGATTTGAAAATATTGTATCAAAAATAGAAATAGCAACAGTATTACATTCCTTTATAAATAACATTGATCCAAATTTTAATATGTTAATAAACATATTGAATATTGATATTCAGGATCTTTTGGATTATTTGACGAAGACGAATGATAATTTTATAGATAAATTCACCATCAACACATTAGATGCTGGTATTAAAATTATAATGACTTTAGCGAACAGTATCTTGCAATTTTACCCAAATATCTATAATAGATTAAATATACCATATCAATTAGATCAAATTATTAAAGAAGTAAGATTTATGAATCCAGCATTAGTTAAGGAATATGTTACAAAAATTAAAGATGCAACTGATAGCTATGATGTATCACTTGAAAAACAAAACTATTATTTTGATGTGATTCGAGACCTTATTAAACCATATCTAAATTTGAATGTTCGTTATATAAAATTAAATGAGCCAGATATTAATTTTTCGATTTTTTGTAAAAAAGTGATACAACTTTGCGGAGATAAAAAAGTGACCAGTCATCAACCAAAAAAAATTATCAAAATAAAAAAAATTTATCTTGAGTTACAACGAGAAAAGAATCTTGATGACAAGGGCATAACTTCATATTGTGCTGAAGAATTGAAAATGATTGGCATAAGTATTTATAAACTTTTTTATGATGAATTACGATCCATATATCAAAATTTTTATTCAGATATGTTGATTAATCATGAAAGTTTATTTGAAATTTCAAAAAATCAAAATGAACTTATTAAAAAACGAATAATGTTTGATAAATTAACAATCATGCAAAATAAAAATGAAATAGACAATGACCAGTTAAATAAAATGATAACTTATCTGTTTGATGATTTTGATGCTATTGTTTCTGATGCTAATAAGGATATTATAATTCGTAAATTATCAGATGATGGAAAATTATATTGTAAATATATGCTAGAAAAATTACGGTATGTACATAATTTAATTGACAACGGTGAAAAAATCAATGGAAAATTAACACCTTTCGACATCTTGATTGATCAACAAATTGGGGTTATGAAAAATATCAAAGTGGTCGGAAATCAATTATGGATCGATTTATCAGCATCACCCGGGGTGATACTTCCACTTAAGATTTTTGGTGTGGAGCATAAAATACCTAATGAAATAAAAATACAAATACTCAACACTATAAACGTTACGAATATATCAAAAATTATCGAAATATATACTTCATTAAATACTATATTTTCTATATTACCATATTTAACAAATGTATACAAAATGATTGATAATACGAGTAATGATGATGAAATGAAAAAAATAATACAAAAATTAAAAGAAATTGATCACATATTAAGAATTAATTCAAATCACGCAGAAATCACCAATAATTTGATCTCCGATGATATCACATTATATGATCAGATGATTAATCATATTAATGGAACTTCAAATCTAGTGAATCACGCCACCGAAATGAATTTACTACGCGAAGAACTTTACTATTTGATAATTTTTAAATTATCCTATAGTTTCAAATTATTAACTGGGACATTTAATAATCAGAATGCGAATAAAAAAATTCTGGACTGGTTCTCAACCAATGTTATTAAGGATGATGAGAAATATACGGAGATTCTAAACGAGATGAAGTTAAATCAATTTGCGAACAAAATATCAATATTTGGATCATATCTTAAAAATGATGCAGCGGAAATTGTCTCTATAGATAAAGAAATTACAGCGTTAAACAAAATTATAAATACCCCTATGAATGTCGATAGATTATTTGATAATTTTTATTCTAATTTGGGATCTTCAAATGTTGTTTATAATATTATTTTATTGACAACGAAAAAAAATATAGTTGATAAAATGAAATTATGTGATGAATACAACAATAGTATTTATGAATTCGGTAAAGCAATTGAAAAAATGTGCGATGTTAGTATATTTGATCAACGAAATAATATAGATCAAGGTAACATAAACGAATCAATAAAAAATATAGCAAATAATTTCATAGACCAAAATATCATAGCTAACTTTCCTAAAAATTTCCTATCAAAACTCGAAGTCATAAACAAAATAAATTTATTAAGGGAATTTTTTAGAGATGTTTATAATCAATATAACATTCCAGTATACAATATTAAACAATATATCACTGCTAATAATTATCAGGATTGTAAACAGTATATTGTGGGATATATCTATCAACAGTTTTACCAATTGTTTATAAACTATGCTGTTGTTGATGTAATAGATAAGTTACTATCACAATTGGCTAACATTAAAATCATGCAATTATATAAAGATATTTTTAATACATTAATATCTTTCGTGCGTACTTTCATTATTCCACTTTATAAGACATTCCCTAATTCCAACGCTGTGATCAAAAATTATATATCTGCACAACTAAACCAACTATCATCTTACCAACAGTATCTGGCGAACCGATTGAATAAGAATGCTTCAACAACAAAATACATTTTATATCAGAAAAAAAAACTATTAACCGATGATAATTTATCTGATAATTTTACGAAAGCGTCGAAAAATTTAGAATATTTTACATCAAAAATACAAACAGATTTGACAATAATTTTAAACGATGAGAAAGATATTTTGGTAAAAATTATTAAATTGGATACTACTATTGGTAGTAATTTTAATCAAAACGAAAAAATACTCATAGACAGACAAAATAAAATAAAAGAATTGATAATATCATTAGATGAGGTTATTTTTAGTAGTGAATATATCAATATGCCATTCGTTGATAGTGGACAATTGTTAGATAGGTTAAGTGAAATTACTGGTAGTTTCAGATTGGTGGAAAAAATGATTAGTACGAAAACGGAGAATATTTATAATTTGAAAAATCAAAATACATTGATGCTATCTCAGCGTAATAATTATATATTATTTCTATCAAACAATGGAAAGGATATACGTGGAGAGGAATTAAATACAAAAAACTACAAACAAATGTCATTTGGTCTTGTCGAATATTATTATAGCATAATCAGAAATATATTAACTTGTATAGATAGCAAAACTTATGAAAATATGTCTGATGTAGAACAATATCTATATCTGTATCATTACATTACATTAAATCGATGTAATAAATTATTTAATTGGATTATTAACAAATATTTAGTTTATGCAAAAAAGAAACAATATGATAAAAAAAAAGTAGAGGGGGATAAATTTAAAGATGTATTGATATTAGCAAAAAAAATATCTTTAACGGATGTGAAAGATAATATTAAAAATATTTTTAATGAATTCAATGGTATTAAAGATTTATTAGATCAATATAAATCGATTGTCATGTCAAAAGTTTCTTTACATTTAAGAATAAATGATTTTAGACCCCATACCGAGAATGAAATAGAAAACAAATACAAAGATTGGGATCCATCTGATTTTAGATATGACGAAGATAATTTAGTTTTTACTAATGATGGTCACAAATTACTTATTAATTTTGCAAATATTCCAGGATATACTCCTAATATGGATGACGAATATCAAGACAAATATAATATTATTTGGAACAGAATGAAAGGTGATAATAAAGGTATTAATTTTGAACGAATTTATAATAGCAAAGATTATCCAAGTGCTGATATTATTAGCAATTATATGTCACTTAGTGCAAATATAATGAGAAAAATGGGGACAATGATGATGACTTATGGATATAGTGGCGTGGGAAAAACTGCATCACTTTTTGGGGCAAAAGCGAATCCTGCGATAGGTGTCGAAAAACAATCTGGAATTTTACAAGCCACATTGGATAGATTTGGTTCTGATATGAAAATTTATTTACGCACTTTCGAAATATATGGTCTAGGTACACAATATGATTTTTATTGGAATCCTAGACATAAAGATAGTAGTGGTGAAGATGATTATAAATGTTTTCCTGATATTTATGAGCTAGTCATACATCATGATTTGGAGGCAAAAATAGGGGGACGTATTATAAATAAAGGAAATGTGGTTTTATTAAACCGTGCTGATATATTTGCATATATTTCAAATATGTCTAATCCAACGTCAAAACCAAAATTGAGATATACTGATCCAAATAACAGACCTGTTAGTTTACAAAAATTATTAAATGGTGATGATTTTAAAGAATCAACATATATAGAAATTAATGAGAATCATTATCGAGATTTTAGTAATTTTGTTGATAACGAAATTGAACGGAATCGTAAAGATGTTGGTTTAAAAGTTAAACAGTTATTTGAACATGACATATTTCGAATTAAAGGTACCGTTAATAATACTAGCTCATCAAGATCTATTTTAGTATATGATTTTCAAATTGCATTAGGTGATCCAACTAATCCTATTTATGTTCCATTTGTAATTTATGATCTTCCTGGAAAAGAAGATTTAATGAAAACTTATATCAATCCCAAACCAAATGATTTTCCTGTGGGTGACAAAAAAAGAGAATTTGCTTATGATGATTTGTCGGGAGATATTCTGATACCAAATCATGAAGAAATTAAACCCAAAAAATCTAGTTTTGTAACTAATCCATTAAGAATTCCATTTTTTTGCGATGATCGACAATTAGATTTGATTATGAACAACTTAAAAAGTCTCGATTATCGTGCAACTGATCATTATAAAAGGAAAATAATTGATGATATCGTAAATTATAATTTAACGCATTATGTTGTGACACAAGATATGGCTACCAAGACAGCATCATTTGTAGATAGTCAACCTTTACAGATTAGCGATCTGTATAATATACAGATAAATACTTTTTCCGAACTTTTTGATGGTAATAATTTATCAAATGACTATAAAAATGCTACGGGTCCTACCAAACTTGGTTTGATAGAAACACATATATATCAAGAAAATCTTCAAAAAAATATATTTATGATATTTCGATTAATCATCATTATTGTCATAAAAACTTTGATAAAATTTAAATTATTTGATGTCATTTCATCGATCATCAGAATTTTAGCTGCAAATGATACATGGAGTATTGAAAAAATATATTCTTTTTTTGAAGCATTTTATATAAATGAAAATATCGTCGGGCTTTTAGACTATTTGATGACAAAAATAGTAAACAAAGGGAATACACAAATTTTTAACTCCCATCAATCTATAAACGCAACAACTCTCGTCAATAGTAACGTAAAAATATCTTCAATATTTCAATATTTTGAAGCAAAAACGAATATTGGTGGATTTGCAGATAGACCAATAAATTTTACTTTACCCGATGCGAAAATAAATATGAATTTATTTAATCAACCTGAAAAAACAATAAAAGAAAAAGAAAGAGATGCGACTTTTTTAACAAATTTTAATATTAATGCCGATGGTCAATTTATAGTGCGGAACATGACTTTTAAAAATGCTTTAACAACCTTATCTGCTGTAATTGATCGTGAAAATAAAGAAGTTTATAATTCGAATAATATATTTAGAAATTCTGAAAGAATATGTAAAGGTAACCCTAATATTAATGATGATGGAAAAATTATAGATCCTTTTCTCTCTGCTACTGCTCCTCCTATTCTAGAAACTAATCGCCCTCTATTGCAAGATTTTATAGAAATGTACAGGAAAAAGATAGATTATTATTATGTCTTTTATGTTGTATCAAATGTACAAAGAAGATTAAAAGCAGAAGAACAAATCAAATTACTTAATAACAGTATAGCATTTATTAATTATTTGTCTGTAGATAAGCAAAATATATCGTGTATTCAAAAAAAAAAAAAACCATAAAAAATATAATTCATACATCACCACCACCGCCACCACCACCACCACCACCACCACCACCACCGCCACCACCACCACCACCACCACCACCACCACCACCACCACCACCGCCATCATCGCCTAAACAATTAACGCCAATTTTAGATCATCTTGGATTGATGCCTATTGTTAATCAACATTATGTTAAAAAAATAAATGAATATATTAGGATAAAGATAAGCAAAAATGATCCTATTCCTGGTGATATTTTTAATATTAATGAATATGTTGATTTTAATACAACAATAGATCCCAATTTGGTTTTTTATTGCAAAACAAGAAAACCGCCAATTATATTTAATATCATCGATAAGAATTCTAATAAATATTTTGATCTCTCAAAATACATTAAGAATCCGGATATATGGATTAGATCGAATTTGCAATACTCTATTGCTAGACCAATTATGAATTTTGGTTCATCTTGTTTTTTTGGTACTGCTATGCAATTAATTTTTTCTATGTTGGACTTATATAAATTCATAAAAAACATGCCCAAATATTATAATCTCAATGTGCCTAAAGATAAGGCACAGGCTTATGACTATATTAGAAATTTACTGATATTAATGAAAACAAAAAGTAATAAATATGGACCTCCAATTACTAATATTGATTTTCCTTATTATCCTTTTATTGAAAAACAATTTAATGTAAAGCAGAAACCGGATCCAAATAAACCACTGAAAAACGAAGAAGGTGATATTGATGAATTTTATATATTATTTGTTTCAGACATATTAAAGTGGCCACGTAAGTTGTTTACAACAACTGTAATAAATCATAAATATCATGTTATTAATACTAACATAGATCTTTCAAATGAAGAAGAACGACTTACAATGTATATAATTCGTAATGATATTATTAAGCCAAATAATGAAGATCCGTTAAAAAATAAGAATACATTAGAAGACTGTTTGTATGATCAATATGCAAATGTTGAACTAAAAAGTGGAAGTGCATCTCATGAATCGCATGGTAATCGAAATGCATATTACGATTTTACTGAAATTAAATTTATACCTGATTTTTGGTATATTCATTTGGATATAATTACAAGTCCTCATCGTACTAAATATGAACTTAATCTTAAGATTAACACAACATTAGTATTTACACATTTGAATGATGATGGTAATAAAAGTACAGAAACTTATGTTCTCAAGGGAATTGTTTTTCATCAAGGAAATTCTATCGAAACAGGACATTACACAGCGTTGATTTTATCAGAATTAAATAAATCGGCATCTGAATTTGAATATCAGTATTATAATGATGGTATAATACCAACAAAAATAACATTCCCTCTAAATAGTAAATTCATTCCGTTAGATAAACTTCCCGATTACAAAATAAATACACCATATATTTTGGTATATATGGTGATACAGCGCATTCATCCGATTTAATTATTAATCATTTAAACAAATTGTTATTCAATTAATTAAATTATTAATTAATTAAATGATTTATGTTGATACAATATTCCTCTACTACATCTAATTATCTGATTTAGTGAAGGAGTCCATTCTTTGATATTTCCAATATGAATCATTCGATTTTCAATTGGAATTATGTGACAAATGAGAATTATATTCGATATATCATCTAAAGAAGATACTTGTGTTCTGTCTAATAGATCCATTGTTGCATTAATAGTTTGGAATGAATAATTCCACTTAATAGATTTAGAAATATGTTTTAGAAATTTATTATAATGTTGATATCCGATTTCATTTTTTTCGTAAACTATCATTTTTTGAAATTTCAAATCAACCGAACTATCATAAATAAAATTAATAGTCAAATTAACCTTGTTACATATTTCATCCTTTATTATAAATAACTCTTTGATGACTTCATCAATATTAGGTCTATTGATTGAAAATAATCCCAAACAAGATCTCAAACTTGTAGGAACATGTTTATCTAGTTCCTTTATAAACTTCGGAGATACAATAAAGTTGATCATACCATCTTCAGTCATGTTTTTGATATATTTGTTTAAATAAATAGGAATATTAGAATATATTTCATATATTATCATACCGAAACTCCAAATATCAAATTTATCATTCACATAATCTCCATCGAATGGAGGAGGGCGATGTGTAATTGTACATGGTGATTCTGGTAAATATATATTATCGTTAGAAATATATTCCGCAGAGTTGAAATCAATTATTTTAATATCATATCTATTATTTTTTTGATTTTTTGTTAGCATAATGTTATCCGATTTTAGATCGAGATGTAATATTTTATTTTTATGCAGATATTTAATGCCATGAGCAATTTGAAGAAGAATATCTATTTTCTCTAAATCGTTAAGTTTTTCTTTTTCTAATAAATCTGTTAAGGAAATATCCTCTTTAGATAAAAGAATTCCGGTAGACTTCTCAAATGGTAATAATCCAATCATTTGAATTATGTTTTTATGAGTTGAACTTGCTAAAATATTCATTTCTACAAAAAAATGTTTACATGGTGCATTATATATTTTGAAAATATATTCTATTCCGTTCAATTTAATCAAACTGATAGTACAAATTCTATTTTTTTTTATTGTCTTTATTATTTGAAATTCCATCGAATTATAAATAAAATATTGACATTATATTTTAAAATTCTGTTGAATTGTAAAATATTGACATTATATTTTAAAATTCTGTTGAATTTTAAAATATTGACATTATATTTTAAAATTCTGTTGAATTGTAAAATATTGACATTATATTTTAAAATTCTGTTGAATTTTAAAATATTGACATTATATTTTAAAATTCTGTTGAATTGTAAAATATTGATATTTTATATTTTCTAACTATTTTTAGAATAATAATAAGTATATCATATTTTTAAGTTTATAAATTTAAAAAATATATACATATATATTGTTAATAATGGATACATATAAGGATTTTTTTTTAAATATTAATGAATTTGATGAGGAAAATATCAGTTATGTGAAACCGTTATTATTTTATAAAGTGTCAAAAAATCTCGGGATTTATTATCGTAAATCTATTCCTAAAAAAAAGAAGCAAGAAATTCCAAAACAAAAAATCATTTTCCAAACCCCAAAAATGTTGGTTCCATGGGGAGTAAAAGAGTTTGATAATAATGGAAAAAAGAATTATCAATTGGGATTATCTTTCAGTACAATGACAAATCTCTATAATGAGGAAGAAATAAAAAATTTTTATAATTTTATCAAAAAAATAGATAGAATTAATGAAGAAACAATTTTAGATTATAGAACAGCATGGGGATTACCAAAGAGTTTAAAATATAAAAAAACATTACAGAGAATTAACGATGATTATCCATTTCATATGAATGTAAATTTATTATGTGATGAAAAATATGGCTTTTTATTTAATGTATATGATGAAACTGCGAAAAAATCATCAATCAATACAATTAATAAACGATCTATTGTTTCGGCGATTATCGAATTAACAGATCTTCGTTTCTCTGATACTGAATTCAGATCAAATTGGACATTAATGCAAATAAGAAAATATAAACCTATATCTCCCATCCACGAATTTTTGATGGTTAATTGTTTAATTAGAGATCCCGATAATAAAGAAGATATTATTAAGGTTCAATTCATCGAACAAAAACCTATTACACAAACAACGATAATAACACAACCGCTTCAAAATATGACATTAAATGCCCAACCTATTAACGATAATACTAGTGTATTTTTACCACCAACATCTGATCAATTGATGAATGCAATACAATCTCTTAAAAAGGCCGCTACAGTCGAAAAAAAGATGGAAACGGGTAGAATTATTCCCAATGCTCCTCCACCACCTTCTGTCAAAAATAAGAAAAAAAAACACGTTCCTAAATAATCGATATAATCAAAAACATAAAGGTTCATTATTAAATGATTCTCATGTAAAATCATTTAATTAAGAACATAAATATTATTTTTATAATATTTATGTTGTGATACCTATTAATATTTTAAACGGTATTAATCATTTTAACTGGTTGTAATTTTATATCATCTTGTTCAATCAAATCTTTAAAATCGATTTTATTTGCCCACATTAATCCTTGTTTTGTCACAGTTATGATTTGCATCATAAATCTTCCCTTGATGGTAGATTGTTGTAAATATTTTAATTTAATTAGATGATTAGATATTTCTTTCCACCATGCAATTGATTTATGATTCCCAATTCCATAATATTTACTCTTTTTCATACTAGTTGAAATTGATTTATTTTTAGAACCTCGTAAAATATTAATATACATTCCGATTCCATAATTCATATTTTTAATTGATTCTATAAGCTCAATTAATTTTTTAGCTTCGACGCTTATATCTTGAACAGTTGTAATAATATTATCATTTTCATAGTTAATCACACCACAACAATTATCACACATATCACATTTATCTAAATAATCTTCGTCAAAATAATTGAGCAAAAATTTTCTACGGCATTTTTTTGTTTCCATAAAACCTTTTATTCTTTCTAATAATTTTAACTGATTCTTTCGGAATATAGTATCAGTAATATTTTCTATGAAACTTTCTTGAATTTTGAAATCTCGATAGTTGTAAAATACATAACAATATGATTTTTTGCCATCTCTACCAGCTCTTCCAATTTCTTGATAATATCCTTCAATATTTTTTGGTGATCCATAATGGATAATTACTCTAACATCTGGTTTGTTAATACCCATACCAAATGCAATTGTTGCGACAATTATTTTAATTGAACCATTTATGAAATTTGTATGTGTTTCTGTCCTTTCATCTAAATCTAAACCAGCATGATAAATACCACATTTTATTTTATGCATTTTCAAAATATCCGCTATTTTTGAGGTTTCTTTCTTCGTGAGACAATAAATAATCATAAATTCATCTTTATACTTTTCAACAATTGAAACGATATCTATTCCAAATTGATTTCCTTTTTTTCTTACTTCTAAATAAAGATTTGGACGATCAAATGAAATTTGAATAGGTGGTATGGATGTGTTCAAATTTAATGTATCACAAATATCCTTGCTTACTAATTCAGTAGCTGTCGCAGTTACCGCTAGAATAGGGGTGTTAGGAAGTATTTTCTTCAAAAACTGTAATCCTCTATAAGACTTTCTGAAATCAAATCCATAATTACTAATACAATGTGCTTCATCTATTGCAATTAACGATATCCCGATCTTTTTATATAATTCTACTAAAAAATCTGACATATTTATGATTGATTCTGGTGTGAAGTAGATAAATTTATATTTATAATTTAAAATGTTTTTTTTCATGAGGCTTTTATTATAAACAGTTGAATTAAAACAACAAGAAGAGATTCCGAGATCAGAAAGTATAGCTTGTTGATCATCCATCAGAGATATTAATGGGGATAAAATAATGGCAGGTTTATCCATATATAATGCAGGTATTTGGAAACAGATACTTTTTCCATGTGATGTTGGAAGAATAGCACACACATCTTCTCCACAAATAATTCTATTAATGATTTCATATTGTTTCGGTCTGAAATTATCGTAATCATATATAATTTTCAATAGAGATTTCAATTTCTTGTATCTTTTTGTTTTAAGTTTAGATTCTTCATAAGGATCCATTTGATAATAATCTGTATAATAATATCTTGTTATAACAATTAATGAATTATTTATCAATATTTTATTACATAATCAATTAAATCTCTTACATTATATATAATTTTTTAAAATATTGATATTTAAAAATACATAAAGTATATATAATCATGGAAAATATAATAAGAACAATGAATCAAAAAAAAGATTCAATTCCGTGGATAGAAAAATATCGCCCTAAAAAAATAGATAATATCACTCAAGATTCAACATTAATAGAAATGTTTCGTAATGTGATTACTACAGGAGATATATCTCATTTATTATTTTATGGTGCACCTGGAACAGGTAAAACATCTGCTATATTGGCTATTGGAAGAGAATTATTCAAAGAAGAATTTCACAATAGAATAGTAGAATTTAATGCATCTGATGATAGAGGTATTAATGCAGTACGCGAAAAAATAACTCACGAAGCAAAAAAATATGTATCAGAAATGGTTAGTCAGGATGGTACAATACTTCCAGCTTTTAAAATTATTATTTTAGATGAAGCAGATTCGATGACAGATGAGGCTCAAGATGCATTAAGAGTAATAATTGAAGAATATAGTAGAGTTACAAGATTTTGTTTTATTTGTAATTATATCACAAAAATTACGGATGCAATTAAGTCCAGATGTTCAATTGTGTATTTCAAAAAACTTAGTGATGAATGTATGATTAATAAATTAATGGAAATCGCTAAATTAGAATCAATAAATGTTCCAGATAAAATATTTTCAACAATAATAGAGGTTGCCAATGGAGATATGCGTAAAGCAATTACAATTTTGCAAAATCTAAAATATAAATATAATTTCTTGAAATTATTAAAAATTCCAAAATACAAATTAACTGATGATGAATTCAATTTCATATCCAAAATAATACCTAAACATATTTCTTCCATCAATGTCGATATCACTTCGGAAGATATTTATGAACTTGCTGCATTCATAAATATGAAACATGCTGATAAAATTATTGACAATATAATAAATTCTAAAAACATATCACAACTTGTTAAACTTTGTAGAGAAATTATTGCATCTGGTTATCCAATTGATGGAATAATCAATCAAATTAATGTTTCAATAACGAATTCTAATAAATTTACGGATAAACAAAAAGCATATATTTTTGTACATTCTGGTACAATCTTGTTAAAAATGAAGGGATGTGCAAGTGAATATATTCAATTACTCGATTTTTTATCGTGTGTGTATAGTATTAAAAATGAATTGAATGTATATTCAATAATATAATTATAATATTTAATCTAATTATTATAATAATGGAATTTTCTCTATTAAAATACATTGAGTTATAATTTTTTTTCATTATTATATAAATAGATGGATCAAACAGGTATTGTAGTCCTAGTCATTATTTGTGTCATTTTTGTATATTTAATGATCAGTTCTCCCAAACATAAAACATATGATAATTCCACTAAAATTTTAGTTCCACAAAAAGAAACATCTGCTCGTCCTATCGGAAATAATTTAATTACTGCATCACCTACTCCCAGTGATCCTATTCGTAATCCAGATTCATTAGTAGAAAATGCTGTTTTCTTAGGTGATTACGATTATGATTATGAATATCCATGGTATTATCCAGATTGGCCGTTATCTTGGGATGGTTATGATGGTGGTAATTATTATTTTGATAAATATCATCATTATCCTGGATATCATCATGGATATCCAGGATATCATGGATTTAATAGAGGTCACGGTGGATTCCATGGTGGGAATATCGGAAGAGGTCACAGTGGATTCCATGGAGGAAGTGGTCATGGTGGAGGTGGATTCCATGGAGGAGGTGGTCATGGAGGAGGTGGTCATGGAGGAGGTGGTCATGGAGGAGGTGGTCATCGTTAGGAATTGATGTTATCTTATCAATAAGTTAATCACAAATATGATTTTAAGATATAATATGTATCATTTTTAGTATGATATTAAAAATGATTAAATTCTATTACATAGATAAAAAAATTATTATTTAGCAAGCGATTTAATGAATCGATATCCACCTTTTTAAAGGATGTAAAACCAATAGATCGATAGTTAATATAAAAAATAAAATTTCTATAGAGAGATACGTATTTGCTAAAATAATTTACGACAAATGGATATTATCAAATGGTAAAAGTAAAAAATTCGATAAACTGTTCATTCATAAAAAATGGTTTGATGAAAATCATGCTGATAATCATACAGATAACATAGAAGAGTACTTGATGTTATTCATTTATATGAAAAATTCATAGATAATGGAAGAAATATAATGGAAATAAAGGTTAAAGGTGAGCGAAAATACGATAAATGTTATTTTAGAATGAAAGATATTATGGATGGCTTTGATATTAAGAACTTATATACTATGGATATAAACAACATACATTATAAATATTTTTATTCGGAAAAATTGGGGGACCCCAAAAAAAGACAATAACAAAATTATATTTAACATACAAAGGATTATTAAGAATATTTTTTGCATTGCGCAAAAATACTGCAGATAAATTCTTAACATGGATAACTGAAACTTTATTATTCAAATAGGTTCATTAAATCAAAAGAATAATTTAATCAGTAATTTGTTAGATGTATCTATTAACGCTGTAAAAACTGTTTTTAATAAAACTATTCACAAAATTCCATGTATTTATTTATTCTCCATTGATTCTATAAAAAAGCTCCATAAAGAGCTTAATATCAATAATAAACATAACGATAACGAATATGTTTATAAATGGGGCATGTCAATTGATTTGGAAAGAAGAACAAAAGAGCATGAAAAAACTTATTCTAAATTAAAAGGTTCAATATTAGAGTTACTATTGTACAGATTCATAGATCCACAATATGTATCAGAAGCAGAAACAAAAGTTAAACATACATTCGAAAATATGGATGTAAAATTAGATCATGATAAATATAATGAGTTAATGATAATCTCTAAAAATAAAATGAATTAATCTCAAAAACATACATGGATCATATTACTGAACTTGTTTACAAAATAAAGGAAAAAATAATGAAATCATATTATTAAAAGAGAAACAAATGAATGATTTAATAAAAGAAAAACATATCAATGATATACAAAAGAACGAATTATTAAAAGAAAAAACATGAAAATGAACTACTGAAAAAAGAATTATAAATTGTTAATTTTAAATATGCAAAATTAAATAAAAAATCAAAATAATTTATTTAATTTAAAAAACATCACTTAAAATATTACATAGATGAAAAATTATTAAATGAATTATCAATTCATCTTTTTTAAAAAAATATAAAACTAACAAATTGATAATTAATATATATTTGATAAATTCTTAACATAAATAACTAAAACTTTATTTATTGTTTAAAATAGATATACTCTTGAATTAATTGAGAGTTTAAAATAATATTTTTTATAAAATAATATAATCATGTTAGTTTATAATATTAGATTTGAGATCAATCATATATTTGTATGGTAAATAAAAATAGGAATTATCTCCTAATAATTTTATTATTTTTAATGAGAAAAAAATTTAATGATAGAAATGTTCTGCTCACTAATTGGATTCCAATAATATTTTCATCACTCCTGCAATAAAATAATCAATATGAATAATATCTCTTCTACCGTATGTCATATTACATTCTGCTTCAGAAGCGATTTGAATTATTTTTATATTCATTATATCATCATTGATTTTCAAAATAAGTCTATCAAGAAGATTGATAATTATATCAGTACCCTTTATATTTGTGATCAAGATATTATAAATATTTGATCTGATATCATCATCAAAAATTTTAATGATAGATTTTTTATTTTTCACCGAAAGTATTAATTCTACTATTTTATCCAATATTTCATTTAAAGCAATTTCCGAATTAATATTAAGTCGAATTGTATCCAAAATCCATATTGCATGTTTCAAATCACCACAAGAACGATCAATTATATTTTTCATATCTTTATTGGTTAATATAATATTTTCAAATGTACTAATTTTATCAATGATACTGGTGATATCATTGATTGAAGGTTTAGGGATGCAAAAAATACTACATCTAGATCTAAGTGGATCGAATATCTTTGATAAATTATTACAAATCATCACAAATCGACATGTTTTAGCATATAATTCCATTGTTCTTCTCAATGCTGCTTGAGAATTACTTGCTAAATTTTCAATATTATAAATTACAATTGTTTTAAATTTTCTATTTGTCCTAAATATATTAAAGGTACCATGTCGTGCATATTGTTTAATTATTTCTTGTAATATATATTTATCATGATTTGTATTTGTTGGCTCTATCACAATGTGATAATTACTTTGCATTATTTCAATATCTTTTTTTGTAGATGAACCATTTACATTATATTTCACTTTAGTTAATTTATTAACATCAGAATCATATAATGCTTCTAAAAAGAATTTTACTAATGTTTTTTTGCCTCCACCACTTGGACCAGATATAATGATATGTGGAATGTCTTCATGAGTTGCCATATACATTAATTCGTATAGTATTTTGTGATTAAACATAAAATCATTAATAGATTTTGGTTTATATTTCTCAAATAAAAACATTGTATTTTTACAAAGTTAAATTAGATAATCTTTATGTATATATTTTAGTTGAAATATATTTCAATTTATTTTTATATTAATCAAAATATGTTACTAAATATATAATGACCATATCAAATAAAATTAATATGATGACTAAGCCAACGTCTAATATTCGTGTTAGTGATCTTAATCTTGGAATTGAAAAGTATGAAAAAAATGGAAACGATAATGAAATTAATTTGTTAACATTTAGTCGTCTTTATAAGATTGGTGGAATTCCAATATTTGATTTAATACTGATATTTTTTATTTTATATATTATTAATAATTATGCGCAATGTAGTGATTCAAATTTTATTTTGATTGCTACAATTCCAACAACTATCATAATAGATTTAATTATATGTCGTAATCTAAAAATATCTCCGATTATGATATTAATAATGCTGTTATGTATTTTCTACCTATACACTACAGGTTTTCAAAAATTAAAATATTGTTAAAATTCACCATAATTATCCATTACGATGAATTTAACATGAAACTGAAATCAGGTACTTTAAAATATTTTGATTTAAGAATTTTACCATCTGCTTCATTATAAACAACAAATCCACTTTTTGTGGTACAAGGTCTATATCCCACAACAATATTTTCAAATCCTTTTAATGTTTTATAATATTCAATAGTTTCTAATACTTCTTCTTTTGTTTTGCAAATTTTACTCATATTAGAAGCATGTACTTCATTAAAAGCGGCTGGTAAATCAATGCCCATTGAAACAGCCATTCCATTAAGTACATATTCAATATCGGCTAAAGCATCTATTGTTTCTTTTAAATTTTTTGTCTGACATGCTTCTTTGAGTTCATTAAATTCTTCTTCAATTAATTTTATTCTGAAATTAATCAATTTATCATCATTCATGATTGTTTGATTTAATTTATCAGGATGAGGATGTCCAAAAACTGCGTGAAAATCAGAAACGTTTGTATAACAAGACATTTTTATTTATCATTGAGGTTAGTTATTTTTAAATAGAAATGTAATTTTTTTTCAATTTTTTTTTCAAAAATAATAAAAATTGATATTTTGAATTTATTTATATAAAGATAAAAAACTACCATGAAATCATAACATGGTTCGTGAATCTAAATCTATCGAAGATACATATCAAAAAAAAACACCCCATGAACACATATTAGATGCACCAGATACTTATATTGGTAGTATTGATGATAAGAAATGTAAAATGTGGATTTATAATGATGATGTAGTAGATATTGGATCAGAAATTATTTTGAAAGAAATTGTATATGTCCCAGGATTTTACAAAATTTGTGATGAAATTTTTGTAAATGCTCGAGATCACAGTGTAAGATGTAACACATGTACTACTATAAAAATAAATATAGATCAAAAAATTGGGCAAATTGTTGTTTGGAACGATGGTACTGGTATTGATGTAGTTATTCACAAAAAAGAGAAGATAATGGTACCATCAATGATTTTTGGAGAATTATTAACATCAACTAATTATGATAAAAAGGAAAAAAAAATAGTAGGTGGTAAAAATGGTTATGGTGCTAAATTAGCTAATATATATTCTACATTATTTGAAGTAGAAACACTTGATGCAAAAAGAGGATTGAAATTTTATCAAAAATTTACAGATAATATGTACACAAAATCACAACCAAAAATAAAAGAAGTTAAAGGAAAAAAACCATATACGCAAATAAGCTTCATTCCTGATTTTAAGAAATTTCGTGTTGATGGAATAACAAATGACATGATGTCTTTACTCAAAAAGAGAGTATATGATATAGCAATGACAACTACTTCTAAAGTATATTTTAACGATGAAGAAATAATAAAAAATAATTTCAAAAAATATGTGGATCTTTATTTTCCTAAAGAATTGGTAAATGAAAAAATGAAAGCATTTGATATTAAATCAAATGATAGATGGAAAGTTTGTGTAGTTTATGATGAAACAGATCAATTAGAGCATCAAAATATTTCATTTGTTAATGGAATTTGTACTTCTAGAGGAGGTACTCATGTTGATTATATCATCAATCAAGTTACAGCAAAATTAAGAGAATATATTAGTAAAAAAGTAAAAGGTTTACAAGTAAAACCTAGTATGATTCGTGAAAATTTGATTTTTTTTATAGATTCAATAATTGAAAATCCGGGATTTGATACACAAACTAAAGAATATTTGACAACAAAAGTATCAGATTATGGATCCAAATATGAAGTAACTGATTTGCTTATCAAAGATATTATTAAAACTGGTGTTGCTGATCAGATTATTTCTAATGCTAATGCAAAAATTGAAGCATCTATGGGTAAAGGAGGATCTAAATATCGTAATTATAAATTGTATGGAGCACATCAAGCAAATGTGAAAAATGGATGGAAATGTACTTTGATTTTGACAGAAGGAGATTCAGCAAGATCATCTGCAATGTCTGGTTTAAATGTTATTGGCAGAGATTATTATGGAATTTTTCCATTAAAGGGAAAATTATTAAATGTACGTGAAGAAAATCCTTCAACTATTCGAGAAAATGCTGAAATTCAAGCAATTCAGAATATTATCGGTTTAGAATACAAGAAGAAATATGAAACTTTAGAGGGATTGAAATATGGTAAAATTTTATTATTGGCAGATCAAGATGTAGATGGATCACATATCAAAGGATTGGTAATGAATTTTATACATTTTTATTGGCCAGAATTGGCAAAACAAGAAGGATTTATTCAATGTCTCAATACACCTATTTTAAAAGCGATGAAAGGAGCGGGAAAAAAACAAATAATTAAAGTATTTTATAATATTCCTTCATTTGAAGAATGGAAAGAGAAAAATAATGATGCTAAAGGATGGAAAATAAAATATTACAAAGGTTTAGGTACTTCTAAACAAGAAGAAGCACAAGAATGGTTTGAGGATATTGATGATAAAATTATAAGCTATATATGGCCACCATGTACAAAAGAAAAAGTAGATAAGTTAATAAATAATTCTACAGATATCACACCTAATGATCATAATAAAATATATAAAGATTCTTGTGAAGATGCCATTAATCTTGCATTCGATAAGAAAAGATCAAATGATAGAAAAATATGGATTAATACTTATAATCCTTCAAAATATTTAGACGTTTCGGAGAAAAAAGTATCATATTATGATTTCATTCACAAGGAACTTATTTCCTTCACAATATATGCAAATGTAAGAGCTATTCCGAATATAATGGATGGATTTAAACCAGTACAAAGAAAGGTATATTGTGGTTCTATTTATGAAAATATTTACAATCATGAAATAAAGGTTGCACAGTTATCTGGATCTATTTCAAAAAATATGGTATATCATCATGGTGAACAATCATTAAATGGAACTATTGTTGGCATGGCACAGAATTTTGTAGGGAGTAATAATCTCAATTTACTGTTACCTAATGGTCAATTTGGAACTAGATTAAGTGGTGGTCAAGATTCGGCAAGTGAAAGATATATCTACACTCAATTGGATGAAATAGGTAAAAAAATTTTCATAGAAGAAGATTATGATATTTTGATACATCAAGAAGAGGAGAACAAAAAAATAGAACCAATATTTTATGTACCAATTATACCTATGGTTTTAGTAAATAAAGTTGAGGGAATTGGTATGGGATATTCAACTAACATTGAACCATGTGATCCAAGAAAAATAGTTATGAATCTAAAAAGAATAAATGCAGGTAAAAAAGTAAAATCAATGATACCCTGGTATAGGCATTTTACAGGTACGATAGAGAAAGTAAAACATAATGGATATGTTTCTATAGCAAATTATAATATTATAGATAATGATACCATCCATATAATAGATCTTCCAATTGGATGTTGGACTGAAAATTACAAAATGTTTCTCGATAAATTATTAGAAAGTGGAACGATTTCAAAATTGGAAGAAAAAAAAAAAGGAAAAATAGATAAACAGAAAAAAAATATTTCTGGATCAAAAAAAATGAAATCCAATAAATTAGATAAACGACGCAAACAAATGGCAACAAAAAGTGTAACTGCAAAAGTAGCAAAAAATAATAATATTGGAAAATACATTAAATCATATACAGAAGATTGTACAGAAATTCGAATTAATTTTACAATAACTTTCCGACCTGGAAAATTAGACGAACTTATTAAATCCGGAGAATTAGAACCAAAACTTAAATTAGTTACTAAATTGAATATAACTAACATGCATTTGTTCGACAAAGATGGTAAAATAAAAAAATATAATTCTTATGATGAAATCTTACAAGAATTTGCAAAAATTCGTTTACAATATTATCAATTGCGCAAAGATTACTTATTGAGAAAATGGAAAAAAGAAATGGATATTTTAATGTGGAAAATAAAATTTATTGAAAATGTTATAGATGGAACAATTATTTTATTCACTTCAGGTAAAAATGGAAAAAAAGGAACCGCTAAAAAAATGAGCGAAATTATTGAGAGAATAGAAGAATTAAAATTTCCCAAATTTAATACCGAATTTGAAACTAAAATTGAAGTTGAGAAAGAATCATATAAATATATCACCACTATCGGATGGAGTAGTTTGACAGAAGAAGAATTAGAAAAACTCAAAAAACATTTAAAAGATAAAAAAAATGATATATTAATTTTGGAAGAAAAGACTGTAACTCAAATGTGGGATGAAGAATTGGATGTTTTTATTGAAGAATATGATAAGTGGGAAAAGGAAGTTGATGAGAAATATTTTGATTTGATATCGAAAAAAAAAGGTTCGACATTGAAGAAATTAAAAAGAAAATCTAAGAATGATGAATAATTTCCAAATATTAATTAAATATCAATGATAGTTAATTAACAAAAAATTGAAAAAAAATATTGCAGATAGTCTTTTTAATTTTAATAATATTAAATTTTATTATGGATTACATCACATCAAAATCTTACAAAAATGAACATTCTTTCGATTCAGTTTCAGATTCTATTATCATAACAGGAAAAACAATCGAAGGTTATTATAGAAATTTAGAAATTTATAATGCTGAACTAGAGCATAATGTATTAAACCAAAATCTCAGAAAATCGAAAACATACACAGTTCATCATTCTGATTATAACATAATATTTGAATATATTGATTTATTAGTTCAATTAATTAGAAAAACAACTGATTATGAATTTAATTTAATACCTAACTCTGTAGACATAATTAGATATGAAAAAGGTGATTGTTCTGGAAAACATTATAATTTTTCTCCTGTCAAAAATAAATACTTAAAATATTATTCATTATTATTTTGTCTCGATAGTGAAGCTGAAGGAGGAGAGATTAAATTATATTTACCCAATAAAGTGATCACATTTGATGAAATTATAACTACAGGAGAATGGATTCTTTTTAGAAATGATATTGATTACGAAGAACTTATATTAAATGCAGGTCATAAATTAATTATGAAAATTGGTGTCATTCTTCTTGATTTTGCAAATACTAATTATAAAATATACGAAAATTTTCAAAATTTAATTGATAATAAGGTTAATATTATAAACAAATTTGTAAATGAAGGAATATTACCAACATATGATATTTCCGAATATGTTTTTTATCGTAAATATTTTGAAGAAGATGAGAATATCATTCCATTTCAAATATTAATAATGAATAGTGATAATAAACGATCATTATTTACTTCTATCGGTTATTTTTGTGTAGGAAATAGTAATATTATTTGGGATATTGAACCAATAAAAATGTCAAAATTAAAGGATAACAATTTATACAACATCGAATGTCAGAAGAGATTATTGAAAAAATTCGAATCAATTAAATGTAATGATAATGAATTAGAAAGAATATTATCACTGACAATATTTTTATTCTGGAATGTAGCGATACAAATAGAACAATCAGATCATTTAAAATCTACATCTGATGATCTTGACAAATTTTATGATAAATATAATTTATTGTCGATGATTGAACACAAAATAGATTCTAATTTACTAAAAATAAAAAATAGTATTGGATATGATAATTTAAATACGTTGAAAAAACATAAATATCATTCTGATGTAATATCAAAAATTAGTAATAAACATTCTAAAATTCTTAATTCATTTCAACAATCTACATTGGAATATAAAATGAAAGCATCTCATGAAAATAATGAGACATACACTGTTGATTTATATTTTGGATTCATTAAATTTTGAAATTACATTTAAATTACTAAAAATAATATTGATAAATATTAATTTTACTAAAAAAATCCTTACCAATTACGTGTAGAAATGAGACGATTATCAGGTTGATTCATATAGATATTAAATCTTTTATCCTCTGAGACTAGTCCGAAAGTTGTACAATCATTCCTCTGATTATATCCAGGTGAGAATTTTTCAATCATATTTTTCGTAATTGGTTTTTTAATCGGAAGTAAAGGACGTTGAGTAGTATCATAATAGGAAGAAATATTTACAGGATCATTACCTCCTCGAATTGCAATTTCTCTCGGATCGTTACTAAATTTTTTTACATCGTATCCATCAGTACGCCATCCATTTTGTGTGTAAGCGAATTTAGGAAGACTCATTCCATATCTATCAACTTTATCCATTTTATGTAAAAGAGGTATATATCCTTGTAAAGATATTGGATCATTTCCTCCTCTAGTAGCTATTTTTTGTAAATTTATAGTTGGTTCGTGATCATCAATTAAACACTGTGACATTATATATATTATTACATATTTTTATATACAAGAAAGAAAGATAAAATAATTTATTGTTTATCGTGTCTTTTTGCGTAATCTAAATATATTTTACTTATATTTTTTAAACCTTCATTTTTTATAACAGATCCTTCAGATTGATTCGCTGCTAAACGATTACCTAAATAAGTAAACATAAAATGTTCAACACCAGAATCATTTTTTAAACCAGTATCATTAATAGTTTTCGCTTTATCCATTGTTCTGTTTTCATATCGTGGATTAGCATATATGTTATTAGTTATATCTAACAATGGATCTCTAGGTTCATCTTTTCTATCGATAATATCATCAAAACCACGTAATTTAGGATAATCATTTTGATAAGTATTTGGACCAACATGATTTGCATCATATTTTGCAAAAATTTGATCTAATTCAATACGATTTGGAACTATTTTATCATCAATTTTATAGCGATTTGATGGAGGAATTGTTAAGACAGATCTTGTATTATCATCATCAAAATCTGCATATTCATTCAATCCCCATTTTTCATCAAGATATGGTACAGATGAACTATCAAATGTTTGTCCGGTAGTCTCATCATATCTATCCTCGTTAGTTATTAAACAACTATAATTATATCTTGGATCCGCAGTGAGATTTGTACATCTGTAATTTGGAGGACATCTTCCTATAATACATTTTGGACATAATTTTTTACATTCTTTACGATCCATATCTACTTTATAAGTATGATTTCCACCATCTGTTCTTATGTAATCAAATACTATTTTATTATCAGTTGCTTCAGCTCTTCTAATTAAATTATTTAATGTTCTTCTACCAAAAGCATCGACATTATTTGGAAGTTTATTATATGAATGTCGATTAGTTACATAAGGGGGATCAATCAACATACAACAAGTATTAGGACTATTGATGTAAAATCCAACACAATGATCAGTGTTAGTACAAACAGACATACATTGATTTACATTTTCAAATTCTAAACAATCCATTTTCGATTTTTCAATTTCTTCTGCTCGTTTCATTGCACGATCTGCTTCTCTTTGTTCATCAGTTTCCCATAATGAATAAAAAGTATTATCAAATTCATCTGCTAAATAAAGTCCATTTTCCATTTCTGCGGTTGATATTAATGAATGAACATCATTAAAAGGTCTAATTCTATCAGATCTATAAACACCTGCATCATTATATGCTACTTCTGTTTTACTCGTTCTTGACACATCAGTCAAAATAGTTTCCTTCATTTTTGCGATAACTTCTGGATCAAGATCATGTTCAAATGTAGAAACATCATCATTTCTTTTTCTATTATTAATAGCATCCCACACTACATCTTGATCAGGATGACGTAATCCATGTCCTGGTCGATATCCCGTATTTGGAGGTAAAACAGGTGGCATATCAGAATAATTAAAAAATTCTGTGTCCGGTATACCTTCAAAATTTTCTCTTATTCTTTTATCCGGTTGATTATAATACAATATTATACAAATTAATACTATGATTATCAAAATTTTTACATAAAATTCCATTTATAATCATAGATTAGAATTATATTTAATAAGAATATTGAACACATAATATATTTTTCAATCACTAATTTCATTATTGATAAACGAACAGATAATTAATTATTTCATATATAAATATAATTTGCAAAAATAATAAAAATGACGACGAATAATCCCTATACTGTAAAATTTAATAGAAATGCAAATTATAGCATAACCCCTGATGGAGGAGTTTCAATTATTCCATTTCAAAGAAATAAGGTAAGACAGGATGTAGTTGCTGCAGATGATTCTAAGAATTATATAAATAAATTTTTTGATAAAAATATTTATGAAAAAGGTGATTCATCAATACGTCTCGATCCAGAAACACTAGAAGATATCAAAAGAAAATCGGTAACAAATAAAAAAAAAGTAGGCAATGTATATACTCAAACATATAGCAGTTACATCAACATTGATTCTAGACAACGTCTCAGATATCCGGAAAATATATATGGAGAAAGAATTTGGAATCTTCCTTCAAATCCCATTAAATTTACAAATGGATCTAGTTTAATTACTGTAAATCTTGAAGATCATCCATTCGAAGTCAATGATAATATCATTCTAAATAATGTGATCTCTAAAACTGTAGCATTAAATAATGTATTAATGGTTAAAAAAAATAGCTTATTTATGCGTATATTTTATAACAAACATGGATTATCATTATATGGTCTATATAATCCATCAAATGCAAGTGAGTTTCAGGTAATTAATTATATTGAAAAATTACCAGTGAATTATGATTCATATGAAAATATACCGGATAGCGATAATCGATATTATATATTAAAAGACAATACAATTATCGATCTAACAATTCAAATTTCAAACGTTAAAGGATCTGATTTATCCAGAGATATGATTGGTAATATTCCTGTCAATTATATAAATCGTAAACAAACAGTTTATTTATTATTTATAAAAAATGGAACGGAATTCATATCAGATCCTGACAGTTTTCTCATTATGTTAGAAAGAAAATCATCGATTAATTATCAAGATGGTAGGAATTATATAAGTGATGTTAAGAATATTCAAACAACTACTTTATCAACAAATGATACAGTTATCAAATATTGTAATTTATATGGTATTCCACTTAATTATCTAAATTCTGGTTCCCCAATTACACAAAATAATAAGTATATGTACATGAATATTTTATCTGTAACTAAAGATACATTTATTGTTGATTGTCATTATAATTCTATTGTAGATCCATATAATAGTTTTTACAATGATTTGGATCACATTAACAATAATTATTATAATACAATAGTTGATTTTAATGTAATAACTGATTTTGATCATGGGGGTGGAAATCAATGTTATACTCGAAAAATCGAATCAATTAGATCCGGATATCCAAATCCGAATGATTATGTTATCAAATTAGATAAAACATATAAAAATGTTATCCAATGTACAATTATTAGTTCTTCGTTTCCCAATTCTCAAAAAATAATAAATGATAAAACTTATGATATTAATAATAATAAATTATATTGGCGAAATTTAGATGATGGGAATCATATTTATCATTTAAATATTATTCCTGGTAATTATTCTCCAAATGAATTAGCACGAGCAATTGAAAAACAATTTAGTAAAACACTGCGACATAAATACATACGAGAATATGAAGACATAATTCCTATTAACAATGTTAATATCTTTGACGAATTTGGATATAATAAATATCATATTGTCAAAGTTGATATAGATGTTAAAACAGATGTTGTTACTTTTTCATCTTTTCAACAAATTAAACAAATTGATAAAAATGATTATAATTTATCGCCAATATTATATATTCCGGATCACTATATAGATTTAACTGCTGCAGAAAATGTGCAAATAAATTTTGGTATAGATGGTACAGGAATAGTTCCAGAAAAAATTAATCCATTCTCTCCAGAAATAGGCGAATTTTTATTTATCTATTTTACTCCAAATTGTCATATTCGAATTGATGAAAATTTCACATACGTTAATTATAATTTATATAGGTATATTGGTATGATTCATCCTCATAATTCCAAAGTAAATGGTTATAATACTTATCGAGTAGAATTAGAGAGAAATATTGCTATTTTGGTTAATTTTTATAGAACACAAATAGTTTATGATGTCGTTAATCCAACTCAAGAAATTAATTCGATAAATACAACAACCACCTTGCAAAATGCTGAATACAATTATTTAACAAATAATGTACTATTACCTAATCATCAACTTAAAATTGGGGATATAATAATAACTGACACTTTTTTTAATCCGGAATTTCCAAATGCAATTTTTGTATTCGAAATAATCACTATCATTAATAGTGATAGTTTCATTGTTATTAGAGTGGAGCACGGAAAAAAATTTAAATTTATATATGACGGTATATTGATTAATTTTAGCATAGTTCCTCTCTTATCAAATGCTATGAATTCATATTATTGGATGGATCAAATATGCAGTAATGCACCAATTCAACAAATAAATGAATATGGTAATAATAATACACTTTCTTATACAGCAATTGTTTCTAGTTTAGAAAATAAACAAATAATGAAAGTAAAACATCCCTTCCATCAGATAAAGATAGGTGACATAATAACAATCAATAATTCAATATCAATAAACAATGTGCCATCTGAAATAATTAATCGATCGCATATCGTCGATAAAATTCTGAATGACGATTATTATGAAGTTTTATTAGATGTTTATATTCCATTTTTAACAACTTGTTCTGAAAAATTAAACACTATTATTGTAACATATCCTAATATCTTTCAATTATTATTTAATTATGAAGATACTTTAGGTAATCTATTGAGTTTCAATAAAGTTGGAACTCCAGTGGCGATCACACCATACCGTCATATTATTCGTAACACTGATGAATATTCCGATGATTACAATTACAATACACTAGGTAATGAATATGAAATTAGATTAAAAAAATTAAATATGACTGGACCTGAATACTTTTATATTGTATGTCCTCAATTAGCTTATTTTTATCCATATCATAATACTGCACCAGTGACTAATGTTTTTTCTAAAATTAGGTGGTTTAATGATCCTGGAGAAATGACATTTGATTCTTTTGTTCCTAGTGTTCAAGTTTATGATCAACCAGTTGATGTATTATATGAACTTCATATTCAAATAAGACATCCAGATGGTAGATTAGTTGAATTTAATGGATTAGATCATTCTTTTGTGATAGAAATAGTAGAAGTGTGGAATCAACCTGAAGAAATAGATATAAGTGAGAAAATAGATGCTCAAATTATTGTTAAAAGAACTAATTAATTTATCTAATCAGATACATTAATTGCATTTATTGTTTGAAGGAGGCGTGATGTATTTAATAAATAACGTTCATATCCAAAAATAACTGTACGAATAACGTTTATAAAATTATTATAGGTATTATCCATGAAGGGAAATAAATATTCGCTAATATTTTTTATTAATATGGAATTGTCATCTATGAGGATAATTTTTGTAGATTTAATAATATTCAAAATAGGTTCGAACAATTGAGATACAGATGTAATTTTTTTATTTGGATCTAATTTATTATCAAAGGTATTAGTATAATAATGAATAGCAATTTTTGGAAAAATATTAGTCAGATATGTATGTATAGTTTGACCACCATATTCTGTTTTAGAAATTGTTTCTATGATAACATTTAAATCAGTTGTTATTACATTAATTGATTTCATTTCTTCTATGCTTTGTAAAATAGTATTGAATAATATATTAATAATTGAAGGAGTGATAATTAAATTTATTAAATATTCAATTTGTCCAAATTCTTCTTTCAAAATCATATTTTCCTCCACAGTATTTGGTAAATTATTCTTCAATTCTATATACTCTTCTACTTTTTTCATGAAATTTGATATAATTTTGATATTAGGCATATTCTCTTTGTAAAGATTATTTTGTATGAATTTATTCAATCTTAAAAAAATCATACTAGGAGTTCTAGAAATATCCTTTTTCAAATATTGTTGCCATACGGATAAATGAGCTTCTTTACTATTGATGCTTATTTTTCCAAATAATTCATTATAAAAATCTATCGTATCCAAATTTCTTTTTAAAGCATCATGAGAATAGATATTGAGAATACTCTTATATGCTGGAATATTTGAAATATCCATCATTGGATGAATATTTTCATATTTTAATGATTTAATATTATTTTCAATGTTAATTTTTTTACTATTTAAACTAAAAATTGCATTTTCAATAAATGTTCTTTGATCAGGATCATTTGTTTTTATTAATTCATTATCCATTCCATTAATTTGATTATTCAAAATTCCTAATTGTTTTTCATAATCATTTATTTTCTTTTGATTTTTATTATTAAAATTTGTCTGAGCATTATAAATATCATCATCTTTATTGATAATATCTAATACTTCATTATCATTATCAAAAGTAAAAAGATCCACTGGATATGTATCTTCTATTGAAGAAGCGATTATATTAATAATTGCATTTTTGAGATCATAATCAATATTATATCGATAATTATGTAAATATATGCTAAACATATGATTATAAATAACTAATTGTATCGGTATGGCAAGTGTAATATAATCTAGAATATTATTGTTGAATTTTTCATCAAGTAATTTTGATACTAAAATATCATTAAAGGGTAAAATAAAATTTTGTAGAGAAGATTCAATCGATCCAGTTGGTTTATTATATGAAATGTGTTGTCGTAACATATCCAACATTACATCTCTAGGTGTTTTATTCAAATTATTTCTAAAACCATTTTTTGCCCCTTTTTTCATTAATGTAGTTACTAATTCATTATGCATCATTTCAACAGCCAAATGTAATGGTGTATCACCGTCAGAATTACGCACATTAATTGTATCTGAATTTATTAATTTTGTAGAAATGTGTTTATTTATCATGAAACATTCAGCATTATTTTTAGAATCGATTGTTGCAGGATAATTTAATTTATATAAATAGTGAATAAATTCCTCATTTTTTTCACTTTCAATTCCTCGTGTTGTATAAGGAATATTATTTGGATTGTGATTTATTTGAGATAATTTATATTTCATATTAAATCCTATTAAATTATCAATAATGGATTTTTTAGCAACATCTTTAAGAGAAATATTCATATAATTGCTATCTTTAATTGTTTCTATTGTTTTTTTTATTACATCAATTAATGGTTCATATTGATATCTATCATTAACGATTTGATTTATCCAAGTATTGATACTGATTTTTGCACCATATTCTATATATTTATTGAGAATTCCATCTGCTATTTTACCTATGATACAAAATATCTTTACATCATTTACATTGTAAGTTTTTTCGCCTCCAAAATCTTTGAGATTATTATATAAATTTGCAATATCTGCTCCATCATATCGATTATTTATCACATATTGGATTGTATTTTGAACTATTTTTTGCTTTAAAATTTGTAAATAATCACCCAATCCATTTTTTATAGCAGGAGGCATCCCATTTAATCGATCAAAAATATATGCTTGATCAGAGAATGCAATAAATGCATTATCAAATTTAATATCATTTACATTTACATCCCATTTCAAAAAATCTCCTTCAATCGATTGTTTTGATACATTTACATTAATAATATTAGCATTCGATAAGTTGTATATACTTTGATAGATGTGAGGATTGTTATTTATTCTTTCCAAATTCATTAAATTACGATAGAATGTTGCATTAAAGGGAGCCGTACCACTAAAGTCAAATAGAGAAATATCACTCGTTACAAAATTCGAATCATAATAAGTACATTTATCAATACTATAATTTGAAAGAATAGATTCAATATCAAAAAAATAATAACTTGATGGTAACAATTTTGGAAATTCTGAATAAAAAGTTGTTAGATTTGTATCAAATAATTTATCGTTTTTATTGATTGATAATAGATAAGAACTATTATAATTCAAGAAATTAATCACATCGTTATGAAATTTAACTGTATCGATTGAACTTTTGTAAGAGGATGCAATTAATTTATTAAGATCGATAACGAAACGATTAAAATAAATAATGATATCGTTATAAATCTGTAGATCAAAATACACACTAATTTTTTGATATTTATCTCCAATATATGTTATGTATATTTTTAGATCAATTAATGCATTAACACATTTTATAATTTGGCTGATTATTGTAGGAAGAAAAATTTGAGGAATATCGTAATATGCATTTTTATTAATATTTGTTCGTATATCGCGAATGATTATATATAATTTATTGATAAATTGATTCAACAAAACAATTTTATGATAAATGTCATAATAAAATCTACTATATGTTTCAGATAAGTAAAATTCTTGATCCATATCTTTATTTTTTAGAGATTCAAATTGTGAATCTATATTTTCATCATATATGATTTTCATCTCTAATAGGAAATCGGTGAATACAATATTATTTTTAATAAGTGATATGATAATTTTACCGACAGTATCTTCAAAAACTGAATTTGTAAAAAAATTCTTAATATTATTAAATTCGATTGCGGTTTTATTTTCAATAGTTTTTCTTAAAAAGCTAATATTTATTGTTCCATCAAGATTCAATAAATCAATATCAATAAATTTTCCTTTTATTATTTCATCAATGTTATTATTATTAGAAATCAATATCTTATTTTCATCTAAGAATTTTGCAAATTGAACGATAATTGGATGCGTAGTGTCCCAAATATTTTTACTACCAGGTGTGATATTAGAACCAACCAAATTATGTTTTGGATTATCAGGTGCTATTAATGAATAAAAATTATAGTCAGTAATTACTGCATCGATTAATCGTAAAAAATCATCAGCATTTCTTGATCTCAATTCATTAATAATTCGATCATAACATGTTTCGATTTCCTCTCTTATTTTTGATTTTACTAGTGTATAAAATATTTTTTGCACAAGACGAAAAGCTGAATGTGTGGTGGAAGTTAATGTTTTATGAAAAGTATCAGCATAAGTATCGTAATCATTTATTGTACTTTTAATTATCATCGGATTAATACGTTTATTTTCTTCTAGAAATGTAGCAGGATAATCGTCTTTTCTTACACAATAATAAGGATATCTAATCGTTTTATTATATAAAACTATTTCAATTGTTCCTAATATTCTTAATGCATCCATAAAAGATAATTTAACATTTCTATACCTTTCACTATATAACAAATAATGGTAATCATTATCACCACCACTATTAAAATAGGGAAATGATTTTGGTAATTGAAAATTGTCGTTGCTTTTTAACAGCACATCATCTTGTTTTTTCGTATTCCGAGCAGGATCAGGTTGTATGATCAAAAAAGGTTGATAAATATATTTATCATTTTGTTTAATTCTTATTGGTTTTACATCTTTAATAACGTAGTCTAGAAGATCAAACCATGTAGTAATGTCGGGATTATTGTAAGGTACTGGAAGTCTTGATATTTGATTTTTAACGAATTCCATTTCAGGATATAAATTGTACAATCTCGAAAAACTAACATCTAAATAATCACCAATATCGAAATATTGTTTATAATAATTCTGAAACCAGCCTTCATAATTTAGACAATTAGTATTCAGATTATGATCTTGTATGGTTGAGAGAAAAAGGTTATCAAATTCATTCCTATTTATCAAATCATTTTTAACTATATCTAAATTTATTAAACCATTTTCAAATGTATTTGAAACAAGACAAAAATCATTTGGGTAAATAGTTTTATCATCTGCATGCTCCAGAATATAGTTATTAACCATATCGGTTGGAAAATAATCAATTACTTCATCAAGTGTATATCTTTTATCCTTTAGCCAAGCACGGATATCAAATTCATATTGGTTATATAATGTATTATAAAATGAAACATCTTCAAATTGTGTATCATCAATTAAGCAATAATTTTTCATAAATTTATCAATAAGATTTTTTTTGTAATCCATTATTTTATCATTAAATGATAATAAATATAATATTTTCAAATAAGTAATATCACGACATTGATTTTCATTAAGTAACAATTCAATTAAATAAGATTTTGTATCTAGTGAAAATTTACGTATATCTTCTATTTGAGTTATAAAAACAGGAGAAGTTTGATCATTCATTAATCTTTGTTTCTCATTATTTATTTTTAATTCAAATGATTTTTCCATTTGTTCTATCGTATTTGGCAATATTTGTTCCAATTTATTTGGAGAGCGTTTGACTATTAATGGATCTTCTAAAATATCCGGTCCCCAGCCAGTATTATTGGGACCAATTTGTATTGGTCCTAGAGCTTGGCTCAATAAATCGTCGACTACATGACTATAAACTAAATTAATTTGTTGATTTAATTTTGCAGTTTGTTCTTTTAATCCTCCTGAATAAGAGGGATTATTTATAACATCAACAAAAATATTAATTACCTTATTCGATATATCTTTGTTAAATTCTGTGTTTTCATACATGAGAGGTATTTTATTTATTGTGTTAATCATGTGAATAATATCTTCATTAATACTGTTCTCCTTTTTCATAATGTCCAATACACGATCTGTCGTTTTAAGAAGAGTATCATTAAAAAACAATTTATCAATTCCTTGATCTGGGATTAGGGATCCAATAGATATTTTTTTGGGACATTCAATTTGATCACCAGTTATTGACCAATGTAATGGAGTATTACCAGAACTATCTTTTCTATTTATCTGTGCACCTTTTTTTATAAGAAAATTCATAATATTCATATTTTGTATTTTTACAGCAAGATGTATTGGCCATATATCATTAAAATTAGGTAAATCAACAGGTGCTCCATTATCCACCAAATATTGAATTATTTGCATTTTTGAATCATTATCTGCGACTTTAGAATCCAAAGATAAAATTGTATGTACTGGTGTATTTCTAGAATTTTTTTCAACTATGTTTATTTTTATTTTATTTGTAGAAATAAATTGTTTAATATTATCAATATCTCCTGTTTTTAATGTTAGAAAAAATTGAGCATTTATGTCATCAGATACGTTTTTTTCCGGATTATTTATTATAATTTTAGGTTGATATCTAGACATTTAATATAATATCTGTCAACAAATTAAATTATATGTTTCTTGCTTAAAAAAATAATGATCAGATCATAGTTAGTGATTTAATGAGTTTAACTACGGGAAAAAATGAATCTTTAAGAAGACATCTTACATTTCCAGAACATAATGTTCAATGTGATTCACAAAATGAATTATATAAATCAAAATCTATTTGTGAACAGATTAATTGTGAAAAGACAAAATGTAGGGATAAAAAGGAAATATCTAATGATTTATTATCCTCAAAAACAATTATTTCTAAATTACAATTTTTTTATGATCGCTTAACAACGTATATTAGTTGTAATTCTAGTGAATTCAGTTTCAATGTCAAAGATAAACAATCAATTATTATTACTGAGAAAGATATTAATGTTAATTTGAATTTAAATCTGAATCGATTCATTTCTAACGTTCCTTATCATGTCTTGACAGTAGAACAGGAATTTATTTATCAGAATGAATTGAAATTAAATAAAATTTTTATCGTAAATAAAGATGCCACTATCATTGCGGATGCTACATGTTATGGAATCGAAATAATTATCTATAATTCCAATAATAATTCTACTGTTCAAATATTTAATGTTGGGACGAGTATTCCACCATTAAGTACAAAAAGATTAATTTATTTAAATGATATTGGTTGGGTTACTAATTAATGATTCAATGAATAGATTAATGATTCAATGAATAGATTAATGCTTGATTGTTTGCCCAATAACCATTTTTTTTTGTCCATAAATCATACCAACCTTCACTGCACGCCGTAGTAGGTGCACATGTATTTTCTTTAATTTGATAAGCACGTTCTGCTGCCATAAACATCTCTGCATTAGCTTGCATAAATGTTCGAAATTGATTTGCACTTCTGAAACCGTTCATTTTTCTCATAGTTTCTGTCAATTCATTGGAAGAATTATAATAAGTTATAAATCTACCATCATCCATTAATGCAGGACATCCATCTTTATAATAAACATTGTTTGTACCATGATATTTTTGAAAACAAACACTACAATTTTTTCCATGATCAACATTATGATTTTTCATAAATTTTTCATTACAAAACGGACATTTTTGTATATCAATAGAATGTTCACCTGATAGATAAATTTTATGACATATTGGACATTGTTGTTTTACCATTTTTGCAACTGCTTCCGAATATTGATAATATTGACGATCGATTGGATTCATATGATATCTATTGATAAGATGATATTTTATTTCATCCATATTCCAATAAAAATATATTATATTTGGAAATGATCATTAATTTTTTGCCTGATTTTTTTTAGGCCTACCGCGTTGTTTTTTAATTGGAATAGTTACAACAGATGTTTTCATATTTTTTGAAACGTGTTTCTTGGAAGTAATTGGTATATCAGATAACTTATCCGATATATTATCTGCATACCTTAATGATTCAGTTATGCTTTTTAGAATGCTTATATCTATATTATTATTATCAAATAAATCTATATCATCATCTGTTTTAATATTTATGATATCATTGGAAAGTCCTTCTAATATTTTTCCACATTCATTTAACTGATATCTTTCTGACATTAATGGTGTATTATTAGATTGTTTCACAACATCTACTAATTTTATATCAATTATTTCTGTTCCACTATTATTTATAATTTTATTATCATTGGAATATGTTTTATCTAATTTCTTCGTTAATTCTTTTGCTTCCGTTTCAGATAAATCAGAATATTTTACACTTAAATTATTATTTTTTATTGCGTCAGATTGATATGTAATAGAAAATGCTGGAGATTCTATTCTCTGATTTTTCATCGGTAAATTTTTGATGAAAGAATTTGTTTTTTGATTTGTATTTATTTTCATTTCTAACGTTTGAACTTTTTGATAAATAGTTTTTAATAATTGTTTATTTTCACCTATTTCAGTGTAAAAATAAACTAAAATTATTCCAAATATAACTATCATTATTATTATCAAATATTTATAGTTGAACATCGTTATATACTTAATATTTTAAATAAAACTGTTATTTTAAACTAAACGTTATAGTTTGAAATAATATTTTCCGTGAAATAAATACATTTATTTATTTTTATTTTTCTTTATTTATTCTTATTTATCTCTATTTATCTCTTATCTTTATTTATCTTTTATCTTTTATTTATCTTTTATCTTTTATTTATTCTTATTTATCTCTTTATTATTTATCTTTATTTAATATCTTTTTAACGTATCTCAGGTTTATTCCATCTGGTCCCACAACATTATTAGATGTATCAAACTCCATTAATCCAGAAGTTTTACCTCCTTCAGCTACAGGGCAAACAGGACATCTTTTATCTGTAACACATACAGGTGGTCTTTCATATGCTCTAAACCAATTTTCAGGTGGTAAATAAGTATAACCATATAATTGTGTTCCTAAGGGAATAGTATTAAATGGATGAGTACTAGTATACACCATTTCATCTCTATAATTATTCTTTATTCTATCTTCAGCACGTTGTTCTTCTGCTATTAGAGCTGCATATGTTTTTTTATCAATAGTCATAATATCTTTAAAATCTCTAATATCTTTATCAATGTTAGGTCCATTTAGTGGACTTGGATCTTCTTCTACTGAATCTAATTTTTCTTCTCGATTTTCAGGTCCTGGATAAATTGAATCAGTTACTGGAGGATCTGTGATTTGATAATGTTCATTTTTCTGAATTGGTTGTATTTTTATACATTCATTCTTACTTTTATACAAAACAAATGCAGCAACAATCAATATTAACAAAGATAACAATAATACTTGATTGGTTGATAATTTATCCTCCGAAAATGCTTTTACTAAAAAATAGATTATTGCTATCAAACCAACATATTTGATAATTTCTTGTAATGAAATCATTGCTTATTTATATTTATACACGCGATAAAAATTATGATTGATCATTTATAGTACGATTATTTTGCCTTGTAAAAATCATTTAAATAATCGTTCATTTTAGGATATACTTTCATCAAAATTTCTTCTATTAAATAATTAAATAGTAAGAATACTGTTATGAAAATTGCAATAATAATTTTTCTAGATTTATTAGAATTAAAATGAGTTACAAATGAATTAGATGATTGTAATACATCGATATATATCGAATAAGCAACAACTGCAATCAAAGCTGCTTGTAAACTGGCTCTTGTTATTTTATTCAAATTTATAACACATTTCTTTGTTACTGTATTAAAAATATCAACAAAAAATTCAAATAAAAATATGCTGATGAATATGTAAATTTTCATGCTAATATTATTTTTTTCATTGATTTTTGGAATATTCAATATCAAAATTGTCACAATAAAAATGAATAGTATTAATAAATGTATTATTACGTTCATATATTTATTCTATATAAATCGTATCATATTTTTTTCTTGTATATTAAATAAATAATACACAATAATAATATTACTAATAAAATGTACATACTGAATCCAATATATAAATATGGTCTTATCTTTTTGTTAATTATTGAAGAAAAAGGATCGACAACTGTATCAGCTAATTTTTCTTTTAATTTACCTGAAGTAAAACTATACAATAAATTTTCAATAAATTTATCTGTCATGGGTCCAAAACCTGTTTGAAAAGATGATCTTTCTTTTGTTTCATTCATATTTAGATATTGCTAAACATAAGATTATAATTTACTTCTTTTTAGCGCCTATTTTTAAAATGATTCAGAAGAAAGAATAATATCATCAGACATCATATAACCATTTTCAGTTACTATTTTTTTGGTATCTTTTTTAAACACTTTCTTTGGTTCTTTTATCGATGGATTTTTTTCGTCCTTTTCTTTTTTCGATGAATTTTTTTCGTTCTTTTCTGTTGATCTTTCCAATGATTTTAAACGTTGTTCTTCCATATAGCTTAAAATTTCATCCATGTCTATCTTCTTAAAAGCTGCTTTCGCTGATTTTTCGGTTTCTAAAATTTTTTCTAACTCTTTAATTTTCAAAGCATCATTTTCACGCTTTCTCAATTCGGGATGTTCTCGTGTTATTGTTATTTTTAATGCTGTTCTATATTGTTTCGCCTTTTCTTCATCAACATCGAAATATTTTTTTATTTTTTCCAATAATGCATTGTATGCATCGGTGGTCATAGAATCATTTTTTGGTCTTTCCATAGTAGAATGAAGATTGCGTAAAATTTCATCTCGTCTTCTTGTAATAAAAGAATCATTAGTTCCAGATTCTGTTAAGAAGGAACTATCTGAATTGATTAATTTAGGACGAATAATTCTTGTTCCTGTATGTCCTCCAAATAATTCTAATGTATTACTATTTGATTTTGATAATTTATTTGTTCCAGGAATCGACGAATTGATTAATTCTAGAATAAATTTATATTTTTCATTCTTATCAGATTCGGTTGAAATAAATGAATTGTTTGAAAAATGATCAAAAGATTTTATATTTGTTTCGTTATGTAGTGTATTTTTTTGACATTCTGATGATTTTAGATCAGAATTCAAACGAATAGAAGCTAAAGTTCTCAAATTCTTTACAACTTCATGATTTAATTGAGATAATTCGCTCATTTCTTTATTAAATTCTTCTGAATTTAATTGAGATTTTTCAAGTTCAATAATCTGACCGCGTCTGTTGGGAATATCAGTTCTCGCTCCACATTTGTTAACTAAAAAATCAATGAATTCATGTTTATTTTCAAGAGAATTATCGGTATTCATTGCAACATGAATTGGAAGATCACCATCATAATTTACCCTATTAACGATGGTATAAGTTGTGCATTTTGGATTTTCTGATACTTTCTTTAATACTTTTAAATCAACATTCGATGCCAGCATATGTAATAAATTATTTCCACGTGTATCGATTGGAATAGAAAGATCACATTTTGTTAATTCATCGATTTTACCATTTACGTACATATCTAATATTTCTGCACCCGTTTTTTTGGATATATTATTGATATTATTCTCTGTGAACATAGTAGAAATTATATACTTACACTAGATATTTTTTTATACTGTTAGAAAAATAGATTTTTCTTAATTAATTCATAATCGAATGGATAGCACCATATACGAGCTAAAAATTTCTAGTGATTATATATAGAATATAATGCTTGATAAAACAGGATTTAATCAAAATACACTTATCTTTATTTTTGCCATTGTATTATTGATTGCGGTTGTATATTATTTGAATTCAAATAACGAACAACCTATACATAATGATGGTGTTATTGGTAGTGCAGCTGGAGAATCTATTGTTGATTATGTTGATAGATCATATGGAAGTAAAACATCATATGTTCCATCTATAACAAATCGTCCTGCAAATCCACCTTTAATTGATAATCGTAAATACAGCGATCCAAGTGATTCTATTGTAGATGATATTATTGCGCAATATACTGTTGAAGATAGACCAATGGAAGGAGGTACAGGATCTTTTGCACCAGCAGATCCAATGGCTGGTGAACATGGAGTTTTTGATAATTATGGAAAAAAGAAACAACTGAATATGAAGAAAATGGAATTACCTTATTATGAAGATGAATATGATCCTAGAGATTTTTCATACAAAAAGAAAAGATTTTCAAAAAGAACTCCCGACGATGTTAAAGAATTATTTGATATCAATAAAATGCTACCACAAGAAGTCGAAGAAGATTGGTTTGATGTAGAACCATTGTTAACTACAAAGAAAATAAAAGGAACTCATTTAATTCATCCAAAAGTACATATGGGAGTGAATACAGTAGGTAATTCATTGAAAAATGGAACACATGATATCAGAGGAGATATTGCAAATCCTAAAATTAATGTGTCTCCTTGGTTGCAATCTAGTATTGAACCAGATACTAATATTAAAGGTATTTGCAATCCTATTTAAATATTTAGTAAAAATTCTTCACATTTATAAATTTAATCATTCAAATGATTTTTGCTATCTTTGATTTGTTTCTGTACACTTTCTCTCATATTTGGATTATTTTTGATAACCCATTTCAAAAAACATTCCATCGTTAAATTATTAAAGATATGTGGACAAATATCCTCATTAAAATTAATAAATTCAGTATAAGCTTGATATATATCACGAATGTTCATTTCGTCCATAATTGAATGTATTTCGTTCATTTTTAATGATTAAAATAGCTATTTATTTATATATATTTTATTAAAAATGATTATTTTATTTGATTCATTAAAAATGAATCAAATAGCTATTTATAAATATTTCATTAAAAATGATTAAAAATGGCTATTTATTTATATTTATTTTGAATTATAAAATGCTAATTTTCTAAATTTCTTTTTCATATCATGGTGGAAAAATTGGGGATATGATTCTACTAACATATTAAATAAATCATCAATGAAATAAATGTTAGAAATTCCATTTTCATCCAATCTATTAAACCAATTTTTCATTTCTAATTGCTCATGATTTATTATTTTAAAAGAATTTGAGTAATTTGAGTAATTTTGATACGATGTAATGATTTTTGATTTCTTAGGTATTCCAATGATTTTTATCTCTGATTGCTGATCAAAGCAAATATAATTTATTCCTAATTCTGGTACAAATAAGCCAATATCAAATTCATTGTTAAATTTTACATTCAAGAATTTTTCAAACTCCACAGAAGACATTTCCGATAATTTTAATGGATCAATGGAAAAATTAGGAACAGATAAATTAATTGATTCATTATAATCAACATAAAAAGATGAACTAATTCCTATTAAATTACACAAATTAGTATTCTCTTCATATGAGATATAATAACAACAATTGATATATGGTTTAACCTTAAGATAAATATGGTTAGCAAAATCATGAATAAAATCATCTAAATCGTTGTTAGTTTTTAATACATTAATATTCAATTCTTCAATAATATATTTGTTATTATTGATAAAAATATCTAAATATTTATGGAAATAATGGTGATTATTTTCTAATGTATTTCGTAAATTAATTAAGTTTTGATATACATGAATATATTTTTTTATTTCAGAAATTTTATAAATATATTCATCGTAATTAAATTTAATTTTATATAAATTTGCTTTCATAGGATCTACTGATTCCAAAAAATTAAATATAGATATTTTTCTGTGTAAATCTAAATAATTAAGATATATTCTATAAATGCGAGAATTATCATAAATCTGTTTGAACTGTTCAAAATGCATGTTTTAAATTAATCTGTGTATAAAATGATATATTCAGATTAATTTTATATTATTCTTTTGCTCCTTTTGTTCTCTTTAGATAACATCGTTCAGTCAATGGACGTTTACTATCTATTTTTTTTAATAATTGATTTACTTGTTTTTCATCTCTCATTGCTTCCATTAATGCATTTTTAATAATCTCTTCCTTGAGAGGTCCTTTTGTTGTTGTCTTATATTTATAAACACGACCACGTAAACCATCATTATTATCTTCAACATCAATTTTATTTTCTCCTAAACCAAATTTATCAATCATATTCATAATACTATCTTCTTGATGTTTCTTTGAATCTTTGTATTTTTTCATATTTACTGTCATTTGTTTTATAGTATCATCATAATTTAACCATTGAATGATTTTTGCTTTGAGAATACGAACTTGTTTATCTGTTATTTTTACCGATTCTTCATTATTTTCTTCGTCAGAAGATGCAAGATTTTCATTAGTTACAAAATCTTCATTTTCTGAAACGATTTCTTCATTAGATTCGGATGCAGCTTTAACTTTTTTATTTTTTTTATTTTTTTTATTTTTTTTATCTTTGTGTGACATATTCTAAAATAACTCGTGAAATTTTTATATCTTATATAAATCTAATCTAATTTCGACAGTAGGATTGATTGGCCAACTAAATACTGGCATAAATATGCTATTGAGATCAGAATTGTTTAATCCAACAAGATTTAATTTGTAATATGGTAGTGAAAAATATATAAATTTATTAATTGGAGAAATTAAACGATTCTCAGATGAAGATGAATTAGAACTGGTAGATGAATCAGAATCAGAATCAGAAGAATCATCATATTTATTATATTTATATTTCTTTTTTCCTCCTGTTTGAGAGGAAAGTTTATCTACATTTTCTATGAGACTTTTTTCTATAGAATTGGGGAGATTTTCATCTATTCTATTCATATGAAAATCAATATTATTACTATTTCGTTTTGTTTCATTAATTTTGAAATGTGTAAGTTCTTTCGTTTCGACATTTTGGATTGTCATAAAAAAATTTTCAACATGATTTGTAAAATATTTAGAAAGCGAATTATAAAGATGCTTTCCAGCATTAAATGAATTTTTTGATCTGATTATAGTATCCATTTTACCATCAATGTACGGATTTATTAAGCGATATACATTTTTATCGGACATTTTAAATTATATATTAATATAAGATATTTTTCATCGATAATTAAAAAAAAATTGATTTTTTAAATGCGATTAGATAAATTTATTTATTTAAAGGATTGATAACTTTAAATCTTTAATTAACGTGATAAATGTCCTTTCATCAACGAAAATTAAATAAATTAAATAAGAAAGAACATGATCGTGACAATGATCAACGAATTTTAGAAGTCAAAATGGTACAAACTGCAGCTTTTAAACAAGTTATTGAAAGAATTAGTCATGTAATAACTGATTGTTGTATAGTTTTTATACGTGCGGATAATGAACCTTCATATGAAAATGAATATGAAGAGACTGAATTTGATAATGTAGAAATTACGAATATAAAACAGCAAAAAAAAAAATCGAAAAAAATTATCAACGATGGGGATTCAGATAATGATGATTCTAAATCAAAAAAAAAGAAAATTATAGATGAAAATTCTGATAATGATAATCTCAAATCAAAAAAAAATAAATCAACTAAATTGACTGAAGGTAAAAAATCTAATAAATCAAAAAAAATTATAGATGAAAATTCAGATAGCGATAATTTCAAATCAAAAAAATCAAAAGAAACAAAAAAATCAAAAGAAACAAAAGAATCAACTAAAATATCAGAAGATAAAACATCTGATAAATCTAAAAATAAAACGCTAATTTCCTCTATTGTTGAAAAAACAAAAAAAATTACCCAAAAGAAAAATACGGGAGGCATTAGAATTTTAAGATTGACAGAAGAACAGGATGTACTTGTTAAATTAACTCTCGAAGCAGATAAATTCGAATATTTTAGATGTGATGAACCAAAAATAACTATTGGTGTTGATATGCATGCATTTATTGCGCATCTTAAAATGATCAGCGATGATGATCCTTTAGTCATGTATATGAATAAAGACAATCGAAGTTCATTATTTATTTTAGCAACAGGTGCTGAAAATAATGAGGAAACTGATATTGAATTTTCATTAATTGATATTCCAAATCAAGAATATCCGATTCCAAAAACAGTTTTTCAAAATAAAATAACTATAGCACAAGATAAATTTCATCAAATTTGTAAAAATTTAAATTCGAATGCATCACATATTGAAATTAGATCTGTGAATGATCAAATGTCATTCACGGGTAGAAGTGAAAATGGGAAAGTAACAATGACTTACAAAGATAAAGATTATAAACATAACAAAGAATATGGAAAAGAGGAATTAGTATTTCAAGGAATTTATGAATTAAAAAATTTAATGTATTTTAGTAAATGTAATAAAATATGTTCAACAATAGATTTGTATTTGAAGAATGATTTTCCATTAGTATTGGTTATTGAAGTAGGATCGTTAGGAAAAATGTACGTTTTTATGATGCCAGGTAATCCCGAAAATAATATATAATATCATTTTTGATAACATATATTATTTTATCGCATTATAATTTAGATTAATAAATATAATGATTGGTCAAGTCACTAGATTAATTTTTTTCATAATAGTTATAGCCATTTTGTGGCATTTATACCATTTATTTTTAAGTGATAAGTTAGGGAAAATCATGGGTGAAAAATTAATTTCTATTCCTCATGACGTTAAATGTTTTTTCAACGAATCAAATTGTGAAGAAGGAGATGTTGATGGATGGACTTTATTAAGCGGATTTATTTATATTATCGCTGGTTATTTAATACCTAATAATTATTTTGCGGCAATATTGATCTCTGTAATTATTGAAATCATAAAATCTAAAACCAAAATGAATTCTAAATTTATTATAAATCCCTTATTTAATATAACCGGATATGCAATTGGATCTTATTTATATGAATGGAAAAATAAAAACTTATTGAAAGAAAAATATAAAGTATTTGAAAATTAATATTATGTAAATCGATTGGTTGTTTTGAAACCACTTCTTTCACGACCATTATTGCGTTTATTATGAGATAATTTATCAATAATTTTGCGTTCACCAAAATCCTTTTTTTTATTATTTGGAGAATACATTATTGATTCATTTTTGATTTTCTCATTTATTTCGAACGGTAATATGCTCAAAAATTGCTCACGCGTTCTATCAGATTTTCCATCCCATACTTTAATATAGGTATAATTATTCATAGCGTTATTGATAGGTGATTGATTATTATAATCTGATATGTATGAAACAGTTATTCCATTAATATGAGACATATCGTAAGTTAATGTTTCTCCTATCATATATGTGATAAATTTGGACCAAATATCATAACCTTTAGAATGGGGTAATTTAATAGTAAATGTTCCTCCATTAGAATTTTTAGGATCTTCCCAAATTGGTTCTATTCCATCTCGCATTATAATGTAATCATTCATATCGAGATTTATTCTTTTATAAGATGATCCAACTGTCTTCGAATCTACATCGATTTCCATTAATTGAAGAATAAATACTATGTCATTGAGTGTTTTTATTTTACATATTTCTTTGTGAGGCTTTGCTTTGAATCCAGGACGATTAGCGATTTTCTTAAAAAGTTGCTTATCATAAAGATATAGTACCCATTGATTTGGAAGAAAAATTTCTGATAAATTAACTCCTTCGAGTTTGGTACTCAAAACATCGGTCATCTTTATAATAGTTTATTGTGTTATTATTTATTTATATCTTTTGTTAAAAAACATAAATAAATAATTTTTTTTTTCAATTTTTATAAAAACATAAGAAGATTGTATTTTTAATTAATCGTTTCAACTAATATAAAACTGCTTGTTAAATTCATGATAATATTTTTACAATCAATATTAATTGAATCAAATATCTCGTTTATGGCAAATCTATCAATTAAAAAAATTTTCTGATTTTGTGTAAAATTTGATTCAATAATGATATTTTTTAATTCATCTAATAAATTAAAAATCGTAATATTAGAATTTGTAATAATATTATGAATCTCTTTTATTGCTACATTAATTTTAATTTTTGATTTAGATAATTTTACAAATATCTCGAAAATTTTAGCAATTGTTTCTGGTGTACAATAACCAGAAATTTTATATACATCATCTATTGAAATTTTAGAATGTTTAATGGATAATTTAATTGATTGTAAAATATTTATAGCGGCTCTCATATCACCTTTAGAATGTTTTGCGATTATACTAATTACATTTTTTGCATGTTTTATTTTTTCGAAATCACATATTTGTGATAAACGTTGCTTAATATTTATCATATTCAAAGGTGCGAAACGAAATAATGTACATCTGGATTGTAATGCGACATTTACTTTATCTATTTCATTACATATCAAACAAAATCTAGTTGAATCACTATTTTTCTCGATTGTTTGTCTAAGCATACCTTGTGCTTCAATTGTCATAGAATCAATTTCATCTAAAATGACAAGTTTGAATACATTTCTCCTTTCTTCCGGTAAAAATATATTGCTTCTATTTGAAACAAAATGTTTAATTGTATTTCTTACAGTATCAATTCCTCTCTCATTCGATGCATTTAATTGTAGAACCATATAATTCATATATTCTTTGTAAATTTTACGTGCACAACAAATTATTGTACTTGTTTTCCCTGATCCTGATGGACCAAAAAATAATAGATGAGGTAATGTTTTCTTATCTATGAAATTTTGAAGTGATTTTATTATTTCAGTATGCGAAATAATTTGATCTAAATTTTGAGGTCGATATTTTTCGATCCAAGGCAATTTATTTTCAGATCCATTAGAAGTAGATTGTTTAGAAATAAGTTCATTATCACTATAAAGATCACAATCATCTGTCATTGTTTATTTGATTATTTCAAATAATATTATTTTAAGCTATTCAACGTATCAATATTTTTAACAATTGGGTCATCTGCAAATAAATTATAGGGTATCAGTTTGAATATAAATTTATAAATATTTCGAATTTTATTTTGCAAATTACTAGGTTTTGACCATTTGATCATCAAATTACCAGGTGTATAATAACTTTTATCCATAATATTTATGATTTTATAATCCCACAACATTCTAGGTGATTTTTTCTCGATATTTACGATAAATAAATCCCCTCCAGATACACGATTCAATTGTTGTATAAATTGTTCTAATTCTTCTACATATTCTAACGTTTCCGATATTAGAATAACACAACTATTATCTGCCATATTATTTGCTATTTCAACTGCATCACCTGTAAATTCTTCTGCTTTTTCACTATCATCATTACTATAAACAACAATACCACTATATCGATTATTAAAAATTAATAATGCTTTATTTTTTTCTGTTGTTTTCTTTTCTGCTAAATGTTTCATAATATACTTCCTTCTTTTCCTTACAGTTATTCTCAAAAGAATATCTAAAAATAAGGGTATCGAGATTACAATAATTAGGTAAAATATTATTAGAATTATTTTTTCAGTTGTATTCATATTATATATAATATGACAGGAAAATAGTGTGGATAGATCTCGAATTATATTATCATTATTGATAATATAATATGATTCAATCATTTATCTATTATTTTTATAATCAATTTCAATTCTTATTTTTTTATTCATATTTTTTCATTTATAACTGGTATTACACTTTATGTAATTTATTTGTAAATATTTTCGGACCAATTCGATTTGTATATTTATTAAAAAACGATCAATTGATCAATGTTACAATCAATTATATAATCAATTATTTATTGAATTACGATTTGCATAAAAATAATATTTATTACATCAAATTATATCAACAATATGATTATTGTCATTATGCATTTAGGGGTAATTTTTCAGATATAAAATCAATAACAATTTCTAAAGTAGAAAATAGTAGGAAAAAGGTTATATTATTAAAGAATGATAAACCGATTGATTTTAATATGAATATCTTAGATCAATATTTAAGAGGAATACTTTCAACAGATTTACATTATAATATAATAGATATGTCAACAATCATGAAAATTTTGAAACAAGAATGTACACATGTTCAAATTACGGAAATTAATCCGTATTACAAAAAAATTCATAAATTAGATGATTTATCTATTTTCGATCTCTATAAAAATAATTGAAATTTATTTTAAATATGCAAAATCAAACAATTTAAAACTAATATATATATAATTTATATATTTTAGTATGGAAACGAGTAAGAATACATATTCAATTATAACTGATTCTATTGAACCCATTACTAGAATAGATTTTAGTATATATTCAAATAATGATGTTATTAAAGATTCTGCTATTGAAAATCAAAATGGAAAGGATCCAAATGGAATAGTTTTAGCAGAAATTTATAATAATAATGAGCCAGTTGAGGGAGGTGTAGTTGATAAAAGATTAGGTGTAACAGAAGGTAATTTAGAATGTTCTACTTGTGGAGAGCGAGCATTAAAATGTCCGGGTCATTTTGGTCATATCAAATTTGTAGAACCTGTATTTCATATGGGATATTTACCATATATCAAAATAATTTTGAGTTGTATATGTATCAGATGTCATAAGTTATTAGTTTACAAAAATGAAGATGAAGTAGCTAGATTACTAAAAAATAAAACAGGTAAACAACGATTTGCGGAAATTAAAAATTTGACAAAAGGGGTAACATATTGTCAGAAAACAAATTATGGATGCGGTACTCCTGCGCATCATATTTATATCGATAAGAAAAATACTAATGTTTTTCTGTTAGCTGTTCCTATAAAGAGGAGCGGAGATTCTGATGATACGGGTGAAGACAAAAAAAAGAGAACACCTCAAATTTTAACACCTCAATTTTGTTATGACATGTTAAGATTGATATCAGATGAAGATTGCATGATTATGGGCATGGATCCTAAAAAATCAAGGCCTGAAGATATGATAATAACTAATTTTCCAGTCCCACCAGTACCTGTTCGTCCATCAATTCGAATAGAAATAGGTTCATCAACAACAACAGATGATGATTTAACACATAAATTAGTAGATATTATAAAGAATCATGAAAATTTAAAGGATGCTAAAGGTGATGGTTCACTTTCAAAAGTAACCAGTATTAATGATGATTTTACACTTCTCCAATTTCATGTTGCAACATTCTTTGATAATCAGGTTATTGGATCACCCAAATCACAACAGAAAAATAATAAACAAACAAAATCATTATCAGAACGCCTTAAGGGTAAAGAAGGACGGGTTAGAGGAAATTTAATGGGAAAACGTGTTGATATGTCTGGTCGTACAGTTATCACTTCTGATCCATTTATTGCATTAAATGAGGTAGGTATTCCTATTAATATCGCTATGAATTTGACTTATCCGGTAATAGTTAATAAAGATAACATAGATTATTTGAGTCAATTGGTGAAAAACGGAAGAAATAAATATCCAGGCGCTAATTTTGTAATTAAAAGTATTATTGATAAAGAAGGAAATGAGACTAAACAAATTGTACATTTAAAATATCGTACAAAACTACTTGTTTTAAAACCGGGAGATACAGTTGAACGTCATTTAGTTGATGGAGATATTGTTTTATTTAACAGACAACCTTCATTGCATAAAATGTCTATGATGGGTCATAAAATACATGTTTTAAAAGATCCACAATATCTAACTTTTCGTGTAAATGTAAGTGTAACAGGTCCATATAATGCCGATTTTGATGGAGATGAGATGAATATACACATTCCTCAATCAATTCAAACTGTAACTGAACTTTTTTTAATTGCAAATGCTTCATTAAGATTCATCAGTCCAGCTACTAGTAAAATAGCAATCAACGCAAAACAAGATACATTAATGGGTTCATATTTATTAACAAATAAGGATACATTAATTGATTGGAAAGATGCTATGAATATTTTAATGGCAACAAGTAAAGGACTTACAAATAAAATCATCAAAGGAAAAAAATATGTTGGAAGATACATGTATTCGCAAATTATTCCAAGTAAAATAAATATTGTAAAAACTAAAGATAACGGAGAATTTATAATGAGAATTTTGAATGGTTACATAACAGATGGACAATTAGGAGGTTCTGAAATTACTAATATTTTACATAAAACATGGTTTCAATGTGGAAGCAGAGAAACAACACATTTTATTGATGATTTACAAAGAATGATATTAAAATGGTTAATTCGATATGGATTTACTGTTGGAATTGGTGATGCAATCGTTCCTGATAAGGTTCATCGATATATTAAGGATATAATCGAAACTAAACGTAAAGAAGTTTTAAGTGCAATTACGGAATATGAAAATGATCCAGAAATAATGACATATGAAGCATTTGAATTAAACATACAGGGATTATTACGTGAAACTATCCAAGCGAATGTAGAGAAAATTATTATGAATAATTTCAAAACAGAAGGTGGATTGTTCATTGCCATTTCATCTGGTTCATCAGGAGCCGCAATGAATGCTGGACAAATTATCGGATGCGTTGGACAAGTCATTGTTGAATCAAAAAGAATTCCGAAGAAATTTAATAACAGAACTATACCTATGTTTTATCAACATGATGATAGTGGTTATGCACGGGGATTTTGTAGTAGTTCATTTCTTAAAGGATTAGATCCAGCTGAATTTTTCTTCCATGTTATGGCAGGAAGAGAAGGTATTATTAATACTGCTATTAAAACAGCAGACACAGGTTATATTCAAAGAAAATTAATTAAAATTCTCGAAGATATCAAAGTTGAATATGACGGTACTGTTAGAAATGCAAACGATAAAATTATTCAATATGTTTACGGAGATAATGGCATCAATACAGAGAAACAAATAGAACAAAAAATAGAGTTGGTAACTGCTAATAATAATATAATTAGGGAAAAATACATCCATTCAAAAGAAGAAATAACAGAATTCAGAAATAAATATTCAACAAATGATAAATATACAGTGGAATTGAATGAACAACTTTATCGTAAACTTGTTTCAATGAGAGATCGAATTAGAACAATTCAAAAATTAATAAATACATCTGCAATAGCCTTCAGAGATACATATATGATGCCGGTAGATTTGAAACAATACATTCTGGAAATTATCAATAAAGAAAATAGAAAAAATGATATAATTGTTGATCCATATTATGTTTTATCAAAAATTAAAGAAATGTATTCAGGTTCGTATAGTAAAATTACGAAATATAATAATCCAACTTCTATTAAAAAAGAAGATGAAAAAAAAATAAAATTCTTGTTGAAATTTTATCTCTATGATACATTAGCACCTAAAAAATGTACAGATATTTACAAATTAAATAAGGAAGAATTTGACGAAATTGTTATGTATTTTAGAAAAACTCTACTTCGAGCAAAAATAGAAGGAGGAGAAATGGTTGGATTTATAGCAGCGCAAAGTATTGGTGAACCAATTACACAGGTTAATCTAAAATCTTTTCATAAATCAGGAACTGGTAAAACTGTTTCTTATGGTCTTCCGAGAATCAAAGAATTATTAGGAGCATCTAAGAATATTCGAACTCCAATAACCAAAATAATTTTAGAAGATTATTGCAAAAATGATAAAATTGCAGCCAATAAAATAGCATCTCATTTGAAATATACAACACTCAGAGACATTATTGATAACGTGGATATATATTATGATCCAAATCCACATGATGAAAATTCAATTATGCGAAAAGATGAAGTTGATAATGTTTTTGAAGCTCCTCAAGGAAAAATGGGATGTCAAAATAAAATTCAAGGATTACCATGGATATTGCGATTAACTTTATCAAAAGAAAAAATGATTGACAGGAACATTAATATGACTGAAATTAAAACAAGTTTTTGTCATAATTGGAGCTCTCGTTATGAAGATGCAAAAGGACCTAAAAAAGATTATAAAAAAATTCTGGATAAAATATCTCAATGTGCTATTGTGTCAAATTATGATAATAGTCAAGTTCCTATTATTCACATTCGTTTTGATGCAAATAATTATAATTATGGAACTTTTATTCAATTTCAAGATATGATCATCAATAAATATAAAATAAAAGGAATTTTAGGAATAGATGAAAGTAACAATATTCAAGAAGAAACATATGTTGATTTCGATGAAGAAGGAAATAGACAAAATAAAAAACAATATGTAATAATTACGGAAGGAATAAATCTATCAGAAATCGCACAAATTAATGGAATAAATTTATCAGAAACAATTTGTAATGATATTGAAACAATTCGTGAAATTTATGGAATTGAAGCAGCGAGATCAACATACATAAAAGAATTTATGCTTGCTATAACTGATTCAGGTGGATACAGTAATTATCAACACATTGAAATGTTAGCAGATGCAGTTACACATATGGGAGGCATTATTCCTGTTAATCGTCATGGTGCTAACAAATTGGATACTGACCCTTTTTCGAGAGCATCTTTCGAAAAAACGGTCGAACAAATGTTAGCAGCTGCTGCATTTGGTGAATCTGATCATATTAGAAGTGTATCAGCAAGAATTATGGTGGGCAGTCTAATAAATGGAGGTACAGGATGTTTTGATTTATTATTAGATCATGATAAAGTAAAAAAAGTAGCATCTAGGAAACCAATAATTCAACAATCTTCTGTAGTCATTAAAAAATCAACAGCTATTGAAAATCTAATTAAGAGAAAGAAAAAGATTGATTAAATTAATTATTAATTGTTAATAAACATATTATATGAATATTAACAACAATGGAATTAGTATTCACATCGAAATGGGAATTATTTTTTAAGTCTCTAACTAACAAAACATTTTCCCATAATGGAAATAACATCAAAATAAAAACAATCATTTTGAATAAAAAAATTAATGTAAGTATTCCTTCAAAAAATTTAATCAATGATAAATCAAAAATGATTGTATACGTTCCTCAATTCCATACTGACAAATTAAATACAATATTAGATTATTATGACAGTGAATCAAATGTTAAAGTATACAGAAATAATTATGAATATTGTGATATTATTGGGAGAAAATTATTTAAATTCAAATTTAATCTTGATAAATTTATAATGATTCCCAATTGTGAAAATATAACTTTATACATTAATAAATTAATAATATATGAGATTGATGGGAAACAATTTCCAATTTTTTTTGTCAATAAAATAAGAGAGGAAACAAATGATTTGTTCACAAATACTATCGATTTAGATAATATAATCACTAAAAGTACAAATAATAAAACGATATACGATATGGAAGAATTAAAAAAGCAATATCGTCCATATTTTGATGGAAAAAATAAATATTTCAAAAAATTATGTAATTTGGAAATTGATATTTAAATTAATAAAATTAAATCATTTTATTAATTTAAATCAAATCTGGATATTTTCTTTTAATTTCAGGAACTACAAATGATAATCCTTTTGCAATTATCCATATTGGAATCTGATTATTTGGAGAATTTGACATTTCAATTAATTTATACCATTCTTCAACAATATATTCTTTTAACTTTAATATATCTATTATTTTATTCGTTTCTTTTTTAATGAATAATTTATTTTCTTTCAATGTTGGATTAATACTTTTCAAATTAAGTACAATTAATTGATGTGTTTCTATTATAATTTTATTCAATTTAGTAATTACTTGCAAATCTAATAACCATTTAACATCAAAATAAATATTATGGATATGAAATTTTTGAAATAATTCTGTTATTTTTTGTTTTAACCTTAATCCTGGAGAAAATGATTCTTCAATAGAGAAAAGCCCTAGTTTAGAATCATATAATTTTATTAATTTCTTCGCTCTTTCAATATCATCATTCGACATCATTTCTAATGTTATCGGATGCGTAAAATCATTATTTTTTACCATTATATGTAATGTAAATATGCTTAAACATCTAATTTTTTTTTTAGAATCCTGGAAGGAAAATATAAAATATTTATTTGTCGATTCTACAACTTTTTTACCATCTTGAATTTTCCAAAAAATGTCCATAGTAACAGGATCTTTATCATCTTCAGATACTGTAATATCATTATAAACTGGTCCTATTAAATGAGGTATTTCTTCATGATATTCTTCATCATTAACCAAAATAAGTAACTTTACTATCAAATCATCTTCGTTTTCATAATAAGAATTTAATATATATTCGACACTTTCTTCCTTAAATGCATGATTTTGTTCCGTTGTGGAGATTTTTTTAATATTTATTTTATTTTTTTCCGTTGAATTAAAGGGAAAATAACCAATTATTGGATTATGAATTTCTTTTATTAAAAAATCATCATGTATTGATATAGTATCTTCTTGTGTTTGTCGATAATCGATTTTTAAAGTTTTATTCAAATGTATAGAACAATATTTCTCTCCAGGTGCACAACCTAATGTACATTGTAAATATGCTTCTATGGGACTTTTGATGGAAATACATTTTGTTATCACAGAAGTAATCATTTTGTATGATATCGTTTTCTTCAAACAAATATTTAGATATTAATAAAAATTCAATTTTAAATATAAAAAAAATTGAAAAATTTAACACATTTAAAAAGAGATTAATTTATACTGAATATTATACTAAGTAAAATGATGAAAGGAAAGAAAAACCAAGAATTCAAACCTGAACCTGTAGATTCGGATGAAGAAATAATTATTGAAGAAACAAAGAAAAAAGGGAAGAAGAATCTAGAACAATCCAAAAAATCAGAAAAATCTGATGATTCGGATGAAGAAAATACCATCAAAGAAGCGAAGAAAAAAGGAAAAAAGAATCGAGAACAATCTAAAGATTTAGATAATTCTGATGTTTCAGATAAAGAAAATATCAAAGATAAAGAAAGTATCAAAGAAATGAAGAAAGAAACGAAAAAAAAAGGGAAAAAGAATCGAAAACAATCCAAAAATTCAGATGAAGAAGATATTATCGAAGAAATGAAGAAAAATGAAGAAGATATTATCGAAGAAGTGAATAAAAAAGAAAAGAAAAATAAAGACGATTTCAATGCATCCGATGAAAAGCTAATTAATTCAAATAAAAGTAAACAAATTGATAATACACAACAAAATAAATTATTAGAAATGAATATGAATAAAGTATATAAAGTTAGTGATGTCGATTTTATTAATGTAGAAGTTACTAATATGAAAAAAACAGAAATGCAATTGATATCTTATATTGAATATCTTGATCCCGACACAAATACAAAAAATAAATTGATAGTTCAAACTCCAATGATGAAATTAACTAGAGGAGGTGGAATTCCGAAAATCAATCCAAAATTTAAAATAAATGATGATAAAGATCGTGAATTCATTAATGTTCCACTAGATGAAAATCAACCAAATGCTTTACGATTCAAAGAACATTTAGAAAAAGCAGACGAATTTTTTGGTTCAGATAAGATTAAGAAAAAATTATTCAAAGAAAAAGCAAAAGAATATATGTATCAACCAATTGTTAGAAAACCTAATATTAAAGAGGAAGATGACGATGATAGTGATAATGATAATAAAAAATTTACGAAAAAAAAGAAAGAGGATGTTGAAGCTTATCCAGATAAATGCAAATTGAAATTTAACATACGCTATGGTGATAATGATGAACATTTTAATGTTACAACAATTATTTTAACAGAGAAAACAACAGACGGAAAAAAAATAGAGGAAACAAAAAAAACCGAAATGAAACCAACGACAATTACAGAAATATCTGAATTAATAAAATATCGATCAGATGTAAGATATATGATTTATTATTATAAATTGTGGGCAGCAAAATCGAAATTGCAAGGTGCAACTTATAAAATGTACGGGGTAGGTTTAAAAATTATTGCTCTCGAATATACTCCTCCATCTGGTTCAACAGTTAATTCAAATAGTGTTGCTTTTATTTCATCGGATGAAGAAGATGATGAAGTAAATAAAAAAATGTCAAGTAAAACTAAAAAACTTGAAAATGATTTATCTTCCAAAGATAAAAAGAAGAGTGAAATATCTGATGATTCATCAGAAGAAGAAGAAATAAAACCCAAGAAAAAGAACTCAAAGAAATAATGATTAATTTAATATTTTGATAAAAATAATAGATTAATTCGTTTATAATAATTTAAATATATATAGCAAGAATATTATAATGTCAATAAAACAACAGACTATAAAAGCTTTACAGATTAAGAATATTAATTTAGATGATGTCAAAATTGGAAATTCAACTCATAGCAAAATCATCGCAATAAAATACTTATCTAAAAATTTAGTTTGTCAAACTCCCTATCTTGAAATAAAACAAGGTATTACAAAAACAAATTTACCTGGTGTTCATGAATTATCTGTATATTTCAAAGGGGAATCAAAAAAGAAAACAGATAAATTTTATAAGTTCATAGATAATCTTGAATCACACATAATCAAATTAATAAGTGATATTGGAAATCAATGGTTTGATAATCGTGATGTTAATTTTAAAACATTAATTCGTGAAGATGGAATAGATAAAAATAATTATTATCTCAAATTACCTGTACGCATTGAATCAATTTCATTCATCGATGAAGAAGATAGATCTATCAGTCCAATTAATCTAAAATCCAAAGATCAATTAAAATTTATATTAGAATTCTCTAACTTATGGATTGATAATAATATACTTGGATTAACAGTAGTTATATATAAAGTTAAAGTTAAACAATATATTGAACCGATTAAAAATGAATATGTATTTAGTAATTCGGATTCAGATTCTGAATTCGAATCAAATGCGGATAAAGATTCTGTATCATTGGCCATACTTGAAAAAATAGGAAATAAATCTGAAGATAAAAAGAAAATATCAAGAATTTCTTGTAAAGAACATAAACTACTCATAAATAATACTGAACAAAATTCTATTGTGAAACATCCCCTCAAAATAAAGAAAGATAATGGATTTATTCAAAATAACATATTGGAAAATGATTCAGATAAAGAAAAATGTACGTCTAAATTTAATTTAAAAAATTCAGAAGAATTAGAAATTGAAATAAATTCAGATTATTACAATAATTCTGATTTTGAATTCAATTAATCAAATTCTAAATGAATAGGAATACATGTTTTTAATTCCATTATCATATACAGATTTTGAATTCAATTAATCAAATTCTAAATGAATAGGAATACATGTTTTTTTAATTCCATTATCATATACAGATTTTGATAATTGTTGACGTTTGTTGTGTTTATCTGATTCTGATTTTAGAGTGATAGATTTGCTAGGACTACTAATTATTAAACTGTTAATATTTTTTGAAGAACAAATAATCGGATCAGGTTCATTTTCTTCTTCATCTATCAATTCGTTATCTCTTTCTTTTTCAAATTCTTTTTTAGTATTCAATTCCAATTTATTCAAACGATTAATACGATTTGATTCTTTCATATCAATTTCTATTTTTTTCATATTATCTTGAACATAATTTATCACTTTATTACGTATCGCCCATTGAAAAAAATTCAATTGACCTATTGATGAAATGAATTTTATATCATCTTCTCCAGCACATTTATATTTATAAATAACCTTCCTTTTTCTACAAAATGGATCAAAATATGATTTTCCATAACCATTCAATTGATTTTTATATTGACTGTGTATATAGAATAACGATTCTGAACCATTTTGTTTCAATTTATAATAAGTATTATGTTTTTTGGAATAATTTGTAACAAACCAATCCAATATACGAATTGAAATATCAGATTCTCTACTGATAATTTTAAGCATAAGATCAATATATTTTTTATCATGAGAAAAAAATTGTTTATTTTTCTCAAGTATATCATATTCTTTAGAATTGAATTTTTCAGTAGATGAAACTGGTTTAAAATTATCTGAGTAATCATTCATTTTATATTTATATAATGAATGAATCTATTTTTATAACGCATATATTTTTCATTAAATTTATTAATAATTTCATCATAATGCTATAGTTTGCATGCTTTCTATAATTTCATTTATTAAAATGTATTGTAAAGTTCATATAAAATTAAAAAATAACAGATATTATTATGAACCAACAAATTTCGAACATTAAAGAAATAAAAAAAAAATTAAAAAAAAACTACATTGAACAGCAAGAATTAATGAGAAATATGTCAAAAATAGTGAAACAATCTAAAAAGAATATAAGTTCGAAAAAAAAAAATGCTAGAATTTCAGAATTTGATAAGATATATTCCGTTCCTGAAAAATTACGCAAATTACTTGGGTTAGATGATATTCAAATATCTAAACAAAAAATAATACAATTGATGTACAAATATTTCCAAGAAAATGAAATGATTGATCCTAAAAATAAAGAAATAACTCCATCTATGAAAGTCAAAAAAATTTTGAATTTTGATGAAAGCGAAATAATTACTTTTAATAATCTTCAATTCATATTGAAAAATATATATGATAATGATCAAATTTAAGAATAACTTATTATTATTCCACTAATATAATTTTTTTTCTTTTTATGCGAAGAATAGAAATAAAAAAAATCCGGTAGAAAGCATATAGTAAAATGAATTCAATGTATCAAAATATGGTTAATAGTAATCCTATGTTAAATCAATTCAATAATTATATGGCAAAGAATCCAAATCAAACACCATTCCAAAATAATCAACTAATTAATCAAAATGTACATGTCCTAAATAATCTGAATAATTACATACATCAGAAAAAAATAACATCCATTTCTGAACAACAACACATTAATATACCCGTCCAAAATAATCATAAAAAGGGTAATAATTGCGGTAAAAATATAATTGAAGAGATGCTCAAACCGCAGAAAATTAAAAAAGATGAAAATAAAGATATTCTTCCCAATTTTAAAATACGAGAGGAGCAAGATAATAAAAAATTTAATCAACAATTCAAAATGACAAATGCACCTTACAAAAATATTATACGTGATAAGATAATTAATAAAAAAGTAGAAGATATTAAATTATCTGATCTATTGGTACATCAAGTAACGGAAAAAGACAGGGACAAAAATGTTTTTGAAAAAGAGGTGGAGATGAAGAAGAAAGAGAAAAAAGAAATTAATCAAGAATTAGAAATTGAATTTCATATTGATAATTATGCCAAACATAAAGCAAAATTTGAGTATAAAGAATCATTTATAAGAAATCTCGCTTATGAAGCAAATGGATTCGATGAAAACAAGCAAGATTATATTGAATTTTATCGTAAGCATCAAAAAGAAGCAGAAGAGGGAAAACAATGGTGTGATGAAATTTTGCGCAATATCGTAGATACTGGATTGATAAAACCAGAAGAATTACCATCCAATGTTGATGATATTGAATCACAAGAAATCGATAATAATTCAAAATCAGAAGTTATTACAATTTAATATATTCGCATTTATTACATCCCATACAAGTAATAATTGTATCAAATTAAATATATCAATACGTGGATGTTGTAATAATATAATATTATTATTTTTATCTTTTGCAATAATCATTGTCAATTTATTTGAGTAAGTAAATAAATCATAATTAATAAAAATAATCCCATATTTAGAGAAATCAGTAAATGCTATTTCTTTGTTTCCAATTTTTAATTTCAAATTATCATAATTGATAATAGTCATATGACCATCAATTTCATTATTATTTATACTTATTCTTTTCATATCTGAAAAATTCATAAAGGGATTGCCATTTTTAATAATAGAATATCCATCCATTATCTGTTTTAAATTAAATTTTTCAAGATAATAGTCATTCACATTTTTTATTTCCACATAAGTTTTTTTGAATATTACTTCCATTTTTTTACTCGCAATAAATGTACTAATGAATTCAATATCTGGATCTAGAAAAATAGTATCTTTCAAATTATATTTTTCTCTGTATTTAGCATAAAAGTGTTTAATACTTTTGATATTACATACTTTTATAGTAGAATAATCATCATTTGAATAATTTATACTGCAGCATTTAAAATATTGTTTTAATGAATCTGCAAAAAGTTCCCATTGACTTCTCATAATATCTATAATTTGATATTTTTTATTTTTTCCATAAATGAATACATACAGAAAATTTAATAAAATCTGATGGAAGTCCTGATAATTTTGGATTAAAATAATAACTCGGATATACGGTCACACATTTATTTGACAATAAATAAGTATCAATTGATTCATTATTTGATAATATAGAATAAATATTATTGTAGAAAATATCATCCATTTTAATACTCGCGATGAAGCGATAGGATAATTTTAATCCATATTGATATTCATCCAAAAATCCAATAATCATTTCATGACTTAATATTTCATCTGGAATAATTTTTTGTGGAAGAGAGAATGAATCTACAATAACGCCTCCATATTTCATCAAAATAATCATAGATGCTATAAATAATTTATCTGTTTTATTTTTAAACAAAGATTTCCAATTATCATTTGCTTCATTTATGATATCTTCTACATTCCATATTTTATATTCCCACGGAGATTTTAATACATATTTCCATGCCTTGATATATGAATCAACAGGATTTGTATCAATCCATATATGATGGAAGAATTTGGGAATTTTATAAGAATTATTCATCTTCATAACAAATAATCCGGACATTTTATTATTGAATCTTTTATACATTTTTGATTGAATATTCATTCTATCGATTGATATATCGCTAAAATTATTTGTATTGAAGGAATGAAAAACATTTATTTTATCAAATGTAACATGTTCAATGTGTTTTGGATTATCAAATTGCATATCTAATGTTGGATAGTAAAGATATCGAGAATTTGCATAATTTATCAAACTTCCATTTTTTTCGTGAAGAATAATCTTAGAAAAAATTAATCTATCATTGAATAAATGGGGATTTAGTTGTCTTTGTTTTATTAAAGATTTCCAATCAATATTTTTTTTTAAACTAATTAATTCATGTACATTAGTTTGAATTTGATGTATATCATCATCAGAATAATTGATAAATGATTTTAAATATATATTATCACAAATAGATTCAAATTGAAAATCATTTTTTAATAAAATTTCAGATAATGATATACTGGTGATAGTTCTATCATCATATTCATTTTCATTTAATTTAGTAGAAAAATCAACCACTTGTTCGATTATTTTTTCATTTTCTAATGAAAATGGAAATATCATTAAATTGGTATTAATCATTGTTCTTGAATTAATTACATGTATATCTGCCAATATATTCACATTAATATCTAATTGTTGAGTGATTCTGTGATTCGATAAACATGCAATTCGATTCATAGATAAATAAATAAAATTCATTTTTTTTTCGAGAAGCATATGAATTACTGTTAAACGTTTATCAATAGTGGGAAATATCTTAATTAAATTATTTTCACATACTAATTCAGATAAATTATGATCTGAATAGATGAATATTTTATCAATCTTCAATTCATTCATGAAGGTTATTAAATTCAATCTGAATAATTGATATTCAACTGGATCATTTAAATCAGGAATAAAACAAACTAAATTCCATTTTTTTGATATCATTATATTGTTTAAACAAATACTATTTGTTTAAACAATATAATATTTCTAATTAAATTGGGAGTCGTACGATTGTCATATTTGCTTTATTAAAAGAAAATCCTCTTGTAACTACAATCGATACAAGTCTTCTTCCAAATGGAAGACCGTTAGAATCAAGAATTGGTGATATATTAAACACACTACTGTGATGTGTAGAATGAGTTTTATAATACGTATCGTTTTGTCCAGGAATTGATAAATCTTGAAATATCATAAAATTTCCAGGAGGAGTATTTGGGCTTGCAGGATCATAATCTATATTATTCCATGTGAAACTAATTTGATTCGCAATATTAATATCTACAATTGTATTAGTTTGATTTAATTGATATACGATCACTCTTGCTATAGCAGGTTGTGATGTTGGATTATTTGAATTACTTAGATAATATATAGATCCAAGAGGCGTAACTACCCCAGCACTTTCTGTATTAATTTTCAGTTCCGCACTAAAACTTATTTGATAAATAAAAGAATCAAATGGTAAAAGAAATGCAACTCCAGAATCTAATGGAATAATTTCATCCGCAATTGAAAAACATGGGTCTGCATTACATATAGATATTGGTAATTTATTGACATTTGATGTAGGATTTATTTCATTTGGATCTACTACATCCAAATACAATATTCCATCAGCAGCTCTAGCGTAAGTTTTTTTATACTCAAAAATAATATTTCGAGCATAAGGTTCATATTTTTTTTCAGGACAACATTCATCTTTCTTTTTTTCCTCTTTTTCTTCACATTTACATGGATTAGATGAATGAGACGAATGACAAGGTGGAGGACAAGGTGGAGGACAAGGTGAATAATACGATGAACAAGATGGAGGACAAGGTTGAGAGCATGGTTGTGGAAGACAAGGAAGAGGTTGAGGATATGATTGTGGAAGACAAGGAAGAGGTTGAGGGTATGGTTGTGGAAGACAAGGAAGAGGTTGAGGGTATGGTTGTGGAAGACAAGGAAGAGGTTGAGGGCGTAAAATCATATGAGATTCAAGTTGTTGTAATCTTGTTTCATGATTATTTAATTCATGTGTTTGTTCTGCAAGAACACAATTTATATCTGCAACTTCATTCTCTAATGCAGTGACTTTTTGTGGTAAAGTTTGTCCACATGTTGGTGGCATATGTCCAGGTGATCTTTTTATTGATGTTTCAGTGGCTTGAAAACCTGAAATGTTTCCATAAGGTGAATTAAATAATTCCGGATTACGAGGAATGCGCCGAATATTACGATTCATTATATATCTATAGATGAGAGATAATTTTTTACAAATAAAATCAGACACATATCATATTAATGTATAGTGTTTCTTATATTGATGAAGAACTTTTTTCCACGTATGTGCAATATCTCCTTTTGTAGGATATTTATCTTCAAATGTAAATACTAATAAATGATCACAATTTTTGGCAATTAAATTATTTCTTTGTAAAAATCCCCTTTTAATTTCGATATTTTTTGTTTGTAAAATGGCTCTCGTTAATTCAAATAATGAATTTATGTCTATTTTTTTTGAAAAAATATTATGTAATTCATTCAATTTTCTTCCTTCATGAGTATTAACATAATGGTTTTTTTTTACATCAAATTTAGAAGGTAGATAAAGTTGTAATCCGGCAAATTTATCAGTTAAAAAAAGTTGGATAGCAACATGATCTATCCATGGAGATCCACCAGAAACTAAAATTATTTCGAAAGTCTCTTTTTTTAATGTATTCTCAATATAATCTAAAACATGATTAATTGTTTGTTTAATGTGTCTTTCATCTAATTTTAACATATCATTAATTTGATTTCCAGAAGAACCTACAATCGCTAAATGTATCATTTTATTTCTTATAATTGATAAATATAAATATTCTTTACATTTATCAATTTATTGTTGAGAACAATTTGGAGCACCAGAATCATCTATATTTTCATCGGAATCATAATCTTGTTTGCCTTCAACCTTTTTAATCAAAGAAAGATTATAAAAATCAATAGTGTCAATTGTACTAATTTCCATTTTAGTTGCGTCTGCAGTAAGCTTACCTCCTAATATTTTCTCAAGTATTTCGAAGCTTAATTTTTTATGAGCCGGTATATCAAAAGATTTAGGATAATTAATATCAAATCTTATATATAAGGGACCACATGATGATTCAATGGGTAGACCCAATCTATCTAAAAGATAAATATCTTCTTGTGTAATTACATTACCTGGAGGAGATTCGATGATAATTTTTTTTCCACTTGGATGATTAATAATTTTCTTAAAACCACACAAAGATTCTGCTAAACTAATGCGGTATTTTAATAATAATTTTCCATTGTGAAACATTTCATAATTTTCAGGATATTTAATTCTTATTTCTAATGTAATTTCATATTTTTTACCATCTTTGATTATATATTTACCTTTCAAATGAACTTTATTATCTCTAATAATGTTATGAGGACGATCAAATTCAATATCTTCCTTGATATTTTTTTCTCCCTTTCCATGACAAGTTTGACAAATGATATTTTTATTACGTAGATCTTTACCTGTTGTGCGACATTCTTGACAAGGAATTTGTTGTTGTATTTGCATATTTCCCATATGTTGAATAATCACTGAAATACCAGTTCCACCACATTTTTTACATCGATGAATTTGTTTATCAGTGAATCCAGTTGATTGACAATCTTCACATGAAATACTTTTTTCAATTTGAGTCTTCATTTTAGTTTGAGAATAAAATTGTTCCAATTCAATATATACTGTTTCTAATATGCGTGATATTCCATGATGTTGTTTATTAAACATATTTTGAAAAATATTATTTCCTGAAAATGGATTTTGATCATCTTGTAAACCTTCTTCACCATACATATCATATTTACTTCGTTTTTCCGGATCAGATAAAATATTATATGCTTCATTTATCTCTTGCATTTTACCAACAGCTTCTTCACTAGAATTTTTATCAGGATGCCATTTATTTGATAATTTTCGATATGCTTTTTTAATTTCTTCATGATTTGCAGTTTCAGTTAGATCTAACACTTGATATAAATTCTTCATTCTACAATTAATATATTACTATGATTTTATATCTAATAACATTATTAAATATTATTGAATATGTATTTTTTTCAAATTTTTAAAAAAAGCAAATCTAATTTGGAATATAATTCATTTAAACATCCATCATTTTCAATCAAGTAATCAAATGAATAAAAATTATCAATTTCTGTTTCTGATATGTGTGAATCTTTTGCATCATTCGAATTTCTGATTATTTTAATAATTAATGTTTTGTATTTATTTTTCAAATATGATGCATATTCAGGAGATCTCAAATCAGTAATAATTATTTTCGGAGATTTATTGATAGTATCTAATTGTCTTTCCATATGATGAATAAAAAATAATTTACCATATTCTGGAAATATTTTTGATAAAGATTCTGTAAAAAGTTCTTTATAAATCATTTGCATTATTATTCTAGGTGTTCTATTGTAGAGATGGGATATTTGTTGCTCTTTTAATTGGTTATCATTAACTTGTTCTTCTGTTAAATGAAATGCTATTTTTGCAATATCTTTCACAGGTTTTGCTAATGCAAATGTTTTCCATCCAATTTTCTTAGATATATATTCTCCACATGTATCTTTACCAACACCTTTTTTACCCATTAGCAATATCATATCAAATTCAATATCATTAAATTTTATTGGTTTTTCAATACAATTTCCAAATGTATCTTTTATGAATATGTAATTTAATTTTTTCATCGAATTCATATGTGATAACTAATTTCCTTTTATCTTTGATTATTATCATTCATTTTTATATGATCGTTTAATATTTTCATAAATATTCAATTTTTTATTTTACAAATATTCAATTATAATTTATCATATTCAACAACATATTTTCAATATGATTTCACGAATTTTATTTATTTACAAAAGTATGTTTTTTAACTATGACATTATATCCAAACATCAAAATGATAATAATAAATATCCATTTTATGAATTCTTTATAAATAACACCAATTTGTACATGATGTTTACCAATTTTCATAAAATATTTATCGGATTCTCCACTTTCCACAATTATATCAATAATTAATTCATAAAAGTTATCATATAATGCATTTAATAATTTCCAAGTAACAAAAGATCCTAAAACAGTCATCGTAAATAATTCAATTTGCCCGATAAATTTAAATGGATCATAAATCAATGATGTCATTATTATAATATATTATAATAATTATAGCAAAAATTAGTTTAAAGACTAATGTCTCATTAGCATATAATAAATTATGGAATTACCAAGTATGTCATTAAATATAATTTCGATGATAGATAAAAAATATACAAAGATATCTGAATGTCTCGATGTTATTCAAATTAAAAATATATGTAATTTGTATAAAAATAAACATATTTCAAATCACAGTATTACATTAAGTGAAATTAAATTAAGTACTCCTGAATTTACTAGAGCAAAATTCAAAAAAGTTAAGTCAGCAGATGATATTTTAAAAACAGAAGATTTTCAAAAAAAATATGCATTTTTTATAAGAATGGTTTATGCTTGTCTAAAAATAGGTGTTGAAATTTTCGATGATGATGATACATTGATAACATTAAAAAATAATTATCAATTAATCAAATCGATCGAATTGAAAAAGAAGAAATTGATATATCAACATATAGAATTACTTAAAACATATTATAAAAATCCATCTGAATTATTTAGTAAAGAATATCGGAATTATTTCGATGAACACATTACAAAGATAGATATTTTAGAAAAAATATATAAATTAATTTTGAAATTAATAGATACTGATATTTTTTGCAAAACAGATAATTTATTCTCATTGATTCTTCCTTATTTTTACCGCTATAATGAATATATTGAAGAATATAACTCTTAAACTATTTATGTGATTCTTGATAAGTTATTTATTATTAATAAATAAGTTATAAATTTAATTCTTCCCATTTAGAAATCAAATATGCTTCTGAAAATTTTGGAACAATTTCTTGCTTAAATCTTTCAATAAGATCAGATAATTGGATTTTTTTGTCAGAATCTTTTACACTTATTGATGTTTGATCTTTAATAAAATCGTGACCATTTTTTTCCAAAAGTATATAAAAGAATTCAGCATATAAATGCGACATTCTATAGTGAATTTCAAATTCATTATCATCTTTACAATCTTCTCCCTCATAAGGATTTCCTAATTCTCCAATTCTTTTTTGACAAAATGAATGTTTGGTTAGGAATAAAGACATTATAAAATGAATATGATTAGCACCAATTTTGATAAATGCAGTATTATTTTGCCGGTAAAGATGACACAAGATTATCATTAAATTGATAATTTTAGTTTTGCTTTTATTATATTTATCAAATTCCATTTCATTCAATTGATCCAATGATGCAATTGATCTAACTGTATATTCATCACTTACTTCAGAATCTGAAGAATGTATTTCGATATATTTTTTACATTTACTCAGAAATAATTGTCCAATTGTTTGAGAATTATCACTTTCATCTTTATATTTTATATTATAAACAGAATTAAGTAATTGCATATATGAAGGTATTGTTTGTTCACTAACTAAAAAACATTCAAATATTTCATCTGAAATATCTTTTAAGGATTCAGATGAAGTTGTTTTATTTATCACTATTTCGCGCAATTTTTCTTTCATTTTTTCCACATTTCCATTAGTAGTTGCATTGAATATTTGTCGTATATCAAGTATTAGTTCTTCTTTCTTACTAATAGATTTTATAGAATTATATTCTTTAGGGATAACTATGTTGGGAATTGTTAATATAAAATTGATCGGAATCGTAGATTCATTTTTTAATGATAAAATCAATTCTGCGGTTATCAAAGATGGATGAATCAATTTATTGACTATTGCTTCATTAGTCATATTGATGGTATTATAAATACTATATACTCTTTAAATAAGTTATCCTTATAATAAAGATAAAGTAATTATAAATTAAATTATCAATTTTTTTAATAATTCGTTATGGTATAACATTCTATTATTTTATGTATGAATATAATAAATGTCAGATAATGATAATCAAATTATATTTGGAATAGATTTGGGTACTCGATTTTCTTGTCTAAGTATTTGGAAAAACAAGAGATTAGAAATCATTCCTGATCAATTTGGAAATAGAACTATTCCAAGCGTAGTCGCATTTTATCGTTCTGTGAAACTTGTTGGTCATAATGCTTTATCATTAAAAGAAATTAGACCAGGTAATACAATTTATGATATTAAAAGGATAATTGGTAGGAGGTTTGATGATCCCTCAATTGAACAAACTAAGCAAATTGTTTCATATGAAATAATAGATGATGAATCTTTTCATCATAATGTTTTGGTAAAATTAGATGAAAATGATACACAATTAGCTAGAAAAATTACATATCGTCCTGAAGAAATATGTTCTTATATACTTTCTGAAATAAAAAAAATGGGATGTAATTATCTAAAAATAAAAGAAGATAATATTAAAGCGGTAATAACTGTACCAGTTTATTTCAATGATTCTCAAAGACAAGCAACATTAGATGCTGCAAAAATTGCTGGACTTGATGTTATCAAAATGATAAATGAACCTACAGCTGCTGCATTAACGTATGGTTTAGGTAATAAATCAAAAAGAAATATTATAGTTTACGATTTGGGTGCAGGAACATTAGATGTTTCTTTAATGCACATAGAAGATGGAATTTTTAAAACCTTAGCTGTTAGCGGTAATACTCATCTTGGAGGAGAAGATATTGATTATCTTATAATGAATCAAATACTTATAGATTTCCAAAAACAACATAAGATTAAAGATCTTAAATTGAGCAAATTATCACAATTAAAATTGAAAAATTCTGTTGAAAATGCTAAAAAAATAATATCTACAGCGGATAAATCAACGATTTGTGTTGATAATTTTTATATGAATGAAAAATTATATTATGTTTTGACGCGCAATTTATTTGAAACATTTTGTAATGGATTTTTTATTATGTGTATAAAATACTTGGATGAAGTAATAAATAATTCTGAATTAACAAAATATGATATTGATGAAGTGATCTTAGTTGGAGGATCAACACGAATTCCTAAATTACAAAAATTGATATTAGAATATTTCAAAGATTCAAAAGATTCAACAGATTTAAGAAAATCGAAAATCGAACGCCTAACAACGTCATTAAATCCGGATGAAGTTGTATCATCCGGAGCGGCTATTTATGGTTACATTTCAACTCATGGAGATGATCCATTTTCTAATGATATTGTATTATTAGATATCACTCCTCTATCTCTTGGTATTGAAACATTACAAAAACAAATGACTGTAATCATACCAAGAAATACCGTTATACCTACTAAAAAAATAAAAATTTTTTCAACTGATACTGATTATCAAGATAATGTTTCAATTAAAATATTTGAAGGTGAGCGAAAATTAACTAAACATAATTTTCATGTTGGTACATTTGATTTAACTGGATTTCAAAAGGGTCCACGCGGCTTTCCTACTATCAAAATAACTTTTCACATAGATGTAAATGGAATATTACAAGTAATTGCTCATGAGAAAAAATCAAATATTCAAAATAGTATTCAAATTACATCAACATGGGGAGCAAAAGGAAGATTATCAAAAAAGGATATTGATAATATCATTTCTGAAGCAAATTTCAATGAACAATTTGATCAATTATTTTCTCTCAAAATTAATTTAGTTTATCAAATTAATAGCATATGTAATGCGATACTTATGAATCTAAAAGATGATGCATTTAATCTAACAAATTTAGATAAAAAGAAAATAAAAATGGATGTGAGATCAAATTTAAAATTGTTAAAGGATAAGGAATTAGCAGATTTAAATGTTGATGAACTCAAAAAACATGAAGAAAGATTAAGTAAAATGTATTCACCATTAATTGCACAAGTCGATAATAAAAACAACGAATTCAAAGATACATGTGTTAAATCTCAGACAGCAGAAATACATGGTGATGATGAAAATGATAATTCATCGATATTTGAAATTATAAAAATTCCTGATGATCCTTCAGAATTTGATAAGGAAGAAATAAAAGCTTTGAAAAAGACAATATTTGATCTCGGTAAAAATATTATCAGTGTAATAAATAATCCAGTTAGTAATTTTAATAATAATGATATTATGTATATGACTGATTATATTGAAACAGTAAATATATGGTTATACACAACAAATGTTTCAACTAGTGTTGAATTTGTCGCGAAAATAGATGAAATTAATAAAGTTACTGAAGAAATGATGAAAAAATATGAAGACAAAAAAATTTTTGAAAATAATATTAATTTTTCAAATCGTGATGAACTTCATCTAACTTGTCTTACATTAAATAAATCAATTCAATCAAAATATTTTTCTATTAAAGATGAAGACAACGAGAAGTTAATGAATTTAATAAACAGCACAATGATTTGGTTGATGATTCACGCAAATGAAGAACAATTAATTTATAAAGATAAATTAAATGAAATTATCGATATGTGTAATACTATTTATCATAATTCTCATAAAATAAAAATCTTAGAAAATATTAAATTATGTAAGGAAAACGAAGAATCAGATCAAGAAGATGATGAAACTGAACAAAAAATATCAGAAAATAATCACATTCAAGAGAATATTGATCATTTAATAAACAATTTACCTAATAAATCTACAAGAATTGAACGTATATCTAAAGATTCATCAGAAAATGAAAAAGCTGTACTTCTTAAAATGGATGTAGATAGATTATGTCACAATGCAACACTAAATTTTAAAAATATCGAATATTCTTACAGATAAAAAATTGAAATAATTTATTTTAATATAATAAATTTCCATTTATAAATAACTCATGAATTTATTAAATATTACATATGTATGTTATTATAATAAATTAAAGGTAAAAATTTTATCGAAAAAAAATTTTTTACAATTAATGATTTTACAACTTAATAATCCAATATCATTTTTTTCAACGATCAATCGACATGTCAACAACAAATTATTTGTTAATATTTGTCAATCAATTGACATTATCAACCAATATATCAACTTAATAACGTCCATTGTGGTAGATTTAAATTATAAATTAGAAGATAATATTAATGATATTGTGAATGTAATCACTTCATCAATAGATATTGAATTATTAAAATCTATCATAAACAATATGAATCATGGTGATGAACAAGCACAAAATATGATACTTGAAAGTATTAATTTTGCTAAAAAACTCAATGATTTATTCAATGATCTAAAAATTATTTTAGATAATGCAATGTCAGAACTAACATGTTGGTTTACGGAATGTATTGAAGATTATTATAAATATCATGGCATAAATATTATATCTACTTTGGATCTCGCAAAATTTTCTATTAAAAATCCTAATAAATCATATTATATTATTTTAGGTTGTCAACAAAAACATTTATGTACACAAGTTGATATTTTAAATATTAAACAATTAATTAATGAATTTTTAGATGAAACATTTTTTTATCTTTCACGACATTATAAATTCACTCGAAAAGAAGATCAATATATAATCAATATTTAATTTTAAGTTTTATTTATATATTTGATAATATCAAATATATAGATAAATGGAAGATATTATTGATAGATTTGGACAATTAATTCAACACTACGTATGTTTGAAAGATAGTGATCAAAATTTATACAATTCAAAATTTGATCTACATTTGAAACAAATATCTCAAATTATAGAACAAACACAAACAGATTTATATCATTATGAAATTGATCAAGAAAAATTAAATAATATTGTAAGTAAAAATAAATTAGAACGAAAAATAACAATAGAATTATTCAAAATATATGGCATTCTCATTAAATCGAATCAAATTACATCTTTTTAATTAATAAAATTATTTGCTAGATTTAAAAATAGACGAAAATTCTGATTTATTTCTATCGGTGAATTGACAACATTTATTAAATCGTTGATGATCCTCTAATCCTGAATCAAGAATATCAATTCGAGCTTTCATATCTTTTTTAAGAAGATTTGCAATTGTGTTAAGGGAATTTAAATTTTCTACCAATTTTAGTGCATCTCGAGAATTTGATGACATATTTATATAATGTATATTAGAAAAAATAATACTATTCTATTAATTCTTTGAATTACACACATTTAACTAATAACTATTTATTTTTTTGTAGTTAAAATCTTATCCAAGTTACCAAGAATATGTTTTATTTTATTCGGAACGAAACTAAAATTTTTATCGCTACTATCTATTTTTTTAAATTTAGTATCCATTTCATTTTTCATTTTTATAAGTTCTTTAGTTTTGTCATTAAGTTGATCAATTATTTTATCAGCCTCTTTAGGCAAATCTTTACTCATTTCTGATTTAAAAAAATCGGAATATTTATTTTTCATTTCATTATATAATGTTGTATTCTCATCAATAGCTTTTCTAAATTCGTCGTACGTTTTTTGAAGTGTATTGATATCATTTTTTCCATACATAGATGCTAAATTTTTAGTAAGTTTAGTATGTAAGATAGCTAAATTATAGTTAGCTTCCATAGCTCCTTTAATAAATATTTTATTTCCATCACTTTTATCAAACATTCTTTGAAGTGCACTCAATATTGCTTGACTACAGTTTCTCAAATTATTGATAAAAATTATGCGTCCATCAAATAATTTAGGATTGTTGTTAAAATTCTTTGTAAAATAATCAACAGCTAACCATATATCTCCACACACATTATAATAGTGTTTCAACATCAAGGAATCTTCTTTTTTTCCAGATTTTTCATTATATTCAATAAATCCTTCTATTGTCGTATTAGCATTCTCGCTACATAATATTTCCACAAAATGACTGAGTTGCATATTATTATTTGCAACTTTAACATGATCAGAATTTATATTATTGACTATTTTTTCATAATCATTGGATTTATTATTTATTTCATCATATTCATTTAAATGTTTTTTAATACTATCCAATAATTCTCGTACATTTTTATCGCTTTTTATTTCTGTAGTTTTTTCACTATCATTAGGATTCACTCCACCAACAGTTTTTTTCCATTCAGAATCTGTTTCAAAAGTAACTTGTAACTCTTCAGTCAATGGAGATTTGTAAATTAATTGAGTTTTGGGACGATGACGAGAATGATTTGATCTTTCAATTTCCATTAAAATATACTAAAATATCATTATATTTTAATTCGACAAATTAATATCTATTTGTTAATTTTATTTAACAACTTTCTTACTTGTTTTCTTGGATACAGAATTTTTAGATGTTTTCTTAACAGTTTTAGATCCAGATGAACTTTTTGAAACTTTCTTCGGAACAGATTTAGAACTCTTTGATTTAGATGAAGACTTTTTAGATGATTTTTTCTTGAGAGCTCCACCAATTTGCTCAGGTACAGTTACTTTTTTAATTTTATTTCTATAATTATAAATAATTGTTTTCTCCTTTCCAGTATCATTATCCTTGATATTGAGTTTTTGTGGATCATCCAACTTAACTCTCGAAGCAGTATATCCATAAACTTTACGATTACTATTGCGAGTCGATTCTCTTAAATAAATTACAAGTTCCTTTGGAGGTTGCTTTCCTTTTGCCTTACCTTTTTGTACGAGTTTTGTATATCCCTTACTAGCAGCTTGTTTGGGAGTATCACCAGTATATCTACCAAAAGTTTTCATCGTTCTAGCATCAATAAGTTTGAAATATCTCTTCTTGTTCCCATCTTTCGTTTTCGAAGATTTTGTTTTCGATTCTGAAGATTTTTTGGAAGGTGTTTTCTTAGAAGTCTTTGAACCACTTGTCTTTTTCATAACTGTTTTTTTTGCTCCTCCTTTTTGTTTTTCTTGAACATCAGTTGGTTCTTCAGTATTTTTTATACTTTTTGCCATTTCTTATTATCCTGTAATGTAGTATGTTACTAATCTTTATATCATTTTTTTAAAAATCCTAAATGTCTCGAAAAAAAATTTTTTTATAGTTCATAATAGATAATTTTAATTTTTTTCACTATATTAATTATTAATGTAAGGATAATATTTATTTAATGTTAATGAATTATTTTTTCAACTGTAGATGATCGCGTCAGCGATCAAAAGGAGAAATTAAATTAACGAGAAAAAAATAGTAAAGTAGGTGGTTTGGATGCAAAATTACAGGCAGTTAAAAGCAGGAGTAAAATATGTGTATATTTATGAAGAATATAAATTAATTAAGAAAAAAATCTGGAATTTGAAGTAAAAATGTCAGACATATTATATCGGATCTTGAAGTGATTGATTATAAATGTTTGATCGAGAGATGATTTTTGATAAGGATATAATGTTAGAACATTATAGTAAAACTATACATTTCGAATATTAATAAATATGTACATTATTATGAATAGTAGTACAGGATTAAAGTCGAAATAAAAATTTGATTTTATAATACAATTATATTAATCGTATTATAAAGGTTAAATATTTTAAATATAGATACTACTTTTAAGTAGGATGTCGAAATCTAACATCATATTTAAAAAAAAACGCATGGATCCTCTTTATATAATCAATAAAACTATTCGAGAAATGAAAAAAATAGATTCGATGATTATGAAAAATAGGCATCGACAAGAAGAAAAAAATGAAATGAATGAGGATATGAATACTAATATAATTCTTATAGAATTTGATGAAGATTTATTCGACAAAGATTTTGTGAAAATTAATATAGAAGAGAAAAGAACAACAAGATATTTTCCAAATGTCCTACTACTTGAAGATTCCATTTTTAATAGATCAACAATTTTACAATCTAATAAAAATAATGAAGTGAAAGCACCTACTGAAAATAATATTATACCTAATGTATGGGAATTGGTTGATATTATTAAAAAGGAAGAGGAGTCAGAAAAATTACCAGACATTGAATCAAATAAAAATATTTGCAAAAATTGTGATGCTAATGATTCATTAATGGAAGATCCGACAGCAGGAGTTGTTGTTTGTAAAGAATGTGGAGTAATCAACGAAGAACTTCTTGATGTGGGACCGGAATGGCGTCAATATAATAATGATGATAATAGAAATGAAGGAGTTAATAGATGTGGATGTCCTTCAAATTTCTTTTTTCCTAAATCTTCACAAGGAACGATAATATCCGGTATTAAGAATAATCGCCTTAAAATAAAACAAAAATGGGGATCGATAATTTATAAAGAACGGCGCTTAAATACGATATTTGAATATATTTCTGATATTTGTGGAAGAAATAAAATACCAAGAATAATTTCTGATTCTGCAAAAATTATGTATAAAAGAATATCTGATTGTAAACATAAAACTGGTGAAAATATCGGAAAACATGTTATCATTAGAGGAATAAATTTAATCAGTGTTGTTGCTGCATGTGTATTTAAAGCATGTGAAATGAATAAAACACCACGTACAGTAAGAGAAATAGCATATCTATTCGATGCAGACGAAAAAAAAATAACAAAAGGAATAAAAACCTTTGAGAAAATAATGACAGAATGTGATGATGGTATGATTTTAGAAAATTCACACGTTTGTTTACCAGAAGATTATGTTCGTAGACACTGTCCAAAATTAAAAATAAGTGAACCAGATACTGAATTAGCTGTCAATATAGCTTATAATTGTTGCCGAATGAAATTAGCATCTGATCATAACACTCAATCTATAGCTGCTGGTGCTATTTTAGCCATGATTCAATATCGTAATTTGAATGTTGATAAAAAAAATATTTCGGAACAGTTCGGAACTTCTGATGTGACGATTTCAAAAATTTATAATAAATTAAAAAATTATATAGATATACTTATTGATAATGAAATAACAGATCATATGATTAAACGTTTCGGTTTAAGTGAATAAAATTGATATTTTTATTGATTATCAAAATAAATAATCATTTATCTTGATAATAAAAATGAATGTTAATGAATTATCATTCATGAACCCGCTTCCTGAAATAAACAGAGATCGAAAAAAAAATCAGAAAACGGATCCGACAGAAACAGAATTAGAAGATAAACGGTTAAAAATTTTTGGAGAAAAAATGAACATTAATTATTTATTTATAGATATTAATAACTATCATTTTAAAACTTGGAAAGAATGTTTTCTTGATAAGAATGTTAAATTAAGATCTCTTGTAACTAATCATCATTGGTTAGATTTTTTTAATTCTGTTAAAAATCGAAAATATTTCGAAGATTTGGAAACAAAATTGAGTTCTTATATAGAAAATGAAAGGCTTATTTTTCCATATGCTGAATTTGTTTTTAATGCTTTTAATTTAATACCTCCAAATAAAATTAAAGTCGTTATACTTGGTCAAGATCCATATATTAATATTGAAATGATTAATAAAAAGCAGATTCCACAAGCTATGGGATTATCATTTTCTGTTCCGTATGGAATATCAAAACCACCTTCTCTTCAAAATATTTTTAAAAATTTATTTAATTATGGTCATATTAAAAAAATACCAGATTCAGGTTGTCTTGCAGGTTGGATATTACAAGGTTGTTTTTTAATAAATAGTGCATTTACTACATTTTATAAAGAATCAAATGCTCATAAAAATGAATGGAGTTCCTTTAGTAAGGAACTAATCAAATATTTGAATGATAAATGTACAAATATTGTATTTGTTGCGTGGGGGTTAAATGCATATTCTCTGTGTAAAGATATAAATACGCATAAACATAATTTAATAATCTCATCTCATCCTTCAAGATTATCATTTAATAGAACTTTTACTTGGACAGAAGGTAGAAACAAAAAAGAATTTCCATCATTTTCTGCCACAAATCATTTCGGAAAGATTAATGAATATTTAGAATCTGTTGATAAATTACCGATAATATGGGATTTGATATAAAATAATATTAATAATATTATCATATATCAATGTTTTTTAACGATCATTTCATGACAATTTTTGGAATAACATTATTCAAATATTTATTTGTAAGTTACATTGATTTAGAATTTATAGGATATATTGTCTTATCTGGAATACTTTTTTATTTGAAAAATTTAAAATTTAAGATTTGTGAAAGCATACAAGATAATCTCAAATATATTGGTCATACAATATTTGCAATATTATGTTTATCAACAATTAGTAATATTGTTATTTTTTTTTACAATATAATTTTTTATTTTGGATTCATAAATACTATCGTTTTTGTTTATTTATTGACTATATTATCATCACATTTAATGCTTATTATCGATAATCACTATAAAAATTTTATCATAAATGTTGTAAATAAAGGATATCAATATATATCAAAACCAATATTATTGGTTAAATCTTTTTATGAAATTTATGTAAAATCTTTGATATTTGATCTTTTGAAAAGATTATTTGCAATAAATACATATCTTTTAGATAATAAAAAGACAACAAATATCAAAATTATTATTAAACATAAATTTAATTTGATTAGTAATAAAATAATTAGTCTGATAATAAATAAAAATTTTCAAGAGAGATATAATATGGATTTTTTAAAAAATAATTCAATTGATCAGATAATTGATGATGATATAGATGTAGATATAGATACTATCCAAGCAACTGATGAATCATATGAACGAAAAGAAATATTTGAGGATAAAAATGAACAGGATAAAAATGAACAGGATAAAAATGAACAGGATAAAAATGAACAGGATAAAAATGAAGAGAAAAAAGGAACATTATCAAAATCAGATCTAAGATCAAAATATCATCAAAAAATAGCAAATAAACGCATTCTTCGTCAAGGAAGGAAGAATAATTTGGATGAAATGATAAAAAACACATTGGATTCTGTTTCATCAGATCAATTAAAAAATATGATGAATTCAATTTCATCAGAACAAATGAAAAAAATAATGATGAATTTGAAATAAATTTGGAATAAATATTTATTCACTTTTTGAATTCTAAAAAATTGAATAAATAAAACTTCATTATAAAAATTAATTGTCTATGTTAATTATTATTAATAATGTCAAAAAAAAGTTTCGAATCAGAAGACATCATATCATCAAAATATGATGTGGAGCCATATTTTGAATTGTTAGATATGTTTTTTGAGAGAAATAATCAAGTTCTCGTGAAACATCATATTGATTCATATAATCAATTTATTGAAGAAATTATTCCTAGTATTTTACAATCTGGAGAGAACATTATTTCTGAAAAAATAACAGAAAACAAAGTTATCAAAAATAGATTAAAATTTGAGGATTGTGGAATGATGCCTGCGATGATGGATAATGACGAAGAATTAATGTATCCAATTGATTCTATTCAAAAAAATCTTACTTATGCAGGTAAATATGTTTCAACAGTAACACAATTACAAGATGTAATTGATATTCCTACTGGAAATGTTGATACCAAAATTATTAGCGGTCCAGAAAAGGATGTACCAATTGGCAGAATACCAATCATGGTGGGTTCTAATTATTGTAGTAATAAATTAAAACCTGAATCTAGAAAATCACATTGTAAATATGATTCAGGTGGTCATTTTATTATTGGTGGTAGTGAAAAAGTTGTTTTATCTGTTGAATCTATGATACAACGTAAACCATTAGTATTTACACAAAAAGATCAGAATTCGTTGATTTATTATGTACAAGTACAATCAAGACCTGTAACTCAATTTGTTGGAAATTTACAAATTTTCAAAATAAAAATAAAGAAAGATGGAAATATTGTATTGGCAATTCAGAGATTCAAAGAAATATCAATTTTTATTTTGATGAGAGCATTAGGATTGGAAACTGATGAAGATATTGTCGATTCCATTCTCGATGTAAACAGAGAAAAAGCAATGGCTAATCAACTCGCTATATCGATGAATAACCAATCTACTGAAATCATGACTAAAGAAGAAGCAATAGATATCTTAATGGCAAATATGAAATCAACAAAATCTTATTCTGAAGTTGATGCTGAGATTAGATTACAACAGAAGAAAAAACATTTAATGCGTATTTTATGCCAAGGTATCCTTCCACATGTTACTTCAGATACGAATAATTCAAATTTAGATATGTTATATAAAGCATATTATATTGGTTATATGGTTCACAAATTGCTAAAATGTTACATGAAAAATCCAAAAGATATTGAGGAATCCAGAGGTTGTGATGATAGGGATGCAATGACGAATAAAAGAATAGAATTAACTGGTATTTTATTAGGTACGTTAGTCGAACAATTTTTCAAAAAGATGTTAAATGATTGTAATAAAATTTTCAAGTCAAAAAATGTTGACGATAAAAAACCACCTAACATTATACCTCACATTAAACCGAATGCTATCGAACAAGGATTAAGAAAAGCGTTATCAACAGGTATTTTTGGAGGACAATCAAGAAAGGGATTATCGCAAATGTTAAATAGAATGAATCATCTTCATTCTCTATCTTATATGCGTAGAATAATTACCCCCACTTTGGATGCAGCTACAAATAAAATGACCAGTCCTCGACATCTTCATGTAACTCAATATGGAGCATATTGTCCATTAGAAACTCCTGAAGGACCAAAGACAGGTATCGTAAAAAATTTATCCTTGTTAGAAAGTATTACTATCAATATGAATTCTCAAATTCCAATTATCAAAAAATATCTAATGGAAAAAATTATCACACTAGAATCTGTAAATAAAAAAAAATTACACAGATATGTAAAGGTTTTTATGAATGGAAATTGGTTAGGAGTCACTGATGATATTATTAATATTAATAATTATTTGAGGAATATGAGGTTTAGAGGAGAAATAGAAAAAACAGTAGGATTAGTTCTTAAGTTTGAAGATAAAGAATATCACATCTATACAGAAGGAGGTAGATTATTTAGACCATATCTTACAGTGACTGATAATAAATTAAATTTTAAACCACAGATGTTAGAAGGAGTTTTAAATTGGGATGAATTCATGGCAAAATATCAAAATGTAATAGAATACGTTGATAAAGAAGAAGAAATGAATATGATGTTAGCTTTGTTTCCTCATTATATCGAAAAAGCAAATAAACTTATGTTAACAAAACCTATAAATAAAGTATCCGATTTAGATCATATTAATCGAACAAATAGATATGATGATAATGTTTATGTTAGATATTCACATTGTGAAATTCATCCATCAATGATTTTAGGAATAATTTCATCTAATATTCCATTCCCTGATCACAATCAATCACCTCGAGGTATCTTCCAATATAATCAAGCTAGACAAGCTATGGGTTTATATATTTCAGATTATCGAAAGAGAACAGATATTAGTTACATTTTATATCACACACAAATACCAATTGTTGCATCAAAAGCTTCTAAATATACCGGAGCACACATCTTTCCGGCAGGTGAAAATTGTATGGTTGCAATTGCTAGTTATACAGGTTATAATCAAGAAGATAGTTTACTTATGAATAATTCCGCTATAGAAAAAGGTCTATTTCGTGCACAAGCCTTGAAAAAATACAATCAAACAATAACAAAAAATTATGCATCATCTCAAACAAGTATTTTTATGAAACCTGATAGAAGTAAGGTGGATGGAATGAAAGATGCTAATTACGATAAACTTACTGAAGAAGGTTATGCGAAAATTGAAACTCAAATCAAAGATGGAGATGTTATTATTGGGATGGTTAATCCAAAATCAAATGTTAGAGAAGATGAAAAAGCATACAAAGATAGTTCTACAATTTATAAATCATTAGTTTCGGGTGCTATTGATCATGTAATTCCCGGTGTTAATAATGATGGATATGCTATCATTAAAATTAGAGTTAGATCTGAAAGAATCCCCAGTGTAGGCGATAAATTTTCATGCTATGATAATAAAACAGAAATATTGACTGATAAAGGATGGATCTTTTTCAAAGATTTAACAAAAGAATATAAAGTAGCAACTTTAGTTAATGAAAAATTAGTTTATGAAAATCCCAAAGCTATTCATAAATATCCATTTGTAGGAAATTTATATCAAATTATTTCAAATCAAATCGATCTTTGTGTTACACCAAATCATAATATGTGGGTAGCTTCTAAAAATAATAATAAAAAATATAGATTAGAAAGAGCAGATGAAATATATGGTAAGATAAAATATTATCAAAAAAATATTTCTGAATATGGTGATGAGAGAGATTATGAAGTTTTTAAATTACCTACGTATGACAAATTTCCGGATAGAAAATTAGAAATGTATCATTGGTTAACTTTCTTTGGTGTTTGGATGACTGAAGGATATGTAGAAACATCATTTATTGGATTCACAACTAATAAACCTAGAGTTAAACAAGCATTATTAATAGCTTGTGATGCACTTGGTTTTTATATTAATAAAAAATCGTGGAGGATATATGATACTCAGTTAATAAATTATATGAAATCCTTAAATATCGAACCCATTAATAAATCATTATCAGATTGGATTTGGAAATTACCTTTACTTAAAGCAAGATGGTTAGTAAAAACAATGATATTTGGAGATGGATATTGGACGGAAAATAAAACAATGAGATATGATACTTTATCAAAGAAATTCGCAGATGATTTTCAACGATTATGTTTACATGCTGGATGGTCTGCAAATATATATGTTGAAAATGGAAAAAAGGTTAATACAATAATTGATTCTTATTATTTGATTGTCACAACAAAACAAAATAATCCTTCAGTTAACAAAACTATAAAAATGGATAAGTGGATAAAATATGATGATTATGTTTATTGTTGCACAGTAACGAATGGAATTATTTATGTGCGAAGGAATGGTTTGGGAATTTTCTCAGGTAATTCAAGATCTGGTCAGAAAGGTACATGTGGATATAAAATTCCTAGATGGTTCATGCCATTTACGGAAAAAGGTATGATACCAGATATTATAATTAATCCCAATTGTATGCCCAAACGTATGACTATAGGTCAATTAATAGAATGTTTGTTGAGTAAAGTATGTGCAATAAAGGGTGTATATGGAGATGCTACACCTTTTACAGGTGTAGATATTAAAGCAATTAATAAGGAGTTAATTGACGTAGGATATGATGAATATGGTGTTGAAACTATGTATAATGGTTTTACTGGTCAAAAAATGACAACAAAAATATTCTTTGGACCAACATATTATCAAAGATTGAAACAAATGGTTGGTGATAAAGCACATTCAAGAGCAAGAGGACCAGTACAAATGTTAACACATCAGCCTCCTGAAGGAAGATCCAGAGATGGTGGTTTGAGATTTGGGGAAATGGAACGTGATGCTATGAGTGCACATGGAGCAGCGCAATTTTTGAAAGAAAGAATGGTTGACAATTCTGATATATATACATGTCAAATCTGTGATATATGTGGCCTTATTGCTCATAAAGTGCCAAAAAAGAAATATTATAAATGTGCATCATGTAAAAATACAACTCGTATAACAAAAATTGTCATACCCTATGCATTCAAACTATTTTTACAAGAATTACGTTCAATAAATATTTTAGGGAGGATAAGAACCGCAAAATCAATAGCTCTTCCTCATAGCTAAAAAAATTAATATTTAATTTCATTGAAAATAAATATTAAGGTGAATTTTTATTATTATTTAAATTGTCACAGTATGATCCTTCAATAGTAAAGTGATATAGTTTATCATCTTTCATTTTAGAAATAGAATGAATATTTTTAAGTAGTAAAGTAATATAGTTTATCATCTTTCATTTTAGAAATAGAATGAAAATTTTTAATATGTTGAGGATAATCAAAATCTTTTACAAGATTTGATTTTTATGGAATCAAATCATTAATATTTAAGTAGAAAAATGAATAGAAATAATCAAATAATTTCATGATATTTAATTTTTGCAAAAGGAGAATGAATGTGTAAAATTATCGACAAAATAGATATGTTCATATATTTGTTTTTCATTATTGAAACTTTCGTCGATGAAAATAAAATTCGTTTAAATATTTTTAATTGATATCATATTAAAGAAAAATAAATTAACATCAGATGTTATATTTTACAATTTTATTGAGACAAAAAATTGTGTTAAAACTAAATCATTAAATATAATATTATTACATTAATAAAATGGATTATCAATTCAATTCAAAAGATAATATTCAAGTAAATAAAATAAGTAATGAATATATAAAATCTTTGGATTATATTCGTTTGGTAAATTTGTTATTATTGCAAATAAATACACAACAAAGAGCGTTTATATTAAATAGATTAACTGCTATGAATAATCAATTAGTAAAGAATCGTAATTTTACAAATGAACATTTTGATTCAGAATCAGAAATCGATATTGATGAAATTATTGGAGAGATGAAATCAGAGAAATCCAATGATCTTAATTTTAAATTAGATAGATTTAATCATCTTTATTCGAAGATAAAGGATCATAGAAAACAAAGAAAAACATAAAAAATTGAATTTATAAATTACTTATTTATAAAATATTTCTCATAAAGAATAATAAATGGATGAAAATAGATCTTTATTTCCTATTTTTAAAACAGAAATACAAAAAGTAGAAATAATTGTTAAAAATGTAATTATTATGTTAAGTAATAGGATATATATTGACAAAAATGGTGAAAAGAAAAAACTATTAGACATTGATATTGCAACTAAAAATATTGATGATAAAGGGGATAATACTTTTGTGTTGAAGGCAAATAACGGTGATCAATTTGCAATTAAGATAATATTTCAAAAAATAGTTACTACTGGTAAAAAATCTACGATCAGTGATTTTATTGAAGATTATGTACAATATAAAAAAATATTGATCGCGAATAATTACAATAATAAAGTTGTTGCATTTGTAACGGGACAAAATATTCAAATATTTAAAGAAGCTTCTTTCTTAGAGGATATAATCACTCATAATGGACAACCAAAATTTGAACTTCTTTCTCCATCTGAAATGGAAAATTTTAAAAAATCATATAATGTAACAGAATATACTATCAAAAAATGTCCTAAAAATGATGCTGTTGTTAAGTATTTGGGATTAAAAAAAAAAGATATATTTAGAGTAGTACGTCCGAGTCCCATATCTGGATATGCTATTGAATATAAAATAGTAGTATAATAAATAAAATTGATAATATATTAATATAAATTGATAATGATATATTAGCTAAAATAAGTGATTTAATAACATGGAGTTTTTAAAACAATTCAATATAATTGAAAATGATGAATTTGATTTAACAGTAATGGCACAATATTTATATATGGCATTTTTGAATAAATTTAAAATTATGATGAGTGAAGAGGAATATAAAATTCTGCAAATATTTCAAGAACGAGTATATGATTTAGTAGATCATATGCGAGAAATGTCAACCAACGATATTGCTGACCTATTCACATTAATTAACGAAATTAATCCAGTGTTAGCAGATTTAGTGATAATGTCGTGGTGTTTACCTCGATCAGATGATCATTTCAGTAAGAAATTTTATTTCAAAAAATATATCGATAATATTAAAAAATATAATACCATTTTAATTTCAATGATAGAACATCCTATTATAAAGGCATTTTGTTTAGAAACATTAAATAAAACTAATAATGTTCCTGTACATTGTATTGATTTAATATGGTATTATATGAATCAGATAGAATTGGAATTATTGTTTGTAAATGAAGAAGGATCTACATATATCGGGATAAATGTAGATTCACATGAAATAATCAAAATATCATTAAATTTAGAATTTATCTTAAAATCTGATTTATGTCGTGTTTCATTTCCAAATGATCCTTTTAAAAAAGGTCCTTTATTGAAACTATTGAAAGAATTTATAATCAATCCTATGCTAATTTCGAAAATAAAAAATCCTAATTACAAATCACAATTAATAAATATTTCCAAGAATCCTAAATTATATCATTTAGATATAAATGAAGTATTATCACTTGATCAAATTAATAAAATTATTGACAATGATAAATAATTTGTAGAAACAGATAATTAATCGATCGATTAATTATCTGATAAAATATATAAGGAAAATGAAAATAAAATATTCTAAAACAATTCTAAATAATGGAATGATTATTATTTTAGTGCCTATTAAAAATGTACCATCAGTTTCTATGGGTTTTTTTGTAAAAGCAGGATCGAGAAATGAAACTGCTGAAAATAATGGAATAGCACATTTTTTAGAACATATGATGTTTAAAGGAACCAAAAATCGTAATGCATCTGAATTATTCAAACAACTTGATACATTAGGATTTACTTATAATGCTGCAACAAATGTACAAGATACTTGTTATTATATAAATGGAAATTCAATACATGCTAAGAAAATGTTGGATATTATATTGGATATGTATATCAATCCAATTTTTACCACAAAAGAAATTGAGAAAGAAAAAAAAGTAGTTGTTGAAGAAATGCGAATGAGATCAGATGCACCATTTTCAAAATTATTTGCGAAATTAAATTCTGATATGTTTGTAAATACATCTCTTGAAAGAACTGTTTTGGGTACTGAAGAAATAATCATGAATTTTACGCGTGAGGATGTTATAAAATTTAGAAAGAGTTTATATAATCCAAATAATACTGTTTTTGTTGTCACGGGTAATATTGAACCGATAAGTCTTATGAATATAATAGAACGTGTTTTAAAACCTTTGAATAATTCAAATATGAAACCGAAAACATATTATGATGAGAAATCAATCATAATCAATTCAATGAATTCACAAACACAACCTTATGTAAATATTCGTAAAAATTCTTCACTACAACAAGTTTATGTTCTATTAGGATTTCCTATGTATGATATGTATCGAGAATATTCTCGCGAAATTGATATTTTAGCTCAATTATTAACAATGGGATCTAGTTCACGATTAAGTACAGCTTTACGAGAAAATGAAGGGATAACTTATAGTTCATCTGCATTTCCAATGGTATACACGGGATGTGGAATATTTATTATAAATTTTGTTATTAATCCAAAAGAATTGATTAAGGGACTAAAAATAATATTTAAAGTTCTCAAAAAAATTAAAAAAGAACCAATGAAAAAGGAAGAGATGAAAAAAATAATCAATGCTGTAAGTTTTGAATATATATCATCATTAACAAAATCAATTGATTATCTTATTTATTTTGGGTTGAATTTTTTAACAGATTCGAATTTTAAACCCAGCATTGAACAAGATATAGATAGTTTAAAAAAAATAAAAAGAAAGGATATTCAAAATATTGCGAATAAAATATTTTTACGTGATAAAATAAATTTGTATATGTACGGGGATATAATAGATACAGATTTTGATTTCATTAATTTATAAAAAATTGAATAAAAATAAAGTATATTATTTTTATCATTCTACTCTAACTCAATTAATTCAGAATTGGCTAATATGAATCAATTTAATGATAAATATTCTGTTGTAAGATATTTAGGAAAAGGCACTTATGGCAAAATTTTTGAGATTTTTTCAAAACAAGATAAAAAAAAATATGCATGTAAAAAAATATATATTAACGGTTTAAATGATGAAGATTCGACAATATCGTATTGCATTTATAATGAATTAATAGCAGCAAAAACATTTTCTCATCCAAATATTATTAAAATAATTGATGTATATTTTGAAAATACAAATCCAAAAAAGAAATACATATGTATTGTAATGGAATTATGTCAATGGACATTGAGTAAATTTCTTCAAGAAAAATATGAAAGTATTGATGATTTAATCAAATATGATATTATGAGACAAATAATTGAAGGTATTACACATATGAATATCAAGGGTTATGTTCATAATGATCTATCTTATAATAATATCATGATAATAGAGGATAGTGGAAAATATCATGTTAAAATTATTGACTTTGGCCTTTTATTTAGGAAGACAGTACAGATCTTTGATCCCCAACATATTACCTATTATGTTCAACCTCCTGAATTATATGCTTCCATATCCAATAACTGTGATATTTCAAAAATTGATTCATGGTCTTTAGGAATGGTATTTTATTATATTTATTATGGAAAAACATTAATAAATTATTATAAAAATGATTCAGTTAAAGGACATAATCATTATTTAATTAGTTTATTATGTATTTCTGTTCCAAAACCTAAAATATTACGATATCTAAATATGGCATGTGATTATATTGAATTATATAATAATCTTTTTTCAAAGTCTGTTGATTTACATATGATGAATGATAAGAAAATGATTAAATATATCATGAATCTAAAATTATTAAGAAATAAAGAATATCAGACTGAGAACAAATTATCCATTACATCTCCAATAAACAAATTTATCAAAAAATTATTAAATTGGAATCCATTTACTAGACCAAACATATTCGAATTATATAAATTGTTTAATAAATTGATCGATACTACTCACTATGTTAAAGAAATAAGTGAATATTTTTATGAAATTCGATTGTACTATCAAATTACTAATGATGAATTGTGTATATATTCCTTGTTGGAAATAAATAATATTTTTCATTGTTATGAAAAAATATTCTTAAATAAATATTTTTTCAGCAAATATTTAGATTGTATATTATGCAATAAATTTAATTATGATCTTCATTTGAAAAGTATATGCATAATGTCAAAAATTTATATACTTCATTATGAAACCCAAATTAATGAGCGATTAATAAATGATTTGGAATTAATGTATGATTCATTAATTTATTTAAATTATAACATATATCATCATAATGATTCTAACTATTTCGATTTTATCGGCAAAATAGTACAGATTGATTTTGATTTGGTATTAAATGATGCATGGGATTATTTTCAATTAATGAAAATAAATAAAATATATATGCAGGAATTTAAAATTTTATATTATATCGTAATATGTCATCCTAATCAAATAAAATTAAATCAATCTCTTTTAATGGAATCATTATGTTTAATTATTATTGGAAAAAATGATCATGTAATAAGATATTTTTTGAAATATCATTATGTATTAATTTCTTCAAAAGATACAACTATGCAATCTCATAAAATAACTTACTATCCAAATTTTAAAAATCATAAGTTCAACGTTTCAATAATCAATATACACACAATTATTACTACATACTATATCATTTGGATCGTTAAAAATTTAGATAATCATTTATTAAAATTATCGAAAAAATGGAAAAAATTAATTTCTTATTTACGATCTTATTATGAATACATTCAATAATTATTGCTGATTATATTAAAATTATTAATATAATCAATAAATATTTTGAGCTCATATTATTCTTAATAATATCATTTGTATTTATAAATGAATATTTCGTCAATAACTTTGCTAAATGGTTATTTAAAAAATTTTGATGACATTAGCTTAAAAAAAAGTAACCAATTAACTTTCCACGATGTAATCAGTCTCACATTTCATGGGGCAAAAAATCTATCAGAATTGGAACCAGATTTATGGGAAGATTTGTATAAAGAATTTATAGAAGAGTTGTATAAACAAAACAAAAAAGGATGGCCACTAACTGTGTTAAATTACAATATAAAATCATGTAGAATAGATGTTAATTCAACCAAACCATATATTAAAACAAAAAATTTCTTAATGCAATTATTCAGATTATTATATTTGGAAACAGTAAAAGAAGAAGGAATACAAAAAACGTTCAATTTTCATCAAATTCTTTCTTACCAAATAATTCAAGATGATGAACTAATTGAAATAGAAAATATTTCTCTTAAACGATTATTTGTCTTCTTATCTACATATCTAAAATATTATATTAGTATCTACAACGATGAAACCAAAATAGAATATCAACTTGGAAAAGTAATATTAAATCAAATTTAATATAATATTATTCTACTGATTGTATTCAATTGCATTTAAAATTGATTTTTTCATTTTTAGAAAAATAAAGACTATTTCTCTTATCATTTTATAATGAAGATATTATTTATCGTCGAAAGTCCTGGCAAAATTAACAAAATTGCAGAATTTTTAAAAGGATTATCTGATAACTATGTAATTAAAGCATCTAAGGGTATCTTTATGGATTTGGATCCCAAAAAAATGTCAATTGACTTTGATCATAATTATGAGCCTTTGTATATATATACAAAACCAGATGTTGTGAAGGATTTAAAAGGAGCAATGAAAGGAATTGATATAGTATATTTAGCAACTGATCGAGATAGAGAAGGAGCAGGAATTGCTCAATCTATCATAGATACATTAAAACCTAAAAAATACAAAAGATTATTATTCAATGAAATAACTAAACAAGCTATTTTACATGCTATAAAAAATGGAGGTGAAATTGAACATAATCTTGTTAATTCTCAAAAAGCACGTAGAGTTTTAGATAGATTATTCGGCTATATGATATCTCCTGTATTACAAAAACAAATAGGAGGAAAATTATCAGCGGGTAGGGTACAATCTGTTGCTAATCGAATTATTGTTGATAAAGAGAATGAAATTAATGATTTTATTACAAAGAATTCAGATTCTACATTTTTTAAAGTGAATGGTAAATTTTCTGGTATAAAAGCTGAATTGATGGAAGCAACAGATAAAAAAGCATATTTAATTAAAGATAAATTGAAAGTAAAAACAGCTTCAATTTCTCTAACAGAGGGAGAACAACCAAATAAACATATTATAATATTTATGAAAAAATGTTTAAAATCAAATTTCATCGTGAGATCAGTTGATGATAAAATGGCTATGAGATCTCCATCTCCACCATTTACAACTTCAACATTACAACAAGAAGCAAATAGGAAATTTGGAATGTCAATAGATGTAACAATGAAAGTAGCTCAAAAACTTTATGAAGGAGGATATATTACTTATATGAGAACAGATTCCGTTGAAATATCAGAAGAAGGTCACAATAATATTAAGAAAGTAATTGAAACAGAATATGGAAATAAATATTATCAAAAAAATATATACAAAAATAAATCAGAAACAAGTCAAGAAGCACATGAAGCAATTCGTCCTACTCATCCTGATCTATTGAGAATAGAAGAGATTGATGATGCTTATCAAATTAAACTTTATAGATTAATTTGGCAAAGAACAATTGCTTCTCAAATGAAATCTGCACAAATCGAAGTTACAACTATTCAAATTAATATATCAAAATTTAATGATGATAAAATAGAACCATATTATTTATTGCAAGCTCGATTGGAAAAGATATTTTTTCAAGGATTTATGAAAATTTATACTGAATCAACAGATGATCCCGAAGAAGATGAAATAATGCGAAATTTTAGTGGGAAAATACCAAACGTTGATGATATTCTCAAAATGGAAAATATTATTGCAATACAAGAATTTCTTAAACCTCCTCCTAGATATACTGAAGCATCTCTAGTTAAAAAATTAGAGGCTATGGGAATCGGAAGACCTTCGACTTATGTTAATACAATTAAGACAATTATTGATCGTGAATACATTAAAATTGGAGATATTCCTGGAATCAAAAAAAATATATATATTTATAGTATAAAATCAGAAAATGATAAACATATTATGAAATTATTTGAAGAAGAATCTGAAATTCTTATTGGAAAAGAATCGAAAAAAATAATTCCTACAAAATTGGGTAAAATAGTTAACGATTTTCTGATTAAAAATTTCCCAGAAATGCTAGATTACAAATTTACTGCAAAAATGGAAGAAGAATTAGATGATATAGCTGAAGGGAGGAAAAAATGGACCAAAGTAATTGATACTTTTTATAAAAAATTAAAACCAATTGTGGAAAACTTAGCAGTTAAATCAAACAAATTACTTGGAACTGACAAAGATGATCATGAAATTTTTACTACACAAACAAAATATGGACAAGCCGTTAGTAAAAGGGTTGATAATAAATTTATCTATGCAAATATACCTCCTTCATTAAATATAGAAACTATTACATTAAATGAAGCTATCGAATTGTTAAAAAATAATGAGGAATCAGAATTCCCTAAAAATTTAGGGAAATATAAAGATCATGATGTAATTTTACAAAAAGGACAATATGGATTATATATTGTGTTCAATAAACAAAATTATTCATTTGAACAACAAAAAGATATTGATTTAGAACAAGCAATAGAAATAATAAAAAAGAAAGATGAAAGTAAAATTTCTGAATTCGATATTAAAAGTATAAAAGCAAAAGCATTAATATTGAATGGACCACATGGTCCATATATACAGATAATCAAAGGTAAAATTAAAACCAATCATAAAATTCCTACGGAATATGATCCTACTAAATTAACAGAAGAAATGATTATTAATATAATAACTAATAAAAAAAAATATGTTAAACCTAAACAAGTAGCAGGAATAAAAAATACCAAATCAGGATCCAAAATATATAAAAAAACTGCCAATAAAATATCGAAAAAAAATAATTAATGTAAATTGATTTATATTAATTATTCATCATTTCCTCTTTTTATTAAATCACTTTCGCAACTCTCTTAATTAATCATCGATGTAATTGTTATTTTATGATATTCATCATTCAAAAATTATTTATTTAATTTAAGTTTAAGATTTGCAATTTCCAAATCTTTCTTCAATAATGCATTTTCATGTTTTTCTTTTAATAATACAATTTCATTATCCTTATCTTTAATTTTTGTTATCATTTCTGTAATATGACCCATATATTCTTTTGATATTGATTCATATTGTTCTTTAACATATTTCATTTTATTTTTTGGTATAATTGACAATTCCTTATATTTATCATTTTCTAATTTTAAATCCATTCCCTCAAATATATGTTTAACTTTTATTTCTGCTTTTGAAATATATTGAGAATCGATAAATCCATATAATACCAATTCTAGAGAAAAACCTTTTGAATTTGAAAATATTTTTTCATGTTCTTTAGTTCTTCTTTCCAAATCAATAGACATTCCCCATTTATAAACATAATCATTATCATCATATTTATTGTCAATATTTAGTTCCTTACGGAGCTTTTTAACAATTCCAATTGAAAATAAATAAATGCATGGAATTTTATGAGTAGTTTTATTAAAAACAGCTTTTACAGCTTCAACAGATACACCTAATAAATTACTGATTAATTTATTTTTCTGATTAATAGTACCCATTTGAGCAACAAATAGAGTTTCAGTTGCCCATGTTAAGAATTTATCTGCTGTATTCTTATGTGATACGAATAATACTCGCAATAATCCGACATATGTTAGATATAATTTTTTATTGTTAGTATATTGGGCACTGCCCAATTTTTCTGAATAAAAATATTCATAATGAATATGTTTTGCATAACCGTTTCTTCTTTTATCAATAATAGAGGTGTATAAATTTTTGATATTAAAACCATCCATAATATCCTTAACCTTGAAGTAACATTTATTATATTCCCGTTCACCTCTGACTTCAATTTCTACTAAATTACCATCGTTATCAACGAATTTTTCATGATCGTCTAAATGAACAATATTAGGTGATATTTCTATGCTTTCTTTGTGATTGTTAGCATGATTTTCATCAAATCATTTTTTATGAATGAATAATTTGTCGAATTTTTTACTCTTACCATCTGATATTATCCATTTGTTATTAATCAATCTAGCAAATAGATATCTTACTGTCGGTATCATATCATTTATGTTAAGTATGGATCTACTAGTTTTACATCCTTTGAAGAAAGATGGATATTGATTCATTAAATCATCTGATAAATAGTAATTTTTTTTATCTATATAATAAGATTTCATTATAATAATGAATACATAATTATAATGAATACATATGTAGAATTGATGAAATGTCGTAATATTTTGAACATGTAATTGATTGAAATCGTTATTTGAACCGAACGATATGAATAGTGGATTCTAAAAAAATAATAACATAAATTATTATATTTTTAGAATTTCTTCAATATTATCAAAATTGAATTCCGGATAAATATCTTTAATAAGTTGTGAATCATTTAGTAATAATAAATTTTTAATATTTTTTTTTATTTTTTCATTTACTTCTTCTTTACTTTTAGTTCGTATCCATTTCATAATCAAATCTTTTTTACCAGATTGAATTATATATTTTAGTTTTTGCTTCGATGTTAAATTATATTTATAAAAAAAGTCTTCAATCGTTGGATCTGCAATCATTTGGGATAATTTATGTAATTCTTTCCATTTTGAAATAGGCAACAAATTCCTCGAATAAATATAACATAGTTTTCCTAATTGTTGATAACAAATTAATTCCATAATTAATAGATTAGATGGTGCTAAATTATATATATATGCCCATTTAAGTATATGATTTAAATTACCAAATAAAAATATCGCATCTGTAATAATTTGTCGATTATTATCATTTTGCTCTATCGTAATTAATTTATTCAATATATCATCTTTATTTAATTCTAAAGCTAATCTTATTCTGGTTATCAATTTCAAATCTAAATCTAAATCAAATCTTTTGGTATAACTAAAAAAAATATGATATTTCATCAGATAATCAGGATCCATCATATCATTTTCAAATATAGTTTTTGATTCATTAATCATATTAACATGTAATCTATCGCGCTGATAATCAGAAAGTGTAAATTTATGTGTAGGTATAATATTTATCTTTTCATTCATGATGAGAATTTTTGCCAATTCTATTTTATCATTGATAAAAGAAGTTATTCCAAAATAGTTTAGAATAGAATCATGTAATTTTCCTGTATAGTTATGCAAAAGAAATATTAATATTTCTTTCAAATTTGATTTTATTGCAGTAATGATATTAGATTCAGTAATCCCATAACCAAGGTTATATATATATCTAACCATTTCAATTGAACCAGATTGAATAGCATAATTCATTGTGTGTGCATAATATTTATTTCCATTTAAGAAATAAGTTATTTCGTCAAATAATAATGGAGATTTTTTGTGATTAGTTTTATCAAGATAAAAATTATTATGTATATTTGGATTTTTACTTTCTACATAATATAAAATTGTCAATGAACCAGATAAAATAGCAGAAAAACAAATTGTTTCACTTAACCAATCAATTAAATTGAATTCCTCTAATTTTTTAACTATTATCATATTTCCATTAAGAATTGGGTAAGATACGATTTCATTTTTCATTTTAATATTTTCTTTCACTATCTCATCAATGATCATCAATAAGATTTCTGTATTATTATTTTGAAAAGCAGATTCCAATATTACTTTTGAAAGAGATATTAATGGTATAATTGATTTCACGATTTCAGCAGAATTTCCTAATATCGCTTTATGATAAACTGATATATTGGGGTTTAATCCTAAATTTATTAAATAGAAATAAATTTTTTCATTTCCCATTTCAGCAGGAATCATTAATAATTCATTATCAAGTTTAATAAATGGAATAATTTGTTGAACAATTTCAATATCTCTATTTAACATGGCTAATTTAAGACAATTTAAATCAAAAGTATTTTCTAGAATATCATTCATAATTATTTTAACATATTTATGTAATTTGAGTTTAGAATAAAGATGATTTGTAATAAAATAATTATTTGTCAGATATAATTTAATAGATTTTTCACTTTTATTAGTTAATTGATGTATTAATTTATGAACATAAATATTATCAAAAGTTTTTTCACGAATTTTAGAAAATGGAATTTGATAAAACTCATCATTAGATAAAATTAATTGATTAAATATTTTGTCAAATACAAAATGAATTATATTATCCCTTTCCATTACCTATATTTTTATAAGAATAATAAAATTACCATTATCATAACGATAATAATTAAATATTTTTTAGTAACTTTGAATTCAAAATTTTCAAAATTTTCAATAATATCTTCGACTTTAACGACAATTTGTGCTTGATCTGGTGCTTGTATTGCTTCTTCAGTTATGAGATTCATTCCAGATCCGGATGTAAATTCATAGAATTTATTTTGTGTTGCGATATTAATTGTTATTTTTCGACCGGGTTGATCAATAATTTTCATAAATTTTGGAAGAACATTTTTTCTATCGTGTGGAAGATTGTAACGATATATATCATTTAATTTTTTCCATGTTGTGATAATAAGATATACATTTCCAATATGTTTATGACGAAAACCATGAATCTCAGAATAATTCATTAATTTTTGTAAAGTTAATGAAGTAAGTTTACTGTTTTCATTAGAATTGGAATAAAAATTTATCGACATATCTATATTTTAATGGGATTTTTATTGTCTTGTTAAATAGGTACGAAGTCTATTTTTGAACTGTGGGATTTTTTTGTCACCGATGAGTGATTTAAATGATCCTTTTTTTACATTAAATTCTTTTTCTAAAGGAATGAATGAGATTGATTTGTTATCATATAAATAAATCCATGGATCCAATGTATAGTAAATATTATCAAGTGGATTTTGTCTAGTAGGAAAAATCAATGCCATTTTTTCTTCTAAAACAGACAATAATTTCGGATAAAATTCGATTATGTATAAATAAAATTGTCCCATAGTATCACATTTTGATAATTTATATATCCTATATAATTCATCTTTATCGGTAGATTTAATGTAATTTGCAATAGGTATCATATTAATATAATCTAATTCTGAATAATAGAAACCAGGTGTCATTCCAACGTATGAATCAAATAATTTCTTTTTTTCCTTCAAATAAATATATACATTTTGTGAAAATGTATATCTTGTTTTCATTTGTTTTTGTTCATCAGAATCTGTTTTTTTATAATTAAGTGAATAATTTGAATGTATTATTACTGATCTACTTCCAATTATGTATGCAAAAAGACTAAGCCATTGTATCCATTCTGGTTTGTTCAAATCTAATTGATGACTGGAATCAGTTACACTGTATTTGAAATAATAATTCACATGAATATTAATTCCTAATTCTAACATTAAATTTATGTTACCATATTTAGGGTGGAATGAATAAATGAGTATTCCATCGGTTGTTTCATATGTAAAAAATTTTTTGTATACATTTGTTGAATTATAGGATTCCATTAAGAATAAATATTCTGTGGATCCAATTATAGATTTAAATTGATAATTAATATCGACATAATTTTTGACAAAAAATTGCAATCTTTCCGAGATAGAAATTTGGCTTAGTTCCAAATTATTCAATAAATCCCAAAAATTAACAATTGGGATTGTTGATTCAATTGCATTTGGAATAGTTAATTTTACCTCCTTATTCTTCAAAAAAGAATTTCCAATTAATGTAAATTCATATTTTTTCTCTACTTTTTTTTTCAATATATGTTGATACTTTTGATAAGAAGGACCCTCGATTATTGAATCCAATCGTAATTCAGAGGTTGGTGGTAATATTATTTCTTCTTCTGTAGGAAAATTAGAATATGCTTCAATACATAATCCAATACCTTTGATATTTGCTGGAAGTTTTATTTTTAATAAAATATAACCGAATTGATAATTATCTTGATAACTAAATGGATTACGTGTCGTACTAATAAAACTAGGATCTACATATGTACCACCCACTTTAATTCTTTTCAAAAAAGAATCATCTTCAATGAATCGATACACAGTGTGATCTTTTTGAAATTCGGGTGCATTGATCACCAAATTAATCATTAATTTAATTTGAGTTTCTAACGCTGTATTTTTAATTATATTTTCCTTTTCAATTGGATTATCAGAACAGCATTGATATTCGCGTAAATATCTATTCATAAAATATGAACCAAATAGAGAATAATGTTTAACTAATCCAATAGCTTTGGCATCATATATGAATATTTGATGATCAAGGAGAGTTTTTGCAGGAATATCAAATGATGAAATATATTTACATAATCCATTAATTTCGTCCTTTTTAAGATTCGCACTGTTTATTAAATTCCAATCATATGCCAAATAATACAATTCATCAATAGTATAATATGGATTAATATGATCCATTCTAGATGCAAAACTAGGTCTTCGACAATTAGTAATATATGAATTGAAGACAAAACTTTCATAAAATATTTTCATATAAGTCTTCTGAAGTATTTTTATATCATAATTTTGCAATATTCTAATATTTTGCTTATCAAAATCATTTAAATTTTTTAGGTTCAAAAGATCATCTAAAAAATATTGATCCACGAAACGATAATTATCATGAAAAATTCTGGGATAAATATTTTCCTTATGAATTAGAAAAATATGATTGTACGTAATATCATATAATGGTAATCTTTCTTCAAATTGACTTATTTGTCGACGTAATTTAGATAAATAATTTTCAGGTAATTTCAATTCAGAAACTTGTGTTTCTGATATGTAATTTGCGTTTCCTTCATATAACATTACAATTAATTCATCTAAAAAATTAACATATTCAATTTTGTATGGATTAGTAGGATTAACATAATAATAAACCGCATTCATTTTATGCATGTATGTTAGTCGGAAATTATATTTGATAATAAATAACACTATATCAAAAATTATTTTTTTAAATAATTGACGTGTGCGAATTATATAATTTGTTTTGAATGTCTAAAAAATTGAAATTTAATAGATTTAAATTAAATAAATTAAATAAATTATCATATTATTCAATGTTGCGAGAAATATTATTAGATTTTATATCTGGTTTAATCGATTCAATTCGATTGAACCTAATTTTTCAACAAATAAAAAATAACCAAAAAATAAGAACATTATTTCTCAATTATGTAAAGATAAATGCGCTTGTGTATTTTATTCCGCACATTTTAACTTATTTTAATTTGCATCAATTCATTTTTAAATATATTTTTGAATATACAACTGCATTAATTATATTTATTTATAATTTATTCTATAATATAGATTTATTGAACTCAATAAATTATATCAAAATAAAAACTAATATTAAAATGGGTTCGCTTGATAAAACACCATTAATAATTACAATGATAATTTATCAATTTACGATATATATCGCTACTGAAATAATAAAAATCATATTGCATGATAATTTGTGGTTTCTAACCATATTCATTAATACGGTTATATTAATGTTATATCATTCATTTTATTGTTTCAATAGTCTTTGGTATTTATTAAATTTTGATTCTCATAAAATATTAGACATAACTGAAAAAATATGGCCATATTATTTGGGATACGGAATGATTGCAACTATTTTATACGTGCATCAGTTTAATTTTATTATGCATGCAATCTACAATGTATACATGACAATAATAATATTACTTCCATTTTTGATAAACATAAAATTACCATCAATAAATCAATCATATATGAAAATTTCAATGAAACCATTTACTTTATTAACAAAAAGTATGATATATTCATTGCACTATCTCTATAGATTTTATGTTTTTTCCAATAATATGTTGAGAAATTAATGTCCAATTTTTATCTTTCATTTTAATTAAAATTTATTTTTATTAAAATGAAACAGATTTATAAACATTGCCAATCAATATCGAAGATAACATATGATATATTTGAAATAGATTTCATTGAAATATAATTTGCTAATTTATCAATCAAATAAGTATCCATTGTTATTAAATTTATTAAATATTTTTTATTATTTTCAGTAATGATGAGATTTGATGCTAATTTTTTTAGTATTTCATCATAATGTAACATAAAAATAGTTCTACCCATAACATATTCCCATATTGGAATAGGAGAATTATTTTCGATATCATCACTGAAAAAAGATAGATAATTTTTCTCACTATAATTATAAAATCGTAATATATTTGATGTTAAATAAAGAGACCATTTGATTTCAAGATTGAGTAAATTTTTGAACATATTCAACAAATTATTCCCTTTAGAAATAATTATGACAGTATATGCAGTATTTAATAATACTGCAATAAATTCTGTGTATGATTCTGATAAATTTAGTTGTTTTTTATTAACAGACCAATTAATTTTAATTGGAGAATTCATAAAAATATCATCTAAACCAATATAATGTATTAATTCATGAAATAATAATTTGATTAGCTCTTCTTTTTTAGTTAGATTTATTATTTTTTCATATCTATATGTAACACCACTAACCGTAAAGCCATTCAATCTATTAACTAAATAATCAATTTTATCGTATATTTTTTTGATATTTATAGGAACAAGAGATGTTCTTTGTTTTAAATCTGTGCATATATTAATCGTTAAACCATCATAAATCCCATCAGGAAACATATAACAAAAAGTATTTGTTGCATGTAGAATTGATGCAATGATATGTATATCATCAGCCATAAAATTTAAAGTAATGGTTTCATTTTTAACTAGTAAATTTATTGAAATTATTTTATCAAGTCCATGAAAACTATTTTTAATTTCTGTAATTGATGATCTATTAAAATTTTTGTGAAAATTGATAAAAATTGATTGTAATTCATCATAATTAATTTGTTTATCTGACAAAATTAATTTAATTTTTTTCAATGAAGCATCATGCATTTTGAATAAAATTAATTCTAATTCTTGACTATCGATGTAATAATTATTTTTATCCTGATCCACAACTTCTAATTTTTGTTTAACATATTTAGAAAATAAATCCATTATATTCTAAATACATTATTTTTTATCTACTGTATTTATTATCGCATTTTGTTCCACAAAGAAATCATCAGTAATTTCGTGTATTAATTCCAATTCATCGATTTTCCAATCTTCATATTTTTTTCCAGGTAGAAAACGCCTGATGATGAAAGGAGTCATATGTGCCTTCAATTCCAAATATGCCTTTTTAGCAGGATGTAATCCATCTATACCTTTAATAAGAGGTTCAGCACCAAGATTGAATTGTTGAGCTCGTGTGCCTATTATTCTAACCATTTCATAATTTGTTAGAATTGAATCAGTTTGGCGATTTTCATCTGAAATTTTTACATACTCCAAATTTCCATACATATTTGAATCATCTTCATCTAATATCATATAATCATCTTCTGTTTTCTTTTTGATATGGCAAGTTTTTGATTCTTTTTTTGATGATTCTTCTTCTTCTCCCTCTTCTTCTCCCTCTTCTTCTCCCTCTTCTTCTTCTTTCTCTTCAGTTTCGGAATCATTATCTTCAAGTTCTTCATTTTCAACAGGATCATATTCACCATCATTATTTTCATCATCTGGTCCATCTGATGCACTTTGTTCATCATCAGGATCTTTATCTAAATGATCTGAATCAGATCCTAACTCAGTATCTGTTTCCGTACTGATATCTTCTTTGTCATCTGAATTGGTTCCTCCTGATTGATACGAATATTCATCGTCAGAATTTACTAATTCTTCTTCAACATCTTTTTTTTTCCGAACTACCATATTTAATTTATTTTGATATACCATTTAAGAATATATTTTTTTTATGTCAATTTTTATTTTTATGAATATTTTGATAAAAAATTGAACAGATAAATTATAACATGGATATAAATATTCATTATTATTATGTTAATAATTGGTGAGAATGTTTTTTTGCAAAGAATGTAGATCTTTATTTAATATAACAAAAGATATTAAGAACAAACAAAAAGGGGGTGAAATGACAAATAATGTTGCAAATGTTTTCAAGAAATTTTCTGTTGGTGAAAAAATCATAGAAAAAGATTTACAAAAAATTAAGAGAGATAATTTACTCAATGATGATAGATATGACAATATGAATAAAAAAAATCAAAAAAAATTCGAAACAGCAATAAAATTAGTAGATAAAAAATTTTTTGAAAAGGATAATAAAATTGAGCAAGGTACAACATTACAAACAAATGCTGCATATTTTATTTGTAAATTTTGCGATAATTCTGAAGAAATAATTCCAGGTACTTTAATTTATTCGAAAAATTATAATATTTCAGATCCTGTGGAAACAGAAGATTATTCATACGCTCCATATGATCAAACATTAGCAAGAACAAGAAATTATATTTGTAAAAATCCATCGTGTCAAACACACAAAAATGATTCGTTAAAGGAAGCAGTTTTGACAAAAAATATTAATCATCAAATTGTATATGTTTGTTGTCATTGTCACAAATATTGGATTGGATAAATACAATCTAAAAAATATATATTTCTACCAATATAGATTAATTTATTTGATTTAAATAAATTAATTTATTAAAAATTGATTAAAAAATACAAATAATATAAAAAACTGTATCTGAAAACATCAGATATAATATATATGGCGATATCCAAAAATGCCAATTTAAAAAATGATAAACGAAGCAAATTAGATATCCTGTATGATTTTATGAAAAAATACAAGAATAACGAAAAAAAGATGCAATGGACTCATACAAGTATGGGTGATCCATTCGGTTCTTATAACATTCCAGATGATATATATCCGCAATTTATCAAACTTTATGTTGATGCCATCATGGCAGGACATAAGCCATTTATAACTGAGCGACATAAAGAAATTGGACCAATTGTGATAGATTTGGATTTTGTTCAATCGAAAGAGAATGATAAACGATATTATAATGAAAAAACAATACAAAATATAATTCGCATTTACGATAATATAATTAAGCAATTTTTAGATATTGATGATTGTATTAGAGATGCATATGTAACTGAAAAAAAAAGTCCAACATTGAGAGCAGGTGAATATCATGATGGAATTCATATTATGTATCCATATATTTGTACAAAACCACAATTACAGTTAATTATGCGCGACGAATTTATTAAAAAAGCGGAAGAACATAAAATATTCAAAAATATTCCCCTTGTTAATTCTATAGAAGATGTATTTGATAAAAAAGTTATTCATAATACAGGATGGCTTTTGTATGGATCAAGAAAAAGTGTATCATCACAAGTTTATGAATTAACGCATGTATACAGATGTACACACAAAAATGTTTATGATATTAAAATTCTAGATACAGATTTTACAAAATCCTATTTTCAATATCTAGTAAATGTGACGTCTATTCGCAGATTTTTCGATGATAAAGATTTAACATCTTTATCAGAAAAAATAGATCCTCGTGAAATCAATGATAAATTCAATAAAATTAGAGATAAAATAATCAAAGATACAGGGCATGAAAAAGAAATGACATTTGATGGATTTAATTTCATAAAAGCAGTTTCAGATGAACAATTTGTAGAAGCAAAAAATTTAGTGAAACTTTTCTCAAATATAAGAGCTTATGATTATTATTCATGGTATCAAGTAGGAAAATGTTTACATAATATCGATTATCGTTTACTTGAAGATTGGATAGAATTTAGTAAAAAGTGTCCAAAAAAATTTAAAGAAGGTGAATGCGAAAAAATATGGAGGAAAATGAAACCTTCAAATTATACTATGGCAACATTACATTTTTTTGCGTTACAAGATAATCCAGAACAATATCTAAAAATGAAAGAAGAAAAATTAAGCACATTAATAAAAGATGGATTAGAAGCGAGTCATAATACGATTGCAAAATTATTAATGGAGAAATATAAATTCACTTATAGATGTGCATCAATTAAACACAATACTTGGTATGAATATAAAAATCACAGATGGATCGAAATAGATAGTGCATATAGTTTGAGGAATTTAATATCCGATGAACTTGTTACAGAATATGCAAAGCGTCAAAGTTATCTATATGATTTATCGAAAGAAAAAAATGGTTATGAAAAAGAACAATGTATTAATGAAGCAATTCGTATTTCAAACGTTATAAAACAGTTACGAAATTCCACGTTCAAAAATGGTGTTATAAGAGAATGTGCCGATATTGCACACGATCCATCTTTTTTGAAAAATTTAGATGAAAATAATTATTTAATATGTTTCGAAAATGGTATATATGATTTAGAAGCAAAACAATTTAGAGCAGGTTGTCCAGATGATTATATTAGTTTATGTACTGGATATAAATATGTTGAATACAATCCTAATGATGAGTATACAAAGGATATTGATAACTTTATAAAGAAAGTACAAGTAGATAAAGTCATGAGGGATTATTTGTTGACATTATTATCGACATGTTTGTCTGGAGCAATCTCAGAAGAAAATTTTTATGTATTTACAGGATCTGGAGCAAATGGTAAATCTAAATTAATGGAATTATTAAAATATACATTAGGTGATTATTTCAAACCAATGGATATACGATTATTAACAGAAAAAAGATCAAGTTCATCATCAGCTTCACCAGAAGTAGCCGATAAAAAAGGCATTCGATTGTGTCCTTTTGACGAACCCAAGGCAAATGATGAAATAAATACGGGATTTATGAAAATATTTACAGGTGGAGATACAATAACTGCAAGAGCTTTGTTTAAAGAACAAATATATTTTAAACCACAATTTAAACCATTTTTATTATGCAATCATCTACCATCTATCAAATCTGATGACGAAGGTACATGGAGAAGGATTAGAGTAATACCATTTCCGGCTAAATTTATAACTCAATTAAATACTACAAAAAAAATAAAAAATGAAGGATTAGGACCAAATCAATTTTGGGCAGATCTTTCTTTATCAGAAAAATTACCTAATTGGAAACAAACATTTATGGGTATATTGATAAATTATTATCATAAATATAAAGAAAGTGGTCTTATTCATCCCAAATTGGTAACAAAACATTCTAAAGAATATCGTAAAAAATGCGATATATATCAGGATTTTATTGGTGATTATTTAGAAAAAACCAACGATGACAAAGATAAAATAACGATATCCGCTTTGCATGAGGGAATGAGAAGTTGGTATAGAACTAATTATGATGGAAAATGTCCAGCAATGAAAGATTTACGAAGTTATTTACAACAACGATCAGAATCATATGATGGAAAAATGGATAGTATTCTTTCATATAAAATAAAAACTTCAAATATGAATACAATAAATTCATTGGCTTCATTAGATTAAACTAAATACTATTATTACTTAATTTAAATATGTTAAATTAAATAATAAAAAATTGAATAATTTATTTTATTTAAAATAAAAATAATTACATAGATTATTAAAAGTTAAAATGGTTGAGAACGAATCTTTGAAAATTATTGATGAATTGGAAGGATTAGGAAGAATTGATAATTCTTTTAATAATAAAGATAGTGAATTTGAAGAATCATCTAATGAATATATTGAAGATTCTACAGAATCTTATGAAGAAATACCAGATACTGATGAAATAATTCATAGAGGATTATTATTGAAGAATCATGATAATCATTATCTTTTGTTAAGAAAAATTGGCTTTGGAAATAATGCAAATGTGTGGATTTGTTTCAAAATATCTGATCAAAAATATTGCGCAATCAAAATTCAACACTATCAATGTTATGGAGATGGTAAACGTGAAATAACTATTTTGAAATCTATCAGTGATTTTATTAAAATAAATAACGAACCAACTCATTGTGTTGAAATGATAGATTACTTTGTTTATCAATTTACAGAAGAAATTAAATATATATGTAGTGTGTATGAATTATATGGTGGAAGTTTGCATATGCTTCTTACAACTGGAAAATATAAATATGGGTTGCCAGTCGAAGTTGTGAAAAAAATAACAAAACAAATTTTGAAAGGATTAGTTTTTTTACATGATGAATTACATATCATTCATACAGATTTAAAACCAGATAACCTTTTAATCAAAGGAGTTGTTGATTCACAGAAAAAAACGATCGAAATTTTTTCGAAAAGTGGATTTATAGATAAATATAATAAAATATACGCAAAATATTGTACAGAAAATTCTCCAGATTTTGAACAATTTTATCAAGAATGCAGTGTTCTCGGAATGGAATGTACAAAAGATTTACACATGATTAAAGATGAAATTGAATATTCATCTGACGAATATTCAGATGAGAGTGACGATTCTGACGAATCGATTGAGGAGGATGAGAATGATTTTGTGAACGAAGCTTCAATAGAACCGTACAATAAAAGAAGACAATCTGTAGATGATACTTTACAAACGCTTTTTAATAAAAAATTAGTGAATTTAGAATCAAAAGATACTGAAGATAATTATTATGATTTCGAATCCATAAAAAATAGAAGAGATGTTACAACAGATAAAGTTCAAATTATGGATGATAAATATGTAATAAATTGTGAAATAGCAATTACTGATTTTGGCAATTCATATTTTTATGAAAAGAGGACCAAAGATGAGATACAGGCAAGGAAATATAGAGCTCCAGAAATAATTATGGATTTCAATTATAGTTATAGTGTAGATATATGGTCACTTGGATGTATTGTTTATGAATTATTAACGGGATATGTATTATTTGATCCTGAAGATTCTCCTTTAAATAAAGATATTCAGCATTTATATTTAATGGAAAAAATTTTAGGATCGATTCCGCTAAAATATAAAAAAATTTCAAAAAGATCTAATTTTTTGTTTGATTCTAAAAGAAATTATCACGTGAAAAATATAGAGAAAATTGAACGAATTTCTATTAAGAACATATTGATAACACAATTTAAATTCGATGATATAGAAGCAAATGATTGTTCTAATTTTATTTCAGAAATGTTAAACTATAATTACAAGACTAGACCAAGTGCAATAGAAATATTAAAACACAAATGGTTAAATTAATTGATTTAGTATTATTTATTAACTCTAAATCAATTAAAATCTACATCAATTAAAATCTACTGAAATATCCACTTTGTCCCGGTCCAACCGGACAAATATTACATGATTGTTCCTTGACGTTACTTTGATTATAAGTGGTTGCTTGATTATAGCTGGTTGCTTGATTATAACTAAACGCTTGATTTGACGGCAAATTTGTAAAATGCGTATAACCATATACATTTGATGCATGATGATATTTGCTTGTCATATCTGGAGTAGTATCAATTAATTGAATTTTTAATCTTTTACGTACTATTTCATTTTGTTGTGACATTATATTGATTACAATGGAATAATTATTCAATAGAATAGACTTGATAGATATTTATAATTTTCAATTTTTTTGAGCTAATAATATAAAATTTTATTGATATCTCTATATTTATTAATGGAATTGTATTATTGTGTAATTTTGGAAAAAAATACTAAACATTTAGTAAAAGAATCTAATTTTAGCATAGCATTGTCGAAATTATATTTTTATTTATTAGATGCTAATGAAACATATAATTTTGATCAGTTATCATTTGTTATATTATTTTACGATATAATTGTAACAAAATATCATATTTTTTATAATAATGGTTTATTTTTGAATAATGAAGACAGTTGCATAAAAATATCATCAATTTATCCTCAATACATTTGTTTAGATAATATAATAAAAGATAGAATGGTAACAGACAAAAATTTAGATAAAAAAGAATTAAAATTAAAAGATGTTTTTGTTCCGAATAATATCATTGATAAGAGAGAGAGAAGACCTTCAACTTTTCCAAAAAATGAACAATCAACATCAAATGTAATACAAAATAATATTACTAATAACAAATATCCACAATTTGAAAGTGATAAGCGATCATATTTTCTCATAAAATCAGATATTAATTGTGGAAAAATAAAAATAGATGAAATAAATCCTATGTTCACTAAAAAATATTTAATTCTAAAAGTATTAGATAGTAGGAATCAATTAAATGAAAAATTCAATGATAATATTACGGAAGAAAAGCAGTTATTTGATGCATTATTTTCTGCATGTGCAGAAAATGAAGATGACAAATGTATAGAGATAGTTCAAAACAATCCAAATTCAATATACATACCACATAATTATGAATATATGTCTGATAAATTAAAGGAGAATTATGCACATAAATTTAAATTAACAAGAAATGAATTTGAAGAAAAATACATAAAATGTATGGATAATGATGACCCTATTGAATTACATTTTGAAAAAGTTAAAACTGATACAATACAAAAAAACAAAAATTTAGATTCATCTGATGACAAATTAGCATCTAGTGAAAAATGAGAAATTAAATTTCATTTTTTACTAAGACAGAAAATATATTATTTGATTCTTTTGCGGTATTTTTTTTGTTAGAATATTTTCTTGATTTATCATTTTTGATAAATCCAGATTTAATTGAAGAAGCAGAATAAAATTTATCTGAAATTTTCGAAGATCTTATATTTTTTTTACCGACATTTGTAAAATGATGATCATTGTATCTACGTAAATTTCTATCATCAATAATTTGTTTAAGTGAATTATTGGGTATTTTTTTTCGATCAAAATCAATTGGGTTGTTGCGATGGAAAAATTCTGATTTTTTCTTCGTAATATAATCAATATATCCAATTTCTTTGGCCATATGTTTAGTAATATAACATATAGTTTTTATCGATACATAGAGATTATTTATTTCGTCAGATGTTAATTTTAATGATGTGTCAAGTGCATGCTTAATAAAATTCAAAATAGATTCTATATCAAAATTTAATAAAGAATGAACATAATGATGATCAGTACATGTGGGAATATCATTACGACAATAAAATTTTTTGCATTGTAAATATGAATTACAAAAGTTATATGAGGATCTTATTATAGTGGGTTTCATATTTTTGAATTTATTTTGATAAGTTGATAATAAATTTTGATTTATTCGTGTCGCTAACACTTTCGATGCATCACTAATCCATTTCAAATAAATTATTATATCATTCAACTTATCTAAATTGAGTTCATTTTGGTATCCCAATGAATTTGTATTACATATGTCTTCCATCATAACCTGAATGAAGAATGCAAGTGAACATTCATTTTGAATTACTTCAAATGCTAACATTTCACGGGGATTTTTCGAAATAATATCTTCGATTACAATATGTCCTATTTCAAAGCCATTTATTTGTTCAATATCTATGGAATCAGATAGATATTCAAAATGTTCTGAATCTGTTTCTTCTATGATAAAATCACGACTTATTATTTCGACTGTTTTTTCATCAAATTCATTTCCCCATTCATCATCATTGATTGAACAAATCATTTTTATTTAACCTCCTATTATATTGTCAAGAATTTTTTATATAAAGTCGTAAGTATATTTAAATGAGTATGAATTCTCATTTGAAAAAATTCTTGAAAAACTATAAACCAAAAATATTAGATAATTATATATCTCCTTATCTTCTTACAAAAAAGTTAAGTAAATATAAATTATTAAAAAGAGAAGATTTAGAATTAATAACTCCAAATCATACATATATAAGATATGTAAAACATTATGATGCGTTTAAGAATAAAAAATATGAGGAACATATATTTCCTGGAGGTTTTTTTATTAATGGAGGATATTATTGTGATGGGAGATATATTATAACAAATGATTGTACAAAATGGACACATATTTTATTGAAATATAAACCACATTTTGAAAATGATGATTCACAAATAGAAAAAGATTATATTATTAAATTAGATACTTCATATATTTTTTTCTACAATTATAGAAAAAAATTCGATATTGATAATATATATATGTTATCAATGTTTTCAAAATTAAACAAAATATAATTTTCTATCAAAATTCAATTAGTAGATATTATAAAAAATATTCAACTATATTAACATTATGTCGAAACGCCCTCAAAAATTAGGATTAGATAAATCTTATAAAAGACCTGTTGTAACAAAACAAGAACAATTTACAGTTGAAGAAATAAGTAAGAGATGTCAAGGATACATAGAAGTTGATGATATTGCTGAAGTACCTTTGAATACTCATATTAGATATTTCATCAAACAATCGGATGGTACAGAAGTTTATAGAAATGGCGGATTTTTATACAATAAATCAGATCCAGAGAAATATATTATGCTAACAAATGGTAAACAAACATGGAGTGTTCAGGTAAAAAATTCCAAATTTTATAAGAAAATGTCGCAAACCGAACAAATAGAATCTTTGACAAAAATCTATCAAAAAAAAATAGATAGTCTTCGTGAAATGAATGAAAAGAAAAACAAATATATTTCAGAATTATACAAATATATCTATCAACTTACTGGACAAAAATATCGAACAATTCCGGAAGTTGAATCGTTTTTAATTATCGATAAAAATAAATCAAATAATGGTGTAAAAACAAATAAATCAAATGATGGCGTAAAAACAAATAATAAAAATAAAACAGTGGAAAAGATACGCGAAATGTCAAGTAAACAAAAAATAGTGAAAAAAACAGTATCTGGTTCTAAAACATCTAAAAAGTGACAAATATTTTTAAAATTGATATTTTATTAAAAAACAATTTTAAAATGTGCAATGTGATAATATATAATTCTTATTGGCCTTATTATATGTTTCTTTCATTTTCAAATAAATCTGAGGATCATTCCAATCATTTGAGGAATTCCTTTCATCAATCGAAATAATACTTTCGAAATATAATATCCAAATTGTATGCGATATATGATCATCTCTTAGATTAAATTCCATACATTTTATACACTTTGTATAAAATGATAAGAATTTCAGTCTATTTGTATGAAAAAAATAATTACCAAATGAAATATTACATACCCACATCAACAATTCATCTTTTGTATAAATATATGATGGAATAAATTTAATTTTATGATGAATCAAAACGTTTATATTTTTTTTGATAATTTCACTCGATTGTGTTAAATCTTTATCAACATAAGAAATCGTTTTAATATCTAGATTTGTGATCAATTTTGTTGATAGATATTTATAAAAATATTTATACTTAATATATTTTGCACAATATGTATCGATATTACCATGAATATATGAATTTGAGATCGATTTTTCTATTAATTCTGATGACTTTATAAGATCCTTCCTAATGAATATATACGATATCATTGAACTCGAATATGCTTGTTTGAAATATTTTTCATGTAAATGTTGATATTTATTTATAGCTTTTGTATAGTTAATAAAGGAAACATATTTATCGTGACAAACATCGTAAATGATTTTATGAATTTTTGTTTTGTATGTTGGTAAAATCAACATAAAAATATATACATCAGATGTGTTAATCATAAGATCGTATAATGATTTTAATATATCATCAGATATATTATATCCCATTAAGATCATTTGTGGGATTGATTCATTAATTTTCTTGTAAAATTTAAAATCGTCAATACTTCTTCTGGCTATATTAATATAATCTAATTGATTGGCTGTATTTTCATCATCGAAAGGATCAGAAATAGTAATTTTAATTGGTAAATATTGCTGATTAATTCTTTTTTTTAACAATGATGAAAATAATCCTGTTTTGGCGTTAATTTCTTCAATACTTTGAATATTAAAGATATTTGCCAAAGAAATTATCGTTTCAATAAGTTCCTCCGAAGGAATCCAATTAATTACAGATCTACTATATTTTAATGTTTCAAATTTTGATGTCATACAGCGATAAAAATGTTTATCTTTAGGAAAAAGTTGCATTATATTATTATTTTTAATATTTTTTATCCATTGAATTAGATTATCATAATTATAATTATTTGATAAAATAGAGAAAAATTTTTCTCGTTGATAAATTAATGCATTAGTTAAATTATCCATATTAATAAATCACATACATTAAATCAATAAATAAATATTTCTTTTAACTATTCAATTTTAAAACAAAAAAAATTGAAAAATAATCTTTTTAATATAAAAAGATTATAATATTATACCATTATCAATTTATAATGTCTTCAAAACAATCATCATCTGATGACTCATTTTCTTTTGAAAATTTAACAATGGAAGATTTATCGAAAATAAATTACACTGATAAAAAATTAATACAACAATTAGGTTTTGAACCACTTCCACCTTTTCCTGAATTGAAAGAAAATAATGAGAAAGAAATCAAAAAATGGAAAGTCTTATTTTTCAAAAACACGGTGATGATTTCAATTTGCGATTACCGATATAAAACAATTGTCGAGATACTAAAAAAATTGGCAATTGCTAGTAATAAAATGACAGATAGTATAGAAAGCGTCGAAGAATTAATTAATCCCATAAAGGACACAAAACCTGATTCTGATTCTGGATCAGATCCCGATTCTGATTCTGGATCTGGATTAGATCCCTATCCTGATTCTAATTCTGGATCAGATCCCGATTCTGATTCTGAATTAGATCCCGATCACAATTCTGAATCCGTTTCCGAATTGAATTCTAAAGACAAATCACTCAATAAAAATAAGAAGGTTTCAAAGAAATCATCTGATGAAGAATCAGATTCTGAAGATAAACCTACAAATAAGAAAATACCAAAAAAATCACTTGATGAAGATTCTGATACAGAAAATGATAAAATTTTAAAAAACAAATCAAAGGAAAATACATCAAAGAAAATGGAATCAGATAAAGAATCTTCAAAAAAAATTCTTTCGAAAAAAGGAAAGAAACAAATTGAATCATCAGAAGATTCTAATGAAGATTCTAATGAAGATTCTAATGAAGATTCTAATGAAGATTCTAATGAAGATTCTAATGAAGATTCTGATTTGGATGAATCAGATAAAATGAAATCAACGAAGAAAGTAGTAAAAAAACAATCAAAAAAACAAGTTTCATCTGATGATGAGAAATCTCCTCCTCCAAAGAAATCGGCAAAGTCTAAAATTCCTTCAAAAATAATGAAAAAATCTAATAAGAAATAATTTCGTATGAAATTTCATTTCATTTCATTAAATACATAAAAAAATGAAATTTATTTATGTATTTAATAAATATTAATATAGTGATTAATAGTTATTTATTGTATGAGAAAGAACAAAAATAATGGATTAAATTGTATTAAACTAGGTAATATTTTTGATCCTATTTCTAATTTAAATTATGATGTTTTGAATAAAATAAATGAAACAAAACATGATGTAAAGATAATAACTATTTTTCCAAAAACTGATAAATCTATAATTGATTCAAATTCTAATGAATGTGATGAATATGATGATTCTGATGAATCTAAAACGCATGAAATTATAGTAAATAAAATATATGTACCAAAACAAAATAAATATAAAATGAATCCCTCTAAAAAAATAAAAATATGTAAAAAAACACAATTTCAATACAATAATAACCATAAAAAAAAATTGATAATAAAAAATTAAATAATTCATATTAATCATTTTATGTTATTACAATACAATGTCACTATCAACAAGATATTCGAAATATAGTTCCATTATTACCGAATATATAATATTCAAAGAAACGATTATAAAAGATATTGATTCTTATATTGAATTTCTAAGGGAAGGAAAACAAAATAAAACTTTGGAAGTTATTTTGAAACAGACGAAAAATATATATGATAGAATGATAAGTACATATAGTTCACATCAGAGTGATGATGATGATGATATAACATACAGTGATGATGATATGAATAATTTTGAATATGAAGAAGAAAGCGATAAGGAAAATGATGATATCGTATTTAATGGTAGAAAAATGTATCATTATAATTCTCAAGAAAGTAAAGATGAGAATAAAATTAATGCGCTAGCTTTGGGATTATCTTATTCCACTGATGAAGAATTCTTATATGCTGAGAACAACAACGAAAATATCGAATTTCAAAACTTAAATTCAAATAATAATGAAATCATGCATCGATTAGAATTAAAAGATAATAATGGAATTAATAAGCAAGATACAAATTTAACAAATAATTATATCGAATTTCAAAACTTAAATTCAAATAATAATGGAATTATGTATCAATTAGAATTAAAAGATAATAGTGATATAACAAATGATTATATCGAACATAGTAAGCGAAATATATATCATAATATTGCTTTCGATACAGTTATACAAATATTATTTGATAATGATATCAATGAAGATTATAATGATCCGAATGTAGATATTAAATAGAATTTATAAACTTTTGTTTTATTTGATATAAATCAGTCTCATATGATATATAAATTATCATATTTCGATTCATAGGATAATATTCTTATTAAAGAATTTTCGTAATTTAACGAAAGATATTTAGAATGATGAAATCAATTAATTGTAATAATATTAAGATTAATTGATTTCATTTCTCCTCAATAGAGAATAACATTATATTTTTCGCGAAATGCTTTTGCTAAAATATAATTGAGATTAATTGTAATAACAATATCGATAACTCTTTTATCAAGAAAATAAATATTTTTCATGATCCTTGTAAGTTAGTCATAAAATTATTAACTAAAACTGATTATATTTCAAATTCTCGGATATATTTATTAGGCAAAGGGGAATTTTTATAATAACTAGATTTAATTTGCTTTCGTTTAATAAATGAATTGAATTGATAATGTTCTAATTTACCATTTTCATTTGAATAATAAATTTTATTTATTCGATAACCTTTTTCAAATAAGTGCTTCATACGATAAACACAACCAACATATGGCTTTGAATTTGAAATAGTATAATCATTTATTGTCGAATTTTTACTTATTCTAATGACAATCAATGTAATGACAATCAATGAAATGTTAATTATTTTTTTTGATTTATTTTTTTTTAATTTTAAAATAGCTGTCTCTTCTGCATGTATTTAGCGTTTAATATCCATTATATTATTTTTGTAATCTGCGTGATTCATTCCAATTGACATAAGATTTAAAACACTGTTGACCTTTCTCAATGAAAATTGCACAAACATGTCGTTCTAATATACTTTTATTAACATCAGAACAACATCGAATATGAATTAGTTTATTAATAATTTTGTCGATTTTTGAATTAAATTGATTAGATTTCAGATCAATAAACATTATTCTTTTAATTTATCTAGAAAAAATAAATTAAAAATTTTAACGCTGATATTTTATCAATAGTAGCGTTAAAATTTTTAATTTATCTAGAAAAAATAAATTAAAAATTTTAACGCTGATATTTTATCAATAGTAGCGTTAAAATTTTTAATTTATCTAGAAAAAATAAATTAAAAATTTTAACGCTGATATTTTATCAATAGTAGCGTTAAAATTTTTAATTTATCTAGAAAAAATAAATTAAAAATTTTAACGCTGATATTTTATCAATAGTAGCGAAATTTATTTTTGAAATTATTATTAAACTCCTTATGTTTTGTTTTCATTTTTTTATATTCTTTCAAATTGAGTAACATTTGACAATTATTAATATGCATTTCATCAAGAAGCTAGTTGAATAAAATCAATATAAGATAAATATATATACTTAAATAATAATTTATTTATACTATATTTCATTTTTCAAAAAATTTGATAATTTATCAAAACCACCTATAAATTTACCTTCATAAAAGATCAATGGTCTAGTTGTATGATTGGTATCAAAATTAACATTTTTTGCATTTTTTCGGAAAGTATTTAATAATATATGAATACCTCCATCAATTTTGTTGATATCATAACCCTTATAATTGAGTCTATTTGATTTGAGTAATTCTAAAGCATTACGAGAATATGCACAATCATATGTAAAAAAAATTATAAAATATCCTTTTTTTGATTCTTCTAATTTTTCCATGACTTTGTTTTCAAATAAATTTGACATTTATATTATTAATTGCATCGATTTTATTTTTTTCACATGTAGTAAAAATAAAATGATAATTTATAAAACAGATATTAATTGTTCAAAATATATTTCTTGTACATTTTTAATAGTTCTAATAGAAAAGCATTGGGATCTGCATTCTTATTTGCCACAAAAAATTCGGGGTTATTTTGATATAATTCTAATGCAAAATTCATTACATATGATTTCTTCGAAACTGCTCCAGTATGTCTTAGATGATGTGCAGTTGATTTGAATGCATTTGTAATATTTTTTTTGATTGTTTTTCTATCTTTCGGTATTCTTTTTTTTGTTTCACTTAATAGAGTTTGGATAAAATAGAGATTTGCACCATAAGTTCTAAAATCTTTAATACTAAATTCAGATCCCATATAATCTTGAAGATATTTATTCAAATCACGATCAGTTATGTTTAATATCTTTTCTCTTCCATCATCATCAATATTTACATATTGAAATAAATTGTCTCCATCTAATTTCATTAGCATTTTAATAGCTCCCACATAAAATGGATTTTTGATTGTATAATAAAGTCGTTGATTTGATTTACCTTTGAATCGTAAATTAATTACTCCATTTTCTATTTTGACATGTTTTTTTCTGAGACTTGATATTCCATAAGATTTATTTTCTCTAGCATATACTTCTTTTCCCACACGTAAATGATAATCTTTTACAATCTGTAACATTAATGCAATTACCCTATTTTTATCATAAATATTTAAATTATTATGTTCAGCAATAATTTTTTCTAATTTTGGTATTGATTTAATAAAATTATATAATCTTACAAATTTTTGTTCTTCCGCCTTTTCTATGTGTACTTGATGGTAGCGATATTGCTTTCTATTCTTTGAATCTTTTCCAATTACTTGAATTGCAGATATTGGATCTCTTGAAATCCAAACATCTTGCCAATTAGGAGGGATTTTCAATTTACCAATTCTTTCAAGATCTTTTTGTGTTACTTCTTTATTATTATTTATATACAAATAAATATATCCATCTGTTGTTTTTTTTCTGTATATTCCTTCTTCATAATGCTTCTCGTCATATGACATCTATATTTAAATAAGAATCATAATATGAATTTATTCAGTTTACGTTAATTATTATAAATATAATGATCTCGAAATATCTGAAAATTCTTCGATTTTTTTTCTACTATACATTGTGAATCGTTTCATACCCATTTTAATATCCTTCATTGTAATTATTTTTCTGAATTGACTATCTTTCAAAAAAACCCTATTAGAATGTGCGACTTTTGTATGAAAAAGTAATATTTCCATATCTCTACCGAAATATTTAAACATATTATAATTAGTTTTGAAAAAATCAAGTTCTTTATCTATTTTTACATCTAATAACCATTTATCATTATTAATTTTAAGGTGAAAAATTTCCATAAGATCTTCAGGTTTATAAGAATCTATAGTATATCGAAATCGAAAACGACTTACAAGACCAGGATTGTAAGAAAAAAAACATTCTTCTAATTCATCATGATATCCGGCAATGATGCAAATAAATTTACCCGCATTTTCTGTCAAATTTTGATTAATTGTGTCAATACATTCTTTTTCAAATGAACCTATTTTTTCAGCATTACCTAAAGAATATGCTTCATCTATAATTAATATTCCTCCTAATGCCTCATCAATTACTTTTTGAGTTTTTGCGGCTGTATGTCCAAGATATTTTCCTATCAAATCAGATCTTCTTACTTTTTTGATTATTTTTTTCTTTAAATAACCAATACTTAAATAGATATCCGCTAAAATATCTATGATATGAGACTTACCTGTACCTGAAGAACCTTCAATAATGGTATGTAACATTTCCGCTGGATTGGGTTCAAAATCTTGAGAAAAATATATTATTTGTTCTATTAGTTCATGTTTAATTTTATACATTCCAATTACCGAATTTAATCTAATCAAAGGATCTACTAAGCGTGCAAATATTTCCAATTTCATTCCATTTAATTCAGTTTGTAATTGACAATGATATGCTAATCCTAAATCGATTAACATATCAATTGTAATATTGCAATTTTTATTATTTATTATCTCATCCGGCAAAGTTGGAATATTAATTGAATATTCATCATGATCACAATTTTTACCAAAACATAGATTTTCCTGAAAATTTGATGGAATAAATATTGGAGATAAAAGATAATCGTTATTGGGTAGACTATTATTATTTTCACCTTCGATTTGATGTAATAAAATAACGAATGGATGAATTGTTTGTATATTATCAATATTTTCTGATAATAAATTTTGATTATTTTCATCTTCGTTATGATTATCTTGTGTACAATTTGATATTCTGTCATTAATTTTTTCCATTTTTATTCGTTTATATGAAGATTTTTCTAATATCATCTTCCTTTTATTTAACAATTCCATTATTTTAATTTTATAGATAAATAAATTTTTGTTAAACAAACATAACAGCATGTAAATATTTTATCTCAAACATATATAAATATATCGGATTATAGAAAATGTGATATTGATTTGATAATTATGTAAATAATCGTTATTAAAATCATATTCTCGAATCTTATAACAAACAAGATATGTTAATTAAATATATTTTATTACTTATTATTTGTCATTAAAATAATAAATAATATTATGATTATAGCATATAATTGTGATGAAACAAGCTATTTGTCAAATAAATCATCCAAAAAATCATGGATATATTTTATTTACTGAATATTCAGATTACACTTTAGTTTCTTATGATCTATTTAATTTACCTCCAGGAAAACATGGCATTCATATTCATCAATCTGCAGATTTACGAAACGGATGTGATAGTCTTGGTTCACATTTTACCCTACCACAAAAAACCCATTTAGATAAAAATCAACTTGGAAATCATATTGGTGATTTAGGTAATCTCAATGTTAATGATCTTGGAAAAACTCAATATTCTATTCATATTACCTTCCTTCCACTTGAAGGAAAATGGTCTATAATTGGAAGAAGTGTTGTTATTCATCATGATGAAGATGATATGGGTTTAGGTAACTATAATGACAGTAAAACGTCTGGACATAGTGGGAGCAGAATTGCATGTGGAATAATTGGTCATATTTAAAATTGAAAAATAATATATATAGAATTAGTTTTACAATACGTAGCTATAAATTATCAAGTAAATCAAAAAATGGCTTTATTTTCAAATGAAAATCGTAGAAATAAAATAGATACTAAATTTGCAATTAATCACATTGGTCATAGACGTTGGGATATTATTTCAAAACAAATTGATTTTGAGACAGAATTATGGACAGGATTATATAACATTGGGAAGAAAATTTTCAAAAATAATTTGGTGTCCAATTCGATTTGTTATGGTGAAGATATATATCTAATGTTAAGAAACGATTTATTACAATTAGAGATAGTTTCTGGAGAGATAGAAGCTATAAATTCTAATAAAATAAATAAAAAATTATCCAAAGCTGATATTATTAGATATAATAATAATTTGCGAAAAATAAAATCGGAATTTTCTTCATTATTGCAAAATATTTCAAATGAAATTACAATAAATCGATCTAAAATAGTATTCAGTGGAAAATTTATCGAATTAATTATTATAAAAATGATGATTCATTGCAAAAATTTAATTGATAAAATGATTGATAAACAAAATCATCATCAAAAAATATCAAATTCAAAATTTGTAACAGATGAGAAACTTTCTTATAAAAAAGAAATATTATTAATTGAAGATGATATCATTCAATTAATAATTGGATACACAAAATTCATTGAAGAAAAAAAATTAAATATTCAATTATCCAAAACTTGTTTAGAAGATTTAGAAAAATGGATAAATAAAGCAAAGCAAATAATCAAATATGATTCGACAAATGTTATTATACATAGGCCAAAATTTATTTTTAAAACAATATATGATGAAATGTTACAGAAAAAAAATATCGATTTATATCCTTCTCAGAAAGATATTTTCAAATTCGTTACTGAAAATAACAGTTATCTTGCTCTTGTTCATACAATGTTAGCATCTGGTAAAACTACGATGGTGTTACCATTATGTGGATGGTTAGCTACTGTCAATATAGAAAATCGTGCAAAAATTATTTTTTGTTGTCCAAATGAAGCTGTTTTACTTGAAGTAGGAAGAATGATATATGGAATTGGAATTCCATTTGGGATAGTAATTAGAAATATTAAAGATGGGTCATTAATTTATAAATGGTCTACATTTGTAGATCAAAAAAATCCTGAAAAGACAGCCATATTATATCTATGTGATATATTTGTTGCTAGAATTCTTTTAGAACAAAGGCAAGGATTTATAGTTAATTATAAAAAATATATGGATAGGAATAAAATAGATCCAATAAATTTTCCAATAATTGGAAAACATTTACCGAAAATTCCCGATTATATTTTAATAGGAGATGAACTTACAAAAGATGCTGATTCGAGAGAAGGATTTGAAAATAATGATTTTTCAGTAAATACTGAATTATTCATAGATTTAATGAAAATAATACCACCTCGAGTTATATTAATGTCTGCTACTCTTCCTACAATTGAACAATTTCCCGAATATCATAAAATAGCTAAAAATAATATGATCATAAAATCATTCACTTCATCTGAAGCAACAATTGGTTGTGCTTTAATATCTAACAAAGGTAAACTTTTTGCACCTCATTTTGGTGCAAAAACGATAGATGAAATAAAGAATATGCTTAATATTATACAAACAAATCCATTTATTGGTAGATTTTATACTTTCGAAATACTCTTAGATATGGTTTCTATTTTCAATAAATACGAATTAATTACCCCCATTTTGAAAGAAGTTTTTGATGATCCATCAAAAGCTACTCAAAATAATATTCAAAATATTACATATGAAATGTTAAACACATTGATAAATTCGAAAGATAATAAATTAGTTGAAAAAATATCCAATATCGATAATCAAAGATCAATTGGAACTGGTGTTAATTTATCAACAATATTTACGACTGATTTTAATAAATTTTGTAAAGGATGCATTATATATTCAAATAATCCGATGAATGTAGCTCTCGAAATTTATCGAACTAATTTTGATTCATTTCTAATTGAAGAGGATAAAAAAAATACTCGTGATATTTTCCACCAAATCAAAATATTAGACATTATTGAAAAACATCAAAAGGAACTCGAAAATTATAACAAGATAATAAAGAGAATGAAATCTAAATCAGATGATGGAATTATTAAGTCAAATAAAGAACATAATAAAAAAGAGAGAATGAAGACAAATTCATGGGAACAATTAGCCAAAGTGAATGAATCATATCCTATATGGGATTTTCCTAAAGAATTACAATTAGGTTCCATTGAACATTTATGTAAATGTGAAATTACGTCAAAATTTATTCCTATTGCCTCTGTTATGCCAGAAGATTTACCTATTGATTCAAATGTTTCATCAGAAATATTAACCTTATTAGCTTCTGGAATAGGAATATATTCAACATCAAATAATTTTTTAGATGATGCTTATCTAAAAAGTGTTCTTCTTTTAGCAAAAAGAGGATTGTTACGTGTTATTTTTTCTGATGGATCGATTGCATATGGTACAAATCTTTCTGTATCGAATATAATAATTATCGATGAATTGAAAGATAATGAATCAATTGTAACAAAACATTCAATTAAAACGATTTTTCAAATGTTAGGAAGAGCTGGAAGGGGAGGTGATCTTTCTTATGAAGCAAGAATATATACAACATCACACGATGACGCTTTAATTTCCATCATTCAATCATATATAAAAGGAACATTAGATGAAGGAACACGTGATGAAGTAACAAATATTCGAAAAGCATTCGAAACGATTTGGTAAATTTTATTTTTTTATTGGAAAATAAAATTATTTTCCAAATAAATTTATAGAAATTATTGGAAAGTTTTAAAAAATAAAAAATTGATTTAATTTTTCATATTATTAATAAATAAATCTTATTCATTAATAATGATGGAAAATAAACAGGATATTGAAATAAACGACGTCGGTAATGAAATGAAAGATGATATTGAAAAAAATTATTTAATAAATGACGATATGATATTCCCTCCAGCAACAATTGATTCGAAATTAATATCGCTCCAAAAAAATGCAGTAGAATTTATCTCATCAGTGATTCTAAAACATGAAAAATTTTTCTATGATCTTGTTAATAAAGACTTATTATCGGAATTAGAATCATTGTTAGGGACAACAGATCAGGTTATTTTAGATATGATTACCACCACAACAAATGATTTTTATAATAAATTATATTTCGATGTACAACATAAAAATGATATGGAAATAGTAAAATGGATTAATGAAATGGCAATATTAGGAGGATATGGTGCACATATTTTATTAGACAAATTAATACGATTAACAATAAGTATTCATTTTGATATTATTAGAGAAGAATTAGATATTTCAAATTACAAAAAATACAATGATTCGCTACATAAACAATTGAGTTATCTCTTAGTAAATATAAATTTCTTGCATATCTTTTCAAAAGCTCCGGATGATGAAACGGAATTTTTCTGCGTCCCGGAGAACTCATCACCATTTAAAATTATCATTGATAAACCTATCAAAAAATAATTAATTTTATTTAATTATTTAAGTAAAATTAGTAGGCTTCGTTCTGGTGAAACGTTTTTTTGGTATTTTGATATCTGAATTTTGATGGATTGAAAATTCTGTAGAAATATTTGCAGAATTTTCTTTATTGAGTTCTGTTACTTTCATTTCTACTGCTTCTTGATTGATAGGTCTTCTGGCTGCTATATTAACTGCATCTCTCATAACTTGAGATCGAATAATGGGATTCAAAATCGGACGATTTATAGAAGTTGCTTCTCTCAGATTATTAGGTGGTAATGGTTTATTAAGACTGTTTATTCTGGAAGTTGGAACAGCTTCCTTATACTTTGAATAAAATCTTCTATTTTCAGTCATATTATCCAAATTAGATTGATTAATAGGTAAATGTTGAATCGTTGCAGGAGGATACATTGAAGCTATTCCAGTTTGATGTTGAACTGTTGCGGGAGGATACATTGAAGCAACTGTAGCCTGCTGTTGAACTGTTGCAGGAGGATACATTGAAGCTACTCCAGTTTGATGTTGAACTGTTGCGGGAGGATACATTGAAGCAACTGTAGCCTGCTGTTGAACTGTTGCAGGAGGATACATTGAAGCAACTATAGTATGCTGTTGAGTTGGAGGATACATTGAAGCTACTCCAGTTTGATGTTGAACTGTTGCGGGAGGATACATTGAAGCTACTCCAGTTTGATGTTGAACTGTTGCGGGATAATGTGCTTCACATTCATTTCTATGTGGATATATAGGAGGATGTATCATTTGATATTGAGTTTCTGCTTGAATAATTGTTTGATCATGAGATATTTGAGGATAATTAATGGGATATTTTGCTTCTTGAATTGCAATAAAATTTTCTATTTGATTGGGCGTTAGAGTTTGGCAATTATTTGGATTTTGATTAATTACACCAACTAACGTATCAGTTTCAGGATTATATTTGGATGTAGGTAATGCAAAAGTATGATTTAATGAATTTAATTCCCTTCTATATACCAATATCATATATCGCATTTCTCTTATTTGTTCGATAGTAAATATAGAAACATATCTATCTTGTGTATAATCCATAAAATTCATAAATAATGGATTAAAATTTATCTCTTCATGGAGCTTATGATGAATTAATTTATCAGTTGGATCATGAATTAAATTAATTTTTACTGAAATTTCATCATCGACAACTACATTATCAAAATGCATATTTCTCATAATACATCGTTCTGTTCTAACATCTAAACCAAAAATATGTAATAATCCTAAATAATGTCCAATTTCGTGTGTAAAAGTCTTATATAAATTAAAAATATTTTCTTGATATTCTTCAGGAAAGAAAGCTCGTCTACTCATAACTATTCCATTATTATTATCTAATGTTTCCCAAGGAAAGTTAGAGAATCCAAGAATAGATATTTCTGTAACATCAATGATCCAAATGTTCAAGAAATTTTCGGGATTAATAGCATCTGCTTTATTTTCATGGATGAAATTTTTAATTGCTTGAAATTCCATTTCAGTTTGAGTCACGTCATCATATTGTACAAGATTGAGAATTGAATTTATCGGATAATAATAAATTTGTCCCAATTCAAAAACAATATTTGATGGTTGTAATGGAAGTGATTGTGTGAAATTTGCATCTAAATAAATTTGTTGTTTTGTATTATTGGTAAGGAAAACTTGGTTAATTATCGATTTGTATTTAAAATTATTCATCGTATTTGAATTAGTACTGTAATTATTAAAATCATCATTTATTGAGAGTATTATATCATGAACTCTAGTTACCACACGTTCTCTCATATAAGTACCTTTTCTACCCATAAAATGAAAGATTATTTTAATGTTGATTGTGGTAAACATATCAACATTGGCAATTTCGATAGCTGCCCTCTCCATTATTTCATCGTGTATTTTCAAATTATTAGCATATAAATATGAATGGGAATGGAAAGCACATTTGCGGATATTTGATCTGAATAGTATCTGATCATTAATTTTATTACTTTTTATGATTCGATTATTGATTCTAGACATATTTTTATACATCCAAATGCGAAAATAATTGTTTTATTAAGGACTAGCTTAAAAAATTGAAAATCAATTAGAAATATTATTATCAAAAATGAACATTGAATTATTAATTAAGGAAGTTATTTTCTTAGAACATCATAAACAAGTTTTCAAAACATGTGTTTCAAATCATTAATCAATTAAATCTCAAATATTCTGACAATGAATTAAAAAGACTTAGATTCATTGTTACATATAATAGTTTATATATGATTCGGAAAAAAATAACAAAATTGTAAATCTACAACTATTTATGTGATAAAAAAGATGGATAAGGATATATAACTTCATTGTATATAGACTTCAGGAATTGAAATATGAAGATAAAAAACTGAAAACGAAAAACATTTTTCTATCGTTATAGAATTCACATAAAAGAAACAACTGTTCCTGAACAATTTAAAATAATAATTTTATCTTATCAGATAATCAATTCTAAATAATAATATTATTATCATTTAGAATGACATTTACTATAGAAGATTATAATCAATTAGGTGACAGATTAACGAAATTTAAAAGTAGTGTTGCAGATGCATTACTATCTGCAGGATATATTACAGGAATAATTCTTGGAATCATTGGTTTTTTTCTATTAATTGTTGAATTGGATACATTTAGAAAAGTTAGAGATATTAATTATTGGAAAGTGAAAAAAAATGTAGGAAAAATATTAGAAAATTATATGGAATCATCATCTGTTTCGATAAATTTGAATGCTCTTATCTTATCTAGTAACCATGTAAATTTAAAATATCGAAATCGTGTTTCTTTTGAATATGAAATTAATGGTGAAAAATATATTAGTTACAAATATTCTTTTTATGAACCTTGGAGTGACAATCCAATTATTCCAAAGATGGAAGGAAAGTTTTTTCCACCTGAAGAAATCGTTGATGTCTTAATAAATCCGAATGATCCATCAGAAGCTTACATAGCTAATAAACCTTATACTAATTATAATAGAATCACTATTGCAATTATCCTATCTACTATTGGAATTTACATTGTCATGAAAAGTTCATAAAAAATTGATATATTTTTACTTTTAATAATATATTTTTAAAATATTATTAAAAAGAAGCGATGTCTACATTAGGGAAAAAAATAATGATCAAATATCCAGATAGAATACCAATTATTGTCAAAACTATCGGATTTAAAATTGATAAAGATAAATATTTAGCTCCATCTAACATAGAATTGAGTAATTTCGTTAATCAATTTCGAAAAATAAATAGTTATTTAATTGATTCAACACAGACGATTTTTGTATTTATTAATAATATTATTTGTTTACCCTCTGATAGAATTTCAATAATTTATGAAAAATACAAATCTCAATTAGATGATTGTTTACATATAACAATATCAATAGAAAATTTTTTCGGATGATTTTTTATAATGGAAATATTAGGAATAATTATTTTATTATTAATACTGACATTTATGGTATTAATTATCATCTATTACATAGAACATAAAAGTTTTATTATCATTCATTATACTCCACAAATCACATACAAACAAATAAAATTTATTGAAAATAATATGAAAAAATCACATGGTAATTTGAAAAATTTGGGATCAGGATTATGTTTGATACCTGATAATAGTACCACAAATGAAAATTTACTCAATGTAGCCCCTTGTGAAAATAATACAGATCATTTGTGGCATATGAATAATAATAATACAATTAGGAATTATGATACAAATCAATGTATTGTATCGAGTGATCATACATTTAATTTCAAATCTAATTTACAAAAATGTGATGAAAGAATATCAGATTCAAATATTCAAATATGGTCAATTCAACCATATGATTCTAATATATTTCAATTAACCAATCATGAAACTTGTCTAGATGTTATTTCAGATTTGGATAAATATGATGTGATAAATAAAAAATGTAATTACAGTTCAAATCAAATGTGGAAATTCATTCCTATTTTAGATGAAAACAGAAATGTTTCAGATAGATAAAAATATTAATTATAATTAATACAAAATATTCAATGACATTGTATATTCCATACTACTTATTAGCACAAGGTGTATATTCTGGAATTATTAATGGGATTAGTTTAATAACGATCAATACTGGTAAGTTAATTAAATCTGTATATAATCATAAGAATCCAGACATGAATAAACATCTTCAAAAATTAGATATTGAATATAAATTAAATTTAATTGAATCTATTATAAATTTCATACCTTCTAATTATGATAAAAATATTGATCCAATATTTATTTGTTTACGTGGAATAAAAATAGCGATTGAAAATGTACATAATAATCTATTACAAATAAACAAAAAAATTGCATATCATGTTACTAAATGGTTTTCATCATGGCGAACATTAAATATCAAATTATTATTAAATATGTTAGAAATGAATGTAGAAATTTTGAACAATAGATTTAATGATTACGTAAAAACTTGCCAAATTTATCAATTTAATTATCATCATTTAAAAACAATTAAAGAATCACAATGAATTCATTTTTTCAAATTAAAATTTAAAAAAATGGATCATGTTCGATTTTGATAACCAAGAAAATTCTCAACGATATTCTATCTTCTATTGTTACTTCACATTGTGGTTTTCCAATAGTATTTTTATAGATTGAAAAAAATGGTAATATATCCATAATTTTAGGATTTAGGAAATAATAATAATGATTATTTGAATCTATTAATTTCAATGTTGATTCAATGGAATGAATCATATCTTGAATGTTCGGTTTATAACGAGAGCTAATGTTATCAATCCAATAAGGTCGAATGGTTATTGTCTTATCGCTACTTATAATATTATTTTCTCCATATACTTCTTTAAATATCTTTATAAACTTCTCCATTAATTAAGATTTTTTCTATCTGTTCCTATTATACAGGAAATTAAATATTTAATTTATCAATTTTTTATAAAGAATTGATATTTTATTACTAATAATTAAATCATTTAATGGAAGAAGAATTGATAAAAATTATCACATCTTATGGATATCCATATAAAAAAATAGAAGGTAATATCTTGACAATCATTTATGATCTTTTTAAAAATAATTCAATATACGAAATTACTAAACATCAATATGATGATTCCGATGTATATCTTTATATTGGAATTTATTGTAATATAAATAAATCAAATGATGTAATATTGTTTTATAATAAATCAACTGAAATGGGTAATGTAATTGCACCATGTCTTTTGGGTTATTATTATTGGGGAATAAAAGATTATGATAATATGTTAATATATTATCAAATAGCTATTGAAAGGGGAAATTCGGATGCCATGTATGAACTAGGTAGATATTATTATGTGATTAAAAATTATTCGAATATGTTTCATTATTATCAAATGGGTATAGACAATGGTAACATTGATGCTGTTATTGGATTAGGAACATATTACGAAGAAAATGATGATTTAATCAACGCAGAAAAAATCTATCTTACATCAATGGATAAAAATAATAAGGATATTATGTATCATCTCGCAAATTTATATTACAAGAAGGGAAATAATAATAAAATGATAGAATATTTTATCATGGCAATGGAGCATGGAGATTCAGAAGCTTTTTTTGAAATATTAAATTATTTTGATAAAAATATAGATATAGTTAATTATATTAAAAGTTATGATAGAATATTTTTCTCCGAAAAAATAATAGATAAATACAATAAATTATTCATTGAATTCAATAAACATACTAAAGAAATCAATTGTGTAATATATATCACATCAGAATGTGTGAATTGTATAAAGAATACAAAATGTTTATATCGAAGTTGTGGACATTCTAGTTGTCAAGATTGTTATTACGACAAATGTCGAATTTGTTCACACAATAGTAAAATGATATGTAATTATAAAAAATGTACTATATGTCATGATAGTGCATAATTTTTGATTATTTAATTAAACAATCAAAAATTTATCACAATATTTAATTCATTTAGAAAAATGCGAATTGTTAATATAAAATAGTATATAATTCCTCATATATATATGACTCAAAAATTATTATTTTATCTTGGTTCTTTCTCCTCGACAATAATAAATGAAAATTTTTTGATCCAAATAAAGAGATATTATCATGTCATTTTTAGTAATAATGAGATAGATATATTTGCAGATATTATAATAATTTATGATTATTTATCCTTTTTTCTAAGTAACAAGATTTATAAAAATAATAAGACATATATTTGGCATAATGACTTATCAATGTTACAACATAATATTCCAAATTTTATGCATTTCGTGAATGGTGTAATAACTACAGAACAGGTAAACATTCCTGGAGTTATATACTACGATAATAATATTGAAAAAATTCTTGATATTTTCGGATATCAAGAAAAAGTTATTACTGTTAAATTTTTATGTAATTGGATTGACGATTTTAATATTTATAAGATTATGTTACGATTGTGTAAATCAGAGGGCAAATGGAATAGGATACAAATTACAAATTCTGATGATGCTCAATATTATTGTATATTGAATCATCCTCAAAAAGGACATAAATGGAAATCAGAAAATACCATTTTGATAATGATGGAAGAATATACAAATAGGAAAACTTTTTTTCCAAAAGAATGGATATCGCCAAAACATGAAGATTTTATGTGTTATGAAGATAATCATAATGGTATTGAATGGCATTTAAATAAAACATGGAATGAACTCATGGTAGATAATATTAACAAAACTAAAATATTATCTAGTGTTACATCTAGTGAATATAGATTAGAGGGACATATAAAACGTATTTTATTCTTACAATTCTTAGATAACAACATTAATTTCGATTTATACGGAAAATCAAATAATTTCAATTTAAAAAATTATATTGGATCTCTACCCTTTATGAATAAAGATGATGGAATTTTACCGTACAAATATACGATTGCTTGTGAAAATAATATGATAAATGGTTATTTTACAGAAAAAATTGTGGATGCAATTCTTGGAGAATGTTTATGTTTTTATTGGGGATGTCCAAATCTTGAAAAATTTTTAGATTCAAGATCATTCATTCGAATTGATTTGGATGATCATAGAAAATCATTAAACATTATTACGGATGCCATTCGTAATAACGAATGGGAGAAAAGAATTCATATCATTAGAATTCAAAAATTAAAAATATTAAATGAAATTCAATTGATACCTATGATAGAGAAAATTATAAATAATCATGAAAAAATACAATGTAATAATCTTGTATTTGATGACATGATGATTAATTCCATAAATGAATTATTACCTGTTGAGATAGTAATTAATTTTACATTAAACCGAAAACTTTCTAATGCAATATCTTCATTAGAAAAAATACCATTTTATGATAGTATTATTCCAATAAATTCTGGTAGAAAAACATTAATATTCATAGATGGAAGTGGATCTATTTCTTCCATTTGTGACACATTGATGGAAATATTTTGCCAAATATCTAACTATCACATCCTAATTATAAATTTTAAAAATGAATATAACTATCATCATAACGAATATATTGAATTAAAAAATATAGAATCCATTCTTCCCAAAAATTGTTTTATTTATTTTCCCTCTAAAGAAGAATGGATTTTAATTTCATCAATTGAATGTCATATTAATTTAATCAAACATGAATTAGATAACAAAATTGAAACTAAAGTAATTAATCTAAAAAGGAGATATGATAGATGGGAACGATTTTTAGATTTTACAAAACATCATCGTATTATCTATAATAGGTTTACTGCTATTGACGGTAGACAATTAATAATGAACGATGAATTAGATAGAATTTTCAAAATACCTGAAAATTTTAAAGGTAAACGATGGCAAATTACACATAATTGGCAAATTGGTGTGATTGGATGCGCAATGAGTCATATCAATATTTGGAAAGAACTGATACAAAATGATATGGATATATATATAATATTTGAAGATGATGTTATATTATCTCAGAATTTTGACAATAAGATAATCAAAATATTAAACAGAATAAAAAATGATAATAAATGGGATATTATGTTTTTAGGAATGAATGACGATATTCATCATCAATTATATGAAGATAATTATGTTTATGATAATATTATGCAATATTCATCCAAAATGAGAATTCATGGTGGTGGATTATATGGTTATTGTTTGCATAAACGAGGAGCGATTAAATTAATAGATTGTGTTGAAAAACTGGGGGTACAACAACCAATTGATCATTTTGTAATAGATCAATTTGATACAATGATCGCTTATAAAACTGTACCTCCATTAGTATCTGCAATTATTTACGGAAATGAAAATCTAGATACTGACATCCAAAATGTAACTATTTCGTTAAAATCATTAAACAAATAATCATTATTTGTAACATATAATATATTCATGAACAACATAAAAAAAACAACTATATGTTTGAATATGATAGTAAAAAATGAAAGTAAAATAATTGAAGAAACGTTAAACAGTATATACAAATATGTTGATACATATGTTATTAATGATACTGGTTCCACAGATGATACACGTGAAAAAATAAGGAATTTTTTTGATTCCAAAAACATTAAAGGTGAAATTATTGATCATGAATTCAGATCATGTAATTGTCATATGGATAATAAATACAAGAAATACAATTGGTTTCATTTTGGATGGAATCGTACTTATGCATTGGAAAAATGTATTGGAAAGAGTGATTATATATTAATTATGGATGCAGATGATATTATTATTGGTGAATTGCCATTACCAGAAAAAGTGTGTGATGAAAATTATCAATTACTTATAGGGAATAATTTTCAATATTATCGTCCTCAATTGATCAGAAATGATGCTAAAATTGGATGGAAATATAATGGTGGTTTACATGAATATTTAGACTCTTCTATTCCAGTAAAATATGTAAAATTAGAGGGAAATTATTATATTGATTCTAGGAGATTAGGAGCGAGAAATCAAGATCCAAATAAATATCTTAATGATGCTAAAATTTTTGAGCAACTTCTCAAAAAAGAACCATCAAATGAAAGATATATGTTTTACTGTGCTCAAAGTTATTACGATCATAAAGATTTTAAAAATTCCATGAAATACTATGAAAAAAGAGTTTCAAAACGTGGTTTTAAGGAAGAAGTATTTTATTCTCTTTATAAAATTGCACTTTGTAAAAAGAATCTTGAATATACATTTGATCAAATAATTCACGCATTTTTGAAATGTTATAATTATTATCCACAACGCGCAGAAGCATTATACGAAATAATTCATTTTTATCGTTTAAATGATAAATTTAATGAAGGGTATGCTTATGCACGTAAGGCACTTGCCATACCATTTCCTGTTAATGATAATTTATTCGTATTCAAAGATATATATGATTATAAATTAAAAGATGAAATTGCTCTATGTGCTTATTATATTTGTAAATATCAAGAAGCGTATAATTTATGGATGAGTATAATGGAAGAAAAGAAATTTCCTGATTCTGAATTTGAAAGATTAAGTACTAATCTCCATTTTGCAAGGGATCAAATAATGCAGAAAAAACCAAAATTGTGTTTTTACGTTGGATATATTTCAGATTACAATAAAAATATAAATGATGTCTATGGTAGTGAATTGGCATTACAAAAAATATCGAAATTATTTACAGAAGATTATGATGTTTATATTTTTGGTCCTGCATTTGAACGCAGAATGATTGATAAAATAACTTTTATGAATTCTACTGATTTAAATGATTTTGGAAAGAAAAATGAAATTGATATCATGATTATAAGTAGATATATTCATTACTTCTTAGAATTTAAAATAAATGTTCGTAAGACATATTTATGGTTACATGATATGTTATTACAACCATTCTGGAATGGTAAACCTCTTCCTTCTGAAGGAAAATATTTATTGGAGAACATGATGGATCGTATTGATGGTGTTATTGTTTTATGTGAATGGCACAAACAAAATGTATTAAATTTTTTTGAAATTGATTCATCTAAAATATTTATTATCGGTAATGGTATTGATATCAATGATTTTGATCACCAAGTTGAAAAAGTTAAAAATAGATTCATATATATATCTAATCCAATTAGAGGTCTTTCTCAATTAATCGAACATTTTCATACAATTAGAGAAAAAATAGTGGATGCTGAATTATATATTTATCGTGGTTTAGAAGAGTTCAATAATCAAAAAATTGTAGAAGAATTAAAAAAATTTGACTACATCAAATTTCAAGATAAATTACCTAATAAAAAACTCATACCAGAAATTATGAAAGCTGAATATTGGTATTATCCGACAAATTTTTATGAAACTTATTGTATTAGTGCATTAGAAGCACAAATGGCTGGTTGTCTTTGTATTACCACCAAATTAGCAGCATTAACACATACTGTTGGAGATAGAGGAATACTTATTGATAAAATTATCTATTCTGAAGAATATTGGAATGAAGCAATCAATGCCATTATCAATTTCAATAATAATCCGGAATTGAAAATAACATATATTAAAAAAGAAAAAGAATGGGCTCAGAAACAAACATGGAAAGAGAGATCAAAAGAATGGTTAGAATTGTTAAAACAATAAAATTATAAAATTTTAATAATTTTTTAATTACAATTATCATTCACATTTTACTGTTTATTTTTCCACTAATCAATTGACCAAAATACTTTGTTTAAAGTATCGATTATAATATTCATTGCTTCTTTTGTTGGAAGGGAGTTACTAATTTCATTGATCATTAAGAAATCATGCATGGTACCAACTATCCTTATTGCAAAAACATCTACTCCAGCCTCCATTAATCTATGTGCATATAATTCACCTTCATCTCTCAATACATCATTTTCATCAGTAATAATTAAAGTAGGGGGAAGTTTTGCAAGTATATTTTTTGGAGCTCGTAGAGGTGAAAGTGTAAAATTTTGTCTTATTGATTTATCTGGTGCATATGCATTCCAAAACCATTCCATTGATTCTTTTGTGAGCCATGGTCCATCTTTAAATTTATAATAACTATTTGTATCCATTTCAGAATCAGTTACAGGATAAAACAAAGCTTGATAATGGATTTTTGGATATCCAAATTGATTTGCTAACATTGTTACAACAGTTGCAATATTACCACCAACACTATCTCCCATAATAACTAATCGATTTGTATCCAATTTATAATTAAATGCTTGATCCACAAAATATTTCATCGCAACATAAGTTTGAATGATAGCTGTAGGATATGTTTCTTCAGGAGATCTATCATAATCTACAAAAATCAGAGCACTTTTTGTTCCACTCACTATTTCTCGTATTAATCTATCATGTGTATTTTTACTTCCTAAAATCCACCCTCCACCATGAGCATATACTATCATTGGTAATATTTCCTGATCGCATGAAATTGGTCTGATTAATCTAATTTTAATTTTACCATCTTCAATAATAAAATCTTTAATTTCAACTTCTTTTTTTTTAATCGAAGTAGATTGAATTAATTCCAAAAAATTTCGCGCATCTTTTATTGGTAATTCTGATAATGGTTTTTTCAAATTCAAAGATTCTACAAACTGTCGCACAGATAATTCTAATTGATTCATATTAATTTAATTAAGAAAATACAATTTCATTTCAATTGTATTTTCTTACTTAAATTTCTAGATAATATTACTTATATTTATGAAAATGGAAAATTTTCCATTCTAATATGTTTTTATAAAAAATCAACATATAATATATCAATTATGAGTCTATTGACAAGTGCTTACACAAAATGTACGGATGAAAATGGAATATGCGTTATCCCAGGTCCTGATAAGAAATCAATTGCATATTCTACAAAGGACGGACAAACACAAATCAATTATAGAAATAACAATCAATCAATAAGTTGTGATAATTCAATATTTGGAGATCCAGTTCCTAAAACTTTGAAAATGTGTAGCGTAGCTAATATACCTCCTATTACATATGATAATGGATTACCTAATGGATTTATTAAATGTGCTGATGAAGGTAAAATTTGTGATCCAAAAAATGATCGTGCAAATGATATATTATACGGAGCGAATGGATCATTTATATATGCAAATGCTCCCAATGTTATTTGCAGTACTACTGTTTTTGGAGATCCTGCTCCTAATAGTAATAAATCATGTTATTATAGAAATTCAACTGATTTTGTAGAATCATTACCAGATTCATCTAATAAAATGAGTAGAAATACTAAAATATTAATCGGTGTATCCGTAGCCAGTGGATTATTAATATTTATAATAATTATTGTAATAATCGTGCATAAATCGAAAAATTGATTTTTATTATTTATTTAATAGTATATTACATTAAATAAATAACAAAAAAATGGAATCTATTGAATTTCTTAATAAAAATCTTATTACTATAGATCCGATTAGTGCTCTCAAAATGTTATCTGATTTCATCAAAATTTCAATAGAAAAATCATTTGAATTAAAAAAGGAAAATATCAGATGTAAAATTAAATTTGAGAAAAATGAATACATATCGGGTGAATTTGATAACAAAAAAGATGCGGAGAAAGAAATTTCAACAAAGATATTAAATCATATACCATCCATTGAATATTTACAATTAGAATGTGAGGGTCCATCACATAATTGCAAATTTAAATATCACGTTTTTTTACCATCTAAAAATGATAAATTGATAAAAATATTATTTGAACAAAATTGGATGAAAAAGAAAGTAGATGCAAAACGCAATATCGTAACAAAAATATGCAATTATTATTTAGGAACGACATTAGAGATTGAAGATAACTCTACTAAATTTTCACTAGATACAGATCAAATTGAAATAAATACTTTCAATCATTTAATAGAATGGCAAAGTAAAAATCTATCTAAAATAAAATCAATAATCAATTTGAATAATATATCAGATGATCATATCAATAATATTTTGACAATTGCTTTTATTCACTCATCTTATACGAATAATTTAAAGGAAGAAATAAAATCTTTTCTAAAAACACCATGGTCGGATTATGAAACATTAGAATTTTATGGAGATTCAATTTTTGGATTTATTGTAAGTAAGATGTTATTAGAAAAAAATTTACATAATACTCCCGGTGATTTAACATTAATGCGTCAAAATATAATCAACGGAAAAACTTGTTATAAACGAATGAAGGAATTAAAATTAGATAAATTTATCATTCATAAATTAAATAGTGTATCTGATCGTATTATTGCTAATGTTTATGAAGCAATAATAGGCGCATTGTATTATTGTTTAGGTGATAAATCAAATTCGATAATTATGAAATTAATTGGTCAAATTTAATTATTATTTATATATTTTCCATCAGTTGAAAAAAATAAATTGATTTTATTTTTAATTTAAAAACAAAATCAATTTAAATTCTGAGACAAAATTATATCAAATTTACATTCACTCATCATCACAATATGATGAGATGAATTTAATTGTTTCAATATTGTTCCTGGTTGAATAAATGCAGAGAATTTTATTGGTAAATTCATCTTTCTAAAATATGATGGCTTTTCGTAAATATTACTTATTTGTATAGAATTTTCTAAATTCTCAATTGTTAATCCAGGTAATATAATAGCCGTTGGATCAATATTAATATCATTATAATAATGATCATAAGTAGAACCAAATTCATCTGTTACTTGATACACAGATTCGATAGATTGATTTTTCGGAGTTATGTAGAAACCAGGATAGAGCCAAACATAACAATCTTCATATAATGATAAGTATGATAATCCATCTTTTACTTTAGTGCCTGGACATAATCTTAATTTAATTAAATTCATGATTAACCTTTATTATTAATTATTAAGTGTATAATTAATATATTTAATATATACAATCTTACAGATTAAAAATCAATTTTTTTTTTAAATTTTGTCTTCTAAATTGAAAATCATTGAAATTAATGTTATTTCTTTTTTGTATTCGTCACATTCGATAGTTAATTTAAGTTTCAATAATGTAATCTATTAATAAATAAAGCATATTAGTAATAACTGTTAAATTAATTCATTCATTTTTTTTTGAAATTTTTTCTATATTTTTTATTTCTTTAATGATTTCTAACTGATGTTTATTATTTTCTTTGATTATTTAATAATCAAAAATCGATATATTGTTTACTAAATTATTATTCAATAGTATTTTACTAAACTTATTCATAAATATTTTTTCTTGATATTTAATACTTTAAATTATCTGTTTCTCCTCTTTTTTCGTCAGCTGGAATTTCATTTAAAATTATTAAATAATATCTAATGATTATTGTGTATTTCATATTCAATAATGATAAATTTGAAAAAAATTGATAATTTAAATATCTACAAATATCATCTATTTCTGTGTTTTACAAATAGAATAATATATTTATTGTGTAATCTTTATTAACTATACAATATGGTACCTACTAATTCAAATGTGAATACTATTGAATTAAAAACTATAATAAATATCGAACAAGAATTAATAAATAGATTAAATAAAGGTGATATAATAGATATTGAAATATTAATAGTTAAAATTCATAATAAATGTATATTAAATATTGGATTAATAATTGCAGCATCTAAAGGATATTTAAATGTAATAATTTTGTTGATTAAATATGGAGCTGATATTCACCATGAGAATGATGCTGCATTAAGAATTAGTTCAATATGTATCCAAATAAATGTAGTGAGATTTTTAATCGAAAATGGAGCTATTGTAAGTGCGAAAGAAAATTTTGCAATTAAGAATGTAATTAAAATGGCTTCAATTGCAAAATCAACAGAACTCTCTGAAATCATAAAGTTACTTCTCAATAATGGTGCAAATTTGGACAAAAATCCTCCATGTAAATATCATAGGTCGAAAAAAATTTATTAAAAATATTAAACTTATTAATATTTTTAATACATATATATTAGTGATTATAATCAAAATTGTTAATGTGCATTTATTAAAAATTGAATATATCAACGATAATATATATAGTTAATTAATAATATTATCAATAAATGTTATCAAAAGTGAAAAATTTACATGGATTTTGTAAAGTAAAAACAAACTATGAATTTACACATCCTCAACTTCAATTCATTTCTGACATTCATTTGGAATATCGTGATAAATACCCTATAATACCGCAACAAGGAAATTATTTAGCATTGTTGGGGGATATCGGGAATCCTTTCAAAAATAATTATGCTGACTTTATAAAATATTCTGCTCATCATTGGAATAAAGTTTTCTTGATAACAGGAAATCATGAATATTGGCAAAAAAATTATACCATCGAAGATACTAATGATAAAGTATCGACGATTTGTTCTAAATATAATAATGTTTATTTTTTGAATAATTCTCATCATTGTCTCAATGATGATTATGACATTGTTGGTTCAACATTATGGAGTAATGTAAAACATGTATCTGTTGCATTAGGTTATTCACAATATTCACGAAATATACATCCATCGACTACAAATAAATTGCATCATGAATGTGTAGATTTTTTGAATAATATTATTTCAAATAGTCAAAAAAAATTAATTATTATTACTCATCATATGCCTTCATTTTTACTCATTAATAAAAATTATAAAAATAGTATAAATAATGATCGTTATGCATCTAATCTCGATTATTTAATTAGAAAACCCATTCAATATTGGTTATGTGGTCATTCACATTATCGAACGAAAGTGCGAATTAATGATATTTTATGTATCATTAATCCACTTGGATATGAAAATTCAAAACGATTAAAAAAGAGTGAAATACAAAGTATCTTAACAGAAACGATATTACTTGAATAAAAAAAAATTGAAAATATATATGTATTAGTTGTTTGTTATTAATATTAATATCAATTATCTATTGATTACTCTATAAATATGAAAAATAAAAATATGGAAAATAAAATAACGATGACATTGGTCATATGTTTTATTGTATTTAATGCTATTTCTCTTGCAATAGGAATCATTTCGATTGTGATGTCGATGAAGAAAAATCAGTGTGACAATTCGAATTTAGATTTAAATCAATGGTTATTAATAGAAGGTGTATCAGTTGCCATAATGAGTACATTATCATTATTTTTTATCATTTTATATGCAGTATATAAAAATAATGCAATATTTATTACAATAATCATTATTATTATTGTAAATGCATTATTTGACATGATGTGGTTCGTTATTGGAGGAAGTATCATATTTAATTCGGATATAAGTTGCGTCGATCAAGGAATAACGATAATTATATATGCATCAATAATATGGTGTGTAATATCAGCATTTTACATTACCACAAGTTGTCACATAATTAGCATAAAGTCAAATAATATTGCATAAATGTATATTATGATTTTAATAATAAATTAATATTAATTCATTATTAACCATATAAAATTTAATTCTCTGACAAACATAGATATGAGTAGGATTATTCAAATCAATGAATTTTCTTTTGATCAAATGATTTCTAATCCGCGCATTTTAATAATTGGAAAACATGAGTTTAGGAAAACAATTCTAATAACTGAAATACTTGATTATTTGAATGCTAAAGAATCACGAGGATCATTATATATTTTTGCGTCCGATTCTAATGCTCAATACTATTCTGATTTTCAAGAAATTAAAATAATGCATGAATTTAATGATAATAAGATAGCTGAAATATTAGTTGAAAATAATAATAAGATAATAATATTTGATGGAATTATTGATACAAATTTCAAAAACAACGATTATTTTAGAGAAATTTTACTATGTGGACAGCAACATAGAATAACGTTAATTATAATAGCTCAATATATTTCATCTATAAGTAAAGATTTTAGATCTAAATTTGATTACATATTCATATTCCAAGATAATACAGAAAAAGAATTAATGCAAATATATGATACATATAGAACAGTATCTGATTTTGAACAATTTTATAATTTATTTAATACTATAATATCTAATTGTTGTGCAGCTATTCTTGATAAAACACAATATACGGATGACATTGATAAAAAAATTTTTTATTATGGAATGTTTGATAAATCAAACAATGTGTTGAATGTATCATCCGATTCAGGACAATTAAAGAGTGAATTAGTATCAGTAACAACGTTTGATGATTGTTCAAATCATATTTCACAAAATTATTCATCAGGTTTGAATATATCATATTTCGATAACAATTACAATCTCTCATTATCTTTAAATATGATAAATGTTAATAATGATAGTATTGTAAAATTAATTACCGAACATATTTTATCTATTAAAAAAATAGAACTAGAGAAGATAAAATATGAAAAATCATGTTTAAAAAATAAGGATATTAATTAATGCATAATTTAATTAATTAATATCTAAAATGAAATAATTAAATTGAGATTTTTTTGATAATATTTGATAAAATTATCTATTTAATTTCATGAACTCTACTTTTTTATCACATTTGTATTGATTAGGATATTTTTTAATAAGGAATAAAAATTGTGTTCATTTATAATATAAGTTACAAAAATAAATATATAAATATGAACATTAATAATTATGAAGTGTGCATTAATAACAGGAATAACCGGACAAGATGGATCATATCTCGCTGAATTTTTATTGAATAAAGATTATATTGTTCATGGAATTGTTAGAATATCATCAAATACAAATACACATAACATTGAAAATATATTAAAACATCCTAAATTAATTTTACATTATGGTGATTTAATAGATAGTACTTGTTTATGTTCGATATTAAAAAAAATAAAAAACAATTATCTTACTATGGAAAAATTAGAAGTGTATAATTTAGCAGCACAATCACATGTAAAAATTTCTTTTGAAATTCCGGAATATACAACAGATATAAATGCATTTGGCACACTTAAATTATTAGAAGCAATTCGTTCAAATAATTTAGAAAAAATAACCAGATTTTATCAAGCATCTACGAGTGAAATGTTTGGTAAAGTTCAAGAAATACCACAAAAGGAAACAACTCCATTTTATCCTCGTTCTCCTTATGGAATTGCCAAATTATATTCATTTTGGATAGCAAAAAATTATCGAGAAGCATATGATATGTTTATCAGTAATGGTATTTTATTCAATCATGAATCACCTCGTCGGAGTCAGAATTTTGTAACAAGGAAAATTACAATAGGTTTGGGTAAAATTTGCAATGGAATGGAGGATAAATTAATTATGGGTAATTTAGATTCATACAGAGATTGGGGTCATGCTAGAGATTATATAGATGGTATATGGAGAATTTTGCAAATTGAAAAACCCGACGATTTCGTTATAGCAACAGGTGAAATGCATTCTGTTAAAGAATTTATTGAAAAATCATTTATTTTGAAAGGATTTGATATTAAATGGAAAGGATTTGGAATAAATGAAATAGGTTATGATGATAAAACGGGAAGAGAACTTATTTTTGTTGATCCAAAATATTTTCGACCATCTGAAGTTGATCAATTATGTGGTGATGCAACAAAGGCAAAGAAAATCCTCGGATGGGAACCTAAAATTTCATTTGATGAATTAATAAAAGAAATGGTTGAACATGATTGTCAACAGTAAAAAATAATTATATTTTATACCAAGAAATAATTAATTGTTACAAAACCATTTCCGCCATTTCCTGGTTCAGTAAATGGAGATGGAATAGCTCCTCCTCCTCCAGATCCAAGAATACCTGATTGTCCAATATTTGCCCCATTTGCAAATAAACTGGCTCCACCACCGCCTCCGACAACACCACTTTGCCCTCCTTGATATTCTAACACATTTCCCCCATTAAGACCAGCTATATTATTATTACCACCACCACCAGCACCACTAAAAGAATAAAGACCTGGATTCCCATTTCCACCAACTCCAGTTCCTGCAGTTCCACCTGCAGGAGGTGATGCTATTATTATATCAACTGATCCTCCGGTACCACCATTCGTTCCAACCGATCCACTTCCTCCAAATGCAGTAATTGTCATAGTTCCTATAGTAACCGTACTATTGGCACCATTAATGTTAATGGGAGTTACGCCACCTGCACCTACTGCAACTGATATCACCAAACCTCCGAAAACGGAAAATGGAAAGTCAAATATTGCTCCAGCTCCACCTCCTCCTCCAAATGTGGAACCTGCACCACCTCCTCCTATCATTGTTACACGAGCTATCGTAGCATCATTTGGAACTATAAACGTAGTTAAACCTGGTGTTGTTGCATTAGATGATGAAATAAATGAAGATAATCCAGTTGGTCCAGTTGGTCCAGTAGGACCAGTTGAACCCGTTATTCCTGTTGAAGGCCCAGTTGGTCCAGTTGGGCCAGTTGAGCCAGTTATTCCTGTAGATGACCCAGTTGGACCTGTTACTCCAATTGGACCTGTTACTCCTGTTGATCCTTCAATCCCTGTCGGACCAGTTGGTCCAGTTATACCTATTGAAGAACCTGTTGGTCCTGTTGGACCTGTTACTCCTGTTACTCCTGTTGCTCCAGTTATGCCTATTGAAGAACCTGTTGGTCCTGTTGGACCTGTTAGTCCTGTTGATCCTTCAATCCCTGTCGGACCAGTTGGTCCGGTTATACCTATTGAAGAACCTGTTGGTCCTGTTGGACCTGTTACTCCTGTTGCTCCAGTTATGCCTATTGAAGAACCTGTTGGTCCTGTTGGACCTGTTACTCCTGTTGCTCCAGTTATGCCTATTGAAGAACCTGTTGGTCCTGTTGGACCTGTTGCTCCTGTTGATCCTTCTATTCCTGTTGGACCAGTTGCTCCAGTTATACCTATTGAAGAACCTGTTGGTCCTGTTGGTCCTGTTATTCCTTCTATTCCTGTTGGACCAGTTGTTCCTGTTGCACCTACTATCCCCGTCGAACCGGTTGCTCCTGTTGGTCCAATTGAACCAGTTGGCCCGGTCGATCCAGTTATTCCAATTGAAGAACCAGTTGGACCAGTTGAACCAGTTGGACCGATTGTTCCAATATAAACGGGACAATAAAAATTACGCGATCTACAATTCATGTTTGTTTTAGATAATAATTATTATATAAAATAATTCTAATATTTATTTGAATTATTTAATTTAAAAACTGTAAAAATTAATAGCAATAAACCCATCTGCACCCTGAGTTCCAGTACCAGATGTTGTGGTACCCACAAATCCTCCACCTGATCCCAATGTAGGAGCAGTCAAATCATCTCCTCCATCAGCAAAAGCACTTGCTCCACCGCCACCAACAGTTGGTGTACCCTCTCCTCCAGAGAATAAACATACGTATCCACCAGCATTCCCGACACCACCACCTCCTCCTCCACTCCATGTAAATACTCCGGGAGTTCCATTTCCACCATTTGTTAATCCCACTATTCCACCGCTTCCTCCAATTGGTGGAGTACCTATAACAGTAGCACTTCCTCCAGTAGAACCGGAACCAGAACCACCACCACCATTCAAAGTGAATATCATTGCCGTATTTATAATTGTATCACCTCCATCATTTCCAATAACATTAATTCCAGATGTACCACCAGATCCTACTTGTCCTTGTATGATTTGTCCCGCTACAACAGGCATAATATATTTAATTAATGATCCTCCAGCGCCTCCTCCTCCAGCATTTGTAGTTCCTAAACCACCACCACCACCAGCACCTGCTCCTGATATCACAGCATATGCTGTTCCAATTGGAACAACCACCGAAAATGTACCTCCAATTGTGGTTAAATATGTTCCTACTAAATTTGATGGACCAGTAGGTCCAGTAGGACCAGTCGATCCTGTGGAACCAGTTGATCCTGTATCACCGGTAACCCCTGTATTACCAGTAGATCCTGTAGGACCAGTGAAACCTGTTATTCCCGTATCACCTGTTGGACCTGTAAGACCAGTTATTCCAATATCACCTGTTGGACCTGTAGGACCAGTTATTCCCGTATCACCTGTTGGACCTGTAAAACCAGTTACTCCTGTAGGACCAGTGGATCCTGTTGAACCAATTGGTCCTGTTGGACCAGTGGATCCTGTTGAACCAATTGGTCCTGTAGGACCAGTTGGTCCTGTTGGACCAATGAATCCTGTTGGACCAGTGAATCCTGTTGGACCAGTGAATCCTGTTGGACCAGTGGATCCTGTTGGGCCTGTTGGTTCAATACATGGATTTAATAAGATTCTGAATTGACAACAATTACAATATTGTGAACAACAATGTCCACAATTTGGAGATCTTTTTAATGATGTCATACTAATTATTAATTGGGATTTTTATATTTTTTATGACATGATTTATAAAATGTCATTTATTTATTAAAATAATCATTATTATATTTATTATTTTATAGTAAATAATTGTTTCAATAAATAAATTGAACATTATAAAACCAAATAGATCAAATATATAATATTTATCGAATAAGTTAATTTTATCGCATATCATTGATTTTATTTCTCCGAATTTAATCAAATTATCAGTTTTTATAATATCGATTGGATTAATAATATTTGTATTATTTACAAAATCTATAATTTCTACATCGTTAATTAATTTCTACATCGTTAATTAATTTCTACATCGTTAATTAATTTCTACATCGTTAATTAATTTCTACATCGTTAATTAATTTTGGATGATCGAATATTTTAATTGTATCAACTGAATCAATAAAATTTGATAGAATATATCGTGAATGAATTTGTATTATATGATCACAATTATATAAATTATTAACAATATCATTTTATTCTAAAATATTATCCAAAACATTATTCATCGGAACATTATTTGAAATATTATTGATTGGAATATTGCTAATCGAAATACTATTTGTTATAATATTGTTCGGAACATTATTTATAAGAATGGGTATTCAAAATATTATGCATACGTGAATTGTTGGATGCATATACAAATGAATTCATTCTATTATTTGATAAGTTTATTATTTGTGGTTTTTGTTTTCTCGAGAATTTGAACACATGTATTTTTTTCAACCCATCGTTCATATTTATGATATTATTTTTTTGACAGAAGTAATTTGTAATCAAGTTATTACCCATTGAAAATATTATATCAAATAATATAATTTATTAATATAATAGTCTCAAATCAATCAAATAAAAATTAAATAAATAATATGTATCTTATAATGTATTATCAATATTTTGAAAAAATATTACGTTATGTTTTTTCAAAATTAAGTAAATATATTTTTGTATTTATGAATAATTAATTATATTAAAAAATTATTTAGGGTGTTATCAGTATACCACCCGCTATTCTACTATAACAAAATGCTGTCCAAACTTGAGTTCCTCCTATATTATAACCAGTTATTGTACAATAATCTCCTGCTACGGCAAGTGTATTTAATACAATAGCATGAGCTGAAACTGTACCTAATACAGCACCAACTAATGAAGCTACTGATCCTATTACTGTACCAGATGGAGGTAAAATTGTTGCAGTTGATAGTAAGCCAATATTGAATACAACAAAATTATATGTTACACTAAATGGATAATCAGTCGTAATAGATGGTAAACTAAGTGTAATTCCTGTTAATAACCCATTTGTATTCACCGCTATTGTGCTACCACTTTGATCTAATGTTAAATTTGTTGTTGCTGCGGCATTAATAATATTTTGTTTTCCCTGACCAGTTGGTCCAGTGGATCCAGTAGCACCAGTCGCACCAGTCGCACCACGTAAGCCAGTTGCTCCAGTTACTCCAGTACTTCCTTGAGCACCAGTTGCTCCAGTACTTCCTTGAGCACCAGTTGGACCAGTTGCTCCAGTTGCTCCAGTACTTCCTTGAGCACCAGTTGCTCCAGTTGCTCCAGTACTTCCTTGAGCACCAGTTGAACCAGTTGCTCCAGTACTTCCTTGAGCACCAGTTGATCCAGTACTTCCTTGAACACCAGTTGCTCCAGGACTTCCTTGAGCACCAGTTGGTCCAGTTGGTCCAGTTGATCCAGTTGATCCGATTGATCCGGTTGGTCCGATTGATCCGGTTACTCCGATTGCTCCAGTTGAACCTGTATTTCCTTGAACGCCAGTTGGTCCAGTAGGACCTGTTATTCCAGTAGATGGACCAGTAGGTCCAATTGAACCTGTAACACCAGTTGCACCTGTAATACCTGTAGGACCTATTGCTCCTGTATTACCTGTTAAGCCAATTGATCCTGTATTACCAGTTGGTCCAGTTATTCCAGTATTACCTATTGGACCAGTAACTCCTGTTGGACCAATCAATCCTATTGCACCAGTTGCTCCTGTTGCACCCGTAATTCCTATTAAACCAGTCGGACCGGTTGCTCCTATGTCACCTGTTAAACCAGTTGGACCAGTTGCTCCTGTTGTACCAGTTGCTCCTATTGCACCTGTAATACCTGTTAAACCAGTTGGACCAGTTGCTCCTATGTCACCTGTTAAACCAGTTGGACCAGTTGCTCCTGTTGTACCAGTTACTCCTGTTGCACCCGTAATTCCTATTAAACCAGTTGGACCAGTTGCTCCTATGTCACCTGTTAAACCAGTTGGACCAGTTGCTCCTGTTTCTCCATTTATACCTGTAGGCCCAGTTATTCCTTGTAAACCTGTGGAACCAGTTGCTCCTATGTCACCTGTTAAACCAGTTGGACCAGTAGATCCTATTGCACCTATGTTGCCTGTTGGTCCTGTTGGTCCCGTTGGTCCTGTTGATCCTGTTGAAGAACCTGTTGGACCAATTGGTCCAGTTACACCTGTATTACCTGTAATACCAGTTGCACCAATTGAACCAGTTGGCCCTGTCACACCAGTTGAGCCAGTTTTTCCAGTTGGACCCATTATACCTATTCCTCCAATCGGTCCAATTGGTCCAATTGGACCGGTTGCTCCTGTTGCTCCGATACATAAATTTGGATCTAATATCATTCCAGGAATACAACAATAATTTGGATGTAAACGTCTATTTGAAGGTATCATACTAATTATTAGTTATAATTTTTATATTTATCAGTATATAAATATAAAGAAAATTAACTCTGCAAATAATTATCAATTGATGATAATTATCAATTGATAATTATTTTTACAATTTTCATTACTATATCTGATACAATTATTAAATAGAATATCTATGAATAAAAATATTGAAAATAATAACTATCTATTTGATATGTAATATTTTATCATATTCATAAAATGACATTCGATAAATCTTTACAAAATAAAAATGATCGACACATTGATCTTTCGTTGGAGAGAGATATGGCAATTTTTCTTTTGATTTTTGCAATTTCTATTACCATAACAATGAACATATTTGCTATGGATATCACAATTATTTCGATATTTTGTTTCCTAATAATATTAAAAATATTACTGAATCAATTACTATTAAATTTCATTTAAATGGAATTTTTGTAAGATTGTTAAATATTAACCTTCTTACAAAAACATTGTTAATTTTTAACATAAATATTTATAAATAATTGAATTATTAATTTATAATTATCAAATATGTTAATAAATAGTTAATAAAAAATGCCGAGACAAAAAAAAAGTAATCAAAAGGAAAGCAAAAAAGAACAAGAATGTGATTATAAGAATTTTACAATTGAAAATATCACAATAGAATTTGGAAAATTAAAAATACTTGATGATACAACTCTAATTATTCAATATGGTGAACATTATGGATTAGTTGGAAAAAATGGTATAGGAAAAACAAGCTTATTGAATGCTATTTATAACAGACAAATTAATATTCCAGAAAAAACAGACATGATTTATGTAAAACAAGAAGAACCAGAATCAGAATTATCAGTGATTGATATTATTCTTTCTTCAAATGAAGAACTTCATAAAAAAAAAAGGCGTTTAGATGAATTACAATATATTATAGATAATGGAGATATGAATGATAATATTTTTGAGGAATATGAAAAAATAAATCATGATATTGGAAATGATTTTGATAGATCGAAAGTCGATGCACAAAAAATATTGAATGGATTAGGATTTGACAAGAACGATCAAATCAAAAAAATATCAGAATTTTCTGGAGGGTGGAGAATGAGAATATCACTTGCGAAAGCTTTATTTATGACTCCGACATTATTGATTCTTGATGAACCGAATAATCATCTCGATTTGCATGCTATTATATGGCTTACAAATTATCTGAAAAAATATCCAAAAACAATTCTATTAGTATCACATGATAGATATCTTATTGACGAAACATGTACTGTAATTATGCATATTAATAATAAAAAAATAAATTACAGTAGAGGAAATTATGATCAATTCGAAAAAAATATAAAAATAGAAAAGGAAAAATATATGAAAGATTGGGAAGTATTTGAAAAAAAAATTCTTGCAATGAAGAAAGCAAAAAAAGATCAATTCTCAATTAATGAATTCATTAAGAAATCAGCAATAATGCGCCCTGAAAAAGAATATAAGGTAACCATAAAATTCTTGGAATCTTCTATTATCAAAGGTTCATTTATTATGATGGAGAATATATCTTTTAATTATGATAACAAATCTAAAATTCTTCGTGATCTAAATTTGGAAATAAATCCAGGGGTACGTATGTCAATTGTTGGTAAAAATGGTATAGGAAAATCTACTTTATTGAAATTAATATGTGGGGAAATATTACCAACTAAGGGGGAAATAATTAGATCATCTGTTTTGCGTATTGGTTATTATAATCAACATTTTGAAAATTCTATGCCACTGGATATGACTCCATTCGAATATTTGATGGATTTAAATAAAGAAATAGATTTAACAACATCTCATAAATATTTAAGCATGTTTGGCCTCGAACCATCAAATCATTCAACTAAAATTGGAAAATTAAGTGGAGGACAAAAAGCTCGCGTAAAATTTGCATCTTTTGGAATTATAAGACCACACATATTATTATTAGATGAACCATCCAATCATTTAGATATATCTACTTTATCTATACTAATTGATGGATTAAACGATTACAAAGGCGCAATTATATTAATAACACATAATTTCGACTTGATAACAAAATTAAATTCAGAGTTGTGGGTTATTTCAGATGGAAAATTCGAAAAATATAAATCAAATTATGATAATTATATACATTCAATCATGTATGATGATTGAAAATTTATTTTTTCTTTTTAGATAATAAAAAATTGAAAAAAATTAATATAATAACGTAAGTCACTTAGAAATATAATAAATTTAATGTATTCTAGTATTAATTTTTCGACCAAATATTATCCCTTAAATGGATATAAATATATTAACACTCCTTGGTTAGTATCTGAAGATATTAGTAATATTACAAAACCTTTAGATCGAAAAAATTTTAACATAAATGACAAAGTGTTGGTAGCATCAGGAGAACAATCATTTTTACAAATGATGGATGAAAATAAGATAGAACCTGGTAAATATTGTACAATAACACCTTGTTTTCGTGATGAATCAAACATAACAGAATTTCATAAGAATTATTTTATGAAAACAGAATTAATATATTGGGAATATTTTGAATCAAACAATGATAATCAAATTAATAAAATCACAGAAATATGTAATGAAATGATTAAATTATGTTTAGATTTTTTTGGAGGATTTTTAGAGGTTAGATTAGAACAAATCATTGAAAATGATATCAAATCAAATCATATTATTGAAAGGAAAATGTTCACAAAAAAATTAGAAACATTTAATACATTTGACATCGTTTCAATGAAAGGTGAACATGAATTGGGATCATATGGTATTAGAATATATGATAAATATATCTGGGTATTTGGAACAGGATGTGCAGAACCAAGATTATCAACAGTTTTCAATAAATATATTAAACCAGGATATCATAAAGAGTTGATTTTCAAAACATCAAAAATAGAATCTCCACTTAAAATATTCGAAGAATATGAAGAATTCTTCGAAAGTTTAAGCCAAAATAATAAATTAATGGCAATTATAGAATTATCTGATTTATATGGAGCAATTGAAAGTTATATATCCAAATATAATCTAAATATGGAAGATTTGAAATTAATGAGTGATACTACAAAACGAGCCTTTATTAATGGCAGACGGACATAAAAAATTTATAAATTAATTAAAAAATTAATTTTCAAATTTAATAATAATTACGTTTGGAATGCGGTATATATTGAGAAGGGGGATCTATTATATTTGGATATTGTCGCCTTGAAGGAATTGGTATCGGAAGTGTTGGATATTTCAAAGGGACAACATTAGTTGAATGAAAAACATTAGGCGATGTTTGAATTGAAGGAACAGTTATTATCGATTTTTGAATTCTTTTAGATTGTTGAGAAAAATTTGAATTTAAATAATTAGGAATTACATTTTGTGATTGAGATAATGAAGATGTTATTTCTTGATCTAAATTGCAATTTTTTTTGATATTACAAAATAAACAAATTAATTTTTTATGTACATCCCAAATTGGATCGCTGCTTTTTTTTGAAGAATCTTTGAAAAATGCAATATCTGCTTTAATGCGAAAATAATCTATTAAAAATTGCACAACATCAAGTGGTTCTTCTTGATAAAAGAAATCAAATACATTATCGTCTATGAAAATGTTATCTTTCACGTCATGTCGAGTTAGTGGATTTAATTCTATCAATTCTTTTGTTTTCTCAATATTTTTCACAATATTAATTAGCATGTGATTCTTTAATATATGAACATTATCGATTTTTATCTTGAATATAGATATCATTAGACTAAAAAAGTCAAGAATTTGAAAATGATAAATTGCCTCTTCTAATTGAGGAAATTTGCAAAAAATAATATTCAATCGTTCTTTAGTGTTATCAATTGAATGAAATTTTTGAGATACAGATATGTCATTATTAATAATATTTATTGATTGCATGTTGATTCAAATAAGGAGATTTAATTATATTCTTTAGATAATTTAAATAAGAAATATTATAACATTTTGATATTTCAAAAATCAATTTTTTTTAATTTGAATTATGTTTAGCGATTATAATTGCAACAATTATGAACAATATTACTAACAAGCCTATTCCGATACCTATAAGTACTTTAGTCGTGGTATTCATGCCTATTTTTGGTACAGGTGTTTTTTCTTCATCAGGAGGAGTTTCAATTGGTGGTTCTATGTCTTTTTTTCTATAATAACAAGCTTTATTTATTCCTTTAATCGGATCACCAAAAATTTTGGTATTACAATCTGCTAAATTAGCATTTGCAAATGTATACTTATTATTCGCACCAAAAAAAATCTGATTTATAGCACTATTTTTTGGATCGCACATATTCCCCTCATCTGCACATTTTGTGAATCCAGAAGGAATGCCATTTACAAAAGTAACTGTTGGGATATCTGTTAAACTGCATATCTTATTTACTCCAGCTGCGGGATCACCACCAAATTTTAAATTATTACACGTAAAATTCCCATTTACATCCCTATAGTAAATTGTTCCAGTACCATCTGATTTAGAATATGCTGCTGATTTTGTTCCCGTTACCTGACATACTCCATGTTCATTGGCACATTTAACGTAAGAGTTGTTTATACTCATTTGTTTAGAATATTATATCTATCACAAAATTTACTTTTAATTCTTTTGAATATGATATTATCTAAATAATTTATGATTATATTGTAATCGTTTTGTTTTTTCACGTTTTAATGATTTTATTTTGTTGATCATAAAATAAACAGAAATTAATGAGATGATTACACACATTGATGCAAAAATAATACTAGACATCAACGTTTTTCTATTCGCAATAAGGGTACTGTTAATATCATTTATATTATGAGCTACAATCGGATTGAATAATGCTTTTTTTGCAAAATAACTTCCAATAATATTACGAATTACATCATACATGGAAATAATTGTAACAAAAATTATTGCACTAATAATTATCATCATTAAATCATATTTAATAGAAATATCTAATGCTCGTCCCTTATGAATTCCTTTCGAATAGATACTATCATTCTCTTTTGGAGAACTAGGTAATTCTATTGGTTCTCCAAAACCCAATAAAGCAGATGAAAGAGATCCTGGTTTCAATGGTTCAAAATTCATTTACTATAAATTAGATAAAAAATTCACTCTCATGATATTATTTCGATTTTTCAGAGATAAATCTTTCATTAAATTTAGTGGAAAGAAAAATTCTTTATATAAAACCAATATATAAATATTAATCATACTATTTTCACTAATTAATAGATTATTTAGAAATGAATCAGTTGAATTTTTTGAAATTATCAGATAAATATTGTGATTTATGTATTGATATTAAATCCACAAATGTTGATGTTCAAAATATTTTTTGTCATAAATGTATTGTTTGTCGAAAATCACCATTTTTTGATATTTGTATTCAAAGAGAACAAGAACATATGGGAAAATGGCCTCCAGTTAGTAACATTCAAATTACATTACCTGATAATCTTGATCAAAATTGTTTTATAATAGCAATTAAATTTTTGTACAATGAACATATTGAAGAATATGAAGAACAAATAATAAATATAATTGAATCTTTAAAATATATGTTAGTAGATTTGAAACCATTATACACTTCTTTGATTGAATTATTATCGATGAATATTTTTTTAGAAAATGAACATATAGATATAATATCTATTTTAATTAACGATAATCATTCACTGAAAGATATACTAATATCATATTATTATTATGATTTAGTAAAATTAAATTGTTTTTTGGCTAATAATCCACCATTATATAATAATAATAGTGTCAATGATGATAATACATTATATTTATTTAGAAACGAATCACAATTAGAAATTTCACAAGAAACTAGAAAATACAAATGGATACATTTTCCATCTATTGAATTTAATATTCTACATGTTAAGAAAAAGATATTTTTTGAAGCATTTAATATGAAATGGTATATACGTAGATATTTTAAAAATTTTTATAATGAAGAATTTATTTCTATTTATATAGAAAATGACGACAAATTTCCTAATGACATTACTGTTTCAATTAAAATGACAACCATTTTTTATTGTCTCAATAAATATGGTCCAATAAAAGAAATTATAATGGTTTTAAATAAACATCAAAATGAATTTGAATACAACAAATTAAATTCTGCTATATTATCTACTGATATTACAAGAATACATGGTGAAAAATCTTTTAGAATTTCTATCTTACTAGAATTACTTAATTGATCAAATAAACACCAATTTGAATTGAATATAAATAATAAAATATCTATTTATCTACATTTGAATTGAATAAATGTAGATAAATTAATTTTCAAATTATTTAGAATATAGCAGCAATTAAGAGGAGAATTAAAATTATCCAAAGTATATCATATCTGCCAGTAATAAACATTACAATCAATAAAAAAATTACGATAATAACACCGAGCGTGCTCATCTATATATACCTATAAAGAAAAAAATAAACGACTATATCTTGATCGTCAATGTAGACAATGACAGATAAAAAGTATTGAATTTTTGGAAAATAATCATATTTTTATTTTCCTGATCATGGCAACATTTAAATAAAAAATTGAATAATTAAATCATTGATCTATTTCTAGAAATAAATAGAAATTATTCTAATAACTTAAAATAATAAGAAAATGACATCATCAAATATCAACAAAGTTAATGTATCAGGCTCAATTATCAACAAAGTTAATGTATCAAGCTCAATTAGTGCAAGTAGTGCAAGAGGATTGACTAAACTACCTGAATCAATAACTGCATACGTTAAAATTACAATCGGTACTAAGATTCCTCTCAGTTTTAATAAACCGGAATGTATTGGTGGACAATCAGTTAGCTTGTATCTAACTAATGATTTGGAAATAGAAGTACCAACTGGATTTCAAATTGAAATTGGTAAGAATCGCTTCTTAGTTATGCCAATGCCTTTGAATGACATCTCTATTTCACATAATACAATTATTATTCCTGAAGGGACCAAAATAATACATCCTAATGTTGGATTACCACAAAAATTGGAAGAACCTTTAAAGGTATCTCTTCCAGATAAATTTGAAGCATATCTTCCTGCAAAAACACAAATAGGTCAAAAAAATTCTGATGTTCTATTTGAGTTGAAAGAAAAATTTCTAGTTCAAATCTTAATTAAAGAATAATAGATTAATAATAATATATAATATATTATTAATAATTGTCATATATATTAAGAAAATAATGAATCTTTTTCTTTAATTTAAATAAAAAAATTAAATTTGATGATCTACAAGTTCGAATCGATATTAACATTGATATCATACACAACATAATCTATTTCGATTCTATCACATATTTGCCATAGATTTTTGAAAAAAATTTTAGTATTTTTAAAATTAATTTTTTATATTAAGATTTTCCAGAAACTAATTTTTTAACTGTAACGGCTTCATTGAAATATAGCCATTATTTTTCTTTTGTAAATGAAAATAACGGTTTTATTGAAATATAGCCATTATTTTTCTTTTGTAAATGAAAATTCTGAATTCTTTATTTAGGATAAAAAATTGATTAAATTATCTACTACCCTATATTTATAATCTATAACATAGTTACATTAATAATTATGTTATTTGATTATTTCATCATCGATTTTATGCAATATTTATCACTGCATGAATTAATTAAAATGGAACAAATCAACAAATCATTTATGAATATTGTTAAGAAACATAAATGGTTTCATGTTGTTAAATTAATAAATATAAATAGCATACAATATGTCGCTAAAAATTATAATTTCACTAAATTTTGTCTTGTAAATAGTAAAATAACAGATAAACATCTCAAATTTTTTAAAAAATGTCATACATTAGATATTTCCAATTGTCATAAAATAACAAATAAAGGCCTCAAATATTTGAAAAAATGTTACATACTTAATCTTTCAAATTGTCATCAAATAACAGATGATGGTATTAAATTTCTTGGCAATTGTCACACAATTAATCTCACAAGATGTAATAAAATAACAGACAATGGTATCAAATATCTGGATAAATGTCATACGCTTAATTTTACTGAATGCCATAAAATAACAGATGAAGGTATTAAATATTTGAATAAATGTCATACGTTAATTTTTTCGGGTTGTTATCAAATAACAGATGAAAGTATTAAATATTTAGGAAATTGTCATACATTAATTTTCACATGTTGTTATCATATAACAGATGAAAGTGTTAAATTATTGGGAAGATGTTATTCACTTAATTTTTCCTATTGTAATAAAATAACAGATGAAAGTATTAAATTTTTAACAAATTGTCATACATTAATTCTCTCTCATTGTCATAAAATAACAAATCAAAGTATCAAATTATTAGAAAAATGTCACATATTAAATATTTCTTATTGCAAAAAAATTACAAATGATGGTATTAAATTTTTGAAGAATTGTGAAAATCTTTGTATTTATGGATGTCCATTAGTAACAAATAATATAAGATATATTGATTATATGATAAGAGCTTAGTATGTACATTTAATCAAATGTAATTAGTAAGACAATCTCATGTTTACAGAAATATGAGATTATTTAATCGATTATTTAACGGATTATCATCCTTATGAATAATTATATCCGATTTATAATTAGTAAATGCATACATCATTAATTCATCAATTGGAAAAAGTTTAGATCTTCTATTTGCATAAATTATATGAACACACGCTCTTTCTTTTTTATTTAAAAAATGTACCTTTATCGTTAATATTTTTCCAAAAGAAGATTTAACTTGTCCATATGATGAGACGAAATATGGATTATATTCTTCAAATTGTAAATCTTTCCATATTTCAATGTCAAAATTAGATGATAATGTAGTTAATAATATTGAATATGCATATGGATTTACTTCTTTAGGGTGAACTGTTAATTTATTCATTTTATTACATGAAAAATAATAAATTTAAGTGGAAAATAATTAAATTTTCAATTTTTATGTTATCAAGTAAATATGTATGACATATTTAGGTATAAAATTGAATTAGTTTTTGTAAAAAAATCTGAATTAGAGGATTTTGAATTAGAGTATCATTAACTAAATATAAATAATACTAAACAAAAATTGCATTATGTCATAACTAATTATTTAAAATTTGATTTTTATTATTATTAGATTGATATTGTTCATATATAATGTTAAATTGATTGATTTGAAATAATGCCTTCAAAAATTAATATTATTATAATTGTCATAATATTGATAATATATATTGGACCGATTGTTTTAGATTATTATTTAGAATATAATGTCAGAGTACAAGAATTCAATTCTCAATATCATAAAACTGAATGCAAAGTACTATCAACTAACATAGTAATTAATAATTGTTTTGAACATGATAACAAGATATTGAAATGTTATAGTGGATATATTTATATCAAATATACATTAATTAATACGTCATGTGTTAACAATATATTGTTAGCATACAGTAATAAATCATTAGAAGATAATGTTGAAAAACAGTTATTGTATATGTTTCCAATAAATTCGAGTTTTTCATGTTTTTATAGAAAAAGTGATATCAATATAGTGGGGACGAATTACGTCACAAATATTCTATATGATCCAACGGGAATGGAACCATATTTATTTTTTATCATACTGTACGGATTATTATCACCATTGTATTTATTTGTAATTTGTTTATGTTATTACACTTGCAAACAAATGTGTTGCAAAAATGATGAAATTATTTATTAAATAATCAATTTAGATATTGGAAATATTTTTAATTTGAAATTATTTAAAACTATATTACAATATCCAATTATTAATAAAATGGGATATAAAATTGTCATTGCGATTTCTATAATTGTATCATTATTTTTTGGATATTTCAATGATTCAAATTCACATTCAACAAATCAAATATATAATAATACTAAAAATTTAAAATCATCAATTAACAATTATAGAATTAATTTAATAAATCAATGTCCAGTAACGATATTAACAGCTGCATTGGGACCAACTAAAATTAAACCAATGTATAATCAATCATGGGTATTGGGGCCAGGAGAAACATTATCTTTTAGCATTCCAAAAGAATGGGAAAGTACAGCAGGTATGTCTACAATTAATGGACCTAGATTTTGGGCAAGAGTTGGTTGTGCATATGATATTGATTTAGATATTGCTTCATGCGAAGGAGGAGATTGTGGAAATAGATATGATTGTTCTAATGCTAGTTTGGCTGGTTCACCACCAGGTTCTTGGGCAGAATTTTGTTTTAATTGTGGTAATAATTTAACATATTATGATGTTAGTTTAGTAGATGGGTCGCATATGTCATTAGATATACAACCAATAAATCCATCATTAATTCATTCAGGAAATCCATATGATCCTTTTTGGTGTAAAACGAATCTATGTAATAAAGGTCAGGATTTGCGAAATTCTTCAAATTGTCCATTCGATTTCCAACTTTTAAACACAGATTTAAAAAATCACAATCCTAATACTGCTATTACTGTAACAGCATGTTTTAGTAATTGTGGAAAATGGGCTTATCTAAAAGGTTTATTAGGTGGAAATGTAAAATGTGATCCAAATAATCCTGAACCTAATCCAGAAAATGAAGAAATTTGTCAAAATTGGAGAATATATTGTTGTCAATCTCCTACATCAGGACAAAAATGCCAATTCGATTCAGATTGTCAATTTCAAGAGGCATGCTGGAATGGAGCATGTCAGTGTCGTGCTTTTTACATAAAAACATGTAATCCAAATATATGTACACATCCTTATTGTGAATGTAATGACTTAGTAAATAAATGCATGAAAAATAATCATTTAAAATCTTGCGATCCATCAGTATGTCCACAAGGATTTTCAACACAACCCATACCAAATATATGCACTCTAGAACAAGGATGTATAGGCGATGATACATTTCATCAAGTTTGTACACAAGCCTATAGTTGGCCAAATGATCCACAAACATATGATTGTGATTCAATAGAATATAATATCACATTTTGTCCTAATGGTACAAATGTGAATATTGCAAACAGTATTAATAAAATTCCTGATTGTTTTACATTGGAAAAATTTCCGGAATATGGTTATAATCAAGCTGTTAATGATTGTTCTATACCAATTAAAAATGGTAAATTATATGCTTGTGCTAGAAAAATAAATGATGGATTATGGGCATGTGGTATTAATATCGATGCTAGTTGTTACAATTTAGGAGTATTATGTAAATTCAACTCTACAAATTAAAAAGAATCTTAATATTATTTGTAATAATTGTTACATAATAATTATATTAATTGAATCAATATATATAATTTTAAGACGATGAATCTCTTTAATCGATTAAAAAACGACATTATAAATCTTAATTAATATAGTTGATTAAGATTTATAAAAATGATAGAAATAGAAAATATCATCTCTTTTTATAAAGGAGATCCAGCTCAAGAACTAAAATTAGAGGATGAAATACAATATAATTATCTATCAACAATTCTATCCGTATTTAATAACAGATACTTAACTAACTATTTAAATTTACTTCGCGAAAAAATAATCAATTATAATGAAACAGAAATTCAAATTATTTTTTCGGAATTGAATGGATTATTAATAGATAGTGTAATGGATGTTAAATTAATTGGTTTATGTGCATCACATATAGATAATTTAAAACAGTTAAATAAATTGGATAATATGTTACAATCATGGAATAATCAAAACATGAAAATTAAATTAATATTATCAATTAGTTTCAATGACGAAATTATCGATTTTATTAATGATATATTAAATAAATATGAATCTTTAGTCATTATTAGAAATAATGGTAAAAAATCACAATTTGAACATTATAAATTAATTTGTGATCTATATTCTCAAAAATATAAAGATTATTATGTATTATTCGGTGATAAAGATATATGGACAAAGAATCGAACATTGGCTTATGCTACATTGATTAAAATGAATGAAATAGTTAACTATTTACCATTTTATATAATTTATCCATACATTTTAGAAAGTGAAGTATATATATCAAATGATATCGAATTAGTTAATAATTATTTATCGGGAGTATGCAAAATAACAAATGGATATGAAAGATATACTACATATAGTATTAAGATGAACATTTTTCATGAATTCGTTAATAATTGTGATCAAAAATTATTAAAAAATAAATATTGTAATAGATATTTTATCAAATCTTTACTAAGAAATAAATCAAATTCTTCGAAAATAAATGTACCACTGTTTGGTTATGGTTATTATCACAACAAATATAATAATCTAAAGTATATTACAGATATTGAAATATTATTATCAGATACATACATAATAGATAAAATATATTTATACTATTCATTAGAACAGAATCATAATCCAATTCAATTTGTTGATAAATATTGTTTATCAAATGATATGAATATCGAATCTAAAAATACATTTATTCATAAATTTTTAGATATGTTAAATAATTATAAATATTTGGAGAAGATTCAATAGGCTAAAAGTGTTAAATTATTGATTATTTAATCAAATAAATGATGATATATTTTTATTTAAATGTAAAAATTTTAAAAATTGATAAATTAAGTATTAAAAAATCCATAATTTTCCATCTCGAATTACCTTTGAGAAGTATCACCATGTGTCATTTCTGCAAAAAGAACCGTTTGCCAAATGATCATCTCACAGTTGATTGTGTGAATCGAGAATTTGCTTACTCTAAATATTGGATGCATGGCAAACCTATGACTCCTCATTCGTTGTCCTGTCAATATTGTGACAAGTTTCAACCCCACATAGTTGAAACTCATGCAAATCCTGATGTTGAAGTAGTAGTAATATATTCGTATTACATATGTATGATTTGTGATAGCTTCACCAATCATTCGGAAGAGGCTGTTTCTACTAATTTGTAGAGTAGTTTTTAAATAAATAGCAAAAAAAACAGAAAACTAAAAAAAATAAAAAAACCAAAAACCAAAAAAAATGAGAAAAAACAAAAAATCAAAAAAAGTTTACAAGATACTTGTATCACATGTATCTTGTAAAAAATAATAATCTTTGTTGTCCATTGTATCACTCAATTAAAGATAGACTTATAAAGCTAATTGATTGTTTTAATGATAGTAGAATCAGAACATATAATGTTGATTATACGTTCATAATTCAACAGTCATAAAAAACATAATATTTTTACGATTTTTATGTGTGTTTATATATTATCAATATTTATGTTTTTTTTTAAAGTCCAATGATCTAACACATACTTCAAAAATAAGCAAAAAAATATCAACATTTTTCTCATTATATAAAAAACCATTATCATCAAAAAATTTTTTTACATCTTCCATCCATTTTGAGATGATGTTACCAAATTTTTTATTGTTAATTCGTTTCTCATCACAATGATGTTTATGGAGATATAAATTGAATTTCTTACACACAAGAGAAGAATACACAAAATTCTTTCCTTTATTTCCATAGGAAACAAAAAAGAGAATATGAGAGATAACATCTTCAGACAAATTTTCAAAATTCATTTTTCGTTTCGGACAATTGTTGGTGCTTAGTAAGAATAACTTATGATGAAAATCAAGTGAATTTTAATAACTCCATGTTTCAATTTTTATTTATTGTAAAATTTCTGATTATCCTAAAATAAGGAGGTATAATATTGTATCCTTTTGATTACAATATCATGAAAATTATCAATATTAGACTATAAAAACAAAAATGTTTTTATTCAATTTATATTAATTTAATTTTTTCGTAAAAAAAGTTGAAAAATGATGTATTAGAATTACTTACTATTTTTTGAAAAATTACTTGTGTAAATTAATACATATTCGGGAAAATAAACATGTCTTTTGTCCGTGTTGATGCTGTTAACGTTGAGGATGTTGATATTACCAATCCTTCTTTGGTAGGAATTCATTCTTTTTCTGGTGTGGTTGTTGATGGTGCGAAAAAAGTTGATCTTTCTCATGTAAAAGGTGCTGTTATGGAGACTCATGATGAAGGTGAAAATGGGAGCAATACTGTTCTCACTCTCAAGAGTGGTCAAGATGTCGATATTTATAGTGCGAAAAGGATTACAATTTCAACGGCAAAAAATACTGAAATCATTGATCCTGTTCACGTTGAAATTGAAAGTGCTGATACGGTTAGAATTTCCTCTACCAAATCGAATCAAAATAGACGGAGAGGGAATTCTTTTGACGAACGGAAGAAAATATTGAATAAGTCCAGTGAAGAATTCAAGAAGTTGATCGATGAATCTGGAAAGTCTATTCCTCAACGTAGGGCATCATTGACGAGCATAATTGAAAACGATTCTAGTCTTGGAGAAAGTATGCCTGTTGGCATTACGGGCCTTCGTCGACAGGTTTATGGTAACAAAAATGTAAGTGTTCTCCTTAGTCCTTCTGATACGATTGAAGAACAGATTTTGCGTGAGCATGTTGTGTCTTCATTGTTGGAGAATCGCAAAATTTATCTTGAGGAAGATAAAAGGAGACATGGTGAGCTATTGGAGAAAATGAATGCAAATTCGAAATGGTTGCGTGAAACTGAACAATACGCGATTCAGGATTTGAGACGAGCTCAGGAAAATTCGAGGCGAGCTCAGGAAAATTTGAGGCGAGTACGTGAGGATATACGTAGAAATGATATTCATTTAACGTTTCAAATGAATAGTTTGATTGTCGATGAAAATTCATTAGAGGAGAGGTTTGTAAGAACAGAAAAAGATCGTGTGAGAGCAGAAGAAGATCGTGTAAGAGCAGAAGAAGAAGATCGTGTGAGAGCAGAAGAAGATCGTGTGAGAGCAGAAGAAGATCGTGTGAGAGCAGAAGAAGATCGTGCAAGGAAGAGTGCTGAGTTAGAGAAGAGAGAAAATGAAGCGAAGAAATTTAAGGAATATCAGAATCGAAGATTGATTGAATTGGTTCGCAGATCAAGAGATGATCCTCAAAGCTTTAAAAATACTCCTTTTTAAAGCCCTGTAAATAAAACTTCTCTGATTTTAATCCCACATTAACCCCCAAACCCCATATTAATCCCACATTAACCCTTATCCTTAAAAATAAGAAAAACACAAAAAAAATAAAAAACAAGAAAAACACAAAAAAAATAAAAAATAAGAAAAAACACAAAAAAATTTGAAAATACCTGTAAAGCATGTAGTTTCAAAATAACATTTTATTTAATGCATCAATAAGTAATACAGTAAAGTCAACATATTTAAGAATTATGAAGATTAAATAATTGTAAACCTAGAATTTGACATCGAAAAAAAATTGAAAAAAAAGATGTAGAAAAATCCCATAAATTTCACTATAGATTACTTTCCCATAGAAGAAACGCAATACAAAAATGTCTGCGGCTTCAAAAGTTACATCTCAACGAAGAAATTCTGAATCACTTGAATCTTCAAGATTCCGAGTTGAGTCATCTGTTCAAGTGATTGAGAGAACTCGAGAAGTTCTTAAAAAATCCCAAAATGAAAAGCTTCCTTCCATCATCGAAGAGTCAAAAGTATTACTTTTAACACATGATGTTGATGGATTAACAGTGGCTGCTAAGGCTATTGTTCATGAAAAAAACCTGATGGTTGAATTCAAGAATTTTGTGGACTCTCATGATAAACCACCATAATTTTATTTCTTTTATTTTGACCATTAACTTTTTTACTTCGACTATTAACTAACTCTGACGTTTTAGACCAAAATAAAAAAAATAAAAAATAAAAAAAAATAACTAACTACAACTAACCTAACAAAAACTTAACAAAACACCTGTATTAACATGAGTTTTATTAAGTAAATAAATGTTTTATATTTTTAATCGAATGTGAATAGGAATAATGATTTAAATTTTATAAAAAATTGAAAAGACATATGTCTAAATTGTCAAAAGGGAAGTTATTTTGATAATAAAAAATGTCCTTTTACGATTATCACAATCAATTAATTAACAATATTAGTAAAGATAATAATGAATTATTATCTATCTCACTTATTCAATATAAATATGATAATGTCGATATTTTTGATATTCTTCCACAAGAAGTTATATTTGTAATCAATTGTTCTGATCTTGTGATGGAAAATAAAATAAAACAAATCAGAGAAGGGATAATTAATTGTTTAAAAAAAATGCCACTTAATCAATCATATAAATTTAACATCCTTCAGTATGGTTCTAAATTTGTATTTTTTTCAAAAAAAATGTTAATAGCTAATGCAGAAAATATTAATAAAGCAATTGAATATTGTCAAACAATTAAAGAAAAAAGTGGTATAGCAAAAACATTTAACGCATTAAATGCTGTATTGAGACAATCGAAAATAGCTATTTTAATAACAAACGAGGATATTGTATATGATCAAGAATTGCATAAAATTTGTAAGCAATTTTTAAAATTATCTGTATTGAAAATCGATAATCATATGGTAAACAATATCAATAGATAAAATTATAATAATATTTTTGAAATGAACATTTTAAAAATATTGTTTAATCTCGAATGATATGTGATACATTCATTATATCGAAAGTAGTATAAAAAAATTGATTAAATAATATTCTTTTTTCCATGTAAATGAAATTATTTGTTATAAAATGAATTACGATAATTTATTAGATAATACTATTATTAACATACTCGAATACTTATCCCTTAATGAATTAATGAAAATACAATTGATTAATAATTCGTTTTTACACATTGTTAGGAATAATTATTGGAGTCACACTATTGATTTTAAAACTGATAATATTATTCAATATATTCATAAATATAAATTCAGAAGATTTAAATTGCATGATCCTATAGACGATAAAAAAATTAAATTAATTGGAAAAAATAATATTATCGACATTTCTAGATGCGGAATAACAGACAATAATCTCAAATTATTGAGAGATTGTCATACTATTAATTTATCTTTTTGTCCTAAAATAACGGATGATGGTGTTCAATTTTTGGACAATTGTCATACTCTTTATCTGTTCGGATGTCAAATAACAGATAAAAGTGTCCAATTTTTAGGTAAATGTCATACTCTAAATCTTGCTGGTTGTAAAATAACAGATGAAAGTATGAAATTTTTAAGAAATTGTCATACTATTAATTTATCATTTTGTCAAATAACAGATGAAGGTGTTAAATTATTAGGTAATTGTAATTCTCTTAATCTATCAAATTGTGAAAATATTACAGATAATAGTGTAAAATTTTTGAACAATTGTCATTCATTAGATCTCTCTTGTTTAGATATAACAGATAAAAGTGTCAAAATATTAAATAATTGTTATTCACTCAAATTAATTAATTGTTCAAAAATAACAGATGAAAGTGTCAAATATTTGAACAATTGTCGTTTCCTTGATCTTACTGGTTGCAATCAAATAACAGATGAAAGTGTCAAATTATTAACAAATTGTCATTCACTTAATCTCTCTCATTGTAAAAGAATAACAGATAAAAGTGTTAAATTATTAGGTAATTGCTATTCACTTAATCTTTCTGATTGCAATCAAATAACAGATGAAAGTGTCAAATTATTAACAAAATGTTACACACTTAATCTTTCTGATTGTAGACAAATAACAGATAATAGTGTTAAATTATTAGGTAATTGTTATTCACTTGATCTTTCTCGTTGTAAAAAAATAACAGATGAAAGTGTCATTTATTTAGGAAAATGTCACACACTTAATCTTTCTAGTTGTGAAAAAATAACAAATAAAAGTGTCAATTTCTTAGGAAATTGTCATACACTTAATCTTATTAATTGTTACAAAATAACAGATGCAAGTGTCAAATTATTAGGAAATTGTCATACACTTAATCTTACTAATTGTTACAAAATAACAGATGAAAGTGTCAAATTCTTGGGAAAATGTCACACTTAACCTTTTCGATTGTAGGTAGATTGTAGACAAATAACAAATATAAGTATCAATTTTTTAGGAAATTGTAACGAACTTTATCTACCTGATTATCATCGGATAAAAAAATATTAATTTATTGATTAATCTTGATTAATTTTTAAATGAAAGATTAGATAATCAAAGTGATTATTTAATAAATATAAAGAATAAATTCATTAAATATATTTAATGAATTTTACATATTATAATGAACATGATGATACTGATCACAGTAGACCATTTAAATTGAATTATAATGATATTCAAAATATTACTTTTACATGTGACTGCAGAGATATTAAAAAATCAGAATGGCTTAATTTATTAGAAAATTTGAAAAATAATGGTTCATATTCTTTATCATTTGATGTATACAATGGTAATGTATCCATATCAACTAGAGATGGTAAATTTTGTTTATCTGTTGGAAATTATGGTGGACATAATTTAGGTGACTTATCGATAAAGGATGACAATCATAAAATAATTGATGCCATTACTAAATTAATTAGTGTATCTTATACAGATTAATTAATTTATTGTTAAAATAATCGATTATTTCGATATTTCAAAATGTGTTTTTATGCTATTTCTATCAGAAATAACATAAACAAGTGAATATTAATATAAAAAAATTGAAAAATATTAGCTATAATATTTTTATAATATTAATTGTAAAATAACACACTATTGATAAAAATGCTTTCAGTATTAATTCAAATTATAGAATCATGGAAGAGAATGTATAATATTTCTTATCAATACGATATCAAAATTACATATAATATAATCAATACTAACATTGATATTGTTATCAAATCATTTTATCGTATAGATCATCAACAAATGATATCATTGCAACAATTAATATTTATAGAATTACAACAAATAAGGTGGTCAAAATATCAAAGATATGTACAACATTTGCAAAGGAAGCGAAAGCGAGATATACATTCAGAACAAATTCAAGAAAAAAGACATCAATATCAATGGCATTATTGGAATTTTGATACTAAATCTTTTTGATTGTATTCTAAAAATGGATAAATTTAGTATCAAAAATTTTCATCTTTGAAAAATTAATTATATATATTGAATATTCATTCAATATATATATAATTAATTCAAAAATATGATATTATCATATTTGTCGTTTATAGAATTAATAAAAATGGAATTACTTAATAAATTAATCAGAGATATTATCAAGAAAAATAAATGGCAATATATAATTATCAAATTATATATGTTGTAGAAAATTATAAATTACGATTTTATTTGGAGTAAGATAGCAGATAAAAGTGTTAAATTGTTATTCAATAACAGATGAAAGCGTAAAATTTCTAGGAAAATGTCATTCACTTAATCTTTCTTTTTGTGAAAATGTAACAGATAAGAGTATTATTTTTTTAGGAAACTGTTACATACTTAATCTTTTTTCAAAGAAAATAACAGATGAAAGTGTCAAAATGTTGGGAAATTGTTATTCATTCAATCTTTCAGATTGAAATCAAATAACAGATGAAAGTGTCAAATTCTTAGGAAATTATCATACACTTGATCTTTCTTGTTGTGATCAAATTACAGATGAAAGTGTCAAATTCTTAGGAAATTGTCATACACTTGATCTTTCTTGTTGTAAAAAAATGATTAAATTATATTTATTTTATATTTAAATAAATATAATGATACAATTAAAAAATGATCATTACCAAATATATTATAATGGATATTCTATTATATTTACCATTAAAAAAAACTAATAGAAATGGAACAGTTGAGTACATTATATAGAGATATTATTAGAAAAAATAATTTATCTCATTTAACCATCACATTAAGGAGGGAAAAAAATATTAAATATGTTATTCAACATTATAATTTTATTAAATACGATTTTAATGGCAGCAACATAACAGACAAAAACTGTTAAATTCTTTAGAAAATTGTCATACACTTAATCTTTCTTGTTGTTGGAGAATACCAGATGTAAGTGTCAAGTTATTAGGAAATTGTCATACACTTAATCTTTCTCGTTGTTGGAGAATAACAGATGAAAGTGTCAAAATGTTAGGAAAATGTCATACACTAAATCTTTATAAATGTAATGAAATAACAGATGAAAGTATCAAATTCTTAGGAAATTGTCATACACTTAATCTTTCTTGTTATTGGAAAATAACAGATGTAAGTGTCAAGTTATTAGGAAATTATCATACACTTAATCTTTCTCGTTGTTGGAGAATAACAGATGAAAGTGTCAAATTATTAGGAAATTGTCATACACTTGATCTTTCTTTGTGTAAAAAAATAACAGATGAAAGTGTCAAATTGTTAGGAAATTGTCATACACTTGATCTTTCTTGGTGTAAAAAAATAACAGATGAAAGTGTCAAATTGTTAGAAAATTGTCATACACTTTGTCTTTCTAGTTGTAAAAAAATAACAGATGAAAGTGTCAAATTTTTAGAAAAATGTAATAACCTACTCTTAGATGAAATGTTATTTGACAATTAAAAAATTGATTAAATTATATTTATTTAATATTTAAATAAATATAATGATACAATTAAAAAATGATCATTACCAAATACATTATAATGGATATTCTATTATATTTACCATTAAAAAAACTAATAGAAATGGAACAATTGAGTACATTGTATAGAGATATTATTAGAAAAAATAATTTATCTCATTTAACCATCACATTAAGAAGGGTGAAAAATATTAAATATGTTATTAAACATTATAATTTTATTAAATATGATTTTAATAATAGCAACATAACAGACAAAACTGTTAAATTCTTAGGAAAATGTCATACACTTCATCTTTCTTATTGTGAAATAACAGATAAAAGTGTCAAATTGTTAATAAATTGTCATACACTTGATCTTTCTTATTGTGATCAAATAACAGATAAAAGTGTCAAATTGTTAGGAAATTGTCATACACTTGATCTTTCTTATTGTGAAATAACAGATGAAAGTGTCAAATTCTTAGGAAATTGTCATACACTTAATTTAACTTGGTGTAATAAAATAACAGACGAAAGTGTCAAAATGTTAGGAAATTGTCATACACTTAATCTTACTCAGTGTGAACAAATAACAGATGAAAGTGTCAAGTTATTAGGAAATTGTCATTCACTTAATCTTTCCAATTGTAATCAAATAACAGATGAAAGTGTCAAATTGTTAGGAAAATGTTATACACTTGACCTTTCTGATTGTAAAATAACAGATAAAAGTGTCAAATTATTAGGAAATTGTCATACACTTAATCTTTCTGATTGTGAAAAAATAACAGATGAAAGTGTCAAATTATTAGGAAATTGTCACACACTTAATCTTTTTGGTTGTAAAAAAATAACAGATGAAAGTGTTAAATTATTAGGCAATTGTCATACACTTAATCTTTCTTGGTGTAAAAAAATAACAGATGAAAGTGTCAAAATGTTAGGAAATTGTCATACACTTAATCTTACTCAGTGTGAACAAATAACAGATGAAAGTGTCAAGTTATTAGGAAATTGTCATTCACTTAATCTTTCCAATTGTAATCAAATAACAGATGAAAGTGTCAAAATGTTAAAAAATTGTCATACACTTAATCTGTTTCGCTGTTTTTCAATAACAGATGAAAGTGTCAAATTCTTAGGAAAATGTCATACACTTCGTCTTAGTTGTTGTATAAATATAACAGATGAAAGTGTCAAATTATTAGGAAATTGTCATACACTTAATCTATCTGATTGTAATTTAATAACAGATGAAAGTGTCAAATTCTTAGGAAATTGTCATAAACTTAATCTTTCTGATTGTCATCAAATAACAGATAAAGGTGTCAAATTCTTAGGAAAGTGTCATACACTTGATTTGAAATACTGTGATCAAATAACAGATAAAGGTGTCAAATTCTTAGGAAAGTGTCATACACTTGATCTTTCTAGTTGTAAAAAAATAACAGATAAAGGTATAAAATTCTTAAGAAAATGTCATAAAGGAAAATCTTTCCGATTAATATCAAATAACAGATAAAAGTGTCAAAATGTTAAGAAATTGTCATACACTTGATCTGATTCGCTGTTTTTCAATAACAGATGAAAGTGTCAAATTATTAGGAAAATGTCATATACTTGATCTTTCTCATTGTGATCAAATAACAGATGTAAGTGTTAAATTGTTAGGAAAATGTTATACACTTCATCTTAGTGGTTGTAAAAAAATAACAGATGAAAGTGTCAAATTTTTAGAAAAATGTCATACATTTAATCTTTCTGGTTGTGATCAAATAACAGATGTAAGTGTTAAATTGTTAGGAAATTGTCATACACTTTGTCTTTCTAGTTGTAAAAAAATAACAGATGAAAGTGTCAAATTATTAGGAAAATGTCATAACCTACTCTTAGATGAAATGTTGTTCGATGATTTAAAAAATTGATTAAATTATCTTTATTTAAATATTTAAATAAAGATAATGGTATAATTAAAAAATGATCATTACCAAATACATTATAATGGATATTCTATTATATTTACCATTAAAAAAACTAATAGAAATGGAACAGTTGAGTACATTATATAGAGATATTATTAGAAAAAATAATTTATCTCATTTAATCATCACATTAAGAAGGGTGAAAAATATTAAATATGTTATTGAACATTATAATTTTATTAAATATGATTTTAATAACAGCAACATAACAGACAAAACTGTTAAATTCTTAGGAAAATGTCATACACTTGATTTTTCTAGTTGTAAAATAACAGATAAAAGTGTCAAATTGTTAGGAAATTGTCATACACTTGATCTTTCTTGTTGTTATCAAATAACAGATGAAAGTGTCAAATTATTAGGAAATTGTCATACATTAAATCTTTCCGAATGTTCAAAAATAACAGATGAAAGTGTCAAATTGTTAGGAAAATGTCATACATTAAATCTTTCCGGCTGTTCAAAAATAACAGATGAAAGTGTCAAATTGTTAGGAAATTGTCATACATTAAATCTTTCCGGCTGTTCAAAAATAACAGATGAAAGTGTCAAATTGTTAGGAAATTGTCATACATTAAATCTTTCTTATTGTAAAATAACAGATGAAAGTGTCAAATTCTTAGGAAATTGTCATACACTTAATCTTTCCAATTGTAATCACATAACAGATGAAAGTGTCAAAATGTTAAAAAATTGTCATACACTTGATCTGTTTCGCTGTAATTCAATAACAGATGAAAGTGTCAAATTCTTAGGAAAATGTCATACACTTCATCTTAGTAGTTGTATAAAAATAACAGATGAAAGTGTCAAATTATTAGGAAATTGTCATACACTTCATCTTAGTTGTTTTAATAAAATAACAGATGAAAGTGTCAAATTGTTAGGAAATTGTCATACACTTAATATTTCTTATTGTGAAAAAATAACAAATGAAAGTGTTAAATTCTTAGGAAATTGTCATACACTTAATTTAACTTGGTGTGAAAAAATAACAGATGAAAGTGTCAAATTCTTAGGAAATTGTCATACACTTAATCTTTCTCATTGTAAGTTAATTACAGATGAAAGTGTCAAATTCTTAGGAAAGTGTCATACACTTGATCTTTATGGTTGTGAAAAAATAACAGATGAAAGTGTCAAATTCTTAGGAAATTGTCATACACTTAATCTTTCTCATTGTAAGTTAATTACAGATGAAAGTGTCAAATTCTTAGGAAAGTGTCATACACTTGATTTTTATGGTTGTAACAAAATAACAGATAAAGGTATAAAATTCTTAAGAAAATGTCATAAAAAAGGAAAATCTTTCCGACAGATGAAAGTGTCAAATTATTAGGAAAATGTCATAACCTACTCTTAGATGAAATGTTGTTCGATGATTTAAAAAATTGATTAAATTATCTTTATTTAAATATTTAAATAAAGATAATGGTATAATTAAAAAATGATCATTACCAAATACATTATAATGGATATTCTATTATATTTACCATTAAAAAAACTAATAGAAATGGAACAGTTGAGTACATTATATAGAGATATTATTAGAAAAAATAATTTATCTCATTTAATCATCACATTAAGAAGGATGAAAAATATTAAATATGTTATTGAACATTATAATTTTATTAAATATGATTTTAATAACAGCAACATAACAGACAAAACTGTTAAATTTTTAGGAAAATGTCATACACTTCATCTTTCTAGTTGTAAAATAACAGATAAAAGTGTCAAATTGTTAGGAAATTGTCATACACTTGATCTTTCTTGTTGTTATCAAATAACAGATGAAAGTGTCAAATTATTAGGAAATTGTCATACACTTAATCTTTCTTGTTGTAAAAAAATAACAGATGAAAGTGTCAAATTATTAGGAAATTGTCATAAACTTAATCTTTCTGAATGTTGGAGAATAACAGATGTAAGTGTCAAATTGTTAGGAAATTGTCATACACTTAATCTTTTTGAATGTTGGAGAATAACAGATGTAAGTGTCAAATTGTTAGGAAATTGTCATACACTTAATCTTTCTCATTGTAAGTTAATTACAGATGAAAGTGTCAAGTTATTAGGAAAATGTCATACACTTAATCTTTCTTATTGTAAAATAACAGATGAAAGTGTCAAATTCTTAGGAAATTGTCATACACTTAATCTTTCCAATTGTAATCAAATAACAGATGAAAGTGTCAAAATGTTAAAAAAATGTCATACACTTAATCTTTCCAATTGTGATAAAATAACAGATGAAAGTGTCAAATTCTTAGGAAATTGTCATACACTTAATTTAACTTGGCGTAATAAAATAACAGACGAAAGTGTCAAATTGTTAGGCAATTGTTATTCACTTAATTTAACTTGGTGTAATAAAATAACAGACGAAAGTGTTAAATTATTAGGAAATTGTTATTCACTTAATCTTTTTGGTTTTAATAAAATAACAGATGAAAGTGTCAAATTCTTAGGAAATTGTCATACACTTAATCTTTCTCATTGTAATCAAATAACAGATGAAAGTGTCAAATTCTTAGGAAATTGTCATACACTTAATCTTTCTCATTGTAATCAAATAACAGATGAAAGTGTCAAATTCTTAGGAAATTGTCATACACTTAATCTTTCTCATTGTAATCAAATAACAGATGAAAGTGTCAAATTCTTAGGAAAGTGTCATACACTTGATCTTTATGGTTGTAACAAAATAACAGATAAAGGTATAAAATTCTTAAGAAAATGTTAACGGAAAATGTCATAACCTTATGTTTAGATAAAATGTTGTTCGATGATTTAAAAAATTGATTAAATTATCTTTAGTTAATATTTAAATAAAGATAATGGTACAATTCAAAAAATAATCATTACAAATTACATTATAATGGATATTCTATCATATTTACCACTAAAAACTAATAGAAATGGAACAGTTGAGTACATTGTATAGAGATATTATTAGGAAAAATAATTTATCTCATTTAACCATTACATTAGAAAGGGTGGAAAATATTAAATATGTTATTAAATATTATAATTTTATTAAATATGATTTTAGTGACAGTAAAATAGCAGATGAAAGTGTAAAACTGTTAGGAAATTGTCATATACTTAATTTATCTTGATGTAAAAAAATAACAGATGAAAGTGTCAAATTGTTAGGAAATTGTCATTCACTTAATCTTTCTGGTTGTAAAAAAATAACAGATAAAGTGTCAAATTCTTAGGAAAATGTCATATACTTCATCTTAGTGGTTGTAAAAAAATAACAGATGAAAGTGTCAAATTATTAGGAAATTGTCATACACTTGATCTTGCTTTTTGTTAAAAAAATAACAAACAATAGTGTTATTCGCTTGATCTTCGTAATTATCAATATGAAAGTATTGAATTTTTAAAGAATATTAAAACAAAAAAGAATTGATTTATCTAAGTGGAATGGTCAAAAAATTGAAGAAATAAATCATTAGTGCATCTTTAATATATTTTCTTAATTTAAGAATTGAGAATTAATAGTTATTTCATTATCGTTTTTAAATGTCTTTCGAAAACATTCCACTCGAAATTATTAATCATATTTTTTCTTTTCTTCAAAAAAAGAAAGATATCCTTAATACTTCTTGTGTATGTAATGATTTTTCTATTGTTATCTTGGACGAAAAAAATAAACTCATTTTCGAAAAACATAAAAAAAAATACACAAATTTACTTAACGAATTAAAATACTTAATGAATTGATGATTGAAACTCGTTTTATTAATCTAGGAATGTGGTATCCATATATCATTTTGATGCTTGCACCTGAAGAATCAAATGTTTACGATAGTTTACCTAACGATATCGAGACCCTTAATCAAATCAATTGTGATGATAAGATTGAAGATCTTAAACAGCTCAAACGAGATGATATAATAGTGCGCACTCAAATATCTATATTTCCCCTTCAAAAAAGATGTAATTTCTCTTTTATAAAAGTCGTTGATTCTGATACGAAGAAGAATTGTTTAAAGATTTGCACCCAAATGTATAAAAAATTTCTTAACATATAATTAATTGCATTTATTTGAATTCTTATAAACATGAAAATAGTGCATTTGTAATATTTATTACAAATACATTATGAAATTACAAAATACGATTTCATTTACAATCATCAAATAACAAATAAAAACGTTAAATTGAAGAAATTATGAATTAAACGAGTATAATATTTACATTAATTATATTATCTAAATAATCAACAATTTTATTATTAAAAATTCTTAAATAATTCTATGTCGTTTAATTTATTAATTTCACAATGTGTTTCTTTGATCAAAATTTCTATTAAGCTTGAATATTTATTATATATTTCATCATTCACATCATGTATAACATTAATGATTACATCAATATTATTTATCAAGTCATAAAATAAAGTCCTAACTTGAATAGTAGAACCTAAATAATTATTAACACAATCATTATAATGATTATTGATTATAACGTTATTATTTTCAATAGATAATGTATTACCCATTGCGTAATATAATTTAAAATATTTGTTAACTACTTCGATTGGTATTTCATATATTTCTAAAATACCCGATGTGATATTTGCTATTTCTTTATTGAAATCATTCCAGTATATTTTTAACTTATCATGATTCAAATAAAGTGTTTCACATATTTTTTCAATTATTATTTCCATTGGATCTTTGAATATTGATGGTCCATTTGTGGTTTTGTCAGTGAATGAAGGTGCATTTTGATTTAATAACCAATAAATTAAACACGATTCGCCAGATATTATAGGTTCTAAAAATAAATTCATTGATATATATTCAGTTAATCTATAATCACGATCTATATATTTTCCCTTGATCATGTTATTAAAATAATCAAATCCATTTGAATCATTTTGTTTAAATTTATTAAGTAAATTATATTTTTTCAAAACATTCAAAAAAATATTCAGAAAAAAATATTTAGTTTGTTTGCCATGATAGAATAATATTTTTTTATCACTATATTTATTTTTTTGATTTGTAATAATTTTCCTAATTACTTGTTCTTTTTCGTTTATTTTATTTTTCAAATTTATGTCTAAGATAGTTGACGTGTTGATATATTCATTTATATATATTTTATCGGGAAACATTGTATAACTATCGAACGATATTATATATTATTAGATAATTTACAGATTAGAATATAAGTTTCCAATCTTTTTTTATATAATAAAAAATATATTATTTTTTGAGAAAATAATTGCTAGTTGTAAAAAATAATAAATGTATGTATTGTACGTTCAATTTTTCTAATTGTAATAACAGATATAAAATGTCAAATTTTTAGATAATTGTTATATGTTTGATCTCGTTAGAGATCAAATAACAGATGAAAAAATGTCAAATTTTTAAAATAATTGTTATACATTCAATCTGTACAGATGCAAAATAACAAATAAAACTATCAAATTCTTAAAAAATTGTCATAAATCCCTATAATTACGAAAGAATGACAAATATATGATTTTTAATCATATATATTTGTCTATTAATTTCAAAAAATTGATTTAATAATATTCATTTTAATATCAATAACTATTATATGGTAACAATTCAAAAAATGATCATTACAAATTATATTATAATGGATATTCTATCATATTTACCACTAAAAAAACTAATAGAAATGGAACAGTTGAGTACATTGTATAAAAATATTATTAGAAAAAATAATTTATCTTATTTAACCATTACATTAAGCAGGATAGAAAATATTAAATATGTTACAAAACATTATTATTTTATTAAATATGATTTTCACAACAGTATGATAACAGATAAAATTGTCAAAATGTTAGGAAATTGTCATACACTTAATCTTTCTAAATGTTATCAAATAACAGATAAAAGTGTTAAATTCTTAAGAAATTGTCATACACTTAATCTTTCCGACTGTTCAAAAATAACAGATAACAGTGTCATTTTTTTAGGAAATTGTCATACACTTAATCTTTCTAAATGTGATCAAATAACAGATAAAAGTGTTAAATTCTTAAGAAATTGTCATACACTCAATCTTTCTAAATGTTTTCCAATAACAGATAACAGTGTCATTTTTTTAAGAAATTGTCATACACTTGATCTTTCTCATTGTAATCAAATAACAGATGAAAGTGTCAAATTCTTAGGAAATTGTCATGCACTTAATCTTTCTGGTTGTATAAAAATAACAGATAACAGTGTCATTTTTTTAAGAAATTGTCATACACTTGATCTTTCTAATTGTGATCAAATAACAGATGAAAGTGTCAAATTCTTAGGAAATTGTCATACATTTAATCTTTCCAGTTATGAAAAAATAACAGATGAAAGTGTCAAATTGTTAGGCAATTGTCATACACTTGATCTTTCCAGTTGTGAAAAAATAACAGATGAAAGTGTCAAATTGTTAGGCAATTGTCATACACTTGATCTTTCTTTTTGTGATCAATTAACAGATAAAGGTGTCAAATTGTTAGAAACATGTCATACATTTTATCTTCGTTATTGTTATTCAATAACAGATGAAAGAAATTGTTAAGAAACTGTCATACACTTGTTCTTTCTGGTTGTCATTTAATAACAGATGAAAGTGTCAAATATTTAAAAAATTGTCACACACTCAATCTTTCTTTCTGTTCAAAAATAACAGATGAAAGTGTCAAATTCTTAGGAAATTGTCATACACTTGATCTTTTTGGTTGTGATTTAATAACAGATGTAAGTGTCAAATTATTAGGAAATTGTCACACACTTGATCTTTCTGATTGTAAAAAAATAACAGATAAAAGTGTCAAATTTTTAGGCAATTGTCATACACTTGATCTTTCTTATTGTAAAAAAATAACAGATAAAAGTGTCAAATTCTTAGGAAATTGTCATGAACTTAATCTTTTTGGTTGTAAAAAATAACAGATGAAAGTGTCTAAAAATTAGATGAAATTGTCATAACCTACTCTTAGATGAAATGTTATTCGATGATTTAAAAAAATTGATTAAATTATATTTATTTAAATATGAAATAAATATAATGATACAATTAAAAAATGATCATTACCAAATACATTATAATAGATATTCTATCATTTTTATCATTAAAAAAACTAATAGAAATGGAACAGTTGAGTACATTGTATAGAGATATTATTAGGAAAAATAATTTATCTCATTTAACCATTACATTAAGAAAGGTGAAAAATATTAAATATGTTATTAAACATTATAATTTTATTAAATATGATTTTGCCTATAGTCACATAACAGATGAAAGTGTCAAATTATTAGGAAATTGTCATACACTCAATCTTTCTAATTGTAATCTAATAACAAATAAAAGTGTCAAAATGTTAGGAAATTGTCATACACTTGATCTTTCTGAGTGTAAAAAAATAACAGACGAAAGTGTTAAATTGTTAGGAACATGTCATACACTTAATTTAACTTGGTGTGAAAAAATAACAGATGAAAGTGTTAAATTGTTAGGAACATGTCATACACTTGATCTTATTGGTTGTAATTCAATAACAGATAAAAGTGTCAAATTGTTAAGAAATTGTCATACACTTAATCTTTCTTTCTGTAAAAAAATAACAGATGAAAGTGTCAAAATGTTAGGAAATTGTCATACACTTGATCTTTCTGGTTGTGATTTAATAACAGATGAAAGTGTCATTTTTTTAGGAAAATGTCATACACTTAATTTAACTTGGTGTAATAAAATAACAGATGAAAGTGTCAAATTGTTAGGCAATTGTCATACACTTAATCTTTCTCGTTGTAAAAAAATAACAGACGAAAGTGTTAAATTGTTAGGCAATTGTCATACACTTTATCTTTCTTTTTGTGATCAAATAACAGATGAAAGTGTCAAAATGTTAGGAAAATGTCATACACTTGATCTTTCTGACTGTTCAAAAATAACAGATGAAAGTGTCAAATTCTTAGGAAATTGTCATACACTTGATCTTTCTGGTTGTGATTTAATAACAGATGTAAGTGTCAAATTATTAGGAAATTGTCACACACTTGATCTTTCTGATTGTAAAAAAATAAAAAATAATAGATGACATGTTGTCCGATGATTTAAAAATTGATTAAATTATATTTATTTAAATATTAAATAAATATAATGATACAATTCAAAAAATGATCATTACAAATTACATTATAATGGATATTCTATTATATTTACCATTAAAAAAATTAATAGAAATGGAACAGTTAAGTACATTGTATAGAGATATTATTAGAAAAAATAATTTATCTCATTTAATCATTACATTAAGAAGGGTAAAAAATATTAAATATGTTATTAAACATTATAATTTTATTAAATATGATTTTAATAACAGCAACATAACAAATAAAAGTGTCAAATTGTTAAGAAATTGTCATACACTTGATCTTTCTGGTTGTGAAAAAATAACAGATAAAAGTGTTAAAATGTTAGGAAAGTGTCATACACTTAATCTTTCTAAATGTTATCAAATAACAGATAAAAGTATCAAAATGTTAGGAAAGTGTCATACACTTAATCTTTCCGGTTGTTCAAAAATAACAGATGAAAGTGTCAAATTATTAGGAAATTGTCATATACTCAATCTTTCTGGTTGGAGAATAACAGATGAAAGTGTCAAATTCTTAGGAAATTGTCATATACTCAATCTTTCTGGTTGGAGAATAACAGATGAAAGTGTCAAATTCTTAGGAAATTGTCATATACTCAATCTTTCTGGATGTTGGAGAATAACAGATGAAAGTGTCAAATTATTAGGAAATTGTCATACACTTAATTTATCTTGGTGTGATAAAATAACAGATGAAAGTGTTAAATTGTTAGACAATTGTCATACACTTAATCTTTCTGGTTGTGGTCAAATAACAGATGTAAGTGTCAAAATCTTAGGAAATTGTCATACATTTAATCTTTCTGATTGTAAATTGATAACAGATGAAAGCGTCAAATTCTTAGGAAAATGTTATACACTTAATCTTTCCGGCTGTAAAAAAATAACAGATGAAAGCGTCAAATTCTTAGGAAAATGTTATACACTTAATCTTTCCGGTTGTAAAAAAATAACAGATGAAAGTGTCAAATTCTTAGGAAATTGTCATACACTTAATCTTTCCGGCTGTAAAAAAATAACAGATGAAAGCGTCAAATTCTTAGGAAATTGTCATATACTTAATCTTTCCGGCTGTAAAAAAATAACAGATGAAAGTGTCAAATTCTTAGGAAATTGTCAAACATTTTATCTTTGATAAAATGTTGTCCGATGATTCAAAAATTGATTAAATTATATTTATTTAAATATTTAAATAAATATAATGGTACAATTCAAAAATGATCATTACCAAATACATTATAATGGATATTCTATTATATTTACCATTAAAAAACTAATAGAAATGGAACAGTTGAGTACATTATATAGAGATATTATTAGAAAAAATAATTTATCTCATTTAACCATCACATTAAGAAGGGTGAAAAATATTAAATATGTTATTAAACATTATAATTTTATTAAATATGATTTTAATAGCAGCAACATAACAGACAAAAGTGTCAAATTATTAGGAAATTGTCATACACTTGATCTTTCTTATTGTCATTCAATAACAGATGAAAGTGTCAAATTCTTAAGAAATTGTCACACACTTGATCTTTCTGATTGTTATCAAATAACAGATGAAAGTGTCAAATTCTTAGGAAAATGTTATACACTTAATCTTTCTCAATGTGAAAAAATAACAGATGAAAGTATCAAATTATTAGGAAATTGTCACACACTTAATCTTTCTTTCTGTGAAAAAATAACAGATGAAAGTGTCAAATTCTTAGGAAATTATCATACACTTAATCTTTCCGATTGTGATCAAATAACAGATGAAAGTGTCAAATTGTTAGGAAATTGTCATATACTTAATCTTTCTTATTGTGATCAAATAACAGATGAAAGTGTCAAATTCTTAGGAAATTGTCATACACTTAATCTTTCTGGTTGTAAGTTAATTACAAATGAAAGTGTCAAATTGTTAGGAAATTGTCATACACTTGACCTTTCTCGTACAAAAATAACAGATGAAAGTGTCAAATTCTTAGGAAATTGTCATGAACTAAATCTTTTTGGTTGTAAAAAAATAACAGATGAAAGTGTCTAAGAATTAGATGAAATGTTATTTGACAATTAAAAAATTGATTAAATTATATTTATTTAATATTTAAATAAATATAATGATATAATTAAAAAATGATCATTACCAAATACATTATAATGGATATTCTATTATATTTACCATTAAAAAAACTAATAGAAATGGAACAATTGAGTACATTGTATAGAGATATTATTAGAAAAAATAATTTATCTCATTTAACCATCACATCAAGGAGGGTGAAAAATATTAAATATGTTATTAAACATTATAATTTTATTAAATATGATTTTAATAACAGCAACATAACAGACAAAACTGTTAAATTCTTAGGAAATTGTCATACACTTAATCTTTCTGGTTGTAAAATAACAGATAAAAGTGTCAAATTGTTAAGAAATTGTCATACACTTGATCTTTCTTGTTGTTATCAAATAACAGATAAAAGTGTCAAATTGTTAGGAAATTGTTACACACTTGATCTTTCTCATTGTCATTTAATAACAGATGAAAGTGTCAAATTATTAGGAAATTGTCATACACTTGACCTTTCTTGTCCAAAAATAACAGATGAAAGTGTCAAATTCTTAGGAAATTGTCATACACTTGGTCTTTCTCATTGTCATTTAATAACAGATGAAAGTGTCAAATTGTTAGGCAATTGTCATACACTTGATCTTACTAATTGTTATTTAATAACAGATGAAAGTGTCAAATTGTTAGGCAATTGTCATACACTTGGTCTTGCTTATTGTGATCAAATAACAGATAAAAGTGTCAAATTGTTAAGCAATTGTCATACACTTGATCTTTCTTATTGTGAAATAACAGATAAAAGTGTCAAATTCTTAGGAAATTGTCATACACTTGATCTTTCTTATTGTGAAATAACAGATAAAAGTGTCAAATTCTTAGGAAATTGTCATACACTTGATCTTTCTCATTGTAATCAAATAACAGATGAAAGTGTCAAATTCTTAGGAAAATGTCATACACTTAATCTTTCCGTCTGTACAAGAATAACAGATGAAAGTGTCAAATTCTTAGGAAAATGTTATACACTTAATCTTTCTCAGTGTGAAAAAATAACAGATGAAAGTGTCAAATTATTAGGAAATTGTCACACACTTGATCTTTCTTTCTGTGAAAAAATAACAGATGAAAGTGTCAAATTCTTAGGAAATTGTCATACACTTAATCTTTCTTATTGTGATCAAATAACAGATAAAAGTGTCAAAATGTTAGGAAATTGTCATACACTTCATCTGTCTTATTGTGATCAAATAACAGATAAAAGTGTCAAAATGTTAGGAAATTGTCATACACTTGATCTTACTGGTTGTAAAAAAATAACAGATAAAAGTGTCAAATTGTTAGGAAATTGTCATTTACTTAATCTTTCTGATTGTAAAAAAATAACAGATAAAAGTGTCAAATTCTTAAGAAACTGTCATAAACTTTATCTTTCTGGTTGTAAAAAAATAACAGATGAAGCGTTATGTTATTATCAATTAAAAAATTGATTAAATTATATTTATTTAAATATTTAAATAAATATAATGGTACAATTCAAAAATGATCATTACCAAATACATTATAATGGATATTCTATTATATTTACCATTAAAAAAACTAATAGAAATGGAACAGTTGAGTACATTATATAGAGATATTATTAGAAAAAATAATTTATCTCATTTAATCATCACATTAAGAAGGGTGAAAAATATTAAATATGTTATTAAACATTATAATTTTATTAAATATGATTTTAATAACAGCAACATAACAGACAAAACTGTTAAATTCTTAGGAAAATGTCATACACTTGATCTTTCTGGTTGTAAAATAACAGATAAAAGTGTCAAATTGTTAAGAAATTATCATACACTTAATCTTTCTCGTTGTATGTTAATAACAGATGAAAGTGTCAAATTATTAAGAAATTGTCATATACTCAATCTTTCTGAATGTTGGAGAATAACAGATGTAAGTGTCAAATTGTTAGGAAATTGTCACACACTTGATCTTTCTTATTGTCATTCAATAACAGATGAAAGTGTCAAATTCTTAGGAAATTGTCACACACTTGATCTTTCTTTCTGTTCAAAAATAACAGATGAAAGTGTCAAATTCTTAAGAAAATGTTATACACTTAATCTTTCTCAGTGTAAAAAAATAACAGACGAAAGTGTTAAATTGTTAGGAAAATGTCATATACTTAATTTTTATGGTTGTAATAAGATAACAGATGAAAGTGTCAAATTATTAGGAAATTGTCATACACTTGATCTTTCTTATTGTGGTCAAATAACAGATGAAAGTGTCAAATTCTTAGGAAATTGTCATACACTTGATCTTTCTCATTGTAATCAAATAACAGATGAAAGTGTCAAATTTTTAGGAAATTGTCATACACTTAATTTAACTTGGTGTAAAAAAATAACAGACGAAAGTGTTAAATTATTAGGAAATTGTTATTCACTTAATCTTTCTGGTTTTAATAAAATAACAGATGAAAGTGTCAAATTGTTAGGCAATTGTCATACACTTTATCTTTTTTATTGTGATCAAATAACAGATGAAAGTGTCAAATTCTTAGGAAAATGTCATACACTTGGTCTTTCTCATTGTAATTTGATAACAGATGAAAGTGTCAAATTCTTAGGAAATTGTCATACACTTAATCTTTCCGATTGTAAAAAAATAACAGATGAAAGTGTCAAATTGTTAGGAAATTGTCATTCACTTAATCTTTCTGGTTGTAAAAAAATAACAGATAAAAGTGTCAAATTGTTAGGAAATTGTCATTCACTTAATCTTTCTGGTTGTAAAAAAATAACAAATAAAAGTGTCAAATTCTTAGGAAAATGTCATACACTTGATCTTTCTGGTTGTAAAAAAATAACAGATAAAAGTGTCAAATTCTTAGGAAATTGTCATAAACTTAATCTTTTTGGTTGTAAAAAAATAACAGATGAAAGTGTCTAAAAATTAGATGAAATGTTATTCGACAATTAAAAAATTAATTAAATTATATTTATTTAAATATTTAAATAAATATAATGGTACAATTCAAAAATGATCATTACCAATTACATTATAATGGATATTCTATTATATTTACCATTAAAAAAACTAATAGAAATGGAACAGTTGAGTACATTATATAGAGATATTATTAGAAAAAATAATTTATCTCATTTAACCATCACATTAAGAAGGGTAAAAAATATTAAATATGTTATTAAACATTATAATTTTATTAAATATGATTTTAATAACAGCAACATAACAGACAAAACTGTTAAATTCTTAGGAAAATGTCATACACTTGATCTTTTTTGTTGTGATCAAATAACAGACAAAACTGTTAAATTCTTAGGAAAATGTCATACACTTGATCTTTCTTATTGTGAAATAACAGATGAAAGTATCAAATTCTTAGGAAATTGTTATACACTTAATCTTTCTTTCTGTTGGAGAATAACAGATGAAAGTGTCAAATTGTTAAACAAATGTCATACACTTGATCTTTCTTATTGTAATCAAATAACAGATGAAAGTGTCAAATTGTTAAACAAATGTCATACACTTAATCTTTCTTATTGTGATCAAATAACAGATGAAAGTGTCAAATTCTTAGAAAATTGTCATACACTTTATCTTGTTAGTTGTAACATAACAGATGAAAGTGTTAAATTATTAGGCAATTGTTATATACTTAATCTTTCTCATTGTAAAAAAATAACAAATGAAAGTGTCAAATTCTTAGGAAAATGTTATACACTTAATCTTTCTCATTGTAAAAAAATAACAGATGAAAGTGTCAAATTCTTAGGAACATGTCATACACTTGATCTTTCCAGTTGTAAAAAAATAACAGATGAAAGTGTCAAATTGTTAGGAAATTGTCATATACTTAATCTTTCTTATTGTGATCAAATAACAAATAAAAGTGTCAAATTCTTAGGAAATTGTCATACACTTAATCTTTCCGGTTGTAAAAAAATAACAGATGAAAGTGTTAAATTCTTAGGAAAATGTCATAACCTTATTCGTAGTCCGATGATTTTAAAAATTGATTAAATTATATTTATTTAAATATTCAAATAAATATAATGATACAATTCAAAAATGATCATTACCAATTACATTATAATGGATATTCTATTATATTTACCATTAAAAAAAATTAATAAAAATGGAACAATTGAGTATATTGTATAGCGATATTATTAGAAAAAATAATTTATCTCATTTAATCATTACAATATGATTTTAATCACAGTAAAATAACAGATAAAACTGTTAAATTATTAGGAAAATATTATACACTTAATCTTTCTGAGTGTTATAATGTTATTCGATAATAAAAAAAATTGATTAAATTATATTTATTTAAATAATAAACAAATATAATGGTTCAATTCAAAAATGATCATCATTAATTATATTATAACGGATATTCTAATATATTTACCATTAAAAAAATTAATAGAAATGAAACAATTGAGTACATTATACAGAGATATTATTAAAAAAAATATTTTACCTCATTTAACCATTACATTAAGAAGGGTAAAAAATATTAAATATGTTACTAAATATTATAATTTTATTAAATATGATTTTAGTGACAGTAAAATAGCAGATGAAAGTGTTAAACTGTTAGAAAATTGTCATACACTTAACCTTTCTAATTGTGACAAAATAACAGATAATAGTGTCAAAAAATTAGGAAATTGTCACACACTTAATCTTTCTGGTTGTAAAAAAATAACAGATAAAAGTGTCAAATTGTTAGGAAAATGTTATACACTTGACCTTTCTGATTGTAAAAAAATAACAGATGAAAGTGTCAAATTCTTAGGAAATTGTCATATACTTAATCTTTCTGGTTGCATAAATATAACAGATAAAAGTGTTAAAATCTTAGGAAAATGTCATATACTTAATCTTTCTGATTGTCGTCAAATAACGGATAAAAGTGTCAAGTTATTAGGAAATTGTCACACACTTAATCTTTTCGAATGTGAAAAAATAACAGATGAAAGTGTCAAATTCTTAGGAAATTGTCATACACTTAATCTTTCTTGTTGTTGGAGAATAACAGATGAAAGTGTCAAATTGTTAGGAAAGTGTCATACACTTAATCTTTCTCAGTGTGATCAAATAACAGATGAAAGTGTCAAGTTATTAGGAAATTGTCATACACTAAATTTTTGTGGTTGTAAAAAAATAACAGATGAAAGTGTCAAATTCTTAGAAAATTGTCATACACTTAATCTTTATGGTTGTATAAAAATAACAGATGAAAGTGTCAAATTGTTAAACAAATGTCATACACTTGGTCTTTCTTATTATAAAAAAATAACAGATGAAAGTGTCAAATTCTTAGGAAATTGTCACACACTTAATCTTTCTTTTTGTGAAAAAATAACAGATGAAAGTGTCAAATTCTTAGGAAAATGTTATACACTTAAACTTTCTCATTGTAAAAAAATAACAGATGAAAGTGTCAAATTATTAGGAAATTGTCACAAACTTAATCTTTCCGGCTGTTCAAAAATAACAGATGAAAGTGTCAAATTCTTAGGAAATTGTCATACACTTGATCTTTCTTATTGTGATCAAATAACAGATGAAAGTGTCAAAATGTTAGGAAATTGTCATACACTTAATCTTTTTGGTTGTAAAAAAATAACAGATAAAAGTGTCAAATTATTAGGAAATTGTCATACACTTAATCTTTTTGGTTGTAAAAAAATAACAGATAAAAGTGTCAAATTATTAGGAAATTGTCATAATCTACTCTTAGATGAAATGTTCGATGATTTAAAATATTGATTAAATTATCTTTATTTAATATTTAAATAAAGATAATGGTACAATTCAAAAATGATCATTACCAAATACAATATAATAGATATTCTATTATATTTACCATTAAAAAAACTAATAGAAATGGAACAGTTGAGTACATTATATAGAGATATTATTAGAAAAAATAATTTATCTCATTTAATCATCACATTAAGAAGGGTGAAAAATATTAAATATGTTATTAAACATTATAATTTTATTAAATATGATTTTAATGGCAGCAACATAACAAACAAAACTGTCAAATTATTAGGAAATTGTCATACACTTCATCTTTCTAAATGTCATCAAATAACAGATAAAAGTGTCAAATTGTTAAGAAATTGTCATACACTTGATCTTCGATGCTGTATATTAATTACAGATGAAAGTGTCAAATTGTTAGGAAATTGTCATACACTTAATCTTTCTTGGTGTCATAAAATAACAGATGAAAGTGTCAAATTGTTAGGAAATTGTTACACACTTGATCTTTCTCATTGTCATTTAATAACAGATGAAAGTGTTAAATTCTTAGGAAAATGTCATACACTTATACTTTCTGACTGTAACATAACAGATAAAAGTGTCAAATTGTTAGGAAATTGTCATACACTTGATTTTTCTCATTGTAAAAAAATAACAGACGAAAGTGTCAAATTGTTAGGAAATTGTCATACACTTGATCTTTCTGGTTGTGATCAAATAACAGATGAAAGAGTCAAATTGTTAAACAAATGTCATACACTTGATCTTTCTTATTGTAATAAAATAACAGATGAAAGTGTCAAATTGTTAAACAAATGTCATACACTTAATCTTTCTTATTGTGATCAAATAACAGATGAAAGTGTCAAATTCTTAGGAAATTGTCATACACTTTATCTTGTTAGTTGTAACATAACAGATGAAAGTGTTAAATTATTAAGCAATTGTTATATACTTAATCTTTCTCATTGTAAAAAAATAACAAATGAAAGTGTCAAATTCTTAGGAAAATGTCATACACTTGATCTTTCTCATTGTAAAAAAATAACAGATGAAAGTGTCAAATTCTTAGGAAATTGTCATACACTTGATCTTTCTTATTGTGATCAAATAACAGATAAAAGTGTCAAATTGTTAGGCAATTGTCATACACTTAATCTTTTTGGTTGTAAAAAAATAACAGATGAAAGTGTCAAAATGTTAGGAAAATGTCATAACCTAACCTTATTCTTTATCCGATGATTTAAAAAATTGATTAAATTATCTTTATTTAAATATTCAAATAAATATAATGATACAATTCAAAAATGATCATTACCAAATACATTATAATGGATATTCTATTATATTTACCATTAAAAAAACTAATAGAAATGGAACAATTGAGTACATTATATAGAGATATTATTAGAAAAAATAATTTATCTCATTTAACCATCACATTAAGAAGGGTGAAAAATATTAAATATGTTATTAAACATTATAATTTTATTAAATATGATTTTAATAACAGCAACATAACAGACAAAACTGTCAAATTATTAGGAAATTGTCATACACTTAATCTTTCTGATTGTAAATTGATAACAAATGAAAGTGTCAAGTTATTAGGAAATTGTCATACACTTAATTTATTTAGGTGTCATAGAATAACAGATGAAAGTGTCAAATTATTAGGAAATTGTCACACACTTTATCTTTCTGAATGTGAAAAAATAACAGATGAAAGTGTTAAAATGCTAGGAAAATGTCATACACTTTATCTTTCTAGATGTCACTCCATAACAGATGAAAGTGTCAAATTATTAGGAAATTGTCACACACTTAATCTTTCTTTCTGTGAAAAAATAACAGATGAAAGTGTCAAATTGTTAAGCAATTGTTATGCACTTTATTTTGCTTATTGTGAAAAAATAACAAATGAAAGTGTCAAATTCTTAGGAAAATGTCATACGCTTGATCTTTCTCATTGTAAAAAAATAACAGACGAAAGTGTTAAATTATTAGGAAATTGTTATTCACTTAATCTTTCTGGTTTTAATAAAATAACAGATGAAAGTGTTAAATTATTAGGCAATTGTTATATACTTGATCTTTCTTATTGTAAATTGATAACAGATGAAAGTGTCAAATTATTAGGAAATTGTCATACACTTGTTCTTTCTGGTTGTGAAATAACAGATGAAAGTGTCAAAATGTTAGGAAAATGTCATACACTTAATCTTTTCGAATGTAAAAAAATAACAGACGAAAGTGTTAAATTGTTAGGCAATTGTCATACACTTTATCTTTCTTTTTGTGAACAAATAACAGATGAAAGTGTCAAAATGTTAGGAAATTGTCATACACTTTATCTTTCTCAGTGTAATCAAATAACAGATGAAAGTGTCAAATTCTTAGGAAAATGTCATACACTTAATCTTAGTGGTTGTATAAAAATAACAGATGAAAGTGTCAAATTATTAGGAAATTGTCATACACTTGATCTTTTTTGTTGTGATCAAATAACAGACAAAAGTGTCAAATTCTTAGGAAATTGTCATACACTTTATCTTTCTCATTGTAAAAAAATAACAGATGAAAGTGTTAAATTATTAGGCAATTGTTATATACTTTATCTTTTTTATTGTGATCAAATAACAGATGAAAGTGTCAAATTCTTAGGAAAATGTCATACACTTGGTCTTTCTCAGTGTAAAAAAATAACAGATGAAAGTGTCAAATTCTTAGGAAATTGTCATTCACTTAATCTTTCTGGTTGTAAAAAAATAACAGATGAAAGTGTCAAATTGTTAGGAAATTGTCATTCACTTAATCTTTCTGGTTGTAAAAAAATAACAGATAAAAGTGTCAAATTGTTAGGAAATTGTCATTCACTTAATCTTTCTGGTTGTAAAAAAATAACAGATAAAAGTGTCAAATTCTTAGGAAAATGTCATACACTTGATCTTTCTGATTGTAAAAAAATAACAGATAAAAGTGTCAAATTCTTAAGAAACTGTCATAAACTTAATCTTTCTGGTTGTAAAAAAATAACAGATGAAGCGTTATGTTATTATCAATTAAAAATTGATTAAATTATATTTATTTAAATATTTAAATAAATATAATGATACAATTCAAAAATGATCATTACCAATTACATTATAATGGATATTCTATTATATTTACCATTAAAAAAACTAATAGAAATGGAACAGTTAAGTACATTATATAGAGATATTATTAGAAAAAATAATTTACCTCATTTAACCATCACATTAAGGAGGGTAAAAAATATTAAATATGTTATTAAACATTATAATTTTATTAAATATGATTTTAATGGCAGCAACATAACAGACAAAACTGTTAAATTCTTAGGAAAATGTCATACACTTGATCTTTTTTGTTGTGATCAAATAACAGACAAAAGTGTTAAATTATTAGGAAATTGTCATACACTTGATCTTTCTTATTGTGAAATAACAGATAAAAGTGTCAAATTCTTAGGAAATTGTCATACACTTGATCTTTCTTATTGTAATCAAATAACAGATGAAAGTGTCAAATTCTTAGGAAATTGTCATATACTTGATCTTTCTTATTGTCAAAAAATAACAGATGAAAGTGTCAAATTCTTAGGAAATTGTCATACACTTAATTTAACTTGGTGTAATAAAATAACAGACGAAAGTGTCAAATTGTTAGGCAATTGTTATTCACTTAATCTTTCTGACTGTTATCGAATAACAGATGAAAGTGTCAAATTGTTAGGCAATTGTCATACACTTGATCTTTCTGGTTGTAATTTAATAACAGATAAAAGTGTCAAATTATTAGGAAAATGTCATACACTTGGTCTTTCTCATTGTAATTTGATAACAGATGAAAGTGTCAAATTCTTAGGAAATTGTCATACACTAAATTTTTGTGGTTGTAAAATAACAGATGAAAGTGTCAAATTGTTAGGAAATTGTCATTCACTTTATCTTTCTTATTGTGATCAAATAACAGATGAAAGTGTCAAATTGTTAGACAATTGTCATACACTTAATCTTTCTAATTGTAAAAAAATAACAGATAAAAGTGTTAAATTATTAGGTAATTGCTATTCACTTGATCTGTCCAATTGCACAAAAATAACAGATGAAAGTATTAAATTATTAGGAAATTGTCATACACTCAATTTTATTAAATATTAAATAAATATTATGTTACTGATTCAAAATGATTATTGTATAATGTTTATCATTAAGAGTTAATAATGAAACAATTGAAGGAATCAAAAAATTGAAAATTAAACCATTTATTAATTCTTTGAAATTATCATATTATAAAGTATTAAAAAATGTCTTTTAAATCCCTTCCAAATTGGATAAAAGAACGTATTCTCTCCTTGCTTATCGACGAAAAAGGTACTTATCTTGTGGCTATTTGTGTATGTAATGATTTTTATTTCCATCTTTCTATCATTGTGCAAAAGATCAAACAAAATATTCTAAAAATAATGGGTATCGATCAAACAAAATATTTAAAAATTAATGAGTATTAATTATTTATTTTTAAATAAAAAATAAATAAAACAGATTTTAAAATTAAACAGAACACATAAACTGTACATAATAAACACAAAATACAAATCTTGAAACAAGATTCATGTTTTGTTATTCTTTTAAATCCTTCATTTGAAACTATCATCTTTAGCAAAACAATCAAATTAATAATGCTTATATTATTCGAATTTTTATATAAAAAGTATTATGACTTCCTTATTAAGTACATAATATAGAAATGATATTAAGAAAAAATTGATTAAACAATAATTATTTAATATTGGTGAAATGATTATTATTCAACAGTTTAAAAAATGATGATCACAAATTACACTATAATGGATATTCTATCATATTTACCATTAAAAAAGTTAATAGAAATTGAACAATTGAGTACATTGTATAGAGATATTATTAGAAAAAACAATTTATCTCATTTAATCATTACATTAAGAAAAGTAGAAAATATTAAATATGTTACGAAACATTATAATTTTACTAAGTATAATTTTTCCAATAGTTACATAACAGATGAAAGTGTCAAAATGTTAGGAAAATGTCATACACTTAATCTTTCTTCTTGTAATCGAATAACAAATGAAAGTATCAAATTGTTAGGAAATTGTCATACACTTAATTTATTTTGGTGTGATCAAATAACAGATGAAAGTGTTATATTTTTAGGAAATTGTCATACACTTAATCTTTCTCATTGTAAAAAAATAACAGATGAAAGTGTCAAATTTTTAGGAAATTGTCATATACTTAATTTATATTGGTGTGATGAAATAACAGATGAAAGTATCATTTTTTTAGGAAAATGTCATACACTTAATCTTTCTCGTTGTAAAAAAATAACAGATGAAAGTGTTAAAATGTTAGGAAATTGTCATACACTTAATCTTTCTTGTTGTAAAATAACAGATGATAGTATCAAATTATTAGACAAATGTCACACACTTGATCTTTCTTATTGTTGGAGAATAACAGATGTAAGTGTCAAAATGTTAGGAAAATGTCACATACTTGATCTTTCTTATTGTCATTCAATAACAGATGAAAGTGTCAAATTCTTAGGAAATTGTCATACACTTAATCTTTCTTGTTGTTGGAAAATAACAGATGAAGGTGTCAAAATGTTAGAAAAATGTCATACACTTAATCTTTCTTATTGTTATTCAATAACAGATGAAAGTGTCAAATTGTTAGGCAATTGTCATACACTTAATCTTTCTAATTGTAAAAAAATAACAGATAAAAGTATCAAATTCTTAGGAAATTGTCACACACTTGATCTTTCTGATTGTGATCAAATAACAGATGACAGTGTCAAATTATTAGGTAATTGTTATTCACTTAATCTTTATGGTTGTTATTTGATAACAGATGAAAGTGTAAAAATGTCATACACTCGATCTTTCTTCTTGTGAAAAAATAATCTATGAATGTATTAAATCATGTGCAGATGTAAAATGATTGTGATAGGGCATTTGATTAAAAAATATTTATTTATCTAACATTTTTGTGTGAATGTAATGTAAAAAATAATACAATTATTTAAAAAATGATTGTATTATTTTGTTATATCCATCAGTAATAATGCAAATTATCGAATGTAATTCTAATATTAATATTAAATATATATATCATATCTCCGATATACATATACGCAATATACAACGACATAGAGAATATAAAAATGTATTTGAGAAAACATATACTATTTTGATTGATAAAATTAATAATAAACAAAATGAATCACTGATAGTATTAACTGGTGATATTATGCATTCGAAAACAGAATTAAGTCCCGAAGCCATCGATTTGGCATCTAATTTATTCATATCACTATCAAAAATAGCACCCGTAATTTTAATAGCAGGCAATCATGATTGTATTGTATCTAATCAAAATCGAATGGATGCATTGACACCTATTGTTAATAATATTAATCTTGATAATTTTCATTATTTGAAAATGACCGGATTTTATCAATATAACAATATTATTTTTGGATATACTGACATGTATACTGATATACTGTTATCATCAGAAAATATAATTAAAAATACGTTCAACAATATCGAATACGGCAATAAATATAAGATTGCATTATTTCATGGTATAGTTAGAGGTTCTGTAACAGATATGGGATTTGAAACAAAAAGTGAACGTATTAGAGCTAAAGATTTTAGAGGATATGATTTTGTATTATTAGGTGATATTCATAAATATCAGTATTTAAATCCAGATAAAACTATTGCATATGCAGGTTCATTAATACAACAATCTCATGGAGAAACATTAAATAATCATGGAATTTTGAGATGGAATTTGGAAACGAAACAATCAAAATTATTAGAAATCGAAAATGATTATGGTTATTGTACTGTTAAAATAATAAATGGAAAAATGAATCAAACTATTATACCAAAATATCCAAATATTAAATTTATTATTGAAAATACTACATCAAAACAATTTCAAATAATAGAAAAGGAATTAAATGAAAAATACAAAATAGGTGAGATTATTAAAGAAAACATAATGAGTGAAAATTTAACTGTTGAAAATAAAAATAGTAAATTGATTAATACAGATCATGAGGAATTTATCATTTCATATCTTGACAAAAAATTACTGAAAAAAAAATCAGCAGATATTTTGAAATTACATAAAGTAATTCGTAAAAAAACTAACAATAATGACAATGATGAATCAAATACTATGCAAGAATGGAAAATATTAAAATTAAAATTTACTAATATGTTATCTTATGGAAAAAATAATGTTATTGATTTTCGAAAATACAAATACAATCAAATAATAGGTATCGTAGCTCCCAATCATTATGGAAAATCAGCAATTCTTGATATTATTTTATTTTGTTTATTTGAAAAATGTAGCAGAGGTAATGCAAAAGAAATTTTAAATAAAAATAAAAATGATTTTAGTTGTTCATTACTATTAAATATTGGTTCAAAAGAATATTTAATAGAAAGAATTGGAAAAAGGAGCAAAAACAAATTATTGGTTAATACTACTGTTAATTTCATAACATTTCAGAATGATAATGAAGAAAAATTAAACGGTGTTACGAAAAGTGATACTAATCAAAAAATTATAGATTTAGTTGGATTGTATGATGATTATTTAATAACTTGTATTTGCATTCAGCAGCAAGGAAAGCATGGAAATTTTATTGATATGACACATTTGCAGAAAAAAGAATATCTTTATGATATTTTAAAACTTAATATTTTTGATAAATGCTTTTGCTATGCAAAAGAACAGTTAAAGAAATATACAACCAACTTAAAAAATTTAAAGAAAGATATTGATTTCGAATTAATCAATAATATGAAAAAAAATATATCTGCAATCAAGAGTGAAATGAATATTATTAATAATCGACGATCATATTTACATGATATTTCAAATGTATTAAATTTTTCTATACAAAGTAAAGAGAAACCATCACTCATACAATATCATGAATTATCAAATTATCAACTAGATACGCATGATGATATACTTAATGTCAAGAAAATATTAAGTGATAAAATTAATCACAATGATATTATAAATATTAATCAAAAAATAGTAAAGTTACAAAATAATATATTTGAATTGAAATTAATTAATGATAAATTTGATAAGAATTATATTGAATATAATAATGAATTAGAAAAATTATATTCCCAAATTATTAAAATTCCGATCGATATTAATAATTTAGATCTAGACAAATTGAAAAATGAATTTAATTCATTAAATTTGCAAATTACATGCATCAATAAAAAATTATCAGTATTAAAAAAAAATATTACAAATAAATCAGTTATAGATATTAAAGAAGAGATTGTTGGATTAAGAAAAAAAATTAAATATATTGATCCTGATTGTGAAAATCAATTGAAATCATTAATGGATAAATTACATAAATTGCAACAGCAATTATTTAATATTTTTGTTAATAATGGGTTTACTAATTTTAATGTTGACCAACTTAAATATGAACTAAAATTTAATGAAAAATTTGCAATACATGTTCATAAAACTATCAAGTTATTAAATTCATGTAATAAAGAAAATATTTCGAACGCTCTAAATGTGCAAGATAAGTGGTTAAATAATTTTAATATATGGAAAAATAATGTTATCAATTTTATTAATAATAATGCTAACAATAAATCTATTGATATTGATTATTTACTTAACAAGTTACAATTATTGAACAAAAAAATGATCAAAAAATCAGTTAATGTAATTAATCATTATTCGAATATTCAATTGAATAGTAATATAGATAAATTGGAATGTTTGATTGATAATTTTAGAGAATTTGATGATTTTAAGTTCAAAAAAGATATGTTATTTGAAAAACTAAATATAATTAATGATCAAATCAATCATTATCAATGCTATCGTGATAATGATGATGCAAATATAATCATTAATAATAAGATTAAACAACTCAAAAAACATCGAGACAGTATTCATTTAGAAAAATCAATAAATATTTCTAAAATAGATGATTTAAATAAAAATATCAATGATTATCAAGATTTGGTTTCCGATAAAAAAAATCATATAAAAAATTTGTGGTTATTGGAATTTTACGAATTATATTTTTATCAATATACATTCAACAAAAAAATTTATGATTATTATATTGATCAACAGAATATTATCAATTTAGATTTAGAAAAACTTAATGCGCAATATTGTGAATTGGATAAAAAAATTGCTGTTGAACAAAACAAATTGGATAATTGTATTAAATTACATAATAAATATAACAATTATGATAAAAAATGTAGCTTATACAAATCATATTGTAATGTAATGGATTTTAATGGTATTCCATATGAGATCTTAAAATCTGTATTACCACAAATTGAAAATAAAGTCAATCAAACTCTTCATAATATGGCAAATTTTAATATTGAATTTTTATTCTATGATGATTCATTTATTGCTGAGAAAAAGATCAAAAATAGCAAATCTAACATCGGAACTATCAATATCAATATTTGTTATGCAGATCAAATGCCTTATAATGTTCAACTTGCATCTGGATTTGAAAAATTTATTATTGGATTAGCAATTCGCATTGTATTATGTCACATTTCAAAAACCGCCAAACCTAATTTTTTTATTGTTGATGAAGGATGGAGTTGTTTAGATGGAGATAATTTATCTAATATTGATGTGATCATGAATTATATTAAAAATCAATTTGATCATGTTATTATTATCAGTCATTTAGAAGAATTAAAAAATCAAGCTGATAATATAATTAATATTACCAAGAAGAATGCATTTAGTCATACTAATAATCTCATTTAAACTATTTTATCAATTATCATTGAGAATTAATGATAATATAACAAATTAAAAATAATAATTCGAACAATAAAGATATCAAAAAAAATTGAAAATTAGATTATTAGGTAATTCAAAGAATTATCATATCATAAAGTACTTCAAAAAAGAGTTAAAAAAAGAGTTAAAAAAGAGTTAAAAAAGAGTTTAGAATTATTCCGAAATGTCTTTTGAATTACTTCCACATTGGACAAAAGAACAGATTCTTTTCCTGCTCATCGATCGAAAAGATACTTATCGTGCAGCTATTTGTGTGTGTAAAGATTTTCATGACCATCTTTCTATTATGATGCAAATAATTACTTCTAATAACAAGAAAAAAATGAATATTGTTTTGTCTGAATTTACGAAAATCATTGTGTATACACAAATATACACAGTCAATTCACAATCTCTAGAAGAATGTGCAAATTTGATTTCTCGTAAAAATATAAAAGAGGCAATAATATTTTCAATGCAAATTTTAGATATGGATAATTCTATGCAAAATGATTCTAAACAATTCTCTAAATCCTTCATAGAAGGCTTTGTTCAGGCTTTGTTCAGGCTTTAAACGCCTTGTCCAGTTTATAACAATAACTGATACTTCACTTGATTTAATTAACAGCTTATCAATAAGCTTTTTATTAAGACATATAAAAATGTTTATTGATGTTTGGAATGTACATTAATAAATAAGTAGAAAAAAATTGAAAAAAAATAAATACGTAATTCCTTAATTCTTTGACTTAATGTAAATTAGGATATGGATTATTTTATTACCTTAGATGATTATTATCCTTGTTTGTTGATAAATGATATTCTTAATCTTTCGTTGACAAAGAAATTATTTTCACAACATCTATTTTTATACATATGTAAAAATTTTTATTTTAACATTACCGATGATAATGGCAACCATAGAACATTTAGATATTACGTACCAAATTTAGTATCTAATGTCAAAAGTATCAATCAATTGTATGAAATTATGTCTTCAAATATTACTTATTTCAGTATGTTTAGTTCAAAATTTGTTCCTCAACAACAATTTTATGTTTTGTCAGATTTTGTTACATCTATTTGTTTCGATTCTGATTTCAATATGCCACTCACAAATTTACCCAAATCAATAAATTCTCTTCGAACTATAAGTGAAAAATTCAATCAATCATTAGACAATTTACCAAATACAGTAAAATTTCTCGAAATTATTGAAAGTGAATATTTTGATCAATCGTTAGACAATTTACCTAATTCAATTCAAATCATTTGGATTAGAAGTGGAGAATTCAATCAATCACTCGATAATTTACCCCCTTCAATTAAGGAATTTATTTTTGAACACTGTGCTGATGGTGATTTTTTTAATCAATTTCTCGATCATTTACCAAATTCAATTAACCGCTTAAAAATTATTAGTCATTGTTTCAATCAAATTGTTGATAATTTGCCAAATTCGATCACCGTTTTATCATTAGGGATTGTATTTAATCAACCCATTGATCATTTACCTACTTCAATAATTAAATTAACATTGGGTATTAATTTTAATCAACCTATCGATCATTTACCAACCTCACTTCTCATTTTGAAATTAAGGGGCGAATTTAATCAACCCATTGATCATTTACCTAATTCACTCAGAAAACTTAAATTTGATAATAGTGAATGGTCTTCTTATTTTGGTTTTGGATGTAATTATGAGGGTTTTCGTCAACCAATTGATTATTTGCCAAACTCGCTTATCGAACTTGATATTAACATTATTTTCAATCAACCAATTGACAATTTACCAAATTCAATTAAACGACTTTCGTTTGGTAAATCCTTCAATCAATTAATTGACAATTTACCAAATTCTATTGAATGGCTTTCACTTGGCAAATCCTTCAATCAATCAATTGACAATTTACCAAATTCTATTGAATGGCTTTCACTCGGTAAATCCTTCAATCAATCAATTGACAATTTACCAAATTCTATTGAATGGCTTTCACTCGGTAAATCCTTCAATCAATCATTGAATCATTTACCGAAATCAGTGATAAATTTGACATTATTCAATCTGAATTATCTTGTAGATTTGAATTCAAATTTGAGAAACACTTCTATTCGTATCTATTTTGGTGAAATTTTATATAATCCTCCTTAATTTTCCCATTTTTATCACCTCTCAATTAATGAACAAAAAAATAAAAACACAAAAAAAATATGTAAAAAATATAAAACAAAACTTAGATTGACAAGTAACATAAACAAAGACTATACAAAAAACAACACAAAACAAAAACCTTGTAAACATGATTTTTGTTTTTATCAAAAGAAAAAGATTAAGATAATTCACGGAGTTACCATAAAATATATTATGATTAAACTGATTAAAAACTCTTAAGGATAAGGGTTTTTAAGGGTTTGGGGGGGAAGTTTTTTTGGGTTTTTTCAATTTTCTAATTTTTTTGGGTTTTGGGTTTTTCACTTTCACATTCATATTTACATTCATATTTATCTACTAATTTTTAATTATCTAATGAAATCAGATTAATTTTAAAATTAAATAAATAATACTATGTTCACTCTATCTTCACACTCTTCAAATCTCATTTTCACTCTCTCTCGCACTCATCACTTCTTGAGTCGCTTCTCTCTCTCTCGCACTCATCACTTCTTGAGTCGCTTCACTCTCTCTCGCACTCATCACTTCTTGAGTCGCTTCTCTCTCTCTCATCATTCTCGCATTCATCACTTCTTGAGTCGCTTCATTCTCTCTTGTCGTTAGATTCGTCGCTTCCTTCTGGAGACTCACACATTCTCTCTTCAATGTATCCAATTCAAGCACCGCCATTCGCACTCTCTTTTTCGCTTCTTGTCTTTTTTCTGCCTCTTGCGCTTCCGCTTCCGTTAATACTTTCTCTGCTTTTCGTACTGCTCCTCGCACATTATGATACATTTCACGTGCTCTTCGTGCCACCTTTGTCATTCTCGTTTCTTGTCTTTTCTCTACCTGAACAATCAGTTGTTCTGTTTCTCGCGCTTCTGCTTCTACTAACACTCTCTCTGCCTGGACAATCGTTCGTTCTGTTTCTCGCACTTCTACTAACACTCTCCTTGCTTCCTCTACTGCTTCTTTAACACTACGATACGCTTCACGTGTGTTTCGTGCCACCATTGTTATTTCCGCTAAATAGATTTCCTTTTCTTCCAATGTTCTGGATACCTCAGATATCTCTTGCTTCTTTTGTTCTAGTCGTTTTAATTGAGAACACTCCAAACATGGAACAGTCACATATGGTATAATTCGTATGTAAATTCTGGCATTGGGGCTTTCTTCAATTCTGTCCGGATGATCACGATGATATTGACAGAATATCATATTGACTACATTGACTTGTTTCTCATCTTCTCGATTTTCGCCAAGGTTAACAATGATATCACTCATTTTTCCAAAAAATTGATTTGTAATCAATTATAATATAAATTGTCAAAAATATGGATTTTTTTAACACTTGAATTTTCAAATTTTTGAAAAAATGAGGCTATTTACTAGTAGATAAAAAAATAACAAAAACTTAACCATCGTTAATTTATTAATAAACTAACGATTTATCACTTATATTTTCACAATAAGTGCATTTATTAATTCTGTTTCTGATAATATTTCTTCTGTCATACATTTTCTGTTTCTGATTGTAAATTAATAACAGTTGAAAGTGTCAAGATTTTAGGAAATTATTATATAATTGATCTATTTGGTTGTAAAATAACAGTTGAAAGTGTCAAGTTTTTAAGTGATCGTGATAAAATAACAAATGAAAACGCTCAGTTTTTTATTTGTTCAAATAAAAATTGTAATAATATATTCCTATATTTTTTAATATTGTATTCAAATATATTTAATTATGTTTATATTTGTAAATATAAATATGAATATATATGTAAAAAATGAATATATTTGATATATATATTATATTATATATAATTGATTTTACGGATGACAAATCAAAAAATAATTTCATCCAAATAAATACTTATTATAATTCATTTAAGAATCATATCACTTATAATAATTTTTATGATTATAACAAAATATCAAATACATTAACTTGTAAATTTAAAAATATAATGTATCGAGCATGTGATACAAACATTCCTAACGTTATTACATATTTAATATTCAATACATGGTTCAATGAAAAAATAAATAGTTGTTTACCAAACTGCATTACACATTTAACATTTGGAGAAATGTTCAATAATAATATTGATGATATAATTCCTGATAGTGTAACACATTTAACATTTGGATTTTATTTTAATACAAAAATAAACAAAAAATTATCATTAAATATAACACATTTAACATTTGGTTTTTTTTTTAATCAAACAGTTGATAAATGTCTATCTCAAAATATTATTAACTTAATATTTGGATATCATTTTAATCAAAAAATAATTTTTTTACCGCCGAAAATTAAAAATTTAACAGTTGGATATATGTTTAATAAAAAATTTTTAAAATATATTCCTCATGATATTAATATTGTTGTAAAGGAATTATTATAATATTATATTATCAAATTTGTACAGAAAGAACATTACAAAAATTATATTGTGCATGTGAAAACAATAAAAAATTGATTAAAAAATAATTAGTAATTGTGTGATCAATTTAATTAAAATTAAAGATGGAATTAATAAATTTATCTAACTATATTATATGTGATGTATTTAATTTTTTAAAATTAAATGAATTAATTAGAATGCGACAAGTTAATAGTTTATTTAAACAGATTATAAAAAATGGTTATTGGAATCATTTTGTTATTATAAAAAATGAACAAATTTTGAACTATGTTGTACATAAATTTAAATTTTTTAAATTTAGATTATATGAGAAAATAACGGATAAAAATATTAAACTTTTAAGTAATTGTCATACATTCGATTTTTCTTGTTGTACAAAAATAACAGATGAAAGTGTCAAATTCTTAGGAAATTGTCATACACTTAATCTTTCTCATTGTAAAAAAATAACAGATGAAAGTGTCAAATTATTAGGAAATTGTAACAAACTTAATCTTTCCGGCTGTTCAAAAATAACAGATGAAAGTGTCAAATTCTTAGGAAATTGTCATACACTTAATCTTTTTTGTTGTAACATAACAAATAAAAGCGTCAAATTCTTAAAAAATGTCATAACCTTACACTTATAAAATGTTGTCCGATGATTTAAAAAATTGATTAAATTATCTTTATTTAAATATTCAAATAAATATAATGATACAATTCAAAAATGATCATTACCAAATACATTATAATGGATATTCTATTATATTTACCATTAAAAAAACTAATAGAAATGGAACAGTTGAGTACATTATATAGAGATATTATTAGAAAAAATAATTCATCTCATTTAACCATCACATTAAGGAGGGTGAAAAATATTAAATATGTTATTAAACATTATAATTTTATTAAATATGATTTTAATAACAGCAACATAACAGACAAAACTGTTAAATTCTTAGGAAATTGTCATACACTTAATCTTTCTGGTTGTAAAATAACAGATAAAAGTGTCAAATTGTTAAGAAATTGTCATACACTTGATCTTTCTTTGTGTAATAAAATAACAGATGAAAGTGTCAAAATGTTAGGAAAATGTCACACACTTAATCTTTCTAATTGTAAACAAATAACAGATGAGAGTGTCAAAATGTTAGGAAATTGTCATACACTTAATCTTTCTGGTTGTAAAATAACAGATAAAAGTGTCAAATTGTTAAGAAATTGTCATACACTTGATCTTTCTTTGTGTAATAAAATAACAGATGAAAGTGTCAAAATGTTAGGAAAATGTCACACACTTAATCTTTCTAATTGTAAACAAATAACAGATGAGAGTGTCAAAATGTTAGGAAATTGTCACACACTTGATCTTTCTGTTTGTGATAAAATAACAGATGAAAGTGTTAAATTTTTAGGAAATTGTCAATCATTAAATCTTTCTAATTGCAAGTTAATTACAGATGAAAGTGTTCAATTTTTAGGAAATTGTCATACACTTGATCTTTTTTGTTGTGAAAAAATAACAGATGAAAGTGTTAAATATTTAGGAAAGTGTCATACACTTAATCTATTTGATTGTAATAAAATAACAGATGAAAGTGTCAAATTATTAGGAAATTGTCAATCATTAAATCTTTCTAATTGCAAGTTAATTACAGATGAAAGTGTTCAATTTTTAGGAAATTGTCATACACTTGATCTTTTTTGTTGTGAAAAAATAACAGATGAAAGTGTTAAATATTTAGGAAAGTGTCATACACTTAATCTATTTGATTGTAATAAAATAACAGATGAAAGTGTCAAATTATTAGGAAATTGTCATACACTTGATCTTTCTCATTGTAATCAAATAACAGATGAAAGTGTCAAATTCTTAGGAAATTGTCATACACTTAATCTTTCCGATTGTAAAAAAATAACAGATGAAAGTGTCAAATTGTTAGGCAATTGTCATACACTTTATCTTTTTTATTGTGATCAAATAACAGATGAAAGTGTCAAATTCTTAGGAAAATGTCATACACTTGGTCTTTCTCATTGTAATTTGATAACAAAGGAAAAAAAACTGTTATATATTATGAAAAAATAATGGAAAGTGTCAAAATTTTAAGCAATTATTATACACCTTTTTAATGTAGATTAATAACGAATGAAAGTATCAAATTTTTAGATAAATGTTATTTGATTTTTAAAAAATTGATTAAATTATATTTATTTTATATTAAATAAATATAATGTTAACAATTCAAAAATGATCATTACCAAATACATTATAATAGATATTCTATCATATTTACCACTAAAAAACTAATAGAAATGGAACAATTAAATACATTGTATAGAGATATTATTAGGAAAAATAATTTATCTCATTTAATCATTACATTAAGTAGGATAGAAAATATTAAATATGTTACAAAACATTATAATTTTATTAAATATGATTTTAATAACAGATGAAAGTGTCAAATTGTTAGGAAATTGTCACATACTTGATCTTTGTTATTGTAAAATAACAAATGAATGTTTAAAATTCTTAAGAAATTGTCATTTCGTAACACGGATGAAAATATCAAATTTTTAGATAAATGTTATCTGATAGTTAAAAAAATGATTAAATATGTTATAAACATTATAATTTATTAAAAATAATTTTAATTATAGTATGATAACAGATGAAAATGTCAAAATGTTAGTAAATTGTCACAAAATAATAGATATATCAAATACAAAAATCATATATATTATTTAATTCATTTAAATATTAAATAAATATTATATTATTCAAAATGATAATCACTAATTACATTATAATGGATATTCTATTATATTTGCCACTAAAAAAACTAATAGAAATGGAACAATTAAGTACATTGTATAGAGATATTATTAGGAAAAATAATTTATCTCATTTAATTATTACATTAAGAAAGATAGAAAATATTAAATATGTTACAAAACATTATAATTTTATTAAATATGATTTTAATAACAGTATGATAATAGATGAAAATGTTAAAATGTTAGTAAATTGTCATACACTTAATCTTTCTCGATGTTATTCAATAACAGATGAAAGTGTTAAATTGTTAGGAAATTGTCATACACTTCATCTTTCTAAATGTTATCAAATAACAGATAAAAGTGTTAAATTTTTAGGAAATTGTCATACACTTGATATTTCTTATTGTGAAAAAATAACAAATGAAAGTGTTAAATTCTTAGGAAATTGTCATACACTTAATCTTTTTGGTTGTGATCAAATAACAGATATAAGTGTTAAATTGTTAGGAAAATGTCATATACTTAATCTTTCTGGAAATCATCAAATAACAGATGAAAGTGTCAAATTCTTAGGAAATTGTCACACACTCAATCTTTCTTGTTGTTGGAGAATAACAGATGAAAGTGTCAAAATGTTAGGAAATTGTCATACACTTCATCTTTCTGGGTGTTGGACAATAACAGATGAAAGTGTCAAAATGTTAGAAAAATGTCATACACTTAATCTTTCTGGAAATTGTAAAATAACAGATAAAAGTGTCAAATTCTTAGAAAATTGTTATACACTTAATTTATCTTGGTGTGATAAAATAACAGATAAAAGTGTCAAATTCTTAGGAAATTGTCACACACTTGATCTTGTTGGTTGTAAAATAACGGATGATAGTGTTAAAATGTTAGGAAATTGTCATACACTTAATCTTTCTGGATGTTATCAAATAACAGATGAAAGTGTCAAATTATTAGGAAATTGTCATACACTTAATCTTTCTAAATGTTATCAAATAACAGATGAAAGTGTCAAGATGTTAGGAAAGTGTCATACACTTGATCTTTCTGAGTGTAAAAAAATAACAGATAAAAGTGTTAAATTATTAGGTAATTGCTATTCACTCGATCTGTTCGATTGCACAAAAATAACAGATGAAAGTATTAAATTATTAGAAAATTGTCATACACTTAATCTTTCTAATTGTACAAAAATAACAGATGAAAGTGTTAAATTCTTAGGAAATTGCCATACACTTAATCTTTCTGATTGTTGGAGAATAACAGATGAAAGTGTCAAATTATTAGGAAAATGTCATACACTTAACCTTTCTTGTACAAAAATAACAGATGAAAGTGTCAAATTCTTAGGAAATTGTCATACACTTAATCTTTTTTGGTGTGGTGTGAACAAATAGTAGATGAAATGTAATCTGATGTTAACAATTCAAAAATGATCATTACCAAATACATTATAAATATTCTATCATATTTACCACTAAAAAAATAATAAAATGAAACAGTTGAGTATATTGTACAAAGATATTATTAGGAAAAATAATTTATTTCATCATTTAATCATTTCATTAAATGGGGTGGAAAATATTGAATATGATTTTCATTACAGCAAAATAACAGATAAAAATGTCAAAATGTTAGAAGAATGTTATACATTTAAACTTTTAGGATGAAAAAAATAACAAATAATAAATCAAATGAATATGATTTAATTGTGTATAAATATTTTCAATCAATCAGATATCGAGTATCTGATTGATTGTTATTTATCTAAAAATAAAATTAAACATGAACAATTTATAAAAAGTGTTTTTATTAGATGTAATCCTGACAATAAACATTTTTTTGTTTATAAATTTATCGGTGATATTAATAATTTTAATGATATTTAAAAATATACTCATTATATATTTTTAAATATGAGTGAAATAAAAGATAAATTAATAGAAGTCCTTAAAATTAACAATGTATGTATTAGTAATAAAGGTAATATTTGTTTAAATGATCTAGTAAACAATATTATAAAATCGTCCAATTCAGTATTATACATCAAAAAAATTTCAGATAAAAAGATTAAGATAAAGAATAATAATGATTGTTACATAACACCAGATAATTGTTTAGAAATTCTGAAACAAGGTAAATCGAAATTATGCAAAGAAATTATTCGAAAAGTAGAATTCAATGAAAATGATGATGAAAGTTTAGCAGTTATAAATGATAAAGTTGACGAATATAATATTATTTCTTCTCAATTATCAAAACTTTTGACATCTGACTGTAAAAAATGGTTGAAAAACGAAATTGTACCAACTATTCAAGAAACTAATAATAAAATAGTATCACTTAATAATGTAGTCGATACATATCGTGTAAATGATGAATTACGTAGATTAGAACTAGAGTACAAAAATTCTGATAATTATCAATTGGAACTTGAAAGAGATATTAAAATGAAAGAAATTGATTTAAAAATAAAAGAAGCTGATATCAAAATAAAAAAACTTGATTTAGAAATTGAAATAGAACGTAATAAACATTCTGATGTAATTAAACAAAATGCAACTAAGCAATCAAATAAATAGATAAATTATTTGTTAAATAGATGTTATTTGATTTAATTGTGCACAAATATTTTCAATCAATAAATCAAATAAATATGATTTATTGATATACAAATATTCATTGGATTGTCATATGAACAAATATGATAGAGTTTTATTGTCATGATATTAATTTTATATTGAGAACAGATATGATATGCTGAATATCAAAATAGGGTTTATTTTCATATAAATATGTGATAAAAATAATGATTTTGATATGTAAATTTAATTTTGATCGATTTTTTTTAAATCATAATTGTCAATAATCTTATTACATGCGATATCTAATTCTTTCGAATATGTATCTATATCATATCTTATCTGATATTTAATCTTAAATTTATTAAAACTGACGTTCTTATTTAATGATTTTCATTAAATTTATTGTATTTTTTCAATTTTCTTATCCAACAGTTTTCGATATCATTTTTATTTAAATTTTCATCAATCAGATCATTATTATTTTCTGCTTCAAAAAATGTATACCTAATAGTGTCACTCATTTAATTCAAAATAGAAAACATAAATATGAAGAATGTGGATTTGAAATAATGAAAACTACTTTCGAAGTTGTTTTCAAATCTTGTTGAACGGTCTGTTTCTAAAATAGAGAACATGAAAAAAATGATATTTAAAAATATACTTACTGTATATTTTTAAATTTAATAACTTTATCGATTTAAAAATGCAAGATTTTTTGTTTTTATTGAGAAAAGAAATTTGATTTGATTGATTAGTGTAAAAAAATCAGATTTTTGTGCGATTTTTTTAGATATTCAAATTTATTTACAAAATAAAAAACTCGCCAGCGTATAGTATATCCGAAAAATACAACCATTTTCACTATTATACAAAATGATCATTTAGAAAGAAAACGAAAATGTGAAAAAAATGATTCTGCAAATAAAAAAAATATTAATCAAATTTCAAATAAATTGAAATTTGCTAAACCAATGTAATCATTTTCTTCAAGATCTGTTTCTGTTATTATAATTGGTTTAGTGCTATATTGTTTTATATTATTTTTTTGTGGACAAATACATATTGAAGGACATTCATTGTTATTGTAAGATTTTATAGGAAAACATTTTAGACATGAGAATAAACAATCTGTACATTCGGAATTGTAATAACTAAGATTTTTATTACATAAATCAATATATTCAACCAATTTATCTAATTGTTCTGATTTAATTTGTAAGATGTATAAAAGTTCATTTTTAAGAAAATCTTTTTTTTGTTTATAAAATAACAAATGTTCCATATTTATATTATTAAAAATAAGTAATTTTTAAATTGAATGAAAAAAAATAATAGTTAATTCATTGACTAATTGCTAATTATTTTTATTGATTAGTTAATTTATAATATCTCAATTCAAGCTGTTACTATATTTCATAATTTATTCACTTTTAATAAACACAATAGAACTATTCTTAAATCATTTAAGATAATAATCGCATTGCAATTATCACTCGAGTATTCATTGTTTAAAATATTTTTATGATAAAGCTAAACCTGAGATATTATATAACTAAAGACTATATTTCTTGTTCCTTAATCTATGTAGCGAAATATGGTGAAATGACGCAGAATTTCTAGAAATATTAGAAAGCATGTTCTTTATGAATTTGTTATACCATTAAAAAACAGAACATTAATATATTATTAAATTTGGATATAATAAAACGAATACAAATCTGATATTTTTCTAATAAAATTAAAACAAATGATATTTGTATTCCTAATAAGGATGTTATTCATCATTATTCAAGAACTTGTTAATAAAATAACAATTGCAAAAGAAAAACATAAGAATGAAAATCTCAAAAAGGATTTAGATATAGCCAATCTAAAATTGCAAACTTGAAATTGTTTACAATTTCAGGTTTGATTGGAAGAATTTATCATGAAATTTTAATTTTAAAACAAATTTTTTTTTGAATTATTTTAAATACATTTTCCGCGCGGAATTGTTGTCTGAAAAAAATATTTATTAGTTCATTTTTCTATAAAAAAATGTTGTCTGAAAAAAATATTTAATAATTCATTTTTTCTATAAACAATGTTGTCTGAAAAAAATATTTAATAGTTCATTTTTCTATAAAAATGTTGTCTATAAATTATTAATACCTTATCTAAAAAAACTTATATAAATATTATCTACAATTATATAAACTATTAAAAAATGGCTAAGTTTGAATGTAATAATTGTACTTATAAAACAAATCATCAATCTAAATTTGATCAACATTTAAATAGAAAAATACCATGTGTGAAAAATAATTTACATAAAAATGTCAAAAAAATTGATACTTATAGTTGTGAAGAATGTAATAAAGAATTTGCTAGTAAGCAATCATTAACAAGACATAATGATGCTTTTCACAATGAAATAAAAATAGTTGGTGACAATAATATACCTACTATCATCAAAGGTAATAATAATGTAGTTGCCATAAATAATTTAGTAATACAACCAATATTAAATAAATATGATGAATATGATATTAATAATTTGACAATTTATGAACAATATTTATCATTAACTTCAAAAACATCACCCTATACTGCATTATTAGATAATTATAATTTAAATCCAACTAAAGAAAAATATCATAACATGATTTATAAAGATGACCATAGAAGTACGATGGAAGTATATGATGGTAATAAATGGATCAAGGAAGTAGTAAATAATGCATTATCAAATGTTGTATGTTCAGAAAGAATTATGATTGGTTTAATTTTTAATCGATTCAGAATTTTCTTAAATAGAAAAGCTACAAAATTAATTCCTCAAGCGTATTACTTTGGATATAAAGAAAATTATTATTTCCATAAAAAAGTAGTACAAAACATAAAATTACATTTGTATAATAATCAAAAAAATAAAAATGAAGTAGAAGAAAAGATACCTAAAAATGAAGATAATGAAGTATGGTGGGCAATAACAAAGAGATTTAAATGGTCAGAAGTAGAAAGTTACATCAATAAAATGGATGAATATGAAATTAATTTTGATAAAACATTAGATGAAATAAAAGATGATATTAATAAATTATGTAAAGAAGATCAAAAAATGGCTAAATTCTTTAAAAAATTATTATTACAAATCAATGACTTCATAAAAGATTTTAATAATGCACAAAATAGTGATGTATCAAGTGAAGAATTAAATTCTGATAAAGGTTCTGAATAAATAATGAAAATTTTTATATTTCTATTATAACAGAAATATTATGACAAGTTATAAAAGAAAAAATAAATTATGGACTATTCAAAAATTGGTTTCATTTAAAAATTATTTTATGATGAATAAATTTTCTTTTAGGATTTTCACAAATATTTAAAAATAATAAATAATGAGATAAAATTGTGAACAAATATTTTCAAACAATTAATAATTGATATTTATTTGTGTACAAATATTTTAATTAGCTATCGAATGTGATTAATATGATCATAAAGATAGAAAGAATAATATTAATTCGATTTAATTTCTCAAATTCATTACCATATTCAAAAAAAGTTATATAAAATAATATGAATTATATTATTTCATATAAATAAGAAAATGACAGAGAGGTTAGTAAATACTATTAATTCAATTAATGTTAAATTATCTTTAAATAAGAATGATAAGTCATATCTTTATGATAAGTTGTTATTATTAGAAAACAGAACATCAAAAAAAGAAACTAAATTATTAGAACCGATAATCGAAGATAAAAAATCATTGATTAAAATTATTAATAAATATGAAGAAGTTTTTGAAGAGGAAGATAATGATATTATTGATGAAAATTTGAATGAAAATGATGTTGAAAAACTGTTAGATGGTAAGATTCATAAATATAATAAATATGATAATAACCATCCGATGGAAGGGGTTACATATGATGCAAATATTAAAAAATATAAATTAAGATTTAACAATATTACAACAAATAGTAAAACAAAAGATGATATTTTGAGTAAGATAAATAATTTTGAGGACAAAAATGAGAAATCCATTCTACAAAATGTCCTAAAAAATAAATTCCTCTACCAGAATCACTATTTCCTCATCTATTGGCACAATAACAAATCCTATTTTGATATTCAACACATTATTTCCGTTCTCAATTTAACAAAAGCATATGTCAAAGGAAAATATAATGAATTCTCACACAATATCTGCTATTACATCTGGCATAAAAATGAATTCAATGGCTACATTCTCCGTGAATTAATAGATGAAGAAACTATGTATTCTATTATTATAAAAGATCAAATAACAGAAAATATTCAAAAAAATAAACGATTATTTTTTTGAATAAGGAAAAATATTTTGTAGATTAATGTTTGTATTGAATCAATTAATGAAGATTTTTTGTGATTTTTTAAAGATATTCAAATTTATTTACAGAATAAAAAACCCGCGCTTTTTGCCCGCCAGCCCGCCAATTGTTAGCATATCCGAAAATTATACATTTGCCCGCCAGCCCACCAGTGTATAGCATATCTGAAAATTATACATTTGCCCGCCAGCCCGCCAGTGTATAGCATATCCGAAAAAATACAATTGTCCGTCAGTCCGCCAATATAAGTATATTTTAAAAATAATTTAATATATTAACACAATTATTATGAGTGAATCATGTTATAAATGTAATAAAAAATTTGCTAATAAACGTAATTTAAATAGACATAAAAATAATTGTAATGTTGAAAATAAAAATATTGAATATAAATGTGATGAGTGTAATAAATTATTTACAAGAAAAGATTCGTTAAATAAACATCATAAATTAGGGAGATGTAAAAATAGCAAAAAAATAAAAAATAATGTTAATATCAATACAAAAGGAAATTTAAATATGACTAGCAGTATCGTTAATAGTAAAAAGTCCAATATTTATAACATAAATCTAATGGTATTTGCTAAAGATGGTATTAAAAATATAAGTCCTAAGGATCTTGCGAAGATATTAAAATCAGATTCAAATATATTTGAAAGCATTATATCAAACGTTAATTTAAATCCCAATAAACCAGAACATCATAATGTTTATTATGCAGATACAAAATCTACTTATGGTGAAGTTTATGAAAATAAAAAATGGGTAAGGAAAAAAATAGATGAAATATTAAACACTTTATTAGATTCAAAAATAGAAGATTTGAATGAAATATTAAATGATATGAATGATTTTCTAAATAAAAAAACAAGAAATAAAATTAAAGAATCAATTGAAAATATTGATTATTCTAAACCAGGAGCTAGAAAAAAATTGATCAGTTATCTTAAACCATTATTATATAGTCATAAGGATGTAATAATAAAAACAAGAAAACTAACTAAAGAACAAGAAGAAGAATATTTTAAGAAAGAGCAAAAAAAAGCTGAATTAGAAGAAGAATTAAATCTTCAATATGCAAAAAAACATAAAAATGATAACAAAAAATACAAAAATAAAATTATATCCAATTCAACTGATAATTCTAATAATGAATCTGATAATAAATCTGATTCTGATAGTGAATTTGATAATAAATCTGATAGTGAATCAGATAGTGAATCTAGTGATGATATCTAATCTAATATTGAATACAAATATTTTTAATTAATAAATGATATTCATTTGATTTTAATTAATAAATGATATTTTCCAGATCCTAAATTAGCTATCGAATGTGATAAATGTGATCATAAAGATGGAAGGAAATATATTAATTCGATTAATGAAAAATATTGAATATGTTATGACGCATTATAATTTTATTAAATATAATTTTACTAACAGCAATATAACAGATAAAAATGTCAAACTGTTAGGAAATTGTCATACACTTTATCTTTCTGATTGTAAAAAAATAACAGATGAAAGTGTCAAATTCTTAGGAAATTTTCATATACTTAATATTTCTTATTGTAAAAAAATAACAAATACATGTATCAAATTAGTAAAAAATTAGATGTAAATATAAGTGCAGTTGATAAATATATATATCGAATAATTAAAAAAATTATATATAAATATAAATGTAGTTGATAGATACATATATCGAATAATTAAAAAAATTGATTAATATTTATTTAAAGTATTAAACAATTATTATAATGAATAATATATTGACAGTTTAATAATGATCATTACAAATTATATTATAATGGATATCTTATTATATTTGTCACTAAAAAAATTAATAGAAATGGAACAGTTAAGTACATTATATAGGAATAATATTAGGAATAATAATTTAGTTCATTTAACCATTAGGTTAAGAATGGTGAAAAATATTAAATATGTTATTAAACATTATAATTTTATTAAATATGATTTTAATAACAGCAACATAACAGACAAAACTGTTAAATTCTTAGGAAAATGTCATACACTTGATCTTTCTGGTTGTAAAAAAATAACAGATAAAAGTGTCAAATTGTTAAGAAATTGTCATACACTTAATCTTTCTAAATGTTATAAAATAACAGATGAAAGTGTCAAATTGTTAGGTAAATGTCATACACTTAATCTTTCTTATTGTGAAAAAATAACAAATGAAAGTGTCAAATTCTTAGGAAAATGTCATACACTTGATCTTTCTTATTGTGATTTAATAACAGATGAAAGTGTCAAATTGTTAGGTAAATGTCATACACTTAATCTTTCTAATTGTAAAAAAATAACAAATGAAAGTGTCAAATTCTTAGGAAAATGTCATACACTTGATCTTTCTTATTGTGATTTAATAACAGATGAAAGTGTCAAATTGTTAGGTAAATGTCATACACTTAATCTTTCTGGGTGGTTGAGAATAACAGATGAAAGTGTCAAATTCTTAGGGAAATGTCATACACTTAATCTTTCTCGTTGTAAAATAACAGATGAAAGTGTCAAATTGTTAGGTAAATGTCATACACTTGATCTTTCTTGTTGTGATTTAATAACAGATGAAAGTGTCAAATTGTTAGATAAATGTCATACACTTTACCTTTCTGATTGTAAAAAAATAACAGATGAAAGTGTCAAATTATTAGGTAAATGTCATACACTTCATTTATATAAATGTAAAAAAATAACAGATGAAAGTGTCAAATTCTTAGGAAATTGTCATACACTTCATTTATATAAATGTAAAAAAATAACAGATGAAAGTGTCAAATTCTTAGGAAATTGTCATACACTTGATCTTAGTTGGTGTAAACAAATAACAGATGAAAGTGTCAAATTGTTAGGAAATTGTCATACGCTTGATCTTTCTGGTTGTAATTTAATAACAGACGAAAGTGTCAAATTCTTAGGAAATTGTCATACACTTGAGCTTGCTGAATGTGATCAAATAACAGATGAAAGTGTCAAATTTTTAGGAAATTGTCATACACTTAATCTTTCTGACTGTTATCGAATAACAGATGAAAGTGTCAAATTCTTAGGAAATTGTTATTCACTTGATCTTTTTAATTGTGTACAAATAAATTAATAAATTGTGTACAAATATTTAAAATTAATAAATTGTGTACAAATAAATTAATAAATTGTGCAAAAATATTTACAATAAATAAATAATATTCATTTGATTTCTAAATACTCACTATATCAAGATAATAATTTGATTAAAAACAAAAAGGAACAATGATGAATATTTGATTAAATTATGCATAAATATTTAAAATTAATAAATTGTGCACAAATATTTACAATAAATAAATAATATTCATATGATTAAATTGTGCGCAAATATTTAAAATCAATAAATTGTGTACAAATAAATTAATAAATAAATTGTGCAAAAATAAATTAATAAATAAATTGTGCACAAATATTTTCAATCAATAAATTGTGTACAAATAAATTAATAAATTGTGTACAAATAAATTGTGCACAAATATTTTCAATCAATAAATTGTGTACAAATAAATTAATAAATTGTGTACAAATAAATTAATAAATTGTGTACAAATAAATTATGCAAAAATAAATTAATAAATAAATTGTGCACAAATATTTAAAATAAATAATTCATATTCATTTGATTAAAATGTGTATAAATATTTACAAATAGTTTAAATTAATAAATTGTGAACAAATATTTACAATAAATAAATAATATTAATATGATTTCTAAATCCTCACTATATCAAGAAAATAATTTGATTAAAAACAAAAAGGAAATAATGTTGAATATTTGATTAAATTATGCAAAAATATTTACAATAAATAAATAATATTAATATGATTAAATTGTGCGCAAATATTTAAAATAAATAAATAATATTAATATGATTTCTAAATACTCACTATATCAAGATAATAATTTGATTAAAAACAAAAAGGAACAATGATGAATATTTGATTAAATTATGCACAAATATTTAAAATTAATAAATTGTGCAAAAATAAATTGTGTACAAATATTTTTAAATTAATAATTCATATGATTAAATTGTGAACAAATATTTTTAAATTAATAATTCATATGATTAAAATTGTACACAAATATTGTCAATTATAAATCAAATGAATATGATTAAATTGTGAACAAATATTTTCAAACAATTAATAATTCATATTTATTTGATTAAATTATGTACAAATATTGTTAATCATAAATCAAATGAATATGATTAAATTGTGAACAAATATTTTCAAACAATTAATAATTCATTAATATTTGTGTACAAAATTAGCTATCGAATGTGATAACTATGATCATAAAGATAGAAGGAAACATATTAATTCGACTAAATCTCGACGATCCTAAATTTAGTATTTTCAATGTAATTTCTCAAATTCATTACCATATCTAAAAAATATAAAAAGTGATATAAAATAATATGAATAATATTATTTCATAAATAAGAAAATGACAGAGAAGTTAGTA